>Ga0308158_10000089_pt1 | contig 227594 bp, 216 predicted proteins | sample PhyBR2_FD_201038 | JGI IMG/M metagenome (GOLD analysis project Ga0308158, IMG submission 201038) | Phyllosphere microbial communities from UC Gill Tract Community Farm, Albany, California, United States - DLSLB.R2 | ecosystem: Host-associated > Plants > Phyllosphere > Unclassified | place...
CTGCCCCTCAGGACGTCGTTCGAAGACCTGAGCGGTCGCGAGAAGATCGGCTACCTTTCGCGCGAGCTGACGGTCGACGGCTCACCCGGGTCAGACCCCGAAGACGGAGACCTCATCTACTACACGCTCTGGGGCAACCTCGGCTTCTACTACGACGCCGAGGGCGTCGGCTACTCCGACGCGACGCTGCACCTCGGCACCTACGACGCGACGCCCGAGCAGCTCGCCCTTCTCGAGGGCGGCACCGTCACGATAGAGGTCGTCGGCTGAGAAGGCTCACTCGGACGTCGAAGAGCGGAACACGGGTATCGTCCCCGTACGCGCGCGGTTGGCGAGCACGATCGCGAGGATGCCGAGGCCGAGAGTCGGAGTAAGGCGGCTGAGGGTCCCGAGTGCCGCGACGGCGTCGGCCATCTCCATCAAGGCGGTTGGCGAGGCGGCACCGATCAGCTGCGGCAGAACCCACATCGCGCTCTGAGCGCCGAGCGCCCAGAGCGGGGCACGGCTCCACGGCGTCGGCACTATGTCGGCGCGGGCCACGTGCATCGCCGCGACGAGGCCCGACATGAGCGCCACGGTCAGAGACAGGTACTCCCAGACAGCCCAGGCGCGGGCTTGTTCGGGAACGTCGATGACCGCGAAGACGGCGACCATGGTGCGGGTCAGCGGCCACACGGCCACGACGGCTGAAGCAACCAGCCCCAGGGGCTTGCGTGCGACGACGCTGCTTTCGCGATCTCGGCCTATGGCCAAGGTGAGAATGGACGCAGCCCACAGCATGTCAGCGAGAAGTGTGAGAACCGTGTTCGCCGCGGAGACCCCTTGAACGGAACCGCGAAGGACACACACGATGCCACAGGCGACAAGTCCGATGCCGCCTGCCAGCCAGAGGATTCTGCGTCGCTCCATGCTGCCACGTTAGCCGCGACTGACCGGCTGGACACCGAAGCGCAGCGTCGGGCGATGCAAGATCGCCGCGGCCCGAAGATCGAACTCCGGCGAAGATGTCACGCCTTGTGGCGGTCGTAGGCTCCTCGCACGAGCGGGGCCGGGTCGGCATCCGCCGGTACCGCCGTGTCGAGCGCGACCTCGAGTCGTTCGCCGTCGCGACGCAGCCGCATGACGGTCCGTCCGCGCGCCGAGCGGCGGTCGAGAACGAGGGTGTCGCCGTCCCAGAGCGCAGTACCGGGAGTCTCCGGAACGAAGCCGTAGGAGTCGAACCACCAGAAGCCCGTGCCGACGATCACCGCGTGCGCGAGCAGATGACCGCTGTCCTGGAGCTCCACGTAGTCGATCAGGATGCCGTCGGGGCCCGGCTCGACGGTGAGCGCGCCGCGCGCGCTGCCCGCCGCGGTCCATGCGGTCGGGAAGAGCTCTTCGTCGCCCGACCAGTCGCCGAGCAGGGCCGAGTATCGCGGATCAGGGGTCATGCCATCGAGACTATGCCGGGTGCGGCCCCCTGCTCCACCTGCAAGACCTCAGTCGCTGAGAGATCGTTCCCCCTCGGTGATCACGTGGTTGTACAGATGATTGTTGCGAGTGTCGCGCATGGCGCCGCGAAGGAAGAGCGGAAGCAGAGCGTCGCGCACCATGACGGCGAACTTCGAAGAGGCGACGGTCTTCTGCCTGCTGATGGCGCGCGAGTAGGCGACCACTTCTTCCGCCCGGCGGCGGCGGACCGACTCGTAGCGGGCGAACGCGCGCTCATGCTCCGGCTCCTCGCGCAGGCACAGGGCGAGGACCGCCGCGTCCTCGAGCGCGAGCGACGCTCCCTGCCCGGCGCTCGGAGATGTCGCGTGCACGGCGTCGCCGACTGCGACGACTCGACCGCGATGCCAGTGCGGAACGTGCGGCAGCTCGTAGATGCCGTAGACGCCCACTGCGCCGCTCGCGGCGTCGAGGATCTGCGGCACGGGGTACGGATCGTCGGCGTGCAGCGCGCGAAGTTCATCGAGCCACGCCTTCTCGGGCACGGCCCGCAATTCGTCGCGGTCGATCTCGGCCCTGGAGGGGTTCGCGAACCAGTAGACCGTGCCGTCGTCTCGCACGAGGTAGCCGAAGAATCCGCGGGCGCCGAAGACCATGTGCTGAGTGAGGGGCGTGGGAGCCAGGCCGTCGACGCGGGCGAACCCGCCGATGCTGAGCAGCCCGCTGTAGTCCGGCTCGGGCGCGGCGGGATCGATCCATCGTCGCGTCGGCGAGCCGATGCCGTCGCAGCCGACGAGGATGTCGCCGGTCGCGCTCGTGCCGTCTGAGAAGTGCGCGGTCACACCTGCATCCGACTGCTCGATGCGCTCGAGACGTGCTCCCCATCGGAAGCGGATGCCGGCGGCATCCGTCGCCTCGCGCAAGACGCTGTTCAGCCACTCCCGCCGCACCACGACGCTTCCTCGCTCCGGCTCCCCGGCCGGGCCGTTGGGCACGGTGCCGAGCTTGCGGCCGCGTCCGCTCCACATCTGCATGTACGGGCTGAGGTGGCCGTCGGTGAGGAGGTGATCGCGCAGGCCCAGGGTCTCGAGCACTGCGAGGCCGTTGGTCGCGACGTTGAGGAACAGCCCGCCGAACGCATCGGGGGCAGACCGGGCCTCGAAGATCTCGGCATGCCAGCCCTCCTTCTGCAGGAAGAGGGCGACGGCGGGTCCGGCCACGCCGCCGCCGATGATGAGCGCTGTGGGCATCGGATCGGCCTTTCGATAGTCTGTAAGAAGACAGAGAGTCTCGAACAAAGAGTCTCTCGATAATAGAGAGGTTATCAGATGGCCGACGGATCCGCGCGTCGTTCTGCCGCGATCGCGCGTCAGGGTGAGGCGATGCAGGAGTTCATGGCCCGCGCCGTGCTCTTCCAGGACGCGGTCGCCCGCTCGGTCGGGCTCAACGGCACGGACCTGCAGGCGGTGGGGCTGCTCATGAGCTCCGGTCCGGCGACGCCCGGCGAACTCGCCGCTCGCACCGGCCTGACCGCCGGGGGCGCAGTCACCGCAATGATCGATCGGCTCGAACGCGCCGAGTACGTCACCCGCGCGCGGGACGACGCCGACCGGCGGCGCGTGATCGTGACCGCCAACCCCGAACCGGTCCTCGCGGGTGTCGGCCCGGTGTACGCCAGGGTCGCTCAGCGATGGAACGAGTATCTCGCCACGCTCACCGACGAGCAGATCGAGTTCGCGGGTGAGCTGCTGGCCGAGGCCGCCGAAGTCAACCGCGAACAGATCGAGATGCTCCGCGAGGCCGGGCGGGACTGACCCCGGCGCAGTCATCGCCCGTTTCCGGATATCCCCCGCAGCGCGTCGGGCTTCCCGCATTCCGGCCACCGGTCCGGTCTTCCTAGAGTGCGGGGTGCGAGCAACTCCTCGCACCCCGCGACGACGAACAGAGGCCGACGATGACAGCCCTTCCCGCCCACCGCGCATCAGGCCGATCAGTCGGCGTCGACGTCACCTGGTTCTTCACGATCGCGATCGCGCTGTGCTTCGCCCTCTCGGTGCCGATGGTCTTCCGGCTGGTGCCGGCGGATCTCTACAACCTGATCACCCCGATCCTGCAGCTGACCCCGTTGCTCGCCGCGATCATCATGTGGCTCGTGCGGCGGCCGGGCGCGTTCCGCGACACCTTCGCGACCGGCTGGCGGGGCGCACCGAAATGGATCGGCGTCGGCGTCGGCGTCATCGCCGCGATCGCGGCGATCCAGACCACGATCGCCGTGGCATCCGGAATCTGGCCGCTGAACCCCGTCGACGAGATCCTGGCCGCATCGGTGTGGATCATCCCCGTGTTGGTCATGCAGTCGGTCTTCGCGATCGGCGAGGAGTTCGGCTGGCGGGGCTGGTTGGCCACCCGTGCAGCGTCGTGGGGATTCTGGCGGCTCGCGCTCGTCAGCGGTCTCGTCTGGATCGTCTGGCACCTTCCGGTCCTCGCCGTCATCGGGGACCGGCCACTCTGGGACATCGTCATCTATTTCGCGGGCATGCTGCCGTGGGCCCCGCTGCTGCTCGCACTCCGCTGGCGCTCGGGGAGCGTCTGGCCCGCCGTCCTGACGCACGGAGCCATCAACAGCATCCGCGTGTTCCTGCTGCAGTCCGTTCCGAACGCCACCGATCACCTGCTCATCGAGGTGATCGGCTGGGCGCTCACGCTCGCCGCCGCAGCGTGGCTGATGCGCAAAGGCGGGGCGATGGTCGTGCACGGCCGTTGACGCCCTGAGCGTCGGATGCGGCGGCGGAGCCGCTACGGTGGTTCGACGCAGGCTGAATCCGCCGTCACAGACTTGGAGATCGCGATGGGGTACTTCGACCAGTTGCCGGGGGAATCCCGTGAAGACTTCGTCCGCCGCTTCAGCACTCGACCCGGAGTGGTCGCCGACGGCGTCACGCTGGTCGACCTGTACAACCGCATCGCCGCGCTGGAACGGCGGGTCGCGCAACTCGAGGGCCGGGGCACGACGCCGTGAGCGATCCCATCTCCAGCCTTCTCGCCAGCGGCGCCGACCAGGTGGCGGCGCGGGTCTTCGCCGAGGTGTTCACCCCGGACGCACCTTCTCCTCAGCCGTTCAAGGAGGTTCGCGCGCGGCTCGCGGCGCTCGCCGGAGCGACCGAGCGACGCCGGTTCCTCACGACCAGCGCGATGGCCGAGCCTGCATACGCCGGCGGGCTGGAGGTCGTGCTGCTCTGGGAACGCGCTCTTCTGGCGGCACGCATCTCCTCGGGAGATCAGGGGCTGTTCATCGTGGTGCTCCGCGAGGGGGAGTCGGCACGGGCGAGCGGCGACGCGTACACCGCCGCGCTCTCGAAGCTCCTGGAGTCACGGAGAAGCTGAGTCCGGCCATTTGCCTTCGAGCGCGCTTCAATCTCTAGCGTGGCCGACATGGACACTGCACAACGACACAAGACGTGGCTCATCACCGGGGCAGGCTCCGGCCTGGGCCGGGCGCTGGCGGAGGCCGCGCTCGACGCGGGAGATCGGGTCGTCGGCACCGGCCGTCGGCCGGAGCGGCTGGAGGACCTCTCTTCGCGCTACCCCGACCGCTTCTCCGCGGTCGCACACGACGTGCGCGATACCGAAGGTGCGGCGGCGGTCGTGGCGCATGCGGCCGCCCGGTTCGGCGGCGTGGACGTCCTGGTCAACAACGCGGGAGTTGGTCAGGTCGGCGCCGCGGAAGAGGTCACGGGTGATGAGCTGCGAGACATGCTCGATCAGCACCTGTTCGGTCCCGCCGCCTTCGTGCGAGCCGTGCTTCCCGGCATGCGCGAGGCGCGATCGGGCGCGGTCGTGCAGATGAGCAGTCAGGGCGGACGCATGTCGTTCCCCGGGGTCGGCAGCTATTCCGCGGGGAAGTTCGCACTGGAAGGGTGGTCGGAAGCGCTGGCGGGTGAGGTGGCGCCCTTCGGCATCCGGGTGCTGATCGTCGAGCCGAGCCGCTTCCGCACGCAGTTCAATGCGGGGGACGTGCTTCGCGGGGCCACGCAGAACGCCGCCTACGACGGGGTCGTCGCGGCGGTGCGCGCCGACATGGCGGGTGCGGACGGTCGTCAGGAGGGAGATCCCGTCAGGGCGGCAGCGATCATCCGACGAGTCCTGCAGGAACCTGACGCGCCGCTCCGGCTCGCCCTCGGTGCAGAAGCGGTGAAGAATCTGACCGCCGCGCACGAGCGGGGCCTCGTCGAGATCCGGCGATGGGCCGAGCTCAGCGCATCCGCCGACTTCCCGGGTCAGAGCCCTGCAGCCCGGGCGTTCTGACAGAAGTAGGGTGTGGGAATGGCGACCGCAGATCTGATCGAGCGCATGCTCGCCGAGCCCCGCGCATCATCCGCCTCGGCCGTCGATGCCCTGCGCACGCTTCTCGACGATTCGACGGTCGAGGACGCCGCCTCGGCCCTCGGAATCGCCGAGGCCGCAGAGCTGCTCGGCCAGTCCTCGCACACGCTCAGATATTACGAGCGGGAGGGACTCGTGCATCCCGACCGCAACGCCTCGGGGTACCGCGAGTACTCGCCCGCCCATCTGCGCCGACTGGTCTTCCTCATCCGGATGCGGGTGTCGGGCATGACCATGAGCGACCTGCGGCACTACGTGCGTCTGGTCGAGCTCGGTGCCGAGACGATGCCGGAGCGGCGGCAGATGATGCTCGATCAGCGCGATCGCATCTCACGGCAGCTGGGGGAGCTGACCCTCGCCCTGGAGACCACGGAGTACAAGATCCGCTCGTACGGCGGGGCGCCGTGAGGCCGGAGGAACCCATGACACGTGTTCTCATCACAGGATCGGCCGACGGGCTCGGACGTGCGGCGGCCGAGTCGTTGCTCGACGACGGGCACGAGGTCATCGTGCACGCCCGATCGGTCGAGCGCCTGACGGCGGTCGGACACCTGATCTCCCGAGGTGCGGCGAGCGTCGTCGGAGACCTCGCCGACTTCCGCGCCGTGCGCGCGCTCGCCGATCGGGTGAACGAACTCGGTGCGGTCGATGCCGTCATCCACAACGCGGGGGTCCTCGACGGGCCGAGCCTGCTTCCGGTCAACGTCATCGCCCCGTACCTGCTCTCGGCGTCGATCGCCGGACCGAGGCGGCACATCTACCTCAGCAGCGGCATGCACCGAGGAGGGCGGGCCGACGTGGCTGCCGCGGATTGGAGCGGGGCGAAGAAGACGCTGTCCTACTCCGACAGCAAGCTGCTGGTCACCGTGCTGATGGCGGCGGTGGCGAGGCGCCGCCCCGAGAGCATCGCGCACGCGGTCGATCCGGGCTGGGTGCCCACGAAGATGGGCGGGGCGTCCGCACCCGACGACCTCTTCCTCGGCCACGTCACGCAGACGTGGCTCGCGACGTCGAGCGACGCCGAGGTACTCGCATCGGGCCGCTACTGGCATCACCAGCGCGCGCAGTCGGCTCACCCCGCCGTGCATGACGAGCAGTTCCAGGAAGAACTCCTCGCCGCTCTCGCTGAGCACACGGGAGTCGTCCTCAAGTGAGGCGTGCTCACGCTTCGCGGCGGAGGATGAGGCTTGTGGAGGGGCTGACGGGAATCGAACCCGCGCTATCTGCTTGGGAAGCAGAAGTTCTGCCATTGAACTACAGCCCCGTACCCGCATCGTGAAGAGCGGATGCCGTCAGCCTACCCGATCTCGCCCGGAGCCTCATCCGAGCCGTGCCGTCCATGAGTGGTCGAAGAAGCATCCGCATTCGTCTGCGGCGATGTGATTCTGACCACGCAACGCAGCGACGGGGCCGCAACGCCGACAGCTAGGCTGGTGCCGTGCTTCTCAGCGATCGCGACATCAGGGCAGAACTCGCATCCGGCCGGATCGGCCTCGCGCCTCACGAGCCGGAGATGATCCAGCCGTCGAGCATCGACGTGCGGCTCGACCGGTACTTCCGGCTGTTCGACAACCACAAGTATCCGTTCATCGATCCGTCCGTCGACCAGCCCGAGCTGACCCGGCTGATCGAGGTCTCTCCCGACGAGCCGTTCATCCTCCACCCTGGCGAGTTCGCGCTCGGCGCGACCTACGAGCAGGTCACCCTGTCGGATGACATCGCCGCCCGCCTCGAGGGCAAGTCGTCGCTCGGGCGCCTCGGCCTCATCACGCACTCGACGGCCGGATTCATCGACCCCGGTTTCACGGGCCACGTCACTCTCGAGCTCGCGAACGTCGCGACGCTGCCGATCAAACTGTGGCCCGGGATGAAGATCGGTCAGCTGTGCTTCTTCCGGCTGACCTCTCCCGCTGAGAACCCGTACGGCTCTGGTCCGTACGGCAACCGGTATCAGGGGCAGCGCGGACCGACGGCATCCCGCTCGTTCCAGAACTTCCACCGCACGGACGTCGGGGTGACCGATGTGGGAGCGGTCGGCGGCTGATGAACGGCGACGGCACGGACCCGACACCGGCGAATGCCAGGGGTGCGGTGCCGCCTGCTCCGGTCGGGCCTGAGTCCGCTGTGCCTCTGCTTCCGGGTGTGCAGAACCCGCCACAGGAGTCCGTGCGCCCGCCGGCGCCACCGGCCGGTGCGCACGCCGATGCGCACCTCGCGCCACCGGTCGGCTACGCCCCGGCATCCGCTCCGACGCCGCCCGTGGCCGAACCTGACGCTCCCGATCAGCGGTGGCCGTCCGACGCCGTGATCTCGCCGTACATCGGCGGAACGGTGCCGGCATCCGGCAACTACCGCGTTCTGACCGCGGTGATCATGCTGTTCCTCCTGGCGCTGCTCGCCGGAGCGATCGCGCTGATCGTGTACCTCGCCGGGCACACGACGCTGTCGTTCCCGTCGGCGGATCCTGAGCCCCGGCCCGTGGTGACCCAGGTCTCGGAGACGCAGACCCCTCAGGCTCCGCGCGAAGAGACCTCGCCCGAGCCTCTCACCGGTGCGCTGTGCACGGATCTCTGTGTCGAGGTCGCCGGCATCGTCGGTCCGCAGATCGTGGGTGCCGACGGGGAGTCGACATGGGCCCTGACGGGCGCGTGGTCGACGGTCGACACCTCGCCTCTGTCGGCGGAGGAGGCGGCGGGTGCGGATTACACATCGGATGCCGGTGAACTGACGTTCACGATCTGGCGTTTCGCCGACGACGATGCCGCGCAGTCCGCGCAGGAGGCGCTCGTCGAATCGCTCGGCGAACCGTCGGACTCGGGGGCGGCGTTCCAGGACGGCACGGGCGAGCAGAGCACCTTCGACGACGGATCTCAGACGACGATCGTGTGGAGCAAGCTCGGCGACGGATCGCAGCCCTGGGTCATGCAGGTGCACGGCACCGGCGCCGTCCAGCAGTTCTACTACGCCCTCCCGATCTGAGCTCGGCGCCCGTTTCGCGGGCGGGGGAGCGTCTGGTCGTTGAGCGAGGAGCGCAGCGAGGAGACGAAACGCGTGCGGTTGATGCTGCGTTTCGTCTCGCTTCGCTCGCTCAACGACCCGCGGGGATGTGTTCGCTCAAGTCCCTGGGTGTGTGCGTCTGGTCGTTGAGCGAGGAGCGCAGCGAGGAGACGAAACGCGTGGCTCCTGCCGGGGCTGGAGTCGTGCGGTTGATGCGGCGTTTCGTCTCGCTCCGCTCGCTCAACGACCGGCGGGGATGCGTTCGCTCGCTCGCTCAACGACCGGGTGACGGCTCAGGCGTCGCGGCCGCGGGAGAAGCCGGCGTCGAAGCCGCGCTCGAAGGCGACCTGAGCGGCGCGGCGGTCGCGACCGTGCGGGTGCTCGACGCCGTGGCCGAACTCGGGCGCGAAGCGCGGACCGTGTCCGCGGTCGAACGGGTGGCCGTGAGAACGTCCACGGCCCTCGCCGTGCGCGTGCGGGTGCTGGCACTCGTGCGCGTCGGCGTCAGCGTCAGGGCCGAAGCCGTGACGGAAACCAGGGCCGAAACCGTGCCCGCGGCCGAACGGCGCGCCGTGCCGGCGGCCGTGACCGCGGTGCTCGCCGTGGTGGTGTTCAGCGTGGCGGCGCCCATCGCCGCGACGTCCGCGCGGCAGCGGGGTGTTCTCGTCCCAGCCGAACGTGCGAGCGATCTGCTCGAGCGTCGCGACGGTGGTGTCGAAGTCCTCGGGTGAGACGGCATCCGCCACCTGCGCCCGGATGCCGTCGACCACGGCGCCGAGGCGCTCCTTGGCCGCGCGTCCTTCGTCGGTGAGCGTCCAGCTCTCACCGTCCTTCGTGACCCAGCCGCGTCCGACGAGCCCGCGGAGCTTGCCGGGGTGCAGCGGCCGCCCGGCCGGCATGGAGCCGTCGATGACGTTGAGCAGGCGCCAGTCACGGCGCGTCGCTCCTTCGCGCTCGAAGGCGTTGGCGAACTCGGCGGCCATCAGGCGGTCGACCGCCTTGATCCAGTAGCCGAACGGGCGGGGGTTCTGTGTGTCTGTAGTGCTGTTCATGGTGAAGTCCTTGAATGTCAGTGTGCATGTGCTTGTCACAGTGCATGTATATGTATGATGACATGCGATGCGAATGCATGTCAAGTCGCATGTAAAATCGAGCTGTGAGCGCTGCAGAGAAGGACCCGGCCGAGATCATCGCGGAGGCGCTGTCGCGTCTGCGCGGGCGCCGACCCGGCGGTCGAGGGCCGGGCGGCTGGCATGAGGGACCGCACGCGGATCGCCACCGAGCAGGCGAGCACGACGGCCCGGATCACCCCGGCATGCATCATGGACACCCGGGCCGCTCCACCTATCCCGGACCACCCTGGATGGGCGACCCCGCAGGCCGCTTCGGCGGACCTGCGCGCATGCGGATGCTGGAAGCCCTGGCCGCGGCATCCGCCCCGCTCAGCGTGAGCGATCTCGGGGCAGCGATCGGCGTCGATCAGCCTCGCGCATCGCGCCTCGTGCAGCAGGGGGTCGCGCACGGGTTCGTTCGACGGGAAGCCGACCCCGACGACGCGCGCCGCACTCGCATCGCGCTCACCGACGAGGGGCGCCGGATGGCGAAGGGCGTCCGCGGCGAGCGTCGCGAAGCACTCGGCAAGGCGCTCGTGGCCTTCACCGAGGAAGAGCGCACCGAGCTCGCCCGACTGCTGAACAAGCTCGCCGACAACTGGAGCTAGGCGGCGCTCTCGCCGAAATCGAGCGAGGGCTCGTCGTCGACCGACAGCGAGAGCACCACGGTCTCGACAACCGCGTTCGCCTCGATCTGCTGTTCGATCGCGCGCATCCGCCGCGCCACGTCGTGCTCGCGGGCGTCGCCGGCGAGATCCACCTCGGCGACGATGAACAGGCGGTTCGGGCCGACGTACTCGATGTGCAGGTACGTCACGCGCTGGATCTGAGCAGAGGCGAGCAGTGCCCGCCCCACCCGTGCCCGGACGGTCGGCGAGGCGTTCGTGCCGACGAGGAACGCCACGTTGCGCTTGATCAGGATCAGCGCGACGACGCCGAGCAGCACGCCCACGAGGATCGACCCCACGGCATCCCAGGCGGCGACACCGGTGATCTGATGCATCGCGATCGCGCCACCCGCCAGGGCGAGGCCGATGAGCGCGGCGGCGTCTTCGAAGAACACCGCCCGCAGAGTCGTGTCGCTCGTCTCGAGCACGAAGTCCCAGGTCGACGTGCCGCGCTCGCGTGCGAGCCGCCGTGACTTCACCATCGCCTGCGTGAACGAGGCGCCCTCCAGCACGAAGGAGATGCCGAGCACGGTGTAGGCGACGAGGGGGCTCTCGACGGGGCCGGTCTCGGACAGCTCCTGGATGCCGTGCATGATCGACACGATCGATCCTGCGGTGAAGATGCCGAACGCGGCGATCAGCGACCACACGAAGGCAGAGCGGCCGTATCCGAGCGGATGCCGCTGATCCTTCGTGCGCCCGCCCCGCCGGTCGGCGATCAGCAGGAACACCTCGTTGCCGGCATCCGCCCATGAATGCGCCGCCTCGGCGACCATCGACGCCGAGGCGGTGATGATCGCGGCGACGGTCTTCGCGACCGCGACCAGGACGTTGGCGAGGAAGGCGATGAAGACGGTCACGCGGGAAGACTACCCCTCAGCGACGGGCCTCAGGCCTTCGGCGCACGCACCGGCAGCAGGAGCAGGAACCCGGCGATCAGCACGACGATGATGCCCAGGATGCCGAAGGCGGTCTGCGCGGTCAGGGCGATCAGCACCGTCCAGGCCCCCGACGCCATCCAGCTCGCCGCTCGCCCGGTCGTGGCGTAGAGGCCGAAGATCTCACCCTCGCGGCCCGCCGGCGTCACCCGGGCGAGGAACGAGCGGGCGGCAGCCTGGGCTGGGCCGACGAAGGCGCACAGGATGAGTCCGCCGACCCAGAACACGATCTTGCCGGCATCCACCAGGAAGAAGACTGCGAGACCCGCGACGACCATCGACCCCAGTGAGATCAGGATGATCCGCTTCGGGCCGAAGCTGTCGTCGAAGCGCCCCGCGATGATCGTCGAGACTCCCGCGATGAGGTTCGCGGCGATTCCGAACGCGACGAGCTCGAGGAACTTGAAGTGGAACACCTGCCCCGCGATCACCGCACCGAACGTGAACACGCCGCCGAGACCGTCGCGGAACACCGCGCTGGAGAGCAGGAACCAGAACGTCTGGCGCGTCTCGGGGTTGCGGTACAGGCCGATCACGTCCTTGACGAGCAGCCCGTAAGAGGCGAAGAAGCCGACTTTGCGCTCGGCGCGGCCGAGCGAGGGCTCGGGCACGTTGAGGAAGATCGGGATGCTGAACACGATCGCCCAGACCGCGCAACCCACCGCGATGAGGCGGAACGGCAACCCGCCGTCGGCCGAGAGCCCGAACCAGTCCATCGCGTAGAACACCACCACGATGATCAGCGCGACGATGCCGCCGAGGTAGCCGAAACCCCAGCCGAGGCCCGAGATGCGGCCCACCGTCTTGGGGTTCGCGATGCCGACGAGCATGGCGTTCGAGTTCACGGCGGCGATCTCGCCGAACACCGAGCCGGCCGAGATCAGCGCCACGCCGAGCCAGAACAGGCTCGGCTGCGGCTCGACGAACCACAGCCCGAACATGCAGAGGATCAGCGCGCCCGTTCCGATGCCCAGCCACAGCTTCTGGCGTCCGGCGGCGTCCGCCCGCTGGCCGAGGACCGGTGCGAGCAGGAGGATCGCGAACGCCGCGATCGTGCTGCCGAGCCCGAGACCCGAGGCGAGCCCCGCCTCGGCCGCGATGCGCGCGGGGTCGTCTTCGCCGAGCGCGGCGATGTCGGCGGGCAGGAACGCCTCGGTCGTGAGGTACAGGGCCGTGAAGATGAAGGTGAGGATCACGGTGTTGAACGGCTGCGTCGCCCAGTCCCACAGCGCCCACGAGAAGACCTGCTTCTTCGGGGCCGGAGTGTCGCCCCGCAGGTCGAGGCCGATGACGCCGACGGCCCCGCTGTTGGCGGTCGCGGAGGGCTCGGGCGCGCCGGTGCGCCGTTCGGGTTCGCTCATGAGGGAAGTCTGTCGTCGTCGGGTGAACGGCCGGTGACGGCGCGCCGGAGCGGATGCCGCGGCATCCGCTCCGCCATCACTCCTGCGGAGTGCGTCGTCGGCGGGTCGCCGCGCCCCGGGTCGTCGTGAGTTTTCGGGCATAGTCCTCTTTGAGCACCGCGAGGTGCAGCCACGCCTCGACGGCGGTGACGCCCGGGAGCGCGCGCAGGCGTTCCAGGCTGGCGTACAGCGCCCCGGCGGTGGGCTCGACGAGAGTGGCGACCGCATCGAAGCGGCCGAGCGTGCGCACCGCGAAGTCGACGCCACGGGCTGTCTGAAGGGCCGCGATCACCTCGTCGTCGTCATGGGACAACCGGAGCCCCACTCCCATCGAGAGCTGGCGGTGCCCGAGTCCGCGTGCCTCGACGGCGCTGATCTTGATGACGCCGCTGTCGAGCAGGCGCTGCACGCGGGTGGCGACGGCCGACGGCGACAAGCGGACGATGCGCCCGAGTTCGCGGAACGTGGTGCGGCCGTCGAGCTGCAGTTCTTCGATGAGCGCGGCGTCGAGATCGTCGATGTCGGCCTCGCCGCGGTACTCCGAGACGAAGAAGCCCTTGGCCACGGACGTGTAGAGAAGCGTGTCGATGTGGAGGACTCCGGGCAGGGCGCGCACCTGCGCGAGCCGCGCGTGCAGCTCCGGCGTGGAGCCGAGCCACACCTCGATCACGAGATCGTGCGAGCCGCCGATCGCAGACACGAACACGGTCTCGTCCATGGCGCGCAACTGCTCGGCGACGCCGGCGGCCGCCCCGTCGGTGCGGATCGACACGTGGGCGAGGACGTGCTGTCCCAGCAGCGCGGGATCGACGGCGGCGACGATGCGGAGGGCCCCGTCGTCGACCATGGCTCGCAGACGCGCGGCGACGGTCGCCCTGGTCTGGCCCAGCGATGCCGCGAGGGAGCGGATGCTGGCTCGCCCGTCATGCTGCAGCGAGCGGATCAACTCGGTGTCGAGGTCGCCGGCCTCCATGAGATTCTCCATATTCCCGCGGATGCGCGCGCATCCGTGCATCTGCACAGTCTAGAAGGCAGTCAAGGGGGATTCAGAGTGATTGTGCAGGCAGATTCGTACAGATCATCTGTCAAGAGCAGTCTGCACCGGATTTCTGCCATTGCTGCAGAGAGTCGTAGGGCCCTAGCATCCGAGCATCCGACCTCGTCCTCAAAGGAGCGAGCAATGACCGAAGAACCCGAAGCCGCACTGACACCGCCCGAAGTGCTCGCGGCCGCCGACCACCTCATCGGCGCCTTCCGCACCACCGACGCCGCGGCGTACTTCGCCGCGTTCCACGAGCAGGCCTCTTTCGCCTTCCACACCGAACCCTCCGTGCTGCCCGACCGCGCGACGTACGAGGAGCTGTGGAGGGGGTGGACGGATGCCGGATGGCGCGTCATCTCGTGCGAGAGCGCCGACAGGCTGATCACGATCGTCGGCGACACCGCGACCTTTACGCACACCGTCCGCACGACCACGGAGCAGGACGGCCTGCAGTCGTCGACCGTCGAGCGGGAGTCGATCGTGTTCACACGTGTCGAAGGTCGACTCGTGGCCGTCCACGAGCATCTCTCGATCGTGCCCGAGGTGATGGCATGAGCGTCGAGGCGTCGGAACCGGCGCCCACCACGTCGATGACGACGATCATCGCCGCCCCCGCGGTCACCGAGGTCGAAGCCCACGGCGTCGAACCGATCCCGAGCCGCGAGCGCACGGCACGTCCGCTCGATCTGTTCCGTCTGATCTTCGGCGGCGCGAACACGTTCGCGACTGTCGTGCTCGGCAGCTTCCCGATCGTCTTCGGGCTGTCGTTCTGGGACGCCCTGCTCGCCACGGTCGTGGGTCTCGTGCTCGGCGCCGCCGTGCTCGCTCCCCTGTCTCTCTTCGGAGCCCGCAACGGCACCAACAACGCCGTCTCCAGCTCTGCGCATCTCGGCGTGCACGGCCGCGTCATCGGGTCGTTCCTCTCCCTTCTCACCGCATTCGCGTTCTTCTCGATCTCCGTGTGGTCGTCGGGCGACATCCTGATCGGCGCCGCGCACCGCGGGTTCGGGCTGCCGCAGAACGACCTCACCCTCGCCGCCGCGTACGGCATCTTCGCGATCCTCGTGCTCGTCGTGTGCATCTACGGCTTCCGCTTCATGCTGCTGGTGAACAAAGTCGCCGTGATCGCCGCGACCGTGCTGTTCATCGCCGGCGCGATCGCCTTCGCCGGCGCCTTCGATCCCGGGTACGCGGGCATGCTCGCTCCCGGTGCGCCGGGCTACTCCGCCGCGTTCATCGGCTCGGTGCTCGTGGTGATGTCGAACCCCGTCTCGTTCGGCGCCTTCCTCGGCGACTGGACCCGCTACATCCCCCGCAGAACACCGAAGCGCAGGCTCATGGCGGCGACCTTCCTCGCGCAGATGGCGACGATCGTCCCGTTCCTCTTCGGCATCGTGTCGGCGGCGATCATCGCCACGGTGGTGCCGGAGTACATCGCCGAGGGGAACTATGCCGGCGGACTGCTCGCGATCTCGCCGGACTGGTACTTCCTTCCGGTGTGCCTCATCGCCCTGATCGGCGGAATGTCCACGGGCACGACCTCGCTGTACGGCACGGGACTCGACTTCGCGAGCGTCTTCCCGCGGTTCAGCCGGGTGCAGGCGACGCTGTTCATCGGCGTCCTCGCGATCGCGGGCATCTTCGTCGGCCGCTTCGGATTCAACGTCGTGCAGTCGATCTCCACGTTCACGGTCCTCATCGTCACCTGCACCGCACCGTGGATGGTCGTCATGACGATCGGCTGGATCGTGCGCCGCGGCTGGTACGACAGCGATTCGCTGCAGGTCTTCAACCGGCGCCAGCGCGGTGGACGCTACTGGTTCGCGCACGGATGGAACTTCCGCGGACTCGTCGCGTGGCTCCTGGCCGCCGCCGTGGGCCTGTGCTTCGTCAACCTTCCGGGGCAGGTCGTCGGTCCGCTCGGGAACCTCGCCGGAGGCATCGACCTCTCGATCCCGCTGGGCCTCGGCACCGCCCTCGTGGTCTACCCGGCGCTGCTGTGGCTGTTCCCCGAGCCCGCCGACGCCTACGGGCCGGAAGGACCGCGCTTCGTCCGGGTCGCGGCACCGGCCGGTCTGCCCATCGAACAGACGAACTGACCTCCGAGAGAACGGGACCATCCGCATGACCGAGAACGTCGGCCCCATCGACGCCTCCGTGAACCCGCGCTATGCGGGCATCGCGACCTTCGCCCGCCTTCCGCGCATCGAGGATGTGCCGCACGCCGACATCGCCGTCGTCGGCATCCCCTTCGACTCAGGCGTCAGCTACCGGCCCGGCGCCAGGTTTGGGCCGTCGCACGTTCGTGAGTCATCGCGTCTGCTGCGACCGTACAACCCCGCCCAGGACGTCTCGCCGTTCGAGATCGCCCAGGTGGTCGATGCCGGAGACATCCCGGTGAACCCGTTCGACCTGTCCGAGGCCGTGATCGAGATCGAGGCCGCGGCGAAGGCGCTCGGCGAGCGGTCGCAGCGGATCGTCACGATCGGCGGCGACCACACGATCGCGCTGCCGCTGCTGCGCGCGGTGGCGGCGAAGCACGGGCCCGTGGCGGTGCTGCATTTCGACGCTCATCTCGACACCTGGGACACGTACTTCGGCGCCCCGATCACCCATGGCACGCCGTTCCGCCGCGCGAGCGAAGAGGGGCTGATCGACCTCACGGCGAGCTGCCACGTCGGCACCCGCGGCCCGCTCTACTCGAAGCAGGATCTCGAGGACGACGCGCGTCTCGGCTTCTCGATCGTGTCGAGCGAGTACATCGAGGAGCATGGCGTCGAGGCCGGCATCCGTCGCGTTCTGCAGCGCATCGGCGACAGGCCGCTGTATGTGTCGATCGACATCGACGTGCTCGACCCGGCGCACGCGCCGGGCACGGGGACGCCTGAGGCCGGCGGACTCACCAGCCGCGAGCTGCTGCGCATCGTCCGCGCCCTGTCGGCGAAGAACATCGTCGGCGCTGACGTCGTGGAGGTGTCGCCCGCCTACGATCACGCGCAGATCACCGGCATCGCCGCGAGTCACGTCGTCTACGAGCTCGTGACTCTGCTCGCGGCGCAGCTCGCGCGCTAGCCGGTCGACGGGCGCGGACGCTCGCCCGCTGTACGCCGCGACCGGCAGGGAGCGCCGCGGCCCCCGGCGCTTCACGCGAACGACGCGGCGAGCAGCTCGGCGAACAGCTCCTCGGCGTCGCAGTCGACCCGCTGCCGGGTGAACCAGTCGCAGACGTTGACGCAGTCGCGGTGCAGCAGGTCGAGGCCCTGCGGGTTCGCGATGATGTCGACGATCTGCGGCAGGTCGATCACGCGCACACGGCCGTCGTGCACGAGCAGGTTGTACGCCGAGAGGTCGCCGTGCGCGAAGCCCGCAGCCGCGAAGATCCGCATCAGCTCGGCGATCTGCGCGAAGTATCCGGCGAGTTCTTCGCGAGAGGCGCGCACCTGCGCGAGTCGGGGAGCTGCTGCTCCCGAGTCGTCGCCGATGAACTCCATCAGGATCTCGGTGCCGTTCACCTGCACGGGATACGGCACCGGGGCGCCGAGCTCGTGCATGCGGCACAGGGCGTCGAACTCGGCGATCGACCAGGCGGATGCTGCGACCTCCCGCCCGTGCGACGACTTCTTGGCGAGGGCGCGCGCGTCGCGGCTGTTCTGCACGCCGCGGCCCTCGGTGTACACGGCCGAGCGGTGGAAGCTGCGGGTCTCCTCGCCGCGGTAGCGCTTGGCGGCGAGCAGCGTGCGCTGCGAGGGGTCGTCGGGGACGGCGCGCTCCAGCAGGAACACGTCGGCCTCCTTGCCGGTCTTGAGGATGCCGAGCTCGGTGTCGAGCGCACCGGCATCCGTCACGACCCAGTCGGGCCACGGCTGCGGCCCTCGCTGGGTGGGGATGGTCGTCGGCCAGGTGGTCCAGCGCTGGCCGTCGCCGGGCTCGACGTCGGCGAAGGTGAGAGAGAGTTCGAGTGCGTCGAAGGACGCGAGGGGATCGGTCACGATGTGCGGCTCCAGGAGAGGAGGCCGCACGGGCGGCGGCCTCAGGGAAGGATGTCGGCGAGGGGCGCGACAACGACGTTCGTCATGTCTTCAGCTCCTCTCGCTCGGCCTTCCGGGCTGATCCCGGTGCGCGGTCGAGCATACGGCGTCTCCTCCTCGTCTGTAAAGACCGGACGATCGGTCGGATGCCGTGGACGGCCGGTCGGGCGGCGGCATCCGCGCGCTGACAGGCTGGAGGCATGACGATCACCGCTCCTGTTCCCACCACCCCTGTCGCGAGCGCCGACCGCATCCGCTACGGCGGTCTGATCGTGCTCATGCTCATGGGCTTCCTGCTGGTCACGGCCGAGTTCCTGCCGAACGGCGTGCTCACCGAGATGGCCGCATCGCTCGGCGTGACGCCGGGTCAGGCAGGGCAGACCGTCACCATCACGGCGCTGGTCGGCCTGGTCGTCGCCCCGACGATCGGCCTGATCTTCCCGCGGCTCGACCGGCGGTCGCTGCTCGTGTGGATGGCGCTCGCCGCGGCCGTCTCGAACCTGCTCGTCGCGATCGCGCCGAACCTCGTGCTGGTGCTCGCCGCACGGTTCCTGCTGGGCGCTGCGATCAGCGCGTTCTGGTCGATGTCCATCACGGTCGCTGCGACTCTCGCCGGTCCCGAGCGCCTCGGACGAGGAGTGATGTTCACCTCGGCGGGCGTCTCGCTCGCGACCGTCGCGGGCGTGCCCCTGGGCGTCATGCTCGCCGAGCTCGTCGACTGGCATCTCGTGTTCGCGCTCGCCGGCGTGCTGATGGTGCTGCTCGCGGTCGCTCTGCGCTTCACCCTGCCCTCCGTGCCGGCGGCGCAGACGTCCAGCATCCGCCTGCTCGTCGACACCGTCCGCCGTCCTGGGATCGGCCTCGGCCTCATCGGACATGTCGCCGTCGTGCTCGGACACTTCCTCGCCTACACGTACGTGCGCCTCGCACTGGAGCGCATCCCCGATGTCGATGCGTCGACCATCGTCGTGCTTCTCGCGCTGTTCGGTCTCGGCGGCCTCATCGGCAACATCGTGATCGGCCTCGTGATCGACCGCTCGTTCGCGTTCCTGTCGGTGGTCGTGCCGCTCGTGATCGCGGCGGCCGTGGCATGCGTGATCCTGCTGTCGGGGACGGTTCTGGGCGTCGGCATCGTCGTGCTCGTGTGGGGCTTCCTCTTCTCGTCCTGGCTGATCGTCGCGAACACCTGGGTCGGGCACCGGATGCCGGATCGCCTGGAGGCCGGCGGCAGTCTGGTGGTCGTGGGCTTCCAGCTGGCGATCACGATCGCTGCGGGAATCGGCGGACTCCTCGTCGACACGCTCAGCATCGAGGTGGTCTACGTGCTCGGTGCGGTGATCCTCGTGGTCGGCGCCGTGCTGTTCGGCCTGTCGAACCGCTCGCGCGCGCCGCAGGTCGTGGCGTAGGCGCACGGCGTCTCGTCGTGCCGGCCGCATCCGGTCGGTGCGAAAAGTCGGAGCTTCGGCGCGACACTCCGGTGCACACCATGCCGCATCCGGCGTGCCGCCGGATTCTCCGACTTTTCGCACAGCGAGGGGGCGGATGCGGGGGTGCGGTGTGCGGGGTGCGGGGTGCGAGGCGTGCCGGATACCGGGAACGGAATCCGCGGGCGCCGGCCCCCGGCCTACGCGGGGATGGGCAGCCGGCGCCAGGCGCTCGGGTTCATCCCGGTGCGGCGGCGGAAGGCGCGGCTGAAGCCCTCGTCGGAGGCGTAGCCCAGCTCGCGCGAGGTCTCCGACACGGAGCGGCCTGCCTCGAGCATCCGCTTGGCGGCGTCGATGCGCACCTCGGTGACGTAGTCGGCGGGGGAGCGGCCGATCGCGCTGCGGAAGCGCTCGGCGAAGGCGGAGCGCGACATGGCGCCGACGCCGGCCAGCCGCTCGACGGTCCATTCGCGACCGGGCTCCTGGTGGATCGCCTCGACCACGCGGTCGAGGAACGGGTCCTTCCTGACGTGCGGCCATCCCTCTGGCGCGCATCCGTTCTCGGCCCAGGAGCGGATCACCGACAGCAGCACGGTGGTCGCCATGAGGCGGCAGATCAGCGGGTCGCCCTGTCTGGTCCCGTGGCCGGTGGGCGCCGGGCCCATGTTCTCGGCGAGGGCGGCGGCCGCCGGCTCGAGCACGTCGAACCCCGTGACGGTGATGTAGTCGGGCAGCGCGTCGTTCAAGGCCGGCGTCGGCTGGGCGAGTTCGAGAGCGACCACGATGAGCGTCGTCGTCTCGTCGGCCGCGAGCGCGAGCGGACCGCGTCCGAGAGTGAGGAAGGCGTCGCCGGCGCGGAGCACGGCCGTACCCTGCGCGCCGTCGACCTCGACGCGGTGCGATTCGCGATCGATGTCGAGCCGGCATCCGGAGTCCAGAGGAGGGATGCCGCGCACGGCCCCGTCCGCCACGTAGACGAGCGTGGCCTCACCGGGGACGAGCGGCAGAAGATCCTGGGCGTCCAACTGCTCGCGCCGCGCGACGCCGACGCGCAGATCGATCGCGCCGAGGACCTGCGAGAGGGCTTCGGGGTCGATGATCGTCATGCCTTCGGCAACGTCGGCGACGCCTCGCCTATTCCTCAGCTCGCGACGCCCCAGGGCCGGTGGCGTCCGCGTCAGGCTGTCGCCGGCTCGAAGCGAGTGTCTTCGCGTCTCGCGATCTGTCCGCGGATGAAGATGAGCAGGACGACACCGGAGATCGTGACGACCGGGTTGCCGAGGTTCGCGACAGAGGTGACCGCACCCGCGGTGGGGTACGACGTGAGCAGGAAGATCGACGGGTCCGTGGTCGCGTGCAGCAGAATCGGCCAGATCAGGTTGCCGGTCACCCGCAGCGAGAGGTACATCAGGATGCCGAACGAGAAGGTGTAAACGAGCTGGATGAGGGTGGGCAGGAGAGCCTGACCGGTGAGCAGGTTGCCTGAGTGGAGCGCGGCGAAGAACGCGGCCGAGATCACGGCGACGGTGATCTCGCGATGACCGGCCTTGCGGAGCAGGTTCACCACGATCCCGCGCGTGAGCACCTCCTCGGCGACGCCGATGAAGAGGCCTGCCACCAGCCAGGCGATGACCACGCCGGCTCCGGCGGCTGCATAGTCGACGCCCGCGAAGTGCAGCACGTTGAAGAGAAGTACGATCGCGACCGCGAGCCACATCCATCCGCGTCCGCGGATCGGCTGAGGTCCGAACAGCTCGCGCAGCCAGCCCACGGACCAGGCGAAGACGAACAGCACCACGGCGCCGAACGCGATCGGGATCACGTAATAGAGCCATACGGTCGCAGCGGCGTCAGAGGCGTCGACGCGCGGGAAGAGCGGGGCGAACAGCAGAGGCACGAACTGATAGATCACGAAGTAGACGACGACGGCGAGCAGCGCGCGCCACCAGCCGCCCTTCTCCCAGAAGCCGCGCCAGGAGGAGTGAGTAATGCGATCGACCACGAGGGGTCCTTTCTCGCCGCTGAGCGGCAGGGGAAGGGCGACGAGAACAACGGGACGCATGCGGCAGAGGCCTGCAGCGTGCTGCGCCTTCTCCCGCCATCGACGATATTTCAGTCGACTTCCGAATCGCGGGGGGCGTGCCGGGGATATCCACCTTTCGGTTGATCTGGGCCGGGCGGGCGACTCGTATCGTGGAGGTGTGTTCTCTCAGCCCTCCCGCCTCTACCGCCTCCTGGCGATCGCGGAGGCGATCACCTGGACCCTCCTCATCTCCGCGCTCATCGCCCGCGCCGTGGGCGCGCCTGGGGTCGTCGTCACGATCGGCGGCGGCATCCACGGTTTCGTCTTCCTCGCCTACGGGGCCACCGCGATCCTCGTCGCGCTGAACAACCGCTGGCGCCCCGGCGTCGCCGTGCTCGCCGTCGCGAGCGCGATCGTGCCCTACGCGACCATCCCGATGGAGATCTGGCTGCACCGCACCGGCCGCCTCGCCGGCGACTGGCGACTGGACGAGAGCGACGATCCGCGCGACCGCACCTGGATCGACCGGCTGATGCGGTGGTTCCTGCGCCGGCCGTGGGTGCTCGGTGCGCTCATCGCGCTCGCCGTCGTCGCGCTCTACGTCATCCTGCTGCTGGTGGGCCCGCCCGGAGGAGGGTCTGCGCCCTGCTCCTGCGGCTGAGCCGCGGCGCCGGACGTCAGCCGGTGATGACGATCGCGTTCTTCGAGACGACCTCGTCCCACACCGCGTCGATGTCTCCGCCAGTGCAGTCCACGACCACGTAGAGTCCCACGCCGACGGCCGTGAAGGCGCGGGCCGCGAGGGTCCACTCCACGCCGTCTCCCGACCCGGAGACCATGCGGTTCTCGACGGCGGTGTTTCCGGCGGTCTGATAGCTGAATCCCGATGTCGAGGCCAGAGGGGTGATGTCGGCCGTGGTCGCTCCGCCCTCGAGGAACGTCGCCATCATCGCATCGGAGCTCACGCTGTCGTCTCCGGCGGTCATGATGTTGTCGATGTGCCCCTGCCAGAACTGCGCGGTGCAGGTGCCGTCGACCGTTCCGTAGGTCCACCCCCCGTTGCCGTCATCGGGCTTCACGATCTTCCAGGAGTCGTCGGCGAAGAAGCCGTCGCCCCACTCCACGTACGACGACGGCGACAGCGTCGCGCCATCGACGAAGCTCATGCCGGCGGCGGGCTCCTCGGTCGGCTCGTCGACGGGGTCGTCGGTCGGGATCGGATCGTCGTCGACGATCGTCGGATGCTCGGGGATCTGCGCGTACAGGCAGCCGCTCAGCGGCAGCACGGCGAGTCCCACGATGATCGCCGCGGCGAGACGGCCCCCCGATGTACGCGTCATGCCGGTCAGCCTAGCCCCGATGCCAACCGGACGAGAGGGTCAGTGCGCGGTCGCCACGCCGATCGTGTCGTGCACGATCACGGCGGCGACGCGGGCGCCCGCTCCCGCGGCGACGATGAGCTGCTGAGGACCCGGCGCCGCGGCGTCGCCGGCGGCGTACAGCCCTGGCACGTCGGTGCGCCCGGAGCGGTCGGTCACGAGATGGCCGTGGCGGTCGACGGATGCCGTGAACCCGTCGAGGAACGACAGATCGGTCTCCCACTCCGGACGCACGAAGCCGCCCTCGATCTCGATGAGGGCGCCGTCGCTCAGGCGGATCGCCTCGAGGCGTCCGCGCTCGCCGACGAGCTCGACGATCGGATGCCGCAGCACGTTCACCCCAGCGGCGGCGAGCTCCGCCTCTTCCGCGGTGGTGACAGCGTCGGAACCGTTCGTGAACACGATGAGGCTCTTGGTCCAGCGGCCGATCAGCCGAGCGCGGTCGGCGAGATCAGCGGACTCTCCGATCAGCGCCATGCGGCGGCCGCGGAGCTCCCAGGCATCGCAGGCCGCGCAGCTGAACAGGCTCATGCCGTAGAAGCCGCGCAGATTCGGCACCTCGGGGAGAGTCTCGCGCAGACCTGTCGCGAGCAGCACCGAACGCGCCGACACGGTCTCGGTCGCCGTCGCGCGGCCGACTCCCGCGGTGAAGCCGTCGGCGGTCTGCACGAGCGAGGTCACTTTCACGCGCGAGCGGATCTCGACGTTCGGGTACGCGGCGAGCTCGGCGCGGGCGATCTTGCGCAGCTCGTGCGGAGGAACCCCGTCGCGCGTGAGGAAGCCGTGCGAGTTCAGAGTCGCGGCGTTGCGGGGCCGGTCGGCGTCGACGACCAGCACGCGCACGAGCGAGCGCCCGAGGTTCAGCGCGGCCGACAGGCCGGCGGGCCCGCCGCCGACGATCAGGACGTCGTAGGACTCAGTCATGACCGCCGTCCTGCGGCGGGAGGGCGGCGATGATGGGGTGGTCCTGGGCGATGACGCAGGTCTTGGCCGCGCCGCCCGGGGACCCGATCTCGTCGAAGAACTCGACGTTCGCCTTGTAGTAGTCCTGCCATTCCTCGGGCAGATCGTCCTCGTAGTAGATCGCCTCGACAGGGCACACCGGCTCGCACGCCCCGCAGTCCACGCATTCGTCCGGATGGATGTACAGCGAACGTTCACCCTCGTAGATGCAGTCGACGGGGCACTCGTCGATGCAGGCACGATCCTTCACATCGACGCACGGGAGCGCGATGACGTAGGTCATCGGACGAAGACTCCGTCGCGGGAGACCGCGACCTGCTCTTCCCGGGGGACGACCTTGACGCGCTCGCGCGCGTGCCGGTGGCTCTCGCCGAGAGCACGCTCGTGAGCGTCGAGCGCGAGCCAGCCGTCCCAGGTGGTGTACTCGGTGCCGCTCGCGTCGAGCACGTCGAGGACGTCGTCTTCCGAGGTCGGCGCGGTGAGGAGTCCGGCCTCGGCATCGGCCACGAGGTTCGTGATGGTCTCGAGGGCGTCGGACTTGGTGTGCCCGATCAGACCGACCGGGCCGCGCTTGATCCAGCCCGTCGCGTACAGGCCCGACTCGGCGTCCACGCGCCCGCCCTCGTTCGGGACCACGCCGCGCGCCTCGTCGAACGGTGCGTCCACGACGCGGGTGCCGTAGTAGCCCACGGCCCGGTAGACGGCCTGCACGTCGTAGTCGCGGAACTCGCCGGTGCGCACGAGGGTGCCCCCGGCATCCGTCTCGCTCTTGACGAACGCCGTGCGCTCGAAGCGGATGCCCTCGACCTTGCCCTCGCCCGTGATCTCGACGGGGGCGTGCCAGAAGTGCAGGTGCAGGCGGCGGGATGCCGTGCCGGCGGGGCGCTCGCGCCAGCTGTTCAGGGTGCGCAGCATGACCTTGAGCTGGTTGTTGGTGGCGGATGCCGGGTCGACTCCGTCGAAGTCCTCGTCGTGCAGCACGATGTCGACATCGTTCACCTCGCCGAGTTCGCGGAGCTCGATCGGCGTGAACTTGATGTCGGCGGGCCCGCGGCGGCCGAACACGTGCACGTCCGTCACCGCGGACGATTCGAGACCCTCGAGGACGTTGTCGGGGATCTCCGTGGTGCGCAGGTCGACGGCGTGCTTCGCGAGCACGCGCGCGACATCGAGAGCGACGTTCCCGTTGCCGATCACGGCCACGGAGGACGCCTCGAGGGGCCAGGTGCGAGCGACGTCGGGGTGGCCGTCGAACCACGCCACGAAGTCGGCGGCGCCGTAAGACCCGGGCAGGTCGACACCGGGGATGTCGAGAGCCGCGTCGCGGATCGCGCCGGTGGCGAGGATCACGGCGTGGTAGCGCTCGCGCAGCTCGTCGAGGGAGACGTCGCGGCCCACCTCGACATTGCCGATGAAGCGGATCGTGCGGCGGGCCGCATCGGGCTCGCCGTCGGCGGTCTCGGGGAACGCGTCGAGCATCTCGTGCAGCGAATTCACGATGCCCTTGATGCGGGGGTGATCGGGCGCGACGCCGTAGCGGATGAGGCCGTAGGGCGCGGGGAGCGATTCGAACAGGTCGATCTCGACGCGACCGCCGCGCTCCTTGACGGCGTTGGCGAGCAGGTTGCCCGCGTAGATGCCGGCGGGGCCGGCGCCGACGATCGCGACGCGCAGGGACAGAGAGGTCGTTGACATGGCCTGGTCTTTCGGTGGTTCAGCGGGAAGTGAGGGAGGACTCGACGACACGGGTGAGGCCGGTGTCGACGGCGAGGCCGGCGGTGAGGGCATCGGTCCAGTGCGGCTTGGTCGCGGCATCCGCGCCGGTCGAGGGTCGCCGATCTGCGGAGCCGGTGACGATGGGCGGGGCGTCCACGGAGGATTCTCCGTCGATCGTCACCGCATCCGTGGAACGTCCGGCCGCGTGCGGGCTCAGCCGCACGACGTCGCCGATCACGATGACGGCGGGGGAGCGCACCTGTCGGGCGGCGGCGATCCCGGTGATCGTCCCCAGCGTGCCGATCGTCACGCGCTGGCTCGCGCCGTAGCCGTCTTCGACGATCGCGACAGGGCAGTCGGCGCCTCGGGCCCCGGAGGCGAGCACGTGCGCCGAGTGCCCGAGGGTGTTCACGCCCATCAGCAGGACGACGGTGTGGTCGGCTCCGCCGGGGACGCGGTCGATCTGGTCGTGGCCGCTCAGGATCGTGAACGATGTCGCGACGCCGCGGTGCGTGAGAGGGATGCCGGCCACGGCCGGCACCGAGATCGCACTCGTGACGCCGGGGACGACGTCGACCGTGATCCCGTGCTCCTCGCAGAACAGCTGCTCCTCGCGGCCGCGGCCGAAGACGAACGGGTCGCCCCCCTTGAGCCGCACGACGTTCTTGCCCGCGAGGGCGAGTTCGACGAGCAGCTCGTTGATGCCGTCCTGCGGAACAGGATGGTGCCCGGGGAGCTTGCCCACGTCGACGACCTCGGCCGCGATCACGACGCCCTCGGCGGCGAGCTGTGCGAGCACCGCCCGGGCGCCGAGCCGGTCGGCGACGATCACGTCGGCGTTCTGCAGGGCCTTCAGGCCGCGGATGGTCAGGAGACCGGCGTCGCCGGGCCCCGCGCCGACGAGCGTCACGTGTCCGGTCATCGTCCGCCTCCTAGGAGGAGTCCGCGGTTGCGCAGCATCCGTCGTTCGAGCGGGCCGAACAGGGCCAGCTCGATCACGATGCCGATCGCGAGGATGAGCAGGATCGTGGCGAGCACACCGGGGAGGTCGGCGAGCTCGCGCGACTGGTTGAGCATCGTGCCCAGGCCGAAGCCGATGGAGCCCCCCATCGTGATGATCTCGGCAGCCATCAGGGAGCGCCAGGAGAAGGCCCACCCCTGCTTCAGGCCCGCGAAGTAGCCGGGCAGGGCGGCGGGGAGAGTCACCGAGGTCGCGAGCTGCCAGCGGCTCGCACCGAGCACGATGCCGACCCGACGCAGCTGCGGGGGCACCTGATCGATGCCGGAGAGCAGCCCGTTCACGATCGACGGGATCGCGCCCATCAGGATCACGAAGTAGGCGGTCGCGTCGGAGAGGCCGAACCAGATGATCGCGGCGGGCACCCACGCCACGGAGGGCAGCACGGTGAGGCCCGAGATGAGGGGCCCGGCGGCGCGGCGCAGCAGCTTCCATTCGGCGAGCAGCATGCCGAGGGCGGTGCCGACCACGATCGCGATGAGGAAGCCGATGACCCCGCGTTCGAGGCTCGTGGCGACGGACTCCTGCAGTCGTCCGGAAGCCCAGGCGTCGCCGAGCGCGCCGGCGACCGCCGCCGGGCTCGGCGCCTTGTCTGGTCGCGGGTTCGCGATCACGACGTACAGCTGCCAGACGCCCAGCAGCACCAGCAGCAGCACGACCGGGGGAAGCGTCTTGCCCAGGAACTCGCGCCAGCGCGGGGTGCGCTGCACGTCGTCGGACTGCAGCCGGTCGAGACCGGCGGAGAGCGTCGCGAGGTCGTCGTCGCCCTTCGTCTCGCTGCGCTCGCTCAGGGACCGGGTGCTGTCAAGAGGCATTGCGGGCGATCTCCTTCCGCAGCTCGGCGGTGATCTCGGTGGCGAGAGCCGCGACCTCCGGCGACTCGATGCGCCGTCCGTGGGTGTTGGCGATGTGCCACTCGCCGGCGACCCGGCCGGGGCGGCTGGAGAGCAGGATCACGCGCTGACCGAGGCGGGCCGCCTCGCGCACGTTGTGGGTGACGAACACGATGGTGCGGCCGGTGGCGCGCCACACGCGCTCGAGCTCTTCGTGCAGGAGGTCGCGGGTGATCGCGTCGAGGGCCGCGAACGGCTCGTCCATCAGCAGCACGTCGCGGTCCTGCGCGAGGGCGCGGGCCAGAGCCACGCGCTGACGCATGCCGCCCGAGAGCTCGTGCGGCCGCTTGTCGCGGGCCTCCGCGAGGTTCACGGTGCCGAGCAGGCGCATAGCCTCATCGCGGCGCTGGGCGCGCGGCACGCCGCGCAGGCGCAGGGCCAGCTCGACGTTCTGCCGGGCGGTGAGCCACGGCATCAGAGCCGATTCCTGGAACATCACCGAGGCGCCCGTCGCCGGGGTCTGGATGTCGCCGGCGGTGGTCTTCTCGAGCCCTGCGATGAGGTTGAGCAGCGTCGACTTCCCGCAGCCCGAGGCGCCGAGAAGGCACACGAACTCGCCGGGCGCGATGTCCAGAGAGACGTCTTCGAGGACGATCGGGCCCGAGCCGTAGCGCTTCGTGACGTGCGAGATGCGCACCGCGGGGTCGACGGCGGGCGCCGGTGCGGCGAGCGGCGTGACGCCGTCGAAGCTCGGCGTCAGACGCGCAACGGATGCGGCAGCATCCGCCGTCTTCCCCGCGGGCGCGCTCATCAGTCCTCCCCGAGCCCTGCGGCCGAGACCGTGTCCTTGCCGGCATCCTTCAGGAGCTTGTTCAGCGGGGCCAGGTCGAAGAGCCCGTCGATCGACCCCTCCTTCTGCGTGCCGGCGGCGAGGCCGTTCTTCACGAGGGTCTCGAACGTGTCGGCGTGCGGGTCGACCGTGAAGGTGACGTTCTCGAGCGCGCGGGTGAGCACGTCTTCCGAGAGCTTCTTGCCCGTCGCCTCCTCGAGTGCGTCGTTGATCACTGCCGGCGCCTCGTCAGCGTGCTCGTCGAGCCATTCGACGGACGCGATGTGACCCTCGAGCAGTTCGTCGACGACCTCGGGGTGCTCCTTCGCGAAGTCCTTGCGGACCAGCAGCACGGTCGTCGGGAAGTCGCCGTCGGGCCACAGGTCGGCCTCGTTCACGAGCACGTGCGCGCCGGCCTCGACGACCAGGCGCGACACCCACGGCTCGGGGAGCCAGGCGCCGTCGAGCTCGCCGTCCTGGAACAGCGTCAGGGTCTGGGCATTCTCGGTCGGCGTGATCGTGACGTCGCCGCCGCCCGAGGTCGAGGTCTTGAAGCCCTCGTCGGCGAGCCAGCTGCGCAGCGCCACGTCCTGCGTGTTGCCGAGCTGCGGGGTCGCGATGTTCTTGCCCTTGAGATCGGAGACGTCCTGGATGCTGTCGTTCACGACCAGTGCGGCACCGCCCGAGGTCGCGCCGGCGATGATGTTCGCCGACTCGCCGCCCGACTGGATGAAGGTGTTGATCGCAGGGTTCGGGCCGATGTAGGTCGCGTCGATCGCGCCGGCGGAGAGCGCCTCGATCGCGGCCGGTCCGGCGTTGAACACCTCGGTCTTCAGGTCGACATCGCCGAGAGCATCCTGGAACAGCCCCTCGGAGAGACCGACCAGCGCGGGGGCGTGCGTGACGTTGGCGAAGTAGCCGAGGCGCACCTCGGCGAGGTCGTCGCCCTTCGCGTCGCCCGAGCCCGGGTCTGCGGATGCCGAGGCGCAGCCCGCGAGCATCATCGCGGTGAGCCCCAGGACGGTGAGAGCGGTGGTGGTGCGGTTGATCTTCACGGTTTCGCCTCCTTAGCGAGTGATGGGTGTTGCAGGTCAGTCCTCGACGACGGTCGCTGCAGCCAGCGTCGCGCCGTCGGACGGGTGGATGAGCACGAGCGAGCCGCCTTCGCGGCTCTGCGCGTACGGCTCGAGGGGCAGCTCGGCGGCGAAGCGCAGGCGCACGCGCCCGATCTCGTTCACGGCCAGCGTCTCGGCGTCGTGGTGGGCGAGCGTCTCGAGGTCGCGGCGATCGATCACCTCGGCGATCAGCGCCTGCACGGTCGCGGTGCCGTGCTTGACGAGGACCTTGCTTCCGGCGGTCGTGGCGCGCGGATCGAGCTGGAACAGCTCGACGACGGCCTCGCGGCGGCCGAGGGGGACGGTGCCGGATGCCGCGATCACCGCGCCGCGCGCAGCGTCGATCTCGTCGGCGAGGGTGAGGGTCACGGACTGTGCCGCCGCAGCGGCATCCGCCTCCTCCCCGGCGACGTGGATGCCGGTGACCGTGGTCGCGTGACCGCCGGGGAACACGTCCACCGCGTCGCCGACGCTCACGGTGCCGGCGGCGATCCGGCCGGCGAATCCGCGGAAGTCCCGGTAGCGCTCGGGGTCTGCGACCTGGGGCGACAGGCCGCCCTGCGGGCGCAGCACGAGCTGCACGGGCAGCCGGAAGGGAGCTGACGTGTCCTCGACCTCGACCGCGGTGGGAAGCGACTCGAGCAGGTCGATCAGGGTCGGACCCTGGTACCACGGGGTGCGGTCGGACCGGTCGACGATGTTGTCGCCCTCGAGAGCCGATACGGGCAGCACGTGGATGTCGCGCAGGCCCAGCTGCTCGGCGACGCGAGCCGCTTCGAGCTCGATCTCGACGAAGCGGTTCTCGTCGAAGTCGATCAGGTCGATCTTGTTCACGGCGATGATGACGTGGGTCACGCGCAGCAGCGAGACGACGGCGAGGTGACGGCGGGTCTGCTCGAGGATGCCCTTGCGGGCGTCGACCAGGACGATCACCGCGTCGGCGGTGGCGGAGCCGGTGACCATGTTGCGCGTGTACTGCACGTGGCCGGGGCAGTCGGCGAGGATGAAGCTGCGCCGGTCGGTCGCGAAGTAGCGGTACGCCACGTCGATCGTGATGCCCTGCTCGCGCTCGGCGCGGAGCCCGTCGGTGAGCAGCGCGAAGTCGAAGTCGCCGTGCGCGAAGCCGCGCTGGCGGCTGGTCGCCGCGACCTGCTCGAGCTGGTCGGCGAGGATCGCCTTCGCATCGTGCAGCAGCCGGCCGACGAGGGTCGACTTGCCGTCGTCGACGGAGCCGGCGGTCGCGAACCGGAACAGCGTCTTCGTGTCGTGCGTTTCGTCTCGCTTCGCTCGCTCAACGACCGGAGTGCCGGAATCGGTCGTTGAGCGAGGGAGCGCCAGCGACCGAGACGAAACGTCTGCGTCAATACTCATCAGAAGTACCCGTCTTTCTTGCGATCCTCCATGGCGGCCTCGCTGATCCGGTCGTCGGCGCGCGTCGCGCCGCGTTCGGTGAGAGTGGAACGCTGAACCTCGGCGGCGACGGATGCCGTGTCCGCGGCATCCGACTCCACCGCACCCGTGCAGCTCATGTCGCCGACCGTGCGATAGCGAACGGTGCGGCGCACGACCTCGTCGCCCGTGCGGGGCTGCGAGAACTCGCCGACCGCCCACCACATGCCGTCGCGACGGAAGACCTCGCGCTCGTGCGCGTAGTACAGCGGCGGCAGCGCGATGTTCTCGCGGTCGATGTAGTTCCAGATGTCGGCTTCGGTCCAGTTCGAGATCGGGAACGCGCGCACGTGCTGACCCGGCAGGTGCCGGCCGTTGTACAGGCTCCAGAGCTCGGGGCGCTGGTTGCGCGGGTCCCACTGGCCGAACTCGTCGCGCAGCGAGATGATGCGCTCCTTGGCGCGGGCCTTGTCCTCGTCGCGGCGGGCCCCGCCGAACACGGCGTCGTGCTTGCCCGCGGCGATAGCGTCGAGCAGCGGCTGCGTCTGGAGAGGATTGCGGGTGCCGTCGGGACGCTCGGCGAGGCGGCCGTCGTCGATGTAGTCCTGCACGCGCGCGACCTCGAGGTCGATGCCCAGGCGGGCGACGGTCTCGTCGCGGAAGGCGATCACCTCAGGGAAGTTGTGGCCGGTGTCGACGTGCAGCACGGGGAAGGGCACCTTGCCCGGGGCGAACGCCTTGGCGGCGAGATGCAGCACGACGACCGAGTCCTTGCCGCCGGAGAACAGCAGCACGGGGCGCTCGAACTCGGCGACGACCTCGCGGACGATGTGGATGCCTTCGGCCTCGAGCTGGTCGAGGGCGGTGAGGCCCTGCGGGCGTTTCGTCTCGTCGCTGCGCTCCTCGCTCAACGACCGGGTGATGGTGCTCATAGGTGGAGTCCGCATTCTGTCTTGGCGAGGCCGGCCCAGCGGCCGGACCGCGGGTCCTCTCCCGGGGCGACCGGCTTGGTGCACGGCGCGCAGCCGATCGACGGATAGCCGTTCGCTATCAGGGGGTTCACCGGCACCTCGTGCACGGTGGCGTAGTCGATCAGGTCGTCGAAGGTCCAAGCCGCGACCGGGTTCACCTTGACGAGGCCGTTGCGCTCATCCCAGACGATCAGCTCGGTCTCGGCGCGGGTGGGCGCCTCTTCGCGGCGCACTCCCGTGAACCACACCTCGTACTCGCCCAGCGCGCGCTGGAGCGGTTCGACCTTGCGGCGTGCGCAGCACAGCCCCGGGTCGCGCTCGAACAGGTTCTTGCCGAATTCGGCATCCTGCTCGCGCACCGTCTGCTCGGGCTTCACATCGACGATGTTCACCTCGAGGTTCTCGGCCACCTCGTTGCGGGTGAACGTGGTCTCGGCGAAGTGGTAGCCGGTGTCGAGGAAGAGCACGTCGACCCCGGGCAGGTGCTGCGCGACCAGGTGCGGGAGCGCAGCATCCGCCATCGAGCACGCGACGGCCGCCTGCGAGACGGCGAAGTTCTCGGCCACCCACGCGGCGACCTCGGCGGGACTCGCCTCGTCGGCCTGCCGGCTGCGCAGCTCGGTGTTGCCGCGCTCCGCGAGCGCCTTGAGCTCCTCAGCCGAGCGGCGGGCCGGACGGATGGTCACCGGAGTGCTCATTGCAGTGCCTCCTCGTCGGCGCGGTGCGCCCAGTTCGCGAAGGTCTCGTCGGCGCTCTCGCGGTCGGCGAGATAGCGGCGGATGACCCGCTCGGCGTAGTCGGCGATGCCGTCCGCCGGCACCTTGAGACCGCGGACCGTGCGGCCGAGCCCGGCTTCCTCGCGGTCGACGTTCGCAAGACCGCCGCCGAGGTGCACCTGATAGCCGGGGACCTGCTCGCCGTCGATCAGCACGAGCTGACCCTTCAGTCCGATGTCCGCGGTCTGGATGCGGGCGCAGGAGTTCGGGCAGCCGTTCACGTGCAGCGTGATCGGACGGCCGATCTCGGGCTCGAGTGCGCCGAGGCGCTCTTCGAGCTGTTCGATGGCCCTGGCGGCGTTGACCTTGGTCTCGACGATCGCGAGCTTGCAGAACTCGATGCCGGTGCAGGCGATCGTGCCTCGGCGGAACAGGCTCGGGCGAGCCGACAGGCCGATCGCGTCGAGTCCCTTCACGAGGCTCTCGACGCGGCTCTCCTCGATGTCGAGGACGAGCAGCTTCTGGTGCGGTGTGGTGCGGATGCGCTGCGAGCCGTGCGCCTCGGCGAGATCCGCGAGGGCGGTGAGGGTGCTGCCGGCGACGCGTCCGACGAGAGGGGCGGCGCCGACGAAGAACCTGCCGTCCTTCTGCTCGTGGATGCCGACGTGGTCGCCGATGCTGGTGGGCTTGGGGGCGGCGGGGCCGTCGGGGAGCGGGCTCTCGAGGTACTCGGTCTCGAGCACTTCGCGGAACTTCTCGACTCCCCAGTCGGCGAGCAGGAACTTCAGGCGGGCCTTGTTGCGCAGGCGCCGATAGCCGTAGTCGCGGAAGATCTGGGTGACGCCGTGCCACACTTCGGCCACGCGGTCGGGGGTGACGAAGACGCCGAGGCGCTCGCCGAGGCGCGGCACCACGGAGAGGGCGCCGGCGACCCACAGGTCGTAGCCGATGCCGAGTTCGGGGTGCTCCACGGCAACGAACGAGCAGTCGTTGATCTCGTGGACCACGTCCTGGCTGGGGTGACCGGTGATCGCGGTCTTGTACTTGCGGGGCAGGTTCGACAGGGTCACGTCGCCGATGAAGCGGTCGGCGATCTCACGGATCTGCGGTGTCGGGTCGATCAGCTCATCTGCGGCGATGCCTGCGACGGGCGAGCCGAGGATGACGCGCGGCACATCGCCGCACGCTTCGGTCGTGCTCAGGCCGACGGCCTCGAGGCGGCGCCAGATCTCGGGCACGCTCTGCACCTCGACCCAGTGCAGCTGCACGTTCTGCCGGTCGGTGATGTCGGCGGTGTCGCGCGCGAACTCGGTCGAGATCTCGCCGATCACACGCAGCTGCTCGGTCGTCAGCTGCCCGCCGTCGATGCGCACGCGCATCATGAAGTACTCGTCCTCGAGCTCGTGCGGCTCGAGCTGGGCGGTGCGGCCGCCGTCGATCCCGGGCTTGCGCTGCGTGTACAGACCCCACCAGCGGAAGCGCCCGTGCAGGTCTGTCGGATCGATGCTTTCGAAGCCGCCCTGCGCGTACACGTTCTCGATGCGCTCGCGCACGTTGAGCCCGTTGTCGTCGAGCTTCCATTCCTCGTTGCCGTTGAGGGGCTCGTTGCCGTCGATCGCCCACTGCCCGTGGGGTTTCGTGGGGACCCGCGCGGTGCGCGTGCGGGCACCGCGGATCGGCGTCGGCTGCTGAATGGTCATGCACTGCTCCCTGGGATGGCTTCGCATCACGCTAGGGACGTTGCACCCCGTTCAAGAACTCGAAAGGACACGTGACGTCAAGGAGCGTCATATGACGTCACGCAACGTGAAATATGACGCCGGGGTCTGGTGCTCGCGATGGTTCTGTGCTGCGCGGGGCGGCGCGTCGTCGCCTGGGCAGGCCATCCTGCGTTTCTTCCGGGCCTTCCGGTCGCGATCCGTGCCGCCGCTCTTGTTGCCGGGCGGCACGGATCGCGACCGGAACGATGGAGCGGATGCTGTCGGCGGCGCGAATCGCGACCGGAGCCGCCCCGCGATGGGTCTGTGGATAACTCGCCGCGTCACGACGCTTCCCATGCCAACTTGGGTGCCATGGGAGTTCCCCGTCCGCTGCCTTCGACACTCGGCACCCGCTTCAGCGTGCAGAGCGCGAAGAACGCTGGAGTCAACTCGGGCAGGCTTCGGCGAAGCGACCTGGAGATCCCTTTTCGTGGTGCGCGGAATTCCGTCGTGCCGCCGGACCTCACGACCCTTGACGCCTACGCGAAACAGGAGGCTGAGCGACGGCTCCGAGCGATGCGCTTCACGCCGCTCCTCATACCCGGTCAGCTCCTGAGCCATGAGAGCGCGGTCGCGATGTTCGGCGGTCCGCTGCCGCTCGTGATGGAGAAGGGCGAAATCGTGGATGGGGCGACCCTTCCGGTCCATGTCAGCACGGTCGGTCCTGGCCCGCTGGTGCGCACGAGCGGAGTCAAGGCTCACAGGGTGAGCCCTCGCAACACGACTCTCGTTCATTGGAAGGGTCACGCGCTGGCGTCACCGGCATCCGCCTGGGCGCAATGCGCCGAGTGGGATCTTCCGGACCTCGTCGCGCTCGGCGACTTCTTCTGCCGAATCTGGAGGCCAGGCCCCGGACGCCAGAACGTTGGCAAGCGGCGGCTCGCCACGATAGATGAACTTCGGGCGACGATCGAGACCGGGCGACGCGTCGGAATCGCCCGACTCCGCGAGGCAGTCGAACTCGTCCGTGAAGACTCGTGGTCGCCCCGTGAGTCGAAGATCCGCTGCGCCATCATCTTCGCCGGCTTGCCCGAACCGCTTCTCAACCATGACGTCTACGACGCGTTCGGACGCTTCCTCGGTTGCGTCGATCTGGCCTATCCGGAGCGGAAGATCGCCATCGAGTACCAGAGCGTTCTTCACCACACCCGCTACGCGCAGGACGTCGAGCGCCTCGCGGCTCTGCGGGCAGCCGGTTGGACCGTCATCGAGGTGACCAGTGAACTCTTTGCGGACCCGACGGAGATGATCCGCCGGGTCCGCGTCGCGCTCGAGCTCTGACCGCGCGTTCGGCCGTTCCGGTCGCGATTCGTGCCGCCCGCCCGGGCCACCTCAATCTTCCGGTCGCGATCTGTGCCGCTTCAGCTGCGATCTGGCGGCACAAATCGCGACCGGAACGAGAGCGACGGGCGGCTGGGCGGCGCGGATCGCGACCGGAACGCGAGACGGGCGCCCGGCCGCGGGCGTCAGAGTCGAGCGGCGGCTGCCTCGTAGCGGGCGACCACGAGGTCGATCAGCGGCTGCGGCACGGGCCCGCCGTCGAGAAGCGGCATCGTGAGCATCCGATCGGATGCCTGGCGCCGGGCCAGGTCGAAGAAGTATCCCTGGGCGAGCAGGTAGGTCGACACCACGGCGTCAGGATGCTCGGCGAGGGCTGTCGGGAGGTCGGGCTGCCGCGCGGCGAGGTAGGCGAGGTGCACGGCTCGACCGAGACGCTTCTCGAGGAGGGCGCCCATGCCCTCGGCATCCGTCAGCGAACGGGGATCGCGCGAGCCGGCAACGGCGAGGATCACCGGATCCCGCCCCTCCGGCAGACGCTGGGCGAGAACCTCGGCGAGGAGCGGATCGGGGCCCATCGGATCGGCGATGACCGTGGCCGGACGGGTCTTCGCGATGCCGTGCAGGTCGTGGTGCACGTGGAATCCGCTGGAGAGCAGCAGCGGAACGATCACGAGCGGCCCGTCGAGCTGCGGGGCGAGTTCGGCGGCATCCGGCTGCTGCACGTCGACGAACGCCTCGATCACGTCGACGTCGGGGAGGGTCGAGCGCACCTGCGCGACGAGAGCGGCGATCGCCCGGGAGCCGTCGGCGTCGTCGGTGCCGTGCGACACGGCGAGGAGTGCGGGACGATCCATGCAGCGACTCTAAAGGCTCCGTGTGACCGCGATGTTTCAAGAGGCGGGGAAGCGGGGACTCACGGCGCACGCCGAAGTAAAGTTGAGCCGATTCATATCAACTTCTTTTGACAGCATCCGACCCTCGGAGTACAGTTGAGTCATCGCGACTCAGGTTTCCCTGATCGCCGCAGACTTCCCGATCCACAGATACAAGGAGAGAACACATGGCACGTGCTGTTGGAATCGACCTCGGAACCACGAACTCCGTCGTCAGCGTCCTCGAGGGTGGCGAGCCGAAGGTCATCGCCAACGCCGAGGGCTTCCGCACGACCCCGTCGGTCGTCGCCTTCACGAAGGACGGCGAGGTGCTCGTCGGCGAGACGGCCAAGCGTCAGGCCGTCACGAACGTCGACCGCACGATCTCGTCCGTCAAGCGCCACATGGGCACCGACTGGAGCTTCGACGTCGACGGCAAGAAGTGGACGCCGCAGGAGATCTCCTCGCGCATCCTCATGAAGCTCAAGCGCGACGCCGAGTCCTACCTGGGCGACACCGTGACGGATGCCGTCATCACGGTTCCCGCCTACTTCAACGACGCCGAGCGTCAGGCCACCAAGGAGGCCGGCGAGATCTCGGGTCTCAACGTGCTCCGCATCATCAACGAGCCCACCGCCGCGGCTCTCGCCTACGGCCTCGACAAGGGCAAGGAAGACGAGCTCATCCTCGTCTTCGACCTCGGTGGCGGAACCTTCGACGTCTCGCTCCTCGAGGTGGGCAAGGACGACGACTTCTCCACGATCCAGGTGCGCGCCACCGCCGGCGACAACCGCCTCGGCGGCGACGACTGGGACCAGCGTCTGGTCGACTACCTGATCAAGCAGTTCAAGGAGACCACGGGCGTCGACGTCTCGGGCGACAAGATCGCCCTGCAGCGCCTCAAGGAGGCCGCGGAGCAGGCGAAGAAGGAGCTCTCCTCCTCTACCAGCACGAGCATCAACCTGCCGTACCTGTCGCTGACCGAGTCGGGCCCGGTCTCGCTCTCCGAGACGATCACCCGCGCGAAGTTCGAGGACCTCACCAAGGACCTCCTCGACCGCACCAAGAAGCCCTTCGAAGACGTCATCCGCGAGGCGGGCATCAAGGTCGCCGACATCGCGCACGTCGTCCTCGTCGGCGGCTCGACCCGCATGCCCGCCGTCGCCGAACTCGTCAAGCGCGAGGCCGGCAAGGAGGCCAACAAGGGCGTCAACCCTGACGAGGTCGTCGCCGTCGGCGCGGCCCTCCAGGCCGGTGTCCTCAAGGGCGAGCGCAAGGACGTCCTGCTGATCGACGTCACCCCGCTGAGCCTCGGCATCGAGACCAAGGGCGGCATGATGACCAAGCTCATCGAGCGCAACACGGCCATCCCGACCAAGCGCAGCGAGACCTTCACGACGGCCGACGACAACCAGCCGTCCGTCGCGATCCAGGTCTTCCAGGGCGAGCGCGACTTCACTCGCGACAACAAGCCGCTCGGCACCTTCGAGCTCACCGGCATCGCCCCGGCTCCCCGCGGCATCCCGCAGATCGAGGTCACCTTCGACATCGACGCGAACGGCATCGTGCACGTGTCCGCCAAGGACAAGGGCACGGGCAAGGAGCAGTCGATGACGATCACCGGCGGCTCGTCGCTCAGCAAGGACGACATCGACCGCATGGTGCGCGAGGCCGAGGAGCACGCCGCTGAAGACAAGGCGCGCCGCGAGGCCGCCGAGGTCCGCAACCAGGCCGAGACGCTCGCGTACTCGATCGACAAGCTCATCTCCGAGAACGACGACAAGCTGCCCGAAGACGTGAAGACCGAGGTCAAGGCCGACGTCGACGCGCTCAAGACGGCGCTGGCCGGCGACGACGACGAGGCCGTGAAGACGGCATTCGACAAGCTCAACCAGTCGCAGACCAAGCTCGGCGAGGCCATCTACGCGCAGTCGCAGACGGATGCCGCGGCCGGCGCCTCCGAAGGCGCTCCCGCCGATGACAGCGCAACCTCCGACGAGGACGTCATCGACGCAGAGGTCGTCGACGACGAGGACGAGAAGAAGTAATCATGACGGACAAGAACTTCGAAGAGAACGAGGTTCCGGAGGGGTCGGATGCTCAGGCATCCGGCCCCGCGCCGCAGAACCCGGATTCCGATGAGGCCAGGGCCGCCGAAGGCGCCGACGAGGAGCTCACGGTCGACGACATCCTCAACGCCGAGCAGACCGACGAGGCTGCCGCAGAGGATGCCGCGATCGCCGACGCCGAGGCGACCCTGCTGAACGATCTGAAGCGCCTTCAGGCCGAGTACGCGAACTACCGCCGCCGCACCGAGGAGCAGCGCCAGACCGATATTGAGCGCGCCAAGGGCGAGGCCGCCAAGGGCCTCATCCCCGTGCTCGACGATCTGGCCCGCGCCGCCCAGCACGGCGATCTGGTCGAGGGCACCCCCTTCGCCGTGATCGCCGAGAAGGTGCGTGCCGTGGTCGAGCGTCTCGGCGTCGTCTCGTACGGCGAGGCGGGCGACGAGTTCGACCCGCAGCAGCACGAGGCGATCTTCCAGCAGCCCACACCGGGCGCGGAGAAGACGACGATCCTCGAGGTCGTCGAGGTCGGCTACCGGCTCGGCGACGTCGAGCTGCGTCCCGCGAAGGTCGTCGTCGCAGTACCTGCCGAGTAGGGGACTGATGGCTAGCCAGGACTGGTTCGACAAGGACTTCTACAAGACCCTCGGGGTCACGAAGGACGTCAGCGACACCGATCTCAAGAAGACCTATCGCAAGCTCGCGCGCAAGTACCACCCTGATTCCAATCAGGGTGATGCGGCCGCCGAGGCGAAGTTCAAGGAGATCAGCGAGGCCTACTCGGTGCTGTCGGATGCCGAACAGCGCAAGGAGTACGACGAGATCCGCGCGATGGGCTCTGGCGCCCGCTTCACCGCGGGCGGCCAGGGCGCGGGCGGCTTCGAAGACGTCTTCAGCCGGTTCGGGCAGCAGGGCCGTGGGCAGACCGCCGACTTCGAGGACATCTTCTCGATGTTCAACCAGGGCGGCGGGAGCTTCGGCTCCGGCGGCTTCGGGCGGACATCGGGAGGATTCCGCGGATACGGCGGCCCGCAGCGCGGCGCCGACGTCACGGCGCGCACGACGCTGGACTTCACGACCGCCGTGCAGGGCGAGACGATCACCCTGCAGGGCGAGGACGGCAAGCCGTTCAAGGTGAAGATCCCGGCCGGCGTCTCGGACGGGCAGAAGATCAAGCTGCGCGGACGCGGACGGCCTTCGCCGGATGGCGGCGAGAGCGGCGACATCGTCGTGCAGATCGCCGTCAAGCCGCATCCGGTCTTCACCCGCGAGGGGCTCAACCTCCGCGTCGTGGTTCCGGTGACCTTCACCGAGGCCGCGCTCGGCGCGACCATCGAGGTGCCGACGCTGGGCGGCGACACGGTCAAGCTGCGAGTCGCCCCCGGCACGCCGTCGGGTCGCGTCCTGCGCGTCAAGGGCCGCGGCGTCACCACGTCCAAGGGATCGGGCGACCTGCTCGCCGAGCTCCAGATCGCGGTGCCCACGCACCTCGACGACGCCGCGCGCGAAGCTCTCGAGAAGTTCCACGAGCTGGAGCCCGACGAGAACCCGCGGGCCGATCTCATGTCGAAGGCACGGCGATGACGACCTCGTGGTCGTCGAGCGGGCCGCAGCCGAGACGAAACGCGCAGGCGAAGCGCCATGGCTGAACGACAGGGCATGGATGCCGACACCCCGGTGTTCGCGATCGCCGTCGCCGCCGAGCTCGCCGGCATGCATCCGCAGACGCTGCGTCAGTACGACCGGATCGGCCTCGTGGTCCCCGGTCGTACGACCGGCGGCTCGCGGCGCTACTCGACCCGCAACATCGAGCAGCTGCGGGAGGTCGCCCAGCTGTCGTCCGAGGGCATGAGCCTCCCGGCGATCGCCCGGCTGCTCGACCTGGAGGACGAGAACCGGATGCTGCGCCGACAGGTCTCGAGCCTCGAGGCCGCGTTGCGCGCCGAGCGTGAGAACCGCCCGGGCGTGCGCGTCTTTGCGGCCGGCTCCGCCGGCGTCGTGCCCGTTCCGAACGGCCGCCGCATCCGCCGTTCCACCGAGATCGTGCTCTGGGATCCTCGCCGCCGCGACTGACATCTCCCTTGCAGCGCAGCACCGCCATTGGGGCGCGGCACGGCGAGCGCGGTATCGTTGCGTCACGATGAAGATGACGCGTCGCACTCTGCTGGTCGGCGCCGGAGCCGGCGTGATCGGGGTGCTTCTCGCCTCGTGCACACCTGAGCCGGTGCCCACTCCCACGCCTGATCGCTCGCCCTCGCCGAGCCCGACCGATGACGGCATCGCCCCGATCGCCTTCGCCCGCAGCGCGTGGTCGACCGACCCTTCGGCGCTCGGTGCGATGAGCTTCACCCCCGTCGGCATCCAGAGCACGTCTCGCGAGGCGCTCGCGACGCCGGTCGGCGACCGCTTGTTCTTCGCCGGCGAGGCGACTGACCCGGATGCGCCGGGGACCATGTCCGGAGCCCTCCGCTCGGGCACCCGCGCAGCCGAAGAGCTTCTGGCCGCCGCCGGAGCGGGGGAGCGCGTCGCGATCGTCGGCGCCGGCCTCGCCGGAGCCGCCGCCGCCTCCCGCCTCGCCTCGACGGGCCTCGCCCTCACGGTGTTCGAATCGCGCGACCGCACCGGCGGGCGCGTCCAGAGCATCGTCGACGACGAGAAGTGGCCCGTGCCGGTACAGCTCGGCGGCTGGCTGATCGGCGCCGACGACACCGATCTCGCAGCTCAGCTGAACGGCCTCGACATCCGCACCGCGGCTCTCGAGACAGCGCTCTGGAGGTCGCCGGACGGCGATGTCGATGCTCCATCGAGCCAGCCGATCGTCGATGCGATCGCCGCGGCGCAGGCCCTCCCGGCTGACATCTCGCTCGCGCAGGCGCTCACCGACGCCGGCGCCGACCCCGCGGAGCCGGGGCTCGCGGCGCTGCTCGCCTATGTCGCCGCATCCGCCGGCTCCGACGCCGATCAGGCGTCGTCGTGGTTCCCGCCGACGCTGCCGCCAGACACCCGCACCGCCGTCCTGGACGACCTCGGCGCCGTGCTCGCCCAGCTCGTCGACGGCGTCAAGGTGAGCCTGTCATCGGCCGTCTCCCGCGTGGCATACGACGACGCGGGCGTGAGCCTCGGAATCGCGACCGGCGAATCACTGTCGTTCGACCGCGTCATCATCACGGTTCCCCTCGGGGTGCTCCAGAGCGACGGCATCGAGTTCGCGCCGAAGCTGCCGTTCGCGCAGCGCGGGGCGATCGCCGACCTCGGCATGGGATTCATCGAAACGGTCTGGCTGCGCTTCGACGAGCCGCTCATCGACACGGATGCGGCCATCTGGCATGCCGTCGGCGGAGAGCAGAAGATCCGCACGTGGGTCAACCTCGCGGCGATCACGGGAGACGCCGTCGTCGTCGGGATCGTCGGAGGAGCGGATGCCGCGGACTTCGCCGCGCTCGACGATGCGGCCGCTCAGGCCGCGGCCATGGCCGCCCTGGCGCCGTTCATGCAGTCGGCCGCCTGAGCTGCGGCATCCGGCTGATCAGCACGAGCACGCATGCGACGAGCGCGAAGATCGCCAGCGCCACCGCACTCGTGAGGAGGAACTCGGGGATGCCCGAGACCTGCCGCGGGTCGAGGAAGTAGTACGGATACCAGCCGACGAGCGGCCCCCGCCACATCGTCACCCCGCCCCACGCGAGCGGGAAGAGCAGCGACGACGGCACGATCCACCACGACACGCGGCGGTGCCCCGGCGTGAGGACCCAGGCGATAGCGGTGCAGGCCGGCAGCCAGAAGTGCAGCACCTGATCGGACCAGGGCACGTCGACGCGGATGCCGCGGAGTCCCGCCTGCCAGACGATCAACGCGAAGGCGAGCCCGGCCGTGATCGTCCACGTCAGCACGAGGGCGAGCGCGATCGTGAACCAGCGCGGATCCGCTGATCTCGTGAACGCGAGAGCAGTGCCGATCAGCAGCACGACCACGAGCGCGCAGTTCGACTCGACCGTCAGATAGGCGAAGAAGTTCTCGCCCGCGATCGTCCGCGAACTGAGCCCCCAGAACAGCCGATGCACGAGCGCGATCGTGCACACGATCGCCGCGGTGAGACGCAGTGCGCCGAAAACCGCACGCGCCCGCACTTTCGCCATCCGGCGAGTCTACGGAAGTGCGCTCGACGCTCCCTCAGGCGCACGCGTGACGGGCGCGGTCGGCATGCGCCTTCTCCGGGTGCGCCGGCTCCGCGACTCAGTCGATCGGCTCCACCGAGAAACGGAGAGCGGCACCCTGCCGGAACGGCTCGACGATCTCGACGTTCTCGAACGCGGGGCCGCCGGGGATCTCGGAGGCGCTCGCCCAGTACGACCACCGCGCGTTGACCCGCGCTTCGAGGTCCGGGTGCGGATCGTCGACGCGCCACGTCTGCACGGCCCTTCTCCCGAGGAATCGCCAGTGATCCGCCGTGTCCGCCGCGTACTCGACGGACCATGGGTCGTCCTCATCGCCGGTGGCGCTGACGACCGCAGTCACCCCTTCGCGCGTGAGCTCGGTGAGCGGGAAGCGCCCGTGCTCGGCGAATCCCGTGCCGGAGAATCCGGGCCACAGCTCCGCAGGCGATACGACCCGGTCGGCGAGGTGCAGGCGGCGCAGCCGCGCCCAGTTGCCCATGGTTGCGGTGAGGATCAGGTGCGACAGAGGGGCGGATGCCGAGTTCGTGAAACCGGCGACTTCGACCTCGTGCGGACGATCGGCGAAGAACCGTGCTCTCACGCAGACGTCGGCCCCGTTGTCGAAGCGCTCGACGCCGATCCACACTGTCAGGGTCTCGACCCCGTCCGCGGAGTCGATGACCCCTCGCGCGGGTAAACCGTCGGCGACCCGATCAGCTTCCTCACGCGCGTCCGCCGACCAGAGGCGTTTGCCGCGCTGCCCGGGGTCGAGCGTGCTCGGCTCCAGCTCGGAGAAGCCTCGTTCCGTGTCGCCCAGGATGATCGGCTCGACGGCGATGAAGTTCACCAGACGCTCGCGTGGGTGATCGAGATAGGGGGTGAACACCCGCAGCAACCCGCGGGGTCCCGGGATCGGCGGGATGCCGATCTGCATGCCGTTCTCGTGTCCCCAGCGAGGTTCGGAATCGTCGGCCGCGGACGGGCGCAACCACGGAGTGGAGGGGGTGTCTGCCATGCCGAAGACCCTAGTAGTTTGAAATCGATTTCGCTACATTCGGATCCATGACCGTCGCCGATCGAGGAGGATCATGTCCGCCGCTTCCGCATCCCGCAGGGCCGCCGTCGCGGCATCCGTCGTCCTCGCCCTCGTGCTCGCCGGGTGCGCCGGGAGCGCGGGAGTGAGCGTCGATCCGAACCCCGACAAGCCCTTCGTGCTCGACGGCGTCTCCGACGTCAGGGAGATCGCGCAGCTCACCGGCCCTGACGCCATGAACGACACGGCTTCGGTGTCGGTGGCCGGCACCGATCTCGGATCGATGGTCAACGTCGGCGACCGCACGCTGCTGCTGTTCGGAGACACATTCGGTGAACGCGATCCGGAGTCGATCGGAGGGCAGGGAGGCTTCTGGCGCTCGAACGTCGCCGCGTGGACGACCGACGACGACCCGTCAGACGGGATCTCGTTCGACGGCTGGATCGAAGACGACATCGGCCTGGCAGCGCCGCTCATCGAGGGCGACCACGATGCGAACGGTGCGGGAGGAGAGGTGACGAAGATCCCGACCTACGGCTTCGCGATCGGCCAGACCATCTACGTCTCGTACATGTCCGTGCGGTTCTGGGGAGAGCCGGGCGCCTGGGATGCGAACCGCTCGGCGCTGATCGTGTCGCGCGACGGGGGAGAGAGCTGGGCGCCCGTGGACGGCGTGGAATGGCCGGGTGACTCGAATTTCGTGCAGTTCGCGACGACGGCGGTGCACGAGGGCGGCGAGGACTGGATCTACTTCTGGTCCATCCCGTCGGGGCGATTCGGCGGCGTGCAGCTGATGCGGGTGCGGGCGACGGAGGACGCGGTCGAAGACCAGGATGCCTACTCCTACTTCGCCGGCGTCGACGGCGAGATCCCCCGATGGAGCAGTGATCTCGAGGAAGCCGAGACGGTCCTCGACGGGACGATCGGCGAGCTGTCGGTCATCTGGTCGACGTACCTGGATCGCTGGATCATGACCTACTCGGATGCGGGCAGCGCCTACATCCGCGAGGGCGTCACTCCGTGGGGTCCGTGGGGGGAGGCGATCGAGCTCGTGTCAGGCGCTGAGCACCCGGGGCTGTACTCGCCGTACCTCAATCCCCGCTACGTGAGCGATGACGGCAGGAAGATCTACTTCACGCTCTCGCTCTGGGGCCCGTACAACGTGTTCTGGTTCTCGGCGGATCTGGTTAGAGCGGGCTGAGAAGACGATTCTATCCCTTGCGCATGAAATCGATTTCGCATAATCTGACGCTTACCCGGTCACCGAGGATCGACGCGCGGCCGGAACCCTTCGGCGGCAGCCGAGCACACAGCAGCGACTCGATGAGGAGTCCGTTCCTGAGGAGGAACCCATGAGAATCACCACACGCACGCGTCGCACGGCGATCGCCGCTCTCGGAGCGCTGACGGTCGGATCGATGCTCGCCGCCTGCGGGTCCGGCACCCCAGGCGAGTCGGCGGGGGAGGGCGGCGGAGACGGCGTCACCACCGTGCAGTTCTGGCACCGCACCTTCACCCCGGTGGAGAACGAGTGGTACGCCGACATCGTCAAGAAGTTCAACGCGTCGCAGGACAAGATCAAGGTCGTCGACACCGAAGTGCCGGCAGACGCCTGGGACCAGAAGATGAAGGCCGCACAGGCCGCAGGCAAGGCGCCCGACGTGTACACGAGCTCCGCCAACCTCCATGACCTGGTGAACGCCGGATCCGTGCATGAACTGGACTCGATCGTCTCGAAGGACGCGCTGGGCGAGATCCTCGACATCGCGTCCTCCATCTCGGAGATCGACGGCACGCACTACGCCTATCCGCTGCTCCTCGAGCCCCAGACCGTGCTGTTCTGGAACAAGGACATGCTCGACGCGGCAGGCGTCGACTCGAGCAAGGCGCCGGAGACGTGGGACGACCTGCTCGCCGCCTGCGCCAAGATCCAGCCCACTCTCGCCGACGGCCAGTACTGCATCTCTCCCGCGCAGGACGCCGTGACGATGGCGTGGTCGACGGTCGGTCAGCAGTACAACTTCTCCGGCCACCTCGCACTCACCGATGACTGGACGGCGCCCGACGTCGATGACAAGGGCTACCGTGCTCTGATGGAGCAGTACAAGGTGCTGTGGGACAAGGGCTACATGCCCAAGCAGCCCCTCGCGGCCTATGTCGCCGGAGAGGACTTCGGGCAGCAGAAGGTCGCCTTCAAGGTCTCCGGCTCGTGGATGATGTCGGAGATCGGCTCCGACTACGCCGACCTGCTCGACAAGACCGGCGTCGGCCGCTTCCCGAGCGCCGCGGACGCCGACGGACGCACCGCCACCACCATGGGGAACTTCACCTGGGTCGTCGATGCGAAGACCAAGAACGCGGATGCCGCGGGCGAGTTCCTGTCCTGGGCGATCGGCGGCGATCCCGACAACCTGGTGCCGTTCTTCGTGAACACGCAGTTCACCAAGGTGCCTGTGCGCCAGTCGGTGCAGGATGCCGTCGCCGCCAGCGACGAGGCGGCGAACGCGCCCTGGTCGAAGGTCATCGTCGACGAGATCGCCCCGGACGCCATCGCCGGCTCCACGTACCCGTGGGACGTGAACCTGGCCGTGGGCACGGCGATGGAATCGGTCATGAAGGGCTCGGCGTCGGTGGACGACGCGATCAAGACCGCGGATGATGCGATCAAGACCGTGATCGACCGCGACGGCCTGCCCGACAAGGCGCCGAAGAACTGACCCTGCCCGCCTGACCGCCCGGGGCCCTCACCGGTCCCGGGCGGGACGACGACCCGAAAGCACGACGAGGTGGATATGGCCAGCCAGGCTGTGGAGGAGCGCCGGGAGAACCGGCGTCGGAAGAACCGCTACCGATACCGAGACGACAAGACCGCCTACTGGTTCCTGCTGCCCGTGGTGGCCCTGCTGGGGATCTTCGTCATCTGGCCGGCGATCTACGCCGGGTATCTGTCGTTCCAGGACTGGAGCTTCTACAAGGATCCGGAGTTCGTCGGCATCCGCAACTACGCCAACGTCCTGAAGGACCCGCTCTTCCTCGCGACGATCGGTCGGGGCTTCGCCTTCGTGCTGATGACGGTTCCCGTCATGCTCGTGCTCGCGTTCCTGTTCGCGAGCCTCGTCGTCGCCGTGTCGCGCCGGGCGGCCAGCATCCTGAAGGTCAGCATCTACATCCCGACGATCATCTCCGCCGTGATCGCGTCGATCATCTTCGTGCTGATCTACAACTACTCCGGCGGACTCCTGAACGCCTTCCTGGGCACGTTCGGGATCGAGCCGATCGCCTGGATCGGGGATCCGAAGTGGGCCCTGCTGGCAGTCGCCGTGCCGGCGATCTGGCTCGGGATGGGCCTCACCTCCCTCATCATGGTCGCCGCGATGGTCGACATCCCCGTCGAGTACTACGAGGCGGCGGCGATGGAAGGAGCGAACTGGGGGCAGAAGACGGCGTACATCACGATCCCGCAGATGAAGAACGTCGTGCTGTACCTGCTGATCACCGGCTTCGTGGCTGCGATCCAGCAGTTCGAGCTGCCCCTCGTCATGACTCAGGGCGGCCCGCTCGACTCCACGACCCTGCCGAACCTCTTCATCTTCAACCACTTCCGCAACGACGTGAACGTCGGCTACTCGATCGCGGCCGCTCTGCTGCTGTTCGTCGTGCTGGGGACGATCTCGGCGCTCGTGTTCAAGTTCGTCAATTCCGAGAGGCTGGTGGACTGATGGCCGTCATGCAGGAGACCACCCGCATCGTGCTGGCAGGGAAGGAGCCGCGGTCGCAGCGGGTCCCGCGCAGCACCGGCGGCTGGCTGATCCTCACCGGGAAGGTGATCCTCGGCGCCCTCTTCGTCATCGCCTCGCTGTTCCCGCTCGCCTGGATGGTGATCGCCGGCTTCAAGTCGAAGACCGAGGTTGTCGAGACGCCGTTCCAGTTCTTCCCCGAGGTCTGGCTCTGGCAGAACTACGCGCAGATCCTGGCGGATCCCACCTTCCTGCGGACGCTGGCCTGGACGTTCTTCGGAGCGATCCTGTTCACGGTGGGCAGTCTCGCGGTGAACTCGCTCGCCGCCTATGCGTTCGCCCGCCTGGACTTCCGTTTCAAGGGACTGATCTGGACCATCGTCATCACGACCATGTTCATCCCCGGCATGACGATCCTGCTCACGAGCTTCATCGTCGTCACCCGGCTGGCGATGCTCGACACCCTCGCCGTGCTGGTGGTGCCCGGTCTCGCGAGCGCAGGGATGGTGTTCTTCATCCGGCAGTTCTACCTGAACATCCCGAAGAGCCTCGAGGAGGCCGCGATGCTCGACGGCTGCGGCCGCTTCGGCATCTTCTGGCGGATCTTCCTCCCGCTGTCGAAGCCGCCCTTCGTGGTGATGGGGATCACGGCCTTCCTGGCCTACTGGAACTCCTACGTCTGGCCGATCCTCACGATCACCTCTCCGGAGAAGTTCGTGCTGCAGCAGTACCTCGCGACCTTCCGCTCCGAGCGCAGCACCGAGCTGGGGCTGCTCATGGCGGGGTCCGTGCTGGCCGCGGCACCCGTGATCATCCTCTTCCTGATCTTCCAGCGGCAGATCATCGGCAACATCAAGATGGCGGGCCTCAAGTAGCACTCACGCGGTATCGAGAGGAGCGGTCGATGGAGACCGAAGGCACGAACAAGGGCGGCATCAGCCGCCGAGGGCTCATCCAGGGCGCGGCGGTGCTCGGCGCGGCCTTCATCGCTGCGACGGCGCCGGCGCCACCGGCATCCGCTGCGGGGCTCACCGTGACGAGGGTCAAGGTGCTGGCCGGTACCCAGGCGCCCGTGCAGTACGGGGTGGGGGCGACGGATCTCGGCATCCCCGCGCGCACTCCGGACGGGCGGATGCTGTTCATGTTCGGCGACACCTGGGCCGACCACGTCGGCGGGGCGAACTGGCGCTCGCCCGTCGCCCTGTACTCGTCGACGACGAACCTCGTCTCCGGGGTCACGTTCAACGGCTCCGCGGGAGCGGGGGTGAACACGCAGGGCACCGCCCCGCAGCTCTGGTACTACCCGCACGACGACTACTTCACGACGGTCATCCCGTCAGACGTCATCACGATCGGCACGCGCATGTACCTGCACGCGATCGTCAACGGCCCGCAGTTCGGCACCGTGCGCTGGACGGAGCTGTGGAAGTCCGACGACAACGGCGCGACCTGGCAGCACACCGGGCTGCAGTTCCCCGCCGACATGGGCGGAGGAAAGTTCCAGTGCATCACGTGGGGCGAGGGCAACGACGGCTACGTGTACATCTACGGCACCGGCTTCCAGCGCGACAAGGGCATCGTGCTCTATCGGGTGCCGTCGAACAACATGACCACGCTGTCCGCCTACCAGCCCTGGGGGTATGCGAACGGCTCGTGGGGATGGGGCAAGCCGGTCACCGAGGTGCTGGGCGGAAAGTTCGGCGAGATGTGCCTGCGGCCCCTCGGCGGCAAGTGGATCCTCACGTGGTTCAACTCCGGCGCCTACCGGATCGACGCGATGGTCCTGAACACCCCGACAGACAATCTCTACACGGCTGCGAAGACCACCCTCCTGTACGGCACCGAGTGGAACACCGAGGACGCCTCGCACGTCGCGCAGCTGTATGGCGGCTACATCATCCCCGGTTCAACGCTGTCGGATCTGCATCTGAGCGTGAGCCAATAGAACACCGGGAACAACAGCGTCTACCACTCCGAGCAGTTCCGGGTGCAGGGACTCGTCTGAGGCGGGGGTAACGAGGCGTCACACGCACAGGAGACGGATAGATCCCCTTCCTAGCGTGGTCGGCAGGGAACGACCCTGCTCCGCGCCTGGCGCGCGGGTGTCCTGCCACGAAGGAAGAACTCCTCATGACGAACACCACCGCCCCCTCCTCGTCCGCCTCGCTGGGACTCCTCGTCCTGCGCGTCGTGGTCGGCCTGATCTTCGTGGCGCACGGTGCGCAGAAGATCTTCGAGTACACCCTCCCGGGAACCATCGGCAGCTTCGCCGACATGGGCGTCCCCCTGCCGGAGATTGCGGCGCCGTTCGTCGCTTTCGTGGAGCTCATCGGCGGCGCCCTGCTCGCGCTCGGGCTCTTCACCCGCCCGGTCGGCATCCTGCTCGCGATCGACATGATCGTCGCGATCGTGGCCGTGCACCTGCCCGCGGGCCTCTGGGTCGGCGAGGGCGGCTACGAGTTCGTCGCCGTGCTCGGTGTCGCGGCGCTCGCGCTCGCCTTCACCGGTGCCGGCCGCTTCTCGATCGATGGCGCCTTCCTGCGTGGACGCGCGCCCGCCTGGCTCAGCTGAGCCGGGTCCGTCGTCTCTGCGGAACCCCGCCCAGGGCAGATGTGGCACCTGTTGTCGGATTCAGCGACACCAAGCGGCAGCAGGCGCCACATCTGCAGTGCCCCTGGTGGCCTTGTTGGCACCTATTGTCGGAATCTCGGGCGGGAAGCGGCAGCAGGCGCCAACTCTCGGGTCGCAACAAACGCGGCGAGAACAGTATCGGTCCACCGTCAGGCCCGCGGCTCGCGCGGCGGGGTCGCTCCGATGTCGGGCACTGGGGCCGAGCCTAGGTGCACCTCCAGATCGTCCGCGTTCGGGGTCTTGGGGCGGCGAGCGGTCGGGCGATCGAGGTAGAACATCGCGGTGGACGCGATGTCGTCGCGCAGCGGCAGGTAGCGCCATCCGCTGCGCCAGCCGAGAGCCTGGATGTCGACCTTCGGGATGCCGGTTCGGAAGTGGATCGGGTCGAGCAGGTGCCAGCGGTACATGCCGAAGCGCTGCTGACTCACGTAGAGGCCGTCGGGCCTGATCACCTGCGGCATCCCGAGGTAGGGCGTGGAGAACTCGGTGTATCCCTGGCCGGGGATGTCGAAGTTCCATGCGCCGCCGAAGTAGTCCTCCGTGCCGGTCCCGCAGATCGTCGGGTACTCGGTGTCGTCGTCGAGGTAGAACTTGATCTCGCCCTCGCCCCACCAGCCGTTCGAGTTCACGCCCCAGGCGATGTAGGTGCCGACGTACTGGCCCTGGCCTTCGATGCCCTCGAGGATCACGTGGGGTGTGAGGTCCTCGAGCGGGTTCGAGCGACGCCACTGCGCATGGAAGTAGGCGTCGCCGGAGTGATCCCCGCCGACCTCGTACGTTACCTGGTAGTAGATGCGCACATCGACGGCCGACGTGTTCTCGAGTGTGAGCCGCGCACCGTCGCGGAACGGCATGGGCCAGTACGAGTTGAAACCGCCGTGCGGGTTGGCGGCGATCGTCTGCGAGTTGACCTGGGCGAAGACGCCCCATCCGTTGCAGAAGAAGTCGCCGTAGGGAACCTCGACGGCTGGCTCATCGGCTCCGTCCCAGTACGCGCGCAGCAGCAGGGTGCGCCAGTTGTCGGTGTGCGTGGTGATCCAGATGTGCGTGATCTTGCCCGATCCCTGGATGCGGGCGAGGTCGAACGTCTCGCCCGCTTTCACGTCGACGCTGGGCGAGATCTTCCAGCCGGGGCCGAGGTCGCGCGCGCACGATGCGCCCGTGCCCTCGGTCGCCCGGCCACCGCCCCCAGCGGATCCATCGAAGTTCTCCGGCGAAATCGAACGCGTCTGCACGGGGCGCAGCGTCGCGAGGGTCGCCAGGTCAGAGGGTGCGAAAGTCATGGGCGCCAATGTAATCGATTTCACCTCAGAACGCCAGAGAACGGATGCGTGCACGATACTGTTGCTTCACATCCGGCACATCCGGACAACGCAGTGAGGTTCGCATGTCCACGATCTACGACGTCGCAGAGCTCGCCGGAGTCTCTCCCGCGACGGTCTCGCGCGTCTTCAACGGCACGAGCGTGTCGGAGGAGAAGGTGGCCGCAGTCCGCGACGCCGCCGCCCGTCTGAACTTCACGCCGAACCGCACCGCGAGGACGCTTCGTCGGCAGAGCTCCGAGGTCATCGCCCTCGTCATCCCCGACATCGAGAACCCGTACTTCACCGAGATGGCGAGAGGCGTCGAGGACGTGGCCTCCGAAGCCGGATACTCGGTCGTGCTCTGCAACTCCGACGCGCAGGTGGAGAAGGAGGCGACCTATCTCCGGATCGCGATCGCCGAGCACATGTCGGGGATCATCATCGCGACCGCCGACGAGCACACCGACCTCGACAGCGTCCTCGCCACCGGGCGGCCGGTCGTGGCTGTCGACCGCGGCACCGACTATGACATCGACGAGGTCGTGATGGCCAACCGTGCCGCCGGCACGTCGGCCACGAAAGACCTGATCGACGCCGGGTATCGCCGCATCGCCTACATCGGCGGCCCTGAGCACATCGACACGGCCGCGGAGCGCGCAGCCGGATGGCGGGCGGTGCTGGGAGCGGCTCGACCCGACCTCGACCTCGATGAGCTCGCGCGGTTCGCGACGTTCAGGGTCGACGGCGGGAGGGCGGCGATGGAAGAGCTGCTGGCCCTCCCCGAACCTCCCGACGCCGTCGTGGCGGGCAACAACCTCATCGGGGTCGGCGCGATCCAGGTGCTCACCGAGCACGGCCTCACGCCGCCGCAGGTCGGCGTCGCGGTGATCGGCTCGCTGCCCTTCACCACGCTCTCGCCGACGGCTGTGACGGTCGTCCGGCTGCCTGCGCGGCACATGGGCGTCACGGCGGCGCGCATGCTCCTGGAGCGCATCGGCGGCGACGCGCAGCCGGCGCGCACGGTCGTGCTGCGCAACGAGATCCAGTCGGCCTCCGTCATCCGCGGCTGACGGATCCCGTCCCTCCGGCGGGTCGATCGAACAGCGTCTTGCGTCATGAAATCGATTTCGCGTACAGTGGCGACAGGTTCGCATCGACGGCCCGGGTTTCAAGGAGGACACCATGCGCTGCACCCTCGGGGTGGACATCGGCACATCCAGCAGCAAGGGCGTGCTGGTGGACGTCGACGGTCGGATCCTGGCGACAGCGACCAGGGCGCACGAGGTCAGCCGTCCGCACACCGGCTGGGTCGAGATGGATGCTCAGGTCTGGTGGGACGAGTTCATCGCCCTCGCGCAGGAACTGCTCGAAACGGTGCCCGACGCCGAGATCGGCGGCGTGGGCGTCAGCGGCATGGGGCCGTGCGTCCTGCTGGTCGATGACGACGATGTGCCTGTCCGCCCGGCCATCCTCTACGGCGTGGACACGCGCGCACATGTGCAGATCGAGCGGATGACCGCCGAGATCGGCGTCGACGAGATCGCCCGGGTGGGCGGTTCGCTGCTCACCTCGCAGGCGGGCGGGCCGAAGCTGGTCTGGATCGCGGAGCAGGAGCCGGATGCCTGGGCTCGAGCGCGTCGGCTGTTCATGCCGGCGTCGTGGCTCGCTCGCAGGCTGACCGGCGCCTACCTGCTCGATCACCAGTCGGCGAGTCAGGTCTCTCCCCTCTATGACATCGAGGGCGAGCGGTGGCATGAGCCCTGGTGGGCGCGCTATGCGGGCTCGATCGAGCAGCCTCCGCTGCGATGGGCGGGCGACATCGCGGGCACGGTCACCCCCGAAGCGGCATCCGCCACGGGGATCCCGGAGGGCACGCCTGTCATCACCGGGACGATCGACGCCTGGACCGAGGCGGTGAGCGTCGGCGCGCACGAGGACGGCGATCTGATGCTCATGTACGGGACGACGATGTTCCTCGTCGCCACCGGCGGCGAGACGCTGCGCACGCCGTCGATGTGGACGACGGCGGGAGCGTTCGCCGGCACCCGCAATCTCGCCGGCGGTCTGTCCACCTCCGGGGCGCTGACCTCGTGGCTGAAGGATCTGACGGGAACCGACTATCCGGAGCTTCTCGCCGAGGCCGAGGAGTCCGGCCCGGGAGCACGCGGACTTCTGATGCTGCCGTACTTCGCCGGCGAGCGCACACCGATCCAGGATGCGGATGCGCGCGGCGTCGTCGCCGGCCTCACGCTCGGCCACACGCGCGGCGATCTGTACCGGGCGGCGCTCGAGGCCACCGCGCTCGGCGTGCGCCACAACGTCGAGACGATGCGGGCGGCGGGCGCCGACATCGGTCGCGTCGTCGCCGTCGGCGGCGGCACGCAGGGAAGGCTCTGGATGCAGATCGTGTCGGATGCGACCGGCCTCGTGCAGGACGTTCCCGAGACGACGATCGGCGCGAGCTACGGGGCGGCCTTCCTCGCGGCGACCGCGACCGCGGCGGACCGCGCTCCCGCGATCGGCGACTGGAATCCGGTCGCCGAGAAGATCCACCCCGACGAGACGCTGCGTGCTCGCTATGACGCGCTCTTCGATCGATACCTGCGGCTGTACGAGGGGTCGAAGGACGTCGTGCACGAGCTCGCCGCTGAGCAGAAGAAGGAGGCGGCATGATCCGTCGGGCCCGCGGAATCCCCCACACCTCGCAGGCGACCGCATTCCCCCTGGGTGGCATCGGCACCGGCAACGTGTCGATCGGAGCGCGCGGCGAGCTGCGCGACTGGGAGTTCGAGAACCTCCCCGACAAGGGTCGCCGCAACCCGTACTCCTTCTTCGCGATCCATGCGGCCCCCGAGACGGGGCCCGCGGTGACGCGGGTGCTGGAGGCGCGACTGACCGGGCGGCACGATGTGGATGCCGGCTACTCCTTCGACCAGCTCGCGGGGCTTCCGCGGCTGGACGCTGCGACGATGCACGGCGAGTATCCGGTCGTCGACATCGACTTCACCGACCGCGTCCTCCCGGTCGACGTCTCGCTGCACGCGTTCACACCGCTCGTGCCGCTCGACGCCGACGCCTCCGGCATCCCCGCTGCGGTCCTCCGCTACCGGGTCACCAATCCCGGTGCGTGTCCGATGGCGGTAACCGTGGTCGGCAGCGTCTCGCACACCGCCGGACGCGCTACCCCCGGGCCTGACGCGCCATGGGGGATGCGCGCCACGCAGACCATGCGCTGGCGAGACGACGGCGCCGTGCGCGGACTCGACTTCGGCATCGACCTTCCTCAGGACGACCCCGGCTACGGCACGCTGAGCCTGACGACGACGGATGCCGCAACCACCGTCAAGCCGCAATGGGTGACCAGCTACTGGCCGGACGGCGCGCGGCTGTTCTGGAACGACCTCACCGACGACGGGCTGCTCGCCGCCGAACCGCGACTGACCTTGGAGGATCGCCCTCGCGGGCTGTTCGCCGAGCTCGATGCGGACCCTGACGCGGCGCCGCTGACCGAGCAGGAGATGCTCGCGAAGCTGCCGCGGATCCGCACCGGCTCCTTGGGGATCGTCCACACGCTCGCGCCAGGGGAGAGCCGCGACTTCGAGTTCGTGCTGTCGTGGAGCTTCCCGAACCGGCGTCGGGGGTGGCACGGGCACATCGTCCTCGACGACCCGGACGACGGCGTCGTGCGCAACCACTACGCGACGCTGTGGCCGGACGCGTGGACGGCCGCGCGGCATCTCCACGCCGAGCTGCCGTCGCTGGAGCGGGCGACCGACGCCTTCGTCGACGCCCTCTACGGCGGCAGCCTCGACGCGGTCCTGGTCGATGCGATCGGCGCGAACGTCGCCGCCGCGCGCTCGACGACCGGCTTCGTCGTCGAGTCTCCGAACGCGGATCTGGGGGAGGGGCCGGTGTTCGCGGCATGGGAGGGCTCGTTCGATCATGGCGGCTCCTGCGAAGGGACCTGCACGCACGTGTGGTCGTACGCGCAGACGCTCGCCTGGCTGTTCCCCTCGCTCGAGCGCAGCGCTCGCCGCGTGGAGTACCTGCTGGAGACCGATGAGGACGGCGCCCAGAAGTTCCGCGGCAATCGCATCTTCGGCGGGCCGGGCTGGTTCATGGGGCCGGCTGTCGACGGACAGCTCGGCACACTGCTCCGGCTGCACCGCGAATGGCGGTTCAGCGGAGACGACGCCTTCCTCCGCGAGCTGTGGCCCGCGGCATCCCGCACCCTCGACTACGCGATCCGAGAATGGGACCGCGACGGCGACGGCCTGCTCGACGGGGAGATGCACAACACCTACGACATCGAGTTCCACGGGGCAGAGCCCCTTGCGAACGGCGTCTATCTCGCCGCCCTCCGCGCCGGTGCGCGGATGGCTCTGCACCTCGGTGAAGCCGAGCGTGCCAGGGGCTGGACCGCGCGGGCCGACCACGTCGCCGCGGCCATGGACGAGACGCTGTGGAACGGCGAGTACTACCGTCAGGTCATCGACGACGCCGATGCGCACCGCTACCAGTACGGCGAAGGGGTGCTGTCGGATCAGCTGCTCGGACAGTTCCACGCGTTCGTGAACGGGCTCGGTCATCTGCTGCCGGAGGAGCGGGTCGACTCGGCGCTCGGCGCCATCGCCCGCTACAACCTGCGCGACGATCTCTCCGCCCACGAGAGCACGCAGCGCGTGTACGCGCTGAACGACGAGGGCGGACTGCTGCTCGCGTCCTGGCCCCGGGGCGGGCGTCCGGCGATCCCGTTCGTCTATTCGGACGAGGTGTGGACGGGTGTGGAGCATCAGGTCGCGGCATCCCTTCTCTTCGCGGGCCGCTATGACGATGCCCTGCGCATCGAGCGGGCGCTGCGCGCCCGCTACGACGGCACCCACCGCAGCCCCTGGAACGAGATCGAGTGCGGCAACCACTACGCCCGCTCCCTCGCGTCCTGGGCTCTGCTGCTCGGCGTGAGCGGGGCGCAATGGGACGCGCCGGAGCGTGTGCTCTCCTTCGCCCCGGCGACCGACCGGCCCTTCCGCAGCCTGTTCACGACCGGCTCCGGCTGGGGCCGGGTCGAGATCGACCGCGATGCACTCACCCTCCGTCTCGACGGCGGGACCCTCGACATCGGCGATCTGCGGCTGCACGGCCGCACCGTCGGCCGCAGCATCCGACTCCGAGCCGGAGAGTCGCACACCATCCACCCCCTGACACCGGAGGCATCATGACCACCTACACCCTGCCCGCACCCGTCGTCCGGCCGGCATCCGCCCCGAAGACCGCGTACCTGATCACCTCCGGAGATCTCCGGGAGTCGGCGAACGTCGCGGGCTGGCCCACCCAGGTCGAACTCGAGGAGGGCGTGACCGGCGTGCTCGACGGCCTCGGCTGGAGGGTCATCCGCCCGTTCGGCGTCGACCCCGCGACCGGACACGGCTTCATCTCCAGCCAGCGCATGGGTCTCGAGGTGTTCAAGAGCATCCCCGTCGACGCTCCGCTCGTCGTGGCCATCGCGAACTGGCAGTATTCGCACCACGTTCTCGCGGGCCTGCGCACTCACGAGGGGCCCATCCTCACGGTGGCGAACTTCGCGGGGGACTGGCCGGGACTGGTCGGACTGCTCGGCTTGAACGCGGGCCTCACCAAGATGGGCAAGCCCTACGCGACGACCTGGTCGGTCGACTACACCGACGAGGCGTTCACCGACGCCATCAGGGAGTGGACCGAGACCGGCGCCATCACGCACGACGACTCGCACGTGCGGCCGCTGCCCGAACTGCCGGACAGCCCGGAGAAGCGTCTCGGCGAGGCTCTCGCCGCCCAGCTCCACACGGAGAAGGCGATCATCGGCGTCTTCGACGAGGGGTGCATGGGCATGTACAACGCGATCTTCGACGACGAGCTGCTCAACAAGACGGGCATCTACAAGGAGCGGCTCTCGCAGTCGGCACTGTACGCCGAGATGCTCGAGGTGGGCGAGGACGAGGCGGATGCCGCCTACGACTGGCTGATCGCCCACGGAATGACCTTCCGATACGGCGAGGACGCCGCCACCGAGCTCACCCGCGAGCAGGTGCAGTGGCAGCTGAAGATGTACATCGCGGCCCTCCGCATCGCGGACGACTTCGGCCTCGATGCGGTCGGCATCCAATATCAGCAGGGGCTCAAGGATCTCGTGCCGGCATCCGACCTCGCGGAAGGCATCCTGAACTCGACTGAACGTCCTCCCGTGACCTCGCGCGACGGCTCGCGCGTGCTGCACGAGGGCCGGGCCCTCCCGCACTTCAATGAGGCCGACGAGGGCGTCGCGGTCGACGCGCTCGTCACCGACCGCGTCTGGCGCGCGATGGGACTCGTGCCCGACAACACGCTGCACGACGTCCGATGGGGAGAGGAGTACGACGGCGAGTTCGTCTGGGTCTACGAGATCTCCGGCTCCGTCCCCGCATCGCATCTCGGCGGCTGGGGCCAGGCCGAGGGGTGGCGGCAGGGCCACGTGTTCTTCCCCGCAGGCGGCGCCACGATCAACGGCGTCTCGAAGCCGGGCGAGATCGTGTTGTCACGCGTGTTCATCGCCGACGGCATCCTGCAGGCGGACATCTTCCGGGCCTCGGTCGTGGAGCTGCCGGAGGAGGAGACCCTTCGCCGCAAGGAGGCCACGAACCCCGAATGGCCGATCGCCCACGTCGTGCTGCGCGGGCAGACGCGCGACCAGTTCATGGCGCGGCACAAGGCCAACCACGCACAGCTCGTCTACGCGCCGGACGCCGAGACCGCCGATCGTGCGCTGATCGCCAAGGCGGCGATGTTCGCCGGCATGGGCATCAAGGTCAACCTCGTCGGGGACGTGAACGTCTGACGGGCCCCGCTGACGCGGAAACCGCCCTCCCCCGATCGGGCTTCCTCCGTCGGGGCAGGGCGGTTCGTGTCGTCGCGTCCGAGATCGCAGGGACTATGCGGGGTTAGTAAAGTAACCTGAGTAAATCAGCGCGCCGTGGATCGGAGACACTCCTTCATGCATGACGACACCTCTCTCACCGTCGGACGTGTCAAGCGAGTGCTCGATGAGCGCATCCGTCCCGCGATCCATTCGGCATCGGTGCCGTTGACGGTCGAGGTCAGCGAACTGGCGGGGGAGCCGATCGCCCCCATCGACGGTCTCGCGCTCGCCTTCGCGCCGGTGTCCGTGCCGAGCGCATGGGGTCCCGCCTGGTCGACCACCTGGTTCAAGCTCTCGGGCCGTGTGCCGGCCGAGTGGGCCGGCCGCCGCGTCGAGGCCGTGATCGATCTGGGATTCGACACGAGCATGACGGGGTTCCAGTGCGAGGCGCTCGCCTATCGTCCTGACGGCACCCCTGTGAAGGGCATCAATCCGCGCAACCAGTGGGTGCCCGTCGCCGAGACCGCGAACGGCGGCGAAGAGGTCGAGCTCTACCTCGAGGCGGCGGCGAACCCGGTGCTGCTCGACCATCACCCGTTCCTGCCGACACGGCAGGGCGACATCCGCACGTCGTCTCCTGAGCCGCTGTACCGCACCCGGCGCATCGACCTCGCGGTCTTCGAGCCGGAGGTCTTCGAGCTGTCCCTCGACCTCGAGGTGCTGTTCGAGCTGCAGGCCGAGCTCCCCGCGTCGTCGCCGCGTCGCATGCGCATTCTGCAGGCTCTGGACGACGCACTCGACGTGCTCGACCTGCAGCACATCGCCGAGACGGCATCAGACGCCGGCGCGAAGCTCGCCGACGTGCTCGCCGCTCCCGCAGAGGCGAGCGCGCACCGCATCTCCGCCGTCGGCCACGCCCACATCGACTCGGCCTGGCTCTGGCCGGTGCGCGAGACGATCCGCAAGGTCGCCCGCACGACCTCGTCGATGACGACGCTGCTCGACGAGCAGCCCGAGTTCCAGTACGGCATGTCCAGCGCGCAGCAGTACGCCTGGCTCAAGGAGCACCGCCCCGAGGTCTACGCCCGCGTCAAGGCCGCGGTGGCCGAAGGGCGATTCCTACCGCTGGGCGGGATGTGGGTCGAATCCGACACGGTCATGCCGTCTGGCGAGTCGCTCGTCCGGCAGTTCCAGTACGGACAGCGGTTCTTCGAGAGCGAATTCGGCATCCGCTCGAAGGGCGTCTGGCTGCCTGACAGCTTCGGCTACTCGCCGGCGCTGCCGCAGCTCATGCGGCGGGCCGGATTCGAGTGGTTCTTCACGCAGAAGATCTCCTGGAACCAGCAGAACGTCTTCCCGCACCACACGTTCCTGTGGGAGGGCATCGACGGCTCGCAGATGTTCACGCATTTCCCGTCTATGGACACCTACAGCTCGGAGCTCAGTGGGAAAGAGGTCGCCAAGGCCTCGCGTCAGTTCAAGGAGAACCGTCTCTCCTCCCGCTCCATCGCCCCGGTGGGCTGGGGCGACGGCGGCGGTGGTACGACTCGCGAGATGACGGGCAAGGCCGCGCGTATGCGCGACCTCGAGGGCAGCGCGCAGGTGGTGTGGGAGCACCCGGACGTGTTCTTCGACGCCGCACGCGCCGAGCTGCCGCATCCGGCGGTCTGGGTCGGCGAACTCTATCTCGAGCTGCATCGCGGGACCTTGACCAGCCAGCACGCCACCAAGGCGCTGCACCGTGGGGCCGAGCACGCCCTGGTCGAGGCCGAGCTGTGGGCGGCGACGGATGCCGTGCGCACGGGCGCCGCGTATCCCCATGCCGAGCTCGATCGCCTGTGGCAGACCGTGCTGCTGCACGAGTTCCACGACATCCTCCCCGGCACCTCGATCGCCTGGGTGCATCGCGAGGCCGTCGAGGTGCTCACGAAGGTGCTCGACGAGGCGCGGATGCTCTCGGCTGCCGCTCGCCGTTCGCTCGCGGGCGAGGGGGATCGCGAGCTGCGGTTCGACCCGACGACCGGTGCAGCCGCTCCCCGGTCGTTGAGCGAGGAGCGCAGCGACGAGACGAAACGCCCCGTCACCCTGGAATCCGAGGACGGAGGCTGGCGACTGGAGAACGACCTCGTCTCGGTGCTCGTCTCGAGCGACGGACTGATCACCTCTGCCGTCGACAAGTCCACGGGCCGTGAGGCGGTGGCGCCGGGGCGTGCAGCGAACCTGTTCCAGCTGCACCAGGACTTCCCCAACATGTGGGACGCGTGGGACATCGATCGCTACTACCTGGGCAGTGTCGTCGATCTCGCCGAGGCGTCGTCGATCTCGGCATCTCTCGTCGACGGCGTCGCCGTCGTGACGGTGACCCGCCGGTTCTCCGAGTCGTCGATCGAGCAGACGATCTCCCTGCGACCGGGGTCTCGCACCGTCGCGTTGCGCAACGACATCGACTGGCATGAGACCGAGAAGCTGCTGAAGCTCGCGTTCCCGCTCGACGTGCGGGCGGCGCACACCGAGGCCGAGACGCAGTTCGGGTACCAGGCGCGCGTGACGCACACGAACACGAGCTGGGAGGCGGCGAAGTTCGAGACCTCGATGCACCGCTTCGTGCTGGTGCGCGAACAGGACTTCGGCGTGGCTCTCGTGAACGACTCGATCTACGGCTACGACACCTCGCGCGAGGTCTCCGGCGACGAGGTGACCACGACCGTGCGGCTCTCGATGCTGCGCGCGCCGCGGTTCCCCGACCCCGACACCGACCACGGGCGCCACGAGATCGAGCTCGGATTCGTGATCGGTGCGGATGCGGCGATCGCGACGGCCGAGGGCATCGTCCTCAACTCCCCGTCGATGATCGTGCGCGGCGAGCGCGAGGTCGAGCCGCTCGTGACGGTCGCCGGTGAGGGCATCGTCGTGTCGGGGGTGAAGCTCGCCGCCGATGGCTCGGACGACGTGATCGTGCGTCTGTACGAATCGCTCGGCCGGCGCGTCTCGGGAGAGCTCTCGGTCGGGTTCGCGCATCGCGAGGTGCGCGAGGTCTCGCTGATCGAAGACGAGCTGGAGTCTCCGCGGCGGGGAGCCGCGCTCTCGCTTCGTCCCTTCGAGGTGCGCACGATCCGCATCGCGCGCTGACCCGCCGCGTCGTTCGAAAAGTCGGAGTTCGGGCTCGGCACGCCGTTCCGCAGGCCCTCCCGACGGCGTGTCCGTGCTGGACTCCGACTTTTCGCACCGGCGGTGGGCCGGGCTTTCGCACCGGCGGTGGGCCGGGCGGATGCCGAGGGTCAGCCGGCGGCGCGGAAGGACTCGTAGTCTGCGAGCGACAGCTCGGCATAGCCTCGCGCCCACTCGAGGAGTGCGGCCGCGACCGTGTGCCCGCCGCCGATGTAGCCGGCGACTTCGGAGGCGGTGACCGACTGGCTGTGCGCCCGGGCGACGACCGCCGCGCAGGCCTGCGCGTACGTGACGAAGGGACCGTCGTCCAGATCCTCGACCTCGATGCTGCCCTTCATGTCGTGGAACTGCCGCACGTAGTAGTCCGCGTTCTCCGTGCGCATGTGGCCCAGGAACGGGTCGGACAGCGCCTGCAGGACGCGCTGCATCGACACGACACGCGCACCTTCGCCGTGCGCGTCGATGACCCGCTGCAGGCCTTCCGGTTGCGGCACGCGCCCGTATTCGACGAGCACGCTGCGCGACGCCTGCTTGGGCTGCATGAGCAGGGTGTTGCCGTCGCCGTCCTGGAACAGCGCGAGGTAGCAGTGGGTCCCCACGCTGCCCACGCCGACGACTCGTCGCGCGACATCGCTGACGCTGTAGTGCTCGAACAGGAGCGCCACGTCGGGCGTCGCGGTCGTGCGGTACTGCTCGACCAGGGCGTGCACGCCGTCACGCAGCGCATCGTCCACGGGAGAGGTCGTCGGCTCCTGGATCACGAAGCGGCGGCGGCCGTCGGCATCCGTCCGGGTGAGCTTGCGCACCGCGCGCTCACCTGTGCGCTTCACCGCCTGCTTCACCGCCGTGCGGATAGCCTTCTGCGACGCCCTGTCGAGGAGCGCCTGCGTCGACTCCACATCGAAATGCGCGAAGAAGCGATCCTTCGGGCTGAGCTCGGTGGCACGCGCGATGCCGCGCGCATACGTGGTGACGGCGGCCGCCGCGGCCCTGTCGATGACGGCATCCGTGCGTCCTGACGCCCGTCCGCCGACCACGATGCTCGCCACGAGGCGCTTGAGGTCCCATTCCCACGGCGCCCAGGCGGCCTCGTCGAAGTCGTTGAGGTCGAACATCAGGCTGCGCTGCGCCGAGGCGTAGAAGCCGAAGTTCGACACGTGGGCATCGCCGCACGAGGCGACGAGGATGCCGGAGTGCGGCGCGTCGGCGAAATCCGCCGCCATCAGTGCCGCCGTCCCGCGGTAGAACGCGAACGGGCTCGCGGCCATGCGCTCACGTCGCAGCGGAACGAGGTCCGCCTGACGGGCGCGGTTCTGCGCCTCGAGGATGCCGAGCGGATCGCGGCGGCCTGTGGGCGACTCGGCGAGCAGACGTCGTGGCACAGTCTTGCGGACCGCTGCACCGCGTTCGAGCAGCGTCGCGTGCGAGGGGCGTGCGGTCGGCTCTGCGCTCATCCGGCCATTGTGGCAGCAGCCGGCGCGCGAGACGATGGCGGCATGGCCACGATCGATGACGTGCGGGAGATCGCTCTGGCGCTGCCGGGAGTGGAAGAGCGCGCCGGCGGGCACACCGGGGCCCCGGCCTGGCGACTGAAGAGCGGGCAGATCGCGTGGATGCGGGGGCCGACCGGTGCCGACCTGCGACAGTTGGAATCGCTCGGGCGCTCATGGCCGGACGGTCCTGTCCTCGGGGTGCGGGTCGGCTCGCTCGAGGAGAAGGAGGCGCTGCTCGCCGCGGAGCCGGGGTGGCTGTTCAGCATTCCGCACTTCGACGGCTACCCCGGGCTGCTCGTGCGACTCGAGCAGATCGAGCACGATCGCCTGGCGGAGATCATCGCCGATGCCTGGCTGCTGCGCGCTCCGGCGCAGGTCGCGAAGGAGTGGCTCGCCGAGCACGGTCTCGAATGACGGTCACTCGGCCGTCAAGAAGCCGCCGTCAAGAAGGGGCGTGCCGCGGCGATGAAGGCGCGCGGCTCGTCCGCCCACAATCGGATGCTCTCGACGACGTGCTCGCCGCCCTTCGGCGCCAGACCGGGCAGGCGGATGCCGACAGGGCGCTCGAGCTCGATGAGGATGTTCGTCTCGTGCTGCAGGCGCTCGGCGTACTCGCCGCCGGACACCCGCGGCTGCTTCGGTTCGTCGACGCGGCGGGAGACGGCGATCGAGGCGATGTCGTTCCAAGGGACGGCGACGTCGATCTCCAGACCGCTGCGCACACGGATGCCGTCAGGTCCGACCGTGTGCGGACGCATCAGCATCGCGCACAGCAGGCCGAGCATCCAGGTGACACCCCAGATGCCGAGGATGAGCAGCGCGATCCGCACCGCCGGCCACCGGTGCACGATGAGATCGATGATCGGGATCTCGACCGCAGACAGGCCGATGAAGATGAACAGCACGGTCAGCACGGGCCGGTGATAGCCGAGGCCGGTGCCGCCGGCAGGGATCGCCGGACGCCGGAAAATCGCGCGGCCGATGCTCGAGTAGACGCGGAGCTCCGCGCGCAGCGCCCTGCGTGCGGCGTCGACGATGCGGGCCCCTCGGGTCGGAAGGGCGACGGTGGATGTCATGGCGCCCCCTTTGCGGGCGCGCTCGCCGCGGCATCCGCCACTAGCGCCTCGAGATGCAGGGCGATCGCCGTGACTCCGCGCTCGACGGCCGCGCGATCCTCTGGCGCGACCGCGGCGATGAGCGTGGCGTCGAGGTCGGCGTGCTCCTGCTGCATCTGCGCCATGGTCTCGGTCGCCGTGCCGGTGAGTTCGACGAGCACGGCCCGCCGATCGGAGGGATGAGGGGAGCGTCGCACGTGACCGGATGCCTCGAGGGCGTCGACCAGACCCGTGATGTTGCGCGGCGAGACGCCGCAGAGGCGGGCGAGCGCCTGCTGCGTGGAGGGGCCCGCGTGCTGCAGCGCCCAGAGCAGATGCACCCGTGCGGGGGTGAGTCCCGTGCCGTCGAAAGCGCGGGCCATGTCCTTCTGGAACAGGTCGGCGATCTGCAGCAGGCGGTCCACGAGCAGCGGCTTCATGATCGTTACCTTACTTCACTATTACCTATCTGCACAAATGTCGACGGTGTGCTGGAATCGAGACCTGACCTGGCTAAAGCGAGCCGGTGAATGTCGGTGGCCCCCTGTTGAATAGAGGTATGAACAGCCCCGTCGCCACGCTCGATCAGGTCGTCGCCGACCTCGATCGCGTGCTGGGCGCGGATTCGCTGGCGGCCCTGTCGGATGCCGAGCGCATGCACGTTCTGCGGGTCGCGGGAGAGGCGCTGCGGCGGGTGGAGGCGGTCGTCGTCGAGACGGTCGCCACCGCCGATCCGGTGGATTTCGCACAGGGGCTCGGCTGCCGGAACATGAATGAGCTCCTGCAGCGCGTGCTGCGGACGGATGCTCGCGGGGCAGCGCTCCTGGTGAAGGCGGCGCGGCTGGTGACCAGGGAGACCGAGCTGATCACGGGAGCGCCTCTGCCCGCGCGGTGGCCGGCTCTGCGGGCGGCGCTGCTCGACGGCGCCATCGGCGTCAGCGGGCTGCTCGCAGCCACGGCTTCGATCGAGCGGGCGGGCACCCGGATCGGCGCGACCGACCGACTGCACGCCGACGTCATGCTCGCCGACTTCGCACGCGGCGCGAGCGCCGCCGACGGTGCGGATGCCGGCGATGCCGCCCCTCCGGCGACCCCTGAAGACCTGCGGCTGTTCGGCTCTGAGATCGCGACGATCCTCGACCCCGACGGCGCGGAGCCCGACGACCGCAATGCGTTGAACTCGCGGTACCTCACGTTCGGACGTGAGCGCGACGGTGTGTTCCCGGTGCGCGGCAACCTGCTGCCTGAGGTGAAGGCTCAGCTGCAGCAGATCATCGACGCGCAGCTCAACCCGAAGGTCAGCGGTCCGGCATCGCCGGGGGTCGCGTTCACAGACTCGGCACCCGATGACGAAGATCCCTTCAACTCCGACCCGCGCAACGTGATCGATTCGCGCAGCCCTGCGCAGAAGCGGCACGATGCGCTGGCGGTCGCGCTGGGGATCGCCGCCCGGCACGAGGAGATGCCCACGCTGGGCGGTGCCGCACCCACGCTCGTGGTGCACGTCGACGCGAATGACGTGGCGGCCGGCGCGGCCGGCTGGGCCCGCATTCCCGGAGTCGAGGGTCCTGTCCCGGCATCCGTCGCGCTGCACACGGCGTGTGTCGGCGCTGTCCAGAGGGTGCTGTTCGACGAGGGCAGGATCGTCGGCATCAGCGTCACGGATCGCGTGTTCACCGTGCATCAGCGCCGGGCGATCGTCGCGCGCGACAAGGAGTGCCTGATCCCGGGATGCCACGTTCCAGCCTCGTGGTGCGAGATCCATCACGTGACCGAGCACGCACGCGGCGGCCCGACTCACACCGACAACGGCGTGCCCCTGTGCTGGTACCACCATCGGTCACTCGAGTATTCGGGCTGGGAGATCCGCATGGACGGGGGCGTCCCGCAGATCCGCGGGCCGGCCTGGTGGGATCCGGCTCGGCGATGGCGCACGCCGCGTCACTCGCAGCCGAGCAGAGCCGCTCCCGAACGGGCGGACCTGCGAGCATGATGTGATGACCGCACCTCAGCCCGAAATCGACCTCGCGAACCTGCCGAGGTTCCTGGATCATCTCGGGCAGCCGGAACGGGATGCCGATGCCGCCGCCTTCGCGCGCCTGCTGCTCGACGAGGGCTGCCAGGTCGAGGTGTTCTGGGGGCCGCTGCAGATGGACGTCTGGCAGCTCACGGTCAGTCGCGGACGGCGCTGGGCGACGTTCAGAGTCGAGCGCGGCTTCGCCGAGGCGGTGAGGGTGGGGACGCCCGCTGAACCGGATGAGGCATTCATCCCCCTGCGGTTGGCGGTGCTCGGCTGGGCACGATCAACCCGGGTTGATTTCTCGTTCGATGATCCGGACACGATGCGCGGCGACCTGTTCGCGTACGGCATCCCTGCCCTCGCCTGGCTCGACGCAGGCAATGACGAGGCCCTGGCGAGGATCTGGACGGCCTGGCGCCAGTACCGACACGGCGACTTCCGCGAAGCACGTCGCGATCCAGAGCGGATGCGGAGGATGAAGGCGGAGGGCCTCCGCATGATCGAGGAGGCCGCGTCGCCCCGGTAGCGCAACCCGACTCAGGCCGGTGGCAGGCGCAGCACCTCGGGGGACTCGCCACCGGTCAGGTCGTCGGCGACGCGTATGCTGCGCGCCAGATCGTCGAGCGCGCCGCCGAGGGTGCCGAAGCGCTCGCGATCTCCGCACACCGCCGTGAGGGTCACCAGGTGCGTTCCGGTGTCCCACGTGTAGGTCGTGAACGGAGTGCCCGAGAGGGCGGGGGCGACCAGCTTCTCGCCCATCCCGAGCCAACGGCTCTGGAACGACTCGGTGTCGTCGTAGTCCATCGGCATCGACGCACGGGCGACCCGCACGTCGGGGGTGAGCGCCTGCGCCGTGACCATCGCGACGACGAGCTCGGGCTCCGCCTTCCACGTCCACACCAGCACGCGACCGTCGGCGCGCTTCATCAGCATCGGCGCAGCCTGGCTCATCATCCACGCACCGACCTTCGAGCCGGGGCGTTCCGTGCGGCCGAGCGCCTGGTTGGCCTGACCGAGCAGCATCCTGATCGCGGCCTTGCGATGCCGGCGCCCCTTGAAGCCGAGCGAGTCCGTCACGGGGATCCAGAGAGCGGGATCGGCGGATGCTGTCAGTCTCATAGGACAACGCTAGGCGCTCTGCCTGGGCGGATGCCGGTATGCCTGGGCCGCTTGATCATCGCCCTCGGGTAGAGTGGCGACCGCCCGACCGGGCTCTCCTGGCCGTCGAACCCCACAAAGGCAGCATGTCTTCTCCCGCATCCGACTCGACCGACCAGCGACCGCTGCGCATCCTGATCGGCTGCGACACGTTCGCCCCCGACATCAACGGCGCCGCGCGATTCGCCGAGCGTCTCGCCGCCGGTCTCGTCCAGCGCGGACACGACATCCACGTCGCCGCACCCAACCAGGCCTACCGCCGGGCGCAGCCGCGCACCGAAGTCGTCGAGGGCGAGCCGATGACCCTGCACCGCCTGCCGTCGGTGCGCTGGCTGGCTCACGACTGGATCCGCTTCGTCTGGCCGTGGCGGTCGAAGCACTACGCCCGCATCGTGCTCGATCGCGTGCAGCCCGATGTCGTGCACATCCAGTCGCACATCGTGATCGGCCGTGGCCTTGCCCACATCGCTCGTGAGCGCGGCATCCCGGTGATCGCCACCAACCACGTCATGGCCGAGAACATCCTCGATCACTCGATCTTCCCCGACTTCGTCGACCGCAAGGTCGAGAAGTTCGCCTGGTCCGACGCCAAGCGCACCTTCGACATGATGCGCGCCGTCACGACGCCGACGCGCCGCGCCGCCGACTTCCTCGAGAAGACCGTCGGGGTCAGCGGAGTGATCCCGATCAGCTGCGGCATCGACCGCTCGCAGTACACCCCGGTCATCGGTCCGCGCGAGAAGAACCGCATCGTCTTCGTCGGTCGGCTCACTGCCGAGAAGCAGGTCGAGGTCATCCTGCACGCGATGACCAAGCTCGACCCCGCGCTCGAGACCACCTTCGACATCGTCGGCGGCGGCGATCAGCGCAAGAACCTCGAGAACCTCACCGCGAAGCTCGGCCTCGCCGACCGTGTCACCTTCCACGGACGCACGACCGACGAGGAACTGCGCGCACTTCTCTCGCGCGCCTCGGTGTTCGCGATCGCCTCGATCGCCGAGCTGCAGTCGATCGCCACCATGGAGGCCATGGCCTCGGCCCTGCCGATCGTGGCCGCCGACGCCGTCGCGCTGCCTCACCTCGTGCACGACGGTGAGAACGGCTACCTCTTCGAGCCGGGGAACGTCGACGAACTGGCCGCGCGCCTCACCGACGTGCTGACCGCGACGCCGGAGGAGTACGAGCGGATGCAGCAGGCCTCCCTCGACGGCGTCATCATCCACGACATCACCCGCACTCTCGACACCTTCGAGGCGCTGTACCGCGACGAGCCTCTGCCCGAGTGACGATGCACATCGTCTTCTTCGGCGATCAGCACCTCGACTCGCTCGGCGGGGCGCAGGTGTCGATGCGGCTGCAGCGGGAGTTCCTGGAACGCGCCGGCCACACGGTCACGGTCGTGGCGCCGAAGATGCACGGACCGCGCTCGGGCGGGCACGATCCGGCGAACATCGACCTGCCCTCGATGCCGATCACCACCGATCGCGAGTACTCGATGAGCTGGCCGGGCCGCAGCACCGACCGCTTCCTCGATCGGGCCATGACGCGCAGGCCGCCGGTCGACCTCGTGCACGTGCAGGCCGACTTCTGGGGCGGGTTCATCGGCCACCGCTTCGCCCGCCGGCACGGCATCCCCGTCGTGCACACCATGCACAACCGGGTCGACGTCGGCATCCGCGCCGTCACGCCGTTCGCCGGTCCCGTGCTGGCGGTTCTCAACCTGTGGCGTCGCCGCGCCCTGCCCGGAACGGGCGCAGGGTCCGACGGGTGGGCGTTCCTGCGCGGACTCGCGGCGGGAGCATCCGCCGTCACCGCCCCCTCGACGCACTTCGCGCGCCGGCTCGAGGAGCACGGAGTGTTCGATCACGTCGATATCGTCTGGAACGGCATCGACGACGACGTGCGGGCGGCGACACTTGCCGCCGTCCGCGATTCGGTCCCTGAGCCCGCCGAAGGGCCGGGGCGGCCCCGATTCGTCTGGCTCGGACGCATGAGCCCCGAGAAGCGGCTGCTGCCTTTTCTCGAGGCGTTCGTCGCAGCGGATGTCGACGCCGAGCTCGAGATCATCGGCGGGGGCGCCCAGCGCGCGGCCGCCGAGAACATCGTCGCCGGGATGCCGCACGTGCGCTTCGCGGGCAAGCTCACCTACGCCGAGACGCTGGCCAGGATCGCCGCGGCCGACGCGCTCGTGCAGACGTCGATCGGCTTCGAGACCCAGGGCATGACGCCCTTCGAGGCGGCCACGCTGGGCACTCCGTCGGTCATCAGCGATCCTGACATCGCCGCGGAGCTCGGGGGCGGCCTGTGGGCCGTGGCGGATGCCGCTGCGCCGGAGGCTCAGCGGATCGCCGCCCTCGCGCGGACGCTGCGGCAGGCGGCATCCGACATCGCCTCCGGGACCGCTCCGGTTCCGCTCGAGGCCACGGCCGAGGCGTTCCGGCAGTCCTCGCGGACCGCCGCCATGATCGAGATCTACGAGCGCGTGCTCGCAGGATCGCGCTGATCCGCTCGGCCGCCGTCGTCAGCTCTTCGCGCCGGTGAGCGCCAGCGTGCCGCCGAGCCCGATCATCATGACCCCGCCCGTGCCGGACAGCGTCGACATGCGCCGTGGCGAGCGCGCGAACCACGTGCGAGCCGTGCCTGCGGCGAGAACCCAGATGCTGTCGCAGACCAGCGCGATCGTCTGGAAGACGAGCCCGAGCAGCAGCAGCTGCGCCCAGACCGGCCCGGCGGCCGGAGAGACGAACTGGGGCAGCACGGCGACGAAGAAGGCGATGGTCTTCGGGTTCGTGGCGCCCACGATGAACCCCTGACGCAGGAGTCGCCAGGCGGGAGTGGGCTCGCGGGCCACGTCGGCGCGATGGTCGTGACGGTGGCGGATCGCCTGGATGCCGAGCCACACGAGGTAGGCGGCGCCGACGATCTTGATGACCGTGAACGCGACGACGGACGACGCCACGATGGCGCCGACCCCGAACGCTACGGCCACGACGGCGGGGACCGTGCCGAGCGCGTTTCCCACGACGCTCAGCGCGCCAGCGCGCCGGCCGAGCGACAGCGAACGGCCGATGACGAAGAGCACGCTCGGCCCCGGGATCACGATGATCACGATGGACGTGACCATGAACGCCAGGAAGCTGTCGAGGGGAGTCATGAGCAGACACTACATCGCGACCGAGCGCGCCGGCGCCCGCCGACGGTCAGAACAGGTAGTACAGCAGCGAGGCGATCCAGGTGAACACGCGGCCGATGACCACCGAGCCGGCGATGCCGAGAGCGATGGCCGCGAGCAGATGCGGCGCGGGGCGACGCAGGGCGATGATGCTGAGCACGCCGGCCGCGATGCCGCCGAGCAGGACCAGGATGCCGATCACGGTGCCCAGGGAATCGGCGACGTCGTAGTTGCCGCTTGAGTAGAGGAACGGTGTGATCACCGAGAACAGGATGCCGATGACGCCCGACCCCACTGCGACGAGGAATGCCGTGCGCCCGAGCGGGTTGCCGTACGCCGGTGCAGCGGCGCCGTACTGGGGAGTGCCCTGCGGTGCACCGTATTCAGGGGCGCCCTGGGGTGCGCCTTGTGGTGCACCGTACTGCGGTGCGCCCTGTGGCGTGCGGTATTGGGGCGCACCCTGAGGGGCGCCGTACGGAGACGCCGCGGGATGAGGCTGGGCGGCGGGCTGCTGTGGTTCGCTCATGATGGTTCCGTCTCAGACGAGGGAGTAGAACAGGGACGAGATCCACGAGATCAAGGTGCCGGCGATCTCGCTCGCTGCGATGCCGATCGCGATTCCGGCCAGGACGGGCGAGCCCGGACGGCGAATGGCCATCAGGCCGAGGATGAGTGCGAGGGTCGACCCGGCCAGCACGAGGAATCCACTGATGCCGGAGATGATTCCGTAGCTGAGCCCGTACGAAAAGTGGAAGGCGCCGTACAGAAGCGGGTAGAGGAAGGCGCCGAGCAGGCCGATCGCGAAGGCGATCAGTGCGACGATCAGCGCGGTGCGTCCCAACGCCGTGCCTGAGGCGGCCGGGCGAGCGGGTGCCGGGTAGCCGGCGCCCGGGTAGCCCGGAACGGGGTACCCGCTGCCGGGCTGCTGCTGTCCGAAATGCTGCGGCGCCGCACCCGGGTAGCCCTGCGGGGCGCCGTCGAGTCCCGGCGACTGCGGATGGGGCTGGGCCGACGGCTGCTGGTAGGGCTGCGCCGGCTGTTGGTAGGGCTGCGCCGGCTGTTGGTAGGGCTGCGCGGGCTGCTGCGGCGGGTAGGGCTGAGCGGCCGGAGGCTGGGGCGCCGCCTGCGGCGCCGGGCTCGGCTGACCATAGGGCGGAACGGGTGGCTGCTGGGGCTCGCTCATGCAGTCGAGCGTAGCCGCCGCATCCGTCCTTGGGCAGTCATTCAGAGAGATCTCTGGATGACCTCCGGGTGCGCGTCGGCGTCGCGCGGGGCGACACGCGTCCAGTCCGTGGGCACAGCTCGATATCCGTCGCGGCGCACCTCCACGACCGTGGCGACGAGAGCCCAGATGACGAGTGCGATGAGAGCGATGAGGAGTACCATGGCAGAAACGCTACGTTCATCGCAGAACCGCCACGAGTGGCAGAACTGACGCCGAACGTAGGAAAACCGCCAATCAGGGGTGTTCATGAAGACAGTTGCCTGCGTGATCCAGGACGGATTCGCGCCGTTCGAATTCGGCGTCGCATGCGAGGCCTTCGGGCTCGATCGCTCGGACGACGGCGTGCCGAACTTCGACTTCCGCGTCGTCGCCCCTCGCGCCGGCGTCGTGAACTCGAAGATGGGCTTCTCGATCAACGTCGAGAACGACCTGTCCTTCGCCTACGAGGCGGATCTCGTCATCTTCTGTCCGGTGCCGCGCGAGTACTGGGGGCTGATCGACCCCGCGCTGCTCGACCTCGCGCGTGATGCGGTGGCGCGAGAGGCGTGGGTGATCAGCGTGTGCAGCGGGTCGTTCATCCTCGGGGCCGCCGGTGTGCTCGACGGGCGCCGAGCCACCACGCACTGGATGTACTCGCAGCACCTGGCGGCGATGTACCCCGAGATCGAGGTCGACGCCGACGTGCTGTTCGTGCAGGACGGCCGCATCATCACGAGCGCCGGCACCGCCGCCGGCATCGACGCGTGCCTGCACCTGCTGCGGCAGGAGATCGGCGCCGAGCTGACCAACCGTGTCGCCCGGCGCATGGTCGTGCCGCCGCAGCGGGACGGCGGACAGGCGCAGTTCATCGACAGGCCCATCCCGCACGTGGCATCCGATTCGCTGTCCGCCGTGGCCGAATGGGCTGTGCAGAACCTGCGCGAGGACATCGGCGTCGACCAGATGGCCGCCCGGGCGCTCATGTCGTCGCGCACCTTCGCGCGGCGCTTCAAAGCCGACTACGGTGTGACGCCCGCAGCCTGGTTCGCGCGCCAGCGCATCCTGCACGCGCAGCGGATGCTGGAGCGCACGGATCTGCCGCTCGACCACATCGCAGACGAATGCGGCTTCGGATCGGCGGCCGTGCTGCGGCAGAACTTCTCCCGCGTGCTGGGGATGACTCCGACCGCCTACCGGACGCGTTTCTCGTGCCTGAGCGACGAGGAGTCAGCGGCCTGACTCAGGCCGCTTTCGGGAACAGGATGCGGAGCGCCCGCAGGTAGCTGTTCGTGCGCTCGGCCCCCGCGGGGACGTAGAAGTCCGGATCGATGTTGACGATCGGCTGCTCGCGGTCGTCGCGATTCATCGGCGTCTGGTCGTTGCGTGCCATGTCGTCACCTCTCCATCGAGTACTGTCTTCCGTGATATGGAAGCATCCTTCTGACTTGTGGAAAGAGTATCGCGGGATGGAGGCGGCGGTCAAGGGTCCGGGCGCATAGGTGGTCGCAAAGGCATGCAGGTGAAGCGATGCCGATGCGTTTTCGACCACCCACGGTCGAGGGGGCGAGAGGCGGCCGACGGCGCCGGGGCGAGATCAGGTGGCGGGCGCTGACCAGTGCGCGGGCGTCGGCAGGGCGTGATAGTCGAGGTCGATGCCCGTCGGCGAGACGTCGGCGGTGCAGTACAGCAGCGACTGCGTCGGGTATCCATGCGGCCTGTTGTCGCGGATGATGGCCCTGTCATCCTCGGGAGGGAGAGCGGTGGATGCTGCCAGCATCCGCACCCACTCTCCTCGCCAGTCCGCACTCGCCGACGTCGGCCCGAGCGCTCGGAACTCCGGCAGCCATGCCGTGATGCGCGGGGTCTCCGCGTCGTCGAGATCGTCGTGCGCGATCATGTGCGTGCCGGGCTCGATCGTCGTCTCGCGCAGCGACGCGCCGTCCCAGCTGAGCACCCGCGACCCCCCGGGACGCACCTCGAGCAGGTTGAACCCGTGCATCCGCTCGGGGGCTGCGGGGGAGCGGCCCGTGACCGATTCCAGAGCGAGGGAACCGCGCGACAGCGCCTGGTCCGCGGGCAGATCGAGCACATCGGCGCGGTTCAGCAGCACCGCGAGTCTTCCCTCGGCCGGATTCGCGGCCAGCCAGGCGCCGCCGGCTCGGCGGTCGCGGATGCCGATCACCCCCGGATACCGATCAGGCCACCAGGCGCCGAGCTCGTCCCATTCGCGCTGCGGATCCTCATCGCGCACGGCCAGCAGGCGGACGGATGCCGAGTCCGCCGCGTCGATCACGACCGTGCACATCAGTGGTCCCCGCCGCCGAGCTGGTCGAGCAGGTGATCGAGCACGCCGTCGAGCACGGCGAGACCGTCGCGCACGCCGCCCGTGGACCCGGGCAGGTTCATCACGACGCATCCGCCCGACACGCCCGCGACCGCCCGGCTGAGCACAGCCGTCGGCGTCACGGCCGCGCCGCGCCGGCGCACCTCCTCGATGATGCCGGGCAGCTCGACATCCAGCAGGGCTCTGGTCGCCTCGGGTGTGCGGTCGTCGGCCGAGACGCCGGTGCCCCCTGTCGTGAGCAGGACCGAGGGATGCTGCGCGAGCAGCGCAGACATCGCCTCGGCGACACCGGCATCCGCCACCACATCGAGCTGCACGTCGAATCCCCGCTCGCGCAGCCAGTCGACGATCACAGGACCGGTGCGGTCTTCGTACACGCCCTGCGCGGCCCTGGTCGAGACCACGAGCACGTGCGCCGTGCGGATCACGGCCGGGACCAGTCGCCGCTCTTGCCGCCCGACTTCGCGAGCACGAGCACGTCGGTGATGACGGCGTGCTTGTCGACCGCCTTGATCATGTCGTACAGCGTGAGCGCCGCCACGGTCGCGCCGGTGAGGGCCTCCATCTCGACCCCGGTGACGCCGTTCGTGACGGCGGTCGCGACGATGCGCACCCGGTCGCCCTGCGGCTCGAGGTCGACGGCGAGCTTCGTCAACGGCAGCGGGTGGCACAGGGGGATCAGCGTCGAGGTCTGCTTGGCGCCCATGATGCCCGCGAGGCGCGCGGTGCCCAGCGCCTCGCCCTTGGGCAGCGAACCGTCGGCGATCATCGCCACGACCTCGGGCGTGGTCACGAGCACGGCCTGCGCAGAGGCCTCGCGGCGGGTCACCTGCTTCTCGGTGACGTCGACCATGTGCGCCGACCCGTCGGCACGCAGATGCGAGAGCTCACTCATCGATCCTCCAGACTTCGACTTCGGCGCCGGCGGGGAGCGCGGCGATGCCGGCGGGCACGTGCACGAGCACCGTGGCGCGAGCGTAGTCGTGCAGCAGATGCGAGCCGGGCGCGCCCACCGAGACGCTGCCGTCGTCGCGCAGCATCCCGCGGCGGATCTGGTGCTTGCCCTGCGGCGACTCGATCGCGTGGGCGAGCGGCAGCCAGCGGACCTCGCGTCGCTCGCGCAGACCCGCCGCGCGGCGCAGCAGCGGACGCAGGAACATCTCGAAAGACAGCAGTGCCGAGACCGGGTTGCCGGGGAAGGCGACGACGGGCAGCGGAGGCAGCCCGTCTCGGCGCAGCATCCCCGCCCCCTGCGGGCCGCCGGGCTGCATGGCGATGTGCCCGAACGACACGCCTCGGGGTTCCAGCGCGTCGCGGACCACCTCGAACGCGCCAGCACTCACGCCGCCCGTCGTGATCAGCAGATCGGCCTCGGGGTGCGCGGCGACGACGGACAGCAGAGCCTCGGCATCGTCGGGTGCGAACGCGCAGGCGACCTCGGCGCCGGTGTCGAGGAGGGATGCCGCGAGCGACGCCGTGTTCGCGTCGTGGATCTGACCCGATTCGAGCGACTCGCCCGGAGCGCGCAGCTCATGTCCGGTGGAGACCAGCAGCACCCGCAGACGCGGACGCACGCGGGCGGTGGTGAGGCCCACCGCCGCGAGGGAGGCCAGCTGAGCGGGGCCGAGGCGGGTGCCGGCGGTGAGCAGCAGCTGACCCGCGGTGACGTCGCTGCCGGCCTCGCGGACGAAGGCTCCGGGGGCCGCCGGTGCCGAGAACGAGACCCCCGCGCCGGGGTCGCCCGCCGCCGCTCCTATCCCGAGGAAGCGCGGAGGGTCTACGGCCTCGATCTGGACGACGGCATCCGCGCCTGCGGGGATCGCCGCGCCCGTCATGACCGGGGTCGCGGTGCCGGGCTCGTGGGTGCCGGCCGGGTCTCCGGCTGCACGCACGGGGCCGATGGGCAGCCGCACGGGGTGCGATTCGCTGGCGGCGGCGATGTCACCGGACCGCACCGCGTAGCCGTCCATCTGCGAGTTCGTGAAGGGGGGAACCGGGATGGGGCTGTGGACGTCGGCCGCCAGCACACGCCCGCGGGCGGGGCCGACGGGGGTCAGCGCCACGACCTCGGCGCGGGCCGGGTCGGCGACCGCGGCGAGCACGGGGGAGAGCAGCGAGGTGACGGCCGCCGTGTGGTCCTCGACGGTGGTGGACATCGCGATCACCCGCCCGCGAACGGCGGCAGGATGTCGACGCGTTCCCCGGCGGGCAGTGTCAGATCCCGGCGCACGACACCGTCGACCAGGAACGATCCGCTCTTGAGCACGCGCGCCATGGGATCGCCGTAGCGGGTCGTGAGCTCCTCGCGCAGAGCTCCGAGGGTGTGCTCCGCGCCGAGTTCGAGCTCTTCCGCCTCGCGCCCTGCGGCATCGGCGGCCGCGGCGAAGTACCTCAGCATCACGATCGCCATGCCGCTCATCCTATGACGAGCTGCACAGGCCGGGCGCTCGGTGGGCGGTCGAATCCGCATCCGGGAGGGGTGTGCGCGGTGCGATTCCGACCGCGGCAGAGAGAAGCGGTGGGCGAGGGAGGAACGCCGGGTGGCGGAGACCGCGCGGATGCCGCGCCGTAGACTTTCCCGCATGACTCCGCCCGTCGATTCAGAGCGCATCCGCACGGGGCTCGTCGAACCGGGGCCGGCGCTCGAGCCCGATCGCATCGCGCGGTACAGCCGGCAGCTGATGCTGCCGGGCTTCGGCGAGTCGGCGCAACGGCAGCTGGCCGCGGCGCGCGTGCTCGTGATCGGAGCGGGCGGCCTCGGCAGCGCCCTCGTCCCTGTGCTCGCAGGCTCGGGCGTCGGCACGATCGGCATCGTCGACGACGATGTCGTCGAGCTGTCGAACCTGCATCGCCAGCTCAGCCACGGCATCGCCGACGTGGGCCGCGCCAAGGTCGACTCGCTCGCCGAGACCGTGGCTGCGATCGATCCCGCGATCGCTGTGATCCGTCACCGCGAGCGGGTCAGCGCGGCGAATCTGCCGCGACTGCTCGACGATTACGATCTGCTCGTCGACGGCAGCGACAACTTCGCCACGCGCTACCTCGCGAACGACGCCGCAGAGCTCGCGGGCAAGCCTCTCGTGTGGGGCTCGATCCTCCGGTTCCACGGCCAGGTCGGCATCGCCTGGATGGGCCGCGGACCGACCTTCCGCGACCTCTTCCCCGCTCCGCCGCCCGCCGACGAGGCGCTCTCCTGCGAACTCGGGGGCGTGCTGCCGAGCCTGTGCACGGCGATCGGCTCGCTCATGGCGACCGAGGTCATCAAGGTCGTCACGGGCATCGGCGAGCCGCTGCTCGGACGAGTCCTGTTCTACGACGCGCTCACGGCGCGGACGCGCGAGATCGCCTACGCCGTCGACGAGTCGCGCGAGGAGCTCACGGGCCTCGATGACTACGAAGTCCTGTGCGGCACGGCCGCGGATCCCGGCCTGTCGATCTCGGCGGCCGAGCTGCTGAGGCGCCGAAGGGCGGGGGAGCGGATGCTGCTGCTCGACGTGCGTGAGGGCGAGGAGGCCGCCGCGCGGCGCATCCCCGGATCGGAGCTGCTGCCGGTCGGCCGGATCGATGCGGGCGGAACCGTCGAGGCGACGCTTCCCGTCGTCGTGTACTGCGAGCAGGACCCCCGTTCGCGCCGGGCCGCCGCGGCGCTGCGCGAACGCGGCGTCGACGCGGTCTTCGTCGTGGGCGGCATCCGCTCCTTCGTCGCCGTCGGCGGCGAAGTCGAATCAGGTCACGATGCCGGAGCGGGCGCCGACGCGTCCGCGCCGCACGGAGAAGGAGTGCCCGCATGACGTTCGCGCTGATCACCGAGGCGCCGATCGACGAGGCGGCCGTCCGAGCAGCGGTGGGCGGCGACGCCGATGGCGCTGTCGTGATGTTCTGCGGAGTCGTGCGCGACCATGACGGCGGTCGCGCGGTTGAGGCTCTCGACTACCGCGCCCACCCGGACGCTGAGCGGTTCCTCCGTGAGATCATCGAGCGCGTCGCGGCCGAGACGGGCCGGCAGGTCGCGGCGGCGCACCGCGTCGGCGATCTGCGCGTCGGCGACGTGGCGCTGTTCGCGGCGGCATCCGCCGGCCACCGTGCCGAGGCGTTCGAGGCGTGCGAGCTCCTCGTCGAGGAGATCAAGCGCGGCGTGCCCATCTGGAAGCGCCAGCACTACGATGACGGCGTCTCGGAGTGGGTCGGGCTATAGCTCAGCCGCCGATGTAGCTCATCTCGATGCGCGGCCGCGCTGCCCGCAGCTCGGGCGTGAGCTCGGAGCGGATCTCGGAGTAGCGGTCGTCCCGCGCGCCCCAGATGCCGGCCATCGCCTGCGACAGCTCGGCATCCGACACGCCGCCGCGCAGCAGTGCGCGCAGGTCGTGTCCCTCGGTCGCGAACAGGCATGTGAAGAGCCTGCCCTCGGTCGAGATCCGGGCGCGGTTGCAGGTGCCGCAGAACGTGTTCGTGACGGAGGAGATGACGCCGATCTCACCCGAGCCGTCGATGTACTGCCAGCGCTTCGCCGTCTCTCCGGTCGCACGGGCGCTGACCGGCTCCAGCGGGAACAGGGCGCCGATGCGCTCGACGATCTCGGCGGCGGGCACCACCTCGTCCAGCTCCCAGCCGTTCGAGGTGCCCACATCCATGTACTCGATGAACCGCAGCGTGTACGGGGTGTCCTTGAAGAACGCGGCCATGGGTTCGATCTCGTGGTCGTTGAGTCCTCGTTTGACCACCATGTTGATCTTGATGGGACCGATGCCCGCCTCGTGCGCGGCCTCGATGCCCTCCAGCACGCGCGACACGGGGAAGCGCACGTCGTTCATGCGCTGGAAGAGCTCGTCGTCGAGTGTGTCGACCGACACCGTGAGCCGGTCGAGTCCTGCGTCCTTGAGGGCCTGCGCCTTGAGCGTGAGGGCCGATCCGTTGGTCGTCAGGGCGATCTCGACCTTGCCGCCCTCGGGCGTCCGCAGCGCCGCAAGCCGCGAGATGAGGTCCTCGATCCCGCGCCGCAGCAGCGGCTCGCCGCCGGTCAGCCGCAGCTTGCGCACGCCGTGCGCGACCGCGATGCGTGAGATCCGCTCGATCTCCTCGAAGCTCAGCAGCTCGTCTCGATCGAGGAACGCGTAGTCCCGGCCGAATACCGAGCGGGGCATGCAGTACACGCAGCGGAAGTTGCAGCGGTCGGTCACCGAGATGCGGAGGTCGCGCAGCGGGCGATCGCGGGCGTCGACCAGGCCGATGGAAGGCAGACGAAATGCGCCGGCCGCCTGCGCACCGGTTTCGCGAGACGTCGAGATCGTCATCGTCCACCCTTTCGGTGGCAACGGTAGCACCGGCTCCCGAGACCCGGCCCCGTTCTGCGGACCCCGTCCCGATCGTTCCGGTATGAGTTGCTGTCGTCGAAACCGCGGAAAGCGGCAGAAACTCATACCGGAACGTCGAGGTCCCGACGCAGGGACACGTCGGCGGGATCGACGCGGAACACGAAGGTCGCACCGGGGCGGATGCTGAGGGTCGCGGCCGCGCCCGAGGGGGAGTCGGCCGCGAGGTGCGGATGCTCGGCGGTGTACACGCGGATGCCGCCGGCCACCGCCTCCATGATCGACACGGTGCCGTGCCAGGAGTTCGGGCCCGCGGCGGACGAGGCGGCATCGGACGCGTTCTCGCCGACGGGCAGGATGCGCACGGATGCCGGGGAGAACACCGCCGACCCCGTTTCGCCCCCTCGCAGCCTGTCGCCGTGGCCGATGAGGCGAAGGCCGTCTTCGGTGACCAATGCGCCCGGTTCGGCGTCGACGTCTCGAGGAACGGTCGTCGGCGCGCCGGCCGGGCTGCCGACTCCCGCGACGAGGTTCACGCCGGCGATCGCCGCGGCGAAGCGTGAGCGGGGGTGGCCGAGGACCTCGGCCGTCGCTCCCTGCTGCACGATGCGGCCGTCGTCGACCACCACCGTGCGCGTGGCGAGCATCACGGCGTCGAGCGGATCGTGCGTGACCAGGACGATCGGGATGGAGAGGCGATCGCGCAGCTGCGCCACCAGACGCCGGGCCTGCGTGCCGGTCTCGGCGTCGAGCGAGGCGAAGGGCTCGTCGAGCAGCAGAGCCAGCGGATCCGCAGCGAGCGCCCTCGCGAGAGCCGCTCGCTGCTGCTGGCCGCCGGAGAGCTGAGCCGGACGGTGCCCGGCGACGTCGTTCAAGCCCACCTCGCCGAGGCGCGCGAGCGCGCGTCGCCGCGCCTCGACAGCGGGCACCCCCTGAGCGCGCGGACCGAAGGCGACGTTCTCGAGCGCCGTGAGGTGAGGGAACAGCATGGCGCGCTGGCCGAGCAGGCCGATCCGCCGGCGCTCGGGCGGCGCGGCCGCGTCGATCGGAGTGCCGTTCAGCGCGATCGCGCCCGAGACGTGCGGCCGGTGCCCGGCGATCGCCGCGAGCAGGGTGGACTTGCCCGCACCGTTCGGGCCCAGAACGGCGAGCGCCTCACCCGGGGCGACGCTGAACGCCGCCTCCACCTGGAAGGCCCCTGCGCGGGCGGCGATGTCGACGTCGAGGCTCATCGCACGGCATCCTCTCGCCATCCGCGCATCAGCAGCAGCACGGCCACCGCCACGACGATCAGCAGCAGCGACAGCGCGATCGCGGTGTCCTCCTGCACGCCTGCGCCGTTGAACGCGGTGTAGATCGCGAGCGGCATGGTCCGCGTGACGCCGGGGGCGTTTCCGGCGAACAGCGCCGTCGCGCCGAACTCGCCCATCGCCCGCGCGAAGCACAGCACGGCGCCTGCCACGAGTCCTGGCGCGGCCAGGGGCAGAGTGACGCGGCGGAACACCGTGAGCGGTCGGGCACCCAGACTCGCCGCGACCGCCTCGTGCCCCGTGCCGACGGCGCGCAGCGCGCCCTCGACCGAGATCACGAGGAAGGGCAGGGCCACGAACACCTGCGCGATCACGACGGCGGCGGTCGTGAACGGGATGCGGATGCCGAGCACGCCGAGCGCCCCGCCAAACAGTCCGTTCCGGCCGAGGAGCGACAGCAGCGCGATGCCGCCGACGAGCGGCGGCAGCACGAGCGGCAGCGTGGTGAGGGTGCGCAGCACCGCTGCGAGAGGCCCCGTGCTCCGTGCGATCACCAGGGCAAGCGGCACGCCGAGGAGCACGCACACGGCGGTGGCCACGGCCGCGGTCGACAGCGAGAGGCCGAGCGCCTGCAGCGCCTCGGGCGAGGTGACGGCGGCCGGCACGGCGGCCCAGTCCAGCCGGATCAGAAGCGCGGCGAACGGCAGGGTCAGCACCAGGGCACCGAGACCGGCCGGAATCCAGAGCCAGACCGGCAGCCGTCGTGCGACGCCGCGCCGTCCTTCGTCGGCAGACGTCATGGCGCGCCGAAGCCGAGACCGATGAGCTGCCTCTGCCCGTCACCCGACAGCACGAACTCGACGAACGCCTGCGCCGCGTCCGGGTTCGCCGAGGAGGTCAGAGCGACGATCGGATAGACGTTGGTGGCGGCATCCGCCCCGTCGATCTCGATGCCGGTCACCTCGTCGCCGGCGGCGATCACGTCGGTCGTGTACACGAGACCGGCATCCGCCTCGCCGGACTTGACCTTCGACAGCACGGCCGTGACGTTCTGCTCCTCGCTCGCGGGCGTGAGCGCTACCCCTGCGGCGTCGAGAAGCGTGTGCGAAGCGCTGCCGCACGGCGCCTCAGGGGCGCAGACGACCACGGTGAGGTCGGGCTTCGCGAGGTCGGCGAGGCTCTCGATGCCCTTCGGGTTGCCGGGGGCGACCGCGATCTGCAGCACGTTGGTGGCGAACGGCTCGCCGGAGCCGGCGAGACCCGCGTCGGTGACCTTGGCGAGGTTCTTCTCGTCGGCGGAGGCGAAGACGTCGGCCTCGGCGCCCTCGATCAGCTGGGTGGCGAGCACGGAGGAGCCGTCGTAGCTGATCGGCAGCACGTCGACATCCGGATGCTTCGCCTCGAACTCGGCGGCGAGCTCGTCGAAGGCCGTGGTGAGAGAGGCCGCCGCGAAGATCGTCAGCTCACCGCTGAGCGCGTCGGTCTCGGCAGAGGCGGCCGTCGTGGTCGGGGCAGCGTCGGGAGCGGAGCCGCTGCAGCCGACCAGAGCCACGAGCCCCAGCGCGGCCGCGGCGACGAGCGCCGAGGTGCGGGCGGTGCGGATCACGGGGTGGTCTCTCTCTCGGTCTCGACGACCACCATGGTCGCCTTGACGACCGCCGTCGCCTTGCTGCCGACGTCGAGTCGCAGCTCGCGCGCGGCCTCGGCCGACATCAGAGACACCACCCGGTGCGGGCCGCTCTGCAGTTCGACCTGTGCCATCAGCCCGTCGATCTCGACCTTCGTGACGAGGCCGGTGAAGCGGTTCCTGGCGCTGCGGCGCACCGGGTCGTCGTCGGCCGCGTCGCCGGCGAGCCTCGCGGCCTGGCCCGCGAGGGCGGCCCCGTCGACCACCTGGCGGCCTGCGGAGTCGAGGGACACCGCGAGAAGACCGTCGCCGACCCACCGGCGAACCGTGTCGTCGCTCACGCCCAGAAGATGAGCGGCTTCACTGATCCGAAAATGCGTCATGAAGACGACATTAGTTCCGTGCCTGCGGATTCACAACGCCTGATCTCGCATGGTGGAATATGAATTTCAGAACTCTCTGGACGTGCGGGAGTCTCCGGAGTACAGTCGTGCTGGCTGGATGACCGACGCTGGTCGCCAGGCGCAAGAAAGCACAACCTAGCGGTTCGACGTATATCTCGAGGCCGATCCCCACGGGGCCCTGCCGGAAGCCGTATCACTGCGACGACAGCAAGGAAGCCTTCATGAGCAGCATCAGCATGCCCGCAGTGGAATCGCAGCCCACCCCGGCCGAATATCTCTCCCGCGCCGTGGCGCTCGCCACCGAGAACGTCCGCGATGCCGGCGGGCCGTTCGGGGCGATCGTCGTGTCGGCGGACGGACAGGTCTTCGAGGGCGTCAACCGGGTCACGGCCAACCTCGACCCCTCGGCGCACGCGGAGGTCACCGCCATCCGCAACGCGTGCCAGGGACTCGGCACCTTCGACCTCACCGGCGCCACGCTCTACACGAGCTGCGAACCCTGCCCGATGTGCCTCGCCACGTCGCTGTGGGCACGCATCGACAGGGTGTACTACGCCGCCGACCGCCACGACGCGGCCGACGCCGGTTTCGACGACGCGGTGTTCTACCGCTACTTCGAGGGCGGCCCCGAGGACCGGGCCATCATGCCGGTCGGCCAGGAGTCGCTGACTCCCGACGAGCGCGTCGCCCCGTTCACCGAGTGGAACGCCAACACCTCGCGCACCGAGTACTGACGCTTTCCCGGGGCTCTGAGCTTGTCGAAGGGCCCTCAGGACGCTTCGACAGGCTCAGCGACCTATCCGGTCCGCCTGTCGAAGAGCCCCGCATCCACCCACCTTCTGCACGACCAACCCTGGAGCCGATGATGTCTTCACATGTCTTCAACGACCCTGAGACCGGCGCGGTCCCCGCGCCGGAACTCCCGCCCCTGGCCACCGGAGCGACCACCACGGTCGACGCCGAGCCTAAGAACGCCCTCGACCGCTTCTTCGAGATCAGCCGTCGAGGATCGACGATCGCCCGCGAGATCCGCGGCGGCATCGTCACCTTCGTGACCATGGCGTACATCGTGATTCTCAACCCGCTGATCCTCGGCGGCGTGGCCGATGTCTCGGGGAACGCCCTCGACGGCGCGCAGATCGGCGCCGCGACCGGACTCACCGCCGGCGTCATGACGATCCTGTTCGGACTCGTCGCGAGACTGCCGTTCGCGCTCGCCGCAGGCCTCGGCATCAACTCGTTCCTCGCCGTCTCCGTCGTCGGCCAGGTCACCTGGCCCGAGGCGATGGGGCTGGTCGTCATCAACGGCATCCTGATCGTCCTGTTCGGGGCCACCGGCATCCGCACCGCGATCTTCAACGCCGTGCCCGCCCAGCTGAAGGCTGCGATCACGGTCGGCATCGGCCTGTTCATCGCATTCATCGGCTTCGTCGACTCCGGCTTCGTCAACCGCACCCCCGGCGGCCCGCCCGTGCAGCTCGGCGACGGCGGATCGATCACCTCGATCCCGACGCTCATCTTCCTGATCGGCCTCGTCCTGATCGGCGTGCTCGTCGCACGGAAGGTGCCGGGCGGCATCCTGATCGGCATCGTCGCCTCCACGATTCTCGCGATCATCGCGCAGGCGATCTTCAAGCTCGGCCCGAGCTTCGAGAACCCGGGCGGCTGGCACATGACGATCCCGGAGATCCCGACCGCGCTCGTCACCATCCCCGACTTCGGGCTGATCGGCCAGTTCGACCTCATCGGATCGTTCGGACGCATCGGCGCCCTGTCGGCCACGATGCTCGTGTTCACCCTCGTGTTCTCGAACTTCTTCGACGCGATGGGGACCATGACCGGCCTTGCGAAGAACGCAGGGCTCGCGTACAAGGACGGCACGTTCCCCCGGCTGCGCTCGGCGTTCGTCGTCGAGGGCCTCGGGGCAGTGGCGGGAGGCGCGACCTCGACCTCGTCGAACACGGTCTACGTCGACAGCGCCTCCGGCATCGGCGAGGGCGCGCGTACGGGCCTGGCGGCGGTCGTGGTGGGCGTGCTGTTCCTGCTCTCGATGTTCTTCACGCCGCTCACGCTCGTGGTGCCGATCGAGGTCGGCTCGGCCGCGCTCGTGGTCGTCGGCGCGATGATGATGGGACAGATCAAGGAGATCAAGTTCACGAACTTCGCGGTCGCGCTGCCGGTCTTCCTCACGATCGTCACGATGCCTCTCACGTACTCGATCGCCAACGGCATCGGCGTCGGCTTCATCTCGTGGGCGCTCGTGAACTCGCTGTCTGGCCGAGCCCGCAAGGTGCACTGGCTCATGTGGGTCGTCGCGGCGGGCTTCGCGCTCTACTTCGTGCGCGGCCCCATCGAGACGATGCTGGCGGGCTGAGCCGCCGGCCGGTCACGAGGACCCTGCTGGATTGCGAGGCCCCTGTTCATCTACGTGGATGAGCAGGGGCCTCGCAGCTGAGCAGGGGTGCACCCGCACGCATGCGCGCGCTCAGCCGAGTCCGGGCCACGCCTCGAGGTCGGCGGGCTCGTCGATGTCGGCTCCCGAGCCGAGGTCAGCGCATTCGACGTCGTCGATCAGCTGCGGGTGCGCCGAGAGCCACACGCGGGCACCGGAGTCGGCCATCGCGAACGACGCGGCGGCGATGAGGTGGTCGGTGTCGAAGACCACCGGATTTCCGGGCACGCCGTTCCAGGAGGCACGGGTCACACGACCTGACCGGTGCTCGTCGAACAGGCGGCGGATGACGGCATCGTCGACGCCCGGCTGGTCGACGAGCAGCACGATGACGGCATCCGGTCGGTCTCGATCAGCAGCGAGATGCCGCACCGCGGCGCGCAGCGAGACGCCCATCCCGCGATGAGCATCGGGCACGTGCACCGCGACCGCCGAGGACGAGCGGCGACGCAGCCAGCGGCGCACCTCAGAGGCCTCCGGACCGATCGCGATAGAGACGCTGCAGCCGGCCAGCGCAGCCGCGCGCGCGGCACGGGTGGCGAGCACCTCGCCTCTCCACGGCAGCAGCGCCTTGGGGCCGAGCCCCAGCCGCGTTCCGCTGCCGGCCGCCAGCACGATCGCGTGGCGGTGGTGCAGCGTCATCCGTCCGCCTCCTGCCCGGCCCGCGCCGTCGACGCATCCGCATCGCGTTCGATGATCGCGGCGTGGATGCGATCGCGGGTGAACGGAGTCGTTGTCAGGCGGATGCCGGTGGCATCGCGGATCGCGGCGGCCAGCGCCGGGGCGACGGGGTTGAACGGCGACTCGCTCATCGACTTCGCACCCAAGGGACCCAGTACGTCGCTCGTCTGCGCGAAGAAGATCTCCGAACGCGGCACATCGGCGAACGTCGGCACGTGGTACTGCCGCAGGATGTCGCTGATCACCCGGCCGGAATCGTCGAGACGCACGATCTCGTGCAGCGTCACGCCGATCGCCTGGGCGATGCCGCCCTCGATCTGCCCGCGGCACTGCTCGGGGTTCACGACGACGCCGGCATCCGCTGCGTGGATCGAGCGCAGGACGCGCAGTTCCCCGGTGCCCTCGTCGATCGCGATGCGGAAGCCCTGCACGTTGAACGCGACCGACCGCGGGCTGCCGCCCCAGTAGCCGCTCGCCTCGATCGGACCGGACGCTGCGAGCTCTCGCAGCGTCACCGAGTCGCCCCCGCGCCGCACCCGGTCGCCGGTGAGCAGGCACTCCTCGACGGGAGCGGCGAGCACGGCGGCCGCGTGTTCGCGGATCGTCAGCGCCAGCGAGGTCGCGGCGGCGTGCGTCGCCCGGCCGGCGACGACCGTGCCGGTCGAGCCGAAGGCGCCGGTGTCGTGCTCGACGAGGTCGGAGTCGGCCTGGCGCAGCCGCACACGCCGCGTCGTCGTCTGCAGGACGGTGGCGGCGATCTGCTGATGCACGGTCGAGGTGCCGTTGCCGAACTCGGCCGTGCCGACGTCGAGTCCGAACGCCCCGTCCGCCTCGAGCCGGATCGTGACATGGGAGTGGTGCCCGCGCGGAGGGACCGTCGCGATCATGGCGACGGCCGCGCCTTCGCCGATCGTCCATCCGGGGGCGAGTTCGGCGGCATCCAGTTCCCGTGTGCGCGTCAGCTGCTCGCGCACTATGGTGCCGTGGAGGGCTTCGGCATCCAGTTTCCGTGTGCGCGCCAGCTGCTCGCGCACTATGGTGAGGCATTCGTCGAGCCCGTAGCTGCCGATGATGAGGTCGGGCTCCTCGTGGGCGGCGATCATCGCGTCTTCGGGGCCGATGAGGTTCTTCGCGCGCATCTCGAGGGGGTCGAGCCCGAGCCTGCGGGCGAGTTCGTCGACCGTCGACTCGATCGCGAAGATCATCTGGCTGAGTCCGTAGCCGCGGAACGCCCCTGACGGTATCGAGTTCGTGTACACGACCGACGCGTCGATCTTCTTCGCCGCCGCCCGGTACACCGCGATCGATTCGCCCACGCCGTGGAACATGACCCCTGGGCCGTGGTTGCCGTAGGCCCCGGTGTCGGATCGCACGTCGACCGCGATGCCGGTGATGACGCCGTCCGAGGTCGCGCCCATGCGCACCCGCATGCGGAACGGATGCCGCACGGTCGTCGCGGTGAGCACCTCCTTGCGTGAGAACTCGATGCGCACGGGCCGGCCGGTGGCCTTCGTCGCGAGCAGAGCGAGATCCTCCGTGAGCATCTCCTGCTTGCCGCCGAAGCCTCCTCCGACCCGCGCGGCGTACACGCGCACGTCCTCCTTCGGCAGCCCGAACACGCGAGCGAGCGACCGCCGCACCAGGAACGGCACCTGGGTGCTGCTGCGCACGACGTAGCGGCCGTCGGCGTCCTGCCAGGCGATCGATCCGTGCGTCTCGAGAGCGGTGTGCGAGACCCGATGGGTGCGGTAGGTGCGCTCCTCGACGATGTCGGATGCTGCCAGCTCCGCCGCGAGATCGCCCACCTCGGAGTGCATCTGCATCACGACGTTGCTGTCGCCGTGCAGGACAGGAGTGTCGGGGTGATCGGCGAGCTCGGGGTCGAGGTTGAAGGGCAGCACCTCGTACTCGACCTCGACCAGACGGGCGGCCCGATCGGCGGCCCGCTGCGAATCGGCGACGACGAGCGCCACCCGCTGCCCGACGAAGCGCATGACATCGTCGAACACGCGGGTGTCTTCGGGGTCGTCTTCGACGAGCTCGTGCTGCGCGGTCGAGAACAGCGTCCGCGGGGCGTCGTCGGCGGTGAGGACGCGCGTGACGCCGGGCGAGGCGAGAGCGCGGGTGGCGTCGACGCGGATGACGCGCGCGTGGGGGTGGGGACTCCGCACCACCGCTCCGTAGAGGAGCTCTCCCGGCAGCTCAGAGGGGTCCATGTCCATGGTGTACTGCGCGGTTCCGGTCACCACGCCGAGCGCCGCCGGGGTTCCGGTGGCATGGCCCACGCCGCCGGCGCGGTCGTCGATGTTCGGCACCTTGTGCACGGCGTCGTCGATGCTGCGGTATCCGGTGCAGCGGCAGATGTTGCCCTTCAGCGTGCGGCCGAGATCGTTCTCGGCGCCTTCCGGCATCGCCGCGACCGTGCACACCATGCCCGCCGTGCAGAACCCGCACTGGAAGCCGGCGGCTCTGCGGAATCGCTCCTGCACGGGGTGCGGATGCTCGGGCGTTCCGAGGCCCTGCACAGTGACGATCTCGCGTCCGGCCGCGCGATGCGCCGGATAGACGCAGCTGTGCACGGCTTCGCCGTCGACGATCACGGTGCAGGCGCCGCAGTCTCCGCCGTCGCAGCCCTTCTTCACGCCGAAGGAGCCCTGATCGCGCAGCCAGGTGCGCAGGCACTGGCCGGGGTCGGCGGCGAGCTCGACCTCGCGGCCGTCGAGTGTCGCATGGCGGGTGCCGGGCCCCGCCGTGTTCGCGGCATCCGTCGCGAGACCGTGCTCGATGATGCTCATGCCATGCTCCTCTCGATGCGCAGATCGCCCGTGACTCGGCCGACGGCCCCGTCGACCCCGGTCGCGCCGGGGAGCAGCTCGGCGAGGATCTCGTCACCGAGCCGATGGGTCATCAGCCGTCGCCAGGCCGGTTCGCCGTGGATGTCGTCGTACCAGCCGCCCGCGCCCGCGGCGGCGGCATCGATCGCGATGCGCCAGGCGGCGGCATCCGCGGCGCTCGCCGGTGCGCCGCGTCTCGTCTGTCGGCGCCGAGGTGGGGCTTCGGCGACGAGGTCGAGCACGACAGGGCGGGGGACGGATGCCGTGACCGACAACCGCACGCCGCTCTGGGTCGTGCGGCCGATGAGCAGCGCGGCGGATCGCCCGCGCTCGGTGAGCGAGATGCGACGGAACGCATGCGGCCGGCGCAGCGCCTCGCCGGGGACGAGGAAGCTGCGGATCAGCTCGCCGTAGCCGAGCCGCGTCCTGGCGGGGCCGACGACGAGCTCGGCGACCGACGAGCGGCGTCGACGTCCATCGGGGCGCAGGATCAGAGCCGTCGCATCCCACGCGGTGAGGAGCGAGATCATCGGGCCCGCAGGAAGGGCCGTCGCCACGTTGCCGCCGACCGTGGAGACGTGCCAGATCTTCCACGAGGCGACGAAGGAATCGCATGCCGGCGGAATCACGTCCAGCCCCGGAAGCGCTGCGCGGGGCGTGCCGCCGGGCAGCGGGTCGTCGGCCAGTGCGCGCAGATCGGCGATGCGGCAGGTGGCCGCGATCTCGAGGTCGCCGTTGTCATGCCAGACGATCGGGCGCCATCCGGCTCCCGTGATGTCGAGCAGACGGGTCGGGGCGCCGCGGGTGATGTCGGTGCCGTAGGAGTAGATGACCGTTCCGCCGGCCAGCCAGGAGTCGCCGGGACGCCACACGGTGGGGTCGGCGCACATCAGGACCTCGTCGACGGTCGTCACATCCACGTCATCGCCTCCTCGGTCCGGGGCTGCGCGCTGCGCCCCCGGTCGGGGCGCTGGTCGCTCGAGCAAATGCGGCGCGTGTCGTGCACGTCGCCCGAGACATCGCGCAGCTTGCGCTGCGACGTGGCCGAGACGGCCGTGCGCGCCGCGGTCTCGACGAGGATGAGTTCGGCGAGGATCGACACCGCGACCTCGGCGGGGGTCCGCGCGCCGATGTCGAGGCCGATCGGCGAGTGCAGGCGAGCGAGATGGGCGTCGGAGAGTGCACCTGCGCGCAGCTCCTGCATCCGCTTCTCGTGCGTCACGCGCGATCCCATCGCGCCGACGTAGGCGAGGTCGGCCGTGAGCGCCCGGGCGAGCACGGGAAGATCGAAGCGCGGGTCGTGCGTGAGCACGACGATCGCGGTCCGGGCGTCGATGCGTCCGGCATCCGTCTCCTGTGCGAAGTGCTCGGCGGGGTGCATGAGCACGACGTCGTGGGCGCCGGGGTGGCGGGCGCGCGTCGCGAACACCGGGCGGGCGTCGCACACCGTGACGTGCCGGCCGAGCAGTGCGGCCGCCTGCGCGAGAGCGGCCGAGAAGTCGTTCGCCCCGTAGATCACGAGGCGCGGCGGGGCCGTCGTCGACTCCACGAGCAGGCGGCGGATGACGGGGCACTCCGGCTGCGAGCGGTCGGTGACCTCGACGACGTGCGCGCCGCCGAGCTCGAGCGCCGCACGGACGCGCTCGTCGAGGTCGGTGTCGGCCGTGTCGGTGGTCGGGTCGGTCGGGAGGAGAACCCGTGCTCGGGCGGAGGGATCCGCCGGGAGGCTCCTCCCGAAGGCGACAACTCCTCCGTTGCGTGCCGCGTCGTCGCACGGCAGCTCCCGCACGAGCCGCGGACTGCGGCCGGGACAGGCGAGATCGGAGAGGATGCCGGCGGGGATGGTGCTCAGCGGCTGCACGAGCACGCGCACATCGCCGCCGCACATGAGCCCGATCGAGACGCCGTCGTCGTCGGCGTAGCCGAAGGAGTGCAGCTCGACCTCGCCGGTCCGCAAGCATTCGAGCGCAGCATCCACCACCACACCCTCGACGCAGCCGCCCGACACCGATCCGATCGTGCGGCCGTCGTCGCGCACCGCCATGGAGGTGCCGGCGGGGCGGGGCACCGAGCCGGACACCTCGACGATCGTCGCGATCGCCCAGCGGTCGGGGTCGGCCAGGCAGTCGGCGTAGTCGGTCAGACGGTCGAGCATGAAGCACCTCCGGGTCACAATCCGCAGCGTCTGTGCTGCGGGGGTGCCCGGTAGATGGTTGTGTGAACCCGCCTAGGCCTGAGGAGATTCTAGATCAGTCCGACCAGCATGTCCACAGTTCGGACTCGGATTTCCGCATGGTGGATCTAAAGCGCTGATCCGGTCGGACTATGCGCGGGCATCGTGCACCCAGGTGCGCCCGAGTTCGAGGAGGACGCGATCCGTGGTGAGCAGCGGCATCCCATCGGCGAACGACTGCGCGAGAAGGAAGCGGTCGAAGGGGTCGTGGCGCGCCAGCTCCGGCTCCTCGCGTAACGCGTTCGCATGGCGAGACGTGAGAGGAAGCTCCACGAGACCCATCTGTGCGAACACCTCGGGGAAGCGGTCGCCGCCGGGAAGGCCGATCCTGCCGAGCATGTGCTTGATCACGATCTCCGAGATGGACACGGCGGAATAGTGCACGCGAGGAGCTTCTGCGATGCGGGCGCGGCTGCGGGGGCCAAGGCGATCGTCATCGGTTGCGAGCCAGAGCAGTGCGTGCGTGTCGAGCAGCATCAGTCGGCGGATCCGTAGAACATCTCGCGGATCTCGGCGTCGGCGTCGTCGAACGCGTCGGCGTCGTAGGTGAACGTGCCCTTGAGGGCGCCGATGATGGGGCGATCCTCGCGGTGGATGACGAGGTCGACCACCGGCTTCCCTGCCCGCGCGATCGTGACCTGCCCGCCGGCGAGGACGCGCTCGACCAGCGCGGAGAGCTGACTCTTCGCCTCGTGCATGTTCACCTGGATAGCCATGGGCTTAGTCTAGTTGGGCTAAGTACCCAGGGCCAGGCCCGCAGCTATCCGGGCTTCCGACAAATAGCGGAGTGGGTGTGGCGCCCGTGATCGGGCGCCACACCCACGGTCATCAGCCTGCGGCCAGTGCCGCGACCTCGGTCGCGGACAGAGCCCCGTAGAAGATGGCCACGTCATCGATCGCGCCGTTGACGGACTTCTGCCCCCCGATCCCGCCGGCGGCCGGATACGGGACGGTCGCGGCGATCGTCCCCACCAGTGCACCGGCGGCGTAGACCTGCACCTGGGAACCGTTGGAGACGAACGCCAGATGCGTCCAGGTGCCTGTGGGTGCGGAGTAGTCCACGGTGTAGTCGCCGACACCGAAAACCGTGACGCCGACCTTGCTCGAGGTGTTGTACTGCGACAGCTTCAGCGCACTGCGCCAACTGCTGACCAGTGATGTGTCGGTGTTCGTCGCCGTCGGCTTGACCCAGAGCGAGACGGTCCAAGATGACGGCAGTCGCTCATCGCCGATGGTCAGCGTCTGATTCGCGGCTCCGCCGAACTGAACGGCGCTTCCTGAACCCCCGCGGCCCGTGGTGGTCCCCGGTGTCCCTCCCGCGCCGCGGACGGCCGCGAGCGCACGCGAGCCGGTCGATGCATATCCGGTGGGCGCTGAGGTGAACTCGCTGGCAGAGAGAGCCACCGTGCTGTCGAATGAATACTTCAGAGCGGGTGTCGTCGTGCTCGCTGCTGCTGCGGGACGGGCCGCGACTCCGGCGGCATCCCCGATCGCAGCCCACCGGGCGGCGAACTGCGTGGCGGTCAGCGTCGGAGCCGATGTGGCCCAGATCCGCTCCGCGAACGTCGCGAGCTTCTTGGAGTAGAGGTCGACGACGGAGTAGTTCTCCTGAGTGTTTGCGAAATCCATCCAGATCGCGAACTGCTGCCCGAGGTTGTTCGCACCTCCCGGCCAGCTCCAGCCATAGATCTGGCTCTCGCTCGCTGTGCGGCTGTCACGGATCATCCCCGGGATCAGGAAGAAGCGCTGGTAGCCGCTGGCGCCCCACGCGGTGTCGACGACCTTGTAGCCCTGGCCGCGGAGGAAGGCCGCGTTGGAGACGGACCCGAAGTTGACGAAGGTGATATCGGTGTTCGGGAGGATGTCAGGCCCGTTGGCCCACATCATCGTGGTCTTGCCTGCGGCGTTCACTGCCGTGTCCAGCTGGTTGACGAACTCGGTCTGCCACTGCTCGATCGACTTGCCGGAGCCGGACACGTAGGCGCAGGAGTTGAGAGTGAGCGGAACCTCGTCATTGCCGATGTGGAAGTACGCTCCGGGGAACCAGGAGAGGAACTCCTGGTAGAGCCCCACGGTCCATGACCGCACCGATGCGTTGGTGATGTCGAGGGTGTCCGAGTAGGTCGCACCGCAATTGGCTGCGAAGGAGCGCGAGCTGTCGAGCCGGGTGATCGCACCGGAGTGATACGGGGTGTCGATCTCGGGGATGAGTGTGACCTGGTACGCCTTGGCGAACGCCACGAGCGTGTCTATGTCCGCTTTGCTGTAGCGAAAGGAAGCGCTGGAGGGCGCCAGCCCGCTGTACGCCGGGTTGGTCGAGTACAGACGGAACGCCTCGTTCTCGTTGAAATGCAATTGCAGGGCGTTGAGCTTGAGCGCGCCCATCCGGCGGATGAGATCCTTCAGCTCGGAGACCGTCCAGAAGTTGCGGGCGACGTCGACGGAGACCGCGCGGTGCCCCGAGTCGGGTACGTCGTCGATCGTCCCGGCCGGGGCGCTCCACGACCCGGTGCGCAGGCGCTGGAGCAGAGTCTGCCCGCCGTAGAAAGCTCCTGCGGACGTCGCCGCGGTGATGCGCGCGCCTGCGCTCGATGATGTCTCGACCTGGTAGCCCTCGACCCCCTGGGACGTCGAAGAAGCGAGGGTGATGAGGATGTCGTCGGCGTCCGGAGTTCCGCCCGTCACCAGCGGCAGGCTCAAGCCCGAGAGGTAGCGGTACTGCGAGGCGAGACTTGTCGCCGCCTCCTGGAGTGTGGAGCCCGCGAAGAGAGTGCCCGTGGGGCCTGTCGTGGAAGCGCCCGCCGTCGCGGAGTCGACGATGATCCGTGACCCTGACGTCAGCGTGAACGTCCCGGTCCCTGCGCTGAACGCGTCGGTCCGCGGAACGACCGGCACCCCGGGGTCCGCGGCATGGGCGGCTGACGGCGCGATCGCGACGAACAGACCTGCCACGAGGACTGTCGCCGCAGCTGTGGCTCCCTGTCGACTCCAGCGCCTTTGCTGACTTTTCGTATTCATGGTGTTCCCTTCCCTGCATTCGATGGATGGCGCGGACCGATCAACGAACGGCACTGCGCCTCTGTAGGCGGCGATGCGCACATCGCCTTCACCCTCCGGACGCCCAGGTACCTCGGGAGGGGTGAACTCTCAGAACTCCTGCTGCCCTTTCACCGCTCACGCGGATGCAGCTCCGGGGCCGACTCCACCAGCAATGCCGCCCCGAGAGTCGCAGTCCGATCGGGAACTCCGACGAACGTCCGGTCAGGCAACCTCAGGCTGGCGATGAACGGCGACTCCTTCGACCAGGCATCGAAGACGTCGACCAGCGCGTCGTGGAGCAGCGTCCCCAAAGCAGCCGCGCCGCCGCCGACGACGACCCGATCGACTCCCACGCTCAGCACGAGCATCCTCGCCGCCATCGCGACGCCTCTGACCCAGGCATCGAACGCCGTTCGGACGTCAGCGGAATCGAGGAGGAGCCGTGAAGTCAGCGCCCCCGGAGTGACGCCACGGGGGAGCGCGCGGGCGAGTGCGGAGCCCGACGCGATCAACTCGAGGCATCCCATCTGCCCGCAGGGGCATCTGCCCGCCGCGGGGTCGATCGCGACATGACCGATCTCGCCGACCACGCCGCGGGTTCCACGCCAGAGGGCTCCCTCGAGGATGACTCCCGCGGCGAGTCCGGTGCCGACGTTCAAGAAGCCGAGTGATCCTCCTCCGGGGTAGATCCGGGCCGCGCCGAGCGCGGCCACGTTCACATCGTTGTCGACCCAGACCGGTGTATCCAGCCTCTCCGACAGTTCTCGGCCGAGGGCAAGCCGTTCCACGCCGATGTTGACGGCGTGGGCGACCAGCCCGTCGGGCCACTCCACGACGCCGGGAACGCCTACGCCGACGCCGAGCAGTGGCCGGCCGGAGCGATCCCGAAGCTCGGCGACGAGTGCGCAGACGAGCGACAGCACCGCATCCGCGCCCTGCAGGGTGGCGAACTGGTTCTCCATGAGTACAGTGCCCTCGGCATCGATCGCGACCGCACGTGTACTCGTACCGCCGATATCGATGCCGATGCGGATGCCGTCGCTCATCGGGCTCTCTCCGTCTCTACGGTCTGCACCTCGGGGAGGAGACGCAACGCTGTTCCGGGGAAGAAGCCGACGGGACCGCGCGTTCCGCCCGCAGTGATCGCCTCCTCGAGTTGGACGCCGTCCACGTCATCTCCCCAGTCCCATCCGCCCGAGTGCTCTGCGGCGGCGGTGAGCTGGATGATCGGTACCGCAGGGATGGAGGTCTCCTCTTCGATTTCGCCGATGACGTCGCCGACCCAGCGGGCAGGGCGATGGAGGATCGCGTGATACGTCATGGGGTAAAGCGCATCGACGACGCCCTCCCATGCCGCGATGTCCTGGCCGACGGATGCGCGCCCGTGGGGGAGGACGAACGCCCCGAGCATGATCCCGCGGGCGTGCGCGATGTCGGCGAGAAGCCGTACGAGGCGGGTGATCGTGTCCGCACGGTATCGGTCCCACACCTGCCGGTGCCGGGAGAAGATCTGCGCGGCGGCCTCCGTCGGATCGGCGGAGACGACGCAACCCGTGCGTGCGCTGAAGTCGCCCAGCGTGATCCGATCGAAGGACGATTCAGGCTGTCGAGGCCCGTCCGCCCTCAGCTCGAGCTCCCAGTGCAGTGGCCACCGGATGAAGTCGAGCACCAGCCCACTGACGCCGGGTGTCGATGCCAGACGCGAGCACCTCGCTACGAGCTCGGCGACGACGACCGCATCAGTGGGCAGCAGTCCGACGTACCATTCGAGTCTCCTTCTGGGTTGACCCGCCTCATCGATCGGACGGAGGGCTCGTTCCGGGCCGAACGCGACCTCGCCATGTTCGTGGAAGCACGTCACACCGATGAGGAGGCGCAACCCCCTCGCCGTGACTGCGGTGCTGAGCTCCGGCGCGACGTCGTCGATCTCGATGATCACGTCGCCGATACCCTGCGTCACGGCGTCGTCGAGCAGCCGATCCCGCGCGTCGTCGTCGAGAGTGCGAACCTCGTCCGCGGTGAGGACGAGAGTGCCACGCGGCGCGAACGAGGCCATCACTTGAGACCCGACATCGCTTCGAGGCCACGCATGTACGGCCGCTCGAGGATCAGGAAGAACACCAGCGGTGGCACGATCGCTATCGTCGCGCCGGCCATCCATACCTGGTAGTCGGTTTGGAAAGTCGCACCGATGCCGAGAAGCGAGAGCCCGAGCGGGGCAGTGAAGTTCGCCTGTGACGATTCGACCACGAGCGGCCAGAGGAACATGGTCCAGGACGTCATGAACGTCATGACGGCCACCGTCGTGATGACCGGTCCGGACATGGGCACGATGATGCTGCGGAAGATCCGGAACTCTGACGCGCCGTCGAGGCGGGCGGCCTCCAGGTAGTCGTCGGGGATGGCCGTGAGGAACTGGCGGGAGATGAAGATCGCTTGGCCCGAAACGACGAACGGGACGATCAGGGCGATGAGGGTGTCGTACATCCCCATCGATTTGATGATCAGGAACAGGGGGATCACGACAGAGGAGAACGGGAGGAGCGTGGAGCCGAGAAGCGTCCAGAGCAGCCCCTCCCGCCCACGGAAGCGGAACTTGGCGAATCCATATCCGACGGCGATCGAAAGGATGACGGCCGCGAGAGCGGTCGCTGTCGCCACGATCGTGCTGTTGAGAAGGAACTCGCCGAAGGAATGTCCGGTGAAGCGAGGCTCGAACAGTGCGAGCAGGAAGTTCTCCGGATGCCAGCTCGGGGGAATCCACTGCACAGGCACGGTGAGAACGTCTTCACGGGCCTTGAACGCCGCGGACAGCATCCATGCGAGTGGGATGAGGGCGAACAGCAGGTACACGACCAGCAGCAGGTACTTGAGATACAGGCCGACCGTGGGTCGGCTCGCCACGGTCGGACGGCGTCGAGGGCGCATGATGCTCATGCCTCCTCCTTCATGATGCGGGAGCAGATGACGGCGAAGGCGAGTGACCCTGCCAGGAACAGCACGCCGGCCGCCGAGGCGTAACCGCTTTGGGAGTACGTGAAGAAGTTCTCGTAGAGGAAGATCGGCAAGGTGCGCGTCGCGTTCGCGGGACCGCCACCGGTGAGCATGTAGACGGGCTCGAAGAGTCCGAGGGTCGTTATGAACGAGAGCACGACGACGAAGACGGTGATCGGCCTCATGAGGGGCCACTTGATTCGCCAGAAGACCTGCCAGGGAGTCGCGCCGTCCACATGGGCGGCTTCGATCACATCGCGCGGGACCGACCGTATCGCTGCGTAGAAGAAGATCATGTACAGCGAGGTCTGCTTCCAGATGATGAAGACGGCGATCGCGATCGGTGCCAGCGTGGCATCCGATGTCCACGGCACCCTCACGAGGAAGTCCAGGTTCAGAGACTGCGCCACACTGGCGAGAACCCCTTGGTTCGGCAGCAGGATGAGTTGCCAGACGAGTCCCGTCGCGACCCAGTCGGTGACGACGGGGATCATGAACAGCACGCGCCAGAGCCGTCCGAGTCGAATCCGCGGATCAGCGAGTGCAATTGCGAGCAGCATCGCCAGCAGAAGGCTCGGGATCACCGCGAACGCAGCGATCTTGAGTGATGCCCCTGTCGCCTTGATGAAGAGAGGGTCGGCCAACAGATCGATGAAGTTCTCGACCCCGACGAATGACGGATCAGAGCCCAGCCGCCATGTGGTGAACGAGTAGAAGAGCGTGAGGGCGACCGGGAGAAGCCAGAAGATGAGGAAGGCGATGATCGCCGGGGAGGTGAAAGTGAGACCGGTGAGGGCCTGTCGACGCTGGGTCATGTGTGCTCCGGGAGCGGCTCGGATGGGGTGGGTTCGGGCGGCGAGGGGGAGCCGGCATCAGTCGGGAGAGGATCTGATGCCGGCGCCCCGTTCTCTCAGCCGTCGATGCGCTCCAGGGCCGCCTGCAGCTCCGCGGCGGCATCCTCCGGCGTCGCGTGATCGTAGATCACGGCGTCGATCGCGGCCACGATCGCGGCACCCGCCTCGTCGTAGACGTGCTGCGGCGGTGAGACCTGGTAGTTGCTCAGCGCGTCGATGAAGGTCTGCAGGTACGGAGCCTTCTCGATCGCTGCGGCGAACTCGTCCGATTCGAGGTATGCGGTACTCGGCTGGAGGTACCCGAGTTCGTTGAACCAGTAGTCGGCCTGTGCGGTCTCGCCCTTCTTACCGAGAATGAAGGCGAGGAACTTCTGGGCAGCCGCCTGATGGGCGTCATCGGCGTGCGAGTTGACCGCCCATCCCCAGAAGTAAGAGATGTCCTTGTACGTGTCGGGGTTGTCGGGGTCGACGACGGGGTTCGGCACGACCTTGAACTTGAAGTCAGGGTTGTTCGCCAGAGCGGCCCCGGCATACCAGGTGCCCGCGCTCACCATCGCGGCGCGGCCGTCGGGCACGTCTGCGAACCAGTTGTTCAGGAACGTCGGGTCGTACGCCTTGTACTTGTAGACGAAGTCGCTGAACAACTGAAGCGTGCTGCGCACGGCTTCGGTGTCTCCGGCAGGTTTCCCGTCCACGTAGACGTCGTCCTGGCCGTACTGGCGCAGAAGCGTGTAGAAGTTCTGCGAGTACCACTGGGCGTCCTTGAAGTTCGCGAAGAACCCGAATTGGTAGCCGGTGCGTGTGACGGCGCCGCCCTCCTCCTGATGCAGCTTGCTGCCGATCTCGCCGATCTCCTCCCAGGACACCGGCTTATCCGCCGGCAGCTCGGGGATGCCTGCTTCGGCGAAGACATCGGTGTTGTAGTAGGTGGCGAGCGTGTCGAACTCCGAGAACATGCCGTAGAGCTTGTCGTCGTAGCTGAGCTCCTTCAGCGAGGCCGGGTCGTAGGCGCCGACCAGGTCGGTGTCGTCGTCGTAGCCGAAGGCGGCGGGATCGATCGGCGCGAGGAGCCCCTGCTCCTGGAAGTTCGGGAAGTTCCACGACCCCATGTCCCAGACATCCGGCCCTGCGCCACTCGAGAGCGTGGAGAGAAGCTTGGAGTCATAGGACACAGCGCCGGCGAGCGGAACGCTGGTCAGCTTGATCTTGATGTTCGGATTGGCCTTCTCGAACTCGGGAATCCACTTCTTCTGCATGGAATCCTGCAAGGGGGCGAATTCGTGGGTCCACAGCGTGAGCTCGATCTGCTCGCCGCCATCTCCTCCTCCGCCGCCGTTGAGCGAGCACCCGGTGAACGCTGTCGCCGCGAGCGCCACCATTGCGCTGCCTGCAAGCGTCGACCGCCAACGTCGCTGCATCATCTCTGTCTCCTTCGTCTGAGAAGCGCGCCGTGGTTCGGGGTGACCGTGCGCGTTTACTGATGAGCAATCTAAGGGCTAAATGCTCATGAGTCAACATGAAATCTTCATGAGAGCTGAGTAACCTTGATATACGCAGTCATCGGACGAAGGGCCAGGCAATGGACTCGGGCATCGCGTACTTCGGCAGTCGGATCCTCCGCCACGTCGAAGCCGACCTCGACGAGATCGCCGCTGCCGGCTACCGTCACGTGCTGCACACCTTCTCCGAAGGGGACCAGCGGTACTACCTCGATCAGATGGTGCGGATCGTGGAGGCGACTCATGCTCGCGGTCTCACTGCTACTGCTGCTCCCTTCGGGGTTGCAGGGATCTTCGGCGGTGAAGAGGCCAGCTTCTTCCTCGCTGAGCATCCGAGGAGTCGGCAGCGCGATGAGGGTGGAAGGATCTACCCCGCTGCGTGCCTGCGCGCACCGGCAACCAGGGCGCTGATCGACAACTGGCTGGCGGACGCCGCCGCTGTCGGCTTCGACGAGATCCTCTGGGATGAGCCCGGTTGGGCATTCGACACGCGTGAGCACCGACGGTGCTCCTGCGATTCCTGCCGCGATGCTCCCGAACTCGACGCCGAGCAAGCGCTGGTGGCGTTTCTCGCGGAATCGATCGCGACCGCTGCTGCACTCGATCTTCGAAATACTGTCTGCCTGCTCCCCGACGAGCTGGCGCTCACTCCGGGGCAGCCGTGGCGCGAGGTTGCTGCGATCCCGGGTCTCGACGCTCTATCGACCGATCCGTATTGGAAGAACGCCTATCTCCCCGTTCTCCCGTTCGTGCCCGATTCTCTGCATCGCCTCCGTGCTGCGATCGGCGACACCTCCGTGGCGCTGGAGTGCTGGATCCAGGGCTTCGGACTGGACCTGGAGGACGAGAGTGACTTCGTGGCCGCCACTCTTGCCGCCAGGGGGGAAGGCGCCTCACGTGTCTGGTTCTGGGGGTTCGGTGCGGCGGCCCACATGAGCGAGCTCGGCGAGAGCTCTCCCGAAGCCGTCTGGGAGTACATGAAGGAGGTGGCGCGAAGACTTGCCATGAATGAGCTTTCATGAAATCATTGGCCCGTTTTGATCATGAATGAACATGAGGAGGGGGATCGTGTCTGAGATCGATGCGCGCGAACTGTCTGGCGACCTGAAGCAGCACGAGCGACTGAACAAAATCCTCGATGTGCTGGCGGATCAAGGACGGATCAGCGTGCATGACGCAGTGGAGGCGTTCAATGTCTCCGGCGCCACCATCCGACGCGATCTGGACCATCTCGCCTCGCGTCAGCTTCTGCGCCGCACGCGCGGTGGTGCCGTCGCGATGCTCGCCTACGATCTGCCGCTGGGGTACAAGGCGGACAAGAGCGTGGATGCGAGACAGCGGATCGGGGCGCTCGCCGCTGCGAGCGTGGAGGCGGGAGACGTCGTCGGCATCGCCGGAGGGCACCTCGCGCTCGAGGTCGCGAGAGCCTTGAGCGCGCGCCCGGAGTTCGTCGACCAGATCGAGGTGATCACCATCGTCACGAACTCGGTCAACGTCGCGTACGAGCTCAGCACTCGCCCGCACATCAAGCTGCTCGTGACCGGCGGGGCGGTGCGCCCTCGGTCGTTCTCCATGGCGGGCGACATCGCGAAGGACAGCATCCGCCGTTACCGTTTCGATCGTCTGTTCCTCGAGGTGGACGGGCTGACCGCCGAGGGTCCTTCCGTCAAGGACGACGTCACCTCCGAGTTCCTGTCCTCGTTCGTCGAGCGGTCTCAGAGAACGATCGTGATCGCAGACGAGAACGCCATAGGCGTCGCCGCCTTCGCCACCGTCTGTAGCATGGATCGGGTGTCGTCCATCATCACCGACTCGAAGAACGCGCCGGACAGCGTCGGCAACGTAGCTGTCACCCGGGCGTAGGGGTGCGGATCGAGCAGAAGGCGCCGACGTGACGCCAGCGGTGTCGCGAGTCTCCGCGTGAGGACCAGGGCCAGGGCCGCAGCTATCCGCTCTGCCGCGCCTGCTCGTCGATCAGCTGCAGCATCCGTGCGGCGACGCTGACCGCGATCGCCGCCGGCTGCTTGCCCGCCACCTCGGGGATGCCGATGGGCGTGGTGACGCGCTCCAGATCGGCATCCGTCTGCCCGAGCTCGCCGAGCCTCTTGCGGAATCGCGCCCACTTCGACGCCGAGCCGATCAGGCCGATCGAGCCGAGGTCCGGGGTGCGCAGCGCCATGTCGACCACGGCCAGGTCCTCGACGTGGTCGTGCGTCATGACGAGCACGTGAGCCCCCGCCGGCAGCGCGGCCAGCGCCGACTCCGGCACGGGGGCGTGCGTGATGTGCACCCGGGCCACGGCATCGGCGAGCACCCCGCTGCGGCCGGGGTCGCCCAGCCTTGCGATGTCGAGCATCGCCGGTCGCGAGTCGATCAGGTGCAGGTCGAGCTCGTGTCTGGCGAGGATGCGGGCGAGCTCGATCCCCACGTGTCCGATGCCGAAGACGGCGACGGTCGGGACGACCCTGATCGGCTCCAGCATCATGGTGACCTCTCCTCCGCAGCACTGCACGCCGTACTCGGTCACGGCCTTGTCGCTCAGGGTCAGCGTGAGCAGCTCGGGCTCGGCGGAGCCCGCGGCCAGCATCTCCCTGGCGCGATCGATCGCCGTCTCCTCGAGGTTGCCTCCGCCGACCGTGCCGAAGACGGCATCCGAGGAGACGACCATCTTCGCTCCGCCGTTGCGAGGAGCGTGACCGCGCACGACCGCCAGAGTCACGACCACCGCGGCGCTGCGCCGTGCGCGCAGCGCCTGCAGGGCGTCGAGCCAGTCCATCCCGTTCAGCCGGCCGGTGCCAGTGCGGGCTCGGCCGTGACAGGAGTCTCGTCGCCCGCGGAATCACTCGCCGCCTGCGCCGTCCGCAGCGCCCAGAACACGGCTTCGGGCGTCGCGGGAGACGCGAGCTCGACGGAATGACCGGCCGGTCCGAATGCCGCCACTGCATCGCGGATCGCCTCGCGAGCGCTGAACGCGAGCATGAACGGTGGCTCTCCGACCGCCTTCGAACCGTAGACGGCTCCCTCTTCGCGCGCGTTCTCGAACAGCCTGACCGAGAACTCCGAGGGCATCTCCGAGAAGCTCGGCAGCTTGTACGTCGATGCGGACTGGGTCAGCAGGCGACCGCGATGCGGGCCGTCGCTCTCGTCCCAGCGCAGCTCTTCGAGGGTCAGCCAGCCGACGCCCTGCACGTAGGCGCCTTCGATCTGCCCGATGTCGAGCATGGGCGAGAGCGAGTCGCCCACGTCGTGCACGATGTCGACCCGGCGCACCCGGTAGGCCCCGGTGAACTCGTCGACCTCGACCTCGGTCGCAGCGGCCCCGTAGGCGAAGTACTTGAAGGGCGAGCCCTGCATGATCTCGGGATTCCAGTGCAGGCCCTCGGTGCGGTAGTAGCCCGCGGCGAACAGCTGCACGCGCTGCAGATAGGCCGCCTTGGCGACCTCGGCGAACGTCACCTGCTTCAGCGGGGCGCCGAGCGCGGTCACGAACCCGCCGCCGAAGCGCACGTCGCGCTCGTCGACGCCGAGCAGGCGCCCGGCCACCGCGGCCATCCGGTCGCGGATCTGCTCGCACGCGTTCTTCACGGCGCCGCCGTTGAGGTCGGCTCCCGAGGACGCGGCCGTCGCCGAGGTGTTCGGAACCTTGTCGGTGCGGGTGGGCGCCAGTCGCACCGCGTCCAGCTCGACGCCGAGCGCGGTCGCGGCGACCTGCAGCATCTTGGTGTGCAGCCCCTGACCCATCTCGGTGCCGCCGTGGTTGATGAGGATCGAGCCGTCCTTGTAGACGTGCACGAGGGCGCCCGCCTGGTTGAAGGCGGCGAAGTTGAACGAGATGCCGAACTTGATCGGCGTCATCGACAGGGCGCGCTTGACGTGCGGGCTCGCGGCGTTGAACTCCGCGATCTCCGCCCGGCGCTCATCGACGGACGCCTCGGAGGAGAGCTGATCCCAGATCGTCGACATGCGATCGGCGTCCTTCACGACCTGGCCGTACGGGGTCGCCTGCCCCTGCCGGTAGAAGTTGCGCCGGCGCAGCTCGAGCGGATCGACGCCCAGCTGCGGGGCGATGCGGCCGAGGATGTCCTCGATGAGGAACACGCCCTGGGGGCCGCCGAAGCCGCGGTAGGCGGTGTTCGAGGTCTTGTTCGTCTTCGCGATCTGCCCGTACGCGTGCACGTTCGGGATCCAGTAGGCGTTGTCGATGTGGCACAGGGCGCGGCCGAGCACCGGCTCGGAGAGGTCGATCGACCAGCCGCCGTCGCAGGTGAGCACGGCATCCAGCGCCTGCAGCATCCCGTCGGCGTCGAAGCCGACCTTCCAGGCGATGTGGAACGGATGCCGTTTGCCGGTCATCGTGATGTCCTGCGTCCGGTTCAGGCGCAGCCGCACGGGGCGGCCGGTGAGCTTGGCGCCGAGAGCTGCGATGGCCGCGAAGCCGTGCGGCTGCATCTCCTTGCCGCCGAAGCCGCCGCCCATGCGCAGGCACTGCACGGTGACCTCGTTGGAATGGATGCCGAGCACGTGTGACACGAGCTCCTGCGTCTCGGATGGATGCTGGGTGGAGCACTGGATGAAGTACTGCCCCTCGGAGTCGCGGATCGCGAACGACGCGTGCGTCTCGAGGTAGAAGTGCTCCTGGCCGCCGAACTCGGTCACCCCCTCGAACACGTGGGCGGAGCTCGCGAGCCCGGCGGACGCGTCGCCGCGCTGCACCGTGCGCGGGGTGCCCTGGAAGGACTGCGCGTCGAGGGCGTCCTGCACCGTGATGATCGATGGCAGCGGCTCGTACTCGACCTGCACCCGCTCGGCGCCCAGGCGCGCGGCCTCGGGCGTCTCGCCGAGGACCCACACGAGCGCGTGGCCGTAGAACATGGCCTCGCTCGGGAACAGGGGCTCGTCGTTGCGGATGCCGGCGTCGTTGAGCCCCGGCACGTCGTCTGCCGTGAGCACGCGGACGACGCCGGGCACCTCGTAGGCGCCGGAGACGTCGATCGTGACCCTCGCGTGCGCGTTCGTCGACTGCACGGGCCACGCCGTGAGCACGCCCGCGGTGCGCTCTGCGACGTCGTCGGTGTACATCGCGGCGCCCGTGACGTGCAGGGCGGCGCTCTCGTGCGCGGCGCGGCGGCCGACGACGGGGTTCTCGGGGCGGTCGGCGAGAGTGCTCATGCCGGCACCTCCTTCGACTCGATGCTGCTGTTCATATCGGGCGCCGGATTTCGGTTGTACAGCTTGAGCAGCGCGGTGTTGAGCATGAGCGCGCGGTACTCGGAGCTGGCCCGATGGTCGGACATCGGGGTGCCCTCGGCGCCCAGGACCTCGGATGCCGCGCGGACGGTCTCGATGTTCCACGGTCGGCCGATCAGCGCGGCCTCGGTCGCGAGCGCCCGGAGCGGGGTGGCGGCGACGCCGCCCAGACCGATCTTCGCGGCGGTCACGACGCCGCCCTCGATGTCGAGCGCGAACGCGACCGCGACGCTCGAGATGTCGTCGAAGCGGCGCTTGGCGATCTTGTGGAAGGCGGTGACGCCCGCGAGCGGAAGCGGGATGCGGACGGCCTTGATGAGTTCGCCGGGCTGCCGGATCGTCTGCCGGTAGCCGGTGAAGTACTCCGACAGCTCGACTTCGCGCTCGACGATGCGGTCGTCCGCATCGGCGCTCGCGAGCACCAGGCGGGCGCCGAGTGCGAGCAGCGCCGGGGGAGTGTCGCCGATCGGGGAGCCGGTGCCCAGGTTGCCGCCGAAGGTGCCGCGGTTGCGGATCAGTCGCGACGCGAACTGCGGGAAGAGCTCGGCCAGCAGCGGCACCGCGCCGTCGAGGCGCTTCTCGACCTCGGAGAGCGAGAGGGCTGCGCCGATCTCGATCGACTCCTCGCCGACGGTGAGACCGCGCAGCTCGTCCAGCTGCTCGATCGCGACGACGAACGGCGCGCGGCGGCCGCGCAGGTTCACCTCGACGCCCCAGTCGGTCGACCCGGCGACCAGCAGGCCGTCGGGTTCGTCCCGGAGGATCCGCAGGGTGTCGGCGAGGGATGCCGGTCGCACGAAGCGCGAGCCGCCCACCGCCGCATCCGTGGCGACGGCCGAGGGGGCGGGCTGCGCGAGTCGCTGCTGCAGGGGGTCGCCCTGCTCCGGCGAACCGAGGGAGTAGGCCGCGTCGCGGATCGGCCGGTATCCGGTGCACCGGCAGAGGTTGCCGCTCAGCGCGTGCAGGTCGAAACCGTTGGGACCGTGCTCCGGGTCGTGAACAGGGCACGAGTCGTCGTCCTGGGTCGCTGAGCCTGTCGAAGCGCGATCGGCGCGGTAGTACTCTCCGGCCATGCTGCACGCGAAGCCGGGAGTGCAGTAGCCGCACTGCGAGCCGCCGGCCTCGGCGAGCTTCTCCTGCACGGGGTGCAGGTGCTCGGGGTCGCCGAGCCCTTCGGCCGTCACGATCTCCTGCCCGTCGAGCGCGTAGACGGGCACGAGGCAGGCGTTCACGGGGGTCCAGGCGGTCCCGCCGTCGGTGGCGGGCGTCGCGAGCAGCATCGCGCAGGCGCCGCACTCGCCCTCGGCGCAGCCCTCTTTGCTGCCGGACAGCCCGCGGCTGCGCAGCCAGTCCAGGGCGGTGGTGTGGGTCGCGGTCTCGGCGAGGGAGCGGCGCTCCCCGTTCACGGTCACGGCGGATTCGCTCATGGGCGGCTCCCTCCCTCGAGGTGAGTAGAACTTCCGACATCCGAAAGTGAACTTCTGAGTTCTGAAAGTCGTTGTCGGGTTCTGAAAGCCTATGACTCGTGTCGTGGGTGGTCAAGACACCCGGGGTCTCGGCGCGTCAGCCGGGCATCGGCACGTTCAGCGCTGCCGCCCAGTCGCGGATCTGCTGACGCTCCGAATCGTTGCAGATATAGCCGTAGCCGTAGGTGATGTCGCCGAAGTCCAACGTCCAGAGGTTCTGATAGGTGAGTGCATAGCAGTCGGCGAACGACTCCTCGCTTCCGTTGAACAGTCCCTGCGCTAGGAGCCGGTCGACGTCGCCGGTGCCGTCGGCGAACCGGGCCTGATCGGCCGACTGATACAGATGAGCGAGCTCGTGGAGGACGACGTGCTCGAAGGCGTCCTGGCTCGGATAATACGACTCCGCCATGATGTGGATCGCGGGTGCGGAGCCGCCCGTCGGGCACGCCACCGTCACCTTGTCGGGCTCGCTGACGTCGCCGCAGTGCTCTGCAGCATCCCACGCGATGTCGATGTAACCGTTGCCGGCCTGATCGACCAGGGCCTCCGACACGGATCCCGAGGCGTTGGCGCGACGCTGCTGGGCCGCCGCGACGATCGGCTCGAGGTTCGCACGGACCCAGCCGATGTCCTGCACGATCCCGCGCGACTCGAAGACGTTCATGTCGGGATCGGCGGCCCGCGCGGCGATCTCGTCGAGTCTCGGCTGATCGAGGATGAGCGGCGCGACGGGGTTCCCCTCGAAGTCGGCCGACAGGGTGCGGATCGTCTCCAGTTCGGTTTGGTAGGTCGCGATGTTCTCGGAGATCTCGTCGGACCCCGACTGCGTCGACGGAGTGCCGTCGCCATCGCCCGAGGAGGTCAGCGATCCGAGGCCCCCGAGCACGAAGAGAACCACGAGGAAGAGTCCGGCCAGGGTGAGGCACCCGCATCCGGCGATCCAGCATCCGACGCCGCGACGACGAGGCGGCGGAACCGGGCGGCCCGCCGAGATGGGGTAGTACTGCGCGGACGGTCCCGCGTTCGCGTACGGTGTCGGCTGCGCCGTCACGGGCGGCGTGAGCGGCGCCGGCGGCGCAGCGTCAGGCTTCACCGATTCCATCCACTGGATGAGCCCGGGATACACGCGCGGATGCGCCGCGATGGCCGGATGCAGGTCGTAGCGTCGCTCGGCGATGTCGGCCAGAGCCTGCGGCGGCGTGTGCGGGTCGCGCACGACGCCCGCCTCCCAATCGTCGAGATCCCCCATGCAGTCGATGCTAACGGCGACCCGGACCTGCGCCGGACGGGGCAGAATCGAACCGTGAACATCGTCGTCGGAGTCACCGGTGGAATCGCCGCGTACAAGTCCGTGCAGCTCGTCCGGCTGCTGATCAAGGCGGGGCACGAGGTGACGGTCATCCCCACGGAAGACGCGCTGCGCTTCGTGGGCCTGCCCACGTGGGAGGCGATCAGCCGCAACCCCGTGACCACGAGCGTGCACGACGATGTCGCCCGGGTGCGCCACGTCGCTCTCGGACAGGGGGCCGACCTCGTCGTCGTGGCGCCCGCGACCGCGAACACGATCGCCAAGATGACCGCGGGCATCGCCGACAACCTGCTCGGCACGACGCTGCTGGCGACTGAGGCTCCCGTGCTCATCGCTCCAGCGATGCACACCGAGATGTGGCGGCATCCGTCCACCCGCGCGAACATCGCGACCCTGCAGAGCCGCGGCGTGCACGTCATCGGACCGGGCGTCGGAGAGCTGGCCGGAGGCGACAGCGGGCCGGGGCGGATGGTCGAGCCGGAGGGCATCGCCGACGCCGCGCTCGCCCTCCTCGCTCCGCGTGACCTCGAGGGTCTGCGGATCGCGATCTCGGCGGGCGGCACGCGCGAGCCGATCGACCCGGTGCGCTATCTCGGCAATCGCTCGAGCGGTCGGCAGGGAGTCGCGCTCGCCGCGGAGGCGGCAGCCAGGGGCGCCGAGGTGACCCTCGTCGCCGCGAATGTCGCCGGCGACGTGCTCGCCGTCGCGCAGCATCCGTCCGTCCGCATCCGGCACGTGGGAACCGCGGCCGAGCTCGGGCAGGCGATGGCGGATGCCGCGGCCTCCGTCGACGTGATCGTGATGGCGGCAGCGGTCGCCGACTACCGGCCCGTCGAGGTGGCGGATCGCAAGCTGACCAAGGAGTCGGGCGGGATCCCGGCCATCGAGCTCGTCGAGAACGAGGACATCGTGGCGGGTCTCGTGCGAGCGCGCCGAGACGGACAGGTGATCGTCGGCTTCGCGGCGGAGACGCCCGGAACCGAGGGCGATCAGGAGGAGCTGCTGGCGCGCGCCCGCCGCAAGCAGCAGCGCAAGGGCGTCGATCTGCTGGTGGTGAACGAGGTCGGCTGGGAGCGCGGATTCGAGGCGGTCGAGAACGCCGTGATCGTGCTCGGCGCTGACGGGGCGGTGGCGCTGACGGCATCCGGCTCGAAGCGGGAGGTCGCAGCCGGCATCCTCGACGTCCTCCCTCCGCTCTGGACGGGCCGTCGGAGCGAGGAGTAGACTTTTCGTGCTGTAGAAACGAAATTTCATAGAACGGAAAGAACAATGAACGCTCCGCTGGCACCGCTGGCGCCCGTGACCACGCGCGAGATCGCGCCTGAGCTCGCCCGATCGTGGCTGCTCGTCGCGGCCACCCGACCGGAGACGTTCGACGCCGCCGCCGCATCGCACGCCGACGTCGTCGTGCTCGACATCGAGGACGCCGTCGACGCCAGCCGCAAGGACTCGGCGCGGCAGGACGTCGTGGACTGGCTCAGCTCGGGCGGCAGCGCCTGGGTGCGCATCAACGACGCCACGAGCGAGCACTGGGCCGCCGACATCGAGGCGCTGCGCGCGGCGCCCGGTCTGCGCGGCGTGATGCTCGCGAAGACCGAGCTCGGCGGACAGGCCATGGACACGTACAACCGCCTCGGAGCGAAGGTGCCCGTCGTGGCCCTCGTCGAATCCGCGATCGGCATCGAGAACGCGACCGAGATCGCGCGGGCCAAGGGCGTGTTCCGACTGGCGTTCGGCAGCGGCGACTTCCGGCGCGACACCGGCATGTCGGCCGACCGCGAGGCGATGGCCTATCCGCGCGCCCGCCTCGTGATCTCGAGCCGGGCGGCAGGGCTCCCCGGCCCGATCGACGGCCCGACCGTCGGATCGAGTCATCCGATCCTGCGCGAGCAGTCCGCCATCACGGTCTCGATGGGCATGACCGGCAAGCTCTGCCTGTCGCCCGACCAGACCCCGGTGGTCAACGAGGTCATCAGCCCCACCCGCACCGACGTCGAGTGGGCGTACGAGTTCCTCCAGGACTTCGAGGCGCGCGGCCAGATCGTCCGGGACGGAAGCGATCTTCCTCGTCTCGGCCGCGCCCGCAAGATCATGCAGCTCGCCGAAGCCTTCGAGGTCCACCTCGTCGTGCGCTGACCGAGCAGCATCCAGCACCCGTTCGTCGAGCGAGTGGAGCGAGACGAAACGCAGTATCCGACCACGAGGAGATTCCCATGACCAAACTCACCACAGGTGACACCGCTCCCGCCTTCACGCTCGTCGATGCCGACGGCGATCGCGTCTCGCTGGCGGACTACACCGGCCGCGATGTCGTCGTCTACTTCTACCCGAAGGCGGCGACGCCCGGATGCACGACCGAGGCCTGCGATTTCCGCGACAGCCTCTCGTCGCTCGACGCCGCCGGCTACGCCGTGATCGGCATCTCGCCCGACAGCGTCGAAGAGATCCGCGCCTTCGCGGATGCCGAGGGGCTGACCTTCCCGCTGCTCGCCGATTCCGACGCCGCCGTGGCGAAGGCCTGGGGCGTATGGGGCGAGAAGACCGTCGGCGACCGCACGTTCGACGGTGTGATCCGCTCCACCTTCGTGCTCGACGGAGGCGGCATCGTGCGGCGCGCCGAGTACGGCGTCAACGCGGACGGCCACGTCGCGCGCCTGCGCGCCGAGCTCGGCGTCTGACGCGCCTCCACACAGATGTCGGTCCGGAACACGGATGGCGGTGCAGACCGCCGTTCCGGGCCGACTTCTGTATTCTCGGCCGACATCTGTCGCGGGGGTTGACGGGATGCCGCGGCTCGCGCATACTGTTTACACATGTTGAAATAACAGTTCCGACATACGGAAATTAATCCTCTCGAAACAGAGGCTCCGTATAGTCCTTACACGTCGGATGCCAACATGTGATGAGGATCGAAGATGTTGCTCGAGGAGTTCAACTCCAGCACCCGCGACGCCGCTCTGAGCGTCGCGAAACCTGCGCTGGACATTCCCCGCTGGTACGACGCGCTCATCGCAGGGCGCCCCTACGCCTCGATCGACGCGCTGACGGATGCCGCGATGCACGTCGCCGCGCCTCTCACCGAGGCCGAGCTCGACGCCGCGCTGGCCCACCACCCGCGCATCGGCGAGCGCGCCCAGGGCGACAGCCCCGAGGCGGCGCACGCGCGCAGCGAGCAGGCAGGTGTCGACGCGAGTGCGGCCGACGCTCTCGCCGCGGGCAACCGGGCCTATGAGGCGAAGTTCGACCGCGTGTACCTGGTGCGCGCCGCAGGTCGGTCGGCCGACGACATCCTCGCCCTGCTGCAGGAGCGACTGGGCAACACCCCCGAGCAGGAGCTGGCCGTGATCGACCAGCAGCTGCGCGAGATCGCCGCACTCCGCCTGGCCGGAGCCATCGAGACTGAAGGAGCACGCGCATGAGCGTCTCTCACGTGACCACCCACATCCTGGACACATCGATCGGGCGCCCCGCGCCCGGCGTCGCCGTCGAACTCGAGGCCCGAGTCGGCGACGGATGGGTCGGGATCGGTTCGGGCCTCACCGATGCTGACGGGCGGGTGAAAGAGCTGGGCCCCGAGCGGCTGGAGAGCGGTGCGTACCGCCTCCGGTTCGACACGGCGGCCTACTTCGCCGGCATCGACACGGACACCTTCTTCCCGGAGGTGGTGTTGACCTTCCAGGTCGACGCTGAGCAGGCGCACTATCACGTGCCTCTTCTGCTGAGCCCGTTCGCCTATTCCACTTACCGAGGAAGCTGAGTATCGAAAATGACCGACATCATTCTGGGCAAGAACCAGTACGGCAAGGCCGAGGTCCGTGTCGTGCGCATCACGCGCGACACCGCCCGCCACGAGATCGAAGACCTGAACGTCACCTCGCAGCTGCGCGGTGACTTCGCGAGCGCCCACTTCGACGGCAACAACGAGCACGTCGTCGCGACCGACACGCAGAAGAACACCGTCTACGCCTTCGCGAAGGACGGCGTCGGAAGCCCCGAGGAGTTCCTGCTCCGTCTCGGCCGCCACTTCACCGGCGAGTTCGACTGGGTCACCGGCGGGCGCTGGGAAGCCGAGCAGTACACCTGGCAGCGCATCGAGGGCGATGAGGGCCCCCACGACCACGCGTTCGTGGCCGGAGGCACCGAGACCCGCACTGCGCTCGTGCAGATCGACGGCGACGACACCACCGTCATCGCGGGGCTGCAGGATCTCAAGGTCCTCAAGTCGACCCAGAGCGGATTCGTCGGCTACCCGAAGGAGAAGTACACGACGCTGCCCGAGACCGAGGACCGCATCCTCGCCACCTCCGTCACGGCCAAGTGGCGCTACAACCGCAACGACCTCGACTTCAACGAGGTGTTCGCCGACGTCCGCAGCCGCCTGCTCGCAGGTTTCTCGCGCAACTACTCCTACGCGCTGCAGCACACGCTGAAGGAGATGGCCGAGGCCGTGCTCGAGGCGCACCCCGAGATCGACGAGATCCGCTTCTCCACCCCGAACAGCCACCACTTCGTCGTCGACCTGTCGCCGTTCGGCCTGGAGAACCCGAACGAGGTGTTCTTCGCCGCCGACCGCCCCTACGGCCTGATCGAGGCGTCGTTCCTCCGCGAAGGTGCAGACACCGACCACTGGTCGTGGAGCGGCTCCGCCGGCTTCTGCTGATCACCCGGACGGGGAGCCTGCATGCTCCCCGTCTCCGCAGACCGCGCCGGGTCGCCGATCCGACGCTGGGGGTGAGTCCGTTCCCGACGCACCGGGCTCACCCCTGAACCCATCGAGGTCGTCTCGACGCGAGGCGACCGCTATTCGTCATGCCCATCGAGCCCACCCCGAAGAGCGGGTCACGGACAAGGAGGTCCACCAGATGTTCGCTGTACGCAACTCCAGCAAGACCGGCAACGCCACCAAGACCAGAGCAGAATCCACGCGCCCCGAGGACGAGCGCCTCGGCATCGGCACCGCCTTCACGTTCGGACTCCAGCACGTCCTGACGATGTACGGCGGCATCATCGCTCCGCCGCTCATCATCGGCGCGGCCGCCGGCCTGAACCCGACCGAGGTCGGCGTGCTCGTCGCCGCGTGCCTCTTCATGGGCGGACTCGCGACGCTGCTGCAGACCCTCGGCATCCCGTTCTTCGGCTCACAGCTGCCGCTCGTGCAGGGCGTCTCCTTCGCCGGGGTCGCCACCATGCTCGCGATCGTCAACCAGGGCAGCGGGCTGCCCGCCGTGTTCGGCGCCGTCATCGTGGCGTCTCTGATCGGTCTCGTGATCGCGCCGTTCTTCGCGCAGATTGTGCGCTTCTTCCCGCCCGTCGTGACGGGAACCGTGATCACCATGATCGGGCTCTCGCTGGTGCCGGTGGCCGCGCGCTGGATCACGGGCGCGAACCCGCAGGCCGACAACTTCGCCGATCCGGTCTTCGTCGGCATCGCCGGCTTCACGCTGCTCGTCATCATGCTGCTCTCGAAGCTCGGCAACTCGACCATCTCGCGGCTGTCGATCCTCATCGCCATGGTGGTCGGCACGATCTTCGCGGCGCTGATCGGCAAAGCCGACTTCTCGAAGGTGTTCGACGGCCCGATCTTCGCGTTCCCGACGCCGTTCGCCTTCGGCGTACCGACGTTCGACCTCGCCGCAATCGTCTCGATGACGATCGTCGTGCTGGTGATCCTCACCGAGACCACCGCCGACATCATCGCCGTCGCCGAGATCACCGGCTCGAAGGTCGACCGCAAGCGCATCGCGGCGGGGCTCCGGGCCGACATGGTCTCGAGCGCGATCTCTCCGATCTTCAACTCGTTCACGCAGAGCGCCTTCGCCCAGAACGTCGGCCTCGTCGCGGTCACGAAGATCAAGAGCCGCTATGCGGTCGCCGCGGGCGGTGTCATCCTCATCGTCCTGGGCCTTCTCCCGGTGCTCGGCCGCATCGTCGCCGCCGTTCCCACCGCCGTCCTCGGGGGTGCGGGACTGGTGCTGTTCGGCACGGTGACCGCCTCCGGCATCCGCACCCTCTCCAAGGTCAAGTACGACGGCAACATGAACCTGATCATCGTGGCCGCCTCCCTCTCCTTCGGCGTGCTGCCCGAGGTCAACCACGACATCTACATGAACTTCCCCACGTGGTTCCAGGTGATCTTCGGCTCGGGCATCAGCTCGGCCGCCATCATGGCGATCCTGCTGAACCTCGTGTTCAACCACTTCTCGCAGGGCAACCCCTCGAACCCGTCGGTGTTCGCCGCGAGTCCGGTGCGGGCCGTGAAGACCGACGTCATCCGCGTGCTGCGCGAGGGCGATCGCTACGTCGGAGGAAAGCTCGTCGACGCGAAGGGGGCGCCGATCCCCGTCGTCGACGAGGAGCCGGAGGGCTCGACAGCCCATTAAGGGCGGGCTCCTGCCGCGGGTCCGTGCGCTCCGTCAGAGGCGCGCGGGCTCCGCGGCACCTTGACAAGCATGCAGAGGGGCGTCATGCTCGTTACGCATACTGAAAGTTTTGTTCCGTAATACGAAATGTATGTTCACGCGGGTGCGCCGGATCAGATGCCGGGGCATGAGGGGTGAGCTCGTCCCGACGCACCGGGCTCACCCTGTCCACGCCCGAGACACTCGATGCCGACCCGGCGACAGGACGAGGAGGTCCACACATGATCGGGACCGCTCGTCATCTCTCAGCCGCGTCCGCCGAACGGCATGCCGGCCGCTGCGATCGTCATGCTCGCGACGTTCGCCTCGGCCGGGAGCTGCGCCATGAACAGCACGGCCCGCGCCGCGTCCGCCACATCGAACGTCGGCTCGACCTTGCGAGAGCCGTCGGCCTGCAGAGCGCCCTCGCCCACACCGATCTCCGTCATGATCGACGTCCGGGCGTTCCCGATGTCGATCTGGCCCGCCGAGATGCCGTACCGGCGCCCGTCGAGGTCGATCGACTTCGTGAGCCCCGTGATCGCGTGCTTCGAGACCGTGTACGCGACCGACAGCGGGCGCGGCACCTGGGCCGAGATCGATCCGTTGTTGATGATCCGCCCGCCCTGCGGGTTCTGCGCGATCATGGTGCGCATCGCGGCCCCTGCGCACAGCAGCGCCCCCGTGAGATTCACGTCGAGAGTGCTCCGCCAGTCGGCGAGGGAGATGTCGGCGGCGGATGCGGCGGGGCCGAAGGCCCCGGCGTTGTTGAACAGCACGTCGACACGGCCCCATCGGGCGACGACCGCGGCGAACAGCGCCTCGACCTCGGCCTCGACCGTCACGTCGGTGGGAAGCACGAGGGCGTCCGGGTGCTCGGCTGCCGTCTCGTGCAGGGCGTCCCCGCGGCGTCCGGCCAGTGCGACCCGGAAACCGGCATCCAGCAGCCCGCGGGCCACTGCCCGGCCGATGCCCGAGCCGGCTCCCGTCACGACGGCGATGCGTGCACTCATCCTCGAGTCCTCTCAGATCTTGACCTCCACCCGATCCGGCAGAGATCCATTCCTCAGCACCATCTAACAAGAAAGGCCGAACAGTGACCGACACTCGCGCCTCCGCCACCGCAGCCGACCTCGACCCCGAGGAGACCGCTGAGTGGCTCGAATCCCTCGATGCGCTCATCGCCGAACGCGGCTCCGACCGTGGCGAGCACATCGTCCGCACGCTGGCAGGCCATGCCGGCATCCGCTCCGAGCCGATCGCGACGACCGACTACGTCAACACGATCTCGTCCGCTGCCGAGCCCGAGTACCCCGGCGATGAGGAGCTCGAGCGCCGCTACCGCGCCTGGATGCGCTGGAACGCCGCCGTCATGGTGCATCGTGCACAGCGCCCCGGTATCGGCGTCGGCGGACACATCTCCACCTACGCGGGCGCCGCGACCCTGTACGAAGTCGGCTTCAACCACTTCTTCCGCGGCAAGGACCACCCCGGCGGCGGCGACCAGATCTACTTCCAGGGTCACGCCTCTCCCGGGATGTACGCCCGCGCCTTCATGGAGGGGCGTTTGAGCGAGCAGGATCTCGACGGCTTCCGCCAGGAGAAGTCCCGCCAGGGGCACGCGCTGTCGTCGTACCCGCATCCGCGCCTCATGCCGGAGTTCTGGGAGTTCCCGACCGTGTCGATGGGCATCGGTCCGATGAACGCGATCTATCAGGCGCAGTCGAACCGCTACCTCCAGGGTCGCGGTCTCAAGGACACCTCCGACCAGCACGTCTGGGCGTTCCTCGGCGACGGCGAGATGGACGAGCCGGAGTCGCGCGGCCTGCTGCAGCTCGCCGCGAACGACGGCCTCGACAACCTCACGTTCGTCGTCAACTGCAACCTGCAGCGCCTCGACGGGCCGGTGCGCGGCAACGGCAAGATCATCCAGGAGCTCGAGGGCTTCTTCCGCGGCGCCGGCTGGAACGTCATCAAGGTGATCTGGGGGCGCGAGTGGGACTCGCTGCTCGAGGCCGATGCCGACGGCGCCCTCGTCGACATCATGAACACCACCGTCGACGGCGACTACCAGACCTACAAGGCCGAATCGGGCGCCTTCATCCGCGAGAACTTCTTCGGTCGCGACCCGCGCACTCGCGCCCTGGTGGACGGTCTCACCGACGATCAGATCTGGGGCCTCAAGCGCGGCGGCCACGACTACCGCAAGGTGTACGCCGCCTATGCGAAGTCGCTGGAGCGCAACGGCAAGCCCACGGTCATCCTCGTGAAGACCGTCAAGGGCTACGGCCTCGGTCAGCGCTTCGAGGCCCGCAACGCGACGCACCAGATGAAGAAGCTCACTCTGCAGGACCTCAAGGACTTCCGCGACCACCTGCGGGTGCCGATCACGGATGCTCAGCTCGAGGCCGACCCGTACCAGCCGCCGTACTACCACCCGGGGGCGGATGCCGAGGAGATCGCCTACCTGCAGGAGCGCCGTCGCGCGCTCGGCGGATACCTGCCGGAGCGCCGTCCGAACGCGTCCGGCGAGATCGCCCTGCCGGACGACAAGGCGTATGAGGTCGCAGCGCGCGGCTCGGGCAAGCAGCAGGCCGCGACGACGATGGCGTTCGTGCGCGTGCTGAAGGACCTCATGCGCGACCCGGAGTTCGGCAAGAGGATCGTCCCGATCATCCCCGACGAGGCTCGCACCTTCGGCATGGACGCGTTCTTCCCGACCGCGAAGATCTACAACCCGAACGGGCAGAACTACCTCGCGGTCGACCGTGAGATCGTCCTGTCGTACAAGGAGTCCACGTCGGGGCAGATCCTGCACGTCGGCATCAACGAGGCGGGGTCGATCGCGGCGTTCACCGCGGCGGGCACCGCGTACGCCACGCACGGCGTGCCGCTCATCCCGGTGTACGTGTTCTACTCGATGTTCGGCTTCCAGCGCACCGGGGACTCCCTATGGGCCGCCGCCGATCAGATGACCCGCGGCTTCCTCATCTCCGCCACCGCAGGGCGCACCACCCTGACCGGCGAGGGGCTGCAGCACGCCGACGGGCACTCGCCGATCCTCGCGGCGACGAACCCGGCGGTCGTCACCTACGACCCCGCGTTCGGCTACGAGATCGGGCACATCATGCGCGCCGGGATCGAGCGCATGTACGGCCCCTCGTCCCAGGACCGAAACGTGATCTACAACCTCATGGTCTACAACGAGCCGATCGTGCAGCCGGCCGAGCCCGAGGGGGTCGACGTCGACGGCATCCTGGGCGGCATCCACCGCATCTCCGCCGTCGAGAACCCGCGCACGCACCTGCTCGCCTCGGGTATCGGCGTGACCTGGGCGCTCGAGGCGCAGCAGCTGCTGCGCGACGACTGGGGCATCGCCGCGGACGTGTTCTCGGTCACCTCGTGGACCGAGCTGCGACGCGATGCCGTCGCAGCCGAGGAGGACGAGTTCCTCGGCCGCGGATCCCGCACGCCGTTCCTCGTGTCGCAGCTCGCCGGGTCGGAGGGACCGATCGTCGCCGTCAGCGACTACGCGAAGGACCTGCCCGACCAGGTGCGCCAGTTCGTTCCCAACGACTGGGCGACGCTCGGCGCCGACGGGTTCGGCTTCTCGGACACGCGAGCGGCAGCGCGCCGCTTCTTCAAGATCGACGGGCCGTCGGTCGTGGTGCGCACCCTGCAGCTGCTCGCGAAGCGCGGAGAGGTGGATGCTGCGCTCCCCGCTCAGGCGGTCGAGAAGTACCGCCTGCTCGACGTGAACGCCGGCACGAGCGGCTCCGACGCGGAGTAGCACGAGGCCCACTCGTCTCGCTTCGCTCGCTCAACGAACGGGGGCTTCTGTTTCCGGTCGTTGAGCGAGGGAGCGCAGCGAGCGGGGCTTCTGTTTCCGGCCGTTGAGCGAGGGAGCGCAGCGAGCGAGACGAAACGCGTGTCGGATGCCGCGACTGAAGTCGTGTCACCGGTGAGGCGTTTCGTCTCGCTTCGCTCGCTCAACGACCCGCGGGGAGGGGCTCGTTCGCTCGACGAGCGGGGCTTCCGTTACTGGTCGTTGAGCGAGGGAGCGCAGCGACCGAGACGAAACGCGGAATGGGCGCTCGGCTCAGCTGGCGAGGTCTCCGACGATCGCCTCGGCGGCGCGTCGCAGCAGCGGCACGGCTCGTGCACCGAAGGCCTCGTCGACGCGGGAGATCGGACCCGAGACCGACACGGCGGTCGGGGTCGGGGCATCCGGCACCGCCATCGAGAAGCAGCGCACGCCGATCTCCTGCTCCTGGTCGTCGATCGCGTAGCCGCGCTCGCGGATCACGTCGAGTTCGGCGAGCAGGGCGTCGACCGTGCCGATGCTGTGCTCGGTCGGGGTGGGCATGCCGGCGCGCGAGACGATGCCGCGCACGGTCTCGTCGGGCAGCTGCGCGAGGATCGCCTTGCCGACGCCGGTGTCGTGCAGGTGGGCGCGGCGGCCGACCTCGGTGAACATGCGCATGGAGTGCAGCGACGGCACCTGCGCGACGTAGACGACCATGTCTCCGTCGAGCACGGCCATGTTGGCGCTCTCGCCGAGAGCGTCGACGAGTCCCTTCAGCTGCGGCCGTGCCAGCGCTCCGAACTGGCGCTGCGCGCCCTCGCCGATGCGGATCAGGCGCGGGCCCAGCGCGTAACGGCGGTTGGGCAGCTGCCGGGCGTACCCGAGCGTCACGAGCGTGCGCAGCAGGCGGTGGATCGTCGGCAGGGGCAGATCGGTGGATGCCGCGAGCTCGCTCAGCGTGACATCGCCGCCGGCATCCGTCACCAGCTCGAGGAGCTCGAACACGCGCTCGACCGACTGCACACCGGATCCGGCGCTCTTCGGGGTCTTGCTCTCAGCCATTAAGAACCTCCTGCTCGCCATCATTTCACCATGCGAAAGCCGCGTATCGAAAATCTTGCTCCTCATCGTAGTCAGGCTTGCGCCAACTTTCCATAAAGTAGATAATAGAGTCCACGATACGAAAATCGTGAGGATTTCAGAGCAGTGCATCGCGTGCGCCACCGTTCTCGGCTGGCTCACCTCGAAGAGGAGGAAACATGGCCAACCCGGGACCCGGCAACTCGATCACCCTGCGCATCGACGCCCCGTCGAAGTTCAGCGTGACCAGTGAGCTCGCCGCCGCAGCAGCCGGAGCGGGCGCCGCCATTACGGCACTCGACGTCGTCGAATCGCACCCCACGACGATCGTCGTCGATCTGACGTGCAACACCACGGGCGAAGAGCACGCCGATCAGGTGCGCGACGCGGTCGACGCGCTCGAGGGCGTCACGGTCCGCCTCGTGAGCGACCGCACGTTCCTGATGCACCTTGGCGGCAAGCTCGAGGTCAACCCCCGCGTCCCGCTGCGCAACCGCGACGACCTGTCCCGCGCGTACACGCCGGGCGTCGCCCGCGTCTGCATGGCGATCGCCGAGGACAAGAGCAAGGCCCGCCAGCTCACCGTCAAGCGCAACACGATCGCGGTCGTCACCGACGGCACCGCGGTTCTCGGCCTGGGCGACATCGGCCCCGAGGCCGCACTCCCCGTGATGGAGGGCAAGGCCGCGCTGTTCAAGCAGTTCGCGAACGTCGACGCCTGGCCGGTCTGCCTCGACACCAAGGACACCGAGGAGATCATCATGATCGTCAAGGCGATCGCCCCGGTGTACGGCGGCGTGAACCTCGAGGACATCGCGGCTCCGCGCTGCTTCGAGATCGAGGCGCGACTGCGGGAAGAGCTCGACATCCCCGTGTTCCACGACGACCAGCACGGCACCGCGATCGTCACCCTGGCTGCCCTGCGCAACGCGCTCAAGGTCGTCGGCAAGTCGATCGGCGAAGTGCGCATCGTCGTGTCGGGCGTGGGCGCCGCCGGCAACGCCATCATCCAGCTGCTCCTCGCCGAGGGGGCGCACGACATCGTCGCCGCCGGCCGAGACGGCGCGATCCACGCGGGTGGCGAGTACGCCGACGCGCACCGCGTCGAGATCGCCACGACCACCAACCCGCGCGGATTCCAGGGCTCGCTCAAGGAGGCCATGGTCGGCGCCGACGTCTTCATCGGGGTCAGCGCCCCGAACGTGCTCGACGAGGCCGACATCGCGGCCATGGCCGACGACGCGATCGTGTTCGCGATGGCGAACCCGACGCCCGAGATCGACCCGATCATCGCGTCCAGGCACGCGGCCGTCGTCGCCACCGGGCGCAGCGACTTCCCCAACCAGATCAACAACGTGCTGGCCTTCCCCGGCTTCTTCCGCGGCCTTCTCGACGCGGGCGTGTCGGACATCACGCCGCCTATGCTGGTCGCAGCCGCCGACGCGATCGCCGCGCGAGTGGGGGAGGACGAGCTCAACGCGAGCTTCATCATCCCCAGCGTCTTCGACCCGCTGGTGGCAGGCGCGGTCGCGGAAGCCATCGTCCGCGTCGTCGAAGCCGGCGCGACGAAAGAGTGACCGCAGCCATGACAGCTCTCACCGAGGAAGACCTCGCCGGAATCGACTCCCGGCTCTCCGGGACCGACGCCCTGCTCGCCACCGAGTACCCCGGAGACGACGGCACACGGCAGCCCGTGCACACGCTGTACGTGCCCGCCGACCGGTACGACGCCGAACTCCCTTCGCGCTTCGGAGCGGAGGCGGCCGAGGCCGTGGCCGCGTTCGGCGGCACGGCCGCCCTGGCCGAGGCGATCGGGCTCGGTCACCTCGCGGGTGAACTCGCCCCGCTGGTCGACGCCAAGCTCGTCGCCGAGCCGATCGAAGACCTCCGGCTCGATTTCGAGGACGGCTACGGCGCCCGGCCGGATGACGAGGAGGACGCGGATGCCGTGCTCGCCGCGCAGCGCGTCGCCGCCGCGGTGTCGGCAGGCGTCGCCCCGCCCTTCATCGGCATCCGCTTCAAGTGCTTCGAGGCGCCGACGCGGCGCCGCGGCATCCGCACCCTCGATCTGTTCCTGTCGACGCTCGCGTCCCTCGGGCCTCTCCCCGACGGGCTCGTGCTGACCCTGCCGAAGGTGACCACCGCCGCGCAGGTCGAGGCGATGGTCTCGCTGTGCGAGATCTTCGAGGAGCGTCTGGGGCTTCCTGCCGGGCGCCTGCGCTTCGAGGTGCAGATGGAGACCCCGCAGCTGATCATCGCCGCCGACGGCTCGGTGCCGGTGGCTGCACTGCTGCACCGCGCGAACGGGCGGGTGTCGGCGCTGCACTACGGCACCTACGACTACAGCGCCTCGCTGCAGATCGCCGCGGCGTACCAGTCGATGGAGCATCCTGCCGCCGACTACGCCAAGCAGGTCATGCAGGTCGCCGTCGCCGAGACCGGCGTGCGACTCTCCGACGGATCGACCAACGTGATCCCGGTGGGAGAGAACGCGCTGGCCGCGTGGCAGCTGCATGCCCGCCTCGTGCGGCGCTCGCTCGAGCGCGGCTATTACCAGGGCTGGGATCTTGCAGCACCTCAGTTGCCCACCCGGTACCTCGCGACCTATGCGTTCTACCGTGAAGGCTTCGCCGCCGCGGCCAAGCGCCTCGACAACTACCTGCACGGCAGTGACGCGACCATCATGGACGAACCCGCCACAGCCAGAGCCCTCGCCCGCTTCGTCGTGCGCGGCCTGGAGTGCGGCGCCGTCACGGTCGACGAGGTGCGTTCAGCCACGGGATCCGAGCCGGCAGAGCTCGTGCGTCTCGCCCACCCGAAACTCATCGCCAAGGAGGCATGATGTCCTACTACACCCCGGCCGGCGGCCTGCCGCCGCAGACCGACCTGCTCACCGACCGCGCGGTCGTCAAACTGGCCTACACGTTCATCCCCAAGGGCGTGCTGCGCGACATCGTCACCAGCAGCCTCCCGGGCTTCACCAACACCCGCGCGTGGATCATCGCGCGGCCGACCCCGAGCTCGGCGACCACGTTCTCGCAGCTCATCGTCGAGATCGCACCGGGCGGCGGAGCGGCGAAGCCCGAGGTCGAAGCCGGCGTCGAGGGCGTCGTGTTCGTCACGACCGGGCGGCTCACGCTCACGCTCGAGGGCGAGACGCACGTGCTGGAGGAGGGCGGCTACGCCTTCATCGCGCCCGGCGCGTCGTGGTCGCTCGCGAACGAGGGCGAGGAGATCACGAGCTTCCACTGGATCCGCAAGGCGTACGAGTGGCTCGAGGGTGTGGATGCTCCGGCATCGTTCGTCACGAGCGACAAGGACATCGAGCCCGTTCCCATGGTCGGCACCGACGCCTGGGCGACCACCCGCTTCGCCGACTCGAACGACATGGCCCACGACATGCAGGTGAACATCGTCACCTTCAAGCCGGGTGGATCCATCCCGTTCGCTGAGACCCACGTGATGGAGCACGGGTTGTTCGTGCTGCAGGGCAAGGCCGTCTACCGTCTCAACGACGACTGGGTCGAGTGCGAGGCCGGCGACTACATGCTGCTGCGTTCGTTCTGCCCGCAGGCCTGCTACGCCGGCGGCCCCGAGGACTTCCGCTACCTGCTGTACAAGGACATGAACCGGCAGATCAAGCTCACCTGAGTTCTGCTCTGCACTGGAAGGCGCCGCTCCCGGTCGGGGGCGGCGCCTTCTGCGTCGCCCACCGGTCGTTGAGCGAGGGATGGTCGTTGAGCGAGGGATTGTCGCTGAGCGAGGGATTCGCTGCACTCCCTCGCTCGACGACAGGAAGAGATGGTGCACACGCGAAGAGGAGCGGGGCCCAGGGGCCCCGCTCCTCGAGTGATCCGACGTCAGGCGCTCGCCGCGAGCTCGGCGGCGGCACGCTCCTCGACGGTCGGGATCTGCTCGATCCGACCGAGCACCACGGTGTAGAAGATGATGCCGATGACCAGCATGATGCCGGCGACGATGAATGCCCAGGCGAAGCTGCCGGTGAACTGCACGATGAACCCGGTGACGATCGGAGCGGTCGTGCCGATGAGGTTGTTCACCGTGTTCATGACCGCGCCCGTCGCGCCCACCGAGCCCTCAGGGGCGATCAGGGCGGGCAGCGAGTTGGTCACACTGAAGGTGATGGTGATGCCCGTGATCCCCAGGGTGATCCAGATGAGCGACCACACCAGGTCGGTGGTGAACGCGGTGCCGACGATGGTGGTGGCGAGAACCATGCCGCCGATGATGAACACCCGTCGAACCGCCGTGCTGGACTTTCCGTTGCGAACCAGTCGATCCAGCAGATATCCGGGCAGCAGGTACTGCACGACGACGGCGAACAGCCAGGGGACGGCGGTGAACAGGCCCGACTTCGCGACGTCCATGTGCATCTGGGACTGCAGGAATCCGGGCAGCCAGGTGAGCAGCATCCACTGCACGTAGCCGGCGCAGCCGAGACCGAGCGACATGCCCCATACCTTGCGCTGCCGCAGGATGTACCCGAGGTTGGCGAGGGGGTTCGGCGTCGGAGCGTCTTCGTGCTGCGCCCCGCCGTCGAGGATGTGGCTCAGCTCGGCGTCGCTCAGCCGGCCCTTGCGATTCATCTCCTTCGGGTCGCGGTAGAAGACGTAGAAGACGATGAAGTAGATGAGGCTGAGCACGCCGATGGTGATGAACGCGCCGCGCCACCCGAACAGGGCGACGGCGGCGCCGACGAGGGGGAAGCCGATCACGTTGGAGAGGCGCTGCCCGCTGTCGAAGATCACAGTGGCCATTCCACGCTCGCTGCGCGGGAACCAGTAGCTCGTCGTCTTCATGGCGCCGGGGAAGATCGGCGCCTCGGCGAGACCGAGGATCAGTCGGGCGATGAGAAGCAGGCCCATGCCGCTGATCATCGCGGTGAGGAAGCAGGAGACGGCCCACAGGACTGTCGCTGCCCGCATGACCCACTTGATGCCGATCTTGTCCAGCAGCATTCCCATCGGGATCTGCATGAGGGCGTACGACCAGCCGAAGCTGCCCAGGATGATGCCGATCTGGCCCTCGGTGAGCCCGAACTCCATCCGCATGTCGTGCTCCGCGATGGACATCGAGCTGCGGTCGATGTAGTTGATCAGCACCGCGAAGAAGAGCAGGAAGCCGATCGCCCAGCGGACGCGGCCCACCTTCTTCGCCTTCGGGACGATCAGTCCGGTGCGGGGGATCAGATCCTTATGCCCGGCGGGTGGTGCGAGGGGATCGGGCGAATCGGTGGAAGGCATTCAGGAGACCTCTCTTGCTCGTCATCGAGTTGAGTCTGGACGCCTCTCCGAGTGAGGGCGTTCGAGAACAGTAACGCTAGCGCTGACTATTCCGCAATAGAGAAGTTGATATCCACGATGCGAAAGAAGTGCCGACCGGGTTGTTGGCTGCGCCCCTGTTGACAGGCTCGGCACCATCGGCGTACTCTTTTCATTACAAGGAACTTTTCTTCCACAATCCGATATTCAAGGATGATGTCATGAGCTACACCGTCAACGCCTCGATCCTGCTGACCGAGCTGCCGATCACCGAACGCCCCGCGGCGGTCAAGGCGGCCGGCTTCGACGCCGTCGAGTTCTGGTGGCCGTTCTCCTCCGCCGTGCCCGTGCAGGACGAGATCGACGCTTTCGCGACGGCCATCGAAGACGCGGGCGTCCAGCTCACCGGACTCAACTTCTTCGCGGGCGACATGCCGGGCGGCGACCGCGGCCTCGTCTCCTGGATCGGCCGCGATGACGAGTTCCGCGCCAACGTCGACGTGGTCGTCCGCATCGGCGAGCGCCTGGGCACCAAGGCCTTCAACGCCCTCTACGGCAACCGCATCCAGGGCGCCGAACCGCAGGCGCAGGATGACCTGGCGGTGCAGAACCTCGCGTTCGCCGGCGCGGCCGTCGCCAAGATCGGCGGCGTCGTGCTGCTCGAGCCGGTCTCCGGGATGGATGCCTACCCGCTGAAGACCGCCGCCGACGCGCTCGCGATCATCCAGCGCGTCAAGGACGAGCACGGCGTCGACAACGTCAAGCTGCTCGCCGACTTCTACCACCTGGCCGTGAACGGCGACGACGTCCCCGCGGTCATCGCCGGCCACGCCGCCGAATTCGGCCACATCCAGATCGCCGACGCCCCCGGGCGCGGCGAGCCGGGCACGGGCGACCTGCCCCTCGAGCAGTGGATCGCCGACGCACAGGCCGGCGGCTACACCGGCCCCATCGGTCTCGAGTACAAGGCGACCCAGGCCGACCCCTTCTCCTGGCTGAGCTCGTCCACGAGCGCGAACGCCTGAACGACTGACAGAAATCCGCGAAGGAGCGAAGACATGACCAGCATCGCCATCATCGGACTCGGCATCATGGGCCTGCCCATGGCCAAGAACCTCGTCAAGGCCGGATTCGACGTGACCGGCTTCAATCGCAGCCAGGAGCCGATCGACAAGCTCGTCGAGGCCGGCGGCGCGGGCGCCACCAGCATTGCGGATGCCGTCAAGGACGCGGATGTCGTCATCACGATGGTTCCGGATTCCCCCGATGTCGAGGGCGTCGTCCGCGGCGAGGACGGGGTGTTCGCGAACGCGAAGTCCGGCGCGCTCTGGATCGACAACTCCTCGATCCGCCCCGATGTCGCCAAGACGCTCGCCGAGGAGGCGGTCGCCGCAGGCTTCGGCGCAGTCGACGCACCCGTCTCGGGTGGCGAGCAGGGCGCGATCGACGGCGTCCTCTCGATCATGGTCGGCGGATCCCCCGAGCACTTCGCGGCCGCCGAGCCCGTGCTGAACGCGATCGGCAAGACCATCGTCCACGTCGGGCCCGCCGGCGCCGGTCAGACCGTCAAGGCGGCCAACCAGCTCATCGTGGCCGTGAACATCCAGGCGCTCGCCGAGGCCGTCGTCTTCCTCGAGGCGTTCGGAGTCGACACGGATGCCGCGCTCAAGGTCCTCGGAGGCGGCCTCGCCGGCTCCAAGGTCCTCGACCAGAAGGGGCAGAAGATGCTGAACCGCGACTTCGCCCCCGGATTCCGCCTCGCCCTCCACAACAAGGATCTGGGCATCGTCACGTCGGCAGCGCGCTCCGTCGGGGTCACCGTCCCCCTCGGCGCAGCCGTCGCACAGCTCGTGAACGCCCTCGTCGCCCGCGGCGACGGCGGCCTCGACCACTCGGGCCTCTTCAAGCTCACCACCGAACTCTCCGGTCGCGACTGACCGACTCCACCACCGCTCGTTGAGCGCGACCCTCTTCTCGGTCGTTGAGCGAGCGAAGCGAGACGAAACGCCTCATCCGGCTTCGACGTCAGCTGAAGACGTTTCGTCTCGTCGCGTTGCTCCTCGCTCAACGACCGGGGTGGGGATCGTCGCTTCGCTCCTCGCTCAACGACCGGAAACAAGACCTAAGGACTTCTCATGACTCGCATGCGTGCAGTGGACGCCATCGTCCAGATCCTGGTGAAGGAGGGCGCCACCGAGGCGTTCGGCCTTCCCGGTGCCGCCATCAACCCCCTGTACTCCGCGATGCGCCGCAACGGCGGCATCCGGCACACCCTGGCCCGTCACGTCGAGGGCGCCAGCCACATGGCCGACGGCTACAGCCGCACCGGCGACGGCCGCATCGGCATCTGCATCGGCACCTCGGGCCCGGCGGGCACCGACATGATCACCGGCCTCTACGCCGCGATCGCCGACAGCATCCCGATGCTGTGCATCACCGGCCAGGCGCCGGTCGCCAAGCTCGACAAGGAGGACTTCCAGGCCGTCGACATCGCCTCGATCGCGAAGCCGGTCACGAAGTTCGCCAAGACCGTGCTCGAGGCGGGGCAGATCCCCGGAGCCTTCCAGACGGCGTTCCAGATCATGCGCTCGGGTCGCCCCGGTCCCGCGCTGCTCGATCTGCCGTTCGACGTGCAGATGACCGAGATCGAGTTCGACATCGACACCTACGAGCCCCTGCCCGTCGCGAAGCCGACGGCGACGCGTGCGCAGGCCGAGAAGGTGCTCGACATGCTCATCGCCTCGAAGCATCCCGCGATCATCGCCGGCGGCGGCATCGTGAACTCCGGCGTCTCGGCCAAGCTCGTCGAGCTCGCCGAGACCCTGGGTGCTCCCGTGTTCCCGACCCTGATGGGCTGGGGAGCGATCGGCGACGACCACCCGCTGGCCGGAGGCCTCGTCGGCATCCAGACCTCGCAGCGCTACGGCAATGCGAGCTTCCTCGAGAGCGACTTCGTGCTCGGCATCGGCAACCGCTGGGCCAACCGTCACACCGGTGGTCTCGACACCTACCGCAAGGGCCGCAAGTTCGTGCACGTCGACATCGAGCCCACCCAGATCGGCCGCGTGTTCGCGCCCGACTACGGTGTGGTCTCCGACGCCGGCGCGTTCATCGACGCGCTGCTCGAGGCCGCGCGCGACCGCGTCGCCGAACTGCCCGACTACAACGGCTGGGCCCAGGAGTGCCGCGACCGCAAGGCGCGTCTGCAGCGCAAGACCAACTTCGACAACGTGCCGATGAAGCCGCACCGCGTCTACCAGGAGATGCTGTCGGCGTTCGGCCACGACACCACGTACGTGACTACGATCGGCCTCTCGCAGATCGCCGGCGCGCAGCTGCTGCACGTGTACGGACCCCGCCAGTGGATCAACGCCGGCCAGGCCGGACCCCTCGGCTGGACCCTGCCCGCAGCCCTCGGCGTCGTGCGCGGCAAGCCGGAGCAGACCGTGGTCGCCCTGAGTGGCGACTACGACTTCCAGTTCATGATCGAGGAGCTCGCGGTGGGTGCACAGCACAAGCTGCCCTACATCCACGTCGTGGTGAACAACAGCTACCTCGGCCTGATCCGTCAGTCGCAGCGTCCGTTCGAGATGGACTACGAGGTCTCCCTCGCCTTCGACAACATCAACACCCCGTACGACGAGAACAGCGTCGCGCAGGGCTATGGCGTCGACCACGTCAAGGTGGCCGAGGGGCTGGGCTGCAAGGCGATCCGCGTCGAGCGTCCGGAGGATCTCGCCGCGGGCTTCGCCGAGGCGGAGCGCCTGCGCGAGGAGTTCCAGGTGCCGGTCGTCGTCGAGGTCATCCTCGAGCGGGTCACGAACATCGCGATGGGCGCCGACCTCGACACCATGAACGAGTTCGAGGACCTCGCGACGTCGCCGGCTGACGCGCCCGAGGCCGTCTACGCCCTGTTGGACTAAGCGCGTCATGCGCGTACTGATCGCCTCCGACAAGTTCAAGGGCTCCGCGACCGGAGCCGAGGTCGCGGCCTCACTCGGTGACGGCATCCGCTCGGTGATTCCGGATGCCGACATCGAGGCGGTGCCCGTCGCCGATGGTGGCGAGGGCACCGTCGAGGCCGCGATCGCGAGCGGGTTCGAGGCGGTCAGTGCGCGGGTCGCAGGTCCCACCGGCGCGCCGCTGGACGCACGGTTCGCCGTGCGCGGCGCCGAGGCGATCATCGAGATGGCTGCGGCGAGCGGGCTGGACGTGCTTCCGCGAGGCGAGAAGGCGCCGCTCACGGCGACCAGCCACGGCACCGGCGACCTCATCGCCGCGGCGCTCGACCGGGGGTGCACGACGATCGTGCTCGGGGTCGGGGGCAGTGCGAACACCGACGGGGGAGCGGGGATGCTGCAGGCGCTGGGCGTCTCGCTGCGCGCGGCCGACCGGCCCGTGCGCCCCGGCGGCGCGGCGCTGACCGAGCTCGTCGACGTAGACATCTCAGGCCTGGATCCGCGCCTAGCGGGCGCGACGATCGTGCTGGCGAGCGACGTCGACAATCCGCTTCTGGGAGACCGGGGGGCCGCTGCGGTGTTCGCACCGCAGAAGGGGGCGAGCGCCGACGATGTCGCCGCCCTCGAGGCGGGCCTCCGCCGATTCTCAGAGCTGCTCGAGCAGCAGCCGGGGGTGCGGCCGGCGGCAGACGCACCCGGAGCGGGCGCTGCGGGCGGCGTGGGCTATGCGGCTCTCGCGGTGCTCCATGCGCGCCGTGAACCCGGCATCGACGTGGTGCAGAGACTCACCGGCCTCGCCGATCGTCTCGCGGGCGCCGATCTCGTGATCACCGGCGAGGGCAGCCTCGACGATCAGAGCCTCGGCGGCAAGACGCCCCTCGGAGTGGCCGCCGCTGCGCGGGCGGCCGGAGTGCCCGTCGTGGCCGTCTGCGGGCGATCGACGCTGTCGGACGAGCAGGTGGCGGATGCCGGTTTCCACCGCGTCTACGCGCTCAGCGCGCTCGAACCCGATCCGGCCGTGAGCATGGCGAACGCCGCATCGCTGCTCGTCGCCGTCGGCGCGCGCATTGCGAGCGACCTCGCCTGATTTTGGTATGCCAAATCATTGACAACGCGCACATGGTGTGGTGAGATTTCTTTAGTTGAAAAAGCGATTCCATGATACGGAATCAATCCCTCCCTCTCCACAACTCATCTGACAACGCAGTCAAGAAGGGCGCTCATGTCCACCGAAGAGTTCGTCCACGTACCCAGCCGGGCCTCCGAGGGCCTCGACGAGGCCCCCTCGATCACGGTCGCCGTGCAGGCCGGCATCAGCCCTCGGCTCTACAACAGCGATCTGGCTCCCACCACTCGAGAGGGTCGGCACTGGAGCGCGTACAGCATCTTCAGCCTCTGGGCCAACGACGTGCACAGCCTCGGCAACTACGCCTTCGCGATCGGGCTCTTCGCACTCGGGCTCAGCGGCGGGGCGATCCTCGGCGCTCTGGCCTTCGGCGCGCTGTTCCTGTTCCTGTTGCTCACCTTCTCGGGGTTCATGGGCGAGAAGACGGGCGTCCCGTTCCCGGTCATGAGCCGCATCGCCTTCGGCGTCCACGGCGCTCAGATCCCGGGGCTTCTGCGCGGCATCGTCGCCATCGCCTGGTTCGGAGTCCAGACCTTCCTCGCCTCACAGGTGCTCCAGGTCGTGATCCTCGCGGTCGCCCCCGGCGCGGCATCCCTCCAGGAGGGGTCGTTTCTCGGCCTCTCCGCCCTCGGCTGGATCACCTTCATCGCGCTGTGGATCGTGCAGGTCATCATCGTCAGCTACGGCATGGAGATGATCCGCAAGTACGAGGCCTTCGCCGGTCCCATCATCCTTGGCACCTTCGTCGTCCTCGCGGTGTGGGTGCTCGTCCAGAGCGGCTTCCAGATCAACTGGGCTCCGCACGGCACCGCCGAGGGCGGCGAGCTGTGGCTCAAGATGCTCGGCGCCGCCTCGCTCTGGGTCTCGATCTACGGCACCTTCGTGCTGAACTTCTGCGATTTCACCCGCGGTGCGAAGTCGCGCAAGGCGATCGTCAAGGGCAACTTCTGGGGCATCCCGATCAACATGCTCTTCTTCGGACTGATCGTCGTGATCCTCGCCGGCGGCACCTTCGAGATCGACGGCACGGTCATCACGTCTCCGGCCGACGTGGTCGCCGCGATTCCGAACACCCTCCTGCTCGTGCTGGCATCGCTCGCCCTCATCGCCCTGACGGTGGCCGTCAACCTGATGGCGAACTTCGTCGCGCCGACCTACGCGTTCACGAACCTGCTGCCCAAGCACCTGAACTTCCGCAAGGCGGCGCTCCTGTCGGCCGTGATCGGTCTCGTCATCACGCCCTGGAACCTGTACAACTCGCCGGTCGTGATCAACGTGTTCCTCGGCGGTCTCGGCGCCCTGCTCGGCCCGCTCTTCGGCATCATCATGGTCGACTACTGGCTCATCAAGAAGCAGCGCATCAACGTTCCCGAGCTGTACTCGACCTCTCCGGTCGCCGAATACGCGTACTCCCGTGGCTTCAACCCGCGCGCCGTCATCGCCCTGATCGTGGCCGGCAGCATCTCGCTGCTGCTCACCTTCATGCCGGTCTTCGAATCCGTTCGCGAGTTCTCGTGGTTCTTCGCTGCGGGACTGGCCGCCATCGTCTACGGTGTGATCGCCGACCGTCGCGGCCCGTTCCACGACGTTCCCGCCGGCGACATCGCCGTCACCCCGACCCACTGACCCGGAAAGGCGTCGAACATGCGCATCCTCGTCGCGAACGTGAACACCACCCAGACGATGACAGACGGCATCGCCGAGGCCGCCCGCGCCGTGGCATCGCCCGGCACCGAGATCATCGGACTCACCCCCGACTTCGGCGCCGAGTCGTGCGAGGGCAACTTCGAGAGCTACCTCGCCGCGATCGCCGTGATGGACAAGGTGGTCAAGTACGAGGGCGAGTACGACGCCGTCATCCAGGCCGGCTACGGGGAGCACGGGCGCGAGGGGCTGCAGGAGCTGCTCACGGTGCCCGTCGTGGACATCACGGATGCCGCGGCATCCACCGCCATGTACCTCGGCCGCTCATACTCCGTCGTGACAACCCTCGATCGCGCGGTGCCGCTGATCGAGGACCGGCTGATCCTCGCGGGTCTGCATGACCGGTGCGCATCCGTGCGCTCCTCGGGTCTCGGCGTGCTGGAGCTCGAGTCCGACCCGGAGCGGGCGATCCAGGCGATCGCGGCCGAGGCTCAGCGGGCGGTCGAGATCGACCGCGCCGAGGTCATCGTGCTGGGCTGCGGCGGCATGGCCGAGCTGAAGCAGCGCGTCGTCGAGCTGTGCGGCGTTCCCGTCGTCGACGGCGTGCAGGCGGCCGTCGCGGTCGCCGAGGGGCTCGTGCGGCTGGGTCTGACCACCTCGAAGGTGCGCACCTACGCACCGCCTCGCCCGAAGCGGATCACCGGCTTCGGAACCAGCCCGCGCTGAACACGCGCACAATCTATTCAGGAGACACAGCCGGCCGCGCCGGCGGAAGGGAACGGCGACATGTCGCAGGAGTTCGAACAGCAGGATGCCGGACAGGCCTCGCTCGACCCGACGGGGGAGCACTACGACCTCGTGATCCGCGGGGAGCGCGTGCTCACCTCGGCCGGCGTCCGGCCGCGCGAGGTCGGCGTCCGCGGCGGCGTCATCGTCGCGATGCAGCCGCTCGGCAACAACCTGAACGGTGCAGAGGTCATCGAGCTGGGCGATGACGAGACCCTGATCCCCGGTCTCGTCGACACGCACGTGCACGTGAACGAGCCGGGCCGCACCGAGTGGGAGGGCTTCGCCTCCGCGACGCGTGCCGCCGCGGCCGGCGGCGTCACGACCATCGTCGACATGCCGCTGAACAGCATCCCGCCCACCATCAGCGTCGAGGCGCTGAACGTCAAGCGCGAGGCCGCGAAGGGGCAGACGCACGTCGACGTCGGCTTCTGGGGCGGCGCAGTGCCGGGCAACACGGCCGACCTGCGGCCGCTGCACGACGCCGGCGTGTTCGGCTTCAAGTGCTTCCTGCTGCACTCGGGCGTCGACGAGTTCCCGCCGCTCGACGCCGACGAGCTCGAGAAGGACATGCGCGAGCTCTCGAACTTCGACTCGGTCATGATCGTGCACGCCGAGGACTCCCGTGCGATCGACCGCGCTCCCCAGCCCGAGGGCGACGACTACAGCAAGTTCCTCGCGTCGCGCCCGCGCGGAGCCGAGAACCTCGCGATCGCCGAGGTCATCGAGCGCGCTCGCTGGACGGGCGCTCGCGCGCACATCCTCCACCTGTCGTCGTCCGACGCCCTGGCCATGCTCCGCAGCGCGAAGCACGACGGGCTGAAGATCACGGTCGAGACGTGCCCGCACTACCTGACTCTCACGGCCGAGGAGATCCCGCACGGCGCGACCCAGTTCAAGTGCTGCCCGCCGATCCGCGAGGCCGGCAACCGCGAGCTGCTGTGGCAGGGACTCGAAGACGGCACGATCGACTTCATCGTCTCGGACCACTCGCCGTCGACACTCGATCTGAAGGATCTCGAGAACGGCGACTTCGCCGTGGCCTGGGGCGGCGTCGCCTCGCTGCAGCTCGGTCTGTCGCTGATCTGGACCGAGGCTCGTCAGCGCGGGCTGTCGCTCGAGACGGTGGTGTCGTGGATGAGCGAGCGCCCCGCCCAGTTCGCCGGTCTCACCGGAAAGGGGCGCATCGCGCCCGGCTACGATGCCGACTTCTCGGTGTTCGCGGCCGACGACGCATACGTGGTCGACGTCGAGAAGCTTCACCACAAGAACCACCTCACGCCGTACCACGGCAAGGCGCTGGCCGGAGTCGTGCGCAAGACGTACCTGCACGGCGAGGTCATCGACTTCGAGACCCCGCGCGGCCGCCTGCTGCGCCGGGGCATGACCGACGCGGAGTGACGTCCGCCGGATGCCCGGCTGAAGGCATCCGCTGATCGCGGGTCCGCCTCGCGCGCGCGAGACCCCCATCTGCCCCTGAGACCCCCCGCTGCAGCGGGGGGTCTCAGTCGCAGATGGGGGTTTCGACATGTGCGGGTGAGGGCGGATGCCGGCAGCGCGGCGCGCCGGCGGGCGGCCGCGTACGGAACTCGGGAAGAGGAACGCGGGGGTCGACGTTGACGAGGAAGAGGTGCGGAGAGTAAAGTTGAGTCATCAACACTCAACTTTGATCGCAGCTGTCACGCAACTGGGATCCAGCAGAAGGAGACTCCGCAGGAGGACGAATGGCCACCCCGCAGACCGAAGACCAGCAATCCGCACTCGAGCAGTTCGGCATCAACCTCACCGACCGCGCCCGCCAGGGCAAGCTCGACCCCGTGATCGGCCGCGACAGCGAGATCCGTCGTGTCAGCCAGGTGCTGACCCGGCGCACCAAGAACAACCCGGTGCTCATCGGCGAGCCGGGCGTCGGCAAGACCGCCGTCGTCGAGGGCCTCGCGCAGCGCATCGTCGCCGGTGACGTGGCCGAGTCGCTCAAGGACAAGGAGCTGGTCTCGCTCGACATCTCCGCCCTCGTGGCGGGCGCGATGTACCGGGGCCAGTTCGAAGAGCGTCTGAAGAGCGTCCTCAAGGAGATCACCGAGTCCGACGGCCGGATCATCACGTTCATCGATGAGCTGCACGTCCTCATGGGCGCCGGCGGCGGCGAGGGTTCGGTCGCCGCATCCAACATGCTCAAGCCGATGCTGGCCCGAGGCGAGCTGCGCATGATCGGCGCGACCACGCTCAACGAGTACCGCGAGTTCATCGAGAAGGATGCGGCGCTCGAGCGTCGATTCCAGCAGGTGTACGTGGGGGAGCCGTCCGTCGAAGACACGATCGCGATCCTGCGCGGGCTCAAGGGTCGGTACGAGGCGCATCACGGGGTGACGATCTCGGACAGCGCGCTGGTCGCGGCCGCCGCCCTGTCGAACCGCTACCTCCCCGCCCGGCAGCTGCCCGACAAGGCGATCGACCTGATCGACGAGTCGATGTCGCGGCTCAAGATGGAGATCGACTCCTCGCCGGTGGAGATCGACCAGCTCAAGCGCCAGGTCGACCGGATGAAGCTCGAGGAGCTCGCGCTCAAGCGCGAGAAGGATGCCGCATCCAAGGAGCGCCTCGGCGTTCTGCGGGAGCACCTGGTCGGCATGGAGAAGCAGCTGGCCGAGCTCGAGGCCCGCTGGGCGCGCGAGCGCCAGGGGCTCAACCGGGTCGGCGAGCTGAAGAAGCAGCTCGACGACGCGATCACGCAGCGCGACCTCGCGATGCGCAACGCCGACTACACGAAGGCGTCGAAGCTCGAGTACGAGACCATCAAGCGCCTCGAACGAGACATCGCCGAAGCCGAGCAGGCCGAGGCGACCGCATCGACCGAGCCGCGCATGGTCAACGAGCAGGTCACCGACGAGGACATCGCCGCCGTGATCGCGGCGTGGACCGGCATCCCCGTCGGCCGCCTCCTGCAGGGCGAGAGCGAGAAGCTGCTGCACCTCGAATCCGAGCTGGGCAAGCGTCTGATCGGCCAGAAGGAGGCCGTGAAGGCGGTGTCGGATGCTGTGCGCCGCTCGCGCGCCGGCATTAGCGACCCCGGTCGCCCGACCGGCTCGTTCCTGTTCCTCGGCCCGACCGGTGTGGGTAAGACCGAGCTGGCCAAGGCGCTCGCCGAGTTCCTGTTCGACGACGAGCACGCGATGGTGCGCATCGACATGTCGGAGTACGGCGAGAAGCACTCCGTCTCTCGCCTGGTCGGAGCGCCTCCCGGGTACATCGGCTACGAACAGGGTGGTCAGCTCACCGAGGCAGTCCGTCGCCGCCCGTACAGCGTGATCCTGCTCGACGAGGTCGAGAAGGCGCACCCAGAGGTGTTCGACGTGCTGCTGCAGGTGCTCGACGACGGCCGCCTCACCGACGGTCAGGGCCGCACGGTCGACTTCTCGAACGTCATCCTGGTGCTCACCTCGAACCTCGGCTCGCCGATCCTGATCGACCCGACGCTCTCGGTCGACGACAAGCGCGAGCAGGTCATGGCACTGGTGCGTCAGGTGTTCCGCCCCGAGTTCCTGAACCGCCTCGACGACATCGTGATGTTCTCCTCGCTGAGCGAAGACGACCTCGCGCAGATCGTCGAGCTCACGATCGACGCGCTGCAGAAGCGGCTGCACGATCGCCGGCTCACGCTCGCCGTCACGCCCGACGCGCGGTCGTGGCTCGCCGAGCGGGGTTACGACCCGGTGTTCGGCGCTCGTCCGCTGCGCCGGCTCATCCAGAGCGAGGTGCAGAACAAGCTGGCGACCGCGCTGCTGTCTGGCGGAGTGCACGACGGCGACACGGTGCGGGTCGACATCGCGGCCGACGGCACGGGACTCGTGCTCACCGCCGAGAGTGCCGAGCCCGCGCCGGGCGCGGCCGGCGACGACGTGATCGAGGCGGAGCTGCTCGACGAGTGAGTCGCGCCTGGGTCGCGCCGGGGGAGGGGCGGATGCTGCGGCATCCGCCCCTCTCTCTTCGTTGCCGCGGGAGTTGCTCGGGTGGCCCTTGGTGTCGCTTCGCGGGGGTTGAAGCGGCAGGAGGTGCCACCTCGGGGCGCGAACAGCGCCTCGGAAGCGGGCCCCGAAAGAGTCCGGAGAAATATCACCTGATCGGGCTGTTCTCCATGTCGCAATGTCGGTGGCCCCCCTCACAATGGAGGTATGACCAGCGCCACTGACGCTCTCGCCCAGGTCGCCTCCGACCTGCGTACGGTGCTGGCCGGCGACGCGCTCGCCGGGCTGAGCGACGCTGAGCGCGCCGAGATTCTCCGGGGCTTCGGAGAGGTCGCTCGACTGGTCGACGCGGGCGTCGTCGAGACGGTCGCCACCGCCGACGCCGACTTCGGACACCGGTTCGGATGCCGCGGCACGAACGAATTCCTCCAGCGGGCGCTGCTGACCGACGCCGCGACCGCGTCGAAGATCACCCGGGTCTCGAACGCGATGCGTCGAGAGATCAGCATCGTGTCGGGCGAACGGCTGCCCGCCGCGTGGCCGCAGCTGCGGGAGGCGATGCTCGACGGAGTGATCGGCGTCGCGGGTCTGCTCGCGGCGACCGCTCCGATCGAGCGGGCGCACACTCGCATCGGCGTCGAGGAGCGGCTGCTCGTCGACGAGCACCTCGCCCGCTACGCGAGGGGCTGCCCGGTCTCCGACGAGGGATCTCCGGGCGACGACCGCGCTTGCGACGCCGCCGACGCGGCCGATGCCTCCGAGGCGCGACAGGGGCCACCCGCGACGCCCGAGGACCTGCGTCACGCCGCCGAGTATCTCGCGGCGGTGCTCGACCCCGACGGGGCGGAGCCGTCCGATCGCGCGGCGCAGGCGCGTCGGAGCCTGAGTGTGGGGCGCCTGCGCAACGGCGTGCACCCGGTGCGCGGCGACTTCACTCCCGAACTCGTGGCGCAGCTGCAGCTCATCTTCGACGCCTTCAACAACCCGAAGGCGGGCGGCGCCCCGGCGCCCGCGGTCGCCTTCGACGGCGGCGAGGATGACGGCGGCGAGGAAGTCGAACGCGATCCCTTCAACGACGACCCGCAGCATCGGATCGACGACCGCACGCCCGGCCAGAAGCATCATGACGCTCTCGCCGCGGCGCTCGGCATCGCCGCACGGCACGACGACATGCCGCGGCTGGGCGGCGCAGCACCCACGCTGGTCGTGCACGTCGATGCCGCCGACCTGGCACGGGGCACGGGCTGGGCGCGTCTTCCCGGGGCGGAGGCCGCCGTGCCGCTGTCGATCGCGCGGCACACGGCGTGCACCGGGGCGATCCAGCGGGTGCTCTTCGACGAGGGCCGCATCGTCGGGATCACCACCACAGACCGGATCTTCAACGTTCATCAGCGGCGAGCGATAATCGCCCGCGACCGGGAGTGCCTGATCCCGGGGTGCCACGTCTCGGCTTCGTGGTGCGAGATCCATCACGTGACCGAGCACTCCAGAGGCGGCCCCACGCACACAGACAACGGGGTGCCCCTGTGCTGGCGGCATCACCGCTCTCTCGACACCTCCGGCTGGGAGATACGCATGCTCGGGGGCGTTCCGCAGATCCGGGGGCCCGCCTGGTGGGATCCCGACCGGCGGTGGCGGACCCCGCGCATCACGCTCGAATCGCTCGGACTGGCAGCGGCCCGCACCGGGTGAGGCCGCGTTCTCGTCGATGCGATCGAGTCGACGACGCTCGCTCTCGCTCGAAGTCTTGGTAGGGAAGAACGACGTCGGATGCTGTTGTGCTCGCGCGTTGTGGGTTTCACGTACGTCACCGCCGACGAGGTATTCGCGTCTTCGGGCTCTGCCAGCATGGGCGTCATGCGACGCCACCTGCACTGGATGATCCTGCTGGCAGCCGTCCCCGTGTCTTACGTGCTGCTCATGCTTGTGGTGCAAGCGCTATCGGCGGCCGGCGCCAAAGCGACCGACCCGACGGCCGCAGTCTGGATGGCGCTCGCCCAGCTTGGCGCGCTGGCGGCGGCCGTCGTGGTGCCGGTCATCCTGCTGATCCGTGCGATCGTGCAGATGACGCGCACGCATCGTCGAGCGCAACGCGCCAAGGGGCGCTTCACCAAGCGGGAGCGATCCATGCTCGATCGGGGTCGCCTTGCGAGCGACGCGTGGGAGCGGGCTCGTGCTGCGCGCACCGCACTGCTCCACCATCAAGTGCCCGCGACGATCTCGCAGTGGGACATCGTCCCCTATGCCGGTGAGGTCTTTTTCGCACGGACGCAGCTGACGTACGCGCGCTACTACGGTCGGGACGTGATGTACTCGCAGTCGTCGACCATCGCTCTGGGCAATCCGGCGTTCGTCGTCGGTGCGCTCGCCGTCACCGCGCTCACCAACTCATCGGCGCGTTCAAGGGCCGCCGCTGAGGCGGCCCCGCAGTGGCGGGAATGGCAGGCGTCGGCAGTGTACGTGTCGAACCGCAGACTTGCGGTGCACGCGGGCGGTCGATGGCTCTCGTTCGACTACGCCACCATGACGGCGGTGTATCCCGAGGTCGCGGCGGCGACTCTCATCTGCCAGTTCGCGGATGCGGAGCCGCTGCTGCTCAGTGGTGATGACGCAGCGTGGGCCGCCGTGTTCACCGTGCTGCAGACGCACGGCCTCGACGCCGTGCGAGAGCATCCGTCTCTCCTCGCCCTCGATCGCGAAGCCGTCCTGCCCGATCTTCCGCCAGTGGGCAGACGCCGCTGATCCTTCCTCAGCTCGTCGCCCAGTCCGCCGGCCCTGTCGAACCGGCGGGGTAGTCCTCGACGGGCACGGCCCCCGACGCCCAGGCGTCACGGACGGGCTGGATGATGCGCCAGCACTCCTCGGCCTCGTCGGCGCGCACCGACAGCGCGACCTCTCCGTCGAGGAGCTCGTCGATGACCTCCTCGTAGGACCGCCGCTGCCCTTCGCCCAGATCGGCGGACAGCTCTTCGTCGCGCAGCGCGAAGGGATCATCGCCACCCGTCACGTGCAGCCTCAGCCGCATCTCGTCGGGTCCCAGCGAGAACGTCAGCCGCCCGCCGTCGACGGGCGAGCCTGCGAGCCCCTTCGGCACGTGCCGCACCGGACGGAACGTCACGACGACCTCCGACGTCTTCGCCGCCAGCGCCTTGCCCGACCGCAGCACGAAGGGCACGCCTGACCAGCGGTCGTTGGCGACCTCGAACACGACCTCGGCCAGCGTCTCCGTGTCGCGTGCGGCATCCACCCCCTCCTCATCGGCGTACGAGGGCAGGTCCCGATCGTCGATCCGCCCGGCCGTGTACCGAGCGCGACGTGACGACTGCGCCGGATCGTCGTCGAGCACGTGCGTCGCGCGGAGTATCGCGGCTTTCGCGTCGCGGAGGTCGCGCTCGTCGATGCTCGCCGGCGGGTCCATCGCGACGAGTGCGAGCACCTGCAGCAGATGACTCTGGATCATATCGATCATGGCGCCCGCCTTGTCGTAGTAGCGGGCTCTGCCCTCGAGGGCGATGCTCTCGTCGAATCGGATGAGCACCGACTCGATGTGCTCCGCCGACCAGACCGGCTCCCAGATGCGGTTCGCGAGCCGCACGCCCATGAGGTTGAGCAGCATGGAGCGGCCGAGGAAGTGATCGACGCGGAAGATCTGGCGCTCCGGCACGAGAGCGGTGAGCATCTCGTTGAGCTCGCGCGCCGTCTTCTCGTCGTCGCCGAAGGGCTTCTCCATCGCGAGCACCGTGCCCTCGGGGAGCGTCATGCCCTGCATCGCTGCGATCGCCGCCCGAGTCACTGCGGGCGGCAGGGCGAAGTACAGCACGGTGCCGGGTTCGAGGGTGTCGATCAGAGCCGCGACCGCGTCCCGGTCGGTGACGTCGGCCGAGGTGTAGTCGCCGATCGTCACGCGGTCGATCGCGCCCGGGAAGTCGGCGAAGGCGACGCCGACCAGCTTCTTCCACGCCTCGGGGTCGCGCTCCTCCGTGCCCGATCCGCGCAGCACCACGCGCCGATGCGTCTGCCTGGCGAGCAGGGATGCGAGCGAGGGGAGCAGCAGCCGGGACGTCAGGTCGCCCGAGGCGCCGAGGATGAACAGGGTGGTGGGAGTGGTCGCCATGGGCGAGACGTTAGCCCGAACGGCGGCGGAAGGCCACCCTCTGGCGAGGGACGGATGCTTTTGATAACCGTGCGGCATCCTCTCAGCGCTTCCGTGATGTGAAATCGAGACTCCGAGATATGAGAAAAGTCTTGACTCGCTCGACGCGCGGCTGGTAGACCTGAACTGTTCCGATGACGGGGCACCTGGATCAGCAGACAGGGAAACTGAGCTGGCCCCTCGTGGGGCCGCTCCCCGGCTCCACCGTCACAGATGGAGTCGCTCATGTCACAGCCCGCCACCAGCACCTGGCTCAAGAATCCGCTCGGCATCTACACGGGGACCGACGCGGATGCCGCGGGCGGGATCGTCATCGAAGGCGCCGTCGTGCGCGAACTCGTGCCCGCCGGGGGCGCACCCACGGCCCCGGTCGACTCGGTCTTCGACGCATCCCGTCACGTCCTGATCCCCGGGCTCATCAACACCCATCACCACTTCTATCAGACGCTCACGCGCGCCTGGCGGCCGGTCGTGAGCGCTGAGCTGTTCCCCTGGCTGAAGGGCCTCTACGGCGTGTGGGCCGGCATCACGCCGCGCGATCTCGAGCTCGCCACGACCGTCGCGCTCGCCGAGCTGCTGCTCTCGGGATGCACGACCGCCGCCGACCACCACTACCTGTTCCCGAACGGGCTCGAAGAGGGCATCGACGTGCAGGTCGGGGTCGTGAAGAAGCTCGGCATGCGGGCCACGCTGACACGCGGGTCGATGTCGCTGGGTGAGGACGACGGCGGGCTTCCGCCGCAGCAGACGGTGCAGGATGCCGACACCATCCTCGCCGACAGCGAGCGGCTGATCGGCGCCTATCACGAGCGCGGCGACGGCGCCTTCGTGCAGATCGGCCTCGCGCCGTGCTCGCCGTTCTCGGTGACCACCGGCGTGATGCGCGACACCGCGGCTCTCGCCGAGCGACTCGACGTCCGCCTGCACACGCATCTGGCCGAGACCCTCGACGAGGAGGACCTCTGCCGCGAGATGTTCGGCCTGCGCACCGTCGACTACCTCGAAAGCGTCGGCTGGCTGTCGGATCGCACCTGGCTGGCGCACGGCATCCACTTCGACGACACCGAGATCGCCCGGCTGGGAGCCGCCGGCACCGCAGTGTCGCACTGCGCGACCTCCAACATGCGCCTCGCCTCGGGCATCGCCCGGGCGCTCGAACTCGAGGAGGCCGGCGCCCCCGTGGGGCTCGGCGTCGACGGCTCGGCCTCCAACGACGGCTCGAACATGATCCAGGAGGTGCGGCAGGCGCTGTATCTGCAGCGCCTGCGCTACGGCGCCGCAGCGATCACCCCCGAGCGGGCGCTGGGCTGGGCGACCGCGGGTTCCGCTCGTGCCCTCGGGCGCGGCGACATCGGCGTGCTCGCCCCCGGTGCGCAGGCCGACCTCGCGATGTTCACACTCGACGAACTGCGCTTCTCCGGCAGCCACGATCCGGTGGCCGCCCTGCTGCTGTGCGGCGCGGAGCGCGCCGACCGGGTGATGGTCGCCGGCCGCTGGCGCGTCACGGACGGCCGCATCGACGGCCTCGACGTCCCGCAGCTCATCGCCCACCACAGCGAGGCGGCCCGCGGCCTCCTCGCCAGACACGCCTGAACCCGAACCCGAACCCCATCCGAACCCGAACCCACGCAAACACGACGAAGAGGTCGCCATGACGAAACAGACCAAGGCCACCGGCCGCCCCGAAGACGAGCGGCTGCCGCTGGGTTCCACGATCGCCTACGGGCTCCAGCACGTGCTCACGATGTACGGCGGCATCATCGCCCCGCCGCTCATCATCGGCCAGATCGCCGGCCTCGACAGCACCGAGATCGGCGTGCTCATCGCCGCGTGTCTGTTCATGGGGGGTCTCGCGACCATCCTGCAGACCGTCGGCATCCCGTTCTTCGGATCGCAGCTGCCGCTCGTGCAGGGGGTCTCGTTCGCCGGCGTCGCCACCATGGGCGCGATCGTCACGAGCGGCGGCGGACTGCCCGCCGTGTTCGGCGCGGTGATCGTGGCGTCCATCATCGGCCTCCTGATCGCTCCGGTGTTCGCGACGATCATCCGCTTCTTCCCGCCCGTGGTCACCGGAGTGGTGATCACCACGATCGGGCTCACGCTGCTGCCGGTCGCGGCCGGCTGGGCGATGGGCGGCAATCGCAACGCCGACGATTTCGGATCGCCCGAGAACCTCATGCTCGCCGGCATCACCTTCGTGATCGTGCTGGTGCTCAGCAAGGTCCGTGTCGGCGCCGTCTCGCGTCTCGCCATCCTGCTCGCGATCGTGATCGGCACGATCTTCGCGGTGATCATCGGCAGGGCCGACTTCAGCACCGTCGGCGAAGGACCGGTCTTCGCGCTGCCCACGCCGTTCGCCTTCGGTCTGCCCACGTTCGAGATCGCGGGCATCATCTCGATGTTCATCGTGATCCTGGTGACGCTGACCGAGACCACGGCAGACATCCTCGCAGTGAGCGAGATCGTCGGCACCAAGGTCGACTCCAAGCGGATCGCTGCGGGCCTGCGCGCCGACATGCTCTCGAGCGCGGTCTCGCCCGTGTTCGGCACGTTCACGCAGTCGGCGTTCGCGCAGAACGTCGGCCTGGTCGCCATCACCGGCGTCAAGAGCCGCTTCGTGGTGACCGCCGGCGGCGCCGTCCTCGTGATCCTCGGCCTGCTGCCCGTGCTCGGACGCGTCGTCGCCGCGGTTCCTTCGCCCGTGCTCGGCGGAGCGGGCATCGTCCTGTTCGGCTCGGTCGCGGCATCCGGCATACGCACCCTCGCCAAGGTCGACTACCGCGACAACATGAACCTCGTGATCGTCGCTTCGGCGCTCGGCATCGGCATGCTGCCGATCGCCGCACCGACCATCTACGACCAGATGCCGTCGTGGTTCGTCACGATCTTCCACTCCGGCATCAGCTCCGCCGCGGTGGCCGCGATCCTGCTGAATCTGCTCTTCAACCACCTCGGCAGCGCCAAGCGCAAGAACGCGTTCGTGTCGGCGCCGACCCGCAGCATCCCGATCGCGATCCTCGACGCGCTGGAAGACGGCGACTCCGTCGTCGACGGCAAGGTGGTCGACAAGGAGGGCAACGAGATCGTCGTCGACCGACCAGCGCACTGACCCCTTGGGGCGGATGCTCGCGTGTGGCGCGGCTCGGTCGCTTGAGTCGAGCGTGGGGAGGTGACACACTCCGGTCATGGCTGCCCGCATCGAGGACTACGCGCTTCTGAGCAACTGCCGCACCGCTGCACTGGTATCGACGGCGGGCAGCATCGACTGGCTGTGCCTGCCCCGCCTCGATTCCCCGTCGGTGTTCGGCGCGCTGCTGGGAGACGAGGCGCACGGCCGGTGGGAACTGCATCCGGCCGACCCTCGGGCCGAGCATTCGCGGCGCTACGACGGCGACACCTTCGTGCTCATCACCCGCTGGGAGCTCGACGACGCGATCGCCGAGGTGCACGACTTCATGCCGATCGGACTCGATCCGGACGTCGCCATCCGCCGCACGGATCTCGTCCGCAGGATCGTGGGTGTGCAGGGCGAGATCGACTTCGTGCAGCACGTCAGCATCCGCTTCGACTACTCGCGCGGCATGCCGTGGGTGCGGCAGACCGGAACGGCCGCGGAGCCCTGCCTGGTGGCGATGGGCGGGCCGGATGCCGTCGCCATCCGCGGCGCGCGGCTGACGGCCGCCGACCACCAGCACCGCGGCGAGCTGACGGTGACGGCGGGGGACGTGCACGACCTGCAGCTGACGTGGTTCCCCTCGCATCGCGACGTCCCTCCGCTTCTCGACGTCGACGACGAGGTCGAGCGCACGAAGGACTGGTGGCAGAGCTGGGCCGACCGCATCTCTCATGACGGACCCAGACGCGGCGACGTCGTGCGCTCCTTGCTGCTGCTGCGTGCCCTCACCAACCACGAGACCGGCGGCATCGCGGCCGCGGCCACCATGGCGCTGCCTGAGGAGATCGGCGGAGAGCGCAACTGGGACTACCGCTACGTCTGGCTGCGCGATGCGGCTCTCACGCTGGAGGCGCTGCTCGATCACGGCTTCCTCACCGTCGCCGATCGCTGGCGTGAGTGGCTGCTCCGGGCGGTCGCGGGCGATCCGGCCGATCTGCAGATCATGTACGGCCTCGCGGGGGAGCGCGACCTGCTGGAGCGCGTGCTGCCGGAGTTCCCCGGTTATCAGGGCTCGTCGCCGGTGCGTCTGGGCAACGGCGCGGCCGCTCAGTACCAGGCGGACGTCGTGGGCGAGGTGCTGGTCACGCTCTCGGCCGCGCGCTCGGCCGGCCTCGACGAGTCGGAGTTCTCCTGGCCGCTCGAGCGGCAGCTGGTGCGGTTCGCCTCCGAGCAGATCGAACGGCCCGACCAGGGGCTGTGGGAGATCAGGGGCGATCCGCACCACTTCACCCACTCCCGCGTCATGATGTGGGCCGCGTTCGACCGCGCGGTGCGTGCGGTCGAGGACTTCGGGCTGGAGGGTCCCGTCGAGCGCTGGCGAGGACTGCGCGAGCGGATGCGCGCCGAGATCGACGGTCAGGGCGTGGTCGACGGGCACTTCGTGCAGTACTACGGCACGACCGAGGTCGACGCCTCGCTGCTGCTGCTTCCGCAGGTCGGATACTGCCCGCCGGATGATCCGCGGATGCTGGCGACGGTCGAGCGCATCGAGCAGACGCTCATGCCCGACGGGCTCGTGCAGCGCTACCGCACGGGAACGGGAGTCGACGGTCTCGCCGGGTCCGAGGGCGCGTTCCTCGCATGCTCGTTCTGGCTGGTCGAGCAGTACGCCGTCACCGGTCGACATGAAGAGGCCCATGCGCTCATGGACCGGCTGTGCGGTCTGACGAACGATGTCGGGATGCTGTCGGAGGAGTACGACACGGTCGCCGGTCGTCAGCTCGGCAACACACCGCAGGCCTTCTCTCATCTGGCGCTGGTCCGCGCCGCCGACGCGCTGGCGCGGAACGCGCACCGGCCGCGGTGACGCGGGAAGCGGCGGTCGCCACGTCGCGGCGGCGCCGGGAGGTCGCGCCGAACACAGCGGCGCCCCCGCTCAGCTGCGAGGCCCCTGCCGAGTGACGTGACTCAGCAGCGGCGCCGCAGACGAGCAGGGGCGTCGGCGTGCGAAGGGTCGGTCCTCAGGCGCTGAGGATGACCGTCTCGACGATCGGGCGGCGCACGCGCGGAGCGGTCTCGGCCTGCTGCAGGCCCTCGGGAAGGCCGGTCGCGTCACCGAGCTCGCCGACGGCGATGACCGTGGTGGGGCTGAAGCGCGGAGCCAGATCGGCGAACTCGCGCACGACCTCGGGGTCGAAGCCGCTCATCTGGTGCACGAGCAGACCCTCGTGGTGCGCCTGCACCGAGAAGTGGGCGACGGCCTGGCCGAGGTCGTAGACGGCGTGGCTGATCGGCTTGCCGTCCTCCGACTCGGTCTCGGCGATCGAGACGATCAGCACGGAGGCGTTCGCGGCCCAGAGCTGGTTGAACTCGACGAGCGAGTCGACGATCTGGTCGAAGAGGGCGGTGCCGCGGTGGGCGACGATGAAGCGCCACGGCTGCAGGTTGTACGCCGACGGCGACCAGCGAGCGGCCTCGAGAGCGGCGTTCAGCTTGGCGTCGTCGATCGTGTTGGCGGCGTCGTACGCGCGGGGGCTCCAGCGGGCGGCGAGCACGTCGAGAACGGGGTGCTCGGTGGGGGCGGTGCGGTCGAGAACGGGAGCGCTCATGGGAATGCCTTTCAGAAGGAGCGGATCGGACTCCTTCGTCCGGGTTACATCGAGCCTAAACGCATGTATGTGCATGCATATTCCCCGTGACACGGAATGACTTCTGGCGTGCTCGTCGTGCCTGCCGAGACCCCCACCTGTTGCCGAGACCCCCACCTATTCGCGCGAACAACTGGGGGTCTCGGCACGAATTGGGCGTCTCGGCGACGCGGGCGGATGCCGCGACGGGCGGCCGCGGCATCCTGCTCAGACCCGGGTCACTTCACCTTGACCTTCGTGCTCGAGGTCGCTGTCACGCCCCGCGAGTTCTCCAGCTCTCCCGTGTAGACGTACGTCCCCGGCGCGCGCCCGGTCAGGGGCACGTCCACCGAGCGCCGCCCGGCATCCGCATCGAGAGGCGTGGTGGAGATCAGTGTTCCGTTCTCGTACAGCCGGAACACCGTCGCATCCTCGCCCTTCTTCTGGGTCATGCTGACAGTGAAGCCGTCGGAGGCCTTCGACTCGGAGAGCTTTCCCTTCGCCGGGGGAGCGGTCGCCGCGTCATCCGTGCTCTGCCACATCGTCGGCGCGATCGGCGTCACCGCTATGCTGCGGATCCGGGCTGCACCTCCCTCGGACCACGCCGAGATCTCGGTCGCTCCGGCGTTCGGGAACACCTGGTCCGTCAGCGACACCCGGCCAGCGGCCGTGAACAGCTCGACGGATGCTCGATCGATGTAGAGCTCCAGGGTCACCGACCCGTCGGCAGCGAGCGTCGCGCTGGGCAGCGGAGCGTCGTCGACCGAGGGGAACGACGGGTTGAAGTCGACGAGACCCGAGTCGGTGCGATCGATGAACACTCGCTGCGCTTCGGCGTCGTAGCCGATGCGGGTGCCGCTCGTCTCATCGCCGAAGACGGTGATCCCCGCCTTCTGCGCCGACCCCGGCTCCAGCACGACCTCGATCTTCGCGACCTCTGCGGAGAGGTCGAGGGGCGTCGGGCCGTCCACGGCGACGTCGGCGCGCGTCTGCACCCTGCTGAGATCGAGCTGACCGTCGAGCTGCGGCACGACGCGCTGTGCGAGCCGCGGACCCTCGGGCGTGCTCACGAGGCGCACCTCTCGGGGGAGCGCCATCGAGCTGCGCCAGGTCGACGTCGGGATGTCTCCCGCGTAGTCCCAGTCGTTCATCCACGCCTGCATGACACGCGAGCCGGCATCGGGGGTGCCGGAGTACGAGACGCCCGCGTAGTAGTCGCGGCCCCAGTCGAGCCAGTCGTAGCCGTCTGCGGGGACCGGCACGCCGGCGGAGGCGAAGGTCACCTGGTCGAGGAGCAGATGCCCCCAGCCGCCGCGGTTGTTGTCGATCGCGACGATCTGCGCCTGCTCACCACGCAGCTCCGCGACGTTCCACGACCTCCACGTCAGGGCCTCGCTGTTCGAGCCGGTGGCGCTGCGCACGATCCGGCCGTCGACCACGAGGTTCACGGACGTCTCGTCGGAGCGGACCTGGGCCGCTTCGTCTCCGATCACGACGTTGTCGAACGTCAGATGACCCCAGCCGCCGTCGGCGTCGTCGTGGATCCGGATCTCGGCCTGCTCGCCGCGCAGGTCTGCGACGTTCCACGAGGCCCAGTTCAGGCTCCCGGAGTTCGTGCCGGTCTGCGTGCGGACGACCTCGCCGTTCACGAGCAGTTCGGCCTGCAGTGATCCGTCGGTGCGTCGGCCGCCGCCGATGAGGAACGACACGTGGTCGCCGTCGATGGTGAACGCTGGCGAGGTCATGTCGCCGCGGTTCGCATCGCCGTCGGGACCCGCCTCGAAGGTGTTGATGCGCCGTGTGCCGAGGTAGCCCTCGCCACCCTGGGTGGACGGGCTGCGATCGGGGTCGGTCGCGAAGTCGTCCGTCAGCGTCCATCCCGACTCGGCGAGGTTCTGACCGTCCGGCAGCTCGAAGTCGTACAGCGTCGTGGACCCGGCCGGAGGCAGGTTGGAGAGCTGGGAGCCGTCGACGTGCGGGTGATCGCCGCCGCCGACAAGCAGGTCGATGTAGTCGTCCTCGATCGTGAACGCCGGCGACTCGAGAGTCCCCGTCGGGGCGTCGCCGCCGAGGAATCCGTTCACCAGCCCGTCGCCGATCCAGCCCGAGACCGCCTGCTGCCCGGGAATCGTGCCGGCGGCCGGCGCTGTTCCCCAGGGGCCGGAGATCTCGGCGGCCGGATCGTTGCGCACGGTCCATCCGTCGTAGTCGCCACCGTCGAACCCGGCGAACACGCGCCCCTCCGGTGCTGCGGGGGCGGCATCCGTCGTCTCGGAGGTGAACGTCGTGCCGTCGAAGTCGCCGACGAAGTACTGACCGGTGCTTCCGCCGTTCGGCCCGCCCGGATTGAGGTTCACGACCATGACCCACTTCGTGTTCCCCTGATCTCCGTCGACCGGAAGCGGGAACAGGTCGGGGCATTCCCAGATGCCGCCGGTGGCGTTCGCCGGCCCGAAGTCCGACAGGTGCTCCCAGTTCTTCAGATCGGTGCTCTTGGAGATCACGACCTTGTGCTCGAGAGCCTCCACGGCGACCATCACCCAGTACCTGCCGGCGGGACCGTCGTACTCGAAGACCTTCGGGTCGCGGAAGTTCGCCGAGCCGCGGTCGAGAACCGGGTTGCCCTCGTACTTGGTCCAGGTCTGACCGTCGTCGAGGCTGTAGGCGAGCGACTGGGCCTGCAGCCCGGCGTGCTGCGGATGCTGCGCGGTGTACGCCGAGGTGTAGATCGCCACCATGGGGCTGGATCCTGCGGGGCCGAACCCGGCGGAATTGTCGTGGTCGACGACGATCGAACCCGAGAAGATGTCCTCGATCGGGCGGCCGGCATCGTCGAACGTCTGCGGGATCGCGAGTGGCTGCTGCGTCCAGTGCAGCAGGTCTGGCGAGGTGGCATGTCCCCAGCTCATGTTGCCCCACGTGGTCCCCTGCGGGTTGTGCTGGAAGAACAGGTGATAGACGCCGTCCGCGTAGACGAGCCCGTTCGGGTCGTTCATCCAGTTCTGCTCGGGGGTGAAGTGGACCAGCGGCCGGTACTGCTCGTCGCCGGGCGCGACGTCGTCGGCGACGGCAGGCAGGCCGAAGCATCCGATCATGACCGACGCGCCCAATGCGGCGGTCAGTGCGGTGCGGGCTCTCGTGCGCCCACCTCGAGGGCGATTCAACGGGGGGATGATCATTCGCGCTCCTTCGTGCGTGACCGATTGACATCGATGTCAATCTCTGTCGCGAGAAGTTACGCCTTGTCCGGTGGACAACGCAAGCGCGAGTTCGCGCGAGTCAGCCGGGAGGTGCGATCTCGCCGGAGCCTCGGGGGATCAGACGCGTGGGCACGACGTCGCGGATCGGCTCATCGTCGGGGCCTTCGAGCAGTGCGAAGAGCCGCTCTGCCGCGCGACGGCCGATCTCCTGCGGATCCTGCGCCACAACGGTTACGCCGGGGTCGAGCAGATCTGCGAGCGGCAGGTCGTCGAAGCCGACGAGGGCGACCGTGTGAGAGCAGCCGGCATCGCGAAGCGCGTGGAGGGCGCCGATCGTGATGAGGTTCTGCGCGCTGAAAACGGCGGTCGGGGGTTCCGCGGAGTGCAGCATCCGCTCGAGGGCTGCGCGTGCCGTGTCGACGTCGTGCAGGTCCGTGGCCATGAGAGCGTCCGAGCGGGAGATGCCGGCGGCCGCCAGTGCGTCGAGGTATCCCTGCTGGCGCTCGCTCGCGGTGGCGAGGTCGAGGCGGTCGGCGAGAAGGGCGATGCGGCGATGACCGCGTGCGACGAGGTGCTCCACTCCGGATGCCGCCCCCGCGCGGTTGTCGCTGGCGACGGTGTCGAGTCCGTCGACGAGGGGCTCGCGGTCGACGAACACGGCGGGGATGCCGCGCTCGCGCAGCTGCGCGAGATAGTCCGGCCGACGGGATGCGGTGGTGAGGATCAGGCCGTCGACCCGTCGCTGCAGGAAGGCGCGGACCGCGCTGCCCTCGCGAGCGGGATCGTCGTCGAGGCTCGATGCGAACACGGCCATGCCGCGCTCGGCGGCCAGGTCCTCCACCACCCGGTGGATCGCGCCGGCGAAGGGGTTGTCGACGCTTCCGACGAGCAGGCCCAGGGTGCGGGTGCGGCCGTCGGATCGGCGCAGGCTTCCGGCCTGCAGATCGGGCTGGTAGTCGAGCGCGCGGATCGCGTCCCACACTCGCGCCGCCGTGGCCTCCGAGACGTTCGGCTCGTCGTTGATGACGCGCGAGACCGTCTTCGTGCCCACCCCGGCGAGGGCGGCGACCTGCTTCATGGTGGCCCTCGGGCGGGATCCGGCGGAATGGCGGGGATCTGACATCGGTGTCACGGGATCGTCTCGATTCTTGCGATTGCACTTGACTCTACTGGGCGATGCGGGTACAACTGTCCCTGACATCGTTGTCAATGAGGCGACGAGCCGCCCGAGAGGATCTTTCAATGACGAAGCACTTCACCCGTCGCAGCCGCCGTGTGCTCGCCGCTGCGATCGGAGCATCCGCAGCACTCGCCGTCTCCCTGACCGGATGCGCCGGTTCCGGCCCGGCTGCAGGCGGAGGCTCCGATGACGAGATCGGCGTCTCGCTGATCGTCAAGACCAACTCCAACCCGTTCTTCATCGCGATGCAGGACGGCGCCAAGGCCGCCGCCGAGAAGGACGGTGTCAAGCTCACGCTGGCCGCAGGCAAGGAGGACGGCGACGAGGACACCCAGATCCAGGCGATCGAGGCGGCCATCTCCAAGGGCGACAAGGGGATCCTCATCACCCCCAACGGGCCCGCAGTGCTGGACGCGATCGACAAGGCGCGTCAGGCGGGCATCTTCGTGATCGCCCTCGACACGGTTCCCGACCCCGCCGACGCCGTCGACATCACGTTCGCGACCGACAACTTCCTCGCTGGCGAGTACGTCGGCCAGTGGACCGCAGGCGCCCTCGACGGCGAGGACGCGGTCATCGGCCTGATCGACCTGTTCGACGACAAGGCCGTCAGCGTCGACTACAGCCGCGATCAGGGCTTCCTCTCTGGTCTCGGCGTCGACCTCGGCGACGACCAGGTGAACGGCGACGAGGAGACCACCGGCAGCTACACCGGCGGCAAGGGCGGCTCGTACGAGATCGTCGGCAACGAGGCCTCCCAGGGCGCCGAAGACGGTGGCCGTACGGCGATGGAGAACCTCCTCGCCAAGAACCCCGACATCAACGTCGTCTACACGATCAACGAGCCGGCCGCCTACGGCGCGTACCAGGCGCTCGAAGCCGCGGGCAAGAGCAAGGACGACGTGCTGATCGTGTCGATCGACGGCGGCTGTGCGGGTGTCGGCCAGGTGAAGGACGGCATCATCGACGCCACCAGCCAGCAGTACCCGGTGAAGATGGCTGAGCTCGGAGTGAAGTCGATCGTCGACCTCGTGAAGGACGGCACGAAGCCCGAGAACACCGAAGGGCTCGACTTCTTCAACACCGGTGTGGCTCTCGTCACCGACACGCCCGTGGACGGCGTCGAGTCGATCGACACCGCCGCTGCTCTCGACATCTGCTGGGGCGGCAAGTAACACCTTCTCGGATGCCGCGACCGTCGACCCGTCCGGCCGCGGCATCCGTCCAACCCACGATCGGAAGTGACCCCGTGACTCAGCAAGCAGCCACCTCGACCCTGGATCTCGCCGCAGAGTTCCTCGACCGGCGCACGCCCGTCGACCGCATCCGCGGCCTGCTCCACCGCTATCCCGCCATCAGCCCCGCAGTCGTGCTCGTGATCGCCGTCATCGTCTTCGGCATCATCAACCCGCGCTTCTTCGCCGCCGCGAACCTCTCCCTCGTGCTCGACCAGGTCGCCGTCGTCGGCACGGTCGCGATCGCGCAGACCCTCATCATCCTCACCGCAGGCATCGACCTCTCCGTCGGCGCGCTCATGATCGGCACGTCGATGGTGATGGCGCAGACCGCCGCGAACAACGGGCTGCCCGCTCCCATCGCACTGCTGGCAGGACTGATCGCCGCGCTCGCCGCAGGCGCGCTGAACGGGCTGCTCGTCACCAGGGTCAAGCTGCCTCCGTTCATCGCCACTCTGGGCACGTTCAACGTCTTCATCGCTCTGACGCTGCTGTACAGCGGCGGGCAGACGATCCGCAAGGCGGACATGCCCGAGCTCCTCACCTGGACCGCGACCGCGATCCCGCTGGGAGACGTGCGGCTCACCGTGGGCGTCGTCATCATGCTCGCCCTCTACCTCGTGGTCGCGTACGTGCTCGGGCGCACCGCCTGGGGGCGTCACGTCTACGCGGTCGGCGACGACGCCGAGGCGGCTCGCCTCGCCGGCATCTCGACCAAGAAGGTGCTCATGAGCGTGTACGTGGCCGCGGGCGCCGTGCTCGCAGTCGCCGCGTGGATCCAGATCGGGCGTTCGGGGGCGGCGAGCCCCAACGCGGGTGCCGATCTCAACCTCGACTCGATCACCGCCGTGGTCATCGGCGGCACGTCGCTGTTCGGTGGACGCGGCATCATCTGGGGAACCCTGCTCGGAGCGATCATCGTCGGCGTGTTCCGCAACGGTCTGTTCCTCGCCGGCGTCGACGGTCTGTATCAGACCCTCGCGATCGGCATCCTCGTCATCGTCGCGGTCGCCATCGACCAGTGGATCAGGAAGGTACGCAAGTGAGCGCCACCGAAACCCAGCCCTTCGAGGCGCCGACGCCCGAGGGCGTCCCCGTGCTCGAGGCCAAGCGCCTCGTCAAGACATTCGGCCGCGTGGTCGGCCTCGACGGCGTCAGCCTCAAGGTCTTCCCCGGAGAAGTGCTCGCCATCATCGGCGACAACGGCGCCGGGAAGTCGACCCTGATCAAGTGCCTCACCGGGGCGTACATCCCGGATGAGGGGCAGCTGCTCCTGGACGGTCAGCCGGTGCAGTTCCGCGGACCGCAGGACGCGCGCAACGCGGGGATCGAGACCGTCTATCAGAACCTCGCGGTCTCACCCGCGCTCGACGTGGCCTCGAACCTCTACCTCGGCAGGGAGCGGCGCAAGCCCGGCATCATGGGCTCGCTGTTCCGTGCCCTGGACACGAAGGGCATGCGGGCGGACGCCCGCGCCGAGGTTCAGCGGCTGGGCATCTCGACTCTTCAGGACGTCACGGTGCCGGTCGAGAACCTGTCGGGTGGCCAGCGCCAGGCCGTCGCGGTCGCACGCGCCGCCGCGTTCGGGTCGAAGGTCGTGATCCTCGACGAGCCGACCGCGGCTCTCGGAGTGCGCGAGTCGAACCAGGTGCTCGAACTGATCCAGCGGCTCCGCCAGAACCTGGTCCCCGTGATCGTCATCTCGCACAATATGCCGCACGTGTTCCAGGTCGCGGATCGCATCCACATCCAGCGTCTGGGCAAGAAGGCGGCGACGATCACGCCCGAGTCTCACTCCATGACGGATGCCGTCGCGATCATGACGGGAGCGGCCACCGCATGAGCGAGCAGGTCGCGCTGTATGCGGAGTTCACGGCCGTTCCGGGAGCCGCCGACACGGTCGAGGGACTGATCGGCGAGTACGCCGAGGTCGTGCGCGCGGAGCCGGGGAACCAGGTCTTCGAGGTGTTCCGGCGGCACGAGGACGACCACCGGTTCGTCGTGTTCGAGACCTACCGCGATCGTGCGGCCTTCGACGAGCATCTCGGCGGTGAAGCCGGCGGGGCGTTCAACGCCCGGCTCGGGCCGCTGATCGTCGAGCCGCACAGCGTCCTCAGCTTCCTCACGCCGGTGCCGCGCGCGTGAGCCGTGACGTCCTGGTCATCGGCGAGGCGCTCGTCGACATCGTCCACCGTGGCGCCGACCGCATCGAGGAGACGCCGGGCGGCAGCCCCGCGAACGTCGCTCTCGCTCTCGCCCGCCTCGGCGACGAACCGCTGCTGCTGACCCAGCTCGGTGACGACCTCCGCGGGAGCGCGGTGCGGTCGTGGCTCTCGGCTTCAGGCGTCGACGTGCTCGTGGCCGCTGCGGAGCGCACCTCGACCGCGTCGGCGCGGCTCGGACCCGACGGTTCGGCCGAGTACGAGTTCGATTTGACCTGGACTCTCGACGGCATCGACGGGGAGTCCGTCGCCGAAGAGAGTCCGGGTATCGTGCACGTCGGCTCGGTCGCCGCTCTGCTGCATCCGGGAGCGGACGTCGTGCGGGCGCTGCTGGAGACGCTGCGGCCCGGCGCGCTGATCAGCTACGACCCCAACATCCGCCCGGCCCTGATCGCGGATCGGGCACGGGCCCTCCGAGACGTGGAGTCGCTCGTCGCGATGTCCGACGTCGTCAAGGCGAGCGACGAGGACCTCGAGTGGTTGTACCCGGGGCAGGATCCGCTCGAGGTGGCGAGGCGGCTGCAGCGCTCGGGTCCCGCCGTCGTGGTGGTGACACGAGGCGGTGAGGGTGCGTACGCGGCCACCGCGGCGGGTGCGGTCCAGGTCGGCGGCCGCAGCGTGGACGTCATCGACACCGTGGGCGCCGGCGACACGTTCATGGCCGCGCTGATCCATTCTCTGCAGGATGCCGGGCTCTCCGGCGCGACATCTCGCGAGGCGCTGCGCGGGATCGAGGAGGAGCTCGTGCGCGCGATGCTCGAGTTCGGCGCGGCGGCGGCCGCCGTGACGGTGTCGCGCCCGGGTGCGGATCCGCCTCTCCTCGGCGAGGTGGTCGTCGCCGCTTCGACGGTCAGTCCGGCAGGATCACGGATGCCGCGTCAGCCAGCGCACGACGCACGGCTCTGATCGAGGGGGCCGCTGCCGACACGCGGCGCGCGGACGAGAAGATCTCGCGTCTCGGAGCCCCGGGCAGGGGAGCGAGGTCGACCGTCGGCGCGTCTCCCGCCCAGACGAGCTCGGGCAGCAGCCCGACCGCGAGCCCCGCCCTGATCAGGCGGACATGCGTGGTGAGGTCGGCGACCTCGAAGTGCACGTCGGGTTCGAAGCCCGCGGTCCGGCACAGCTGCTCGGCCCACGCGCGTGACGCGGTGCCCGCGGGCTCCAGCACCCAGGGACCGTCCCGCGTCGTCCAGAGGGCCGCGGCGGCATCCGCTGCGGCCGGCGCACCCGGCTGCCGGGCCAGGGCGATCGCGTCGTGCGTGAGCACGACGCGGTCGAGGTCGGCGTTGATCGGGCGGGTGCGCCCCGGGTACTGCTCGGCGAGCATGAGGTCGAAGTCGCGGCTCGCGACGCCCACGAGACTCGTCTCGGGGTCGCTCTCGGTGACGTCGACGCGGAGGGCCGGATGCTGCGCCTGCAGAGCGAGCAGAGCGGGAGGCAGCAGTGCGTGGGCGGCTGTCTGGAAGACCGCGATGCGCACGGTGCCGGTGACCTCGGTGAGCGATTCGGCGACGGCGACCTGCGCGTGCTCGAGCTGGTCGAGGATGCCGATGGCCTCTGCCACGAGGACGTTGCCCTGAGGGGTGAACTGCACCCCTCGGCCCACTCGGCGCAGCAGCGGTGCGCCCACCTCGCGCTCCAGCGCGCTCAGCTGCTGAGACACCGTGGCCTTGCTGTAGGAGAGCGCATCGGCGACGGCCGAGAGAGTGCCGCGACGGCTCAGCTCGACGAGCATCCGCAGTCGATTGACGTCGAGCATCCGTCCCTTTCGATTGTTCACTGAAACCGAACAGAAATCACGCAGATCGGTTGATAGACGTAGCCTACTCGCGGGTCGCACAATGATCGGGAGACGCACGCGACCCGGGTGTGCGCCCCGTCTGTGGAAGGTTCCCCGCCAATGACCGTCGTCGACACCACCCCGCGTACCGAAGAGGTCGCCGCCCTCGTGCAGCGCTGGCTGAAGGAGAGCGAGACGCACCCCGTCGAGCCCGCAGCGCAGCGCCTGTCCGAGGTGCTCAAGGACCCGAACGGCCTCGACTTCACCGTCGGCTTCGTCGACGGTGTGATGCGGCCCGAAGACCTCCGCGTCGCCGGTCGCAAGCTCGCCGAGCTCTCCGAGATCACGCCGACCCTTCTTCCGGGTTACCTTCGCGCCGCGATCAAGACCGGCGGCTTCTGGGCGCCCAAGCTCCCCGGCGTCGTCGTGCCGATCTCGCGCCGCGTGCTGCGCGCCATGGTCGGACACCTCGTGCTCGACGCCACCCCCTCGAAGCTCGGGCCGGCGATCGCGAAGCTCCGCAAGAGCGGCAACCGCCTGAACCTCAACCTGCTCGGAGAGGCCGTGCTCGGCGAGCGCGAGGCCGGCCGCCGCCTCCAGGGCACCTACGACTTCCTGGCCCGCGACGACGTCGACTACGTGTCGATCAAGGTGTCCAGCGTCGTCAGCCAGCTGTCGATGTGGTCGTTCGACGAAGCGGTCGCCGACGTCGTCGAGAAGCTCACCCCGCTGTACCGCCTCGCCGCCGATGCCGAAGCGTCGGGCAAGGCGAAGTTCATCAACCTCGACATGGAGGAGTACCGCGACCTCGATCTCACGATCGCGGCATTCACCAGCATCCTCGACCAGTCGGGGCTCGAGAAGCTCGAGGCCGGCATCGTCCTGCAGGCCTACCTCCCCGACGCGCTCGGCGCCATGCAGCACCTGCAGGAGTGGGCGGCAGCGCGGCGGGCCAAGGGCGGGGCGCCCATCAAGGTGCGCGTCGTCAAGGGCGCGAACCTCGCGATGGAGGAGGTCGACGCGAAGATCCACGACTGGCCGCTCGCGACCTACTCGACCAAGCAGGACTCCGACACGAACTACAAGCGCGTGCTGGACTGGGCCATGACCCCGGAGCGGCTGGATGCCGTGCGCATCGGCGTCGCCGGGCACAACCTCTTCGACATCGCGTACACGTGGCTGCTCGCGAAGGCTCGGGGCGTCACGGATGCCGTCGAGTACGAGATGCTGCTGGGCATGGCGACCGGCCAGGCCGAGGCGGTCCGCAAGGACGTCGGCCGACTGCTGCTCTACACGCCGGTCGTGAACCCGGCCGAGTTCGACGTCGCGATCGCCTATCTCGTCCGCCGCCTCGAAGAGAACGCGAGCCCCGAGAACTTCATGTCTGCGGTGTTCGAGCTCGCCTCGAATCCCGCGCTGCTGACGCGCGAGCGCGAGCGCTTCGAGCGTTCGGTCGCGGGCCTCGAGGCCGACCGCGGGGTTCCGGCCCCCCACCGCGTGCAGAACCGTGCGGAGGAGGCGGAGTCCGCTGTGCCCCTGAGCCCGTCGAAGGGCACCGGCTTCCACAACCAGCCCGACACCGATCCGGCGCTCGCCGCGAACCGGGCATGGGGGCGCGAGATCCTGCGCCGCAGCGTGAGCACCGCGCTGGGCGAAGGGGCCATCGCGGCTGCACGCGTCGATACCGCGTCACAGCTCGACGAGGTGTTCGCCGCCGCATCCGCCGCCGCCGAGAAGTGGGCCGCACGCCCCGCCGCCGACCGCGCCGCCGTGCTGCACCGCGCGGGCGCCGAGCTGTCCGCGCGACGGGGTCAGCTCATCGAGATCATGGCTCACGAGGCGGGCAAGACGATCGCCGAGGCCGACCCCGAGATCTCCGAGGCGATCGACTTCGCGCACTACTACGCCGAGCGCGCCCTCGACCTGGAGAAGATCGCCGGCGCCGCGTTCGTGCCGTCGAAGGTCACGGTCGTCACTCCGCCGTGGAACTTCCCCGTCGCGATCCCCGCGGGCGGCGTGCTCGCCGCGCTCGCGTCCGGTTCGGCGGCGATCATCAAGCCCGCCAAGCTCACGCAGCGCTGTGGAGCCGTGATGGTCGAGGCGCTGTGGGCCGCAGGCGTGCCGCGCGACCTGCTCGCCCTCGTCGATCTCGCCTCGCGCGATCTCGGCACCCAGCTCGTGTCGAGCCCGATCGTCGACAGGGTGATCCTCACCGGCGCGTACGAGACCGCGCAGCTGTTCCGCTCGTTCCGCTCCGATCTGCCTCTCCTCGCCGAGACCAGCGGCAAGAACGCGATCATCGTGACGCCGTCGGCCGATCTCGATCTGGCCGCGGCCGACGTGGCGCGCAGCGCCTTCGGCCACGCGGGGCAGAAGTGCTCCGCCGCGTCGCTCGCCATCCTCGTCGGCTCTGTCGCCGACTCGAAGAGGTTCGAGCGCCAGCTCGTCGACGCCGTGACCTCGATGCGCACAGGCCTCCCGAGCGACCCGGCCACGCAGATGGGCCCGATCATCGAGCCGGCGAACGGCAAGCTGCTCAAGGCCCTCACCACGCTGGAGCGGGGCGAACGCTGGCTCGTCGAGCCGAAGAAGCTCGACGACGAGGGCCGGCAGTGGACGCCCGGCGTGAAGACCGGAGTCGCGCCCGGCTCCACGACCCACATGACCGAGTTCTTCGGCCCGGTGCTCGGCGTCATGCGCGCGAAGGACCTCGACGAGGCCATCCGTCTGCAGAACGCCGTCGACTACGGCCTGACCGCAGGTCTGCACTCGCTCGACTCCGACGAGGTGGCCACCTGGCTCGACCGCGTCGAGGCCGGCAACCTCTATGTCAACCGCGGCATCACCGGTGCGATCGTTCAGCGCCAGCCCTTCGGCGGCTGGAAGCGGTCGGCCGTCGGCGCCGGCGCGAAGGCCGGCGGACCGAACTACCTGTTCGGTCTGGGGGAGTGGCAGCCGGCCGAGCTGCCCGCCGCGGCTCCGGGCGCCGCGATCTCGGCACCGGTCGCACAGGTGCTCTCCGCTGCCGACGCCTCTCTCGACGCAGTGGAATCCGAGTGGCTGCGCCGCGCGGCGGCATCGGACGAACAGGCCTGGACGAGCGAGTTCGGCGTCACCAGCGACAAGTCGGGACTCGGCGTGGAGCGCAACGTGTTCCGCTACCGACCCACCGAGGTCGACGTGCGCATCGCCGAACATGCGCCTCTCGTCGACGGCATCCGCGTCCTGGCCGCTGCCCTGCGCAGCGGAAGCCCGTTCACGGTCTCGGCACCCGCACTGCCCTCGGCGGTCGAGAAGGCGCTGCGCGCCGCGGGCGTCGCCGTCAAGCACGAGAAGGATGCCGCCTGGGTCAAGCGCTTCGCGAAGGCGCAGGCGAAGGCCGAGCACAGCTGGCGGCGCGTCCGCCTGGTCGGGGGCGACCCGGCGCCGCTGTTCGAGGCTCTCGGCGGGATCCCCGACGTCGCGGTCTGGTCGCACGCCGTGACCGGCGCGGGCCGCGTCGAGATGCTGCCGTTCCTGCACGAGCAGGCCGTCTCGATCACCAACCACCGCTTCGGCAATCCGACCGCGCTGGCCGACGGCGTGATCTGAGCCCGCGGCGGGACGACCTCCGTGTTCCCCCGGTGCCGCCGCCCCCCCCGGCACCGGTCAGACCCCCAGCTGCCGACGCCGCGTCACGCCGAGACCCCCTGCTGCCGTCGAAACCCCCAGTTGCAGCTGGGGGTCTCGATGACAACAGGGGGTCTCGGCGGTCGGGGCCGGGCGGGACAGCACGGCCGTCGAGCAGAAGGCAGCAGGCAGCCCCGCAGCAGGCGGCGCGGCTCAGCCCCGCAGCGCCTCCGCGAGCTTGACCCTGGTGCCCATCCGCAGCAGCGAGTTCTCGTAGATCTTGGCGCCGATCATGATCGCGGCGACGCACGAGGCGAGCAGGATCACGAGGCTGATCAGCGGCTCCCACCACTGCGCTTCGCCGACGAACAGGCGCATCGGCATCCCCACCGGAGCCGAGAACGGCACGTACGACATGATCGTCAGCACGAGCGGGTTGTCGTTGAAGAAGATCACGAGGAAGTAGGGCGCCATCACGAGCATCATGATCGGCGTCGTGGTCGACCCGATGTCCTCCATGCGCGAGACCATCGAAGCGGCCGCGGCGTAGAGCGCCGCCAGCAGCACGAAGCCGAACAGGAAGAACACGGCGAACCAGATGATCGGGGCGCCGAGACCTGCGAGCACGGCATTCTGACCGGTGACGATGAGCCCGACCGTGGCGATCGCGGCGAGCGCGATGATCTGGGCCATCGCCAGCACCGTGTTGCCGATCACCTTGCCGGCGAGCAGCGTGCGCGCCGAGATCGATGACAGCAGCACCTCGACGACGCGCGTCTGCTTCTCTTCGACGACGCTCTGCGCGATCGTGGCGCCGAAGGTCGACGCGGCCATGAAGAACACCAGGCCGAAGCCGATCGCGATGAAGTACCGCAGCAGCGGGTTGGTGGTCGCGGGTTCCAGGATCTCGACGGACGGCGAGACCGACAGTCCGCTGACGATGCTCCCGGGTGCATCGGTGAGCGCGATCACGGTGTAGCCGAGGGGGCCGTCGTCGGGCAGCACGGCCGCCTCGACGTCCTCAGAGCGCACGAGCTTCTCGGCCTCGCCTCGGTCGGCCACCTCCCTGACCTCGACGTTCGGCAGGGCCTCGACGGCGGCGATCGTCTGCGAGGTCGCGGCCACGGCCGTGGCCTCGGGGTTCTTGCTCGTGAACCCGCCGATCAGGACGCCGGCGAGTGCGATGAGCAGCAGGATGCCGGTGGAGATCAGGAACGTCTTGCTGCGCAGCTTCGAGGCGATCTCGCGTTCGGCGACAAGCCAGACGGCCTGGGTCCCTGAGCCGGTCGAAGGGTTCACTGGATGACCTCCTTGAAGATCTGGGCGAGAGACGGATGCTTGGGGGCGAAGCTCGCGACGTCGCCGCGGTCGACCGCCGTGCGCAGCACCAGCTGCGCGACCGCGGCGCTCTCCGCCTCGAACAGGGCGTACCCGCCTTCGAAGTCGAGCACCGTCACGCCCGGCTCGGTGCGCAGCCAGCCCGCGTCTCCCGCGGAGACCAGTTCGTACCGGTCGCCGGCGTGCTCGGCGCGCAGCGCGTCGCGCGAACCGGCCGCGCGGATCGTGCCGCCGGCGAGGATGACGAGGTCGTCGCACAGCCGCTCGACCACGTCGAGCTGGTGCGAGGAGAACAGGATCGAGGCGCCCTTCGCGGCGCTCGCCTGCAGGACGCCCGCGACCACGTCGACCGCGAGCGGGTCGAGGCCCGAGAACGGCTCGTCGAGGATCAGCACCTGGGGCTCGTGCACGAGAGAGGCGGCGATCTGCGCGCGCTGCTGGTTGCCGAGCGAGAGCGACTCGATGGTGTCGTTCAGGCGGGCGTCGAGTCCGAGTTCGGTGAGAAGGGCCGTGGCGCGAGCCGCGGCATCCGTCTTGCTGAATCCGTGCAGTCGCGCGAGGTAGACGATCTGCTCGAGCACCTTCATCTTCGGGTAGAGGCCGCGCTCCTCCGGCATGTAGCCGAAATGCCTGCGGTCCTCCGCGGTGAGCGGCGAACCGTCGAGCTCGACGCGACCGCCGTCGGCCGAGAGCAGTCCGAGAACGATCCGCATGGTCGTCGTCTTGCCGGCACCGTTGCCGCCGACGAACCCCGTCAGGCGCCCGGGGGCGACCTGGAACGAGACGTCGTCGAGCACGAGCCGCGAGCCGTAGCTCTTGGTGATGTCGCTCAGTTCGAGCTTTCCTGTGGTCACTTCGGCTCACTCCGTTCGCTCAGCGCAACGCATGGCTTCACGCTATGACCGCAGGTCGTGCCGGGGCATCCTCCGCACGGTGGATTGCGGCGGAGTCCCCCTGGAGGGGGATCAGCGTGCGAAGAGCACGGCGAGGACGGCGAAGGCGAACGGCAGCAGCGCCATCCCGCCGGCCACGACGAGGACGATCGTGATGATAAGCCACGGGCTCCGGGTGCGCAGCCGCTGACCGGGCGGGGCGACCCCCGGCGGCGGCGGGGTGAGCAGGGCCGAGGGTGCTGCGAAGGGCAGAGCGGATGCCGCGGCCGAGGGCGTCGCGGCGACGGGCTGCGCCGCCGCCCGCAGCCGGTCGTCGCGCCACCGCGCCCACTGGTCGAGCTTGGTCATCATGGCGGCGACCGCGCCGAACAGCCACGACCACGTCGCGGGATCCAGCGTCGAGACGGGGCGACGCGTGTAGAAGAACATCCAGTCGTCGACGATCTCGACGTTGAGCTGCGCGAGGTTGTCGATGAAGCGCGCCATGACGTCGGGGGTGAACAGGTACAGTGCGTCGACCTCGTAGCCCGAGGGGCAGAACAGCGAGAAGTAGCGGTCGAAGTCTCCCTCGAGCGACAGCCGCTGCTCCTGGGAGAATCCGGCGGCCACGTCGGACCCCAGAGTGGTGTCGCTCAGCGCGTCGAGCACGATGTGCGGCAACGGCACATCGAGCTTGATCGCGACGTAGCCCCAGCGATGCGTGGTCGAGTTCTTGCCGTTGCTGGTCGTGTACTGGTAGTTGCCGAACTCGACGAAACGCGGTGCCGTTCCGCGCACGACGTCGGTGGACATCCGGCTGGTGCCGTGCGAGTAGATCATGCCGGGCAGCGGCGGCGCGTCGAGCTTGGCGAAGTACTCCATCGAGTTCGCGGCGGCGAAGACCGAGAGCCGGTAGCTCGCGAGTTCGCGCGCGGCCCTGGCACGCTGCATCGCGATCGCCGCGAGCGTGACCATCCCGCCCGTGAACACCGTGGCGAGGAGGGCGGCGACCAGCGCGCCCGTGCCGCGGGCGATCGCGTAGCCGAGCCCCATAGCCATCACGTAGACCAGGGGCAGCACGAAGATGGCGAGGACGACGCCGAGGATGATGTACACCGCGAGCTGCGAGCCGGAGGAGTTCGCCGCGCGCTGTGCGCGGGCGAAACGCGCGACTTCGGCGCTGTCGACGGGATCGACAAGGGGGCGGGCGTCGAAGAATCCGGGGGCGCTCACGATTACACGCTAACCCCGGGCGCGCTTTCCCGCGTGCAGCATCGCCCGCACGAGCAGGCCGGCGACGAGCGCCCAGAAGGCGGCGCTGACTCCCAGCACAGCGATCCCGGATGCCGCGACGAGGAACGTCACGACCGCCGGCAGCCGCTCGCCGGGGTCGTCGATCGCCTGCTGCACGGCCGACCCGAAGGCTGCGAACAGGGCGAGACCGGCGACCGCCGGGATGACCGCCTGCGGAGCCAGCAGCACCAGTGCGGCGAAGGCCGCCGAGCATCCGCCGAGCACGAGATAGGAGATGCCCGTCGAGACGCCGGCGATCCAGCGGCGCTTCGGATCCGGATCCGCATCGGGAGCGGCGGCGAGGGCGGCGCTGATGGCGGCGAGGTTGATCGCGTGACCGCCCGCGGTGGCGCCGAGCGCGGTGCCGAGGCCCGTGACGAGCATCGCCGGACGCCAGGGGACCTCGTAGCCGAAGCTGCGCATGATGGCGCTCCCCGGCACGTTCTGCGAGGCCATGGTCACGATGAACAGCGGCAGCGCGATGCCGATCGCGCCGCCCAGGGTGAACGTCGGCGTCGTCACCTCGATCCGCGGCAGCAGCAGCATCGGATCGACGGGAGAGCCGGCCCGCACGAGCGAGATCGCGACCACGACGGATGCGGTGACGAATGCGAGGGGCACGGCCCACCGTGGGGCGAGCCGCGCGAACACCAGCCAGGTGAGCACGACCGGGACGACACCCCAGGGGCTCTCGACCAGTCCTTCGATCGGGGCCAGGCACAGCGGAAGCAGGACGCCGGCGAGCATCGCCTGGGCGATGGAAGGCGGGATGCGCGCGATCAGCGCGCCGAGTGCCGGCCACAGGGCGGTCAGCAGGATCAGCGCGCCGGTGAGGAGGAACGCGCCGACGGCCGCCGACCAGCCGCCTTCGACCGCGCCCGTCGCGGCGAGCAGCGCGGCCCCTGGCGTGGACCAGGCGACCGTGATCGGCATCTGATACCGCCATGCGAGCACCACGCACGCGACGCCCATCGTGAGAGACACCGCGAGCAGCCCGCTCGCGGCCTGGGCAGAGGTGGCGCCGACGGCGGACAGGCCCGTGAGCACCACGGCGAACGAGCTCGTGAATCCGACGAGGGCGGTGACGACGCCCGCCATGATGGGGCGGGTCAGCGGTGCGGCCTCGGGCATGCCTCCGAGGTTATCGCTCGTCAGGCACTGAGCAGCTTCCAGCCGAGCCGCTCCGATGCGCCTTTGTCGAACGTCACGGTCTCGGTCGCTCCGAACTGCTCCATCATGCTGTTGATCAGGGCGTCGGCGAAGTCGGCGCCCTCCTCGGCGAACGTCAGAGCGCGCACCACGCCCTCTCCGTCATCGAACTCCAGCGACTCCGATTCGACAAGGCGGCGGATGAACAGGAGAGCGTGGGTCCGATCCAATCCCTTCTTGCGGACGAGCGTCCAGTACAACTCGACGAGGGCGATCATCGTGATGAAGCCCGGGCTGTCCTTCGTGAATCCTGAGAGCACGCGCTCCGCCAGTGGAGACTGCACATCGTCGTCCTGCAGCGCGGCGCGCAGGAGAACGTTGGTGTCGATGCCCGTCATCGAACCATACGTCAGCGTCACCTCTCGATCCCGCGCATTCCGCTTTCGGCCGCGCCTTCGGCGATCGCATCGTTCATCTCATCGATCGTCATCGTCGGCATCCCCGAGTAGTGCAGCATCCCGAAGATGTCGCTGATCTTGCCTGTCCTCGGAACGAGGTTGTAGTGGCCGTTCGGCATCTTGACGAACATCACCTTCGAGCCGGCCACGAGGTTCAGGTCGTCTCTGATCTCTTTGGGCAGAGTGATCTGCCCCTTGCTCGTCATCGTCGCGGTGGGCATCTCGTCTCCGTTCTCGGCGGCCTTCTCCTTTCGATCATAAGAATGAAAGGAGGCAGAGTCAAGAGTAAGGAATGTCTAGGCGAGCCCGAGCCGGTGAGCCGTCACGACGGCCTGCACGCGATCTCGGGCACCGAGCTTCTGCAGGATCCTCGACACGTGCGTCTTGACCGTGGCCTCACCGATGAACAGGGCGGTCGCGATTTCGGCGTTGCTGCGAGCGTCGGCGAGAAGCACCAGCACCTCGGCCTCGCGGTCCGTGAGCGGCTCGGCCAGGCCCTTCGACGGGCTCAGACCCTTCGACAGGCTCAGGGACCCAGTGGGGTGAGGATTCGCGGGCGAGCTTACGGGAGCGGATGCCGGCGGCCGCGCAGCAGCGAATCGGGCGAGCACGCGTCGGGTCACCTCGGGCGACAGCATCCCGTCGCCGGCGGCGAGCGCGCGGACCGCGGCGATGAGGTCTTCGGGCCCCGCGTTCTTCAGGAGGAACCCGGCGGCGCCGGCATCCAGCGCCTGGAAGAGGTAGTCGTCGCGGTCGAAGGTCGTCACGATCGCGATCGCCGACGCGACCTGCGGGTCGGCCACGATGCGGCGGGTCGCCTCGATGCCGTCCATGTCGGGCATCTGCACGTCCATCGTGATGACGTCGGGGAGCAGGGCCGAGGCGAGTGCCGTGGCCTCGGCCCCGGTGCCTGCCTCGCCCACGACGGCGATGTCGGGCTGGCTCTCGAGGATCGTGCGGAAGCCGGCTCGCAGCATGGCGTGGTCGTCGACCAGCAGCACCCGGATCACGCGTCCGCCTCCAGGGGGACCCGGGCCCGCACGCGCAGTCCGCCGCTGGGCCGCGGCGTCACCTCGAGCGTGCCCCCTGAAGCGGTCGCCCGCTCGCGCATGCCGAGCTGGCCGAGGCCGGGGCGGAGGTTCACGATGCTGCGGCCGGTGTTCACGATCTCGAGTTCGACGCCGTCGTCGTCGTAGCGCACCCGCACATCGGCGGTGGCTCCGGCGCCCGCGTGCCGACGAGCGTTCGTCAGCGACTCCTGCGCGATGCGGTACAGGTTGACGGCGATCATGGGCGGCACAGGCACGGGGTCGCCGATCACGGCGTAGTCGGCGGGCAGACCCGCCTCGGTGGAGGAGGCGGCGAGCTCGGCGATGTCGTCGAGGCCCAGCGTGGACGCGGTCTCGGTCGCGTCTCCACCCGGTGTGCGCAGGGTCTCGAGAAGCTGATGCAGCTCGCGGATCGCCTCTCGCGCCGAGGTCTCGACGCCGGCCAGCAGCTGGCGAGCGCCGTCGGGATCCTGCTCGATCACGAGCCGGGCAGCGCCTGCCTGCACGCCCATCACCGAGACGTGGTGGGCGACGACGTCGTGCAGCTCGCGGGCGATGCGCACGCGATCGAGTGCGACCGCCTGGGCTGCCGTGACCTCGCGCTCGCGCTCCAGCTCGGCTGTGCGCTCCTCGAGCACGGCGCGTTCGGACGCCGCGGCCCAGGCGCGCTCGCCGAAGTAGTAGGCGCCGCCGAAGTAGAGGATGTTCAACAGCAGCTGGATCAGCATGTACGCGATGTACGGCGAGAAGAGACCCGCCGCGACATCCGCCTTGTCGGCCTCGGCGATCGCATCGCGGTACATCGTGATGATGAGCCACACGAACATGCCGACGATGATCGCGATCCGCACGATCATGGCTCGGCGCCGGTCGTTCATCCATGCGCCCACCGTGTACAGCGCGACGAACATCGCGATGTTGCCGACGAAGATCTCCGGCACCTTCAGCGAGACCGCGGCGAAGTACGCGAGCGAGACGACGACCGCGACGGTCGCCGGCCAGCGCCGGCGCGCGGCGAGCGGAAGGGAGATGAACACCGCGTAGATCAGAGCGGTCCACAGCTCCTGGGCCTCATCGCCGTAGACCTGCGCGATCGACGAGAGCGCGGCGCTGAGCACGGTGCCGACGAGCAGCACGCCAGCCAGGATCAGGTCACCGCGGTACTCGCGTGCGGAGGGGGTGCGCGTGAAGGGCATGCTCTCCACCGTAGGGCGGAGCGGATGCCGCGGCATCCCCCGCGCGGCGGATGCCCGCCCCGCGCCGCGCGCCCGCCTCGCTCGTGCGCCCGGGCCTGCGTGGGTGGCCAAAACCGCATCGCGATCTGGCTGGGGAGATGCGGAAGCGGCCACCCACGCCCGGTAGTCGACGGTGGCAGGCGACCTGGCGGATGCCGCAGCCTCAGGCTGCGGATGCGGTGAACGGAGGTGGGCCGAGGAGCTCGATGCCGCCGTGTGCGCGAGCCGAATCGGCGACGCGATCGAAGTCGACGATGCCAGTCGTGGTGATGGAGTCGATCGGGTCGCTGGCGCCGAGGTAGAAGGCCTCGCAGGTGCCGGGCGTGTGCAGGCACAGCATCCGGGCGGGACCCGATGAGACGAGGAAAGCGTGGGGGATGCCGGCAGGGGCGATCGCGATGCCGCCGGCGCCGACCCGGTGTTCCGCCCCCGCGAGGTGCAGGGTCAATTCGCCTTGCAGCACGATGAGCGTCTCATCCGCGGGATGCGTGTGCAACGGAGTGGCCTTGCCCTGCTCCATCTCCATCTCGCACAGCAGAAAGGCTCCTGCAGTGTCGGATGCAGTGGCGAGCCAGGTGTGCACTCCGCCGCCGGCGAACCATCGTCGCTCCGCCGAGCCGTGATTGCGGATCAGGGGGCGGGTCTCTGCCTGTGCGCTCATGGCGGCTTCTCTCTCAGGGGACTGGATCTCCAAATTGAAACCCAAGTGTCAAATTGAGACTGACGTACTATTGGGGTCATGTCAACCCCTTATGAAGAGGGCGGATACGTCAACCTCAAGCGCCGCACCCGCCAGGCGCTCGTCGACGCCGCGCGCGACATCGTCGCGACCGGCCGCGCGCCCAAGGTCGAAGAGGCCGCGGCACTCGCCGGGGTGTCACGAACCACGGCGTACCGGTACTTCCCGAACCAGCGAGCCCTTCTCATCGGGGCTCACCCCGAGGTGGCGACGGGGTCCATGCTGGATGACGAAGCCCCGAGCGATCCGGTCGCTCGTCTCGATATCGTCGTCGACCGCGTGCTCGACCTGATCCTGTCGACCGAGATGCAGCAGCGCACGATGCTGCGCCTCTCGCTCGAGGAGGACATCCAGCGCCGCACCGATCTTCCACTTCGTCAGGGGCGAGTGATCCCGTGGCTGGTGGAGGCGCTCGCCCCGTTGAATGCTTCGCTCGGAGAAGAAGGCGTGCGCCGCGTGGCGCTCGCCATCCGCAGCGCGATCGGGATCGAGGCACTGGTCTGGCTCACCGATGTCGCGAAGCTGAGCAGGGATGAGGCAGCTGAGACGATGCGGTGGTCGGCGCGCTCGATGCTCGCCTCCGCGCTCGCCGGGGGTGCCCCGGCATCCACGGCAGGAGCCGATCGGAAGTCCCGAGCGTGACCTCTGCGCGCCCCCGCCTCGCCCCGCTCTACCTCGCCGGCTTCACGACCGCGTTCGGCGCCCACGGCATCGCCGCGGCCCTCGGCGCGGAGAGCGAGGACATCGGATGGACCCTGCTCGCGTTCGGATTCACACTCGCCCTGTACGACCTGGCCGAGGTGCTCCTCAAGCCGTTGTTCGGCGCGCTCAGCGATCGCGTCGGCGTGCGTCCTGTGATCGTCGGCGGTCTCCTCGCCTTCTCGGCGTTCTCGGTCGTGGGCGCAGTGGTGCCGGGGATGATCGCACTCGTGATCGCCCGATTCGGGCAGGGCGCCGCGGCATCCGCCTTCTCACCCGCCTCCAGCGCCGCCGTCGCCCGGCTGGTCGACGATTCGTCCCGCGGGCGCTACTTCGGCCGGTACGGCTCGTGGAAGAGCCTCGGTTACGCGCTCGGCCCGCTGCTCGGAGCCGTCCTCGTGGTCTGGGGAGGGATGCCGGCGCTGTTCTGGGCCCTCGCCGCGCTGGGTGTGATGGCCGCCGCCTGGGTGGCGTTCGCCGTGCCCGCGGTTCCCGTGCTGCCGCGCAAGCGCGTCACGCTCGTCGACCTCGGGCGCGAGCTGATCGCCCCCGGGTTCCTCGTGCCGACGCTCGTGCTCGCCGCGACCACCGGCGGGCTCGCCGTCGCAGTCGGCTTCCTGCCGCTGCTCGGCCGCCAGATCGGACTCGGCACCGTCGGCAGCATGGCGATCGTGACCGTGCTGGCCGTGGTGTCCAGCGTCACGCAGCCGCTGATCGGCGCCGCGCACGACCGCGGTCGCGTGTCGGTCCGCCTCGCGGCCGTGGGAGGGCTCGCGCTCATCGCCGCCGGCATCGGCCTGGTCGCGTTCATCGATCATCCCGTGTCGCTCGTCGCGGCTGCGGTGCTGATCGGCGCAGGGGTGGGCACGGCGACGCCGGTCGCGTTCTCCCACCTCGCCGCGTCGACCCCTCCCGAGCGCATGGGCCGCACGATGGGCAGCGCCGAGCTGGGGCGCGAACTGGGGGATGCCGGAGGCCCGCTCGTCGCCGGCGCGGTCGCCACAGCATCCGTCCCGGGTGTGGGCCTGGCGGTCGTGGCCGCGCTCACCCTCGGCGCCGGTGGGCTGGCCCTGTTCGGGCTGCGCGGGCGCGCGGCGGCCAGGGACTAGTCGATCCAGATCACCAGGCCGTTCAGGCCGCTCAGCACGGCGGCGACTCCGGCGCGGACGGCGGCGCCCGTGCGCTCCGGGGTGAAGCTCGCCGGGTCGTAGTCGGATGCCGATCCCAGACCCTCGCCGCGGAACGAGGCCCCCGTCCAGTCCACGGCCGTCACATTCTCGGTCGGCTCCGCGATCTCCGCGCCGATCACGAGGAAACTGCGGTCGAGGTGGTTCGCCGACACGATCGCGAGCGGGTCGATCAGGTGCTCGCCCGCGACGACGACGAGGTCGGGATTGCGCTCCATCGCGTCGACGATCCCCGGGATCGGATCGTGTTCGTCGGCGCCGACGATGCGGAGGTCGACGGAGGACGCCGAGGCCCAGTCGCGCACCGATTGCGAGATGGTCTGCGTCTCGGGGTCGGTTCCGGCGGTGAGCAGCACGACCCGGTACCCGGGTGCCGGGCGCAGACCGTCCCACGATCCGGCCTCCGGCTCGATCGTCGCTTCCGGCGAGGGCTGCACCTGCGGGACGAAGCCCGGCGCCGCCGAACCCACCGGGGCGGGCATCGACCGCGGCTCGTCCCAGCCGGCCGGTGCGCAGCCCGCGAGCGCGATGGTGGCGGCGAGGACGGATGCCGTGACGAGGGCGGAGCGGGCACGCATGTCATCCACTGTGCGGCACCGCGGACCCCGGCTTCGGCCGATCCTGCAGTCGTTCGCCGCCTGTTCGCCCGGGCGTCTCCGCCCGTTCACCGCGGCCGGACAACCTGCTCCCGGCCCGTTCGAAGGGCCGCGAACCCGCAGGAGACGCAGATGAGACGCACCCGCCTGGCCGCAGCGATCGGCCTCGTGGCCGCCGCCGGAATCCTCACGATCGCCGCGCCGGCGGCCGCGCACGGCTTCACCTCGGTCGTCTACGCCGACGTCACCGCGCAGGGCGGCACGGTGGTGTCCGAACTGAAGCTCGAGTACGACCTGCTCGTCGTGTCGGCGGCGGATGCCGAAGACGATGACTCCCTGTTCGAAGACGGCACCTATGCGTTCGAGGCGCAGGACTCCGACCTGCAGGCGCAGGCGCTCGACGATCACATCGATTCGGTCACGGCCTACGTCACGGCGGGCTTCACCGCGGCGGCGGGCGGCGAGGTGTGCCCGGCTCGGCTCGGCGACGAGCTCGAGATGACCTTCGCTGAAGGCGTCCCGTACGTGCGGCTGACGGTGCTCAGCGACTGCGCGCCCACCAATGACGGCCACGTGATCACCAGCACCCTGTTCGGCGATGACGAGGGGTACGTGCGCGACACGAAGACCGTGGTCACCTACGATCTCGACCTGCAGCACGGCAGCGCAGCGCTCGATGCGCAGCATCCGTCGTTCGACACCGAGCAGACCGGCTGGGAGCGCTTCTGGTCGTTCTTCGTTCTCGGCGCCGAGCACCTGCTCACCGGCGTCGACCACATCCTGTTCCTGCTCGCGCTGATCGTCGGCTCGAGGCGACTGCGCGAGATCGTGCTCGCGGCGACCTCGTTCACGATCGCGCACTCCGTGACCTTCATCCTCGCCGCCATCGGCCTCGTCTCGGTGCCCGCGGCGGTCGTGGAGCCGATCATCGCGCTCTCCATCGCGGTCGTGGCGGCCTGGTACCTGCTCCGCCTGGGTCGCAGACGCGAGCACGTCGACGACCTCGAGCGGCGCAGCGGGCCGCTCGGCATCGATCGCTCGGGCTGGCTGCGGCTCGCCGTCGTCTTCGTGTTCGGTCTCGTGCACGGGCTCGGCTTCGCCGCCGCGCTCGGCATCGACCAGCCGTGGTCGTGGACGCTGCTGTGGTCGCTGCTCGTGTTCAACCTCGGCATCGAGGCCGTGCAGATCGGCATCATCCTCGTGGTGTTCCCGCTGCTCGTGCTGCTGCGGCGCAAGGCCCCGAAGGCCGGCATGTGGGTGGCCGGCGCCGTGGCGGCTGGTGTGACGGCGGCGGGTCTGTACTGGTTCGTGGAGCGCCTGTTCGGCGGCTGACGGCCGGGCCGGCGGGGCGAGCGGATGCCGTTCGCCCACGCATCGTCTGCCGGGCACCGGGCATTCACCTCCCGGCCACACGGCGGGCGAAGTCTGAGCGAGTGGTCCGCGTGCGCGCGGGCCGTGACCCCCCATCGATCAGAGAACGGATACTCCATGTCCTCCCTCCCCGCATCCGCTCAGCGGCGACCCGCGCGTCGCACGACTGCGTGGATCGCCGCAGCAGCAGTCGGCGCGTCGCTCGTCCTCAGCGGCTTCGTCGCGGCACCGGCGACGGCAGCGTCCACCGCGCAGTACACCGGCATCATCCTCGGTGTCGGCGCGAGCGAGTCGCAGCGCATCGTCACCTGGTACAGCACCGCCGACGAGGAGCAGCTCGTGCAGCTGGCCCCGACGGCATCCCTCGTGAACGGCGAGTTCCCCGTCACCGCGAAGACCTTCACCGCCACCGGTTCGGCGAACATCACCTCGGTCGGCGGCGTAAACCGTCACGCCACCCTCACCGGCCTCGAGGAGAACACGGCGTACAGCTACCGTGTCGGCTCCGAGGGCAACTGGTCGACGGCGTACTCCTTCGGCACGCAGTCGTTCGACGGCGACTTCGACTTCCTGTTCTTCGGAGACCCGCAGATCGGCGCCTCCGGCAACGTCGCGAACGACGGTGCCGGCTGGGCGAACACGCTCGACGTCGCGCTGGGCGCGAACCCGACCGCCGAGCTGCTGGTCTCCGGCGGCGACCAGGTCGAGACGGCCAACACCGAGACGCAGTGGGACGCGTTCCTCGCCTCCGACAAGCTGCGCCAGTACCCGTGGGTCGCGACCATCGGAAACCACGACGTGGGCGGCAAGGCGTACGAGCAGCACCTGTACACGCCGAACACCGACCGCAGCGCCAAGTACTACTCCAACGGCGACCCGGCCTCGAACACCTCGGGCGGCGACTACTGGTTCATCTACAAGGACGTGCTGTTCATCGACCTGAACAGCAACAGCTACAAGACCACCGACGGCACGAACGGAGACGCGGCGCACGTCGCCTACGTGACCGATGTGATCAACCAGCACGGGGCGGAGGCCAAGCACACGGTGCTCGTCTACCACCACTCGATCTACTCGGCCGCGTCGCACGCGAAGGACGCCGACAACAAGGTCCGTCGCGTCGACTTCCCGACCGTGTTCTCGAACCTGGGCGTCGACCTCGTGCTGCAGGGCCACGACCACGTCTACACCCGCAGCTACGAGATCAAGAACGGCGAGAAGGCGAACCCCGACGAGCAGCCCGGTCAGGACGAGATCTTCGTCGGCCCCGGCGGCGTCGTCTACATGACCGCCAACTCGGCATCCGGATCGAAGTACTACAACATCACCGCGCCCGACGCGTCCGGCACGAGCGGAGCCGGAAACGGCGCCGACCCGCTGAACCCGTCGAGCTACTGGTACAACTCCGTGCAGAGCCAGGAGAAGACCCGCTCCTACGTGCAGGTCAAGGTCCGCGACGACCAGTTGATCGTCGAGGACATCCGCAGCGAGGCGACCGGCGCCGACCCCATGCTGTCGGTCGTCGACTCGGTCACGATCAACGCGAACCACGGAGACGGCCAGGACATCCAGGTCGACGTGCCCGAGAGCGCGCCGGGCGAGTTCGGCTGGACCATCGACGGCACCAACCGCCTGGTCGACCTCGGATCGGCCGTCGAGAAGGACAACGCGTACTTCACGGCCGCAGGCGAGATCAACCCGATCACCGTCAGCGACACCCGCAAGACGCACTCGGGTTGGTCGATCTCGGCATCCGTCGGCGACTTCACCGACGGAGGCAAGGTCCTCTCCGGCAAGTACCTCGGCTGGACGCCGTCGGTGAAGGAAGAAGGGGCGGGCACGATCGCCGGGGCCGCAGTCGCCTCGGGATACACGAGCGGAACCGGCCTGTCGGAGTCGCGCGCCCTCGCCGGCGCGTGGAACGGCCACGACCTCGGCACCTCGAAGGTCGGCGCCGGGCTCGAGCTGACCTTCCCGAACACCACGGAGAAGGGCGCGTACCGCGCGACCCTGACCCTCACCGCGCTCGCCGGCTGACGCTTGCGCTCGCACGCGGATGCCGTGGGGACGCACTCGTCCCCACGGCATCCGCCGTCACACTCCCGAGGAACGAACTCTCATGAATTTCCACTCCCTGGCCCGTCGAGCGGGCGCTGCGGCAGCGCTCGCCCTCGCTGCCGTACTGCTCGTCGCACCTGCCGCGACCGCCGCCGCGCCTGCTGTCTCCGCCGCTTCCGCCGACGATGTCACCTGGACGGTCCGCACCGCGTCGAACAGCCTCGGAGCCGATCGCTCCGGCTACGAGTACACGCTGAGCCCCGGCGAGACCATCACCGACGGCATCGTCGTCGCGAATCGGGGGACGGAGCCGCTCGAGCTCGGCGTCTATGCGGCCGACGGATTCACGACCGAGGACGGCGGCTTCGATCTGCTGCCCGCGGGTGAGAAGTCGGCGAAGCTCGGCACCTGGGTCACGGTCGACGGTGGGGGAGTCGTCTCGGTCGCGCCCGGGGCGTCGGTCACGGTGCCGTTCACGATCGCGGTTCCGAAGAACGCGACCCCCGGCGACTACGGTGCGGGTGTCGTGACCTCTCTGGGCGCGCCCGGACAGAACGCCGAGGGCGTCACGGTGGATCGCCGGCTCGGCATCCGCATGAGCGTGCGTGTGGACGGTGAGCTCGCGCCTGCGCTCGCCGTCGACGATGTGAGCGTCGACTGGGGCGGCGGCCTCAACCCGTTCTCGGGTGACGTCGACGTCGCCTTCACGCTGAAGAACACGGGCAACACGACGCTCGGCTCGGTCGCCGGCGTCACGGTGGCAGGGCCCTTCGGCCTCCTGGCGACGGATGCCGCCGAGGTCGGAGCCGCCCCCGAGCTGCTCCCCGGTGAGACCTGGACGCAGAAGGTCACGGTGCCCGGACTCGCCGCGCTCGTTCTGCTGACGGCGACGGCGACCGTGATCCCGGCGTCGACGGACGCCGCGGGCACGACCGCCTCGCTGGCCCCCGTCGTCGCGAGCGGGACGGGGTGGGCGGTGCCGTGGCTGGTGCTCGGAATGATCGTTCTCGTCGCCGCGGCGATCGTCTTCGTGCCGCGGATGCTGCGCGCGAGAGCCGCCGCGCGGCGGGCGCGTGAAGACGCGCGTGTCGAGGAGGCCGTGGCCGCGGCGCTCGCGAAGTAGCGCACTCGCCGCTCTCTCGGGAGGAGTTCTCATCCTCGGGAGAAGTTCTCACCCTCGGGCGGAGGAATCCGCGTCGAGTCTCCTCCCGAGCGCGAGTTCTCCTCCCGAGCGTGCAACAACCCCTTGACGCCATTACTTGTTTTTTGCAAGTATGACCCCAACGGGCTCCGCAACACCGCGGGCCGCAGACAAGGGAGTCATCATGACCAAGGTGTTCGTCAACCTGCCCACCTCCGACCTCGAGCGCAGCAAGGCCTTCTACACGGCCATCGGCTGCGAGATCAATCCGCTGTTCACCGACGAGAACGCCGCATGCGTCGTGTGGAGCGACGACATCTACTTCATGGTGCTGAAGCCGGAGTTCTTCGCGACCTTCACCGACAAGCCGATCGCCGACCCGAACGAGGTCGTGCAGGTCTCGGTGTCGTTCACGCAGGACTCGCGTGAAGACGTCGACGCGATCGTCGAGAAGGCGCTCGCCGCGGGCGGCAGCGAGCCCAAGCCCGCGCAGGACTACGGCTTCATGTACTCGCGCGACATCGACGACCCGGACGGCAACTCGCTCGGCTTCCTCTACATGACCCCCGAGGCCGTGGAGAACGGCCCCGAACACGTGGCCGAATCGGCCTGAGGTGGCTGCGCGCAGCTACGGCCAGTACTGCGGTGTGACGACGGCCGTCGAGCTGGTCGGGGAGCGGTGGGCGATGCTCATCGTCCGCGATCTGCTCGTCGGGCCGCGTCGTTACACCGACCTGAAGGTGGGCCTGCCGCGCATCCCGACCAACATCCTCTCGACGAGGCTCAAGGAGCTGCAGGAGGGCGGGGTCGTGCGCCGCGTCCCGCTGCACAACTGCGGACTCGTCTACGAGCTCACCGACTACGGCCGCGCGCTCGAGCCGATCATCCTCGCTCTCGGGCGGTGGGGGTTCCAGACGATGGGCGACCCCGACGAGGGCGACGTCGTCACACCCGACTCCCTGACGATGGCGCTGCGGACGGCATTCCAGGCGGATGCCGCTGCGGATGCCGAGTACGAGCTGCACGTCGGCGATGTGGCGCTGCGCGCCTCGGTGCGCGGCGGGAAGCTGTCGGTCGCGCAGCTCGCCCCGCCGGCGCCGCCGGTCGGCGGACGCCTCCCAGAAGGAGAAGCGGATGCCGTCATCGTCGCCGGCCCCGGCATCCGCCGCCTGATCGCGGGGGAGCTCACCCCCGCCGAAGCCGTCGAACAGGACGTTCTCGCCGTGGTGCGCGGCGACGTGACGTGGCTCGATTCCTTCGCCCGCAGTTTTCACATCGCACCGCTCGCTGAACTCACCAAGGAGACGGCATCATGACCGGACGCATCATCATCGACCTGTTCACCACCCTCGACGGAGTCGCCCAGGCCCCCGGCGGGCCCGAAGAGGACACCAGGGACGGGTTCCCGTACGGCGGCTGGCAGGCGGGATACCCGAGCGAGGCGGTCATGCGCAGCGTGACCGCTGGCATGGACACCCTAGATGCTCTGCTGCTCGGGCGTCGCACCTACGACATCTTCGCGGGGTACTGGCCCCAGCACACCACCGGACCCGAGGGCTTCATCGGGCAGCTGTTCGATCGGGTGCCGAAGTACGTCGCGTCGCGGAATGCCGGGATCGAACTCGACTGGCAGCGCAGCTCGCGGATCGGCGACGACCTGGCGTCCGAGATCGCGGCGCTCCGCGAGAAGCACCAGGACGTGCACGTGATCGGCAGCGTCGACTTCGTGCAGACCCTGCTCGCCGAGCGGCTCTACGACGAACTGCAGCTGTGGGTGTATCCGGTGGTGCTCGGCCAGGGCCGCAAGGTCTTCCCCGACGGTGCGGCGCCGGCGAGCATGAGGCTGCTGCACGCCGAGTCGGGTGACGGCGGCACGCTGCTGCTGCGGTACGCGCCGGTGTCTGGTGAGGTGCGCACCGGGACGATGTAGGCGGGGTCAGCGACCGGAATATCTCTTAGGTCTCGACTATTCCGTTCCTGTGCATTTCCCAATAGATTCGGACAGCACGTTGCCGCGAGGACGGCGGGCGGATTGCTGATCGGCGCGATGCGCCCGTAGTCCTGAGGGGGACCCCGACGATGCTGTCACGACGGACGAAGAAGACCGCTCTGCTGAGGATGCTTCTCGCAGGGGCCGCATCGGCGGCGATCGCGCTTACCGGCGCACTGCCGGCTGCCGCAGAGGATGCGCCGACCGCCACGATCTCGGGGCAGGTGACACGGGAAGACGATGGGACGCCGGTCGGGTCCGTCACGGTCTTCGTCAACAGCATCGACTACCTCCACAACGGCACTGACGTCACCAACGCCGATGGCGAGTACACGGTGACAGGTCTCGAGCCCGGGCAGTACACCGTTCGGTTCTCGACGGAGCCGACAGGCACCGGCCTCGTCTCCGAGTTCTGGGACGGTGCGGTGACGCGGGAGGCCGCTCAATTGATCACCGTCTCGGGCGGTGAGACGTTCACAGACATCGACGCCAGCCTTCAAGAGGGCGGCGTGATCTCCGGGCACGTAACGCGCGAGAGCGATGGCTCCGCGGTAGCCTGGGCGAGCGTGAGCGCTGTCGACGAAACGGGCGGCGGCTTCCCGGGGCATGCGACCACAGATGAGAACGGCGACTATCGCATCTCCGCGTTGACGCCCGGCAGCTACTCCGTGCAGTTCGACGCTTTCGGAGACGACCTGGTCGACGAGTACTGGCAGGCCGCGTGGGATCGGGCATCCGCGACGCGGGTGAACGTGGTCTCGGGTCAGACCACTGGGGGCATCGATGCGTCGCTGGTGGCAGGCGCAACGATCTCCGGGCACGTGACTTCCGCGGCCGATGGCACGCCCGTGTCCGGTTCAGTGGAAATCGACTCCACAGAGGGGCAGTGGAGTGTTGCGATCTCGCCTGGCGGCGACTACAAAGCTGTGATCGCGCCCGGGGAAGTGACCATGAAGTTCATTCCGTTCGGGTGGGGGCTGCGCCCCGAGTACTGGGACGATGCCGCGACGGAGGCTGAAGCGACGGTACTCACTGTGGCAGCCGGGCAGGTCCTGACTGGTATCGATCCTCAGATCGATGCGCTCGTGGCCATCACCGGTTCGGTTCGGGCTGACGGTCAGCCTGTCTCGGATGCCGTAGTGGAAGCACATGCCGGTGGAGAACTGGTCGGATCGGGTTACACGAACGAGCTCGGCGAGTACCGGCTGATCGTGCCCGCGGGTGAGTACATCGTCAGCGCCTGGGGTGTCGCTTACAACCCGATCTTCGCTCGCCAGTACTACGACAATTCGAACACCCTTGCCGATGCCACGCCTGTGACGCTCAGCGAGGACACGGACCGCACAGGAGTCGATTTCGATCTCTCGACCGGTGGAAACATCGGCGGCACTGTCGCCGCCGCTGAAGGTGCGCTGCCGGAGTCCGGCGCGACCGTCACTGCCTATTTGTGGGACGAAGGAGAGTGGCAGAAGGTCGCAACGGCGAACACCTACGGCGAGTACCTGTTCGGAGGTCTCAACCCGGCGTTCCCGATCGAGGGTGGACCGCTTCCTGCGGGCACCTACACGATCGGGGTCGAGGCGGACGGTTTCTGCACGCAGTTCTTCGGCGAAACGAGTGAGATCGATGAGGCCGCGTCCTTCGACGTCACCGCAGGCGACGTGATCGAGGGTATCGACATGACTCTCGCGGCCGACTGCCCCGCTCCGAATCCACGCATCTCCGTCGCCGCCGGTTCGGTGAGCGCTGGAGAGGACATCGCCGTGACCGGCGAGAACTTCGCACCCGGTGAGACGGTCGCGTTCGAACTGCACTCCGACCCGATCGCGCTCGGTTCCCTCGTCGCCGACGGTGACGGTCGTCTGGCCGGCTCTCTGCAGATCCCGGCGACGGTGACCATCGGTTCACACACTCTCGTCGCTGTCGGTGCAGAGTCGGGCATCGAGGCGAGTGCCGCACTGGAGGTCACAGCGACGAAAGGTACGGGGACAGGGACGGGCACAGGTACGGGCACGGGGACAGGCACAGGTACAGGTACAGGCACAGTAAGTACTCCGCCGGTTCGCGGCGGCGATGGGGCCGGACTTGCGAGCACCGGGTCCGTGTTCCCCTGGGGGATCCTGGTCGTTGGAGCCTTCCTCGCGCTGTCCGGAGGAGTCCTTCTGCGCCGTCGAATCGCGAAGCCCTGATATCGGCAGCAGCCGGACGCAAGAACCCAGCGCGCTCCGGGGAGGGAGCCTTGTACAGAGACCGCAGGCCCGAAGGATTCCGCGCGATCCGTGACGAAGAAGCACGTCTTCTGGAGTGCTTCCTCGAAAGAGGCTTCCCTGGGAGCCGGGAGCTCCGTGACCAGATTCAGAGTGTGTCGGTTGTGGAGATCGATGGCGACGGGAGCCTTCGACTCTCGACGCGAGCGAGGGTTCCCGCCGTGGTGAATCGCCGGATACCCGTCGAGGCGAGTTACCTCGATCGAGACGGTGTGCGGGTCCACATCCTGTTGCACGTCGTCGACGGCTATCTCGACGAGTTCGAGGTCTTTCGCGAGGATTCGGGACCGGTGATCAGCAGGCCGGTCGACCAGGAGGACCTGGAGTTCGAGTAGGGCTCAGCCCAGCATCCGCTCGATGACGCGCGCCACCCCGTCGTCGTCGTTCGAGGCGGCGACCTCGTCGGCCGCGTCGCGCACGACGTCATCGGCTTCGGCCATCGCGACCCCGTGGCCGGCCCATCGCAGCATCTCGACGTCGTTCAGCGCGTCTCCGAAGGCGACGACGTCGGACTGCGGCACATCCAGATGCTCGCAGAGCCGCGCGAGTCCGGTGGCCTTGGTCACGCCCTCGGCCATCACCTCGACGAACGGCGCACCCGACAGCGTGGCCTCGAAGCCGACCAGGTCGAGATCGCGCAGGGCCTCGAAGAGGACGCCGGGCGAGAGCTCGGGATGCCGGATCACGAGCTTGAGAGTGGGTGCCGCCAGCACCTGATCGAGCGGCACTGCGCCCATGGTCTGCGGGTGACGCTTGTGGTCGGAGTAGTCGGCGATCTCGGCGTACCCATGCTCGGCGACGAAGGTCTCTCCGCCCTCGCGCACGCTCGCGAACAGCAAGCCCGGGATGCTGGCGCGCAGCGCCTGGGCCAGCGCGCCGATCGTCTCGGGCGGCAGCTCTTCGGCGAATAGCATCCGTCCGTCGGCGAGATTCGTGGCGTACGCGCCGTTGCCGCACAGCGCCCATCCGTCGAAGCCGGCCTCGGCGGCGATCGCGCGCAGGCCGATCGGCTGACGGGCGGTCACGGGCACGACCTGGATGTCGCGAGCCCTGGCCGCGTCGAGAGCGCGGCGTGTGCGCGGAGTCACGCTGCCGGCGGAATCGAGGAGCGTTCCGTCGAGGTCGGTCGCGATCAGGCGAAGAGTCATGGGAGGGTCACTGCGTCTCGTCTCGTCGCTTCGCTCCTCGCTCAACGACCGGAGAGGGACTGCGTTTCGTCTCGCTTCGCTCGCTCAACGACCTTCGCACGCTCAACGACCGAGGTGACAGATCAGGAGAAGATCATCGGCAGGTCGTCGTCTTCTTCGGTGCTGCCGAAGTCGAGGTCGACGACCACCGGCACGTGGTCGCTGGGCTGCTCGCCCTTGCGCTCGTTCCGGTGGATGGAGGCACCCGTCACCGCATCCGCCAGAGTCTTCGAACCGAGGATGAAGTCGATGCGGATGCCCTCGTTGCGCGGGAACTTCAGACGCTGGTAGTCCCAGTAGGTGTAGCCCTCGGGGAGCAGTGGGCGCACGACGTCGCTGACCCCGGCATCCGCCAGCGCGAAGAAGGCGGCGCGCTCCTGCGGCGACACGTGCGTCGAGCGGCCGACGACGATGTCGGGGTCGCCGTTGTCGTCGTCGAACGGGATGATGTTGAAGTCGCCGACCAGCGCGAGCGGAAGCTCGGGGTTCGCCGAGAGCTCGGCGGCCGTGGACTTCTTCAGCTCTTCCAGCCAGTGCAGCTTGTAGGCGAGGTGCGGGTCGTCGAGCGAGCGGCCGTTGGGCACGTAGAGGCTCCACACCCGCACGCCGTCGACCATCACGCCGAGCGCACGGGCTTCGAGTGGAGCATCCGGCCCCTCGTGGCCCTTCGCGAAACCGGGCATGCCCGCGAACGCGGTCTGCACGTCGGTGATCGGCAGCCGGCTCGCGATCGCGACGCCGTTCCACTGGTTCAGGCCGTGCACCTCGACGTGGTACCCGGCCTCTTCGAACGGCCCATACGGGAACTGCTCGGGCTTGCACTTGATCTCCTGCATCGCCAGCACGTCGATGTCTTCACGAACGGCGAACTCGACGGTGCGGGTGACGCGGGTGCGGATGGAGTTGACGTTCCAGGTGGCCAAGCGCATGAGAACAGCCTAGTTGCGAGGTCGGACAGCGGATGCCGGGGCCGGTCGCGGAGCGACCACAGCGCTTGAGAAGGAGAACTGCGCTTGGGAAGGTGAGAATCCGGGGATCCGTCCTTCCCAAGCGCAGTTCGCAGTACGAGGCGCGGGCCGCCGGCCGCGGGCTCAGACCCGAGCGGCCTGCTGCGCCTTCTTCTCCCGCCGAAGCCCGTGCAGCAGCGGCTCGGTGTATCCGCTCGGCTGCGACGCGCCCTCGACGATCAGGCGACGGGCCGCCGTGAACGCGATGCCGGGCTCTTCGCCCTCATCGAAGGCGAGCGGCTCGTAGTTCGGGTCGCCCGCGTTCTGCTCGTCGACGACCACGGCGAGGCGCCGCAGACTCTCATCGACCTGTTCGAGAGTGATCACGCCGTGCTCGAGCCAGTTGGCCAGCAGCTGGCTCGAGATGCGCAGCGTCGCACGGTCCTCCATGAGGCCGACGCCGTTGATGTCGGGCACCTTCGAGACGCCGATGCCCTGGTCGATCCAGCGCACCACGTACCCGAGGATCGACTGCACGTTGTTGTCGATCTCCTCCGCGACGACCTCGGGCGTGAGATCGCCCTCACCCGCGAGCGGGGGCACGAGCAGGGCGTCGAGCGCGCTGTCGCCCAGCGGCGCGAGCGTCGCGCGCACCGCGAACGGATCGACCTGGTGGTAGTGCAGGGCGTGCAGGGTCGCGGCGGTCGGCGAGGGCACCCAGGCAGTGGATGCTCCGGACTGGGGATGCACGATCTTCTTCTGCAGCATGTCGTGCATGAGGTCGGGCTCGGCCCACATGCCCTTGCCGATCTGGGCGTGCCCGTCGAGGCCGCAGGCGACCCCGATCGCGACGTTGCGGTCTTCGTACGCCTTCATGAACGGCTGCTGCTTGATCGCGGCCTTGGGCAGGAAGGGACCCGCGTGCAGCGAGGTGTGGATCTCGTCTCCGGTGCGGTCGAGGAATCCCGTGTTGATGAACACGACCCGATCGGATGCCGCGGCGATCGCGGCGGCGAGGTTCGCCGAGGTGCGGCGCTCCTCGTCCATGATCCCGACCTTCATGGTGCGGGCGGGCAGCCCGAGCAGCTGCTCGACGCGTCCGAACAATTCGGCCGCGAACGCGACCTCCTCAGGGCCGTGCATCTTGGGCTTGACGATGTACATCGAGCCCGTGCGCGAGTTGCGGCCGGCATTCGGACCCTCGAGCTCGGGGAGCGTGCCGAGAGCCGTCATGATCGCGTCGAGGATGCCCTCGAAGATCGGCTCGCCGTCGCGGTCGAGCACGGCGTCGGTGCGCATGAGGTGGCCGACGTTGCGGACGAACAGGAGCGCCCGGCCGGGGAGCGTGACCTCCGAGCCGTCGGTCCGGTTGTAAGTGCGGTCGGCGGCGAGGGTGCGCGTGAACGTGCGGCCGCCCTTCGTGACGGTCTCGCTGAGCGTGCCGTCCATGAAGCCGCGCCAGTTGCGGTACCCGAGCGCCTTGTCGTCGCCGTCGACCGCGGCGACCGAGTCCTCGAGGTCGAGGATCGCGGTGACGGCGGATTCGAGGATGATGTCCTGCACGCCAGCGGCATCCGTCGTTCCGATCCGGCCGGAGCGATCGATCACGATCTCGGCGTGCAGGCCGTTGTGGACCAGCAGCACGGCGGTGGGAGCATCCGCTTCTCCGGCGTACCCCACGAATCCCGAGGCATCGCGCAGGCGGCGCTCGCCGTCTGCCGTGTCGACGACGAGGCCCTCCGCGTCCACCCGGTAGGCGGTCGCGTCGCGGTGCGTGCCCTCGCTCAGCGGGGCGATCTCGTCGAGGAACTCCCGGCCCCAGGCGACCACCTCGGCGGCTCGGGTGTAGTTGAACTCGGTGCCGGGGGCGAGCTCGCCCTCCTGGCTGATCGCGTCGGTGCCGTACAGCGCGTCGTACAGCGAGCCCCAGCGTGCGTTCGCGGCGTTGATCGCGAACCGCGCGTTGAGCAGCGGCACGACCAGCTGCGGACCCGCCATGGTCGCGAGCTCGGCGTCGACGTTCTCGGTCGTCACGGCGACGTGCTCGGGCTCGGGGACGAGGTACCCGATCTCCGTCAGCAGAGCACGATAGGCGTCTTTGTCGGGCACTCCGGGGTGCGCGCGGTGGAAGTCGTCGATGCGCTGCTGCAGCTCGTCGCGCCGGCGCAGCAGAGCGGCGTTGCGCGGCACCAGATCATGGATCAGCGCACTCGCTCCGGCCCAGAACGCGTCGGCGTCACGGCCTGAATCCGCCAGCGCGGACTCGGCGAACTCGACGATGGGTGCGGCCACCGAGAGGTCGGCGCGGGAGAGATACGAGGTCATGATTCCAGTCCTTCTACTCGAGCGCCGAGGCGCTTCAGGGTCTCGAGCGCGATCTCGATGTCCTGGGCGGGGCTGCCGCCTGCGACGCCGAGGCCGCCGACGCAGGTCTCGCCGAAGAAGATCGGAACGCCTCCGTCGATCGTCGTGAGCGCGCCGCCGGTGCCCAGCGGCAGCGCGGTGGTGAGCGTTTCGGGGATGAGTCCGGTGCGGCGGCGGGTGGATGCCGAGGTGACGGCCTTGCGCTTGCTCGTCTCGGCGCTGTGCGGCGTCGCCCCGTCGGCCATGCCGTAGGCGATCAGGGTCATCGACGGGTCGGCGACCGACACCACGGTCTTCACGCCGGTGTCCTCACCCACCTCCATGGCGATGGAGACGGCGCGGACGGCCGTCTCATAGGTGATCGCGACCGTCTGGCGATGGGTAGACATCGACGTCTCCTCCCTGTCCTGATGTATTCATCATGCGAATAATTGATTTCGCATGATGGAATGCTACGACATGAAGGGGTGAGATGTCCAGAGCGCGGATGCCGGGCTCAGCGCTCGCTCGGATCGGCCGTGCCGACGAGGATGCCCCGGGCCAGCGTGTGGAAGTGCCGATGGAAGCCCAGCGTGCCCGGAGTCTCGTCTCCGTCGAGGTCCAGCGCGTCCACGTCCAGCGCATCTACTACGAAGAAGTAGCGGTGCACGCCCGTGCCCGCCGGAGGCGCGGCGCCGATGTAGCGCTGCAACCGCGCCTCGTTGGGCATGACCTTCGCGCCCGACGGGAGGCTGGCTGCCGAGCCGTCGATCGAGTCGAGGCCGGTCAGGTCGGCCGGCAGATCGAACGCGGCCCAGTGCCAGAAGCCGGAGCCGGTCGGCGCATCCGGGTCGAAGCACGAGATCGCGAGGCTCTTCGTGCCGGCGGGCGGTGCCGACCACTGCAGGCGCGGCGTCAGGTCTGCTCCTCCACGGCCCGACGACCAGGCCGACACCGGCAGAGCGCCGCCGGCGGAGAAGTCGGGGCTGGTCAGTTCGAGAGGGGCGACGGGGCGAAGCTCGGCGAGGGTGGCGTAGGGGTCGTACGAGAACACGGAAGCTCCTTCGGTCGGTCTCCGGCCACGATAAGCGGATGCCGGCGGCGAATCCAGCATCCGCTGCTTCTACACTTGATTCCGTGACCGCACTCGACGCAGACCGCCAGTCCCTTCTCGACCTCATCAAGGACGAGGCGGTGTTCCACGGCGACTTCACGCTCTCCAGCGGCAAGAAGGCGACGTACTACGTCGACATGCGCAAGCTGACCCTCGATCACCGGGCCGCTCCCGCGATCGGGCGCATCATGCTCGACCTGGTCGCCGACCTCGACGTCGTCGCCGTCGGCGGCCTCACGCTCGGCGCCGACCCCATCGCGAACTCGGTCCTGCACGCATCCGTCGCGGCCGGGACGCCGCTCGACGCGTTCGTCGTGCGCAAGGAGCCCAAGGACCACGGCCGCGGTCGCCAGATCGAAGGCGCCGACGTCAAGGGCAAGCGCGTCGTCGTCCTCGAAGACACCTCGACCACCGGCCAGTCCGCGCTCAAGGCCGTCGAGGCCCTGCGCAAGGAGGGCGCCGAGATCGTCGCGGTCGCCGTGATCGTCGACCGCAAGACCGGCGCGCAGGCCGCGATCGAGGCCGAGGGCCTCGAGTGGCGTGCAGCGTTCGACCTCGACGATCTCGGGCTCGACCCGCAGTGAGTCGCCTCGCCCTCGCGGTCGATGTCGGCGGCACCAAGTTGGAGGCCGCTCTCGTCGGCGAGGACGGCGCACTCCTCCGAGGAAGCCGCAGTCGGCGGGCGACGGGCCCGGATGCCACGCCCGCGTCACTCGACGACGCCATCGCGACCGTGATCACCCACGCGCTCTCCCGTCTCCCCGACGACGCAGAGCTCGTCGGCGCCGGCATCGGCAGCGCCGGACCGATCAACCGCGACGCCGGCCAGATCCTCCCCGTGAACATGCCCGCAGCCCGCGGGTACGGTCTTGCGGGTGCCGTCCGCACGGCCGCCGCCGGGGTCCTCGGCCGCAGGCTGCCCACCGTGTTCGGCCACGACGGCGGTGCGCTCGCGCTCGCCGAGTCCTGGCTCGGTGCCACGAAAGACGCCCGCTCCTCTCTCGCGATCGTCGTGTCGACGGGCGTCGGCGGCGGGTTCGTGGTGAACGGCGCGTACATCCCCGGCGCCTCGGGCAACGCGGGCCACCTCGGACAGGTGCGCCGTGAGGGCGGATCGACGCTCGAGGAGATCGCCGCGGGGCCGGCGAGCGCCTCGTGGGCGCGGCAGCAGGGCTGGGCCGGTTCGACGGGCGAAGACCTGGCGCGCGATGCCGCCGCGGGAGACGCGATCGCGCGCGCCGCGATCGAGCGATCGGCGCGGGCCGTCGGCGAGGCCCTCGCGGACGCCGCGACCCTCATCGACCTCGACGTGGTGGCGATCGGCGGCGGTTTCTCCAAGGTGTCGCCCGACTACATCGACCTCGTGCAGCAGGCGCTCACCGCGAGCGCGGCGCACGAGTACTCGCGTCGCACGCGAGTCGTGCGTTCAGGCCTCGGCGATGAGGGGCCGCTCATCGGCGCCGCGGCGTTCGTCCTGCGCTAGCAGTTCACCCGCCTTACAAATTCGTCGTACGCTCGGAGCACGACGACGAAAGGCGATCATGCGCGTACTCGGACTGCTCTCGGGCACCTCTCACGACGGGATCGACGTCGCCGTCGTGGACTTCGCCGAGGCTGACGGGCACCTGAGCGGCACGCTCCTGCACGAGGACAGCGTGCCCTACAGCCCGGAACTGCGCGCGCGGTTGGTCGCGGCGCTGCCGCCGGCGCGCACGACGTTCGCCGAGGTGTGCGAACTCGACACAGTGATCGGGCAGGAGTTCGCCGCGGTCGCCGCTGCGGCCGCGGCATCCGTCGGAGGCGTCGATGCGGTGTGCAGTCACGGTCAGACGGTCTTCCACTGGGTGGATGCCGGCCATGCCCGCGGCACGCTGCAGATCGGGCAGCCCGCGTGGATCGCCGAGAGCGCGGGGGCACCGGTCGTCTCCGACGTGCGCATCCGCGACATCACGGCCGGAGGTCACGGCGCACCGCTTGTGTCGTTCCTCGACGAGCTGCTGCTGCGCGGGCGCGCCGGCGTCTCCGCCGCCGTCAACCTCGGCGGCATCGCGAACATCACGGTCAGGGGCGACGGCGGGCTCGTCGCCTATGACATCGGCCCCGCGAACGCCCTCGTCGATGCGGTCGTGACGGCGGAGGGCCTGCACGAGCGCGGATACGACGCGGATGCCGCGATCGCCCGCAGCGGCCGCATCGACGAACCGCTGCTCGAGACGCTGCTCGCCGATCCGTACTATTCCTTGCCAGCACCCAAGAGCACCGGCAAGGAGCACTTCCACCTCGACTACGTGCGTGCGCACGCCGCGGGGCGTGACATCGCCGCCCCCGATCTCGTGCGCACCCTGACCGAGCTCACCGTGCGCACGGTCGCGCACGACGTGCGGGCGGCGGGCATCGGATTCCTCGCGGTGTCGGGCGGCGGATGCCGCAACCCGCTGATCATGCAGGGACTCAGAGACTCGTTGCCGGATGTCGAGGTGGTGCTCGCCGACGAGCTCGGAGCACCCGCCGACAGCAAGGAGGCGATCCTGTTCGCGCTGATCGGGTGGTGCACGATGCACGGCGTTCCCGCCGTGACCCCCGGCGGCACGGGAGCGCGGGAGCCGCGCATTCTCGGCACGATCACGCCCGGCGCGGGGCCGCTTCGGATGCCGGAGCCGGTGGGTGACGTGAGGAGCCTGACGCTGGCTGCGTCGGGCGGCTGAAGCTCAGGTGTTCGCCTGGCACCCGTGGTCGGAATCCCTGGTCTGATGCGACAGCAGGTGCCGTGCGAAGGCGACGGCGACCGGGGGGTCAGCGACGCCGGTCGTCGTCGTCCCAGGGGCCTTCCCACCAGCCGGCGCGGCGATCGGAGTCATCACCGGGGCCGCGACGGCGCGAGGCGACGAACCGCGCGATCATCACGACGAGCGAGGTCACGAGGCTCAGCGTGACGACGAGGAACAGCAGATCGTTCTGGCTCATGGGCGTACGCCCTCCGCGGCATCCGCCACGATCTTCGCGATGCGCGCCGCGCGCGTCTCGGCTCTCTTGGCCATCGCGATGTTCGTGAGGCCGAGCTTCTTGGCCGACTTCGGGAAGGCGTCCCAGTTCGCGCGGGCGGCGGGCACCGCGTCGAGCGCCTTCGCGAACTCGGGCGGCTCGATGCCCGCCTCGGGTCCGTCGAGAATGGTCCAGGAGCCGTTCTGCTTCGCGGCTTCGATCACGCGGATGCCGGCCGGCTCGAGGAGGCCCGCTGCCTCGAGCTCGAGGATGCGGGCCTTGTTCGTCGCCGCCCAGATGCTGCCGGACCGCCGCGGCGAGAACCACTGGGCGTTGACGCCGTCGAACACACGCACCGGGCCGTCGATCCAGCCGAAGCAGAGCGCCTGGCGCACCGAGTCCTCGTAGGTCACGCCTTCGCTGTCTGCGCCGCGGACGCCGAGCAGCCAGACACCGTGCTTCCTGCCGTGGTTCTCTTCGAGCCACGCGCGCCAGTCCGCAGCATCCGCCGCCCGAATCCGCTCACCCTCGTCGAGAACGCCCACGCGTCACTTCTTCGTCTTGACCGTGGGAATCGTCTCGGTGATGCGCGGCAGCAGGTCGGCGACCGACTGCACGATCTCGTCGGGGCGGAACGGGTACTTCTCGATCTCGGCCTGATCGCTGATGCCGGTGAGCACGAGCACCGTGTGCAGGCCCGCCTCGATGCCGGCGACGACGTCGGTGTCCATGCGGTCGCCGATCATGCCGGTGCGCTTGGAGTGCGCGCCGATCTTGTTCAGCGCCGAGCGGAACATCATCGGGTTCGGCTTGCCGACGACGTACGGCTCCTTGCCCGTGGCCTTGGTGATGAGCGCGGCGATCGCGCCGGTCGCGGGCAGAGGCCCGTCGGCGCTCGGGCCGGTGGCGTCGGGGTTCGTGACGATGAACCGGGCTCCGTCGTTGATGAGCCGGATCGCCTTGGTGATCGCCTCGAACGAGTAGTTGCGGGTCTCGCCGACGACCACGAAATCGGGGTTCGTCTCGGTCATGATGAACCCGGCGTCGTGCAGGGCGGTGAGGATGCCGGCCTCGCCGATCACGAAGGCCGAGCCGCCGGGCAGCTGCTGCTTCAGGAAGTCGGCGGTCGCGAGCGCCGAGGTCCAGATGCGGTCCTCCGGCACGTGCAGCCCACTCGTGCGCAGGCGAGCGGAGAGGTCGCGAGCGGTGAAGATCGAGTTGTTCGTGAGCACCAGGTACGGGATGCCGGAGCTCTCCCAGCCCGCGAGCAGTTCGGACGCCCCGGGGATGGCGTCGTTCTCATGGACGAGCACGCCGTCCATGTCGGTGAGCCAGCATTCGATGTCGTCGCGTTGTGCCATGTGCACAGCCTAGAGGGAGGGGGTGACGCGGAGAATGCCGTGACGTTTGCGGTAGCGGTCAGGCGCTGAGCCAGATCACCCCGGCGGCGTCGCCCACCGCGACGGGTGCGCCGTCGACCGTGATGCCGCCGGTGGTCACCGTGACCTCGGTGCCCACGTCGACGCCGGCGGCCTCGATCTCGCGCAGCACCTCCGGGTCCTGATCGCTCACGCGCAGCACCCGTCCGACGTGACCCACAGGCGCCTCGGCGAGCAGCACGAACGGCTCGCGTTCGACGCGACCGGCGGCATCCGGGATCGCATCGCCGTGCGGATCGAAACGCGGCCGGCCGAGCCGGGCGTCGATGCCTTCGAGCAGTCGGTCGCTGATGGTGTGCTCGAGCACCTCGGCCTCGTCGTGGACCTCATGCCAGCCGTAGTCGAATTCGCGCACGAGCCACGTCTCGATCAGACGATGCCGGCGGATGATGCCCAGCGCCCGCTCGGTACCGGCATCCGTCAATCGCACCGCCCCGTACGGGACGTGCGAGACCAGGCCCGCTGCGGCGAGCTTCTTGACCATCTCGGTCACGCTCGACGGCGCGATGCCGAGCTTCGCGGCGAGCACCGACGGGGTGATCGGCGCGTCCTGCCACTCGGTGTGAGCGTAGACGGTCTTGAGGTAGTCGTCAGCTGCGGGGGATGCCACGGGTCCAGCCTAGGGATTCGCGACGGCGACGAGGATGCCGAAGGCGACCTGACCGGCGAAGAACACGACCAGGAAGCCGAGCAGCGCCGCCGCGAGCGACAGCCGTCCGTCGAAGTCCTCGATCCGGGCGATGCCGATCCTCCTGGCGCGGAACGCGAGCACGAGGGTCGCGATGCCGAGCGCGAGCTGCACCCAGGGGCCGCCCACGGGGAGCGCGTTCGGGAACGCGATCAGCAGGCCGCCGATCAGCCCGGTCGCGAGCCCGATCCACGTGAGAAGGCGGACGACGGATGCTGAGGGCATGTGCTTCAGCGTATCCGCTCTCCTCGGCGCGCCCTTGCCGATGCGGGAATGAATCGTGTCAAAAACCTTGACCCGCGCTGGATGAGCGCGTAGCTTCGGGCGGGCACGGAAAACGCTTCCCCGACATTCGCTCAGGAGTATTCGATGAAGAATCCCCGGTCCCATCCGTTCCTCGCCGCCGTCGCAGTCGTCACCGGCGGGTGTCTGCTCGCGGGTGGCGCGCAGGCGGCATCCGCCTCCGTCCTCCCGACAGACCGTCACCCGGCGGCGACCGCTCCGCAGCTCGAAACGCTAGATCGCGGCGTCGTCGCCGTCTCCACCGCAGACGGCGTCTTCGTCAGCTGGCGCCTACTGGCCTCGGAGGCGACCGGCTCGACCGACACCGGGCTCGCCGGGCCCGACTTCGCGGTCTACCGCGACGGCGAGCGCATCGCCGTCGTGACCGACAGCACGAACTACGCGGATGCCGCAGGCACTGCCACCTCGAGCTACGCCGTCGCCCCGGTCGTGAACGGCGTCGAGCTCGATGCATCCGCTCCGGTCACAGCCTGGGCACAGGGATACTACGACCTGCCGCTCAAGAAGCCCGCCGACGGCGTCACGCCGAAGGGCGAGGCCTACACGTACTCGGCGAACGACGTCTCGGTCGGCGACGTCGACGGCGACGGTCAGTACGAGTACGTCGTGAAGTGGGATCCGTCGAACTCGAAGGACGTGTCGCAGCGCGGATACACGGGCAACGCCTACATCGACACCTACGAACTCGACGGCACGCTGCTGAACCGCCTCGATCTGGGAGTGAACATCCGCGCCGGCGCGCACTACACGCAGTTCCTCGTCTACGACTTCGACGGCGACGGCCGGTCGGAGACCATGCTGAAGACCGCCCCCGGGACCCGCTCGATCACCTACGCGGCCGACGGCTCGGTCGTGAGCGAGAAGTACATCACGATGCCGGAGTCCGACATCGAGGCCGGCTACGCCAACACCGACGACTACCGTCTGAGCGCCGCCGACTACGAGGCGCACCTCGTCGACATGTTCCTCGGCTGGACCGAGCGGCCGGAAGTCGTGTCAGGGCAGTGGCCGGCGACGCTCGAGGAGGCGTGGGGGATGCCGGTCTCGCACGACTATCCGCTGAGCCGCGAGAGCGCGGAAGAGCTCGCCGACACGTTCATCGACGTGTACGCACCGAGTCGCAGCGCCAAGAACCTGCTGCGCGAGTTCGAGGGCTTCATCGTCGACGGGCCCGAGTACCTCACCGTGTTCGACAGCGCGACCGGCGCCGAGCTGCAGACGGTCGCGTACCCCACCGAGCGGGGCGACGACGGTCTGCTCTGGGGCGACTACGCGATGGCCCGCATCGAGCCGGCCAACCGCGTCGACCGCTTCCTGTCCGGCGTCGGCTACTTCGACGGCCAGCATCCGTCGGCGATCTTCGCCCGCGGCTACTACACGCGCACCACGGTCACGACGTTCGACTGGGACGGCAGGCGTCTCACGCAGCGCTGGCAGGCCGACAGCGGCCAGGTGCCGATGACCAACCCGTTCAACGACTCTCCGCACGGCCGCGACGGCACCGACCCCGTCTACGGCGGCATCACGACGCAGGGCGATCACTCCCTCAGCGCGGCCGATGTCGACGGCGACGGCAGGCAGGAGCTCGTCTACGGATCGGTCACCTTCGACGATGACGGCAGCGTGCTGTACAGCTCGCACGACGTGCTCCCCGAGGGAAGCACCGACCCCGGTGCCGATGTGCGCCTCGGGCACGGCGACGCGATCCATGTGGCGGACATCGATCCGAACCGCCCCGGCATGGAGATCTGGACCGCGCATGAGGGAGGCACCTACGCGCCCTACGGCTCCGTGCTGCGCGACGCGGCGACCGGCGTGCCGCTGTTCGGCGCATACTCCGGCAAGGACACCGGTCGCGCGATGATCGGCGACGTCCGCCCGGACGTCCCGGGCATCGAGGTATGGGCGAGCATGCCCGGCGGCACGGATGCGAGTGGTCTGCTGAGCGGGGACGGACGCGTGCTGTCGGCGACGAACCCCGGCACGAATATGTCGATCCGCTGGTCGGGAGACCTCACGACCCAGATCGTGAACGGCAGCGGCGCGGCGACGCCGACGATCGACGACTGGACTCGAGGGACGCTGCTCACCGCGACCGGGACGCTCACGAACAACGGCACGAAGGGCAACCCCTCGCTCGTCGCCGACGTGCTCGGCGACTGGCGCGAGGAGCTGCTGGTGCGCACCGCAGATTCGACGGCGCTGCGGTTCTACACGACCGTCGAGCCGACCGCGCACAAGCTCCCGACCCTCATGCAGGACGTGCAGTACCGCGTCGAGACCGCGCGTCAGCAGACCGCGTACAACCAGCCGGCCTACACGTCGTACTACTTCGCGAGCGACATCGACTGGGCGGACGTGCCGGTGCTCACCGCGCCCGTGACGCCCGTCGCGCCGACGTTCAAGGACCGTCCCGGCACTGCGCACGACGAGGTGCGGCTCCCGTCGGGAACGACCGGCGTCAGCTACTACGTCGACGGGGTGAAGGCGACGTCGAACAAGGTGCGGGTGACCGGGGAGGCGACGGTCGTCGCGGTGCCCGAGCCGTGGTTCCGCATCGCCGACCGTGCCACCTCGCAGTGGACGGCGGAGTTCACCCGCTGAGCGCTCGCCCGCGGGATCCCCGGAGCGGTGGTGCTCCGGGGATCCCGCGGTTCAGCCGGTCGCAAGGAGCCACAGGAGCGCGCCGTTGAGCGCGATGAGGAGGACGGATGCCACGATCCCGGCGGTCGTCGTCCAGATGCGGTTCGCGTACGCGCCGAGCGTGCGCCGCTGTGCCGTGAGGGCGACGAGCGGGATGAGCGCGAAGGGGATGCCGAACGACAGCGCGACCTGGCTGAGCACGAGCGCGAGCGTCGGGTCGACGCCCAGTCCGAGGATGACCAGCGCTGGGATCAGCGTCACGAGGCGCCGCGCCAGCAGGGGGATGCGCACGTGCAGCAGTCCGTGCATGATCTCCGCGCCGGCGTAGGCCCCGACCGAGGTCGACGCGAGCCCTGAAGCCAGCAGCCCCACGGCGAAGAACGTGGCCACCACGGGGCCGAGGCCCGCGGCGAGCGCGGCGTGCGCGCCCTCCAGCGAGTCGGTCCCCTCCACTCCGGCGAGGTTCGCGGCGGCGAGCAGCAGGATGCACAGGTTCACCGTGCCCGCGATGACCATCGCGATCGACACGTCCCAGCGGGTGGCGGTGAGCAGACGCCGGATGCGGGAGGGCTCCGTGCGCACGGCCTCGGCCGCAGCATCCGTCTCCTCGCCATGCCGCCCTGAGGAGCCGAAGCGGTCGCGGGCGAGCGAGGAATGCGCATAGATGGCGTGCGGCATGATGGTCGCGCCCAGAATGGATGCCGCGAGCAGCACCGACCCAGTTCCCTCGAAGCGCGGCACGATCCCGCCGACGACTCCTGCGGGATCAGGCGGCGCGACGAACACACCGGCGACGAAGCCGAACGTGATGATCGCCATGAGCGAGATGATCACGAACTCGAAGTGACGCGGCCCGCGGCGGCTCTGCACCGCGAGGACGATCATCGACACCGCGCCCGTGATGAAGCCGCCCAGCAGCAGCGGCACGTCGAACAGGAGATTCAGGGCGACCGCTCCGCCGATCACCTCGGCGAGATCCGTGGCCATCGCCACGAGCTCTGCCTGCAGCCAGTACGCCCGCCGTGCCCAGCGGTTGCGCAGCCGAGCGCCCAGCACCTCGGGCAGGCTCTGACCGGTGACGACGCCGAGCTTGGCTGACAGGTACTGGATCAGCCAGGCCATGACGTTGCCGGCCAGGACGACCCAGACGAGCAGGTAGCCGTACTGCGCACCCGCGGTCATGTTGCTCGCCACGTTGCCCGGATCGAGGTAGGCGACACCGGCGACCAGAGCGGGGCCGAGCAGCCACAGACTGCGCGGGGCGAGCGCCGGTGGAGCCACGTCGATCACAGAATCTTTAGGCATGCCGAAATCGTAGCGGATTTTTCGGCGTACCTAAATAACGATCGATCGAAGGTTCTCGATGGCAGCCCGCGGCCGTGCTACACCAAGAGGGGAGGGGGAATCATGTCGCTTGCGAGGACGAGCACCGCGTGGTGGGTGCTCCTGCTGCTGGCGGTGCTGGGCGTCTTCACCGTGGCGGCGGCCGCCATCTCTCAGGGAGCGGATGCCGGGACCGACGTGATGGACTCCTGCTGGGCGAGCGACCTGCCCGACGGGGTGGAGCCGCACGACAACACGCTGCGCACCGTCGAGATCACGTTCATGCCGGCCGGTCGCCTGTGCGATTGGGAGGCGGGGGAGACTCAGACCGGCTGGCCCACGACGATCGCCGCGCTCATCGGGACAGCCGTCGCCCTGGTGGTCACCGCCTTCGCCCTGCGGTTCGGCGGAGCTGCGCGTCGGGTCGTCGCGTTGCTGCCGCTCGTCGCCATCGCGGCGCTCTGGTTCGTGATGTGGTCGAGCACGCTCTACGTCATCATCGACTGACGGCGCGGGGGTCGGCCGCGGATACGCTGGCCTGATGGACGACGCGCAGGTGGGCTCAGCGACCGGGGACTCGGCACAGCCCGGGTATGGCGTGGGCCCCTGGCCAGGGGAGTGGCCAGACGAAGCGCACTACGACCCGGACCTGCTCGCCCACGGCGACACCCGCAACGTGATCGATCGCTACCGCTACTGGCGTATGGAGGCGATCGTCGCCGACCTCGACCAGCACCGGCATCCGTTCCACGTCGCGATCGAGAACTGGCAGCACGACATGAACATCGGCTCGATCGTGCGCAGCGCCAACGCCTTCCTGGCCGACACCGTGCACATCATCGGGCGGCGTCGTTGGAACAAGCGCGGGGCCATGGTCACCGATCGCTACCAGCACGTCGTGCACCACGAGACCGTCGAGGCATTCGCCTCATGGGCGACGGATGCCGGCATCCCGATCATCGCGGTCGACAACGTCGACGGAGCCGTGCCGGTCGATCGTGCCGAGCTGCCCGAGAGCTGCGTCCTCCTGTTCGGTCAGGAGGGGCCCGGCCTCTCCGACGAGGCGCTCGCCGCGGCATCCGCTCATGTCGAGATCACCCAGTACGGCTCGACCCGGTCGATCAACGCGAGCGCGGCCGCCGCCGTGATCATGTACGAATGGTGCCGGAGGTACGCCGGCTAGTCAGCCGCGGTCGATGCCGAAGGCGTGCTTCATGAGTGCGTTGACGTCGGAATCGAGGCGGTCGATGCGTTGATTGATCCCGCGGAACTCGGAGGAGATCTCCGCCCGGAGCGACCCGATCTCCGTCCGGATGATCCGGACGAACATCGTCGACATGAGCGTGATCATGCCGAACAGTGCTCCGGCGAAGACGCCGATGAGCGTCCATACCTGCGGTTCGGTCACGGTGAGCACCTCCTCATTGTGAACCCCTTCCGGCGATTCTGCCAGGAGTCTGCGGCGTGAGGCTCAGTGGACGTGCACGGATCGCAGGAGCTGTGGAGAACGGGTACAGCGGCTGATCTTGTGGAGGAGGTGTCGGAGCAGACGGCATCCGCGTCCTCCGGCCATGTGCTCATGCTTCCACCGCGACCCAGCGGCCCGAGCGCACGCGCCAGCCCAGCGTGCCGAGGCGCGCCAGGAGGTAGATGCCGAAGAAGGCGACGGCGAGCCAGATGAGGCCGGCCGCTCCATCCACGCCGGTAGCGGCGATGATCCACAATGCGGGCAGGAACGGCACGAGGTTGAGACCGCCCGCGATCGCGAGGTACTTCGCGTCGTTCGCGCCCATCAGCACGCCGTCGAGCACGAACACCACGCCGGCGATCGGCTGGGCGACGGCGAGCACGATCAGCGCGGGCTGCACGAGAGCGGACACGTCGGGGTCACCGGTGAAGACGATGCCGAGCACGCCCGAGAGCGCCGCGATCAGCGCGCCGACGATCACACCGAACCACGCACCCCACGCGACCGTTCGCGCCAGCACGCGATGCACCTGAGCCTCGTCCCCGGCGCCGAGTTCCTTCCCGATGAGCGCCTGGGCCGCGATCGCGAGCGCGTCGAGGGCGAACGCCGCGGCCGAGAAGATCGTGAACACGATCTGCCAGCCGGCGAGCTCGGAGGTCCCGATCCCCGTCGCCACGCCGACGGTCGCGAGCAGCGCCACGCGCAGGCTCACGGTGCGCAGGAACAGCCAGCCGCCCGACCGTGCCGTGCTGCGGATGCCGCCTCCGTGGGCCCGCATCGAGGCGCTGTGCTTCGCGGCGAGCCGCTGCACGACCAGCACGTACGCGGCGACCATGCCCCACTGGGCCGTGACGGTGCCCGCAGCCGAGCCTGCGATGCCCCACCCGAGCCCGTAGATGAAGACGTAGTTGAGCAGGGCGTTGGCTCCGAAGCCGAGCCCGGCGATCCACAGCGGCGTCATGGTGTCCTGCATGCCGCGCAGGAGCCCGGTCGCGGCGAACACGATGAGCATGGCGGGCAGGCCCCACATCGAGATCACGAGGTACGCGTTCGCTTCGGCGGCGACGGCATCGCTCGCGCCGAACAGCGACACGAGCCACGGGGAGGACACGGCGCCGATCACGGCCAGCACGGCGCCGAGCCCGAGGGCGAGCCACATGCCGTTGATCCCGACGCTCACGGCCTCGCCCGGGTGGCCGGCGCCGAACCGCCGCGCGACCGCCGGAGTCGTCGAGTAGGCGAGGAACACCATCAGCCCGACGACCGTCTGCAGCACGGCGCTCGCGATGCCGAGGCCCGCGAGGGGGGTGGTGCCGAGATGCCCGACCAGCGCGGCATCGACGATGAGGAACGCGGGCTCGGCGATCAGCGCGCCCAGTGCGGGCACGGCCAGGCGCAGGATCTCGCGGTTCAGGCTCACCCTCCGAGCCTAGGGGGAGGGCGAGACGTGGCGGCACGTGCGCGGGGCTCGAACCGTGCCACTTGCCGGTGTGGCGCCTCGTGTCGGTATCCGCGGCAGATTGCGGCAGCGGGTGCCACACGAAGCGTCCAAGTTCGGCAGGTCGCGCCTCTCGAACCGCGGCGCACATCTTGGGGTGGCGCCTCGCGTCGGTATCCGCGGCGGATTGCGGCAGCGGGTGCCATGCGAGCGCCGCGCGCGTCCCGAGCCCGCCCGGCGTACCCTGGAATCAGTCGGAGGTGCACATGACCGATCCACGAGAGGCCGCGGCCCGATATCGCGCGCGGCAGCAGAGCAGCAGCGAGACGGACGCGGATGCCGAGACCGGCACCGCCCCGGGCGCAGGCGCGGCGGTGGACCGGGCCGCCTACATCGAGAGCGCCATCCAGGTCGCGATCCGCCGAGGCGACTTCGACGACCTGCCGGGTGCGGGCAAGCCGATCGAGGGGCTCGGCGACCACCACGATCCCGACTGGTGGATCCGCCGCAAGATCGAGAACGAGAACCTCACCGGCCTCGGACCGCCCGCGATCCTGCTGCGCACCGAGGACCGTGAGCTCGACGGCCAGCTCGACCTGCTCGGCCGCGAGTCCGACGTGCGGCACGTGCTCGAGGACTTCAACCGCCGCGTGCTCGAGGCCCGCCGGCAGCTGCTGGGCGGACCGCCGGTGGTGACGCAGCCGCGCGACATCGACGCCGAGGTGGCTGCGTGGGCCGAACGCCGTGCTGCGCGACGCGCATCGCTCGCGGCCGAGCCGGAGGGGCCGAGGCGGCGCCGTTTCGGCCTCCGCCGTCGCGCCTGACCGATCGCGCCTCGGGCCCGACCGACCGAGCCTCGGGCCCGACCGCTCAGTCGCGAGAGCGCTGCTGACGCCGCCAGCCGTCGATCCCGAACCGACCCGACACGGGCGACGCGAGCACCAAGGCCGACAGCAGAACCATCACCGGATACTGGGCGATCAGCTGATCCGAGCTCCAATACAGCATCAGGGTTCCGATCGACGCGAACGCCGTCAAGCGGGTGAAGAGCCCGGCGATCAGCAGCAGCCCGAGCAGTACCTCCAGAGCTGGGATAGCCATGCCGAACAAGCCTGATGCGGCGCCCATGAAGGAGCCGAGCGGCTCGAACCACCACGGCACACGGCTGTTGCCCGCTGTGCTCTGCGCGACCAGCTCGATGTCGGCTGCGCCGAAGCCCGCGCGGTACTTCAGCACGCCCTCCGCCGACCAGAGCACTCCGGCGGCGACTCTCGCCGCGCCGCCGAGCAGCGGCACGACGAGAGACCTCCTCCGGTCGGTCATGAGAGCTTTGCGGCGCCGAACACCGCCTTGGCCTTGTCGCAGTGGATCACGACGTAGGTGAAGTCGGCGGGGTCGACGTCCGCGAGGGTGAACGTCTGCGAAGCCGTGTCGAACGAGACGGCGTCGACCATGGTGCCCGCCTCGACTGCGGCCTCGTCCGTCCCCGTCGTGAGATAGATGTGCAGATCGGGTCCCTCGTCGGAGGAGAACCCTGACAGCGTCAGCTCTCCGTCTGCGATCGTGACGGTCCCCTGCACGCTCTTGTCGTTCAAGCCCATGAAGTCGCCGGACTTCTCCATGCCCATGGGGGCGCTCTGCGACATCGACGGCTCCGGCTTCATGCCGCTGTCGGCGCCCGGTGAGCTGCACGCGGCGAGCGAGAGCGAGAGGGCGAGAGCCGCGGTGGCGGCGAGGGTGATCTTGCGCATGGGATTCTCCTGTTCGCTGTGCGGCGAGCTGCCGCAGGGGTTGCACTGCGGAGCACGCTACGGAACCGGATGCCGCGACCGGGGAGTCCTTTCGTGATCGTAAGGAACGCCTCGCCGACGTCGAACGCGCGACTAGTGTCGACGGCATGAATGAGGGCGCCCGTGTCGTGGTCGTGGAAGACGATCCGACGGTTCGAGCAGCCGTCGACGCATACCTGCGCGCCAACGGCTACGACGTCGATGCGTTCGGCGACGGCCTTTCGGCGCGCTCTGCGCTCGCCGACCGCATCCCCGACGTGCTGATCGTCGACCGGATGCTCCCGGGGATCAGCGGCGACGAACTCTGCCGGGAGATCCGCGCAGTGTCGGACGTGCCGATCATGATGCTGACTGCTCTGAATCAGGTGGAGGATCGCATCGACGGTCTGGAGGCCGGCGTCGACGACTACCTTACGAAGCCCTTCTCCCTCCGGGAGCTGGTGCTGCGGGTCGGCGCTCTGGTGCGCAGGGCGCGCACCTCCGCCTCACTCGGAGAGATCTCCAGCGGTGACTTCCGGATCGATCCGGAGCGGCGACGCGTGTGGGTCCGCGGCGCCGAGGTCGCACTGACCACGCGGGAGTACGACCTGCTCGCGTTCCTGCTGCGCAACCCCGATCGGGTGATCGGACGCGACGAGATCCTCCGCGAGGTGTGGGGATGGAGCGTCGGCGAGGCCTCGACCGTGACCGTGCACGTGCGTCGACTCCGCGAGAAGATCGAGTCCGATCCTCAGGATCCTCGCCATCTGCACACCGAGTGGGGCGCCGGCTACTGCTTCTCGCCCCAAGGACGACTGCGATGATGGCGCTCGCCCCCGCCGACATCGGACTCATCGTCCTGACCTGCATCGGGTGCTCCGCGGCGGTCGCTGCGCTCGCCGTCGTGGTGCTGCGGATCGTCCGCCGCCGGACGATGAGCACTCAGCTCCTGATCGTGGCCTGTGCGGGCACAGCCGCGATGGCGGCATCCGTGCTGGCGATCTCGATGGAGATGTACATCTCCGACCACGACCTGACCGTGCTCGTCGTCGTGATCGCGGTCTCCCTCGTGCTCGCACTGATGGTCGCGTGGATCGTCGCTCGGACTGCGCGCGCGTCGTTCGACCGGTTCTCGGCGACTCTCGAGCGCGTCGGCGGCGGTGCCGTGGTGGATGCCGAGCCCTCAGGGTGGGGCGAGATCGACGAGCTGTCGGCCCAACTGGCCGCGGTGTCGCAGAAGGTCGAAGCGGCGCGCGCCGAACTCGAACAGCTGGACTCCGCGCGGCGCCGGTTCTTCGCCTGGATCTCGCACGACCTGCGGACACCGCTCACGGCGGTGCGTGCTCTCGCCGAGACCATCGAGGAGGGCGCGGCCGACGCCCCTGAGCGCTTCGCGAGCGAGGTGCGCGCGCAGGTCGAGACGATGAGCCGCATGGTCGATGACCTGTTCGAGCTGTCGAAGCTCACCTCCGGCGCTGTGCAGCTGCGCACCGAGCAGATCGGCCTGCGCGACGTCGTCTCCGACGCGGTCGCCGACGTGCGACTCGCCGCGGATGGCCGGGGCCTGCGCATCGTCGAGCGCGGGGTCGACGGTCAGGTGCTGTGGGCCGATCCCCACCAGCTGGGGCGGATCATCGTCAACCTGCTCGCCAACGCCATCCGGCACGCGCCGCCCGGCAGCGACATCGTGATCTCGGCGACGGAGCCCGACCGCGGTCGCCTTGTGCTCGGCATCCTCGACCAGGGTGCAGGGGTCGCCGTGGAAGACCTGGACCGCATGTTCGATGTCGGATGGCGCGCCGACCCCGCACGAGCATCCTCGACGGACGATCTCGTGTCGTCCGGGGCGGGGCTCGGGTTGTCGATCGCGCGCGGCCTCGCCCGCGCCCACGGCGGTGACGTCGTCGCCGAAGTGACGGGTCAGGGCTTCCAGATGAAGGTGCTGCTGCCCTACCGGGCTGACGGCGAGCGGGACTGAGTCGGCCTCGCTCCCGATGTCGGGTACGCCGCATAGGCTGTTTCCATGACCCTCCCCGCAGGCCTCGCCATCGAAGAGTTCAGCTCCGACATCCGTCCGCAGGACGACCTGTACCGTCACGTCAACGGCACCTGGTTCGCCCGCACCGAGATTCCGGCCGACAAGGCCCGCTGGGGTGCGTTCCACATGCTCGCCGAGCAGGCCGAGAAAGACGTCAGGGCGATCATCGAGGAGTCGCAGAACGCCGAGGACGGCACGCTCGCCCGCAAGATCGGCGACCTGTTCGCGAGCTTCATGGACACTGCGCGCATCGATGCCGCCGGCGTGACGCCGCTCGCCGAGACCCTCGCCGAGATCGACGCGCTCGACAGCATCCCCGCGTTCCTGCGCACCATCGGCGCCTACGACCGCGACGGCCGCGCGCACCTGATCGGACTGTATGTCGACGGCGACCCGGGCGACCCCGAGCGATACCTCCCCGTTCTCCTGCAGGGCGGTCTGTCGCTTCCCGACGAGAGCTACTACCGTCTGGACACCTTCGAGGACACGCGCGCGAAGTACCGCGAGCACCTCGAGCGTCTGCTCGCGCTCGCCGGAATCGTGGATGCCGCAGCGCACGCCGACCGGGCGATCGCTCTCGAGACCGAGCTCGCCTCGCACCACTGGGACAACGTCCGCAGCCGTGACGCCGTCGAGACGTACAATCTCAAGACCTGGGCCGAGCTGCAGGAGCTCGCGGGCGTCGACCTCGCACCCTGGCGCGAGGGAGTGAGCCCCTCGAACCCGGTCGCTCTCGACGAGGTCGTCGTCTCGCAGCCGAGCTTCTTCGAGGCGCTCGGCTCGCTCCTCGTCGCCGATCGGCTCGACGACTGGAAGGCATGGCTGCGGTCCCAGGTCGTGCACGCGGCCGCTCCCTACCTCACCGACGCCCTCGTGCAGGAGAACTTCTCGTTCTACGGCACCGAGCTCTCGGGCGTGCCCAGCATCCGCGAGCGCTGGAAGCGCGGAGTCTCGGTGACCGAGGGCGCCCTGGGCGAGGCGATCGGCAAGGTCTACGTCGAGCGGCACTACCCGCCGACGGCGAAGGCCGCGATGGACGAACTCGTCGGCAACCTCATCGAGGCGTACCGGCAGAGCATCACGACCCTTGAGTGGATGACCGCCGAGACCCGTGAGCGCGCGCTCGCCAAGCTCGACGCCTTCACCCCGAAGATCGGGCACCCCGATGTCTGGCGCGACTACTCCTCGCTCGTGATCGATCGCGACGACCTGTTCGGCAACGTGCGCCGTGCGGCGATCTTCGAGCACGACCGCCACATCGACAAGGTCGGCAAGCCCATCGACCGCAGCGAGTGGCACATGCCGCCGCAGATGGTCAACGCGTACTACAACCCGTCGATGAACGAGATCGTGTTCCCCGCGGCCATCCTGCAGTACCCGTTCTTCGACGTGAGCCGCGACGCCGCGGCCAACTACGGCGGCATCGGCGCGGTCATCGGGCACGAGATCGGCCACGGCTTCGACGATCAGGGCAGCCGCTACGACGGCGACGGCAAGCTCGACGACTGGTGGACTGATGCCGACCGCTCGGCCTTCGAGGAGCGCACGAAGGCGCTGATCGAGCAGTACGACGCTCTCGTCCCCGAGGGGCTCGACCCCGAGCACCACGTCAACGGCGCTCTCACGATCGGCGAGAACATCGGCGATCTCGGCGGCCTCGGAATCGCGCTGAAGGCCTACGAGCTGTCTCTCGACGGTGCGGAATCCCCTGTGATCGACGGCTACACGGGTGTCCAGCGTCTGCTGCTGTCGTGGGCTCAGGTGTGGCAGCAGAAGAGCCGTGAGGCCGAGACTCTGCGACTGCTCACGATCGACCCGCACTCGCCGACCGAGTTCCGCTGCAACCAGATCGTGCGCAACATCGACGCGTTCTACGAAGCGTTCGATGTGACCGAATCCGACGCCCTCTGGCTGCCCCAGGACGCCCGTGTGACGATCTGGTGACCATTCTCCGGAGTTCGTGAAAGATCCTCACGCGGGAGGGTTACGATATCCGTGCTGCTGGGGAGCGCATCCCCGCGGCATCCCGCAATCCAACCCCCCTCAAAGGATCACGCGTGGGCGCTCCCGAGCCGGTCGAAGGCTTCCGCCACTCGTCGAGCTCTGACTCCTCGTCAGGTCGACGCTCTCAGCGCGCCACGCGTCGGCTGCCGCGACGGGCGGCGATCGGGCGGCGCTCATTCACCTCGACGCTGCGCTCTCTCGAGGCCTTGGCGGATGCCGGCGCACAGGTGTCGGTGCACGTCGTCGACCTCGATTCGCACGTGCACGTGCTCTCCGGCGACGACCACGTCACCATGCCGATCGCCGGACTCGGCGTCGTGCCTCTGCTCGTCGAGGTCGCGGCGGCGTTCGAGGCGGGAACACTGGATCCGCTCGAGATCGTGGAGCGCACCGCCACCGATCAGGTGACGACGTCAGGGCTGTGGCGTCACCTGCATGCGCCGGCGCTGCCGTTGGAGGATCTCGCGGTGCTCGCGGCGACGGCAGGCGACCCGATCGCGGCGAACGCCCTGCTGCAGAGGGTCGGCCACGACCGCGTGCGCGAGCGCATCGAGTCGCTCGGGCTGCGGCGCACGGCTCTCCTCGACCGCTTCCGCGATCAGCGCGGACCCGACGACGCCCCGCACGTCGCGGTGGGCTCGTCGCGTGAACTCGCGGGCCTGTTCTCGGCTCTGGTCAACTCGCAGGTCGTCGATGCGGCGGTCAGCGCTCAGGTCTCCGAGTGGCTCAGCCTGAACCAGGACCTCAGTCTCGTCGCTGCATCCACGGGTCTCGACCCCTTCGCGCACGAGCACGACGCCCACGGCCTGCTGTTCATCAACAAGACCGGCCGCGACCGCGGAGTCCGCGCCGAGGCCGGCGTGCTCGCCGGACCCCGTGCAGGCGTCGCCTACTCGCTCATCGTCTGCTTCGACGACCTCTCGATCGCGCACCGTCTGCGCGCGCACGACGCCTTCCGCGTGCTCGGCGTCGAGCTCATGGAGTACACGCACTGACGCTCTTTCCGGACCACGTACCGTGCTCCGGCCGACGTACCGTGCTCCGGACCGCGCATCGTCAGTGGCCAGAATCGCATTTGACTCGTCTCTCGTTCCCGTGCGTGGTCAAAATCGCACCGATTCGTCGTTTTGCGATGCTTCATTAGCCACGCACGGATGTCGGGAGGGCCCGCTTCGTTCCCGGTGCGGGTGAGTGGTCAAAAACGCATCCGAGCACGCGGTGCGCGATGCTTCATTGACCACGCACGGATGTGCGGGTGCGATTTCGACCACGCACGGCGGCCTCGCCTAACATCGAGGCATGCCCTACCCCGACTGGACCCCGCATCGCCGTGACGACGGCGAGCTCCTCGGCTGGATCCACCCGGCGGGCGACGAGTGGGTCGCCGTCGACGTGCTCGGTCGGCCCGCATCCGCTCCCGTCGAATGGCTGGACGCGGAGGCCGCCCTCGAAGAGCACGGCATCGCCTGGCTCGCGGAGCCGTGGATGCTGGAGGGGGAGGGCGACCGTCCGCTGCGCGTGCGCATCGTCGAGGTGACGCCCGATGAGGAGGGCGCGCCCGGCCGGATCGTCGTGAAGATCGATGACTTCGGCGACATGACCCGCCCGGCGACGGCGCAGTTCACCCTCGCGTGGCCCATCCCCGACCGGCTGCGCCCGCCGCGCGAGGGCGACCCCGATCCGCGCGAGATCACGCGCTGACGGTCAGTTCGGCAGTGACGGATGCTGCTCGGACGAGCGCTGTCGGGGGATGAACAGCGACAGCACGACGGCCACCGCCCCGGCCGCGATCGCGAGCCAGAAGCACACCTCGAACGCGGTGCGCGTCGGCACGGCGACGCCGTCGACCGTCACGCTCATGGCCGCGAGCACCCCGCCCATGACCGCTGAGGCGCTCGACGTGCCGACGGAACGGAAGAGCGCGTTCAGACCGTTCGAGGCGCCGGTCTCGTTCGCGGGCACGGACCGCATGATGATCATCGGCATCGCCGCGAAGGTGAAGCCGATCCCGACGCCGATGAGGAGGTTGGCGACGAAGATGTGCCAGACCTCGCTCGACCACAGCAGCACGAACACGTAGGCGAGCACGATCGCGACGGCGCCGACCGTGAAGAGCGGCCTCGGGCCGACGGTGCGCTCGAGCCAGCCCGAGAGCGGCGAGATCACCATCATCACGAGGCCGGCCGGCATGATGACGAGCGAGGCGCCCACCATGTCGAGCCCGAATCCCGAGCCGCTGCCGACCGGCATCTCGAGCAGCTGGGGGAACGTGACATTCGAGGCGAACAGGGCGAAGCCCATGCCGATCGCGGCGATGTTGGTGAACAGCACGGCGGGGCGGGCCGCGACGCGCAGGTCGAGCAGCGGGTCCTTCGTGCGCAGCTGGTACCAGCCCCAGACGAGCAGCACCACGATGCCGCTGATGATGCAGGTGAGCGTCAGCGGGGCGGTCCAGCCCCACTCCGCGCCGCGCGAGACGAACAGCAGGATTCCGGTGAGACCGATCGCGAGACCGATGGCCCCGATCACATCGAGCCTGCCGGAGGTGCGCAGGACGTCTTCGGGGACGGTCACGACGACTAGAAGGAGCCCGATCACGCCGAGCGCTGCTGCGAGCCAGAACAGCCAGTGCCAGTCGGCGTTCTCGGCGAGGATCGCGGCGACCGGCATCCCGATCGCCCCTCCCACGCCCATCGTGGCGCTCATGAGCGCCACCGCTGTTCCGAGGCGCTCCGGAGGCAGTGCGTCGCGCATGACGGCGATGCCGAGCGGCACGACGCCGGTGACGGCGCCCTGCAGGGCGCGACCGATGATCACGCCGACGATCGAGCCCGACAGCGCGGCGATCGTCGAGCCCACGACGAGGAGCGCGAGCAGCACGATGATCACACGGCGCTTGCCGTACATGTCGCCGAGACGGCCGGAGATCGGTGTGGCGATGGCGGCGACGAGGAGCGTGATCGTGACGACCCACGTCGTGTCTTCGCGGGACGCGTTCAGCAGGTGAGGAAGCTCTGCCTGCAGCGGCACGACGAGTGTGAACATGAACGACGAGCAGAGACCTGCGAAAGCCAGCACGGCGACGATCGCCCATTTCGGTGAGCTGCGGGAGAGTCGTCTGCGTGCGCGCTCGTCGTTGTCTCCCATCGCTTCAGGCTATCGGCGTTGCGGAGAGCGAGGCGCGTCGGCGCCGAACTGCCGGTTCACGTGGGGAGGACGAAGTCGCCGGTCTCGCCAGGGTTTACCGCGATCTCCCAGCGGAAGCCGTCGGGATCGCTGAAGTACCCCGAGTACCCGCCCCACTCCCGCCGCATGCCGGGGCTCACCGGCGCACCCAGCAGGGCGGCCTCGGCGAGCACGTCGTCGACTTCGGCGGGGGTTGCGAGGTTGTGCGCGAGGGTGATCGGGGCGACGCCGGATGCCGGGGCTTCGCCGATCTCGGCCGTGAAGCCCTCGACCGACCACAGCGACAGGATCATCCGGTCCGCCACCGGGAACATGAGCACATCGTCGCCTGCGAACACCGGCTCCCAGCCGAGCCCGTCCACGTAGAACGCGCGGCTGCGAGCGATGTCGGACACGGCGAGCGTGATGAAGCTGACACGTTGCTGCATGATTCGAGTCTGGCACCGGCATCCGACATCCGGGACGATCCGCCTGTCGCGTGCGGAGCCCGCGGTCCGACGTGCTTGCATGTCGGAATGAGCGCAGAATTCGAGCAGCATCCCGCTGATACTCCGTTCCACCGGCGTCTCGTCTACGGCGAGCGGCCGGACGGGTCGTGGGTGACGCGCGGGCCTGCCGGCGCGTTCGAGTCCGTGGTCATGCGCCCGCTCGAGCCGATGCTGGTTCCCGAGAAGCCGCGCGGCGGAGAACTCGATCCCGAGAACTGCGGACCGTGCAGACCGGACGAGCACACGATCTGGCAGGACGACCTGTGGCAGGTGCGCGCCGGCTGGGAGCCGGGCGGTCTGCCGTTCATCGGGGCCATCTCGCCGCGGGAGCACTGGCTGCTGGAAGACGCCCCGGTCGAGGTGCTCGCCGCGCTCGGGCCGCTCATGCAGCGCGTCTCCGAGGCGGTCAAGAGCATCCCCGGCGTGGCCCGATGCCACTTCAGCCGCTTCAACGACGGCTCGGCGCATCTGCACATGTGGGCTTTCGCGCGGCCGGCCGGGATGATGCAGGGGCGCGGTGCCGTGCTCTCGTACTGGGACGGGATGCTCCCAGAGATGAGTGTCGAGATGATGGAGGAGTTCCTCGACATCGTGGCGGACTCCCTCGCAGCCGGCGGCGGCACCGCCCATCGGCGGGGCGAGGTTCCGCGATCCGTCTGAGAGGGGCAGACTGGACCCGTGCGCACCATCCGCGATCTCGACACCGTAGAACTGATCCTCGACGCCCAGTCTCTACTGGACTCCATCCGCGGCCCCGAACGGGTCGTCGACGCCGGCACTCTCCGCGCCCTGCAGCAGTCGGGCAACTACGTGGTCGGCCTGTTCGACGGCGAGGACGGCGAGGAGCGCATGGTCGGGGCGTCGATCGCGTTCTTCGGCGAGCCGGGGCGGCGCGCGATGCACTCGCACATCACGGCGCTGCGACCCGAGTACCGCGGTCGCGGCTGGGGGCGCGAGCTCAAGGAGCACCAGCGTCAGTGGGCGTTCTCGCGCGAGGTCGGCCGCATCAGCTGGACCTTCGACCCGCTCGTCGCGCGCAACGCGCACTTCTTCCTCACCGTGCTCGGCGCCAGGGTGACGGGCTACGCGGTCAACCAGTACGGCATCTTCGGCGGAGGGGATGCGGGTGACGAGAGCGACCGCCTCGATGTCGAGTGGGCGCTCGCCGACATCGCGAAGCCCCCGGCATCCGACGCGGTGGTCGACACCCTCGCCATCCCGGCGGACGTGGAATCCCTGCGGGCGACGGATGCGGATGCTGCGCACGAGTGGCGCCTGCGTCTGCGCTCCGAGATGGAGAACCGACTCGGCCGAGGCCTGCGCATCGCCGGCTTCGACGTCGAGCGCGGCTACCTGTTCACGGCCTGAGCCGGAGTTGCGCGGGAGCACGCGCAGATAGAATGGTGAGGCCCGCGTTCACGGGTTCCTCACCCGCATCCGACCATTGGAGCCACCGTGGCCGAACAGTCCCGTCTTGACAAGGTCATCGCCCTTGCCCGCCACCGCGGGTTCGTCTTCCAAGCGGGTGAGATCTACGGCGGTTCGCGTTCTGCCTGGGACTACGGACCCCTCGGGACCGAGCTCAAGGAGAACATCCGCCGGCAGTGGTGGCAGACGTTCGTGCGCGGACGCGGCGACATGGTCGGCCTGGACTCGAGCATCATCCTGCCCAAGCGCGTGTGGGAGGCCTCCGGCCACGTGGCGACCTTCACCGATCCTCTGGTCGAGTGCCTCCAGTGCCACAAGCGCTTCCGCGCCGACAACCTCATCGAGGACTTCGAGGCGCGCAAGGGCCGCAAGGCCGAGAACGGGCTCGCCGACATCCCCTGCCCGAACTGCGGGACCAAGGGCCAGTACACCGAGCCCAAGGCGTTCTCGGGCTTGGTGAAGACCTACCTCGGCGTCGTCGACGACGAGTCGGGCATGTACTTCCTGCGCCCCGAGACTGCGCAGGGCATCTTCGTGAACTTCTCGAACGTGCTCACGGCGTCGCGCAAGAAGCCGCCGTTCGGCATCGGCCAGGTCGGCAAGGCGTTCCGCAACGAGATCACCCCCGGCAACTTCATCTTCCGCACCCGCGAGTTCGAGCAGATGGAGATCGAGTACTTCACTCCTCCCGCCGAGGCGCAGGAGTGGTTCGAGCACTGGGTCGAGGCCTGCTGGAACTGGTTCATCGACCTCGGCATCGACGCCGACAACATGCGTCGTTTCGACGTCCCCGAAGAGGACCGTGCGCACTACTCGGCCGGCACCATCGACGTCGAGTACCGCTTCGGCTTCCAGGGCAAGGAGTGGGGCGAGCTCATGGGCGTCGCCAACCGCACCGACTACGACCTGTCGAGCCACAGCGAGGCGTCCGGGTCGTCGCTGTCGTACTTCGACCAGGCGTCGGGCGAGCGGTACACCCCGTACGTCATCGAGCCGTCCTTCGGCCTCACCCGCGCCATGATGGCGTTCCTCGTCGACGCCTACGTCGAGGAGGAGGTGCCGAACGCCAAGGGCGGCACCGACGTGCGCACGGTGCTGCGCCTCGACCCGCGTCTGGCCCCGGTCAAGGTGGCGGTGCTCCCGCTCAGCCGCAACGAGAACCTCTCGCCGCTGGCGCGCGAGGTCGCCGACACGCTGCGCGGATCGTGGGCGATCGACTTCGACGACGCCGGCGCCATCGGCCGCCGCTACCGTCGTCAGGACGAGATCGGCACCCCGTTCTGCGTCACGGTCGACTTCGACTCCCTCGACGACCGCGCCGTCACTGTGCGCGACCGCGACACGATGGCGCAGGAGCGCGTCTCGATCGACGAGCTCGAGCAGTACCTCGCAGAGCGCCTGAAGGGCGCCTGACCCGCGGCCGCGCCTCGTGCCGGCCGCGCCGAGACCCCCGCTTATTGCCGAGACCCCCATCTGTTCACGCGAACAGGTGGGGGTCTCGGCGTCAGGTGGGGGTCTCGGTGTCAGCTCGGAGGTAGGAGTGGTGCCGGGGATGGCGCGCTTCCCGCGACCGCGCGCGCGTAGCGCTCCGACAGCAGCTTCAGCCGAGGGACCAGCTCCGGCGGGCTCTCGACCGTGAAGTCCATCATCAGCATCCCGATGTAGGCGGCCACGGTGTCGAGGCTGTCGGCGCCTGTGACGAGGATGCAGTGGCTGTCGTCGACCGGCTCGACGACGCCGACCGCCGCGTGGATCCGGTCGAGCACGACCTCGGCGGGTGCGTCGATCCGCAGCCGGGCGTGCACGACCCAGCCGCTCACGGCGATCGTCCGCATCGCGAACGCGGTGTAGTCGCCGCCGGGCAGCGGCTGCGGGTCGAAGCGGCGACGCGTGGGCATCCGCAGCTCCATCCAGTCGACGCGGTACGTGTTCCACTCGCCGGACTGCGGATCGCGCGCGACGAGGTACCAGCGGCGGAACCAGGTCAGCAGACGATACGGTTCGACCAGCACGGGCGAGCCTTCGTAGTCGAATCGCAGCCACTCCGCACTGCGGATCGCGCCGGCGATCGCCTGCAGCGACGCCGCGTCGACTTCGGGGTCGGGCGCGTCGGTGTCGGTGTTCTCGGGCGCACGGTCCACGCTCGATCGCAGGGCGTCGACCGCGGGGCGCAGGTGTGAGGGGAGCACCTGCTCGAGTTTCGCGAGCGCCCTGGCGCCGGACTCAGCCACGCCGGCGATGCCTGCCGCAGCGCGGAGCCCGACCGTGACCGCCACGGCCTCCTCGTCGTCGAGCAGCAGCGGAGGAAGCTTTCCTCCGGCGCCGAGCCGGTAGCCGCCGACGGATCCGCGTGTCGCGTCGACGGGATAGCCGAGCTCGCGGAGGCGCTCGATGTCGTGGCGGACGGTCCTGCCGGAGACCCCGAGGCGGACGGCGAGTTCGCTGCCTGAGCGCTCCGTGCCGGTCTGCAGCAGACCCAGCAGGGCGAGCAGTCGGGCGGTCGGATCGGCCATCGGCATCCTCTCGAAAGAAGTTCCTCAATTAGGAACAAATTCAACCTATTGCGTTTCTACTCTCGAGATATGGAAAACACGAACCTCACCTTCAGCCCCTTCACCGTCTCGGTCACCGCCGCCGAGGTCGCCGATCTGCAGGATCGCCTGGCCCGCACCCGCCTTCCCCAGCCGTCGCCGACCGAGGTCGCAGGCGACGGCGACTGGGATGCCGGCACTCCGAACTCCTACCTCCGCGAGGCTCTCGCCGCGTGGCGGGACTTCGACTGGGCGGCGGCCCAGGAGCAGATCAACGCCGTGCCGCACTTCACCGCCGAGATCGACGGCCAGAGCATCCACTTCATCCACGTCCGCTCGGCTCACGCCGGCGCGACGCCGCTGCTCCTCGCGCACACCTACCCCGGCTCCGCGGTCGACTACCTCGAGCTCATCGATCTGCTCACCGACCCCGTGGCGCACGGCGGACGTGCCGAGGACGCCTTCGACGTCGTGATCCCGGACGCTCCGGGCTACGGCTTCTCGCAGCCGCTGGCCTCGGCCGGCTGGACGACCGCGAAGGTCGCGGCGGCCTACGACCGGCTGATGCGCGGTCTCGGCTACGACAGCTACGGCATCCACGGCTCCGACAACGGAGCGATGGTCGCCCGCGAGCTCGGACTGCTGAACCCCGAGGGGTTCCTGGGACTCCACGTGCTGCAGCTGTTCTCGTTCCCCTCCGGCGACCCGGCCGAGTTCGAGAAGCTCGAGCCGCAGGATTACGCCGGGCTCGAGCACATGCAGTGGTTCCAGTCGGTCGGCGGTTACAACACGATGAACTCGTCGCGCCCGCAGACGGTGTCGGTGGGCATCAGCGACTCCCCGATCGGGCTGCTCGCCTACAGCGAGCTGTTCAACTCCTTCGGAAACGGCACCTCGCTCGTGCCGCTGGAGAAGATCCTGTTCGAGGTCAGCGTGAACTGGTTCGCGAACGCGGCATCCGGCATGTCCCGCAGTTATCTCGAGAACGCTCGCGTCGAGGCCGAGCCGCAGATCAACCAGGCGGCCACCGGCGTCGCCGTCTTCAAGGACGACTTCCAGACGATCCGGGTCTTCGCCGAGCGCGACAACTCGAACATCGTGCACTGGAGTCGGTTCGACGAGGGAGGCCACTTCGCCGCGCTCGAGCGCCCCGAGGTTCTCGCCGCCGACATCCGCACCTTCTTCGCCGGTCTGCGCTGAGCGTCGGCACTGGTCCTCAGCGCTTCAAGACCCCTCTTCTCACCGTGATCCCCATGCATCAGGGGGTCACGGTGAGAAGAGGGGGGTCTCGGCGTCGCCGCTGTGGGGCGGATGCTCGGCCCGACGAGGCCGGTACTGTGAGGCGATGACAGACGAGGCCCGACAGCGCCGCCGCACGTGGGTGACCGGCGGCGTTCTGCTGGTGCTCGCAGCCATCAGCGCCCTGGTGGCGCGCGGTCCTCTCGCCGGCATGGTCTACGCGAAGGACGTGTTCTGGGCGCTCGGCGCGCTCGTCCTCGTGATCGGCATCGGGCGGGCCGGGAGCATCACCCGACGACGGCCCTTCCCGACGACCGTCGTGCTCCTGCAGGTCCTCGTCGCGAACCCGCTGACGGCGTGGTATCTCTCGACTCTCCCGCTGGACGATCCGCAGAACCCGCATGCGCAGGAGGAGTCCTGGATCAGCGTCTTCATGCCGTATTACGGGGTGGTATTCGTGCTGACCGTGCTCTCGGCGATCATCATCGGCGCGATGCGCGCGCTTCCCAGCCCGTGGTCCTGGGCTCCGTCCTGGGTGCTCGTGTGGTCGTGGACCCTCGGCTGGACGTCTCTGTCGTTGTTCAGTGCGGCGCCGCTCGACACTCCGCTATCCACGATCGGCGCCTATCTCGGGCTGGTGTCGGCACAGCTCGGCACACTGTTCCTCGGGGGCGTCGCGATCATCTTCGGGTGGCGGGCTGCGCTCGACAGCGCGGATGCGGACGCCGCCCGACCGGAACAGAGCGGTCTCAGCCGGTGACGGTGAGCTGCACTTGCTCCGTGCCGCCCGCCTCGACCCAGGCGAGAGAGCGCTTCAGGATGCGCGTGAGGACCTCGACATCGATCTGCTCGAGGTCCTTGATGTACAGGCATCCGACGCCGGTGGTGTGGGGGCCCAGCGAAGCGAGATCGTCGGCATGCGCATCGACGCCGTCGAACAGGTAGATCGTCGTCGCGGCCTTGCGCGGTGCGAAGCTCAGCACCCCGCTGTCACCCTCGGTCCCCGTCGGGTAGCGGTAGTGCACCGAGCCGAAGCCGATGATCGTGCCCCAGGTCTGAGGTTCGCGCCCCGTGATCCCCTGCATGAGGGCCGTCAGCGTCTCGGAATCCCTGCGGCGGATCGCCGGGCTGGAGCGGGCGATGAGGCCTGCGACGTCGTCGCCGGTCGGCCTCATGGCTGCGAGGCCTTGCTGGGTTTCGACTCGCTTCGCTCGCTCAACCTTGCCCCGACCCGCATCAACGCTCCTTCGTCGCATTGCTCCGGGCCGCGGCAACCTTCATCGCCTTCTTGTGCTCGCGCACCTTGCCGAGCGACTCGGGCGAGACGATGTCGGCGACGCTGCGGTAGGAGCCCTCTTCGCCGTAGGGGGCGGATGCTTCGCGCCAGCCCTCTCCGCGGAATCCGTACTGCTTGCCGAGGAGGGCGAGGAAGATCTTCGCCTTCTGCTCGCCGAAGCCGGGCAGGGTCTTCAGCCGCTTGAGCACCTCGGCGCCCGAAGGGTCGCCCTCCGTCCAGAGATTCTCCGCGTCGCCACCCCACTGGTCGACGAGCTCCTGGCACAGCGTCTGCACGCGTGCCGCCATCGATCCCGGGAACCGGTGCACGGCAGGCGTCTGCTTGAACGCGGCGAGGAACTCGTCCGGGTCCATGCGCGCGATCGTGGCGGCATCCGTCGCCCCCGTGCGCTGCTCGATCTTGAGAGGACCGGCGAACGCGGTCTCCATCGGAACCTGCTGGTCCAGCAGCATCCCGACCAGCAGGGCCAGCGGGTTCTCGGTCAGCAGGGTGTCGGCGGCGGTGTCTCCGGTGATGTGAAGGGCCATGTCCCCAGTCTGGCACCGTTGCGTGCGCCCGCCTCGGTGAAGTTCAGCTGCCTCAGTCGAATCCACCGGATTCGTCCGAACGAGGCGCGCACCTCCGAGAGGCGCGCGGTGGGAGCTGGCGAGACGGCGTCCGCGGGACTGCGTCAGGCGGTGGCGGATGCCGTGGCGTCGGGCTGCTCGGGCTCGATGCCGTAGAGCGTGCCGAGGGCGGCGGCGAAATCGTCGGCGCGACCGGACGCTGCGAGCTCGTGCGCGCGAGTGGTCGGCGTGTGCAGCAGCACTCCGGCGAGGTGCCTCAGCGCCTGCTCGACCTTGCCGTCTTCATCGCCGCGGGCGCGGGCCCTGGCGATCTCGGTGTCGAGCAGCGAGAAGATGTGCGAGCGGAGCGCGACCACCGAGGGGGTGACGCTCTGCCGCGACCCCACGACGTGGAACGTGTCGGCCGCTTCGCGCACCACGCTGCGCGCAGCATCCGTCGCCTGCAGCTCCTCGAGAGGCGCGTGCAGGCGGATCGTCTCGAGGTCGAGAAGCGCGACGCCTTCGAGGCTCGCGATCGCCGGGTCGACGTTGCGGGGCATGCCCAGATCGACGACGAGCTGACTGTGGGCCGCTGAGCCCGTCGACGCACCCACAGGGCATCCCGCCGCGGCGATGCCGACCGGCCGCTGCAGCTGCTCGAGGCCGAGCACCGGCTCGGTCGCCGTGGTGCAGGTGATCAGCAGGCTCGACCGTGCGGCGGTGCGAGCGTAGTCGGCCTCGGCGACCGGACGGATGCCGTGCTTCGCGGCGAAGATCTCGGCCCTGCCCGAGGGCGAGTACACCGAGATGTTCTCGGCGCCGCGTTCGCGGAGCGTCGCGAGGGTGACCGCGGCGTAGGCGCCCGTGCCGACGAGCAGCACGCGTTCGGCCGACCAGTCGGCGATGCGGCTGTCGGCGAGCTCGAGGGCGAGCCGCACGAGAGAGCGCCCGGCACGGCCGAGAGCCGTGACGTTCTTGACCTTGCGCTGCGCCTGGCTGGCCCGCTGGAACAGGCGCTCGAGCTCAGGCGAGGTGGTGCCGTCCTTGCGGGCGGACTTCAGCGCACGGCGCACCTGCCCGGCGATCTCGCCTTCGCCGGAGACCACGGACTCGAGGCCGGAGGCGACCGAGAACAGGTGCTCGGCGACGCGTCGTCCCGCGTGCACGGCGTAGGCGCCGTCGAGTTCGTCGGCGGTGACGCCGGTGGTGGATTCGACCGCTTCGAGCACGGCTTCGACGCCGATGGCACCGGCCGCAGTGACGGGTTCGTCGAGTTCCACGTACGCCTCGAACCGGTTGCACGTCGCGAGAACCACCGCACCCTGCACGCACGGCGCCAGCTCCACCAGGGTGGAAGCGACGTCATCGGGGGTGCGGCTCAAGCGTTCGAGCAAGTCGAAGGAGGCGGTCTTGTGACTCGCCGTGACACACAGCAGCACCCTTCGATTGTACCGGCGATCGGTTACCGCGGTGTTTCACGGATGAAAGGATGGATGCATGGCCCTCTCCGATGCCCCGCTCCTCCGCGCCCTCACGGGCGACCGCCCCGCTCAGACACCGGTGTGGTTCATGCGGCAGGCGGGCCGTTCGCTGCCGGAGTATCGTGAGCTGCGAGTCGGGACGCGGATGCTCGATGCCTGCCTGACGCCCGATCTCGCCGCCGAGATCACGCTGCAGCCTGTCCGTCGGCACGGCGTCGACGCGGCCGTCTTCTTCAGCGACATCGTGATCCCGCTGCGCCTCGCCGGCGTCGACGTGGTGATCGAGCCAGGGCGCGGGCCCGTGTTCGCGAACCCCGTGCGCACCGCCGATGACGTCCGGCGCCTCACGGCGATCGATCCGGCCGACCTCGACGGCGCTGCGATCGCCGCCGCCGTGAAGATCGTGACGGAGGAGCTGGGCGGCACTCCGCTGATCGGCTTCGCGGGCGCGCCCTTCACCCTGGCCGCGTACCTCGTCGAGGGCGGACCGTCGAAGGAGCACCTGCAGGCGCGAGCCATGATGCACGCCGACCCCGATTCGTGGAATCGCCTGGCCGGATGGCTCGCGCAGGTCTCTCGGAGGTTCCTCGAGATCCAGCGGGATGCCGGAGCATCCGTCGTCCAGCTCTTCGACTCCTGGGCGGGCTCGCTCAGCCCCGCCGACTACCGGGCCTTCGTGGCCCCGCACTCCCATGCGGCGCTGGAGGGCATCGGCATCCCGACCATCCACTTCGGGGTCGGCACCGGACCGTTCCTCGCCGACATGCGCCTGGGCGGCGTGGCCGACGCCGTGGGCGTCGACTGGCGTCAGCCCCTCGATGAGGCTGCTGCGATCCTCGGCCCCGACGTCACAGTCCAGGGCAACATCGATCCCGCGCTGCTGGGCGCGCCCTGGCCGGTGCTCGAAGCGCACGTGCTCGACGTGCTCGAACGCGGGCGTGCCGCCAGGGGGCACATCCTCAACCTCGGTCACGGCGTGCCTCCGGAGACCGACCCGGATCAGCTCACGCGCATCGTCGAGCTGGTCCACTCCCGCTGATCGCGACCCCGATCAGCGTCTCCAGGGCAGCCGGATCCGCAGGTCCTCGAGCCCGAACCGACCCTCGGGCAGAGCGGCGCGGATGCGCTCGTCACTGAACGGTCGATGAGGGCGGATGCCGACGGGCGGCTCGGGTGCGGGCGGCGCCGCTTCGCTGACCCCTTCGGCCAGCATCCGCGCCTGCGCCTTCGCGACCAGGGGAACCACCATCAGCCATTCGGTGAGCTGTGCGAGGACGCGGATCGTCCACACCGGCATCGGGATGTAGGCGGGACGGCGTCCGGCGACGCGCGCGATGCGGCGGATGGCCTCGCCGAGCGTGACCTCGTCGGCGCCCATCACCGCGACCGTGGGCTCGGAGATGCGGCCCTCGAGCGCCGCGACGAGCACCTCGACGGCGTCGTCGACCGGTACGGGGCGTGCTGTGCGCTCGCGGAACCCGACGGTCCAGAAGAACGGCAGCGTGCGCACGGCCTTGGTGACGTGATCGACCATGTGATCGCCAGGGCCGTAGATCATGCCGGATTTGAGGACGGTGTGGTCGATGCCCGAGCCGCGGACGATCTCCTCGGCCGCCCACTTCGACTCGTGGTACCCCGAGCCGCAGTCAGGGCGGGCGCGCAGGAAGCTGACCATCACGATCCGCCTGACTCCGGCGCGGCGGGCGGCCTCGACGACTGCCTGCGTCCCCTCGACGTGCACGCGTTGGAAGGTCTGCTCGCCGATCTCGCGGTTGATGCCCGCGCAGTGCGCGACGGCCTCGCAGCCGCGGAACGCCGTGGTGAGGGCGTCGACATCGGTGATGTCCACGCCGCTGCGTCGTGAGATCACGACCGCATCGTCGAGGTGCTCCGCGAGGTTTCGCCCGACGAAACCGCTGCCTCCGGTGATGGCCACTCGCATCGCTCACTCCTTCGCCTGTTAGCTATTCGGCTAAATACTATCTAGCAAGGATGCTATATTGCAAATATGGCAGACAGCGCCTCCGACATCTTCGCCGCACTCGCGCACCCCACCCGGCGTCAGATCCTGCAGGACCTGAAGGACGGCGAACTCGCCGCCGGCGAGATCGCCTCGCGCTTCTCCGCCAGCGGGCCCACGATCTCGCGTCACCTCGGTGTGCTGCGCCAGGCCGGCCTGGTCACCGAACGGCGCGACGCGAACCGCATCCTGTACTCGCTCGTGGGCGAGAGGCTCGCGCTCTCTGTCGGCGACTTCCTGTCGACCGTCTGCCCCGAGCAGATCGTGCTGCGCGAGGTCCGCAAGCGGGGGAGCAACGGCGCCGCCGCAGAGGCGTGAGAACGCCGCGCCATCGAGGCCTGAGAGAATCGTGGGATGAGTGAAGAGCCTCCCGCCCTCGCAGCCCGTGCGGCCGAGACCCGCGTCGTCGTGATCGGCGGCGGCATCGGCGGACTCATCGCGGCTCGCGAGTGCGCGAAGGTCGGCATGCGCGTGACGGTGCTGGAGGCAGCCGATGCCGTCGGCGGTGCGATCAGGCGCGCGGCGCTGGGCGACATCACGGTCGACGCGGGCGCCGAGAGCTTCGCCACCCGCGGCGGACACGTGCGAGCCCTCGTCGAGGAGCTCGGCCTGGGCGACCGCGTCGTGACGCCGGCTGCCGGAGGCGCCTGGCTAGCCGGCATCCCCGGCATCGGAGCCGCGCCGCTGCCTGTGGGCGGCATCCTCGGCATCCCGGCGAATCCGTTCCAGGACGACGTGCGCCGGATCATCGGCTGGTCGGGGGTCTGGCGCGCCTATCTCGACCGCATCCGTCCCCCGCTCACGATCGGGCACAACCACAGCCTGGGCAAGCTCGTCGCCTCGCGGATGGGAGCGAAGGTGCGCGACCGGCTGGTGGCACCCGTGACCACGGGGGTGTACTCGGCCGCGCCTGAAGACGTCGACGTCGATGTCGCCGCCCCAGGACTCAACGCCGCGCTCACGAGCACCGGCTCGTTGTCGGGGGCCGTGCAGGCGCTCCGCGAGGAGGGCGCGGCGCGGGCGGCCAAGGCTCCCGGCTCGGCCGTCGAGGGCCTCGACGGGGGGATGAGCGTACTCGTAGAGGCGCTGGTCGCCGACCTCGAAGAGCTGGGCGGCGACGTCCGCACCTCCGCTCCGGTCGTCCGCGTGTCGCGAGAAGGCGGGGTCTGGACGGTCACGGCCGAGCCTGAGCCTGAGGCCGATTCCGATTCCGCCGAGCCTGAGACGCTGGAGCTCACCGCGGATGCGGTCATCATCGCCACGTCCGAGGCGGTGGCACGCGGACTGCTGGTCGACGCCGCCCCGAAGCTGGCCGGCACGGCGGCGGCCGACGCCCCAGAGATCGAGATCGTGACCCTGCTGCTCGAGGCGCCGGCGCTCGACGCCGCACCCCGCGGAACCGGGGTGCTCACGGTGCCCGGCTCGCACGTCGCGAAGGCACTCACGCATTCGAGCGCGAAATGGGGCTGGGTGCGCGAGGCGGCGGGTTCCCGCCATGTCGTGCGGGTGTCGTTCGGCGCACAGGGGGAGCCCGCGGCGACCGCCGCGCTCGACGACGACGACGCGGCGCGCCTGGCGCTGCGCGAAGCATCCGCTCTCCTCGGGGTGCCGCTGGCCGCAGGTGACCTCGTCGCCTCCCACCGTGCGCGCTTCACGCAGTCGCAGCCCGCGTCGATCATCGGGTCCGGTGAGCGCCGCACCGCAGCGCGCGTCGCAGTGCAGGCGGTGCCGGGGCTCGCCGTGGTGGGCGCCTGGCTCGCCGGCACCGGGCTCGCACAGGTGATCCCCGACGCGAAGGACGAGGCGGATCGCCTGCGGCACTCTCTTCTCTGGCGGTGACGGGCTCCGATCTGTCAACCCCCTGAGGAGTAGATGCCGAAATCGGCATATGGGGTTACGCTGGGAGCCTGGCACGCCACGAGTTGCTGGACAGTAACGAGAGGAGACCCCATGAAAGGGAAGATCGGACTCGTCGTCGGACTCGGCGTCGGATACGTGCTCGGCACGCGCGCAGGACGCGAGCGCTACGAGCAGATCAAGACGCAATGGCTGAAAGTCTGGAACCTCGACCCGGTGCAGCAGCAGGTCGAGAAGGCGAAGAGCTTCGTCGGCGACAAGGCTGCAGCCGTACCGGGAGCGATCTGGACCGGCGTCGTGAAGGTCGCGAAGTCGGTGGGCGGTGACGGAACTCCGGGACAGAAGCTCGACTCCGCGCTCGCGACGAGCAAGAACGCGGCAGACGATGTCGCGAAGGCGGCCGACGAGGCCACCGCCGAAGCGCGCAAGACGGCCGCGAAGGCCACGGCGTCGAAGTCCACCGCCGCGAAGAGCACCGCGAAGAAGGCGGACGACTGAGATGCCTCGCCCGTTCCGCGACCGCGCGGACGACAGCCTGCTGACGCTGCTCGGCGATCTGCCCGAGCTCGTCACGAATCTCGTCAAAGCCGAGATCGACGCCGCCAAGGCCTGGGTCTCGAAGACCTCGAAGGACGCGGGCATCGGCTCGGTCTGGTTCCTCGTCGCCCTGTTCTTCCTGTTCTGGGCGGTGCCGGTGATCCTCGTGTTCGCGATCGCGGGGCTGTCGTCGTGGTGGCCCGTGTGGCTCTCGGCACTGGCGGTCTTCGGCATCCTGATCCTGGCGATGCTGTTCTTCGGGCTGCTCGGTTTCCTGCGCTTCCGCAAGGTCCTCTCGCGCGAGAACCCCGCGCAGGCGGTCGCCACCGACATCAAGCTCGCGAAGGGATCCGGCAATGACGAATTCTGACTCCGCCGCCGTGTCGGCGACGGCACTGCCGAAGACCGCGGTTCCGCTCGGCATCGCCGACCCCGTGGCGTCTGCCCGGGCTGAGCTCAAGGCGGCCCTCGCCGCGATCGAGGTCAAGGGCAATGTGCCTCGTCGCCTCGAGAAGGCCTCCGCCCGCGCGGCCGTGAAGGCACGTCGCTTCGCCGACCGCAACCCGGTGGGTGCGGTCGCCGCGGCCGTAGCCCTCGCCGCCGTGGTCGGCAGCGCAGTCTGGGTGATCGCCCGCGCCGCGTCCCGCTGACGGGCGCGCCGTCTCGCTGCCGAGTCGCTGCCGCCTGGCTCGCTGAGCCCGTCGAAGGGCGCCCGGTTCGCACCCTCCGCGTAAAGGGGGCAGACTGGATGCATGTCCGACGAGCGCGAAGAGAATCCATCCGGCTTCACCCTCTGGGCGGTCTGGCGACGCAATCCCGACGTCCCGGTGACCGAGTCCGACTCGACTGAGCTCGAGACGATCGTGTCCTACATCGAGGACTCCGGCGTCACCGTCCGCGGCTTCTACGACGTCTCCGGCCTCAAGGCCGACGCCGATCTGATGGTGTGGCTGCACGGCGAGACCGCCGAGGATCTGCAGAAGGCGCTGCGCCGACTGCGCCGCACCGAGCTGCTGCGCACGCTGCTGCCCGTGTGGAACGTCATGGGCGTGCACCGTGACGCCGAGTTCAATCGGCAGCACGTCCCCGGCTTCCTCCGCGGCGTCGAACCCAAGGACTGGCTCTGCCTCTACCCGTTCGTGCGCACCCCGGAGTGGTACCTCGCCCCCGAGGAGGAGCGTCGCAAGATGCTCGCCGATCACGGGCGCAAGGGCGCCGCCTTCACGGGCGTCATCGCGAACACCGTCGCGGCCTTCGCCCTCGGCGACTACGAATGGCTGCTGCCTCTCGAGGCCGACGACGTCACCGAGCTCGTCGACCTGATGCGCGACCTCCGCTACACCGAGGCGCGACGGTTCGTGAAGGAGGAGGTGCCCTTCTACACGGGGCGCAGGCTCCGGTTCGACGAGATCGCGGACGTGCTGCAGTAGGTCTGCCATGAGCACTCCGATCAGGTTGGGGACTCGTCGCAGCGCGCTCGCGCAGGCGCAGTCCGGCCACGTCGCCGCAGCCCTCGAGAAGGTCATCGGGCGCTCGGTCGAACTCGTGCCGATCACGAGCGAGGGCGACACGAACCGCGCGTCGCTGTCGCTGATCGGCGGACAGGGGATCTTCGCCACGCGACTGCGCGAGGCGCTGCTCACGGGGGAGTGCGACTTCCTCGTGCATTCGCTGAAGGATCTGCCCACCGCGCAGCCCGAGGGTCTCGTGATCGCGGCCACACCGGTGCGCGAGGATGCGCGCGATGTCGCGATCACGCGTGACGGCGTCCCGCTTCACGAACTGATCCCGGGAAGCCGGATCGGCACCGGCTCGCCGCGGCGCATCGCTCAGGTCCGCATCCGCGCTCCGCACGCTGATGTCATCGACATCCGCGGCAACGTCGACTCCCGGCTGCAGAAGGTCGCGACGGGGGAACTGGACGCCGTCATCCTCGCCGCCGCAGGCCTGTCGCGCCTCGGTTCCGACTCCCCGCTCCGCCGAGAGGACCTCGGCCTCGCCGAGTGGCCGACCGCTCCGGGCCAGGGTTCGCTGGCTGTCGAGACGCGGACGGATGCCGACGCCGAACTGCTCTCGGCTCTCGCCGCCCTCGACGACGAGCGGACTCGTCTCGCGATCACGGTCGAGCGGGCGGTGCTCGAAGGACTCGACGCCGGATGTCAGGCGCCCATGGCGGCTCACGCCGTCGTCACAGGGTCTTCGGTGCGCGTCAGAACCGTCGTCTACGCCGCGGACGGAGCGCAACGAATCGGTCTCGACGTCACGGAAGATCTGAACGGGGAGTATATTCGTCGGAGCGGCAGTGGCAATGGAGCGGATGCTGCCGATGGTGCAGACCCGATGCACGCAGCACGCGCGCTCGGGTTGAATCTTGCCCGTCGGCTGCTCGATCAAGGGGCGGCTGACCTCGTCTCCCGAGAGCATTCCTCATGACTGAAATTCATCACGACCGGCCGCTGGACGGCTGGCGAGTCCTCGTTCCGCGCGGCGGACCGTGGGGTGACGGCGTCGCCGCGAGCCTGCGGTCGCAGGGAGCCGTTCCCGTCGTCGCACCGTTGATCAACTTCGCGCCGACCACCGATCAGGCGGCACTCGACCGGGCGCTCGAGAGGCTCGCCGACGGAGCCTACGACTGGCTCACGGTCACGAGCGCCACCACGGTCGACGTGATGTTCGCGCACCGTGCGGTCGTGCCGCGCACGACCAAGATCGCCGCGGTCGGCGAGACGACGGCGGCGGCACTGCACGCGGTGGGCTACGAGGTCGCACTCGTGCCGGAGGCGGACAACTCTGCCGAGGGCATGGCCGAGCAGATCATCGCTCTCGAGGGCGGCACTTCGCGGAAGATCCTCGCCCTGCGCAGCGAGATCGCGAAGCCGGTGCTGAGCAAGCTTCTGAAGAAGGCCGGTCACGACGTCGACAGCGTCGTCGCCTATCGGACCGTGGGCGTTCCCGTCACCGACCGCATCATGCGCGATGTGCAGAACGGCCGGATCAACGCGATCCTCATCACCAGCGGGTCGGTCGCGCAGCAGGTGCGCGAGCAGTTCCCCGACATCCCCGAGGAGACCCTGCTGGCGGCGATCGGGCCGCGGACGGCGAAGGACGCTCTCAAGGCGGGCCTTCCGATCACGGTCGTGGCGGATCGCCAGACGGTGGATGCTCTCATCGACGCGGTGTCGCACTTCACGCTGCCGCACGCGGCGGACGAGCTCGCACCATGAGCTTCCCCGAGGTTCGGCTGCGCCGGCTCAGGCAGTCGCCCGCCGTGCGGTCGCTCGTGCGCGAGACATCGCTCGAGCCCCGTCAGCTCGTGCTGCCGATGTTCGTGCGCGAGGGGCTCTCGTCTCCCGTCGCGATCGGCTCGATGCCGGGTGTTCAGCAGCATTCGCTGGACTCGCTGCGCGCGGCCGCCGTCGAGGCTGCGGAGGCGGGTGTCGGCGGTGTGATGCTGTTCGGCGTGCCCGCCGTGCGCGACGCGCAGGGTTCCGGCGCCGACGATCCGCACGGCATCCTGAACGTCGCGACCGAGGCGCTGGCCGCCGAGGTGGGTGACGCTCTCGTGGTGCAGACCGATCTGTGCCTCGACGAGTTCACCGACCACGGGCATTGTGGGGTGCTCGCCGATGACGGTTCGGTCGACAATGACGCGACGCTCGAGCGGTACACGTCGATGGCGCTCGCGCAGGCGCGTGCCGGCTCGCAGCTGCTCGGACTGTCGGGGATGATGGACGGCCAGGTCGCCGTCATCCGCGCGGCGCTCGACGCCGAGGGATTCACCGGCACCCTGCTGCTCGCCTACGCCGCGAAGTATGCGAGCGCGTTCTACGGCCCGTTCCGCGAGGCTGTGGACTCGCAGCTGAAGGGCGACCGCCGCACGTACCAGCTCGACCCGGGCAACCGCCGCGAGGGCGTGCGCGAGGCCGTCGTCGACGAGGCCGAGGGCGCCGACATCGTGATGGTCAAGCCGGCCATGGCCTTCCTCGACGTGCTGCGCGAGGTCCGTGACACCGTCAGTATTCCGGTATGGGCATATCAGGTGTCCGGGGAGTACGCGATGATCGAGGCCGCCGCCGCGAACGGCTGGATCGACCGCCGCGCCGCCGTTCTCGAGTCGCTGCTGTCGATCCGTCGTGCGGGCGCGGACGCCGTGCTGACCTACTGGGCGACCGAAGCCGCGGGCTGGCTGCGCGACTGATCGCCGCCGTCGCGTTGAGCCGCTACCCGGTCGTTGAGCGAGGCCGCGCCTCCGCGGTCGTTGAGCGAGCGAGCCCCCCTCGGGTCGTTGAGCGAGCGAAGCGAGACGAAACGCGGTGACCCCCTGCGCACCCGAAGCGCACCCGCGAACCGGGAGCAGACCGGCATCCGAGAGAATGGATCCATGACCGATCGCAATGACGACCTGTTCACCCGCGCCCGTGCGGTGACGCCCGGCGGCGTGAACTCGCCCGTGCGAGCCTACGGCTCGGTGGGCGGCACGCCTCGCTTCCTGGCGTCCGCGTCGGGGGCGAGGGTGACGGATGCTGCGGGCAACGAGTACGTCGACCTCGTCGCGTCGTGGGGGCCCGCTCTGCTCGGGCATGCCCACCCCGAAGTGGTGGCGGCGGTGCAGGAGGCGGCGACGCGGGGCCTCTCGTTCGGCGCTCCGACCGAGGGCGAGGTGGAGCTCGCGGCTCTCATCGCCGACCGCGTGCGGTTCGGCGAGGTGCGTCCGATCGAGCGCGTGCGGCTGGTCTCGACCGGCACCGAGGCGACGATGACGGCGATCCGACTCGCGCGCGGCGCCACCGGGCGCGATCTGCTGGTGAAGTTCGCCGGTCACTATCACGGTCACTCCGACGGCCTGCTGGCCGAGGCGGGTTCGGGCGTCGCGACTCTGGCGCTGCCGGGATCAGCCGGCGTGCCTGCGGCGATCGCCGCGCAGACCCTGGTGATCGCGTACAACGACCCCGCCGCCCTCGACGCGGTGTTCGCCGAGCACGGCGATCGGATCGCGGCGGTCATCGTCGAGGCGTCCGCCGCGAACATGGGCGTCGTCGCACCGGTCACCGGGTTCAACAAGCTGATCGCCGACACGGCGCACGAGCACGGCGCTCTGATGATCCTCGACGAGGTGCTCACGGGGTTCCGCGTGCATCCCGCCGGTTTCTGGGGACTGCAGGCGGCTGCCGGCGAGGACTACCTCCCCGACATCGTCACGTTCGGCAAGGTCGTCGGCGGAGGGATGCCGTTGGCTGCTCTCGGCGGCCGCGCCGAGATCATGGACCTTCTCGCTCCGCTCGGACCCGTGTACCAGGCGGGCACGCTGTCGGGGAACCCGTTGTCCGTGGCCGCGGGCCTCGCCACGCTGCGCCTGGCGACGACCGAGGTGTACGACACCATCGACGCGGCATCCGTTCGTCTGGTGGCCGCACTCGAGGGCGCGCTGACCGAAGCGGGGGTCGTCCACTCGGTGGCGAAGGCAGGCAACCTGTTCAACGCATCGTTCCGGGCGTCTGCGCCCCGGGACTACGCCGAGGCGCAGGCGCAGGACTCCTTCCGGTACGCGCCGTTCTTCCACTCGATGCGGGAGCAGGGCGTGGCCCTGCCTCCGAGCGTGTTCGAGGCCTGGTTCCTCACCGCCGCGCACGGCGAGGAGGAGCTGCGGCTCATCGAGGCGGCGCTTCCCGCTGCGGCTCGGGCGGCAGCCGGCGCGCAGGTCTGAGTCCGGTCTTCCCCGGTTCGCGCTGCACTTCTCGCCGCCGCGCTGCTCTTCTCGCCGTCGCGCTGCTCTTCTGCGCCCACGTTGCGGAAGCTTCAGCAGCGGGAGCGGGACTCAGCAGCGCGCGGAGGGAGACAGAAGCGCGAGGGCCGCGGTCTCGATGCCGATGGCTCCAACGGGATCGTTGCGTTCCTGTGAGCATGTTCCAGACATCCGTCAGCAATGCGCTGGCAGACTAGGGGCATGGTGACGTTGCTCCTGGATCAGACGCAACTCGAGATCGTGCTCTCGCCGATCGAGCGTGCGGCGAGCTTCCACCGCGACAACGTGCGTATCGCACGCGACACGATCACCAAAGTGCAGCTGACCGATGACGCCTGGACCTGGCTCCGCGGAGTGCCGGGCCCCGGCACGCACATCCCCGGCGTGTTCGCGGCGGGATCGTGGAAAGCCGCAGGCAGCGTCGACTTCGTGCTGATCCGCCGCCGTCGGCCGAGTGTCGTCATCGACCTCGACGGAGACGACGACTTCCGCCGGCTGATCCTCACGACGCGGCACGGGCTCGCGCTGACCCAGGCGCTGCGCCTCGACGTGTCCAGCGAGCCTGCCGACGTCGAGGAGATCGTGGCCACCGCGCCGACGCCGGTGTCGAAGGGCAGCAAGCGGCCGGTGATCCGGCCTCGCCCCGCCTGACTCGCTGAAAGAAGAACCCCTTCGCGCCGACGGCACGAAGGGGTTCTCGCGTTCTGACGCGATCAGTAGTGGTGGCGCTCGCCTTCGTGGTGGTGCTCGCCGTCGTGGTGCTGCTCACCGTGATCGTGGCCTTCGTGGCCTTCGTGGCCTTCGTGGCCTTCGTGGCCTTCGTGGCCTTCGTGGCCTTCGTGGCCTTCGTGGTGCTGAGTCTCATCGGCCTGGGCGTGCTCGTCGCCGGACTCGGCCTGCTCGGACTCGCCGCGCTCCGCTTCGCCATCACTGCCGGCAGCGACCTCCGCGTGCTCGTCGGAGGAGGGCGCCTCGGGCTGGGGCTCGCCGAACGGATACGGCTGAGGCTCGTCCTCGTAGTAGGCGCGGGCTGCTGCGGCCAGCATGGAGCTCACGGCGGCGGAACGCGGGTCGGCCCCGTCGGTCTCGCTCGTCGTGTCGGAGACCTCGGCCTCGTCCGCGCCGTCGGACGTGCTCTGCCCGTCGGTCGAGTCCTCGTCACCGAGGGCAGGGCTGTCGACAACGTCGGATGCCTCGTCGCCGAGTCCGGCGAAGATCTCCGTGCCGTCGTGCTCGTCGGTCGACTCGGCCGGAGCGTCGAAGACGGACGATTCCGTCACAGAGGCTCCGGCGGATCCGAAGAGGATCTCATCGAACGACGGTCCTGATTCGGGTGACGCGTTCTCCTCGGGCGCTTCGGCCTCGACATCGCTCGTCTCGCTCTCGGCGTCGTCCTGCGCAGCATCCCGCTCGACGAGATGATCGCCGTCGTGCACGCCGGCGTCCTCGGAATCGACAGCGACCTCGCCATCGGCATGCGTCTCTGCTTCATCGGAGACGACGTCCGCATCGGCGTCGAGATCCGCGACCGCAGCGACAGCGGCGACGTCGGCATCGGCATCCGTCACGGCGACGGCCGCATCAGCGTCGACGCCGGCATCGTCCACGCCCGCGTCGATCGCGATCACGTCCGCGCCCGCAGCGACAGCTCCGGCCGCAGCATCCGCGCCCGCCTCCGCGGCCTCGGCATCCTGCGCATCCGGCTCGACAGCCGGTTCCTGAGCGGCATCATCGGGTGCTGCGGCGATCGCGGGCCGCGGCTCGAACTTGCCGCCGCGCACGAGATCGATGAACACGTCTTCCAGCGTCGGGCCGCGCTGCACGAGCGTGCTCAGCGCGATGCCGGCGGATGCGGCGAGCGCGCCGACCGTCTTGGCGTCACCGCCGCGCACCGTGAGGCCTGAGCGCAGCACCTCGACCTCGAAACCGGCCTCGGCGAGAGCCGCAGTGAGCGCCACGCGGTCGGCGGCGTCGACGACGACCGATCCGGACGCCGGGTCGGCAAGGCTCTCGATGCCGCTGGAGAGCACGAGCTGTCCCTTGGAGAGCACGAGCACGTGATCGGCTACCTGCTCGACCTCGCTCAGCACGTGGGAAGAGACGAGAACAGTGCGCCCTTCGTCCGCGAGCCGGCGCATGAGCAGGCGCATCCAGCGGATGCCCTCGGGGTCGAGCCCGTTCGCGGGCTCGTCGAACACGAGCGTGCCGGCGTCGCCGAGCAGGGCGTGCGCCACGCTGAGCCGCTGGCGCATGCCGAGGGAGAAGCTGCCGATGCGGCCTTCGCGCTCGCCGTCCAGTCCCACCAGGGCGAGGACCTCGTCGACGCGGGAGAGCGGGATGCCGTTGGCTTTCGCGGCGATCGTGAGCTGCCGCGCTGCACTGCGCCGGGGCCGGTACACGGTCTCCTCGAGGACCGATCCGATCGTCTTGAGGGGCGTGCGGAGGTCTGCGTAGGCCACCCCGCCGATCGTCGCGGTGCCGCTTGTCGGCCGCACCTGGCCGAGCAGGATGCGCAGCGTCGTTGTCTTTCCTGCTCCGTTGGGGCCGAGAAAAGCTGTGACGACGCCTGGCTCGACGCGTGCCGAGAAGTCGGACACCGCCGTCACGTCGTTGAATCGCTTCGTGACGCGCGTGAACTCGAGCACGTGTCCTTCGGGCATGCGCGGCCCCTTCCTTGCTTGGGCAGTTCCATCTATCCTGCCGGAAAAGCTGTACGATCGTGCATTTCCGCTGTGGAATGCCGACAGATCAGACGGAGTAGCCTGGCTCTCGTGACCGAACCCACAGCTGCCCCGCGCGTCATCATCCGCACCGAAGGAGCCCTGGGGCGGATCACGTTGAACCGTCCGGAGGCGATCAACGCGCTCGACCTCGGCATGATCACGCAGATCGCCGGGGCTCTCGAGGCGTGGCTCGACGACACCGACGTGCAGATCGTGATGATCGACGGCGCAGGCGAGCGAGGCATGTGCGCGGGCGGCGACGTCCGCGAACTGCACGCGCAGATCGTGTCGGGTCGCTCGGCCGAGACCATCGAGTTCTTCCGCGCCGAGTACGCGATGAACGCCATGATCGCCGAGTATCCGAAGCCGATCGTGGCGATCGCCGACGGCATCACCATGGGCGGCGGGATCGGCCTCGCCGGCCACGCGGCCATCCGCATCGTCACGGAGCGCTCGAAGCTCGCGATGCCCGAGACCCGCATCGGCTTCACGCCCGACGTCGGCGGGACCTGGCTGCTCGGTCGTGCGCCAGGCCGCTTCGGGGAGTACTTCGGTCTCACCGGCGGCACCATGAACGGCGCGGATGCCGTCTATCTCGGATTCGCGGACCACTTCGTGCCATCCGATCGACTCGACGCGCTGCGCGAGGCGCTCGCCTATCGCGCCGACCCCACGGGGCCCGCCGAGATCGTGCTGCTGTTCGACGAGACCCCGGAGCCCACAGAGCTGCCTGCGTCGCGCGAGTGGATCGATGACGCGTTCTCCGAGAGCACGGTCGCCGAGATCGTCGCCCGGCTGCAGGCGCAGGGGACGACGGATGCCGCGGCCATCGCCGACCTGCTCGAGGGGCTCGCGCCCACCGGTCTCGCCGTCACGCTCGACGCCGTGCGAGAGGCGCGCGCCCTGCCCGACCTGCGTGCAGCGCTGGAGGGCGAGTACCGCCGTGTGATGTGGTTCGTCACCCAGCATCCTGATCTCGTCGAGGGAATTCGCGCGCAGCTGGTCGACAAGGACCGCAATCCGAGGTGGGACCCGGCGACCATCGCAGAGCTGGGCCCCGATGCCGGAGCCGACGCCAGGGCGTACGTGCCGCAGCGGCCGCTCTTCTGAATCGCGTCGGCGGCGTGGAGGAGCGGATGCTCCGGCATCCGCTCTTGTCCTCAGTGCAGAAACCGCTGGCCAGGACGAAAAGGTTCGCTGTCAGCGAAGGTCATCCCTGTGGGGGATGCGAATGTCCGTGGCACGTGGCACTCTGTGATGCGGCTGATTGTCTGCCGGCATCCGCTCGCTGAG
>Ga0308158_10000090_pt1 | contig 226840 bp, 216 predicted proteins | sample PhyBR2_FD_201038 | JGI IMG/M metagenome (GOLD analysis project Ga0308158, IMG submission 201038) | Phyllosphere microbial communities from UC Gill Tract Community Farm, Albany, California, United States - DLSLB.R2 | ecosystem: Host-associated > Plants > Phyllosphere > Unclassified | place...
CTAAGTGTGCATATTTGTCGCAAAGCGCAACATATTCAGCAACACCTGTTTGGTCGATGTAACGCGCTGGACCACCACGGAATGGAGGGAAACCTACACCCATGATCATTGCCATATCTGCTTCAGAAGCAGTAGAAACAATGTTGTCCTCTAAGCAACGAACAGTCTCGTTACAGAACGCGAGCATCATACGGTCAATAATTTCTTGAGCATCAAACTCGTGCTTTTCAGTTGTTGCCATCGTTGCAACAAGCTCATACGCAGTTGGATCAATAGATTTCGCTTTCTTACCTTTACGATCAAGCTCGTATTTGTAGAAACCGATGTCATTTTTTTGACCAAGACGTTTGTTTTCGTACATGATTTCGATCGCGCCTTTATAGTCAGGCTTCATGCGGTCTGGGAAACCTTCAGCCATAACCTCAGCACCATGCACACCAGTGTCGATACCCACAACGTCGATCAAATAAGCAGGTCCCATAGGCCAGCCGAATTTTTCCATGACTTTGTCAACTTGTTGGAAGTCTGCGCCATCTTTAAGCAGAAGGTCAAACGCACCAAAGTAAGGGAACAATACACGGTTTACAAGGAAGCCAGGACAATCATTTACAACGATTGGTGTTTTACCCATTTTCTGAGCAAGAACAACAGTTGTCGCAATTGCTTCTTCAGATGTTTTCTCACCACGGATCACTTCAACCAAAGGCATCATGTGAACAGGGTTAAAGAAGTGCATACCCACGAAGTTTTCAGGACGAGTCAATGCATTTGCAAGACGCGTGATTGAAATCGTAGAGGTATTTGAAGCAATGATTGTGTTGTCACGAACTTTTGCTTCTGTATCACGTAACACAGCTTCCTTGATTTTAGGATTCTCTGTGACTGCTTCAATCACGATGTCAACTTCTTTAAACTCGTCATAGCTTAAAGTAGGACGGATACGTGCAAGTGTTTCACCCATTTTTGCAGGTGTCATCTTTTTACGTTCAACTTGTTTAGTCAACAAGCCATTCGCTTCAGACATACCCAAAGCAAGCTGTGGGTTACCGATGTCTTTCATGATGATTGGTGTGCCTTTGCTTGCCGCTTGATAAGCAATACCGCCACCCATAATACCCGCACCTAAAACAGCTGCTTGGTTAACAGGGTGAGCACCTTTCTCATGTTTTTTAGAGGCTTTTTTCACAACTTGGTCATTGATAAATAAACCGATCAATGCACCTGCTTGTGGTGTAATCGCAGCTTTAGCAAATGCTTCAGCTTCAATTTTTAACGCTTCATCACGTTTTTGGCTTACACCCGCTTGAAGTGAATCAAGAAGAAGTTTTGGCGCAGGGTATTGAGCAGGGTTTGCTTTCGCAAGGACCACACCTTTAGATGAGTTAAACGCCATCATTTGTTCAAGCATGTCTAATTTAACAGGCTCTAATTTTTCTTGACGTTTTGCTTTCCAGTCTAAACGACCAGAGATTGCTTGTTTAACAAGATCAATCGCAGCTTCTTGGAGTTTGTCAGCTGCAACAACTGCATCTACAGCACCGTCTTTCAGCGCAGCATCTGGACGTTTGTTTGCTGAAGTCGCGATCCACTCAACCGCATTGTCAATACCAATCAAACGGCTTAGACGAACAGTACCACCGAAACCAGGAATGATACCCAGTTTAACTTCTGGTAAGCCTACTGTTGCAGCATTTGACATTACGCGGTAGTCACAGACCAAACACATTTCAAAACCGCCGCCCAATGCAATACCATTGATCGCAGCAACTTTAGGAATCTCTAGATCTTCAAAAGCGTTAAAAATCTCGTGAACAGGCATTGCCCATTCTACAATTGCACTTTCACCTTGCTTAAAGTTTTCACCAAACTCAGTAATGTCTGCACCAACGATAAATGTTGATTTACCAGAGGTAACGATGAGACCTTTCACTTCACTGTTATTTTTTACAGCTTCAATAGCAGCTTTAAAGTCTTCAATCGTTGCACGGTTGAATTTGTTAACCGACTCACCTTGTAAGTCAAAGCGGAATTCTGCAATTCCGTCCGAAAGCAATTGGACGGTAATGGCATTGCCAGCGTGGATCATGCCCTGATCTCCTTTTTTGGAGGACTTCTTAAGTTGATGTTTTGAAGTGTGTATGCAATTCCCGCACACATTTCGACTTCACTAATCTTACGATAACTATATCTAAAAATAACCTAACAAGTTGTATCAAGCCGTGACGCAAGGGTCATCAATTTTTTTTGAGTAGAAGATTAAATTAAGCTTTTAAATTTAAAGAATTTTATAGGTTAATTATATAAATGTTTGAAATTTATTGATTTAATGTAAATTTCGTTGTGCCTTTCTTTAGAAAAATGAATAAGAATAGCCATCCATAGTGATTCATTTTTTTTGTCATTTAGGTCAATTGGTGTGAAGTTTAATTATCTGTTTAGAAAATCTTTATAATCTATTGAATGTTTTGTATTATATATGTAATATTTGGTTGGTATTTAATCACAAAAAGAACCCGTTATGACTATACAAAACAAAAAACTCGCATTTACAGCTATTTTTTTATCCCTCTCTTTGATTGGGTGCGGAGGCGGTGGTGACTCTTCATCAGATAATTCGAACACTTCAACAACACAAGACAGTTTGGATAATGGAACACGCTATTACTTTGTTGACTATGAATTAGATGATGGCTCTGATAATTTGACTATGGAATATTTTGAAATATTCAATAAACAATTTAAGAATTCTGAAGCTAACAAGTTTCTAGGTGAATATATATTAACAGCCAACAAATTGTATACTCCGCGTGAAATTGCTGTGAATACAGTAGTATTGAATTCTATGACTTCATGGACCTCAACCTTAATTGGTAATGTTAAAACTGATCTTAAATTAGAAAAATTTGATATTTCAGGGAAAAATATTTTTGATACGGTTTTACCTGGTTATCGTAGTTTAGGTTTCGATAGTGAAAATAGTTATGATGAAGCACGAAAATTACTAGCTTCATATGGCAAGGATAGTTTCCCACAAGGAAGTAACTGTTATCGTTTTATTTCTCGAAAGAATAACCAAGACTATTTTAGCTTTAAGACAGATAACGAATTTAATCAAACATTTGAAGATTTCAAAGAAACGAGTTCTGACTATGTCGATTATTTAAATCAACAACTTAAACCATTGGGCGTAACTTATCGTTATTCAAGCGGTAGTTGGCAGAATATTCCGTGGACGACTGTTTATGAAACTGATACAGGTGCAGCTAATGATGATTATGTTGCAGTTAAATATCAAAATAAAACATATTTGGCCGATTACAATAGTGAAATTGAATGGACGAATGCCAAAGGCATAAAACAATGGGAAAAATTGCTCGGAATAGCCACAACAGATAAACAAACAAGAACAGCAAAGTTAAATATTGAACAGCTTAAGAAAGGGTGCGCTGTATATAATTCAAAGGCTGCATCAGCTTTGGCTTCTTTAAGACTTATTGATTGGAATAATTAAGAAAATAACTTAAAAGCTTGTAAATAAAACTTGAACCAAATTTGTAGTCACCTCTACAAATTTGGTTTTTTAATAATAATTAATAAAAACATATAATTAGATCATTGTGGCTTTTTGATTTATAGATTTGTTATAATTTGTAGAAACATTCTCCCTTTTGAGATTTAAAATTCTATCAGCACATGTTGCTTGATTAACCTGATTAATGAAAAGAGTGCTGTATGATTAAATGGATCATATTGGCGATTTTTGTGATTTCTGCTTTGTATATCCAAAATCGCGGTAAAGTGCGACATTCGTTTTATCGTCAATTTTTTGACCATTCAACGATACTCGCGCCAATTAACTTTCTCATGTATATGTTTTCAAAAGTGCCGAATCAGCCGTATATCGACACACAACATTTTAAAGATTTAAAAGTGTTAGATGAAAACTGGGAAATGATTCGTGAAGAGGCGCAAGCGTTATATGCCAAAGGTGGAATTAAGGCTTCAAGTACATATGATGACTTAGGCTTTAATTCATTCTTTAAAACAGGTTGGAAACGGTTTTACCTAAAATGGTATGACTCAGCGCATCCATCAGCAGCAGAACTTTGCCCAAAAACAACTGAATTGCTGAAAAATTTGCCAAGTATTAAGGCGGCAATGTTTACAGAGCTTGCACCTGATAGTCGATTAGTGCGCCATCGTGATCCTTATGCAGGTTCATTGCGTTATCACTTGGGGCTCATTACACCAAATGATGATCGTTGCTTTATTGACGTAGATGGTCAGCGTTATTCATGGCGAGATGGTGAAAGCGTGGTTTTTGATGAAACCTATATTCATTATGCTGAAAATACCACAGACCAAAATCGTATTATCTTCTTTGCTGATGTAGAGCGCCCATTAAAAACAAGGTTTATGCAGCGCTTTAACCACTGGTTTGGTAAAAAAGTGATGACAGCTGCCAGCTCTCCAAATGAGGCGGGCGATCAAACAGGGGGGTTAAACAAAGTTTTTGGTTATGTGTACCAAATCCGTATTAAAGCCAAAGCCTTGAAAAAAACCAATCGGCAGTTGTATTACTTTTTAAAGTGGTTCTTGATGTTAGGGATTTTCTTCCTGATTTTTATTCGACCATATATGTCACAGATCATTGCATTTTTTGAAAAAATGATTTGATTTAAAGCGCCCGTCAGGGCGTTTTTTTTAATAACAAATTTTGACTTGAGTTTAACGCTCGATTTTTTTAATTTACTTTCATAATTTATAAAAGCGCTGGAAAACACAAAATGTTTAAAAATTTAGCTTCAGAAATGATGGGTATGAGTGATATTGGAACAATTATTGAGCCGCATGATTTCAATAAAACAGATATTGATGATTATATTTTTCATGAAGATAACGAGAAAATTTTCTTTGTCATCAAAAGCAAAACAGATGAATATTGCTTCACCAATGTGGCCTTTATGCACCTAGATGGTAAAAGTGCGATCAGTAAAAAACGCATGTTGTACCGCTACTTGTATAAGCACAACCCAATTAAAAATGTACTTTTAGAAACCGCTGGTACCGTGGATTTAGATGCTGAAATCAAGTTCCAATTAGGTGAACAGCATTTCTCTATCGATATTGATAAAAAACAAATCGAGAAAATTCGCGATCTCTATAAAGCATTATTTACCATTGGTGAAACCTGCAAAGAGATCAATCGTAAACGTAATGTGCTATTACAAAGCACTGACAATGTGCAGAAAATGTTTAACTTACGAGAGCTCAGTGAGCAGGCAATTTTAAATTTACCTGAAATCATCAATCAGACTGCGCAACAAGTTGAAGATTATGCCAACCAGCGTATTCGACAAATTGAGAATTATGATTTTTCTGAAATTTTTGATCGCTATTTAAAAAATTGATGTTGAGAAATTCAGTCAAAAATTAAAACGCTCGAAAGGGCGTTTTTTATTATGTAAATTGATGATTTTATAGTCATATTTAACTCGAAATTCAGATAGAATAATATTTTGTATGGGGAAACTTTGAAGAGCGTGATGCAAAAATTTCATACTAAAATTGATTGGTGGATTTTAGGCTTTTTAATCGCAATGACAGGTCTGCTGATTCAATTGCTTTATACCATGTATGCAAAAGGCACTATGGTTGAATATCCTGAGCATACAGCGGTGTATATTTTAACTATTGCGGTGATTTGGTGGCCAGTTTTCAATACACGCTATATCGTTGAAGATGAAGCTTTGATCATTCATAGTCTATTTTTAAAATGGCGTATCCCATTGGCAAATATTCAAAAGATCAGCAAAACCAATAATTCAATTTCATCACCTGCATTATCTTTAGATCGTTTGAAAATCGAATATATGAAAGACGGAAAAATCAAACAGGTCTTGGTTTCTCCAAGAGATCAGCAGGCCTTTCGTCAGGCAGTAGAAGTAAATAGTTCTCAGATTTAAATAAACAGATAATAGCGATCCTGTGTGATAAATATTTCAGAATCATCATAAGAAGTGAATCATACTGCTATTGAAAGTTCTTTCTCCCATTGGGAGAAGGCTAGGATGAGGGGCTTTTATGTTGATTTATGGTTTTAAAAGGGATTTATAAAAGAAGCTTAAAGTACAAGGCCTAACTGAGACGAGAGTCTCTTGAAATTTACTTTAATAATCAACTAAGTGAAAATAAAAAACAGTCGAAATTTAAGCGATTTACACTTGTGATTTTATCAAATATTGGTTAATAATGATTCAAAATAAATAGTCGAGTGAACCGCTATAATGAAAAAAACAATATTTTTTATAATCAATGCTTTAATTTTAACAGCGTGTGGTGGTGGATCGGATGATTCAAAAAGCGAATCAGATAAATTTGATACCCTATATTCATTTCAAGGTGGAGGCATTGACTTACTATTCGGAGCAAAAACTTACCATATTAATGAAAATAAAAATCTCTTGGTTCAAGATGCTTCTATAGAAGAAACTTCAAAATATTATCTAACACATAATGCGATTTCGACATTTACCCCACCACAATTAGATCAAAATACATACTTGCTGGGTGAGTCTGCAACATTTGATGGAGCGAAATTACAATATGCAGTGAGTAATTATATTGCTGAACAACCTTTGGTTTTATCTTATCAATATAAGAAAATTGATGTCTCTGGGCAATTGATCACTAATGATATTTATAATCCAATCCGTCAAATGAATAGTAGTGCGGCAGGCCAGATTTTAGTTGCAATCTTAGGGTTAGGTTATTCGCCAAATGAAGTATTTCCCAAAGGCTCTATTTGTTGGCAAAGTTTGTCAGCCAATAGTAATCAGGAATATATTGAGTTCTTACCGTATATCGTTGATGCAAAGGTATTTGCAGATTTAGAAATAGAAGCAACAGGAAATTGGAGTAATGTGGCTTGGACTCGATTCAAAGATAAGGAAAACACCCTATATAGCAATGTAAAGTTAACAATAGATGGAAAAGACTATCAAGGAAAATATCATCCTCAAAATGAATTTTTTTATCATAAATCTGATGAGTTGGCGTGTAATTGGATGAACCATACCGCTTATAAAGCTGTTAATCAGCCCTTTGAAAAATGAAAAATCAAGATATTTTCCAATTGAAAGCGCAAGTAATTCACTCAAGTAGACTTGAAAAATGGATGATCTAACTACATCATCCATTTATAGTCCAAAGTTAAAAGTCTACTGTGAACGAAAACGCACGTGAAAATATCGAAAAGATTCTAGCCAATATGACGACTTTACCTGGCGTGTATAAAATGCTGGGAAAAGAGGGTGAATTATTATATGTCGGAAAAGCCAAAAATCTAAAAAATCGCGTACTGAGTTATTTTGTCAAAACCATTGAACACCCGAAAACACAGGCTTTGGTTGCACGTATTTATAATATTGAAACCCTTGTCGTCCGTTCTGAAACCGAAGCTTTATTGCTCGAACAGAATCTAATAAAACTGCATCGCCCACCGTATAACATTATGTTGCGCGATGATAAATCCTATGTCTATATTTTTGTCTCCGCAGATAAACCTTATCCGCGGATTGCTTCAGGGCGAGGCAAAGGCAAACATCAAGTGGGTAAGTTTTTTGGCCCCTATCCAAGTGCTTATAATGCGAGAGACACGCTTTTAGTTCTACAAAAGTTATTTAATGTCCGCCAATGTGAAAACAGCTATTTTTCACAGCGTAAACGTCCTTGTCTGCAATATCAGATCAAGCGTTGTACTGCGCCTTGTGTGGGGCTGATTTCAGCCGAAGCCTATAATGAAGATGTACAAAACTCGATTCGTTTTTTAAATGGTGATACCAAAGAACTGAATCAGGAATTGATTCAAAAAATGGAACAGGCGGCAGAAAATTTAGAATTTGAGAAAGCAGTATTTTACCGTGACCGCATGGCCTTACTTCGTGATGTCCAAGCACAACAAGCCATTTATAAAGTTAAAGGCGAAGCGGATATTCTTGCCATTGCCTATCAAGCGGGTGTGACCTGTGTACAGATCATGCATGTGCGTAATGGGAAAATGCTGGGTGGGAAAAGTTATTTTCCCGATATGTTGGATGATGATTTGGGGCAAATGTTATCTGATTTTATCGCCAATTTTTATTTTCAGGTCGCAGATGAAGTTCCTGCTGAACTGATTGTCAATGTGAATGTGACAGACCGAAAAGAACTAGAAGAAGCTTTACATCAACAGTTTGAAAAGAAAATTCAGATTAAACACAATGTTCGTGAAACTCGTGCTGAATGGCTTGAGTTGGCTGAAATGAATGTTCAGCATGCGATTAAAGGAAAATTAGCCAATCATTTAGAATTAAATGAGCGTTTTCATCAATTGGAACAAGTTTGCGGACGACCTGTTGATCGTATTGAGTGTTTTGATATTTCGCATACTATGGGCGAAGCAACCATTGCATCATGTGTGGTTTTTGATGCAGGTGGCGCACGTAAACGCGATTATCGTCAATTTGCGATTGAAGATATTACCGGCGGTGATGATTATGCCGCTATGCGCCAAGCCTTAACACGCCGTTATAAAAAAGCCATGTTACCCGATTTATTACTGATTGATGGGGGTAAAGGGCAACTTCATATGGCGATGGAAGTTATGCAAGAGCTTGGTTTAGATGCATTTATGGTGGGTGTTTCCAAAGGTGAAGGGCGTAAACCCGGTTTAGAAACACTGCATTTTACCGATGGCACGAAGATTCAGCTTCCTGAAGACCATAAAGCTCTGCATTTGATTCAGCAAGTCCGTGATGAAGCACATCGCTTTGCAATTACCAAGCATAGAGCTAAGCGAGATAAACGTCGTGGAGGGTCGGTACTTGAGGCTATTCCGGGCTTGGGTCCAAAACGTCGCCGTGATTTACTGACCCATTTTGGTGGTATTCAAGGGGTACTTAAAGCCTCTGAACATGACTTAAAAAATGTTCCTGGTCTAGGCGATGTTATGGCACGAATGATTTATAAAGTGTTGCATGAATAATATCGTTATTGTTCTCGATGATGAGTAGCATTTGCCAAAACAACCATTGACGCATGAGTCACTGATCATTTTCATCTCACGTTAAATATGAAACAGTACAGCAAAGATCGAAAAATTGGACAGATCATGTCATTAGAATCGCTATTTCAGCAGATTGAACAGGAAGAATGGATTGATATTCCTCAAGGATGGTTGCAGGGGCGTACCATCTTTGGTGGTCTCGTTGCAGGTATGTTGGTTTATAAAGCAATTGCAACCATTCATGATCCAGTTAAAAAGTTGTTAAGTTGTAGTGTCACTTTTGTTGGACCTGTTGAAGAAACGCCAGTGAAATTGACTGCTGAAATCCTGAGACAGGGTAAATCAGTCACGACGATTGAAGTCAGATTGTGGCAAAATGAGGCTGTGCAAAGTATTTTAATTGCAAGTTTTGGTAGCCAACGAGATTCTAAAATTCAAGTGTCTTTAGAGCCTCAAGCTCCTGATTTTCCGTCACTTGATCAGATTAATATTGTCCCTAAATATTTACCTTTTCCCGAGTGTGTAAAAAATTTCCAACTGGCATGGACTGAAGGGAATTATCCAATGTCAGGCAGTAAACAACCTGATTTTTCAGGTTGGTGTCGTTTTGACCCTGAGCTACATGCCAATCGAGCAATGAATGTCTCAGATATCATGACATTAATGGATGTTTGGCCTCCGGGTGTATTGCCAATGTTTAAACTGCCTGCACCTGCAAGTACACTGACTTGGCAAGTAACGTTTATCCATCCTTTACAAAATCAGTTGAATGATTGGTTTAAGTATAAAGTGATTACAGACTTTGCTGAGCATGGATATGCAACAGAACATGCCTATCTTTGGGATGAACAAAATCGACTCATTGCGATTGCAAGACAGACGGTTACGGTATTTACCTAGTCGACAGTTTCATGTGAATCGTTTAAAGTACTAAGGAAATAGAGCTTCACTCTAAATTATTATTTACCTTCATTCGGGTAAGTAGGGGACTCACTGGCGGTGTCTATGACTACAGGTCGTATCCTGAATATTCCAAATATCTTGACGCTTGCTCGAATCGCGTTAATTCCTGTTTTTTTAATAATTGCCTATTGGCCACCTGCAATTGGTGTGGCTGGACATACAGGTGGTATGACGCGTCATATTATCTTGACTGCAATTTTTGTTGTTGCAGCAGTCACAGATTGGTTTGATGGTTATCTGGCACGAACTTTAAATCAAACCTCAGCTTTTGGGCGGTTTTTAGATCCAGTTGCAGATAAATTAATGGTGGCAGCAGCACTGATTGTTTTAGTGCAGTGGCAACCATCAATCACTATGGCATTTGCTGCAATTGTGATTATTTCACGTGAAATTACAGTTTCAGCACTACGTGAATGGATGGCTGAATTAGGTGCGCGTACCAATGTGGCCGTCTCCACGGTGGGTAAATATAAAACAGCCTTTCAGATGATTGCAATCACGGTGTTTTTATTGAATTGGCAGCCTCTTGAAATACTGGCTTATGCTTTGCTATATACCGCGGTCATCTTGACACTCTGGTCGATGTTTATTTATTTAAAAGCAGCGTGGCCTTATTTAAAACAGCCTTAATCTGCGCAATAGAAAGCAGTATACAGATCAAAGCCTTTCTCTCGTGAAAGGCTTTTTTTGTGCTTGAAAGTCAGTACAATGAGAAAATTGATGAACACCGATACAAATCGTTGAACATCATCTTGTGCTATATTGAAAATCCATCAAATTACAAGAAACACTGTAACTGGAATATTGAGAAACACGCCATTGCAGGTAAAATTAAGGAATACACATGGCAGCATTGCTTTATTTATCGAATCAAAATCTGTATTTATTGGATGGGAATAAAAGTATTACGGTTCCTTGCCAAGCGGTTGACTTATATAAAAAGAATTTAGTTGAGATTCAACAACGTAAAGATTGGAAAACCAAAGGTACGGGTGCACAGTTCATGCGAACATCTTCACAAGATGATGAAGTCGATTTAACCCATATTTTCCCAACAGATGTTGCTCTGACTACTGATCGTAAAATGATCTATACCGCTTGTTTGCAAGAAGGTACTTCGATCAATATCAAATCATTGACAGATTTACAAGAAACCGAAGGCTTAGTGTTAAGAAAGAATGATTTTGTGGTGCAGGACATGGCTTATGATGAGTCTAAAAAGCGTTTAGCACTATCCGTCAACACACAGGGCTATGAACGACATATTTGTATTTTACCTTTAGACGCCAATCGAACACAGTATTTGACCGAAGGGGATTGTCAGGATTCAAATCCATGTTTTGATCCGCGAGATACCATGCAGTTATATTATGATTCGTGTGGTTTAGCCTATGGTGAACACCGTATTGCCTATAGTCCCAAAGAAATTTTTCATTTGGATATGGGAACAGGCGAGTTGCAAACAATCGCTTCAAATCCAAAGTTTGATTTCTTTAAACCAAAAATGGATGGGCAGGGCAATTTGTATTTTATTAAACGCCCATATTCCCGTGATGGTTCTCACCAATCTCCGTTAACAACGTTCAAAGATATTATTTTTGCGCCTTTTAAAATTATTCGTGCGATTGTGGGGTGGTTAGATTTCTTTACTCAACGCTATACGGGTGAATCGTTAAAAACAACGTCTGGAAATAATCCAGCCAAATCGCAACAAAAGTCAGAAGAAGAACTATTTGTTGAAGGTAATTTAATTAAGGCTCAGCAAAACTTAGAACGTAATCAGAAGGCTGGCGAAAAATATCCTGGGATGATTCCAAACTCGTGGGAGTTGATCAAAATGACAGCTTCTGGTGAGATGATGGTATTAAAAAAGGGCGTGATGAGTTTTGCTCTAAAAGACAATTCTATTTTTTATTCCAATGGAAAATATTTGGTTGAAATTGATCAAAACAACAATGAGACCTTGCGGGTTGAAGCAAAGCTAATTTCAAAAATTATCTGTTGAGGTCTTGTGTTTCCACACTACATTTAGATAAACCAAGGCCGAAATTAGGCTTTGGTTTATCTAAGAAATTGCTTTGAGAAGGAGACAAAGTATCAGGCTTAATTAGTTTTTGATAATCGTCAAAGAGGTATGTTCAAAGCGCGATTTTAGCTTGTCCATATCAGTCAGTGAGAACGTCCCTTTTTCAGATTCCCGAGAAAGAAATACTGAAAGCGATTGAAAATCTACACGGCTAATCAGTAAATCTTGTATAGAAACAGTCCATTTTTCACCTGAATGTAGTCGCGCAATTTGGTTCGAAATGTGGTTAAGCAGATCCATTTTATTCATCCTGATGCAAGTGATTGGAAATTTTTATCTTGAAAATAAAAACTCACTGAGTTGATCACTTAAAATATTTTTAACCTGTACACATAAGCTTTAAAGCCATCCGAGATGACTATCATGTGACATTAATATTGCATTTTCGTGACAAGTAAACTTGGATATCCGATTAAAATAAATAAACTTTATTTTTTTTCTGTCGAAAAATTTGAATTTGCCAAAATATATTCAATCTCTTCTTTTGCAGCAGTTTGCAGTTTGCTACGTAAAGCATTTAGGCTCTGTTCGATGAGCGTTTCTGCTTCTAACTCAAGACGTAGACGAACACTTTCCAACTCTGAAGTCATTTGTGCATCTGTGATGCGGAATTGCCCATTGGCATAATCTATTGCTGGATAATCAGGATTTTTAGTGTATTTTTCACTATATTCTGAAATTTCAATATCAATTTGTTGACGTAAATTTTGTAAGGTCAATTGTTGATGTTCAAACTGCTGAATTTCATCTTGTTGTAGTTCTAAATTATATGCGTGCTGTAATGCTCGTTTTTCAGCTAAAGATTTTTCAAGAGCCAATTGTCTACGGATACGCGCTTCTTCAATCAGCTGGGCTTTTAGCTCAGCATAGGCGTGTTCAACTTGGAGTTGCGCCACTTGCATTTGGCGTTGGTCGTTACTTAGCCAGTCCTGTACATTTGTTGTCGGGCTGAGAAGGTCACAGATGCGGTTGAGGTCATCTACAAAAGTTTGGCGTACCGCTTCAGGCGTATCTAACCAGCGCTTTTTAAAATCTTGACCGACATTTAATGTCACCACATATCTCCTTGATATAAAATGAGAATGAAGAATTAAAGTTTAAATGTTTGAGGCGAAACACCCATTCGTCGATAGGCTTTATATTTCTCTCGACCAATTTGTTTTGCTGACTCAGCATTTTCAATAATTTCTATAATGTGACTAAATTGTGTCACTTGTTCAAGTGCTTGATTGTTAAAATTAAACACAATCCAGTCTAAAGACTCAGGTAATCTTGAAGAAATACAGATCGGTGCATCAATTTGATCAATTCCATGCGCAATAAAACTGGTCGGATCAAAACTCCATAAACGTTCATCCAGTTGTTGCTGCATGTCTACATCAGGGCAATGCAACCAAACTTTGGCTGCATTTCGTAAAATTTTACGACATAAACGACAGGCACTTTCCACCTGCCGTTCAGGGCTTTTTTCAAACAAATAAAAGCTAATTTTAGCCATTCTTTTGTACACGGTTGGCAATTAATTGCATCAACAATGGTACTGGACGTCCTGTTGCACCTTTATTTGCACCAGAATTCCACGCTGTACCTGCGATATCTAAGTGTGCCCAACGATAGTCACGGGTAAAGCGTTGTAAGAAACAGGCCGCTGTAACTGCGCCAGCTTTTGGACCCCCAATATTGGCAATATCGGCAAATGGCGAATCAAGTTGTTCTTGATAATCGTCATATACGGGCATACGCCATACACGGTCAAATGCAGTGTGTCCTGCTGCTGTAATTTCTTCTGCAAGTTCATCATCTGGTGTAAATAAACCAGAAACCACTGAACCTAAAGCGACCACACAAGCACCAGTCAGTGTTGCAATATCAATCACTAATGCAGGATTAAAGCGCTTAATATAGGTTAAGGTATCACAAAGGACTAAACGACCTTCGGCATCGGTATTCAGGATTTCAACCGTTTGCCCACTCATGGTGGTTACAATATCACCAGGGCGAGTTGCATGACCAGAAGGCATGTTTTCAGCGGCGGCAATTGCACCGACAACATGAATCGGGAGTTTCGCTTCACAAAGTGCACGAATCGTACCCAGTACAGATGCTGAACCACACATATCAAATTTCATTTCATCCATGCCTAAGCCCGGTTTTAATGAAATACCACCTGTATCAAAAGTCACACCTTTACCCACGAGCACGATCGGTGCTTGATCAGGATTGGCTTTATATTCAAGCGTAATCACACGCCCTGGACGATCAGAACCTTTGCTTACCGCAAGAAAAGCATGCATGCCTAGATCAGCAAGTTGTTGTTCTTCAAGTACAGTCACTTGTAAAAGCTCAGGGAATTCAGCTGCTAAAGCATGTGCTTGTTCTGCTAAATATTCAGGGAAGCAAATATTAGGAGGGCAGTTACCTAAGTCACGAGCAAAGTTTTGTCCTTTTTGAACAGCTTCAATAAGCGTGATCTGCTCTGCACTCAGACTCGATTGCGTTGCAATAAATTCAATATTTTCTAAAGTAAATTCATTCTTCTTCGATTTGAATTCATCATAAGCATACGCAGCTTGCGTCAAATTTAATGCAAATAGATAATGTAACTCAGACGGCAAAGCCGAAATATCAATGCTAATTTTTTGGAATTTTTTTTGTGAAGCTTTGATAATGGTTTGTGCGATTTTTGCTAATTTCGCGGCTTTAATTTCGGAGGCTTTATCTATGCCGACTAAAGTACATTGCGTAACTTGAGTTAGCTTTCCGATAAGTGGTAGAGTTTCGTTTAAACTTGCTTTGAATTGAGTGTCTTTAATTATGCTGCTCAAGTCATTGATTTTATATGTTTCTTGAGCTTGCTTAGCGTTTTCAGAATCCACCAGAATAAATAACGACTGGCTAGATGTAGACGCTGAAAATGACGTATTGATCGTAAGTTTCATGTGTTGTCTTTGTGCCTTTTGTACATTTCAAATCATTAAACCATTGAACCACTTCAAATGGTAGAATTTCAATCTAGTTTTATAATTTTAACTTCGGGTAAACTAGCGCTACATCACGATATTACCCTTATTTGGAAGATTAATTTGATTATTCGACGTTACCTTGTCAAACAAGTCGTTTCGACCTCTCTTGTGGTTGTCACATTATTGACAGTCATTATGATGGGTGGGCAATTGATTAAACGATTTGGTCAAGCTGCTATGGGGCGTGTAGATCCGAGTATTCTATTGAGTATTATCGGTTTTCGTTTACCTGAGTTTTTGACTTTAATTCTTCCTTTGGGTTTCTTTATTGGGTTGATGCTGGTTTTTGGTCGTTTATATGTCGATCATGAAATGGCGGTACTGAACGGGAGCGGTATTAGTCGTATTCAAGTCGCCAGATTATTGATCCCACTGACCGTTATTTACTTGTGTGTACAAAGTGTCTTAATGATCTGGATGTCTCCATGGGGAATTCGTCAATATGAGCAACTGATCTCTACACAAGCGGTACGAACGGGCTTTGATTTAGTTCGGCCACGTGAGTTTATTTCTTCGGGAGCTTATACGATTTATGCTGGCTCTTTATCTGAAGATCGTAAAAATCTAAAAGATATTTTCTTTTATCAACGTGCTGAAAAAGAAGGCAAACCTGATGTCATGATTTTGGCAAAGGAAGCAACACGGATTGAAATTGCCAATGAAACTGCTAGTGTTGTCGATTTAGTTCAAGGTCGTCGTTATGAAATTTATCCTGGAACACCCAAATATAGTCAAACTGAATTCCAATCATATCGTTTGCGTTTAGAAAATAATAAAGAAGCCAAGTTTGAAAGTGATGAAGTCGAGGGGCTATCTTTTGGTAAATTGCTTGAAAATAGAAATGACCCCGTTGTGGCAAGTGAGTTGGGATGGCGCTTATTTGTTCCGTTTTCCATTATTGTCGCCTTAATGCTGGCAACAGCACTATGTGAAGTTAGCCCTAGACAAGGTCGCTATCTCAAACTTTTCCCTGCATTATTGATTTTTGCCAGTTTAATTGTGGCACTTATGGCAATACGAACTCGTATCAGTAAGGATGAGGTGGGTGTTTGGGCATATCCTGCAGTGTTATTATTCTATGCTGTTGCTGCCGCTCTATTTTCAAGAAAACAGAAATTAGCACCTAAGATTAAAAAGCAAATACAGCGAGTAAAATCATAATGTTAGCACGTAGAATTGTCGCAAAACATGTGACGAAAACCACTTTGCTCGCCATGTTAGGTGCGACCGCAGTCCTTGCCAGCTTGCAGATCTTATTCACCTATTTAGGTGAGTTAAGTGATCTAAAACAAGGTTATACGGCTTGGAATGCACTGCAATATGTTTTATGGGGTGCACCGCGTTATTTGTATGAAATTCTTCCAATTGCTGCCTTGATCGGCGCTGTATTGGGCTTAGGCTCAATGGCTTCGAACAGTGAATTGATTGTGATGCGAGCAGCGGGTATTAGCCTATGGCGTATTGTTGGTTGGGTCATGCGTTCAGCAATGCTTTTGGTGGTGCTTTCATTTTTATTGACGCAATTTGTGATTCCTTATACCAACGAGCAGGCGAAAAGTGTTAAAAGCCATCGCAGTGTTGCGGCGCTTGGGGAAGTTAAAGGTTATTGGACGCGTGAAGGGCAACGCTTTATTTATATTGATTATGCCAATTCACAAGGAACGCTAAAACAAGTTCAAGTTGTCGATTTTGACGAAAATTATCGAATGAAATCGTTACTGAATTCGGAAGAAGGTCAGTTCTTAAAAGAAGGTCAATGGAATTTAAAACAAAGTGCCCAAGTCAATTTATTGGACAATGGTCAAGCTCAGGTTGTCAATAAAAACCAACAGGATTTAGCACTCGCGTTGCAACCGAAATACGTGCATATGGTGACCATCAATCCTGAAGACTTAGCACCTACACAGTTATTGAGTTTTATGCAATATATGCATGAATATAGCCAAGTACCGAAGACGTATCTGTTGGCTTTCTGGAAAAATATCGGTTCACCATTTGCATTGCTTGCTTTGGTCTTGATTGCCTGTTCATTTATTTTTGGGCCTTTGCGTCAACAATCTATGGGCTTTCGTTTAGTGATCGCATTATTTGTTGGTTTGGGCTTCTATTACATACAAGACTTCTTGGGTTATGCAAGTTTGGTCTACGCGCCATCTCCAGCTTGGTTTGTATTTTTGCCAATTGTATTGATGTTTGGTATCGGCAGTTATTTGTTGTATAGAGCAAGATAACTTGATGAATCAATCGCTTAGTTCAGTGGAATTTTAACTAGATTAGAAATTTAGATGATGGCAACCCGTTTTTGCCATGGTCATAGCATAGAGTCTGCCGTAAAAAAACGGTAAGATGTAACGATTAATTTGTAAACAGTAAAGAGTGTAAATCATGACGGATGCAACTGCTGGCAAAATCCCTCACGTTCTGGTGATTATGGATGGTGTGGGTCATCGTGAAGCGGTCGAAGATAATGCGTTTTTAGCAGCAAAAACGCCAAATCTAACCATGATGCAAGAAAAGCATCCGCATAGTTTAATTTCAGGTTCAGGTGAAGATGTCGGTTTGCCAGATGGGCAAATGGGTAACTCAGAAGTTGGTCATATGAACTTGGGTGCAGGTCGTGTGCTGTATCAAGATTTTACTCGTATTACCAAAGACATCCGTACAGGTGATTTTTTCGAGCATGAAGTTTTGATTGATGCGGTAGAAAAAGCCAAAGCGGCCAATGGTGCATTACACATCATGGGATTGTTGTCAGAGGGTGGTGTTCACTCTCATCAAGACCATATTATTGCGATGTGTGAGCTTGCCTTGAAGCGTGGTGCAAAAGTCTATTTACATGCGTTCTTAGATGGTCGTGATACACCACCACGGAGTGCGAAACCTTCTTTAGAAAAACTCGATGCGGTATTTGCACAATATCCAAATCAAGGTCGTATTGCCACCATGATTGGACGTTACTTTGCCATGGATCGTGATAATCGTTGGGATCGTGTGGAGCAAGCTTACCGCCTGATGACTGAAGGAGAAGCTTTACGTGTTGTTGATTCAGCAGTTGAAGGTTTAGAGCAAGCTTATTCAGCCAATGAAAATGATGAATTTGTTAAAGCAACCCGTATTGGTGAAATTGCAAAAATCCAAGATGGCGACAGTGTGGTATTTATGAATTTCCGTGCGGATCGTGCACGTGAAATTACCAAAGCATTTGTAGAGCAAGACTTTGCAGGTTTTGAACGTAAAGTGGTACTACATCTATCCAAATTTGTGATGTTAACGCGTTATCAAGCGACGATAGATGCGCCAGTGGCATATATGCCAGAAGGTTTAAAAAATTCAATTGGTGAATACTTATCTTCTTTAGGCAAAACGCAGTTACGTATTGCAGAAACAGAAAAATATGCCCATGTGACTTTCTTCTTTAGTGGTGGTCGTGAAGATGAATATCCAGGTGAAAAACGGATCCTAATCCCATCACCTAAAGTGGCGACCTATGATTTACAACCAGAAATGAGCGCACCAGAAGTTACCGACAAGCTGGTTGATGCGATCAATTCAGGCGAGTTTGACCTTTTGGTGGTGAACTATGCCAATGGTGATATGGTGGGTCATACTGGCGTGTTTGAGGCAGCTGTGAAAGCAGTTGAAGCGGTTGATATAAGCCTTGGTCGTTTATATGAAGCAGTGATGGCAAAGCATGGTCACATGCTGATTACTGCTGATCATGGTAATGTCGAGCAAATGCAGGACTATGTGAGTGGTCAAGTCCATACACAGCATACCACTGAACTTGTCCCTTTCATTTATGTTGGACCAACTTCAGCGACGATTGCTGAAGGTGGAGTTTTAGCAGATGTTGCACCGACTATTTTAAGTTTAATGCATCTCCCTGTACCGACAGAAATGCAAGGCCGTAATCTAATTACATTGAAAGCATAAAATTATCTCTATTAAAAACTAGGTGCGTGAATGGCTCAAGCTTGGAAATATATTGCTGTATTAACAGGATTGTTGACCTGTGGGAGCCATTCAGTTTGGGCGGCAGAAAATGCTGCCGCACTTGATTTTGATGGCGATGTCGAAGAAAGTATTGCGGAAGTGCCAATTGAATCGATTGAGCAGTTTGTGCAAATTTACGGTATCGTTAAAGACAATTATGTTCAGGAAAAACCTGATGATGTTTTGTTTCTACAGGCAATCAAAGGGCTGGTAGGTGGTTTAGATCGCTATTCACGTTATCTAAGTCCTGAAGAATATAAACAGTTGATGCAATATACGGAAAGTGACCTTGCGACTGCTGACTTTGAATTGGCTTTTGATAATCATATTCATCAATGGAAAGTGAAGAATTTACGCGATAATTCAGACTCATTTAAACTTGGTTTAAAAAATGGCTTCACTATTTTTAAAATTGAAAATCAAGAACTTAAAAACTTAAATGCTCAGCAAGTTGAAGACTTATTACATGGCTCAATTGGTTCAACTTTTCAGTTGCAACTGAATGAAAAAAGCCCAGCAATCACTGTGGTCAGAAATCGAAAATTGGAAGTGGCGGATATAGAGCCGGTTATGTTGCATAATCAGGTTTTGGTTCTTAAAGTCAAAGTCTTTCAACAAGATACGGCCAATGAAATTAAACGTTTAATTGAAGAATATAGCACTCAAAAAGTAAAAGCCGTGCTATTCGATCTGCGCAATAACCCCGGTGGTTTACTCTCAGCGGCTGTTGAAACGGCTGATCTGTTTTTAACTCAGGGAACGATTGTTTCGACCAAAAGCCGTTCAGAAGGCAATCAACAATTCCAAGCCTTACCGGGTGATGAGTCGTCTAATACCAAATTAGGTATTTTGATTAATGGTCGTTCGGCATCTGCCGCAGAAGTCTTTACGGCTGCAATGAAAGAGCATCAACGTGCTTGGGTCATTGGTGAAAAAAGCTATGGCAAAGGCGTTGTACAGAAATTATTCCCATTGCCAAATGGCGCCGCATTACAAATGACGGTTTCGCATTATTATACGCCTAATGGCAATATGATTGACGGACAAGGCATTCGCCCTAATTTGGAATATCCATGGGCTTTGGATCAAAAAGAAGAAACTTATTTAAATAATGTTGCAGATCAACTATTAAAACATCGTGATAGATAAAGTTGAGTGCAGAAAAGTGAATTTATAACACTGTAGCAGTTTTATGCTGCTATATCTGACATTCGGCAGTTAAATCACATTGTGGGCAAGGGGGCGTTCTACCCCCCTACCCAACGACGACATCCATGTTGTCACGCTGTAACCATGTAAAAAGCAAAAGCGTTTGAATTGATATTATGATGAAGAATATAGGCTACTTTTATTCATCATCATCGGTATCTAAACCAAACTTTTTCAAACGGTAGCGTAAAGAACGAAACGTCATGCCCAATTTCTTAGCAGCTAAAGTACGATTCCAATGGGTTTGATTTAATGCAGATAACAGCACCTCTTTTTCGACTTTTTCCAAATATTGCTCCAAACCTTCTTCTGGAATGTTTTGTGCTTTATTCGGCATAACGATAGGCAAGGCTTTACTTTGCATCAGATCATGCTGTTCGACTTTGTGGATACCACGATGCGGAGCAGGTTGTAGCTGTTGAATATCAATATAGTCTTCATCACTCATGGTAATGGCTTTTTCGATGATATTGCGTAATTCACGAACATTGCCTGAGTAATGTTGTTGCAAAAGAAAAGCTTTGGCTTGTTCAGTGAATGACTTGGTTGAAATACGCCATTCTGTACAAATTTGCTGAAGAAAATGATTGGCTAAAATCAAAATATCACAATCACGTTCGCGCAATGGCGGGAGCACAATATCCATCACATGAATTCTAAAGAACAGATCATGACGGAATTTGCCTTGTTCAACGAATGCTTCAATATCTTGATGTGTTGCACTGATAATACGAAAATCAACTTCGATTTCGGTATCACTGCCTAGAGGACGAATTTTCTTTTCTTGTAAAGCTCGTAACAGTTTGGCTTGCATGGCCAAAGAAAGTTCTGCAATTTCATCTAAAAACAGGGTGCCACCATTGGCAGCTTGAATAAGGCCCTGTTTGTCTTGAGTTGCACCTGAAAAACAGCCTTTCTTATGCCCAAATAGCTCACTCTCCATCAGCTCTTCAGAAATTGCACCACAATTAATCGCAACAAAAGGGCTATCACTGCGGTTGCTGAGTAGATGGATGAGATTGGCAACTACTTCTTTACCTGTTCCCGATTCACCCGTGATAAATACTGGTGCTTGTGAACGAGCAATTTTTTTAATCGATTCTCTTAACTTACGAATCACCTGTGAATCACCGATGAGCATTGATTCCTCAAGCGGCGCATCGCTGATCGTTTCTCTTAACTGTGGTACATGCAAAGCTTTTTGTAAAAGCTGTTGCAGATGTAATTGGTTAATCGGTTTGCTGACAAAATCAAAAGCACCTGCTTTCAGCGAGGCAATCGCAATTTCCATATTTCCATATGCAGTTAAGACTGCAATTGGTGTTTTAGGATAATGTTGCGATACATGTTTAACCAAATCTAAACCACTACCATCAGGGAGGTTTAAATCGGTAATACAGGCATCATATTTATATTCACTAAAAAAATATTTGGCTTGTTGTAAATGGTGTGCCATATGCGTTTTGATGCCCATCCGAGAAAGGCTCATTTGCATTAACATACATAAATCTTGTTCATCATCTACAAGTAAAACCAATGGTTGTCGTGTAGTCATATCCCCAAAAACCTAATCTAATCCATGAGTGGGCATTCGATACGGAAGCACGCCCCTTGTTGTTTTTGCTCTACGTAAATTAGTTTCGCTTGATTCGCTTCGCATATCGTCTGCGATAGGTACAATCCTAAACCAGTTCCATTGATTTCGGTACTAAAAAATGGTTGAAATAATTGCGAAAGATCTTGTTTTGTGACGCCTTTCCCATAATCAATCACATCAATATATATGTGTGATTCATTTTTAAACGTTTGCACTAAAATGTGTTCAGCATTTTGATCATTGTGACGTAATGCATTACGGAGTAAGTTGATTAAAACTTGTCTGAGGTGGGAGTCATCAAAATAGATCCAAACATCAGCTTGAATTTCTAATTTGATTTTTTCCTGAGCATCCCCTAAGTCATGGCGTAATAAGTCATCAACAAATTCTTGAAAATTAATTTTTGAGGTATGGATCTTTTTATTTTTTGCCATATCTAAGGTATCTTTAATAATATTATTGATACGGATAGTCTGTTTGGTAATCATTTGATTTAAAATAATTTGTTGTTCTGGATCACTGCTGATAAAGAGATCATTGGCCTGCGCAATGGCAGCAAGTGGATTGCGAATTTCATGGGCAATACTGGCGGACAATTGACCAAGTGCAGCAAGTTTGAGTTGTTGTACCTTTTGATTAATTTTTTGTGCATCTTCGAGGACTAAAAGCGTGAGTGCTTGATGCGGAACAATCAATTTTTGTACGCGAATATCGACTGTATACGAGGACTGTTGGGATTCAAATTGGAAGCGTTCGCCATCACGTAACATGGCATCTTTTAAGATTTCATATAAGTCCGGTTGAAAGCTGGATAAATGATATTGCTCATGTGCGTAAAGTGGTGAAATGCCCAAAAGTAAACAGGCAGCAGGGTTACTGACGATAATTTTGCATTTTTCATCAAGCACCAAATAACCGACTTCAATCTGTTCTAAAATATAGCGGTTAATGTTCTGTAACTTAAATAATTCAAGAGATTGATAGGTATTTAACGACTCTAAAACTTGGAAGCGATTAATTGCAATCTGTCCAATGCCATAGACCATAAAAAATAAAAAAGCCAATAAGGCACTGTTACTAATATTATTTAAATTTGAAAAATCGAAGAAGCTGCCTAAAAACTGTTGGTAAATAATTGCAATCACAGAAACCAGTGTTACGAATAGCGCTTTATTTTTACTCAGCAGAAAATTCGCGGTAAAAACGGCAATCACGAACAAAATACTGATGGCTAAATTTGGCCCATTGAGGGCAAATACCAAGGTACTCAGAAAGGGAATATCAACAATAAAAAAACCGATAAATTGCCGCCCAACCCCATGCGGATAGAACTTGAGCAGCATCATTTGTAATGCTGCGATCAGCGTAAATGCGGTTAGAGAATAAAAATATAAGCTGGGATATTCGTAATGTACGGGCTGATGTTCAAGGGTAATCAGAAAAATAATGACTAAGCAAAAGGCAATAACCAATCTATACCCTGAATACAGTGTGCCTAGACGGTAAATTGTTTGATAAATAGGAACCGTTACCGTAGGCGACATAAATCGTACTCAAGATAAATTATTGTTTTAATCAATTTATGGCTTAATTAGACCATAACGTATCGCAAGGTGAGTGAGTTTTACATCACTATCAAGTCCTAATTTTTCAAAGATACGATAACGATAAGTATTGACTGTTTTCACACTGACAAAGAGTTTGTCAGAAATTTCTTGTGCACTGACACAATTTACCACCATCATGGCAACTTGCATTTCACGCTCTGACAGTGCGTCAAAAGGTGAGGTTTGTGTATCGGACAGATAAGAACTTGCAAGTTGTTCAGCAATATCTGCACTAAAATATTTACCGCCTTGCATGACTTTTTTGATTGCACGAACCATTTCAGTGATCGGTGCGCCCTTGGTAATGTAACCACGAGCTCCAGCTTTCAATAACAGCGATGGATAGGGTTCTTCAGCCAAACCACTCACAGCGAGTACTTTGGTATCAGGTGCGGTTTGTAACAAACGACGGGTAGTTTCTACACCACCAATTCCAGGCATGTTGACATCCAATAAAACCACATTGGGATGTTGTTGCCTTACAATCGTAATTGCTTCTTCACCAGATTCTGCTTGTCCAATGACTTGAATATCGGTCTGATCTTCTAACATTCTGCAGATGCCGGTTCTTACTAATTCATGGTCATCTACCACTAAAACAGTAATCACTTACACCTCCTTAAACTTCTCAATATCGACATTTTTGTTACATAAAGCAAAAAAGACTTGCAAAGACATAACAAAATTGGCAATCCTATTCCTAATATCCATTCAATATTTACGCATAATACGGCGTGATTGAAATATTTGTTTTAATATAGTCACGTTTGAGTGTAAATGTAAGTCATATTTGAGGTAATTAGCAAGTTTGTGAATACCTCCTTGAGGTGAGTAAGTTATCGTGAAAAAACCAAAAAAAACGTTAATGCATGTGCTGAGTTTGTCAGTACTACTCAGTTTGAGTTCTACAGTTTTTGCTGAAATCATTATGAACTCATCGGGGGGGAGCGGACAAGCAACTGTAAATTGGTCTTCTTCAGATGCGAGCCAGTTACTCAATGGTGACTCTCTGGATGATGATGGTGAAGATATTTCTCCAAAAGGCTCAACAACGTTAACCACAACAATTCGTGCATCAAATGCTGCACCAACAACATTGACCAATAAGTCTGTACAGATTTATGACACCAATACCTATAATAGCCAGCCATCGGTAAATGCGCGTGCTGCGTTGGTGATGGATGCAAAAACAGGTGAAGTCCTGTTTAGTAAAAATACCAATATGGCATTGCCTATCGCATCAATTACCAAGTTGATGACAGCAGTGATTACCGCAGATGCCCGTTTAAATATGTCTGAAGACATTACTTTGCAACAAATCGATTTTGCGGGTGCTGGTGGTAAGAATTCAAGTTCAACTTTAAAAGTTGGCGATACCATGAATCGTGCTGAAATGTTACTTGTGGCATTGATGAAATCTGAAAATCCAGCTGCAGCAGCTTTAGCGCGTACTTACCCAGGTGGTCGCCAAGCGTTTTTTGCTGCAATGAATTCAAAAGCACGTCAATTGGGCATGAACTCAACCCATTATGTTGAATCTACTGGTTTAGATCCACGTAATGTTTCTTCTGCTCGAGATTTGGGGATTTTAGTCAGTGCTGCATCGCAATATGGCTTGATCCGTCAATTTTCAACAACAGCACATTATGATTTTAATTTAGGTTATCGCGTGTTGAAATCAAACAATACCAATGCCTTAGTACGTAATGGTGGCTGGAATATTAATATTTCTAAAACGGGTTATATCAATGAAGCAGGGCGTTGCGTAGTTATGCATACCACTGTAAATAGCCGTCCAGCTGTGGTGGTGTTATTAGGTGCAAGTTCTTCTCAGGCACGTACCAATGATGCAACCAATTTATTAAACTGGGTCAGTAATTTACCGAAACGTATCTAATCGGTTTCTCACCGCACTTAACCAGCCAAATGACAAAAAGCTCTTTAATATGAAGGGCTTTTTTTATGCTTAAATTAAGTATAAAAAATAGATTATGAGATGTGTAAATTTGGAATACTGGTGTTTGGGTGGCACTTTCAAATCGTGCTGACAAAGCAATTGATATTAAAGGCAGATAGTGTGACTGAATCAGATCTGTACTATGACCAATATGAAGAAGAATAATGTTTAGCTTGAGCAAATAAAAAACCAGTTGCGCACAACTGGTTTTTTTAGATGTGAATGCGTTATTACATATTTGAAAGAATAGAGTCTTTCACTTGATTCATTGTTGCATCAATAGATAACATCACTGCATCTTCACATTGTTTAATTGCGGTATCAGGATCTTTTAGACCATTACCTGTCACAGTACATACAATCACAGAACCTTCAGCAATTTTACCTGCTTTGATATCACGAATTGCACCACCGATAGATGCCGCAGAAGCAGGTTCAACAAATACACCTTCATACATAGAAAGCAGACGTTGCGCTTCTAAAATTTCTGCATCAGTTAATTCATCAAACCAGCCATTTGAGTCACGAACGACCGCTTTAGCATGATTAAAGCTTTGAGGATTACCAATACGAATTGCTGTTGCAACTGTTTCTGGGTTTTCAACAGGACCACCACGTAAGAATGGCGCAGCACCAGAAGCTTGATAACCGACCATGATCGGACGACCTTCAGGGTTTGGACCGGTAAACTTATCTGTTTCAGGGTCATAAACCACTTGTTCAAATGCTTCAACAGGTTGATTAGCAACTGCTTCGGTATAACCCATCCAATGTGCAGTGATATTGCCCGCATTACCAACAGGTAAGCAGTGGTAGTCAGGCGCACGACCTAATGCTTCTACGATTTCATAAGCAATGGTCTTTTGACCTTGTAAGCGGTATGGGTTGATTGAGTTAACAATCGTTACCGGCGCTTGGTCTGCAACTTCTTTAACCAAACGCATGCCGTCATCGAAGTTCCCGCGAATTTGCATGGTGATCGCGCCGTACATCATCGCTTGTGCCATTTTACCCATGGCAATTTTGCCTTCTGGGATTAACACAAATGCTTTGATACCCGCACGAGCAGCATATGCAGCAGCAGCAGCAGAGGTATTGCCTGTAGATGCACAGATAATTGCCTTAGAGCCTTCTTCTACTGCTTTGGTCACTGCCATGGTCATACCACGGTCTTTAAACGAACCTGTCGGGTTTAAACCTTCATACTTCACATAAATTTCAACATTCTTACCAATAATACCGGGAATATTGTCTAATTTAATGAGAGGCGTATTACCTTCATTTAAAGAAATAGCACGTGTAGTTTTCGATACTGGTAAGCGGTCACGATAGCGATCAACAAGTCCTGTATAGCGATTGGCATTAGACATGATGGTGTTCCAATTGTGTGTAGAGCAAATAAGATATTCTTTTAACCTCTAAGCCTCTACTCGGAGAGGCTGAGCCATTCATTGAATGGCGCTTTGCAGGGTGTTGCTGCAAATTTAGAGGAGTTTAAAACCCGATTAGTTATCGAGCAATTCTAAACGAATTCGTACGATTTCGCCATGGATAGCAGGTAAGGCTTGAATTTGTGCAATCGCTTCATTCATTTTCGATTCGACAATCGGATCAGTCAAAATCACGATAGGAATCAGATCTTTTAAGCGAGGTTGCTGCATGATGGCATCAATACTGATCCCAGTGCGACTTAAAATTGTTGTTACATCTGCAAGTACGCCAGTTTGGTCTTCAGCATTTAAACGCAAATAATAACCTGTGGTCATCTCATCACTCGACAAGATATGCAAGTCGGAAAGAGCTTCAAAGGCAAGCTGAGGAATAGTACCTGAACCATCTTCTGTGTAAATGATATCACGGACAATATCAACCACATCTGCCACAACCGCAGAAGCAGTAGGGCCTGCGCCTGCACCTGCACCATAATACAATGTAGGGCCAACTGCATTGGCTTGAACCAAAACTGCATTCTTCACGCCATTTACATTGGCAAGAAGCTCTTCTTCAGGAATCAGGGTTGGGTGTACGCGAAGTTCGATGCCTTTGCTAGAACGACGTGCAATACCCAAGTGTTTGATCTTATAGCCAAGCTCTTCAGCGTATTTCACATCTTGTGCAGTAATCTTGGTGATACCTTCGGTATAAACCTTATCGAACTGTAAAGGAATACCAAAGGCACATGACGCAAGAATAGTCAGCTTATGCGCAGCATCAATGCCTTCAACATCAAATGTTGGGTCTGCTTCGGCATAACCAAGTTCTTGAGCTTCTTTAAGTACGTCCGCAAAGGCACGACCTTTTTCACTCATTTCAGTCAGAATGAAATTACCTGTACCATTGATGATACCCGCCAGCCATTCAATTTTATTGGCTGCTAAGCCTTCACGAATGACCTTGATAATTGGAATACCACCGGCAACCGCTGCTTCAAAGGCAACTTGTACGTGGTGATCATCAGCTGCTTTAAATAGCTCATTGCCATGTTCTGCAAGTAAGGCTTTGTTTGCCGTTACCACTTGCTTGCCATGTTTTATAGCTTCCATCATGACTTCATAAGCAGGGTGAATACCGCCCATGACTTCAACGACAACATCAACATCAGGCTGGCGGACGATATCTAGCAGATCAGCGCTCTGTTTAATGCTTGCTGGTAAATTTAGATCTGGACGTGGACGACGCGTGCCTACGTGGGTAATTTCAATTTCTCGACCGGTGCGACGTCTAATTTCAGCAGCGTTTTCTTGTAGTAGTTTAAGGGCACCACCGCCTACGGTTCCAAGACCGAGTATTGCCAGACGAACTGGTTTCACGTCACACTCCAATTATGTATATAAATTATATTAAGCTTAGATCATAGCTAAAAAATGCGCCAGACTCTAGAGCCTGACGCATCTTTATATTGAGCTATAAATAATAGTAAATTTACTGATAAAAATTATTTATTTAAACGGCTTTCAATTTCGTCAGCAGTCATATAACCGCCCAGATATTCACCCTCTGCATTGTAGATCGCAGGGGTACCATTTACACCCATTTTTAGACCTAAAGCATACAGGTCACGAACTGGATTTTTACAACTTGCAGGTGGAAGCGCAGTACCAGCAATGGCTTGATTAAATGCAGCACTACGGTCTGCACTACACCAGATACTTTCCATCGTCGGTATAAATTGTTCACCACGTGGCCATGCGATATAACGTATTTCAATACCTTTAGCCGTGATTTCACTGATATGTTCATGAAGTTTATGGCAATAAGGGCAGCTTGCATCAGTAAATACATAGATTACATGTTTAACCTTACCTTGCGCAGGGTAAACCAACAGATCCTTAATATTTAACTCAGCAAGATATTTCTTGTTTTCTGCAGCTTGTATTTTGTCACCAATGCTACTGAGTTTATCGCCACCTAAACGGATTACATCACCTTGGATCAGGAATTTACCATCAGATGTTGCATAGACTGAGCTCATGCCTTCCATGCTGATCCAATAAAGATTGGGCATTTCAGTCGGTTTAGCATCTAAAATTTTGGCTTGAACGCCAGCCTTTTTGAAATTGGCTTGTAATGTTTGAATTAGACGTTGTTTTGCATCACGCTCAGTTAAATTCGATGCCTCACCTGTTGCAGGTGCTGTCGCAGTTAAAGTGTCATCTTTTTTTGAGTCTGGATTTTTTGAACAAGCACTCACTGCCATCGTGCTTGCAATAAGACAAGCCAACATCAATTTTGAACGATTCAATTGCATAAATAACTCTTTATGTTTCTTCAGCATGATTTGAGGGAATTAGCATAACAAAATTTTTAATAGTGTACTTTAAAACTTGATTAAGGGATGTAAATTGCCGATATACACGTCATGCTCAGCCATCAAGCGCGTGGATGATATTTTTCATGCAGCTGTTGCATACGGATTTGTGCGACATGGGTGTAAATTTGTGTGGTCGATAAATCACTATGCCCCAAAAGCATTTGCACAACGCGTAAGTCAGCACCATGATTTAAAAGATGCGTTGCAAAAGCATGGCGTAAGGTATGTGGTGATAGCTCTGCTTGAATCCCAGCTTGTAAGGCATAACGTTTGATGGCATACCAAAAGTTTTGACGACTCATGATGCCGCCATGTTGGGTTAGAAATAGATAATCGGTAGCGGATTTATACAGTTGTGGGCGAGATTCAGTTAAATATTTTTCCACCCATTCACATGCCATGCCCCCCAAAGGCACCAAACGTTCTTTATTACCTTTACCTGTGATTCTTAAATAGCCTTGTTTTAAATTGATCAAATCTAATCTTAAATTGAGAAGCTCAGAAACACGTAAACCACAAGCATAAAGCACTTCAAACATGGCGCGATCACGCAAACCTAACGCTGTTGTGACCTCTGGTGCTTGGATCAGTGCTTCAACGTCCTGCTCCGATAAATCTTTAGGCAATGCTCGTCCGAGTTTTGGGGTTTTATGGGTCGCGACAGGATTATCTAAACGAATCTTTTGTTCACGTAAAAACTTAAAAAACGAACGTAAAGCAGAAAGTGAACGGGCAATTGACCGAGGGCTTTTGCCTTGTTTAGTGAGTTGAATAAGTACATCGGAAATGTCTTCATGTGTCCAATTCGGAAGGTAAGAATTTACACATTCACTACATTGAATTAAGTCAGATAAATAGGCGTTTCTTGTATGCGGACTGACCGTTTGCGCAATTAAATAGTCACGGAATCCCTGTAAAAAGCCTAGATTTTCAGGAATGGCAACAGCAGCAGGAATACGTGGTTTCTTATTTAGCATGGTCTTCGGTGGTGTTTAAAACTTATTTGTTGATGGAATGTAGACTAAAAGAAAACATAAGTCGAATATCGTATTTGAATGAGAATTGTAATCAAACCTTACTTGGTAATTATTCTCATTTGTATGTATAATAGTCTGTCTATCGTGTAAATTTTAGGGTTAATTGCTGTGCGTTTGTCAGACTTGAAAGTAAAGCAAACTGCCATTATCGCAAAGGTCAATCGTACCTCACAAGATAATGTCAATCAGCCAGATTTAGTGGCGAGTCGTTTAGAAACTCTAGGTTTTGTGCCTGGCACACGTGTACAAGTGATCACAAAAGGTGTTTTTGGTGGTGATCCTATTCTCATTCAAATTGGTTTTACTCGATTTGCGTTGCGCAAGATCGAAGCCGAGAAAATTGAAATACATCAGGCATTAGAAGGAGCTTCCGCATGAGCGAAACTTTACGTATTGCTTTAGTGGGAAATCCTAACTGCGGTAAAACTTCACTTTTCAACCATTTAACCGGTACACGTCAAAAAGTTGCCAACTATGCTGGGGTGACTGTTGAACGTAAAGTGGGTACATTTAATTTACCTTCTGGTCGTGCGGTGCGTGTTCTAGATTTGCCTGGAACATATAGCCTCGATGCAGCCAGTCCTGATGAAGCCATTACCCGTGATGTCGTTTTAGGGAAAATTGCCGGTGAACAAGATCAACAGGCATTTTTATGTGTGGTGGATGCAACCAACTTAAAATTACATTTGGGACTTGTCCTTGAAGTCATTGAACAAGGCAAACCGATTCTGCTTGTATTAAACATGATGGATGAAGCGCGTCGTCGTGGGATGCAGATCAATACCCAAAAATTATCACAGCGTTTAGGTATTCCTGTGGTGGAAACGGTTGCTGTGCGTAATGCAGGGATTGAAAACTTGATGGGTGCTTTGGAAAATGAAAAATTCCACACACCAAGTGCAGAACTGAGTGATGTTAAGCTTTCAGGTTCCAATCATGAAAAAATTGACCAAATCTTAAAAGATGTGGTGGTTTTTTTAGATCATGAAGATAAACGTACTGATTTTCTCGATAAGATTTTTTTACACCCCGTTTTAGGACTTCTTAGCCTTGCGCTGATGATGTTTATTGTTTTCCAAGCTGTATTCGCTTGGGCAGCGCCATTTATGGATGGTATTGAAGAATTTTTTGGCTGGTTTGGTGGCTGGATTGGGCAGTTTATTACCCAGCCACTACTTCACAGCTTGGTGGTCGATGGGATTATTGCAGGTGCAGGTAGTGTAGTGGTGTTCTTGCCACAGATTCTGATTCTGTTCTTCTTTATTTTGGTTTTAGAAGAGTCAGGCTATCTACCGCGTGCGGCATTTCTACTTGATAAATTGATGTTTAAAGCAGGCTTAAGTGGTCGGGCGTTTATCCCACTGTTATCCAGTTTTGCCTGTGCTGTACCTGGGATCATGGCGACTCGAAGTATCAGTGATCCGCGAGATCGTTTGGTGACAATATTGGTTGCGCCATTGATGACATGTTCAGCGCGTTTGCCAGTTTATGCTTTACTGATTGCTGCATTTATTCCAGCGAAAATGGTTTGGGGTTTCCTTAATCTACAAGGTTTAGTGCTCTTCGGTTTATACATGGCGGGAATTGTGAGCGCACTCATTGTTGCGACCGTGCTGAAATTTTTCCAGAAAGATAAATCACAACATGCTTTATTGATGGAATTACCAAGCTACCGTATCCCAGATATAAAAAGTGTATGGATTGGTTTGTTAGACCGTGCCAAGATCTTCTTAAAGCGTGTCGGTGGCATTATCTTCGCTTTATCGATTTTATTATGGTTCTTATGTACATTCCCTCAACCGCCAGAGGGTGCAACTTTACCCGATATTGACTACTCTTTTGCCGGGATGCTGGGGCATGTGATGCACCCAATCTTTGAACCGCTTGGATTTAATTGGCAAATCTGTATTGCTTTAATTCCAGCGATGGCAGCACGTGAAGTTGTGGTTGCAGCATTGGGTACGGTTTATGCGTTATCCGCAGCGGATGATGATGCAGTTGCTCAAGGTTTATCACATCTGATCAGTCAGGGTGATTTAAGCTGGTCAGTTGCAACAGGTTTATCGTTGTTGGTGTGGTTTATCTATGCACCGCATTGTTTAGCGACATTGGCTACGGTAAAACGTGAAACAGGTTCTTGGAAAACTGTTGCTGGTATGACAGTTTATCTATTTGGTTTGGCTTATTTAATGGCTTTCCTCACTTATCAAATTGCGTCAGGTTATTTTGGTCTATAAGCCAGAATCTTGAAGCAAAGGAGCTAGAGATGATTGAATTATTGATTATTGCGGTATTGGTGATTTGGAGTGCAATTTTTGTATTTAAGAAAGTCTTTCCAAAGTCAGCGTATTCGGTGTTTTCTAAACTGGCTCAATTTTGTCAGTCGCAAGGTTGGAATCGTTTAGCCAAATGGATTCAGCCTGCGATGGTGAGTGGATGCGGTGGCGGTTGTGGTTGCAGTAGTGCTGAAACGGACAATCCTAAAAAGGTTGAAGTCCAAGCAGTAAAATGGAAATGATTGGCCTCTAAATTCATTAGCCTAAAAAGAAAAAAGCCATTCTAGAACATAGAGTGGCTTTTTATTTGTATGTGGGAATAGTCCATAAAAGATAATTTATCTCGTTAGCAGATAGGCATATCTTGAATGATCCAATGCTGCAGAAGTCAATTTAATCAGTATGAGCTTCTGTAGGTTGATACAAAGCACCAACTAGACTTTAGCTATGGGTTTCTTCCTCGCCATCATCTTCAAAAGTTCGTGCAATTTTTTCGATATTTAAGCTTTTAGCCATCGCATCAAAAATTTCCTTATAAGCACCATCTTGATGATAAAGATCATGATGTTCACCATGCTCAACGATTTGTCCTTCTTTCATCACATAGGTGTAATCGGCATCAATAATTTGCGAAAGGCTGTGCGAGATCATAATTACAGTTCGGCCTTGTTTAATCTCATCTAAACTTTGTTTGATTTGCTCTGAAGCGATGGCATCTAAACTCGCTGTGGGCTCATCTAAAAAGATAATCGGCGGGTTTTTAAGGAACATTCGAGCAAGTGCGATTCGCTGTTGTTGCCCGCCAGACAATAGCAAGGCATCTGCTTCATAGGCATGCGGTAATTTTAAAATCTGCTCATGAATCGAGGCTTTTTTTGCAGCTGCGATGACTTCTTCATTGCTTGCATGGGGCTTACCATAACGAATATTTTCTAAAATTGAGCCTTGGAAAATATGGTTTTTTTGCAATACTAAGCCAATATGTTCTCTTAAATAGTGTGTATCGAGTTGCTCTAAATCAATCCCATCGAGTTTGATACAGCCTGAATTCGGGGCATAAAATTTATCCAGTAGGCTGATTAAGGTTGATTTTCCCGCACCTGATAAGCCCACTAAGGCTGTGATTTTATTGGGTTGAATAGTCATGTTAATCCGATGTAAGGCTTGATGACCATTCGGGTAGATAAAATCAACATTTTCCAATTCAAATTTGCCATGAATTTGAGGTTTCATTAAACCACTGGCTTCGATTTCATGATCTGCTTCTAAGATACTAAAGAAGCTTTCTGAATAGATCATTGCTGAGTTAATTTCATCATAAATACGATGCAAAGAGCGGATTGGTGCAGACACGTTATTGAACAACAATACATGGTACATGATCATCCCTATACTCATTTGTCCATCTAAAACAAAGTAAGCAGTTAAAATAATGATCAGGACTACACCAACTTGTTCGATAAAGGTTTTTAAACCATCAAAGATATAGCTGGTTTGTCGAGTTTGCATCTGATTTTCAGTCAGTGACTTTTGTAAGTTCAGTTGCTTGGTGGATTCAACAGCCTCTTTATTAAAAGATTTAATCACTGTAATTGAGTTAATAATACTCAAAATACCTTGATTCTTCTTTTCCATGTTATCGCGCAAGGCTCGACGTTTGCCAGAAAGCTTTTGTGATTGTTTAAAGGTCAGCCAAAAGTAAATTGGTACAATGATTGTTGCGACCACACCCACCCAAAAATTGGCATAATACATTAGGGCTAAAGCGATAATTGCACTGGTAAATAACGGTAAAATATCAATAAAAAAGATTTGAACCAGCCGAGTGAGCGAGCTAACTCCACGGTCGATACGGGTTTGTAATTTTCCTGCTTGGTTATTTTTCTGATCGAAAAAGGCCAATCGATAGGTAATAAACTTTTCGATAATACCTTGAGATAGGTCCTGTGAAATTAAAATTCTGAGTTTTTCACCAAATGATTTTTGCCCAAACTGAACAATTGCATTGATGACTTCTTTGGCCAATAAAACCACAGTAATGGTAATGATAATGTGCCATCCATCCGCTAGGCCTTGTCCTGCTTGGATCAGTTGGTTAATGCTGTCTACAGCATATTTAAGTGTAAGAGCATTGACCTGAGCGGTGAGTGAGCCAATCAACGTTAACACTAAGGTGATGATGACGAGCCAGCGGTAGGGGCGTACAAAGGGGCGTAATTTTTGAAATAATTGCCATAAATTCATAGGTTTTTTGCTTTTTATCAGCTTGGTTTTAGTCTAAAGCTGAATAAACGTTGCTACAAGTGATTGCTATGTTTTGAATTGTGAAAGATTTTAATAATGTCTTACACTAGTCCAAATCTTCACGATCAAAATCCTATTTAAATTCTTCAACTTGCTGAGTTAATTTGAATATTTACCCATGATATGACCTACTATTCTTCATATTAAAGTTGTTTAATTTTGATCAAAAATGACTTGTTTCATGTTAAATATTGATTCATTGTTGGATGCACCAGTCGCTCATTTTAGACAATGAATTTAGATTTATTTGAACCCGAAGCACAAGATAATTTACTGCCTTATGATGGGGTAGTAAAAGACTTTGGCTTAATTTTGGATCATGAACAAAGTCAAAAATATTTAAATTATTTCCTACAGCATTTGGCTTGGCAACATGATGAAGTTTATTTGCATGGTCAATATTATAAAACTGAGCGCAAAGTGGTGTGGTATGGCGATGATGATTACCAATATCATTATTCAGGTATGGCAAAACAAGCCCATATCTGGAATCCTGCTTTATATCGACTCAAACAGCATATCGAGCAACTCACAGGGCAAACTTATAATTCATGTCTGGCAAATTTATATGAAAATGGCTCACAAGGCGTGGGTTGGCATAGTGATGATGAGCCATCATTGGAAGCGCCCAACCACAATGTGGTGATTGCTTCATTGAGTCTAGGCGCTACTCGAAAATTCAGTTTTAAGCACAAGTGGAAACCTAAGAAAGTAGATTTACTTTTACACAGTGGTCAATTGATTGTGATGCAAGGGCAGACCCAACGTTATTGGAAACATAGCTTAGCCAAATCCACACGAATTTTAGCGCCTCGTGTAAATTTGACCTTTCGTTACTTTTATCCAAGTGGATAAAGCTTGTCATCAAATTGTTCAAGTTTAGGAAAGTCTAATGCAGGTAAATTTTCTAAGTTATGTAAATATTGTTGATAATCAAGCAGGATTTGTTGGCGTGCTTCATTAGAAATATAAGGGACATGGTAAGCGGTAAATGGTGGCAGCACGTCAAAGCCTGCATAAGCTAAAGTTCCACGTTGAATCGGCAGTAATAAATCTTCAATTGAACCATGAATCGCATGATCACCAAACATATGTTCACGGCCACCCAAGGTAAAACTTAACAAGGCTTTTTTCCCCACCATGCCGCCGTAGTTATAAAAACGTTTACCACCATAGAAAATACCCGAAACGAATACGCGATCAATCCAGCCTTTTAAGATGGCAGGTACAGATGTCCAATACATGGGGAAACTTAAAATCACTAAATCTGCTTTTTGTACTTTTTCAATTTCAATCTGAATGTCTGCGGCAATCTGCTTATTTTTACAAGCATGGCGCTGTTCCAAAGCATAATTCATATATTCAGGATGACTTAGTTCTAAGAAATCTTCTCGTGATGCGATTGGATTAAAATTCATGGCATACAAGTCTGAAACCTCAACTTGATGTCCTAATTTTTCCAAGACCTCAACAGCATGATCTTTCATTGCGGTTGTAAATGAAAGGGGTTCGGGGTGTGCATGGACGATGAGGATATTCATAACATTCCTTAATTAAAATTATGCATCATTGTTATTGGCTGCTTTAGATTATTCCTCAATGAAAATGATTCGCCAATTACTCTAATTATTTTTTTAATGGCTTAAAAGTGAACTTAATGGATAAAAAATTTTGTACATAAAAAAGCCTATGTTTAAACACATAGGCTTCCTTACTCTGAGGAGGAATTGTCTTCGCAAAAACAATGTCCAAAAAATCATGGATTACTGAAGAACATAATCATATTATGAGAATATAAAAACATTATCAAGAGATAAAAACATTACAAAATATTAAATTATCAAGATAATTGCGCTTATGGGTGAAATTCAGATAATTGGTCATTGGCAGAGAGTGCTTGATAGCGTTTTTCAATCTGTGCAGCAGACTCTTGCAAGGTCTCAATTAGTTTTGGGGTGTTGACGTATTCAAAACGATTTTTTGAAGCAAGTACGGTCAATGCTAAAGGCGCTTCTTTACTTGAAAACTTCACTGGGATAGATAAGCCAGAAACATTTGGATCAAGTTCGCCTTGTGAAAAATAATAACCTTGTTTTTTAATTTTTTTCATTTTATTAACAAAGGTTTCTTCATTTTCAGCAAAACCAACTTCAGTTAATTGTGTTGCAAAGCGAAGGTAATATTCATGAATTTTCTGTTTAGATAAATGCGCCATGATCACTTTAGGTGACGAGCCCATAAATACGGGGCGAGGGCAACCACGACCATAAGAAAGTAAAGTTTCATCACGATACACCTCATGATGAACATCAATACAATAGTCATCATTTAAATGTGTCAGTAAACAGCAAAGCTCTGTACGTTCTGAAATTTCTTGCATAAATGGTTTGCTGATTTGAACCAATGGATCGGTGGTTCTAGAAATATAGTCCATCACAGCAATTTTAGGACCAAGGGTGTAATCGCCTGAAGTTCCATTTAAGCGTTGCAAAATATCAGCCGAAACTAATTCTTTTAAATAGCGATAGCTGGTCGGTTTAGATAAACCAAGCTCTTCACAAATCACATCGACATTAATTACTGGGCGAGACACCGAAAATAAATCCAATACGGTGAGAATTTTGCCAAAACTGGAAAGTGCCATTGATGACCTACTCAATTAGTGAGAATCAAAAAAAATAATAATGAATGTTACTTTATAACAAATTGTTCAAGAAAAAACAGTGGAATTTGCATTGTAAATGCAAATGATTCTACATTTTTAACTTTAGTAGTTATTTTGAGAAAAAGCACTACATTTGCACATCAAAGTAAAATATATTTGGTTGTATTATCAAAATGAGATATTTTTATTGATTATTTGTGTTTTTTTTGAGATTATTGCTGATATGAATATCCAATGGTGAATTTATACTTTTCTAGAAGTATAAATTTTTATCATAAATTGAGTCCTTCTCTACTCAATCGTTGTATTTGAGCAAATGCCTAAATTTGTTCTTCTATTCACATCTTTTTTTTAAACCACACTGTTTATTTGACTAAGCAGTGCGGTTTTTTGGTCGCTAAGAAAAGAAAATGTGATGTGTACAACAAAGCCTCATAAAAGTGGTGAATATCAGCTTCCTAGATCTTAGAGAGCTAGAGATGACAGAGAAAATCAATGAAATTGAATTTATAGTGAGTTGCTTGCATGTTACTGATCAAACCCTTATTGGCTTTTAGACCCAATAAACTCGATTGGATTTTTGCGAGCAAAACTTTCATTGCAGGAATGCTGGCACTTTATATTGCATTTGAACTCAACCTGAGCTACCCGATTTGGGCGATCGGTACAGTCTTTGTGATTGCCAATCCTTATTCGGGCATGATGGCATCAAAAAGTATCTATCGAATTTTAGGAACCTTGATCGGAGCAATTTTTGCTATTGCAGTGATGCCTCATTTGGTTAATACCCCTTGGTTATTTACCTTTGTACTGGCAACTTGGGTGGGGATCTGTCTATATCTGTCTTTAATCGACCGATCACCACGCAGTTATGTGGTGATGTTAGCGGGTTATACCGCGGTGATTATTTGTTTTAACTCAATTTATTATATCGAGACAGTTTCGATTTTCGACATGGCTGTGGGTCGATTCTTAGAAATCTCGTTGGGTGTTGTGTGTAGTGCTGTGGTCTCTGCCACTATATTTCCTATGCATATTGGGCCTGTGGTCGAACTCCGTGTCACTAAAACCATGCAAGACACCAAACAGGCTTTTGACTCAATTTTGTCTGATCCGGCACATACAGATAATTATACTCAGCTATTGACCAATATCACGCGTGATACAACAGATATTCATAGTATGGCTGTGCATTTAAGTTATGAAACTTCAAAATTTAAGGGCATGACCAAACCACTCCAAGAGTTGCTACATCAAGTGACGATGTTAGTGGCTAACTTGGTCGCAATGTCAGAACGGATCAAGCAACTGGATCAAATTGATTTAACTTATCGTCCGTATCTGCTTGAGTTTCATCAAAAGATTGATGATTTTTTAGAAGGTGAGAATGCCATTCTTGAAGATGAGCTTAAGCACTTACCTGAACATTTTGACCAAGAATTTCAAACCATCACTGAACATGCAACTGCTAAACAACAGGTGATTTTGGGCAGTCTAAAAATGGATATTCGCCATTTTATTCAAAATGTTCGTGCAGTGAAGTTTATTTGGCAATGCATGCAGCAAGGTAATCATAGCTTACCTGAATCCATTGTACCTTTAACCACAACCTATCCCAGTTTACATCGTGATTATGGCGTTGCGGTACGTGGCGGGATATCGGCATTTTTAACCACCAACATTGCCTGTGCATTTTGGATTTTAAGTGGCTGGAAAATGGGCTTTATGGTGGCAGAAATGGCCGCAATTACAGCATGTATTTTGACCTTTTTAGATGACCCTGTACCTGCGCTAAAAATATTTATCCGCTCCAGTATTTATGCTGCTATTTTGGTTTTTATTTATGCATATGGGATTTTTCCGCATATCACCGCATTTTGGGAGTTAGCCGTTGTATTAGCCCCCTTTATTATGTTCTGTGTGATGTTGTATTTACATCCGCCTTTGCATGCACTGGGTTTACCACTGATTATGAGTACGATTATGGGGTTAAATCTGCAAAACCGTTATTTGATGGATCAGATCACCTTTTTTGATGCTTCGATTGCAACCGTGATTGGGCCGATTATCACGGTTTGTATTATGCAAATGGTACGTTCAATGTCCCCTGAAATGACAGTAAAACGGATGTTGGCTTTACACTATAAAGCTATGCGGGAAAGTATTGCGATGTCTTATGGAACGGGCTTTAGAATTCATTTACGCAGTATGCTTGATCGTATTGGCGTGTTAAATACCAAATTGATTCAGTCAGAACAGCTCAAAATCGAAATTAACAATGCTTTAATTGAGTCGAGTGCTGCTATTGATCTAACTCGCTTGCAGGAGTTGGTCCAAAAATTATCGCCTGAATCTACAACAACTGGCGCAATTGTTAAATTACAAGGCCTACTTAACCAGTGGTTAAGCGAAAAAGCAGTAACTCAGCCTGATGATAACTTACGACAAACATTGATCCAGCAATTTGATCAAGTCTTGCAAGATGCGCAAGCGGTAGGTGATCAGGATATCCGACAGCGTATAGAAATTTCTGTGAATAATATTCGCAATAGTATTTGTCATATTCATCTGGTTGATGCACAACCTTCAACTGTTCTAGTGGGAGCATAAATATGGGTGAGCTCAACATTTATGGTGTTTATGTCCCAATATTTTTAATTCAAGCAATTCTGGCATTCATCATCTGGAAAGTGGTGTGTATTGGTACAGATCGCTTGGTTGAAAAAGAATGGATTGCATTGCCTGGGATTTTTAACATCTGTATCTATTTGATTTTATTGTGGTCGATTCATTGGGTATTTATTCAGGTGACGACTTAACCGCTGCAATAGAGCTGATTTACTTTTAAGTTTAATGATTGGAAAATTGAAATGAATACGTTTGACATACGTAAGGCAATCCGGCCGATATCATTGGGTATCGCGGTGATTATTGCGATATTTTGTGCGCTACATATCTGGAATTACTACAATGCAGAACCTTGGACACGTGATGGGCGTGTCCGTGGCGATGTTATTCAAGTGTCTTCTGATATTGCTGGCTTAGTCACAGAGGTGATGGTTCAAGATAACCAAACAGTGAAAAAAGGGCAGGTGCTTTTTAAAATTGATTTAGCACGCCAAACTTTAGACGTGGAACAAGCAAAATCAGATCTTGCAAAAGCCCAGTCAGGACTGGCTGAAGCAGAAGCAGGGCTTGCTGAGGCAAAAGCCAATATTGTCAAGTCAAAAGCCAATATCAATCTTGCAGATAAAAATGCACATCGATATGCAGACCTGATGAATGGTGCGATCTCTAAACAAGAACAAGATCAGATGTTTGCTACACGAGATCAGTCCCATGCAGAGCATCAACAATTGCAAGCTGCGGTACAACAAGCAGAAGCCAATATCAAACAACAAAAAGCTTTGATTGAAGCAGCAACCAGTAGTGTGCATTTGGCGCAATTGAATATGCAACGTTCAGAAGTGATTGCACCAGCAGATGGAACATTATCAAATTTTGATTTGCGTGCAGGGAATTATGTCAAAGTTGGGCAAGCTGTTGCCGCTTTACTTGATCGTAAACAGCTCTATGTTGTGGGATATTTTGAAGAAACCAAACTCAATAAAATACATCTAGGTGATCCTGCAACAGTACAACTCATGGGCGATTCTTTGAAATATAAAGGCCATGTCCAAGGGATTGCGTCTGGGATTGAAGATCGTGAACGGACCACTTCGTCAGGCTTATTGGCCAATGTAAATCCAACATTCAGCTGGGTACGTTTGGCTCAACGGGTACCTGTGAAAATTATTTTAGATGAAGTGCCCCATGATTCATTGGCCTTTGTCGCAGGACGTACCGTGACAGTACATATTTTGGAAAAAGTAAAAAAATAACCAGCATCCATCATTAAACTTTGATCTTAAAGCCCATTGAAAAATGGGTTTTTTTTATAGATTTAAGTCTGCCATAGCGGGCATATTAATTTCTTTAACACAGCTGGCTTGACTGGTGGATAAGATAAACTTGATGGCAAGAATAACATCCTGTAAGGGAATTAACTCATCGCCACTCTGTTGTAAAACATCCTCTACAGATGTATTTAGATCAAACTCAGTGGCCAAGTAGCCTAGATTTAATATGCTTACTCCAATCTGGTCTTTGCGTAAACTTTCTCGGAGGGAGTGGACAATGCCTCTGAGGGCAAATTTGCTGGCTGAAAAGACCACTTCTTTGCCGTTATGATTATCTAGTCCCCAGGTTGAACCAATCAAGATAATTTTTGCATTTAGAGACAATTTAAGATTCTCAATCAAGGATTGAATTGCCAAAATACAGGATTGAATATTAGTATAAATTAAATTTGATATTTCAATGTCAGTACATTGTTCAAAGTCATAATCTGCTTGAAAGGCTTTTGTTTCCCAGATTCCGACATTGTAAATCAGATAATCTATAGGATGATTTTGAATTTGATTTTTAACTAAATCCCGAGCATGTTCAGGTTTTGATAAATCAGCAGAGATCCATTTGAAATGAGCAAGGTCGCACTGTGGCTGAGAACGTGAAATACCAAAAACCAGATCTTGTGTTTGAGGTACTGCGTGTAAAATAGCTTGCCCCAAGCCTTTGCTTACACCATAGATGACATAGGTTTTAGACATTTTTAATGCTCAGTTTAAGGGGTAATGCCTTCAGGGTTTCGATACCAACTTTCAATAAATAAAGCCGCTGCAATACTATCCGCTGCTAATTTCTTTGCTCGCCCTTGCGCGTGGTAATGATCGAGTTCATCTCGTGCTTCACGTGTGGTTAAGCGCTCATCGACCATCAGGGTTTCAATATTGGTTTGATGACGTAAACGTCGTGCAAATTTACGTGCGCGTGTGGATAATTCTGACTCGGAATCATCCATATTTAACGGTAAGCCAACCAGAAATAAATTCGGTTGATGCTGTTTGATGATCTTAAGCAATTCATCCCAATTGGGGATACCATCTTTCATTGGAAAAAGTGCAAGCGGTGTTGCACTTTCAATGATGGAGGAGCCTACAGCCATTCCCGTTTTTTGTGTACCAAAATCAAATGCAATAATCAGTTGTGGGGAATTTAAATCAGGCATGTCCAATCTCAGAAGATAACCAAGTACGATCAATCCCTATTTTACGATAAGCCGCATCCCAACGGTCGGTATAAGGCAAATTAAACACCAAATCCATATCTGAATCACAAATCAACCAATCGCCACGGGTAATTTCATCTTCAAGTTGATTTTTAGTCCAGCTGGCATAGCCCAATGCAATTTGATAACGACCTACACCTTCATTGTGTGCAATCGCATCTAAAATATCTTTGCTGGTGGTAATACACAGATTTTCACCCACGGCAATCGAAGAGTGCCAGGTCGGTTGTCCTGTATGAATCACAAAACCCGCTTCTGGGCGCAATGGACCACCTTGTAAGACTTCATGCGGATGCACATTATCTGCTTCAATTTCTAAGTCATTCAAAAGTTCTTTGACTTGAATACCTGAAGGTCGATTGATAATAATACCTTGCGCACCATCTTCATCATGACGGGCAAGATAGATTACCGTATTGGCAAAGAAATCATCAGCAAGATCAGGTGGTGCAATCAAGCAGCGATGAGAAAGATATTGTTTTGGCACCGATATGCAACTCCTTTTCAATCCGCTTAAATAATTTTAATTGTTCAAATAAAATCTATACCTATATAAATAGCACAATTAATATCAATAGGTTGTGAATATTTTAAAAGCCTGCAAAAACAGCCTAAGTTTTTCATCAATATGTTTAAAATATAAACAAAATGGTGTCCAAATAAAAATGTACATCCCTATAAAAGCGATGCAATAGGACAAGTGAATAGATAAAAACGCTTATATTGCAAAATAGGAATAAAAAACCAGTAGCGTGCTGACTGGTTTTTTATAGGAGTATTCTTTTTTATACACTAGATTGAGGCATTAAGACGGCTGAAATTTCAATTGTCTTAATTGTTTTGCATGTTGCAAGGTGGTTTCACCAATTTCAATACCGCCTGTCATACGAGCCAATTCTAAAATAAGTTGCTCTTCTTCTAGTGCAATGATGGTACTACTTGCAGGATCTGTTTGTAGTTTTTTCACCAATAGGTGTTGATCGGACTGGGCCGCAACCTGAGCTTGGTGAGTAATACATAAAATTTGAACGTGTTGACCTAAGCCTGCCAATAAGCGCCCGACAATTTCAGCGGTACCACCACTGATTCCGACATCAATCTCATCAAACACTAAAACTTCTGCTTCAGTTTTTTCGGCATTCATCACTTGCATGACCAATGCAATACGTGACAGCTCACCACCAGAAGCAACACGTGCCAGCGGTTGAGGTGGAATCCCTTTATTGGCAGTAAAGAGCAATTGAATAAAGCTTACACCTTCCGCAGAAACTTGTTCCAGCGGTTCAAATCTAAATTCAAAATGTGCTTCTGGTAGCGCCAGTTGTTTGACTTGCTCAGTCAGTTGCTTGGCTAAAGGTTCAGCAGCATCACGACGAATCTGATCTAAATGTTGTGCTTTCTCTACAAACACTTGATGAGATTGTTCAACTTGCTCAGCAAGGGTTTCAGGATCTTCAAGTTGATGTAGTTGCTCTAATTCATTTTGCCATATTTCATATTGCTGTTTGAGTTCATCGGGCTGAATACGGTACTTACGTGCCAAGCGATGAAAGACTTCGAGTTGTGTATTTAACTCATCCATACGTTCAGGATCAAAACTTTGACGGTCTATAAACTGACGTAAATTTGCCGTTGCGTCATCAATTTCACTTTGTGCGTTGATCAATGAATTGTAAATTTCAGACAGCAGTTCACTTCGTCCAGCATGCGATTCTAAACGTCGAATAATTGAAGAAATTTCTTGGGTAATATTTTGTTCAGATTCATCAAGAACATTTAAGCTATAGCCACAGTCTTGCATGATGTGTTCATGGTGACTTAAACGATCAAATTCTTGTTCGATTTCTTTATAATCAATACGAATGACATCTTCGAGTTCTTCAAGTTGTAATTTTAAAGTGTCAATACGTTGCAGGCGATTGGCTTGTGCATCAATCGCTGTTTGATGTGTACGAATATTTTTTTGCCAAGTGCTGTACGCATCACGCACATCTTGGGCTGGCTGATAAAAATTACTATACCGATCTAACCAATGCTTCGGGTAGGGCGGTTCAAGCAGTTGTTGTTGGCTATGTTGGCTGTATAGTTGCACCAAAAGGCGGCCAAGTTCTTTTAATTCAGCGAGGCTGCTGGGACGACCATTGATCCATGCTTTGCTGCGTCCTGTTGCAAAGATCACCCGTCTTAAATGGATTTCACCAGATTCATCATCTAATTCATGAGTGTTGAGCCAATTGGCTTCCGGGCTCTGTGCTTGATAGCTAAAAACGGCGGTAATATCTGCTTTTTCAGCGCCATAACGCACATAATTGGTATCGGTACGCTCTCCTAAACAGGCTGACAACGCATCTAATAATAATGATTTACCCGCACCTGTTTCACCTGTAAGCACGTTGAACCCTTGCTCGATATCAATAGCAAGGTTATCGGCTAAAGCAAAATTGATCAGATTTAAGTGTGTCAGCATAAACGCATCCAAGCTGCGAACGGTGAAGTTCTAAGATAGTGAAGTTTTGTTGTGGTCACAAGTCAGAACGTATTCTAATACGAAGTAATTTTAAGCATTCTAAATAATTTTAATATGAAAATGTAATTTCCTTTGCTTAAGTTGCCAGTAAAACATCAAAATAGATAAATCTTATTGAATTAAATAAAAAATGAAGCAGGTATCTAGATTTTTTATGACAGATTTTATGCAACAGACATTTGAATCTATTGATCTGCATCTTTTATCAGCCAATATTGAAACAAGACATTTCTTCAGTCTAAGTAGGGAATAAATTGAGCATCCACAGGATTGGTATTCTTGGTGACGTGTATTGTGGTTTTGGGTCTTTATTGTTAGAGAAGCTTAAGCTTTGATCTAAGCGGACTGATAAAGCAGAGCAAAAATAGAAATAGCTTAAGCTTAAAAACATAGATTGATTAGTTTGCGGAGCAACATTAAACTACATCGAACATAATTTTTATAAATGCGCATTATCTGGAGAATACGCATGTCAGCTCAGTATGATCATGTATCAGTAGTTAAAAAATCTAATGTATATTTTGGCGGTTTATGTATTAGCCACACTGTGCAGTTTGAAGACGGAACCAAAAAGACTTTAGGGGTCATTCTTCCAACAGAAGAAGCTTTAACATTTGAAACACATGTGCCTGAACGTATGGAAATTATTTCTGGTGAATGTCGCGTTAAAATCGCAGACAGTGAAGAAAGTGAGTTGTTCCGCGCAGGTCAGTCATTCTATGTGCCTGGCAATAGTCGTTTTAAAATTGAAACGGATGACGTTTTAGACTACGTTTGCCATTTAGAAGGCTAATGAAAAAAGCTTTGCTTAAAACAGACACTAAATTAGGCAAAGAATTTTTAAGCGAAATCGGTTAAACTAAAGCATCAAATAGAATCCTGTAAAGTTGGCTTTGCAGGATTTTTCATTTCTATCATCATGTTGTTAATGAGGTTGTTCATGGCGAAGTCCGAATATTATTATGGCGTTCATTCAGTGGAGTCATTATTGGAGTTAGAACCTGAACGTGTTTTAACCTTATTTACCTTAAAAGGTCGTGATGATCAGCGTTTACAGCGCATTCTCCAGCTTGCAGAGCCTTTTGGAATCAGTGTCCAAAAAGCAAGTCGTGACAGCTTGGAAAAGTTGGCAGGTCAACCTTTTCACCAAGGCGTGGTCGCAGCTGTTCGCCCACATCCTGTATTAAATGAAAAAGATTTAGATCAGCTTCTAGAGTCAAGCCAGCAACCTTTATTGTTGGCTTTAGACCATATCACGGATCCGCATAATCTGGGCGCATGTATCCGTACAGCGGCAGCTATGGGTGTAGAAGCGGTGATTGTTCCGCGTGACCGTGCGGCAACATTAACGCCGACTGCACGTAAAGTTGCGGCAGGTGGTGCTGAAAAGGTGAAGTTTATTCAAGTCACCAATTTGGCGCGTACGCTTGGACAAATCAAAGAAAATTATAATGTCCGTGTGGTCGGTACTATGCTCGATGAAAAGGCGCTGCCTATTCAGAACTTTGATTTTACAGGAACACCAGTATGTGTGGTAATGGGCGCAGAGGATACAGGATTGCGTCCAATCACCCAATCGCAATGTGATCAAACCGTATTTATCCCAATGGCTGGAAACTTACAAAGTTTAAATGTAAGTGTGGCTACTGGTATGGCGTTATATGAAGCATGCCGTCAACGTCAACGTCAACAAAGTGAATGATTTAATTTAAGTTATATCGGTAAGATTAGAGAAGCAACATGATGACCTCCCGTACTCAAGGCTACATGTATGTCGCCATTACAATGTGTATTTGGGGAGGTTTTACGATTACCTCAAGACTGAATGCAATTTGGCATATCAGTCCATGGGATATCACCGCATTACGCTTTTCTTTGGCATTTTGTATTCTGATGCCGATTTTAATCTATAAAAAAGACACGGCTTTTCTATTTAACAAACAACCCTTTATTTTGGCGATGATTGGCGGTGTTGCCTATTGTTTGACGTCATATAGCGCGTTTCATTTTGTCCCTGCGGCACATGCTGCCATTTTTTTAAATGGTTGTATTCCATTGTGTACAGCTTTAGCTGGTCTGTTACTTTATCGCCAACCATTTGATAAACATATATGGATCAGTTTAATCATCATGCTCTCTGCGATTTCTGTGATGAGTTTTTTGATGTATAGCGAAACAGGCGTTGCTTTTGGTATTGGTGATTTACTGTTTTTTATCAGTGCAATTTGGTGGGGGACTTTTACTGTATTACTGCGTCAATGGCAACTTTCCGCATGGCACGCCATGGCAGGTGTTGCGATTTGGTCGGCGATCGTTTATGTCCCGATTTATTTGTTGTTTTTACCTAAGCATTTAGATCAAGTGTCCACACCACATTTGGTTATGCAAACGTTGTTTCACGGTATTTTTGTGGTGATCATTGCGACTTTGGCCTATGTCGAAGCAATTAAACGGTTAGGTGCTTTTAAAACAGGCAGTATCGTCACACTTGCGCCCTTTATTGCCGCAATAATCGCCGTACCCTTGTTAAATGAACCGATAAGCCTTGCAATGATGTGCGGTTTGATTGGTATGGGCATTGGTGCTTTACAGCCTTGGCGTTGGTTTACACATAAAGACAGTTTGCAAAAGCAGTTAGATAAGAAGAAATAGATCAATCAAGTTAAATGGATAAAAATCTATTTTAAAATGATGAGAGACACAATTTACTGCTGTGCCTGTTTTAGATACTGTTGATGTAAAGACTTTAATTTCGCATATAGATGATCAATATGCCCATCATTGAGCACAATATCATCTGCTAATTTTTGCTTTTTGTTACGCGGCATCTGTGCCGCAATAATTTTCTGAATCTGTTCGATGGATTGGCCATCTCGTTGCGAAGCGCGTAAGATTTGCATGTCTTCACTGGCATCAATCAGTAGAGCGCGCTGGGTGAGTTCATGTTGATTGGTTTCAAACAGTAGCGGTGAAACCAAAATCACATAAGGACTGGTTGCTGCTTGTAATTGTTGAATAATCTCAGCGCGAATCGCAGGATGGGTAATCGATTCAAGTTGTTGCCGTGCTAATGGGTCTTTAAAAATATGTTCTCTCAATGCACGACGATCAAGCTCCCCAGTGTTTAATAATACCCAATCCCCAAAAACCTCTCTAATTTGTTGAAGTGCTGGTTGTCCTTTTTCAACAATTTCTCTTGCAACAATATCAGCATCAACAACTGTAATCCCTTGGGTTTCAAACCACTGACTTGCTGCGGATTTACCGCTACCAATTCCACCTGTTAAACCCAAGATAAACGTCATTGCGCATTCCTAATACTGTGTTGAAATTATTGACCTAAATATACTTTCATAATTTGCTTACCCCATAAAAATGCAATCCATCCTGCAATTGCAATATAAGGACCAAAGGCAAAAGGGACATTTTCTTTACGAATCTTAAGTAAAATAATACCAATGATCGCACCCACTACAGAAGACAGTAGGATAATTAATGGTAACATCAAGGGCCCCATCCAAGCGCCAAGTGCAGCAAGAAGCTTAAAGTCACCATAGCCCATGCCTTCTTTGCCTGTCACTATTTTAAATAGATAGTAGACAATCCAAAGACACAGGAAACCAATAATATATCCCCAGATTGCAGCACTTGCTGTTGTATAGAGATGAAATGAGTTAATACCTAAACCTATTGCAGCTAAGGTTAAGGTAAAACGATCTGGGAGTAATTGAGTGTCAAAATCAATAAAAGTAAGCGTGATCAGCACCCAAGTCAGTAGCACACCAAAAACCATTTCTAAAGTGGGGCCATAAACAGCAACGACTGTTAATGAACACACCGCAGTTAAAAGCTCAACCAATGGATAACGAATACTAATCGGGTTTTGACACGAAGCGCATTTGCCTCTTAAAACCAACCAACTGATGATGGGGATATTTTGATACCAACGAATTAGAGTTTTGCATTTGGGACAGGTAGAGGCTGGTTGACTGAGACTGAGCTTTTCTTCATCAATCACAATCTGTTGTGAACCTGCCAGTAATTGGCATTCTGCATGCCATTCCTGCCGCCATTCTTTTTCCATCATCTTGGGGGTGCGGTAAATGACTACATTTAAAAAACTACCAACACATAAGCCTAAAACACCAATAGTCAGATAGAGTGCTATTGGTGATTGAATCAGAAAATTTAACAAATCATGGAACATATTCATCATTATCAACCAACCACTGAACCCATTTGGAAAATAGGCAGATACATCGCAATCACTAGACCACCAATAAGAACACCTAATATCGCCATGATTAATGGCTCCATCATTGAGGTTAAACCATCAACAGCATTATCGACTTCATTTTCAAAATGCGTTGCAACTTTATCTAACATCGCATCAAGCGCACCCGATTCTTCTCCAATCGCCACCATTTGAATGGCCATAGAGGGGAATTTATTGGTGACACGCATGGCAAAGTTCAATTGTTGCCCAGTGGCGACATCCTCGCGAATTTTCATTACCGCTTGTTCATAAACCACATTATTGGTTGCACCAGCTGTTGACTCTAAAGCTTCGATTAAAGGGACCCCTGCCGCAAATGTTGTGGCAAGTGTACGGCTATAGCGTGCAATGATGGCTTTATAAACCAGATCGCCAAAAATAGGCAGTCTCAGTGCTGTTCGGTCTAGAAAATCCTGAAATTTTTTACTGCGTTTTTTGGCTTCTAAAAAAGCAGTAATCACAACAGCAATAAAGATAATCAAAATAAACCAATAACTTTGCATCCAATTGGACATATTCACCACCATTTGAGTAAATGCGGGGAGATCTGCACCAAAAGAGCTAAATAAGCCTTGAAAGACAGGAACCACTTTCACCATTAAAATAATAGTAACGATAATTGCGACTGCAATTACAGTCATTGGATATTTCATGGCTTTTTTAATTTTTTGCTTGAGTAATTCACTTTTTTCTTTATAGATCGCCACACGATCAAGCATGGTTTCCAAAGCACCAGATTGTTCACCAGATTCCACCAATGAACAAAACAAGCTGTCAAAATAGCGAGGGTATTTTTTTAATGCACCAGCAAAGGTATTTCCCCCTTCAACTTCACTTTTAATCCCCAGTACAATTTCACGCATAGAGGGATTTTCTAGTCCTTCTGCAACAATTTCAAAACTTTGCACTAATGGCACACCCGCTTTCATCATTGTGGCGAGTTGACGAGTGAAAATGGTAATATCTAAAGTAGAAATGCCTTTTTTCATTAAACCTTCAAGAATATTTTTCTTTTTTTCTCGAATGGTTTTAATGGTGATGCCTTGTTTTCGCAAGGTAACTTTGGCAAGTGCCATATTACGTGAAGGTAATTCCCCTTTAACCTTGATCCCTTTACGATCAACCCCGTCATAAGCAAATGTAGGCATCATTTGAGCTTTTTTAGCTGCCATCATAATTTCCTTGAATATTGATTATATTTATTCGCTGGTCACACGGTTAATTTCTTGTAAAGAAGTTAAGCCATTGATGACCTTAATTAAACCTGAACGCCTTAGATTATCAAACCCCAATTTTTCAGATGCCGCTGCAATTTGAAGTGCATTGCCATCTTCCATGATAATTTTTGAAATTTCAGGTGTTACTTTCATCACTTCGTAGATCCCGACACGACCTTTATAGCCTTCACGGCATTCACTACAGCCCACAGGTTGAAAAATTTGTAAGTCAGGATTGCTTAAGTCTTGTTCAGTAAAGCCCATTTCTAACAGACTCTGCCTAGGAATTTCAACGGGTGCTTTACAATGATTACATAAACGTCTTGCCAATCGTTGTGCAATCACAAGATTGACCGAGGTGGCAATGTTAAATGAAGGTACACCCATATTACGTAAACGGGTCAATGTTTCAGGTGCACTGTTGGTATGCAGGGTAGACATCACCATATGACCCGTTTGAGCTGCCTTGATCGCAATTTCAGCAGTTTCGAGGTCTCGAATCTCCCCGACCATGATAATGTCAGGATCTTGACGCAGGAATGATTTGAGCGCGACTGAAAAGCTGAGGCCTGCTTTAAGATTAACATTGACCTGATTGATCCCTTCTAAGTTAATTTCTACTGGATCTTCAGCGGTGGAGATATTTGAACTTTCTGTATTAAGGATATTTAAACCTGTATAGAGGGAAACAGTTTTACCTGAACCTGTGGGACCTGTAATCAGTAACATGCCTTGAGGTTTTTCTAAGGCCTCCATAAATAATGCTTTTTGCTTTTCTTCATAACCTAGTGCATCAATTCCCAACATGGCACTGGAAGGATCAAGAATACGCAGTACCAATTTTTCGCCAAACAATGTAGGTAATGAATTCACACGAAAATCAATAGCTTTGGTCTTTGATATTTTTAACTTAATACGACCATCCTGTGGAACACGCTTTTCAGAAATATCCATTCTAGACATCACTTTTAAGCGTGATGCCAAACGGCTAGCTAATTGCAAAGGGGGATTAGTAATGGTTCTCAGTACACCATCTACACGATAACGGACCCGATAACTTTTTTCATAAGGTTCAAAGTGTAAATCTGATGCACCCATACGAATCGCATCGATCAAAAGCTTATTGATATATTTAACAATAGGCGCTTCTTCTTCTGAAGCCTCATCGTCATCTTCTTCTGATGGCGGTTGTTCATCGGTTGCGATGATATCAACATCAAAGTCTTCACCATCAAAATTAAAGCTTTCCTCTACCGTAAAGTGCTTTTCTAAATATTTTTCTAATTTATGATGTTCAACAATGATTGGTTCAATATTCAAACCGCAGTTAAAACGAATGGCATCCAGCGCTTCTATATTGGTCGGATCACTGGTGGCGACATATAAAATATTGCCACGTTGTACTAAAGGAATCACTTTATGTTTAGTGACTAAATTTGAGTCAATAAGCTCCTTGGGCAGCATCTCAGGATTAAAGCTGTCCAAATCAAAAATGGGTTCTCCAAATTCTTGGGAGATCATTTCAGCAATGATCAGTGGCGGTATATTTAATTTTTCACTAAGATAAGCCACGATACTCACTTTATTTTTTTGAGCATTACTGAGCGCATCTTTCATTTGCTGGGCAGATAAAAAACCTTCGTCGACTAAGCGACGGATATACCCCGAAAACTTAGGTGAACCATTTTGCATAGACATCCCCAAAACACATTAAATTTCATTTTATAATTGGAATACGAAAATTATACGATGATCCTTAGAAATATCTAGAATTAAACGTATTTTTTATAGAAACATATTTGAAAATAACTTGAGCCAATCAGGCTTTTTAGCATTATCTTTGAAATAATTTATGTTTCTTTGCTTTATATTAGGGGCTGTTGACAATTCGTCTACGTTTGCGACTACGTGTGTTTTTTAGGCGATACTAGGCGCGAGATACAAAATTTAGTCATTCTAAATGATGAGAAACATCGTTTCGCAAGGTAACACGTAGTGTCAAAAAACACGCTAGTCCCGAAGGGTTGTGGCTAAAATTATCTCAGCCTACGTTATGAAACTCGAAAATAGTCTCGCTATTCTCTTCGTTTCATGCCTTGCCTGCTCAATTTTAACCTACAACGCAAGCCATTTATGAAATGTCTACAGCCCCTAAAGTATAACTTTAAATGAGATGACTGAATTGATAAAGAAAAAATACTTTAAAAATATAAATTCCGTGTAGAATGTGCACATTTTCGATAAAAGGTTAGATGTATGTCGGGTTCGACTATTACTCCTTGGGTTGTCGGCAATTGGAAAATGAACCCAATGCAAGCGAATTCGCAACAGCTCATTCAAGATTTAAATCAGTATTTACAACAATCACCGATTACAGAACAACAATGTCATATTGGTGTTGCGCCTATTTCTATTGCGTTATTGTCTGTGCAAAAATTACTTAAAGATGCAGATTCACCAGTCAAAGTTGTCGCACAAGATCTTTCTCAAATGCCTGGCACTGGTGCTTATACAGGCGAAGTCAGTGCTGAACTACTCAAAGACAGCCATATTGATTACGTGTTGATTGGGCATTCAGAGCGTCGAGAAATTTTTGGCGATGATGTTGAGAAAATTAAGGCAAAATTATCAAATGCTTTAAATGCTGGGCTTCAAGTGATTTATTGTGTGGGTGAAAGCCTAGAACAACGTGAAGCAGGGCAGGCAGAGCAAGTAGTTTTACAACAAATTTGCGATCTCGCGGCGGTTGTAAAAGTAGAACAATGGCACAATATTGTGATTGCCTATGAACCCATTTGGGCGATTGGAACAGGTAAAACAGCCTCTCCACAAGATGCTCAGACAATGCATGCAAAAATTCGCGAAGGTTTAACTCAAATTACAGCCCAAGCTCAACATACAGCGATTTTATATGGCGGTAGTGTCAAACCTGAAAATGCAGTAGAGTTAGCTGCTTGTCCAGATATCAACGGTGCGCTGGTTGGTGGTGCATCACTTAATGCTGAGTCATTTTATAAAATTGCTCAAGCATTTGCTAAAACAGAAGAATAGGAGTTCAGCATGCATACATTTGTGCTGGTTGTACATATCATCTTGGCCGTTTTGATGATCGGGCTTATCCTCGTTCAACATGGTAAGGGTGCAGATGCAGGTGCATCATTTGGTGGCGGTGGTGCTGCAACAGTATTTGGTGCTTCAGGTTCTGCAAGCTTTTTAACTCGTTTAACTGCGATTCTCACGGCTTTGTTTTTTATCACCAGTTTAAGTTTGGCGGTGTTTGCTAAAAAACAAACTTCGGATGCGTATGGCTTGAAATCTGTACAGACCAGCTCTCAAACGACACCAGCTGCACCAGCCAATACGGGTGAAACTTCACCAACTGCACCAAAAACTGGCGAATAATGCCATTTAGTTCTTTCTTTTTCTGAATGATGCGACTAGAATGCGTCACAGCTGCGGTGGTGGTGGAATTGGTAGACACGCTACCTTGAGGTGGTAGTGCTTTCGGGCGTGGGGGTTCAAGTCCCCCCTTCCGCACCAACAATGAACCAGATTGTTGGTGTTAGCAGCTGAAAAACATTGATGCGGGATGGAGCAGTCTGGTAGCTCGTCGGGCTCATAACCCGAAGGTCGTTGGTTCAAATCCAGCTCCCGCTACCAATTTAATTAAGATGCAACTTAATTAAAGATCATCTAAGTTGAAAAATTGAGATGATGTGTGAATTTGCAGTGTTGTTGCGGGATGGAGCAGTCTGGTAGCTCGTCGGGCTCATAACCCGAAGGTCGTTGGTTCAAATCCAGCTCCCGCTACCATTTTGATTAAGGTGCAACTTAATCAAGCAAGAAATACAATGTATCGGTTAATGATAGATTGAAAAAAATAAATTTCTTGTGTATAATTTTGCAACGCTGATGCGGGATGGAGCAGTCTGGTAGCTCGTCGGGCTCATAACCCGAAGGTCGTTGGTTCAAATCCAGCTCCCGCTACCAAGTTTCTAAAAGGGCTCACAGATAGGTGGGTCTTTTTTGCATAGTGAACTTCGGTTTACTGTGCGATAATAGGGGCGATTACGCCCTTTTTTATTGGCTATCGTGTAGTGTGGACATCAATTGGTCAAAAAGACATGCTTCACTATAGTAAGTTTGAATTAGTCCGATGAGCGATTGAATCGCACAAATATGACGAGAGTAAATGAAGCTATCAAATAAAACTCAAGCACTTCAAGATCTAATCACTCCTGCAGTGCAAGCTTGTGATGTAGAACTTTGGGGAATCGAATTTATTCCTCAAGGTAAGCGTTCTTTATTGCGTATTTATATCGACAAAGACGTTGTGGAAAATGCTGAACCAACAATCAATGAAGATGGTGAAGCAGAATTAGGTCGTGGTATTGGCGTACAAGATTGTGTACGTGTGACTCAGCAAGTCGGTGCAATATTAGATGTACATGATCCAATTTCAGGTGAATATGCTTTAGAAGTATCATCACCAGGTTGGGATCGACCATTCTTCCAGTTGGCGCAGTTAGAAAAATACATCGGACAACAAGTTGCATTGCGTTTGATTGCTGCAGTTGAAAATCGCCGTAAATTCCAAGCAAAATTAATTGCTGTAGATTTAGAAAATGAATTCATTCAAGTCGAAGTTGAAAAACAGCAAGTACTTGAGATCGATAGCAACAATATAGACAAAGCGAATTTGATCTTTCAGGATTAATCCAGAAATAGAAATCTGAATAAATAGGTGACTTATGGCTCGTGAAATTCTCACCGTCGTTGAAACGGTTAGTAATGAGAAAGGTGTAAGTCGTGAAGCAATTTTTGAAGCGCTTGAACAGGCTTTAGTTGCAGCGACGAAAAAGAAATTCTACGAAGGAACGAATTCGGAAGAAGCTCAGTTACGTGTAGAAATTGACCGTAAAACAGGTGATTACAGCACTTTCCGTCAATGGGAAGTTGTTGCTGATGAAGATCATGAAATGCCAGCATGTCAAGATGCGATTTCTGATGTTGATCCTGCTCAATGGTCAATTGGTGATATCCGTGAGTTAGAAGTACCATCAATTGATTTTGGTCGTATTGCCGCGCAGATTGCTAAACAAGTCATTGTGCAAAAAATTCGTGAAGCCGAACGTGCTTTAGTGGCGGATGCTTATGAAGCTAAAGTCGGTGAATTGATCTATGGTGAAGTGAAAAAACAAACCAAAGATGGCTTCATCATTGACTTGGGTGATAATGCAGAAGCGTATTTAGCGCGTGAAGAAATGATTCCTAAAGAAATTCTGCGCCCTAAACAGCGTATGAATGCAATTCTTTACAATGTGAACCGTGAAGGTCGTGGTGCACAACTCTTGTTGTCACGTGCTAAACCTGAAATGCTGATTGCATTAATGAAAAAAGAAATTCCTGAAATTTCTGAAGAAATCATTGAAATTAAAGCAGCAGCGCGTCAACCAGGTGTACGTGCAAAAATTGCGGTTAAAACCAACGATCATCGTATTGATCCAGTCGGTGCATGTATTGGTATGCGTGGTACACGTATCCAAGCGGTACAATCTGAGTTAAATGGTGAACGTATTGATGTTGTGGTGTGGTCTGATGATCCTGCTCAATATATCGCCAGCGCTTTAGAGCCTGCGGATGTATCTGGGATTGTGATTGATGAAGATGCGCGTACAGCAGACATTATTTTTGCAACCAGCGATCAACTTGCGCGAGCAATTGGTTCACAAGGTCAAAACGTCCGTTTAGCATCAGAGCTTACGGGCTATAAATTAGATATGATGCTTGAAGATGAGTACCGTGCTCGTCAACAAAATGAAGCTCAACAGTATTTAGACATGTTTGTAACACGTCTTGATATTGAAGAAGATCTTGCAATGGCTTTAGTAGAAATGGGCTTTACCTCACTTGAGGAAATCGCTTATGTACCTGCGGAAACTTTCGATGAAATCGAATTAGATGCGGATACAGTTGAATTGCTACAAAGTCGTGCAAAAGAAGCAGCTTTAGCTGATGCGTTAAAGCAACAAGAAGATATTCAGGACCCAAGTCCAGAACTTGTTGCGATGGAAGGAATGACTTCTGAAATTGCGCATGCTTTAGCAGCACGTGGTGTGGTAACAATCGATGACTTAGCTGACCAAGCAACGGATGATATCTCTGATATCGACGGTTTAGGCGCTGAGAAAGCAGGTCAATTGATTATGAAAGCACGTGAATCATGGTTTAACTAGGAGGTAATACATGACGGATAAGTCAATTCAAGAGTTAGCGGTCAGCGTAGGACTTCCTGTTGCAAAGCTCCTTGATCAGGTGCGTGAAGCTGGATTGCCACAAAAACAGGCTGAAGATAAAATTTCTACTGAACAGCAAGATGTTCTCGTGAACCATTTGAAAAAAGCGCATGGTCAAGATACGGGACAAGCAGGACAAATCACGTTGAAACGTAAAACGACAAGTACAGCTAAAGTTGCGAGTACTTCAGGTAAAGCGAAGACAATTAACGTAGAAGTTCGTAAGAAACATACGTTTACTAAGCCAGATCCTGAACAAATCAAAGCGGAAGCTTTGGCGAAAGCTCAAGCAAATGCTCAAGTGACGTCAACTCAAAAAGTACAGCAAAATACTGTAGTGAGTGGAGTTGAAAAAACTGAAAGTTCAGCGAAAGCGAATTTAGAAAAAATGCGTGCTGCTGCAAAACAGCAAACTGCTGCGAAAGAAACACCAAAAGCAGCTGTTGTTGTAAAACGTAAATCGACCAATAAACCGATTACCAAAGCAACCGTAAAAACCATTGAAACCCCTGAGCAGAAACGTGCCCGTGAAGCTCAAGCAGCACAACTGAAAGCGACTGAAGAAGCAGCTCGTCGTAAGTCAGCAGAAGAAGCTCAACAACGTACCCTTGAGCAAATGCGTCAAATGGCGTCTAAGTATTCTTCTGATGAAACAACGACAACGATTCGTGTAGTTGATGATTCGCCGTTGGCTGCTGGTTTGGTTGGTCAAGCATATGAAGATTCATTTGCGAAAGAAGACCGTGAAATCAAACGTGGTACCAATACTGCAAATACGCGTTCTCCTAAAAAAGGTGGTCGTCGTGGTCAGGAAGAGCAATCTTTCAGCCATAACCCGCATAAACGTGGCTTAAAAACCAGCCAAGCCAATAAACATGGTTTTGAAAAACCAGTTAAAAAGCAAGTTTATGACGTTGAAATTGGTGAAACCATTGTTGTTGCAGATCTTGCAGCAAAAATGGCAGTTAAAGTTCGTGAAGTTATTAAATCACTTATGAAAATGGGTGAGCTTGTTACTCAGAACCAAGCCATTGAGCAAGAAATTGCAGCATTGATTGTTGAAGAAATGGGTCACAACCCAGTACGTGTATCTGATACACAAGCTGAAGATAACCTACTTGAAGCAGCTGAAGAAGCGCGTGGTGCACAAACAACACGTGCGCCAGTTGTAACGATCATGGGTCACGTTGACCATGGTAAGACATCGTTACTTGATCGTATTCGTCGTGCCAAAGTTGCACAAGGCGAAGCGGGCGGGATTACACAGCATATTGGTGCTTATCACGTTAAAACGGATAAAGGAATTATTACTTTCCTTGATACGCCTGGACATGCTGCATTTACTGCAATGCGTTCACGTGGTGCTAAAGCGACTGATATCGTGGTACTTGTTGTTGCAGCGGATGATGGTGTAATGCCACAAACTGCGGAAGCAATTGACCATGCGCGTGCTGCGGGTACTCCAATTATTGTTGCAATCAATAAAATGGATAAAGAATCAGCTGATCCAGATCGCGTATTGAATGAATTGACAACCAAAGAAATCGTGCCTGAACAATGGGGTGGTGATGTACCAGTTGCAATGGTTTCAGCACATTCTGGTCAAGGTATCGACGAACTTCTAGATTTGATTTCAATTCAAGCTGAAATGTTAGAGTTGAAAGCGTCTGAAGAAGGTGCTGCTCAAGGTGTTGTAATTGAAGCACGTGTAGACAATAGCCGTGGTGCGGTAACGTCTATCCTTGTTCAAAACGGTACACTGAAAGTAGGTGACTTGGTTCTTGCAGGTGCATCTTACGGCCGTGTTCGTGCGATGACCGATGAGAATGGTCAACGTATTCAATCTGCAGGTCCTTCAATTCCAGTTGAAATTTTAGGTCTTCCAGAAGCGCCAATGGCGGGTGATGAAGTTCTTGTTGTTAATGACGAGAAAAAAGCACGTGAAGTTGCCGATGCGCGTATGGATCGTGAGCGTCAAAAACGTCTTGAACGTCAAAGCGCAATGCGTCTTGAGAATATCATGGCATCAATGGGCAAGAAAGATGTGCCGATTGTAAATGTTGTTCTTAAAACTGATGTACGTGGTACCTTGGAAGCGTTACATGTTGCACTTGCTGATCTTGCAACTGACGAAGTTAAAGTACGCGTCATTGGTTCAGGCGTGGGTGCAATCACTGAGTCAGATGTGACTCTTGCTGAATCTTCAGAAGCGGTACTTCTTGGCTTTAACGTGCGTGCAGACAATACCGCACGTCAAAAAGCAGATGCAGATGGTATCGACATTCGTTACTACTCAATCATCTATCAACTTATTGATGATGTGAAAGCAGCAATGAGCGGAAAACTTGCTCCTGAACACCGTGAAACAATTCTAGGTGTTGCGGAAGTTCGTGAAGTATTCCATTCAAGTAAGTTTGGTGCTGCTGCGGGTTGTATGGTACTCGAAGGTGTATTACATCGTAATAAACCAATCCGCGTACTACGTGATGATGTTGTGGTATTCCAAGGTGAGCTTGAATCTCTTCGTCGCTATAAAGAAGTGGTTGAAGAAGTTCGTGCCGGTATGGAATGTGGTCTTGCAGTGAAAGGTTATAAAGACATCAAAGCACTTGATAAAATCGAAGTGTATGATGTTCAGTTGATTAAACGGAGTCTTTAATGGCGGGTAGTCAACGTCTTAAGCGTATGGCAGATACAGTACAACGTGAGTTGTCAGAACTTATTCGCCAAGAGCTGAAAGATCCACGCTTAGGTGGTCTGGTGACCATCTCTGCAGTGAAAGTCAGTCCAGATCTAGGTTATGCAGAAGTTTACGTTACCGTGATGGGGCGTGAACTTGGCGATGAGCAAAGTGAAGCGGCAAATAAAGAAACTTTAGATGTTTTAAATAAAGCATCTGGTTTTTTACGCCACGAATTAGGTCGTCGTATTAAAACTCGTGTAACTCCGCGTTTGCGCTTTCATTATGATAAAACCAATGCCTATGGTAACTATATGTTTGGTTTAATCGCAGAAGCAGTGAAAGATTTACCTGAGCAAAAAGACGAAGAATAAAAGTAATTTAAATTGAGAAGCCACCTTAGGGTGGCTTTTTTATGTCTTTTTTATGCTGAATTATAACTTGGCGGATAAAACAGTAGATTTGCTTTATCGGCGCGCTCAAGATATCGGCTATCTCAATCCGAAATTAATTGAGTCACGTTTAGATTATTTTCAACATTCAAAATGGTTTCGCTTTAAGGCATTTTTTGTCAATATCTATCAAACATTCAAAAATTTAATTGTTTGATCATTGGCTAGGTAGCAGAAATTAAACAAAACTTTGCCTTAAACTGTATAGAATGCAGAGATATCAACAAATACAAATAAATATCTCTGAGGAATTGGCAATGAATTCAATGAAAAAAGGTTTAGTTGCACTTACATTGGCAAGTACTTTGGCTTTTTCTGGTTGTGGCTATAATACTTTACAAGCCAAAGATGAGTCGGTAAATGCAGCATGGTCTGAAGTTGAAAACCAATATCAACGTCGCGCAGATTTGGTACCTAACCTAGTAAATGTGGTCAAAGGTTATGCAACACATGAAGAAAAGGTTTTAACCGAAGTGACTGAAGCACGTGCCAATGTTGCAGGTTTAAAAGTAGATAAAGAAGTATTAAACGATCCTGAATTGTTTAAAAAATACCAAGAAGCACAATCACAAATGACGGGTGCATTATCTCGTCTTTTAGCAGTGACAGAAAATTATCCAGATTTAAAAGCCAATGAACAATTCCGTGATCTACAGGTTCAACTAGAAGGTACGGAAAACCGTATCAGTACTGCGCGTACACGTTATGTAGAATCTGTCCAAGATTACAATACTTATGTACGTCAATTCCCTCAAGCAATGACTGCTAAAGTGATTGGTATGAAAGCCAAACCAAACTTTAGTGCTGAAGCGGGTGCATCTAAAGCGCCAACAGTTAATTTTAATTAATGATGTGATTTCATTTCACTGTCTTTAAAGCATGCTGAAAAAGATAGGATAAAAAATTTTCATTGTTAAATAAAAGGTGAACTATGAATGAACGGCGAGAAAAATCAGTGCTGAAAAACATGAGTACAATATTATTTGTATTTTTTGGACTGATGCTTTCTGTTCAATCGAGTGTCTGGGCTGAAACTGCGACAGCCACAGATGAGCAAGAGGCACAAGATGCGATTGTTATGGGCAAAGTGGTTCCCAATGCCAATTTACCCAATGTGATTGGTTCAAAATCACCAGATACTCAAAATCAAGTAAATCAAACGCCAACTACACAACAAGTCCCTCAAAGTTCCTCACAAAACTTGCCTCAAGTTGCAAATGATATGGCAGAGGGTGAAAGTACTCGAAATATTCCCACACTGAATCAGCCTGTCGTTGATCAAGCTAAAGTTTTATCTGCAGCTGAAAAGCAAAATTTAGAACAACAAATTCGTGATATATATCGCCAAGGCAAAGCGCAAATCGGCATTATTATTGTCCCAACCACGGGGCAAGAAGGTATTTTTGATTTCGCAATGCGTGTTGCTGAGCAATGGAAGTTAGGTTCAGCAAAACAAGACAATGGTTTATTGATTGCAGTCGCAGTTAATGATCAAAAAATTCATATTGCAACAGGCTATGGTTTAGAAGGTGTACTTCCTGACATTATGGTCAGTCGAATTATACGCAATCAAATTACACCCGATTTTAAACAAGGGCAATATGCTCAGGGCTTACAGGCAGGTGTCAATGAGATTGAGCGTATTTTAAATCTTGACCCTGAAATTGCCAAACAAGCCGCAGATGAGCTAAAAGCGCGGCAAACCCAAGCACTGCAAGAACAAGAGGCCAAGGATCGAACCTTAACCACTGCAATGGTGATTTTGGTGATAGGTATCTTTGCATCATTTATTGTGGGTAATCGTTTAAGTGCAGCAGTTGCGGGTGTGACAGCGACCGCAGCAGGTCTTATTTATGGCTCAGGGATTGTGATGAGTCTGGTTTTGGGTTTTGGTATATTCTTCTTGTTGATTACGTCACTGGCACAACTCATTTTCCAAATGTTTCTATCAGGTGGTGGGCGTGGTGGAAGTAATGGAGGGGGCGGTTTTGGCGGTGGTGGGGGTTATAGTGGCGGCGGTGGCGGTTTTGGCGGTGGAGGAGCATCAGGCTCATGGTAACAAAAACAGATACAACAGCAATTGTGACTGAACCGAAGTTACAGGAGCAGGTACAACCCAGCTTAAAACGTTGGTTAAAACACGTTTTATATATGCCTGCGTCGAAACGCTATTTTTCAAAGCAAGATCAACACGCCATTGCACAAACTGTAAAGCAAGCAGAAGAAGGCCATGTCGGTGAAATACAAGTGGTGATCGAGGGGCATATTCCAAGTCATCAGGCATATCATCAAAATACACGTCTCAGAGCGCAACAATTGTTTGCTGAATTGGGCGTGTGGGATACTGAGTATAATAGTGGCGTGTTGCTGTATTTAAACTTATGTGAAAAGACAGTCGAAATTGTGATAGATCGTGGTATTTATCAAGCAACAACGCAGCAAATATGGCAACAGATTTGCGATGCGATGATTTCAGAGTTAAAAGATAAAAATTATCGAACTGCGGTCACCAATGGTGTCTTAGAAATTGGTCAAATTTTAAATTTATTTTATGGTAAGCAAGATGCTCAGGTTGCTAATGTTAATGAGTTAACAAATAACCCTATCATTGTGAATTAATCTATTTTTTGGTGACAATAAATGTCACTTTTTTACGTATAATTACGTAAAAATATAAGCGGCAAAAAAAAACTTGTAAAGCGTTACATTCTCTCTAAAATCAAAGAGTCTCGATTGGTTGTTGATTTTTTCCACAAAAAAAACAGCCACATAAATTGCTCTAAAAGCTATAAAAATTTTTAAAACATTGGAGAAATGTTATGAATGCTCAAAAAGGTTTTACCCTGATTGAATTAATGATCGTTGTTGCGATTATCGGTATTCTTGCTGCGATTGCGATTCCACAGTATCAAAACTATATTGCAAAATCACAAGTTAGCCGTGTAATGTCTGAAACAGGCGCATTAAAAACTGTGATAGAAACTTGTATTTTAGATGGTAAAACTGCCGCTAATTGTCAGTTAGGTTGGACAAATAGTAATTTGTTAGGTGCTGAATCTACTGCAGCTAGCACAGGTCAAACCGGTTTAACTATTACATACCCAGGATCTGCTACTGAGGCAGCTAAAATTGAAGGTAAATTTGGTGGTTCTGCTGCTCTTACTCTTAAAGATGCAACTTTAACGTGGACTCGTTCTGCGGCAGGCGCTTGGTCTTGTGGTACAACCGTAGAAGCGAAATTTAAACCAGCAGGTTGTTCTGGTTCTGGTTCATAATTTGATTTAAAGGAAAAGAGGAAGTCTATCTTCCTCTTTTTTTTACTATGAAAAAATTTATAGAAACGATCATTATTTTTTTGCTTCCCAATCTTTTTTGGCAAACAGTTGCTTTATTTTTAGATGTAAATCGAGTCATTGTTAACTTTGATTATCTTGCTATATTATTGCTGTTAATATTCAGAAAAAAAAATATAGGCTTAATCGCATTTTTTATTGTGAGTTTTTTTGATTTTTTAAATATTTTTTCACAAATATTTCCGTTTATTCGTTTATTGGATTTAATCTATTTAATTAAATTCGCAGTCTATGCAAATCCGATTAATATTCTAGGTTTTATATTTTTTTTAGCTTTAAGTTTCTTTTATATTAAATTTTCGGCACAAAAAATAGATAAAAGTTATCAATTTTCATTTGTACTATGTACTAATTTTTTTCTTTTACTCTGGATCGTTCAAAATTTTTTAGTTGAAGATTATAGTCGCTTATGGAATATGCAAAGTAATCGAATTTTAGCTTCACAAATTTTAAATACCTATAACGTAAGAACAGAAGGATTTGTTCAAAGTTTTTCAGACAAGGGTAATGCTTTTCAGAATAATCAAACACCATCTGCTTCAAATGAAGTTTTTGAAGCACCCACAAAATATGAAAAAATGATCTTAATTGTCAATGAGTCTTGGGGTGTAGCAAAAAAAGATGATATCCAACAAGATTTGCTTAAGGAAATAACGGAAAACAATCAGGTTCAGTGGCTTTGGAAAAAGCCTCTAAACGTAAATGGATTTACAATTGATGGTGAAATCAGGGAACTCTGCCAAAAAAACTTGCAAGGCTTTAACTTAAAAGATCAGCAAACAGGGTTTCAAAACTGCTTGCCGAATATATTAAGAGCAAAAGGCTACTATACGGTTGCAATGCATGGCGCTACTGGTGCAATGTATGACCGAAAATATTGGTATCCTAAAGTTGGCTTTGAACAGCAAATTTTTAGAGAATCACTTCCTGATTTAAAATCAAGATGCTATTCATTTCCTGGATTTTGTGATCGTGATTTACAAAATCAGATTGTGAGTGAATTTCGCCAACACAAAAAGATCTTCTTTTACTGGCTAAGTCTAAATACGCATGTAAATTATGATTTAAGGGATCTAAAAGATGATCAATTTGCTTGTAAAAAGTATCAACTCGATCAATCGATGAGTGCATGTCGAAATTTAAAATTACAAAAGCAGTTTTTTCATAATTTATCACAATTGATCAAAAAACCTGAGTTGAAAGGCACTTATGTGGTGATTGTTGGTGATCATACCCCACCAATTTATGATGAATCTCGTAAGGTGTTTGCAGAAAGCCAAGTGGAAAGTATAGGGTTTTATATAAAATGAAAATCAATAATCACAATAAGATTACTGGATATATCTATCTATTTTTAGTGTTTGTACTCGGGATGAGTAGTACAGGGAGTGCGTTCTATAATAATTATAATCCTACTGTTTATATGCTTTACTTTATATTACCCTTTCTATTTTTTTATAAGCATGAGGTGCTTGATGGTATTAATGCAAAATTAACTATTTTACTGCTTGCAATGATCTCTTTATTTGCTATTTCTAGTTTCATTTCACCCCTTAAAGAAGCATATGAAATATGGTGGAGATTAATAGGCATCACTGTCTGTATAGTATTTGGATATGTCACTAAGATTTTACTTGATCTTAAAGCAATTTCTTTTATCAGTATTAATAAGGTTTTGACTGTAATAGGGATGTTACATGTTATTGTTTTACTTTATATGTGGAATACAGTTGATAATCCTTTTACTTATAACTGGGTCGAAAATTTATACTTTTTTACAAATGTTCGACATTTGGCTGATTTACTTAGTATTTGCTATTTTTCAGCATTTTTTTTATTTCTACTAGATAAAAGCCCGATTAAATATTTGTATTTGATTTTCTCTATAACAATTTTGACTAGTATTTTGTGGAGTGGTTCCAGAGCTGCATATTTGGGCATATTTATGGCATGGGCTGTTTTATTTATACTTTTAAATCAAAAAAGATTTTTTATAGGTATAACGTCATTATCTTTGATTAGTGCTGTTTATATTTCTACCTTTTTTAATGTTGCTTCTCCATCACTAGGATTTTTTAGATCACTTCATCGTTCAGTTCAAGGCGATGCAAATCAAATCTCTTCAAGCCGTCTAGATTTATATCAGCAAATTTTTGATTGGTACCTTTTAAGACCATTTTGGGGCTATGGTGGAGAAGCTGTTCGAAATTTGAAAGTATTTTTAGGTGAACAACAAATTGGCCAAGCGCATAACGTAGTGCTACAAATTTTAATCGAATATGGCTTAATTGGTTTTATTACCACTACAGTGATTATCGTGGTTATTTTTAGACAAATGATCACACGCAAGACTAAAATAAAAATCATGTGTCTTGCTATGCTTTTTAATATATTTGGTGCTTCATTATTAAATGGAGGCGCATATTACATCGTGATTATTGCTTTGTTTTCGGTTTTTGTCGGTATCGCTTATTTAGAAGATAATAGTCATGTTTAAAAAAACAAAAAATATTGAACCTCAGTCACCCATGATGTTTTCGCAATGGGTCAAAGATTAAATTTATTATATAACAATTCATATCCTTGGTTTAGAAATGCTAACAAGTTGACAAGCAATTCGTTAATTGTGAATTTGTTTTATGGTAACTCATGTCATCAGAGTTAAAATATCGATCTTTCTAAAAAATCCGCTAATTATGAATTAATTAGCTTTTTGGTGACACTGAATGTCACTTTTTTACGCTGAATGATCTAATAAATATAACAAGTAAAAAACTTGTAATCTGCTCTCTTTCTTTCTAATATTAAAATATATTATTTATTTTTTCTACAAAATACTGTTTTATAAATTGTTCTAAGAGCAATAATAATTTTAAAAACATTGGAGAAATGTGATGAATACTCAAAAGGGTTTTACCCTGATTGAATTAATGATCGTTGTTGCGGTTATTGGTGTTCTTGCTGCAATCGCGCTTCCACAATATCAAACCTATGTGGCTAAATCACAAGTGACTCGAGTCATGGCAGAAACAGCTGCAATTCGACCTGCAATTGAAATGTGTTTAAGTGAGGGTTCCTCCGAAGCGAATTGTCCGTTTGGTTGGACACAGAGTAATTTATTAGGTGCTGGATTTAACTTACAAGGTCCTAACTTAGTTGTAAATTTTAGTAGATGGCAGGATCTCGCATACTTAAGAGCAACATTTGGTGGTAATGCAGCTTTAGTAATACAAGGTAAGCAATTAGTGTGGTCTCGTATTGATACTTCTGGTTGGCGTTGTGAAACAGATGTTGCCCGTAAATACCGGCCAGCAGGTTGTAACGCGTTTGCTACCCCTATTATTGTCGGCGAAGATTAAATCTATTGTATAGTAACCCACATCTTTAGTTTAGAAATGGTATAAAAAATACCGAAGTGGTTGTCGTCGTGGATTATTCTTTGATAATTTTTAATGCGAGTTAAAAAAAAATATTTTGATGCAGATAATATATTAAACTTCAAAGTGCATTGAATGGTGTGCTAAAGGGGAAATCTGTTGTTTAAAAGTATAAAGAAAACCGACATTGCGTTGATTGCTTTGATTATTATTATCATTAGTCTTGTTGCACACTTTACCCTTATTGCCCGGAATCAATTTTTTCAATTTATCTATCCTATAGAGGCAATCGTATCTAAAAATTCAATCAATTGTTCAACCAATAGCCCTGCATGGATGAGAGAAAGTATCCTCTTTAGTGTAAATGATAACGGCAGTCTTGCAAATCAGTTGGTTTATATCTCCCCAGAAGGTAAGAGCTATCATTGCGAAAGTGGCTGGAAGAATTATCCATTATTTTCGAGTCATATAGATGAAAATACCAGATATAGATATGCAAGCCTTACCAAGCCAATAACAGCTTCATTGGTTTTAAAAATGATTGCTGATCAGAGGCTTAAATTAGATGACCATTTAGTCAAATACTTGCCGGAATTAAATCATTATTCGGATAAGCGGATCAAGGATATCACTATAGAGAACTTATTGACGCATACTTCTGGTTTTGATCGTCTAAAAAGCAATGATCCATTATTTAACACCTATGAAAAACCGTGGTGTCCTTATAATCTAAAAAAAATGCAAAGTTTAAAGCTCGATCATCAGCCTGGGCAGATGTATAGCTACGATAATCGTAATTATTGTTTACTTTCAATTGTGGTTGAACGAGTGACAGGAAATCCATTTAGACCTGTTTTAAATCAAAAAATGAATTTGGAAAACTATAATATTCAGTTTATCAATGGTCCATTTGGTACAGATGAAGTGAAATATGATTTTAGATATGAGCTTATCTTTACTGATGGTTATATTGATATGTTTGATTTTAATGCTTTATCACCTGTCGCTGGGCTTTCAGGGAGTGCAGAATCTTATGCAAAATTATTAAAGCAATTACTAAAAGATAAACAGTCTATATTGTCGCCATCTTCGATCAATACAAACTGTAATGAGAATGAAATAAAGTCTTGTTTTTCATTGGGATTAAGCAGATACAAGAAAAATGATCACAGTATTGAAGTTAAATGGCATGATGGAGGGTTACCAGGTGCGAACTCTTTAATGATCAGTGATGAGCAAGGTGGAATCACAGTGTGGACTGGAAATGGTTCAGCACCTGAAAGTACACAACAATATGCTTTTTTTAAATATGTATATGATCAATTGAATTCATTTTACAAATCTGACAATTAAAGTAAATTTACGTCATATTTTTACTGATTTATTAGCGTAAATTTATTTTAAAAGCTTTTTATTGTGGCTTGGTTATACTGATAAATCTCTCTATTTATAAAAGTAGTTGCCAAATGGGGCAAAAAAAATATAAGCAAGGCTTTACACTCATAGAGCTGATGATTGTTGTTGCGATCATTGGTATTCTTGCAGCAATCGCATTACTGCAATATCAAAATTTTGTTGTTAAATCTCAACTTACCAGTGCGGTTGCGGAATTAAATGGGGCAAGACCACAATATGAGTTAATCATCAATGATGGATCTGCTTCAAATAATGCGACTTTTACTGTAGCGAATATGTTTTTTTCAACATCTTCACAATTTTGTACTTATGCTGTTTCAGCGCCGGTAGCTGGTGTAGCGAATCCTGCACTAGAATGTAAATTAACTCAGGTTGCTTCTGCTATCAAAGGCGAGTCGGTATTTCTAAACAGGGATGTTAATGGAAAGTGGAGTTGCAGCACCTCTGCTGGAATTGCAAATAAATTTAAACCAGTTGATTGTATTTAGGTTTTTAGGATACTAAAATTCAGTTGCATCATTTTGGTCGCATATAAAAATGTCAAAACGTATAAAGTTCTTTTTAGGTCATTTAACCATTTCTATCGCGATTGCTCTATTTTTTATCGCGCTCGTATTTTTTGTTTGGTATCCAGCACCACTTGCTAAAGCAGTTGGTGTGACTCAAATATTTCTAATGCTGATTGCAATTGATGTAATTATTGGGCCATTTTTGACATTGTTGGTCTATAAAGAGGGTAAAAAAACTTTAAAAATGGATTTAACAATCATCATTGTTATCCAAGTTGCAGCATTAAGCTATGGAATTTTTAATATTGCTCAAGGGCGGCCCGCGTGGATTGTATATGACAATGCAGGTCGTTTTGATCTGATTAGAAATAATGAGATCGAAACAGGAAAAATTGAGCAAGCTCAACCAGCGTACCAAAAAGCGAGCTGGTTAAAACCACAAATTGTTGCATTGGAAAAAGCAGAGACTGTAGCTGCTCAAAATAAAAGATTATTTGATGACTTTAGTCATGGTGTAGTGCCGACAATGCATCCTGAACGTTATACACAATTGAGTCATGCCAAATTTGATTTACAGCAAAACTCTGAAAAAATTGATATTTTGCAGAATTATAATTCTAAAAATGATGTGGAAAAAGTTCTAAATCAATATCCGACAGCAAATGCATGGCTTCCATTAAAAACAACAGCTGTTGATATGGTTGTACTGATCAATAAAGAAAAGGGTGAGGTTGTTAAGATTGTGGATTTAAGACCTTGGAAATAAATACTTAGATTTTTAAAAACTGAGCTTATAATAAGCTCAGTTTTTCTGTTCACTTTTCCTATGAAAGTCATTCCTTATCTTCTTTCAGCCGTATTGCTTTTACTTGCGTGGCTTTTACCTATTCATAAAATGCCATGGACAACCTTTGGTAGTGAAGCACTTACTTTTCTATCGGCTTTGGTGCTACTCAGTGCTTTTCTAAATAAAGATTTAAAAATTCCAAAACCGCAACTGCTTATATTGCCTGTATTAGCAATTCCATTGATTCAATGGGGCTTTGGTGAGATTTTGTATTTAAGTAATGCATTGCTCTGTACAGCCTATATTGCGATGTTTTGGTTAATGCTGATTGTGGGTCATAACTTGGCAGTAGGTGAAAAGGGTCAAAGAGAACAAGTCTTTAAAGTATTTAGCCTTGTGGTTTTTACGGGTGCGATGCTTTCAAGTTTTATTGCAATGACCCAGTGGTTAGGCGTAAACGAATATTTCAGACCATTGGTTAATTTGCTCAATGGCAATCGTCCCTATGCAAACTTTGCTCAGCCGAATAATCTGGCGACGTTTATGTGTATGGGGGTATTTGCATGTTTATACTTTTATGAAAAGAAAATACTACCAAATTACATACTCGGGCCATCAACATTTATTTTTCTATTGACCATTGCATTGACCCAATCTCGTACGGCTTGGGTGGTGTGTTTGTTCACATTGATTTATTTGACTATCAAGCAATTTGGTCAAACTAAACGCTTTGGTTTTGTAAAATTGCTCGCATGGTGTGGTGTATTTATTGCGTTGATTACATGCTTGCCAATGTTTAATCAATGGATTGCATCTGTATCAACTCAAGATGTAGCACAAGCAGATTCAGTGGTCGAGCGAGCAACATCAGGTTATCTCCGTTTAGATATGTGGAATCAAGCCCTAGTCGCGATTTCAGAAAAGCCGTGGTTTGGGTATGGTTGGAATCAAACAGGGATGGCGCAAATTGCCGCTTTTGATTTATATCCATCACATGAATGGTATAAAACGGCACATAACGTGATTTTGGATTTACTGATTTGGAATGGTATTCCGATTGGTGGATTGATTATTGTTTATATGGCATGTTGGTTGTATTGGTTAAATAAAGGCATTAAAGATACGGTTTCAATTGCAGTAGGATTAATGGTCTGTGCCATTTTGATTCATGCTCTATTGGAATATCCAATTCATTATGCATATTTCTTGCTCCCTTTAGGTTTCTTATTGGGGATCATCCAAGCTCAGTATCCTCGTTTGCCTACAGTGAACTTAAAGTCTTCGGTTACAGTAAGTATTATTGTGATTGGTTTGGTCTTGGTGGGAGTGATTTATCGAGACTATATTTTATACCGTCAACAAAGTGTATTTGTAAATAAGAAAACACCATTATGTGCTTCACAGCAAGCAGTGATGAATCAAGATATTTTGTTACTGACGCAATTTAAAGAACGTGTCTGGTGGATTGGCTTAAATCCATATACAAAAATGTCAGATCAGCAGTTGCAATATATGGGACGTATGGTGGCGAACTTAGCGTCAGCCTATGATATTCAGAAATATGCACAGGTTTTGGCTTTTAATGGTAAAAAAGTTGAGGCTGAACATCAGTTATGGATTCTGAAGACATTACACGGGCAAGAGAAATCATATCAGGAGCTATTGCCTGTATCTGCTGCAGGGAAATAATACCATTTCACAAAAGTGAATTTTGATGACTCTACATTTTTCATCGCTACATTTTGAAATGCAATAAAAAATCCCCCAATCAATTGGGGGATTTTTTGCGATATTTAAAATTATAGTTGGCTTTGAATATAATTTTCGATACCAACACTTTCACTTAGATCCAGTTGGGTAGTTGTCCAATCCCAAAACTCTTCTTCTTTCTCAAGAATTTCTTGAACAAGATCACGAGTCACATAATCTAAGTTGCTTTCAGCGAGTGCAACAGCTGTTTTTAATGCATCAATGTTTTCTTTTACTTTACGTACATCACAGTTTAAAACTTCAACTGTATGTTGGCCAATGTATAGCTTGCCTAGATGTTGAAGATTCGGTAAACCTTCCAAGAAAAGAATACGTTCAATGATCTTATCCGCGTGCTTCATTTGGCGAATAGATTCTTTGTATTCAGCCGAACCAAGTTTCTCGATTCCCCAATCATTAAACATACGCGAGTGTAAAAAGTATTGGTTAATCGCAGTCAAATGATGATAAAGCACTTGATTGAGCTGATTAATTACGTCTCGATTGCCTTGCATATGGTTAAAACTCCATTCTAATTTTTTACCTTAACGTGAATTTAAACTGAGTCATTGAAATTTAATGATTAAGGTAATTTGATATGGCTCTATATTAATCAACTTTTTGCAGGGTTACGAGTAGTTTATGGAACGGCAAATGAAAATCGCAATCAAAAACAATAGGGATGTCGTTTTGGCTAAAAGAGACTGATTGAAAAAACGAACCCGCTTTGAGTCGAAGCGGGGGAGGAGAATGATCTGGGGATCATTAAAAAACTTATTTATTGTCGTTATAAATCTGAACTTATTTTTATGTTTTAATTTTTAAATCAAAACTACGCGGCAACAGAAATACGTGCTGCAATCAGCGATAGCTCTTCATTGATAATGCTTTTTGCTTCAGGAGCACAGCGACCACAGCACGTGCCTAAGTCTAATAATTCACGTACTTCACGGTAGCTCTCTGCACCATTTGCCATTGCATCTTTGATATCTTGATCTGTAATACCACGACATAAACAAACGTACATGAAACTCAACCCTAAGGTTAAATGCGATATCTAATATTATTGATAATTGTTATCATTTGTCAATGAAATTCATTTGAAATCTCATTTATCTTTATTGGCTTTTTGAATAAAAAAATACCACCTGATCGGTAGTATTTAGTTTCATTTTTTAAATTATTTAAAATCAAACAATTAGTTTTGGCTGATATTATTGAGGAATAATGACAATACCATCCATTTCAACCAATGCATTTTTAGGTAAAGAAGCAACACCTAATGCTGCACGTGCAGGATAAGGTTGAGCAAAGTATTCACCCATAATCTGGTTGACCAATTGAAAGTTGGATAAATCGGTAAGAAAAATATTGAGCTTTGCAATATCTGCTAAAGAACCGCCTGCAGCTTCACAGACTGCTTTTAAGTTATCAAAAACACGTCGAATTTGTGCTTCAATGCCTTCAACCAATTCCATGCTATATGGGTCTAAGCCAATTTGCCCTGAAAGATATAATGTGTTGTCTACTAAAATGGCTTGTGAATAAGTACCAATTGCAGCAGGGGCATTTTCAGTATGGATCACTTGGCGGGACATTGATTTCTCCTTGATTTCAAATCATTTCATCATAAAGCATGAATGGCATGCAAAGTGCATCGAAGATTATCGATAAACATTACAGGTCTTAATTTAGCACGCTTTTGCTTTTAGCGTCTCATTAATTGAAACTGGCATAGACATTCGACTAATACGAGGAAAACCAAATTGCATACGGAGTTCACGAATGATTTGCGCAATTTGTTTGCGATTATTCACCACGATATTCACATAGGTTTTATCTTCATGAGAGCGTACTGATTCAACCCCAGTTTTTGCTTTACGGCATAAGTAAATCAATTCTGAAATTTGTTCATCGGTTAAAATAAGATCAATACTCAAATAAGCATTAAAGTTCACATCTTCTTCTTCTTCCGATGTCCACTGTAAAGACATGATATTTTCAGGGTGCAAATGTTGCTCGTGCAATAAGTTATGACAGCGTGCACGATGCACAATTAAGCCACGACGGGATAAATGTCCTTGAATAGGATCTCCCAATACTGGGTTACAACAGTGTGCATATTTTACATCGACACCATCTGTACCTTGGATGAGGCGATTTGAAGCATGTTCTTCAGTTACTTTAGATTGGGCAAATAAATGGTTGGCGACCAGTTGTGGTAATAGATCCCCCACTGCAATTTGCTCAAATAAGGTGTCTTTATCGGGCACATGGCGCCACTCTAATAAATCTTTCCAATCCGCTTCGGATAAGTCTTTGGTCGAGCGATTAAACAGTTTTAAAGCACGGTTGAGTGCTTGTTGTCCTACTAGTCGCTGTTCATCTGGATCTTGATCTCGCAAGATGTTTTGAATCGCACGACGTGCTTTTTGGGTATTAATAAAGCTTAACCAGTCTGGGTTTGGTGTTGCCAATACATCGGTAATGACTTCAACCACCTGACCACTGACTAAAGGGGTTGAAAGTGGTTTAATTTCACCATTAATTTTCGCACCCACCGCATGGTTGCCTAAAAATAAACTCGCAGAATACGCAAAATCAACGGCTGTAGCGCCTTGTGGCAATTCATGTAGTTGTCCATGTGGGGTGTATACCCAGATCTTTTCTTGATGTAAATAATCAAGTAGATCGCTAAATGTTGTTTTTGCGCACTCACCCCCAACAAGAAGATCTAAATTCTTCATCGATGCTTGGATCGCAGAACGACAAGCTTGTGGTGCATTTTCACCAAGAACCACACCAAAGCGCGCAGCTTTACGCATTAACTCGGTTTGAATGGTTAAGGACAACGTGGTACGTTCACCTTTGAGTTTGATCATTAAAGACTGATTTCCGCCTGGTAATGGGCGACGGATATGGTCTTCATAATCGATGACTTGGAAATTTTCACGTAAGGCATCGACCAAGCGATCACAATCCGCGATGCTTTGTAAAACAATTTCAAAAGCATGGCTATGGGTGAGCTCTTGTAAGTCGATTTCATTTTTTACAAAGTGGCGTAAGAGTTCAATATTGTTGTTTTTCTTTTTGATGCGCCCTTGAATATTATAATTATTGAGCAACTCAGCTAAGTTTTGTTCCCAAACCGATTGATATTTACAGCGCTCAGGTTTGGTTTTGAGTAAATTTTCTTGTACATCATTGTACATATCGAGATCTAGGTTTTGATAGCACAGATGTTCTAAGTTATCCGCCATCTCGTTCATACCTACAAGCCGTGCCATAGGAACAAAGATATCAAAAGTTTCTTGTGCGATGCGTGCACGTTTATCTGGCCGTAAAGCACCTAGAGTCGTCATATTATGATAACGATCGGCGAGTTTGATAATAATGACACGGGGGTCTTGTAGGGTAGCTTGAAGAATTTTACGGAAAGACGCAGCTTTATTATATTCTTTATCGCTGGAATGACTCAGTTTGGTGACCCCATCGACCAATTCAGCCACGGTTTTACCAAATTTTTCAGTGATATCTTCTTTGGTAAAGTCTGTATCTTCAATCACATCGTGCAATAAGGCTGCCATGAGCGTTTCGGCATCCATACGCATATGTGCCAAGATACAACTCACCGCAATCGGGTGTAAAATATAGGGTTCACCACTTTTACGTGTAATACCATCATGCGCAATATCAGCATAATCACAAGCCACAAGTACTCGCTCGACATCACTTGGTTTTAAGTATGCGTCGATAATTACATTCAACTGTTGCTTGGATTGGCTGACCTGTTGGCCTGGCATAGAACACCTATCTTAAATTACAAATTTGAAATATTTTTCCTAATGCTTTAATGAAAAGCATATTGAGCCGCTTGTCAATTTCTAGACATCAAATATATCTATTTTTTTTAACAAATATTTTGAATTTTGTCGATTGATTGGCAAAACTTTTTGCAAAATAATTGAAATAAAAAAGCCTAGTTGAAAAACTAGGCTTTTTTCAAAGGCTTAGCTTACTGGAAAGAAAAACCTTCAAGATTAAGATTGTTTGCTGATAAAGCAAGGTCAAGACTAGACGTTTGGTAATCTTGATCACGTTGCTTCAAGATATCTTTAGTCACATGACCAATCGCAATTTCACGTAATGCAACAACAGTCGGCTTATCATTGTCCCACTCAACAGTCGGTTCAATGCCTTGACGTGCCAATTGACGCGCGCGTTTGCTTGCCACTAGTACAAGCTCAAAGCGGTTGTCCACATGGTCTAAACAATCTTCAACGGTTACGCGTGCCATAAGAATTCTCGTTTGAATACAAATTTTTTAAATAGACTGTGCAGTATAAAATGCTTTCATCATAGACTCAAGTTTTAATCGAAGCTTATTTAGAAAGCATTTAGATCATAAGTATTTAGATCTAAGATTGTGGTGTAATCAGTTTGGTAATTAAAGCCTGATGACGATTTGCCTGTTGATCTATTTTTAAGCGATTGGCATTAATAACAGATTCCAAATCATGTAACGCTTTATTGAAATCATCATTGATGATGATGTATTCAAAGTTGACATATTGTTGCATGTCTTCCACTGCACAACTTAAGCGATGTTCAATAACTTCAACAGAGTCTGTGCCACGATTTGAGAGACGTTGACGTAAATCAAACTGCGTTGGAGGAAGAATGAAAATTTGTTTAGATTCAGGAAAAAGTTTACGAACTTGCTCAGCACCTTGCCAATCGATCTCAAGTAGCACATCATGGCCTTTTGCCAATTGGTCTTTTACAGTTGCTTGCGCAGTACCATAATAATTACCAAAAACTTCTGCATACTCAATAAAACCACCTTGATTGACTTGATCAAGAAAGTTTTCTTTAGAGGTAAAGTGATAATGAACACCGTCGAGTTCGCCAGGTCGCTGACCACGAGTCGTATGTGAAACTGAAACGTGTAAATTGCTCACACGCTCAAGTAGCGCTTTAACGAGAGATGTTTTGCCTGTTCCTGATGCCGCAGAAACGACAAACAATAGACCCGACATGATATTTTTCCTGATATGATAAAATATCTTCTCTATTTTAGAGTAGAGCGAAGACAAACAAAACTGTTTTTACACATTGTTTGTGTTTAATCGATAAAATATATCCAACCATTGAAGTGAGCATTGAGGGTTTTATGGAAATTGTATTGGCTAATCCGCGTGGATTTTGTGCAGGTGTAGATCGTGCAATTGCCATCGTCAATCGTGCGCTTGAATGTTTTAATCCACCTATTTATGTCCGTCATGAAGTGGTTCATAACAAATTTGTGGTTGATGATTTACGTCAGCGCGGTGCAATTTTTGTGGATGAGTTAGATGAAGTGCCTGACGATAATATTGTTATTTTTAGTGCACATGGCGTGTCAAAGGCCGTCCAACAAGAGGCAGAGCGTCGTGGTTTAAAAGTGTTTGATGCAACTTGCCCATTGGTTACCAAAGTACATATTGAGGTCACGAAATATGCACGTGAAGGAACCGAAGCAATTTTGATTGGCCATGAAGGGCACCCAGAAGTTGAAGGGACTATGGGGCAATATGATAAAAAGAATGGTGGTGAAATTTATCTGGTTGAAGATGAAGAAGATGTCGCTTCATTAACAGTACATCATCCTGAAAAAATAGCATTTGTGACCCAAACAACTTTATCTATAGATGATACGGCCAAAGTAATTGATGCTTTGCGAAATAAATTCCCTCAAATTCAAGGGCCTCGTAAAGATGATATTTGTTATGCCACGCAAAACCGCCAAGATGCTGTGCGAGATTTAGCAACACAATGTGATGTGGTGTTGGTGGTTGGCTCTCCAAACTCGTCGAATTCGAATCGTTTACGTGAGTTGGCTGAACGTATGGGGAAACATGCGTATCTGATCGATAATGCAGATGAGTTAAAACAGGAATGGTTTAACCCAAATCATAAAATTGGTGTTACAGCAGGGGCATCTGCACCTGAGATTTTAATTAAACAAGTAATTCAACGGTTACAGGACTGGGGTGCAACAGCACCGCAAGAATTAAATGGACGTGAGGAAAACATCACATTTAGTTTACCAAAAGAGCTACGGATTCATGTAACGCAAGCTTAAATTTAAACTTTATTTTTTAAGCAGATAGCTGAGATTTCAGTTATCTGCTTTTTTATGCCTTTTATCCAACTTGTATTGGTTTTGTAAGTATTTAAGTTATGATTTTTAATAGGGTAAAGTTTTGTTGCAATGGGGGGTAACAATGCAAAATAATCGTGGATTCACCTTAGTTGAGTTGATGGTGACGATTGTCGTTTTGGCGGTTATAGCATCGATTGCAGCGCCTTCATTTAATAAATTGATTATCAGTCAAAAATTAAATAACAATACCCGTGGATTGATCAATGCTTTTAATCAAGCAAAATCTCAGGCCGCACTTTTAAAAAGATCTGTGGCGGTTTGTCCAAATAAAACAGTTGCGGGGGATAGCTACAGTACGTTGGATTGTGCAACAACTGCTATAACAGGGTTTGCAACAGTAACGGATGCTACAGAAAAACAAGATATCTTAGCAAATCGAGTGATTTTAGTTTCAATTGATCCAGGGGTAGAGTTGAAATCAGGTAGTGCAACAAATGTTGTATTTAATGAAGTGGGATCAAGTGGGGCATCAAAAAGTATAAGTTTATGTGCAGGCAATAATTTGCGAACGATTACGATTCTGCAGTTAGGGAATGTTACGCAAACGAAAGGAACATGTTAAATGATAATAATAACGAATCAAAAAGGTGTCAGTTTAATGGAAGCTCTAGTTGCTCTTTTGCTTTTAGCAATAGGAGTACTTGGATATTCAGCATTGCAATTAAGGGCGATAGATGCATCTTCAGAAGCATTATATCGTTCGCAAGGCATGTTAATTCTGCGTGGACTTGCAGACAATATTCGTGCAAATCCACTGGGCCAAAGCAGTTATCCTACAGCTGTACGAGGTTATACCTCAATAAAAACAGCACCTACAGCTCCAACTGTGAATTGTTACAATGCAGCAGAAGCACAAAGATGCACGCCAGCTCAGATGGCAACTTATGATGCTTATCTGGCTGAAAAAACGGCATTTGAAATAGGTATGCATATTACGATGGATGATTGCCCGGGTGTATCTGTAGCACCAGTGAAAAGACAATGTTTATTTATTGCTTGGGATGATACAACTCTAACGGCTACAGCGACTACAGCAAATATAAGTAATTGTATGTCTGATGCTGGCGTTTACGTCGCTGGTTCAAAATGCCTCATGATGGAGGCATATTAATGAAAAATATGAGTTATTTTATTATAAATAAAGGGTTTACTCTTTTGGAGTTGATTGTTTCTCTGGCCATTGGATTGATCATTGCCGCAGCTGCGATGCAACTTTTTATGGGTGGGTTTTTAACTTCAAGAATGCAAGAGGCCAATTCAGAGTTACAAAATAGTGGTGTATTTGGCTTAGATTATATGGTGCGAGATATTCGCCTAGCTAATTTTGGTAATACTCGTCCCGATTTGAATGATCAAACACCACGGGGTGGTATCGTTTTAACTGCAAGAGATGCAACAAATACAAATACAAATATTACATACCCAGCCTCAGCACCATTTATGTCTAATGGATTATTAAGTCATAGCAAAGGTAATCAAGAGGACGTCAGTGGTGTTAAAAATGAATGGCAAGGTCTATCTAATGTAAATCAGACCAGTGATCAGTTAACGATTCAATTCGTTTCACCAAATGAAATGGTGAATTGTGAAGGGGAGAATGTTCAAGAGGGGGACTACGTCATTCAACGCTATTTTTTAAGACGAGATCCAGCTGATGCTACTTCTGGAAATAATTTTGCTTTGGCTTGTGATGCAAATACCCCAACCGCATCTGGAACAACTCCTGTAGCAAATCCTACTACAATTTCAGGTTTTGGTGGTGCAGGGCAGGTGATTATGCCGCGAGTTGACCATTTCATTGTGCAATTAGGTGTAAGAGATAGTAATAATCGCCTTGCATATTATTCAATTAATCAATATAGAGCTGAAGCCAATAAGGCAAGAGCAAAAGTACCAGCCATTGAACCTCCAAGGATTATTTCGGTAAAAATGGCAGTATTGGTACGCTCACTTGATGATACTAAAAATAAAAATATTGATTTAACGAAATCTATCGCAGTTTTAAATCAAGACGTAACATTAAATGATTCGACGACTTTATATGCACGTCGCGTCTACTCAACTACTGTTGCAATCCGTAATGGTCTAGGAGTTCCTAAATGAAAAGTAGTATAAGAAAAAATGGAACGATGCATCATCAGCGAGGCGCTACATTAATTGTAGTACTTATTATGTTGTTATTAGTCACAATGCTTGGAGTTTGGGGAATTCGTACTGCAATGACATCTTTAAATATTGCAACGAATAGTCAGGTTGGGCAATTGTTGTCGCAGACAGGTGATACTCCCAGTAATTATTTTTTGAATATGTCTAATTATAATGATTTAACACGAATTACAACTGCAGTTGGTCAAGCCATTACGCTACATAAAGAAAGACCAGGTCGTGAAGTTATATTTTGTTATAAACCAACATCAAAAGAGATTATCGATACCGCTTTTGATACTACAGTTTTAGTTCCTCCTCAACAAACAGCTGATGCTAATACAAAAGCCACGATAGATTCTGTTTATACAAACCGTGGTGGATTTTGTGATCTAACCAAAGATTTTGGTAGTTCACGTGAAGCTGTAGTCACGCAAGTCGCTGTTAAAATTATTTCGCAACCAGGTGCTATTGGGGCAGATTTAGAACGTGGTACCAATCAAGCCGAGGGTGCTACAGAAACAAAAGATAAGGTAGATGCAAAGGTTCGTGTAACAACAACAGCAATCATGCCAAGTTTTGCTCGTTCAAATATTACTAATATTCAAAGTGATTGCATTGGAGGCTCAGGAGCCGTGGGTTATATCAATGATAATTTAGGTACTGAATTACAAGGTAAGAGAACAGTAGCAGACTGCTTAACAAGTTATGGGGTTCCGATCAGTACTCAGGTTCAAGAGTTCGAAATGCGGTCTCGTGATATTCAAATTGAAGCACCAATGTAAATTGGGAGAATGAAAATGAAAAAACAGAAAAATTGGCTCATTCCTAAATTGAAGTATACTCAGTTGAGTCGTGGTATCTCATTTGCTGCTGGATTTGTGGGGACAACGTTAATCGCATCTTCGGTAGTGCAAGCAAGTGATTTACAGATTTATGCCACCCCCACAGCAGGTAAGAAAACCATTGTGATGATGTTGGACACTTCTGGAAGTATGGATGGTACCGACTCAGGTCAAACAGGGAAAAGGATTACACGATTACAGAATGGTATGTATAATTTTCTTGACAGTCCTAACCCAATTTTTAAAGATGTAAGTGTTGGTTTAGGGCGCTTTTTTTATAGCTCTGGTGATGGTGGGAGGATGTTGGTAGAAGCACAGCCCTTAGGTGAAGTTGGTTCTGCTCAACGTGTAGCATTGAGAAATGCGGTAAAAAATTTATCAGCAACAGATTGGACACCATCATCGCATGCTTATGCTGAAGCAGCGGCATATTTAATGGGAACGTCAACATTAAGTAAGGTTACTTTGGATGCTGGAACTAATATAGTTCCTGTATATTTCCAAAGAAGTGGTAGTAATGGTGCTTGGTATTATTGTGATGGATTGAATAATTTAAAGAATGATTGTGCATCTTGGTCATCATTAAGTGCTGCGCCGTCATCTGCTGACAGAGGCAATAACACAATTTCTTGTAATGTTTATGTGCCAACTCTGAGAAGTGGTACATGTTATAGAAAAACAGGCAAAATTATAATAACTCAACCGAATTTGGATAGTGGATTCAGCCTTGCTGATAATAGCACTATAGATTCTTCTGATACTTCAAGATATAAATCTCCTCTACCTGAGGTGGATAAACGTGTTAGCTGTGATGGTCAAGGGATTTATTTTCTTTCAGATGGTGCAGCAAATAGAACCTCAAGTGCTCGTTCTACAGCATTAATGTCAGCAGCTTTAGAAGGTTACGGCGCTACTTTTAATTGTAGTGGTGGTTTAACTGGTGGGGGGAGCGATTCTGGTTGGGATTGCATGGGTGAGTTTGCTAAAAAACTTTATAATAAAGATACAAATCCTTCAGGAGTTTCTATTCAGACTGCATTTGTTGGTTTTGGTAATGAAATGAATAGCTTAGCTAATGTATATGTACAAAATGCCTGTAAGTTAAGTTCACGTACACAAGCGGATCGTACTGGTGATGATGCCTGCTCGCCTGGAAGTGGTTATTATTCAGTTACATCACCAGGCTACGGTAATGGAGGATTTTTTACCACTCAGTCAGCTCAAGGGGTGACGGATAGTGTTGTTGCCTTTATCAATAATCTTGGTAAAGCTCCACTTGAACCCTTAACTACAGGTGCGATATCTGTCCCTGTTGATAATTTAAATCCCTCTGGATTACAACCTTATGGCTATTTGCGAGGACTTGAGCCTAATCCTCAGGCTTCAGATTTAATTTGGGTTGGAAATTTAAAAAAATATCAAGTTATTCAGACTGGTAGTAATGCAGGTGCATTCGCCGCAGCTGGGTCAAAACTTGTTTATGATAGTCAGGGTGGCTTCAATAGTGGAACGCGTGACTTGTGGAACAATTCAACAGTATACAATGGTAAAGTCTATAATGACGGTGGTGTAATTCGACTAGGTGGTGCTTACTCAAAAGTTCCTATGCCGATACTCGGTCAAACAGAAAATCTTGCTGCTGATCCACCTCAATATGCATATGCTGCAAATCCAAATGCTTTACGTAACTTATTTACAGACGTTAAAGCGACAGGTGGAGCTAATCTTACAAATACAGGTAATAACACAAGTCTCATTAAAGTTCCTGAGGGAAATTTACCTACAAGTGGTATTTCTGCATATGTATTAGGCCAGTTTAAGAATCAAGCAACTTTAAAAGATTTTCCACTTTTAACCAAGATAAAGCTACTAAACTATCTTGGTTTTAGTGTGCCATATGATGAAACCGCTACAGCATTGCCGACCACATTGCAAACGTCAAATGCGCCATTTTTAGCAATGGGAGGAAGTATTCATTCACTTCCTGTACAATTGACATATTCAGGGACATTAGATGAAAAAGGCAATTTAACCTCTACTCGTAGTCAATCTGTTCTATATGGCACGATGGATGGTGGTTTACATATTGTAGATAGTTCGACTGGTGCAGAGCAAATGGTATTTGTTCCTGCTGAACTTTTGAGAAGTAGCCTAGGTTCAAAAGCTTTAATTAAAGGGCAGACAGATACAGATGCTCCAGTATCAGGAACAGATGGCGCTTGGATATCAGATTCAACCTATAAAACTCAACGAGGTACAGGTTCAGATTCCAGTACAGTAAAAGCATTGTCTATGAATATTTATGGCGGTATGCGCATGGGTGGGAGCAGTTACTATGCTCTAGATGTTTTAAATCCATCTTCCCCTAAGTTGAAGTTTAGACTTGGTGCAGATGTTTCAGGATTTGAGCGTATAGGTCAGTCTTGGTCTAAGCCAGTACTTGCAAATGTAAGATTTAATGGTGTGAATAAACGCGTCATGATTGTGGGAGGGGGCTATGACCAATGCTATGAAAACCCACAATTTGAATTGGGTAAAACAGTGTCTAACACAGATTTTCCTGATACAACATGCAATAACAAAGCTCAAGCTCAGGGTAATGCAGTATATATGGTTGATGCAGATAATGGCTCATTAATCTGGTCTGCAACTTATGGGGCATCTACAGCTGATGCAGATAAAAAATATTTAAAGCATAGCATTGTTAGCCGCATAAGTGCGATTGATCGTGATGGCGATGGGTTGGTAGATAATCTATATTTTGCTGATTTAGGTGGACAAGTTTTCCGTGCTGATTTAGATAATTATCAAACGAAATCGGGATCAAATTATAGTAGTTTTGGTGTGAGGGTTAGTCGTATTGCCAATCTAGCAAGCAATGATACGATTAATAGTAAATCTTGGGACTATACGGGGAGTAAAGCACCAAGATTCTATGAAGCGCCAACTTTAACAATTCATGATGAGGGCGCGAATACCTTTCTTCTTGTTGGTTTAGCATCAGGGAATCGAAGCACTCCACTTGATGTTGTTCCAACAGTTGGAAGAGAAAAATTATTACCAACGACTGCATTATCAGGTCGTCCTGTAAATAACGTATATGGCTTAATCGATAGAGATTTTATCGAACCAAATTTAATGAAATCTACATATGTCGTTAAAACTAGTAGCTTAACCCTAGATTTGTTGCAAAAAAATCCCCAGTTACTGACTGGAAAGATTGCAAACGTTTTTTTTGGAACAGGTAATCTAAAACAAGGATGGTATCGTTCGTTATCAAGTATGAGTAATGGTACAGAACGAGGTGGTACAGCTTTCCGTGTTGCTGGAGGAATGAAGGCATATGAGGAGGCATTTGCTATCACAGGTAATTTAATTATTCCTGTTTATGATCCTCAAGGTACTGGTATTTCTGGGCAAGATCCATGTAAACCTCGTGTGGTTGGTGAAACTGACCGCCAAGTGTTTTGTTTACCGTATGGTGCATGTTTAAAAACAGATGGCACAATTGATAATGGTACAGAAGCTAAAACTGGATTCCAGACAAAGACAAAAGATTGTCCTCCAGGTATAGCTGAGTGTAATGATAATGTTATAGGTACTGGTATTCGAGGTCTAGCAATGGCACCGATTACAAGTTCTACAGCAAATAGTGCTTGTCCTGATAAAACATTAGCAGGCAATGAAAAAGGGACTGGAAAATGGTCTTGTCAGCAAATTATTAACCCAACAAGATGGTATGATAAATGGCTCAAATAAAAAATTTTATCAAACCATCTGTTCTAGATAGAGCTCACAATTATGTAAGCTCTAAAAATAGAAGCCAGCATGGATTCACGTTAATTGAATTGATGGTTGTGGTGATCATAATCACTATTTTTACCATGATCGCAATTCCTTCATATCAAGAATATGCACGGCGTGCCGATGCATCTGTAGCTGAACAGGAAATTCAAAAAATAGCAGAACAAATGGAAAAACATAAGGCTAGAAACTTTACTTATAGATGTTTTGATCCTAAGTATATTTATGGGCAAGCAGTCAGTACGAATGGTAGTAACCGTTGTCGGAATGATGACTCTATGCAGAGTGTTACTTTACCTTCGGGAGCAACGGGCTCAAACATCAAATATACGATTACTATTAGAGATTTAAATGCTTCGAATTTGGATCTTATGCATGATTCTGCCTTAGGCCGTAATTATGCAATTCAAGCCGTGTCAAGCTCAGGTAAAAATTATACATATTTGTTAACAAGTACAGGTATACGGTGTAAAAACAAGACAAAAGCAAATGTCAATTATACCTCATGCGGTACTACGGCGACTGGGATGGAGAGTTGGTGATGATTCGAAAGGGATTTACGTTGATTGAACTTATGATTGTTGTCGCAATTATTGCAATCTTAGCTGCCATAGCATATCCATCTTATCAGCAGTATGTAAAAAAAACTAAGCGTACAGATATGCAGACGATGATGATTCAGATTTCTCGAAATTTAGCAAATTATAAAATGGCGAATAATAATTTTTCTGGTCTTGAATTAACAAACACTAGAATATTTGGAAATACAGTATATCCAACAAGTGGTCCTGCACTTTATGATCTAAAATTAACAGACATTGCTGGAACAAATAGTCTCTCGACTACGGGGGCGAATATAAATACTTGGCTTCTTGTCGCGACTCCAAAGTCATTAGGTCAACAATATGAAGATGGTCATATTGTGCTAAATTTCCGTGGAGAAAGATGCTGGACCAAAGGTTCAGATAAAAATAACGGCACGCCATGCACCCCCTCCGCGACCACAAACTGGGACGGCAAATAAAAATTAAATTCAAAATTGTGGATAAATAAAATTTGATCTTTCTTTCATGGCAAAGATAACGTAAAATATTGCCCTCTATGAAAGGGGTTTGAAATGTATCGATGGTCGGTACAAGGATAATCCGTAAAAACTATAAGGTTCTATCATGGTTGTAATTCGTCTAGCACGCGGTGGTGCTAAAAAACGTCCGTTCTATCAAGTAATCGTAACTGATAGCCGCAATGCGCGTGACGGTCGTTTCATCGAACGTATTGGTTTCTTTAACCCTACAGCTCAAGGTAAAGCAGAAAAACTTCGTTTAGATGCTGATCGTTTTGCTCACTGGGTTGCTCAAGGCGCTCAACCGTCTGAACGTGTTGCTTCTTTAGCTGCTCAAGCTAAGAAAGCTGCAGCTACTGCATAATTAAATCTTTAATTAGGCAGTAAGCCCATGACACCAGCACAGAATGTGCCCGAAGATCGTATTCAGATTGGACAGCTACGTTCAGCATATGGATTAAATGGGTGGCTCTGGGTCTATTCCAATACAGAACCTATGAGCAACATATTTGACTACCTCCCTTGGTACATTGAGACCAAAGCAGGTTGGCAAATTGTAGACGTAAAACGTTGGAAACCACATGGTAAAGGCTTGGTTGTTTCGTTGAAAAGTGTGAGTGATCGCACTGCAGCAGACAGCTTAGTTGGCGCGAATGTTTGGATTTCAAAATCGCAACTGCCTCAAGCAGGTGTGGACGAGTATTACTGGTCTGATTTAAAAGGTCTAATCGTATTAGGTCTGAATGAAGAAGAACAGGAAGTAAATCTTGGTCAAATCCACGAATTGTTTGAAACAGGCGCCAATGATGTCATGGTTGTTCGTGCAACAGCAGATAGCATCGATGGCGAAGAGCGAATGATTCCATGGCATAAAGATGTGGTACAACGCGTTGATCTCGAAGCTGGTCGTATCTATGTCAATTGGGGCGTAGATTTCTAATCCGATAAGGATTGGCGCAGCAGGAAAATAGAGGAGTCTGCGATGTTTTTTGCAGTCATTACGCTTTTTCCTGAAATGTTTGAAGCGATTACAGCGTGCGGAATTAGCGGGCGAGCGGCAAAGCGTGACATTGTACAAGTTCATTGTATCAATCCGCGAGAATTTGCTGAGGGTAACTACAAACGAGTGGATGAACGTCCATTTGGTGGTGGCCCGGGTATGGTGATGATGGCTGAGCCTTTGGCAAAAGCAATCGACCACGCCAAAGAGCTTGCAAAGCAAGCAGGTGCAGTTCAGGTTCCTGTGGTGTATATGTCACCACAAGGGCAGACCTTAAATGAACCAGCAGTACAACAATTTGTTGAATATGACGGATTAATTGTGCTGTGTGGACGTTATGAGGGGGTTGATGAGCGTTTGATCCAAAAATATGTTGATCAGGAATGGTCAATAGGAGATTACGTATTATCAGGTGGTGAGCTCCCTGCGATGGTTTTATTGGACAGTATTATTCGACGTTTGCCGAATACCATGTCAGATGAACAATCAGCAGTGCAAGACTCGTTTGTGGATGGTCTTTTAGATTGCCCACAATATACCAAGCCAGATCATTTTGAAGGTTTGGATGTTCCTGAAGTACTTAAGTCAGGGCACCATGCCAATATTGAAAAATGGCGGTTTTTGCAACGCTATCAACGCACTTTAGAACGCCGACCGGAGTTGGTGGAAAAAGTTGAGTTGACCAAGCAGCAAAAAAAATGGCTAAAAGATGAGCGAGGGTAGGCAAGCATTGATCATGTTTGTTTCAACGCACGTCAGAAGCTGTACTTCTTATCAGGAATACAACAAGTCATTATTGTTGTCCTGCGGAATGTGAGTTCCATAAGAAGTCGGCTTCGAGAAAATACTTATGATTAAGTACTTATATTAGGCTCTTTATTGATCTGGATAACATCAGCAATAAAGGGAAAGATAAACGGGTTGATACGCGATTTAGCCTCTATCCCCAGCGGTTGTGCAGACCTCTTCTGTCCCGCAAAACGGAGATTCCCACAATGAGTGGTAAACATCCTTTAGTTCAAGCAATTGAAAACCAACAGTTAAAAACTGACCTCCCAACTTTTGCTCCTGGTGACACAGTTATCGTTCAAGTAAAAGTAAAAGAAGGTGATCGTGAGCGTCTTCAGGCTTTTGAAGGCGTAGTTATTGCGAAGAAAAACCGTGGCTTGAACTCTGCGTTCACAGTACGTAAAATTTCTAGCGGTGTTGGTGTTGAGCGTGTATTCCAAACTCACTCTCCAATCGTTGCTAAAATCGAAGTGAAACGTCGTGGTGACGTTCGTCGTGCTAAGCTTTATTACCTACGTGAATTGTCTGGTAAAGCTGCTCGTATTCGTGAGAAATTACCAGCGCGTAAACAAGGTTAATTTTAACTTTGCTTTACAGCTAAAAAATGCGCCATTTGGCGCATTTTTTGTTTCTTGCTACAGTTAAAGGTTAAAGTCCTTGTAGTTTTAGGCGATTGGTATGTTCGCGATAGACTTGTACTGGATCTGGTGAAAAAATTGCACGCAATCCTAAAATTTGATTGACCTCATCTAAGTGATTCCAACGATAATCATCACGGATCGTTTTGCCAAATTTAGCACTACACCGTGGAACTAAACCATCATTATCACGACCAGCATTAATTAATAAACTTGTGCCAAGTAGAGCAGAATCCAAGTCTAAAAGATTTGTGACGGCTGTATTGCCCGTAAATGAATAGAATTGAATTCCTTTTTCTTGATAAGCCCCTTCACCACAAGCTGTGGTACCGACACCCATCGGGAATTTACTGTTAAATAGTGCAGAACCTTCAATGGTGAGGCTTTTCCCACCTGCTAACGCATCATGAGGAAGTTCTTTCGGGTTAAGACCTTGCGCCCAGACGATTGCTTTTGAAAATAAATTGACCACACTCACCAATGGGCCTTGAAGCGGCGTGCCTTCTATACTTAAGATAACGTTTGCAACAGGGCTGCCTTTTTGTGGTGAACCAACAGCAGTTACAGATGCAACTTGGGTAGGCATGATGCCTGCGACATAGCGGCTGGTTGGACCACCATGCGAATGTCCGATCAGATTGATTTTTTGACTACCGGTAATTGCCAGAATCTCTTCGACTTGCTGAGCCAATTGCTCACCACGGACTTCAGTAGAATTAAAGGGTGATACTCGTGTAGCCCATGTATTGGCGCCGTTGCGAGCCAAATCTGGTAAAATTTGATACCAGTAGTCTAATCCTAAAACATCGCCAGCACGAATAAACCCAGCCATACCGTGCACAAATACCACAGGATATTTGGTTTTTGCATAGTCCGAGTTCACTTTACTGACAGTCACTTTTTGCGCATTATTAGATGCATATGTGGTTGATAATGTACTCGCCAGTAGTAGACTCGCGATAATACGTCCATATTTCATGTTAAAACTCCATCTATTTTATTATTGGGCGATTTACATACCTCAATTTTAAATGTATTGAGTGTAAAGCCTCGATTCTGATCACGTTTGCAGGAACGCAAACTTTAAACTTCTTTGTTTTTTTAAATCTTATATCAAATCAGATTCTGGAATTCGAAATTCAATACGATGTTCAATATAAAATTTGAATCCAGAATCATTTACTATTCAACTATAAAATATACTGAATGAACAGTACATTTTATCGCCTCTCATCGGCAATATTTACAAGCCTTGTAATTTCAGACGATTGGCATGCTGACGATATTGAGCAAGTGGGTTTGGTGCAAAAAATATTCCACGTAGACCTAAAACATGATTGATTTCATCCATGTGCGTTTGACGATAATTATCTCGAATCACTTGTCCATAATGGGTATTGCAACGATTCATCATGCCGTCATTGTCTAGATTTTTATAAGACAAAGGCGCGAGTGTAGAAATGACCCCATCCATAACATCAAAAATGTTGGTGAATTGAGCTCTACCTGTCCAAGAATAATGATAAACACCATTGGCTGTTAGTTTTTGACCATTGCCACAGTCTTTGGGAATCGCAGCACTTGGATATTTTGCATTAAATTCAGCAGCCCCTTTTTCACTCACACTTTGTAAAGAATTATTTAGGTTGAGGGGGAGGGATGGATTACCTTCGAGAAGCGTGATCACTGGTGCTAAGATATGTTGACTAAAAATAGTCAGAAGTGTATTTGCACCTCGATTACTTAAAATATCATCCGCGATCTTAGAACCTTTAATTGCCCCTGCAACAGAAGTTAAAGAAGCAACTTTTGTGGGTGCAACGATTTCAATATAGCGAATCGTTGGGCCACCATGACTATGCCCAATCAGATTGACTTTGGGTGAGCCAGTCAGTGCGATGACTTCATCGACTTGCTGTAAGAGTTGTTCACCACGAAGCTGTGTCGACTCCAATGGGGAGACTTGTGTCGCATAAACTTTTGCACCATTACGAGCTAAATCAGGGAGGATCTGGTAGAAATAATCTATGCCAAAGGAGGAAGTCCCCAGACGTGTGAAACCGAACATCCCATGATTAAATACAATTGGATATTTGGTTTTTGCATAGTTTGAACTGACATAACGTGGATTTACAGTTTGTAAGCCAGATGCAGATGCAGCCATCGAACTTAATCCAATGATTAAACTCAGGGCGAAAATATTGATTTTAAATTTCATATTAAAATACTCTTGTTGTTTTTAAGTGAATTGTTGATTGACATGAAGTCTATGTTGCAAGCTAAAATTTACTTACAACCCTTATGATCTCAAGCGATTGGCATACCATCATTATCGTTATTGCTCTAAACCAAAGGTGCAAGTTGCATTAAAATCGTGTCAATCCCGAGCAAGTTTTTTTAGTTTGTGTTGTTCCTCCTTATAGGGTGTTGTAAATATTATTTTCCACTTTGTATCAGCAGACTTGAAGATATCCCTGAGTCATAAATGTACAGAGATCCTTGAGTCTGGCTTGCAAACTCAAGCCATAAAACGCGCTATAAATGCATAATCTAAATATTTTTTATTTTCGCTTTTTTCATCATTATAGCGATGGGCTATGTATTTAATGGCTAATTTGCAAAGGGTAATTTTCCTCCTTGATCATGCACAGTTTCAAAAGTCTGTAATCTGAGTTGCTCTTGTTGATTTGCAAATTGTTGTGATTTTAATTGTTCTACAGCACTTTGTTTGGCTGAATCACTCAGATTACTTTTGAGAATATTGTCACGCTCAGCAAGGTATTGATTAACTTTGCCTTTCCAATCATTTCTTTGTACATCAAGCGTTTCTAAGCGTTGTGTCGCTTCTGGTCCCACTAAATTGGTGCGCATTTGACGGATCTCTTGTGCAGAACCACCACGCGCCTTGATCTCTGCTGTCAGCTTTCTTAAGTCTTCAAGTTGATTAAGTTGTTGTAAATTCTCTTTCCAGTCTTCGGGGAGTTGCTCGAAAAGCTCTTTGAGTTTTTGTGCTTTTTCAGCCGCAGATAATTTTTGATTATCCATAATTTCTAAGCGGTCTACCGTATATCGGTCATAGGTATCTTGTGTGCCAAATAAGCCTTGAATTTCATAATCCGAGAAGAATTTTTTTCTTAAGTTTTGAGTATTGACTAAAATCTGCTGATAATACTTTGCGCTTTCTTTATCTGCGGTAGGTGCTTGTAAATCACCTAATTTGCTTCTGTAATCGATATAGCGTGCCCAGAGATCATTTAACTGTGATAGCACAGGCTCTTTATAGCTGATTTTGGTATAGCTGAGAAAATCTGCTTTGATTTGCTCAATGCTTTTTTCACCATATTGAGTGATGAAGTATTCAAAACAGTCTTTGGTTTGTTCATTGACAATTAAGCGATTGGAGGCATCAGCACGGATTTGGCAGTTAATTTGCGTGTCTTGTTGGCTTTTGCTGGCAAAGCCCAGTGCTTGAGATGCTGGGAGCTGAGTTGAGGCCAATTGTCCCATCTGTTGTTCGAGTGCTTTTTCAGAAGCTGGTGGTGTTTCAGTCGATTCTGTATTAGGTTTTAGCCAAAAAATCACGGCTATAAGAATGATCAAGAGACTACCAATGATGATCCCAATCATTTTTTTAGATAGATCCATCTAATATTCCTACTATTTTTAGATTTTTTATTGAAAAAATAATTTGCCACAGAATTCGAAATTTCAAACAGAAAATTTGTAAAAATAGACGAATGGTTTTTGCTAAAATAGCGCATTATTCTCCGTATCCAGACCAATATGTCTTCAAAAGCTCAGAAAATACCGCGTCGCCATATCAGTGGTGTTTTTTTATTGAATAAGCCTTTAGGCATAAGTTCAAATGCGGCGCTACAAAAAGTGCGGTGGTTGTATCGCGCTCAAAAAGCAGGGCATACAGGGGCACTTGATCCTTTGGCATCTGGACTTTTACCAATCTGTTTAGGTGAAGCGACTAAATTTTCACACTATCTGTTAGATTCGACCAAGCGTTACCAAACGACTGTTCAGCTCGGGCATAGCACGACCACAGGTGATGTTGAAGGTGAAGTTCTACTTGAAAAGGCTGTGCCTGAATTAAACCAAGACAGTATTCAACAGGTTTTAGCGCAATTTACCGGAGATATTCAACAAGTTCCGCCAATGTATTCAGCCTTAAAAAAACAAGGCCGTCCTTTATATGAGTTGGCGCGTCAAGGAATTGAGATTGAACGTGATGCACGGCCAATTCATATTTTTGCCATTGAGCTAATTGCGTTTAATCAGCACAGCCTGACCTTGGATATTACTTGTTCTAAAGGAACGTATATTCGTGTTTTGGGTGAAGACATTGCCAAAGCATTGGGAACTTACGGGCATTTAACGTATTTAAATCGAACTCAAACTGGTCATTTTGATTTGATTCCGGAATATACCATTGAGCATTTGGAAAGCTTGACTGAACAAGCGCGTGAAGCCTTGTTGCTGCCTGTCTATGCACCAATTGATCATTTTCCTAAAGTTCAGGTACCTGAAGGACGTGCGGAATATTTTAGCCGTGGTATGGAAAGTAATATTGAGCATGTTGCCGAAGCTGAAGTCTTGGTTTTTGATGGTGATAAATGTTTAGGCTTGGCTGAAATTACCGATAAAAAGCGTTTAGTGCCTAAACGCGTGCTAAACCTTTAATTTCGTTTCATTGTTAGAAAATAACTCAGTTTAAATCTAAGCCTGATTAAGCCAAAGCAAGGTTAAGTCTCTCAGCGCCTTTTTAATAGACGCATTTAAAAGATAAGTGAATGTTATGGAATTTGATATCATCCTCAGTTTAGTGTTCTTTGCCTTTTGTGCAGGGGCAATTGATGCCGCTGTTGGAGGTGGTGGGTTGATTCAAATTCCTGCATTGATGGGTGCTTTACCGCATTATCCTACCGCCACAGTTTTTGGAACCAATAAACTGGCTTCGATTTGTGGAACAGCTTCGGCTGCTTTTTCATATTTAAAACAAGTCAAAATTCAGTGGAAGCTGTTGGCAGTGATTGGAATCACTGCATTTATTAGCTCATTTGGTGGTGCTGCTTGTGTCTCACTGATCCCCCAAGAAATTTTGCGGCCATTTGTATTATTTATGCTGATTGTGATCGCAATCTATACATTTTTTAAGAAGCAATTTGGACAAGTCCATTTTCAACAAGAAATCACGCGTAAAATGTTATTGATCGCGGGTGTGGGTGGTTTATTGATCGGCTTTTATGATGGGATATTTGGCCCAGGTACAGGTAGTTTTTTCATCTTCTATTTTATTCGTTATCTGAAAGTTGACTTTTTGCACGCATCGGCGCTTTCCAAAATTGGCAATTTCATGACCAACTTTGCCGCACTGAGTTTCTTTATTCCCACTGGACATGTGTTATTTCAATTGGGCCTGCTGATGGCTGTTGCCAATGTGTGTGGTTCATTGGTTGGTGTGAAAATGGCACTGAAATATGGCAGTGGTTTTATTCGTATTCTATTTTTGATTTTGGTCAGCATTTTGATTTGTCGCTTGGCCTATCAAATGTTTGTCGCGTAATTTGCTAGATTCTCTGGTTAATTTTTTTGATACAAAAAAGCTTAAATTTTGTAAGGCTTTTTTTTGATTTGTCTTCTAAGATTGTTGGTTTCTTGATCGAAAAATCACAAACCGAAGCAATGGAAGGTAAATATCAAATAGGATTATAAAAAGAGGGATTTAGATGAATATATTTGAGGCTTTGAGAGAAAGTCATATCATTCAGAAGGATTTGTCAGAACAATTAACACATACCTCAGGCGATAGTCCTGAACGAAGGAAAATTTTTAATTTATTGAAAAATGAATTATTTGCCCATGCTGTTGCAGAAGATCGCTATTTTTATATTCCGTTAATGATGACGGATTCAGGTTTAAATATTACCCGTTTGGCACTGGCTGAACATCATGAGATGGATGAAATATTACAATCGCTAGAACAAACAGATTTTAGCCACTCTCGCTGGCTGGTTTTAGCGAAACGATTATCTGAAATCATCGCGCATCATATTCATCAAGAAGAGCATTCTTTTTTTCAAAAAGCGCTAAAGATTTTAGATGAAAATCAAAAATTAATCTTAGCAAAGAAATATTTATCGGAATATAAAAAGTATAAAGCAAAAGACCTTATCCGCTTGGTTGGCTAAGTCTGTTGGCTTGTATTTCGTTGACTTGTCTACAAAGGCAACTAAATAAAATTGAAGCTATAAAGTACCCAGAGAATGATGAGCAGCTCGCTGAACGATATTTACAATTTTTTTTAAATTAATGAGATGCTTCTCATCCATCATATATTTACACTGATCTTCTCTTCCTTAAGATCGCGTAAATATGGTCGGGATTCTATATGACTGGCAGTGGGTCAGTATTGAGAATGTTTTAGTGAGCATTTGAGCTTTTCGCCGCTCTAAATGTTACCCCTACCGATGCAATCATAATGCAGATTAAAGCAACGGTTTGCCAAGCAGTAATATGTTCATTCAGTAAAACCATACCTGAAATTGCGGCAAGTGCAGGGGATAGACTCGATAAAGTACCATAGCTCATTTTGCTTAATTGTTTTAAAGCAAGCAGATCTAAGGCATACGGAATCGCTGTTGCTAAAAGTGCAATCAGCAAAGCTTTGCCCCAGTACTGTGTTTGTAGCAAGGCATCTGGGTTATGTACAGCACTGATTGGCAGCATAACCAAGGCAGACAAGACGATTGCAATACTTAGTGCATGCATACCAATATTTTGTCGTACAACTTTTTGCCCAAAATAAATATAACTTGCCCAACAGACACCCGCACCTAAAGCAAAGGCAGCACCAAGATAGGAAAAGTTATGTGCGGTCGCATCTTGCCAAGGCACCATCAAAGCAATGCCAATGATGGCAAGAAATACCCAAATATAGTCAGTTTTTTGTTTAATCGAGAGCAGTGCCAAAGTCAGAGGCCCTAAAAATTCTAATCCAACAGCAATACCTTGAGGCAATTTGCCTAAAGAGGCATAGAACAGCACATTCATCAAACAGACTGAACCACTATAATAAAGTAGCTCATTCCATCTTAGGTAAGGTAAACGCTTGATAATTTTCCATGAACGGAACATTAAAATAATTAAAATAGACGCAAAACATAATCTTAAGGTCACGACGGTAATCGGATCTAAAACCTCAAATAACTGTTTAGCAAATGAGGCACTGATCTGATAAGCCACCATAGATAAAACCATGAAGAGCACAGCAGTGAGTTGAGAATTTGGCATATCTAAGGTGAGGAAAAATATTGCACAGATTTTAACACTTTCTCGGATTTATTTGAGTATTTCGCGAATAGATGAATATTGATTCAACATTTCCCTTTGAGATTCAGCCGAGTCCTCTGTAAGATGGGAATGATTATACTTGCAATGGCACATGTGTTAGGAATAAAAGATGTCAGGAAATACCAATAAAACTGAAAATTTAGGCTTAAATGCAACAGAGCAAGCAGAAGCTTGGTATATCGATGTACTTGAATTAGAACAACAAGGTCTTGCTCAAAATGAGCAAGACGCTCAAGCGCGTGTTGATTTGTTGGTTAATGCCTCTAATCAGAATTTTGCACCTGCAAGTACTCTGTTAGGGCAGTGGCATGTTTTAGGCCGTTATGTAAATCAAAGTGTGCAGTCAGCTATTCTTTTTTTTCAACATGCAGCAAAGCTTAATCATGCACTGGCTCATTTAGAACTTGCTTATCTTGGCTTGAACAATGCAACCGATCAATTGACAAAAGCACAAGCCTTAATGCATTTGCAACAAGCAGTTCAATTGAATCATCCAGAAGCAATTTTTGTTTATGCACAACAACAATTATCACAGGATCCACAGTCAGCGTACTTATTATTTTTAAATAATTATTTAAAAAATCAGCATCAAAACAGCCTGAAGTTTTTTGTAGAGTTTTCAGGGTTTGATTCGATCAAAGTACAAAATGAATTGTTAAAAATCGCTGAAAAAGACCATTTTTCCTGTGCTTTATTGGCGTTTAGTTATTTAAAACAGAACAATCTTGATGCTGCTTTAAAATATGCCGATATCGCGCAAGAACATAATGATCCATTTGGCTGCTACGTTCGCGCACTTATTGAGCAACAAAGTGCTAAAGCGGATGTGACAGTTGTACAAGAGTTTTTACTTAAAGCTGCAAAAAATGGACATATCGAATCTGCTTATTTAGCTGCAGTGACACTGTTAAAAAATTCGGAAAATGCCAAAACTGAGCAAAAGCAAAAAGAATATGCAGCACTCGCTTTTGATTTATTATCGCATGCTGCTGTTTCAGGTAATGTTCCAGCTCAATACTCTTTAGCACAGTGTTTACGCTATGGTATGGGAACTGAGAAAAATCTTGATCAGGGTATTTCTTGGTTAGAACGTGCTGCAATGCAAAACCATCCAGATGCCCAGTTTGAATTGTCGATGTTATTGCCTTTAGAACATGAACATCACCTTCCATTACTAAATTCAGCCGCAGAGAAAGGCCATGTTCAGGCCATGCTGTGTATGTCAATTTTTGAGCAACGTCAAAACAATGCAGATGGGGCATTATTTTGGCTAAACAAAGCCAAAGAGTTGAAAGTTCCACGTGCCTTCTTCTTATTGGCACAAATGTATCAGGAAGGTAAGTGTGTAGAGGCTGATTTAACCCAAAGTGCAGATTTGTTTAAACAAGCTGCCGATCATGGTGATATCGACTCTTATTTTGAATTATTTAAAATTTATAAAGATGGGATCGGGGTACGTAAAAATAAAAAAACTGCCAGCAAATATTTAGATTTAGCCAAAGAAAACCAGCATATTGAAGCAGCTTCAATTGAGTTTTAATCAAAGATCAGTCTATGTCTGAATTATCGCAACACAAGCTCGCGCATGTAGTGACCTATACCCATGAGACAGGTCGCTTGTTTGTGGTAGGCGATATACATGGTTGTTATGATCTGTTGATGCAACAGCTTGAACGTGTTCAATTTAACTTTGAAAAGGATCTATTGATTGCTGTAGGGGATCTTGTTGATCGTGGCCCTGACAGTTTGAAATGTTTGCATCTGCTTGCAGAGCCTTGGTTTAAAGCTGTTTTAGGCAATCATGAAGAAATGTGTTTATTGTCGCAGATCGATCCGATGATGAAAGATATGCATGCGCATCATGGTGGAAAATGGTTTTATGCATTAAGTCCAGATCAGCAGCAACAAGTCATCGATCAATTAAACACTTTACCGATATTGTTAGAAGTCATTTATCAAAATAAGAAGTATGGCTTTGTTCATGCCGATATAGATCTAAATGATTGGGATGCGTTTAAAGTTGCGACACGATCTAAAAGTCGCGAATTGGCGTTATGGGGCAGAGGACGAATTAAAAATAAACGCTTTATGCGTTATTCAACAGTTGTCGGTGTGGAGCAGGTTTTTCTAGGTCATACCGTGGTTGATTTTGTCACCAAGAAGCATAATTGCTATTTTCTAGATACGGGCGCTTGTTTTGGAAGTGAGTTAAGCCTTGTTGAAATAGATCATCACCGCCCGATAGAAAAACAAGTGTTTGTCCTGAAGTCATAATTTCGCTTATTATTGTTTAAATATTTTTAAGAGTTCAGGCTATTCATTGCAGTGAATTTTATATGGCTATTACTTAAATTTTATCTGTGTAGTGGAAAAAATAAGTCTTTAATTAAAAAATACATACATATAAAAGCATCAATTATTAAATACATAAATATAATATTATGAATTATAAAGAAAAATATTTATTTCTAATTAAAATCATTCCTTCATTTATCGAGATTAAATCAATTTTTTTGTCATCACTTGCTTTGATACAGCAAGTATCAACGATGTTTGATTGAGAAAGATATTGAAATATTTTTAAGATTAAATAGCTATTATTAATAATTAATAAACAGTAAAATAAAATATCGTGATGGATATCACGAATTAAATAACAATAAGGTGATCAGAATGATGAGATCGAAAAATTATATAAAATGGTTTCTTTTTACATGGGTAAGCTTACTTTTGTTGGCTTGTAACTCTTCAACAAAATTTGAACAGGGTCTTACAGCCAAATTTGAATATAGTCCAACAGCGCCAAGTATCGGTGAAGTTGTAAAATTTGATGCAACCAAGAGTACGGTTGATCAAGCAAAAGAAGCCAGTGCAATTGGTAGCTATGCTTGGAACTTTGGAGATGGTTCAAGCGGAACAGGTGCTACAGTTGAACATACTTATACGAAAGTTGGTCAATATACCGTGAGCCTGACGATAACAGACCTAGCAGGTCGGACTGACTCAACTACACAGAAAATAGAAGTAAAGCAGGGAGCAACAACGATAAACCGAGAGGTTTTAGTTTCAGCTCAAACGGTTGATGGCGCTTCGATTCCAAATACAAATATTACAATACAAGGGCAAAGTGTTAAAACAGATCAAAATGGTCATGCGACGTTGAAGCTGATGCTTCCTCAAAACACACAAAAAGTGGTGGCTAAATTTGAAAAAGAAGGCTTTATCACGCAGTCAATTGTTTATGATGTTGCCAATTTAAAAGCAATCTCAGCAAATTTATTGGCCATTAAACAAATTGTTCCTGTGTCAGAGATCTCTGACGCTCAAGTGATTCAATCCTTAAATTTGGGTGCACGCATTAGCATCCCAGCCAATGCTTTTGTAAAAGCAGATGGCAGCCTAGCCACAGGCGCAGTGACTGTTGAATTTACTCCATGGGATATTACCAATCGTGATTTAAATGCAATGCCTGCCAATGGTGTAGCACGCGATGCGCAAGGCAATATCGTGGATCTGATCAGTGCAGGAATGATTACAGCCACATTTAAAGATGCAGGTGGTCAGGAATTACAACTTGCAGCTGGTAAGACAGCAGACCTTCAAATGAACCTGCCTATAAAGAGTATCAATAATCAACAGATGAAAATAGGTACACAAATTCCAATGTGGTATTTTGATGAAGTGAGTGGCTTATGGATTGAAGAGGGTATTGGGCAGGTGACGATGTCAAACCAATCATCTACAGGCCTTGCTGTACATGCAACAGTGAAGCATTTTTCAACATGGAACTGGGATTTGAAATTTGTAAATGCAGGTTCAGTCTTTGTGCAGTGTCAATCCAATGGTGAGGGGATTCCATGCAATGTGACTGCAAGAATCAGCTTAAATGACGGTTCATCTTTAACCAAATCCAACAGTATTCCTAAAGAAGGATTGACGGTGGTGAATATGCCTTCGAGTGGTTCAATTTATTGGACTGCAAAAGATCTAACAGGCACAATGCTGGGTGAAAAAACATCGACAACATCAGGTAATGTGATTATTGATCTTGGAAAATCAACCACAGATCATTTTGTAAAATGTGCACTACCTAATGGGATATCCGTGGCATGTTTTGGAAAAATAAATGGCCAGTTTGATTTTTCAATATCACAAGATGGAGGTCGTTTACTCACAGGTATTAAAGATCCAGACGGGCAGTTGGGTTGGTCTGCGCAAACCAATGTCATTTTTGAAAATAATCAATGGGTACGTTTTAAAGGCCAGAAAACCTCAGGTTTAACAGGTAATGTTGATATTATCTTGACGGATCGTGAAGTTGTTTATGCGAGTAATCAAGGTTTGAGTTTCCCTATTGTCTGTACCAGTATGATTGAGGATCCTTCAAATGGAACCACTGTAGAACCTAATGGCAATTGGGAAGTTGTTCCTGAATTAATTGGAAAGTCGTGCAATATAGAAATCATGGTATATAGCATAGATGGTACAGAGGAGACCTTAACTTATAATGCAATCTATGGAAAACCGACGCAGATTCAATTACCAAGTAAATATTCAGGTTTTGATTCAGCTGGAAAAGGCCCTATTACTTATTTAAGCATTTATGCACTGATCAAAGACAATGACAAAGATTTGATTGCACAAATTGCATATGAGTCAGAGTTAGATCCGAATGTCTTTATAAAATTATTTATGGGGATGCCTTTTCGGTAAGTCATACAATTAACTGTTTAAAAACCATCTTTCGAGATGTTTTTTTATTCTTTAAGCCGTGCTTTTTGTGTGGTTACAGTGCAACCAATCGATGCACTAATGATGGTGGCTAAGGCCAACCATTGTGTCCATAATAATTGTTCATTTAAGAAAATAAACCCTGAGAATGCGGCAATTGCAGGCTCAAGACTCATTAACGTGCCAAAACTTAAAGCAGATAAATTTCTTAATGCAATCATTTCCAATGAAAACGGCAAAGCACTTGCCAAGATCGCCAACGCAATAAAATAAATTAAACTTGAAGGTTCAAAAACTTGTAAAGGCATCCCAGAAAATAAGGCGATTGGCATTAAACACAACATGCCTACAAACATTCCCAAGCATACAGTATGGTTTCCAGAAACCCCTGAAGGTCGTTGACCTGCAATAATATACAGCGCCCAGCAAGCGCCAGCAGCTAAGGCAAAGGCAATGCCAATAGGATCGAGGCTTTGCTTTGCCTGATCAAATGGAAACAGTAAAACTAGTCCAAGTATCGCAAGTCCGACCCAAATAAAATCGAATTTTTGCCGTGCATGAAACAGGGCCACACTGAGCGGTCCAATAAATTCAAACGCTACGGCAATGCCGAGCGGAATACGATGAATCGATAAGTAAAATAAAGCATTCATTCCTGCCAAGGCAATACCATAACTGATGATGGAAGACCATTTCACCTGTTTAAAATTGACCTGCCAAATTTTAAAAATCACGGCCAAAATCAATGAGCCGAGCAATAACCGCATAGCGGAAATGGTAAGGACTGGAAATTGATCAAATAATGTTTTTGCTAATGCGCCACTACTTTGCATACTGATCATGGCAATGAACAATAGAACTAAAGCTTGCAGGTGTGGTGCATTTTTTAAATTTGGCATTGTTTCTGAAATTTAGAATAAGGGCTTGGAGGAAAATATCCGCAATAAGCTTCTTATATAAAACAATTTAGATGAAATGCTCATGTAATTTGCAAAGCTTATTGTGCTTTAGATAGTACACTGTCTTTGTAGTGTAGGGCGAGAGAAGATGCTAAATAGTTTATTAATCAAATAATTTAACTCAAAAATATGCTATCTGAAAGAAGTGACAGATTTATAAACCCCATAAAAAAACCACAGGCAAATACCTGTGGTTTTTTAGCTTAAGTCGTCTTAGAACAATACGCGAACGCGGATTGTACCTTCAACTTCATGAAGTGTATCAAGCGCTTCTTGAGATGCAGTTGCGTCTACATCCATTACCAAGTAACCGACATCACCTTTAGTCATTAATGACTGACCAGAAATGTTGATACCATGTTCAGCGAACAGGTTGTTAATTTTAGATAACACGCCTGGCACGTTTTTATGGATGTGTAGTAAACGGTGTTTACCTTCAGTCAATGGAAGTGCGATTTCAGGGAAGTTTACTGCAGATAAAGTCATACCTTTATCCGAATAAGCAACAAATTTTTCAGCAACTTCTAGACCAATGTTAGCTTGCGCTTCCATGGTTGAACCACCAACGTGAGGTGTTAAAATCACATTGTCTAGACCACGAAGTGGAGAAACAAATTCTTCACCATTGGCTTTAGGTTCTTTCGGGAATACGTCAACAGCTGCACCAGCAATATGACCAGATTTAATTGCATCTGCCAAATCTTCAATAACAACACATGTACCACGTGCAGCATTGATGAAGATTGAACCTTCTTTCATTTTCGCAAATTGAGCTTTTGCAAAGAAGTTACGAGTTGAAGGAACATCGGGTACATGCAGTGTAACAACATCTGCATTTGCAAGTAGTTCATCTAAAGAACCTACTTGACGTGCATTACCCATAGGAAGCTTAGTCACAGCATCATAATAAATGACATGCATACCCATGCTTTCAGCTAAAACTGAAAGTTGAGAACCAATAGAGCCATAACCCACGATACCTAAAGTTTTACCACGCGTTTCAAATGAACCTACCGCAGACTTGTTCCAACCACCGCGGTGAGTTGAAGCAGATTTAGCAGGCACACCACGAAGTAAAAGAATTGATTCTGCAAGAACCAATTCAGCAACTGAACGAGTATTTGAGTATGGTGCGTTAAATACAGGAATACCACGAATCATGGCTGCATTTAAATTCACTTGGTTTGTTCCGATACAGAAACAACCCACTGCGATTAATTTATTCGCAGCTGCAAAGACTTCTTCAGTTAATTGTGTACGGGAACGAATACCAATGAAGTGTGCATCTTTAACCGCTTCTTTCAACGCTTCACCCTCAAGCGCAGTTTTACGGTAATCGATATTGGTATATCCGGCAGCATTTAACGTGTCGATTGCGTTTTGATGAACGCCCTCTAACAACAAGAAACGAATTTTATCTTTAGGTAGTGAAAGATGTTGGCTCATTACGGCTCCGCTACAAAGGCCAAATTTAGTCGCAATATGATACCATAGACCTTGTTCTATAGATATTTCGATTGTGACAGTACAGTGGATATTTTATCTACGATTTCTGATAAGCATTATTCAAAAATTAAATGAAATGCTAATGCATTGATTTTTATAATGCTTGAAGCATACTTTATACACAAAGTGTGGATAATGTGAATCAAATCTGTGCTTTATCCTCAGCAGTCATCTAGGTAAAATACTGCTAAAATCAGTAAAGCTGCCGATTTCAGCTATAAAAAATGCTGAAAAATTTTCACAGACTGATTTAAAATCTCGAATGTTGTATAGCACAACCTCTTATTTACTTCTTGCTAGGTCCGCAAAACGATGAATGCTCCAGTAACGATAGCACCTGAATTATTGACCCAATTGACGCAAATCGTCGGTGAAAACCGAATTAAAACCGATGCTGACAGCTTAGAAAATTGGGGCAAAGACCATACTAAGCATTTTGATCCGCAGCCATCGGTCATCGTTTTCCCATCGAGCACAGAACAAGTGCAAGCAATTGTTCAATTGGCCAATCAGTTTAATGTTGCGATTACCCCATCGGGTGGCCGTACAGGTTTATCAGCAGGTGCTGTTGCTGCCAATGGTGAAATTGTCGTGAGCTTCGACAAAATGAACCAAATTTTAGAATTTTATCCAGCTGACCGTATGGTGCGTATTCAGGCGGGTGTGGTGACTGAACAGTTGCAGAACTATGCAGAAGAACAAGGGATGTATTATCCGGTTGATTTTGCTTCTGCGGGTTCATCACAATTGGGGGGCAACATTGGAACCAATGCAGGCGGAATTAAAGTGATCAAATACGGGATGACTCGTAATTGGGTACTTGGTCTGACAGTGGTGACGGGTAAAGGTGATGTATTGCGTTTAAACAAAGGCATGATTAAAAATGCTACAGGTTATGCAATGCAACATTTATTCATCGGTGGTGAAGGGACTTTAGGCTTAGTGACTGAAGCTGAAATTAAACTTGAACGCCAACCGCATGATCTACAAGTGATGGTATTGGGTGTTCCTGATTTTGATGCAATCATGCCTGTATTACATGCATTCCAAAGCAAAATTGATTTAACTGCCTTTGAGTTCTTTGGTGAACTGGCGATGCAAAAAGTTTTGGATCGTGGTCATGTACAACGTCCATTTGAAACAGAATGCCCATTCTACGTTTTACTTGAATTTGAAGCGCCGTATGAACCGATTATGGATGCTGCGATGGAAATTTTCGAGCATTGCATGGAACAAGGCTGGGTGCTTGATGGAGTGATGAGCCAAAATCTTGAACAAGTTCAAAGCTTATGGCGTTTACGTGAAGACATTTCTGAAACGATTGCCCCATTTACTCCGTATAAAAATGATATTTCAGTATTGATTACACATGTTCCTGCTTTTATTAAGGAAATTGATACAATTGTTGCTGAAAATTATCCTGATTTCGAAATCTGCTGGTTCGGCCATATTGGTGATGGAAACTTACACTTAAATATTTTAAAACCTGTGAATTTATCTAAAGATGAATTCTTTGCTAAATGTCAGGTGGTAAATAAGTATGTGTTTGAAACTGTGAAGAAATATGACGGTTCAATTTCTGCAGAGCATGGCGTAGGCATGACCAAAAAGCCTTATCTGGATTACACACGGACTGCTGAAGAAATTGAATATATGAAAGCCTTGAAGAAAGTGTTCGATCCAAATGGCATCATGAACCCAGGTAAGTTATTTGATCTGTAATGATTTAAATAGCTCATTTGTACAAGCGCTTCGAGAGAAGCGCTTTTTTATTGCCGAACAAAAGATAAAATAAAGTTACATGCTGGTCGCCATTTATTGCTGAAAATTTGTTATGTTGGTTGCGCTTAAATATTGATAAGAAACTGAAAACTATGCTCATTGATAACATTTTAATTTCTAAACAAAGTTTAGACAGTGATGATCACTATGATGTGATTATGTCCAATATTGATACCTTAAATGGCTTATTTGAACATTATGTCGAATATGATGAAGTATCCGCAGAGGCTTTATACAGTTATTTTGTCGATTACTATCTTGCTCAAGTCAATAATGGTGGTTTTTCACAATTCGTTTATAACACGGGTTGGGATGCGTTCATGGTGAAACATGTTCGTGAAGGATTAAAAGCCATGAATGCAACTGAGCATTCTGCTCTCTTTGAGCAAAGTGCGGATTTAATTGATCAGTTTTCGGATGAGCAATTAGAACAGTTCTTAGAGGGTGAATACTTTGGTGAAAATGAGCAACGAGATATTCTCAATGCTTTTGATGACCAGTTTTATGCATTGAATGATAGTGAAGATTTGATTGAAATAAATAGTCGATGGTTAAAGCAACATCCAAAGCTACAGGTTGTTGATGAAGATCAGATCTTAGCGATTGTAGAGCAAGTTGCAGCCAAAATTCCAAATTTAGAACAACGTAAACAGCAAGCAGCTGAAAACAGCCCACGTTATTTTAAAATTATTCAAGCTTTATGCCTGCAAGCAGGTCAGGAACTAGATCGTATTACCATTGGTGATCCATCACATGAGTATAATGGGCAAGAGATCGTTGCTTGGCATTTTCTAACTGATGCAGGGCATTTTTATATGCTGGATCTAGGTGATCAAGCCTTGATGTTTAATGAAAATGATCAACAAATCATAGCGCTCGATGTTAGCCATATTGCAGATGAGTCATAAAGACACAGTTTTTAAATAGTGTACGTTTAAAAAGCATAGCATTATTAGGCTATGCTTTTAGTTTTAGGGTGATCAGAATGAATCGTTTGAGTTTAATTTCAGTATTTTGTTTAGTGGCTTTGTCTGGCTGTGCAACAACACAAAATTTAATGAATAAAGTAGGTGGTTCAGAGACACCATTAAGTCAGGTTTTAAATGAACGTCCTGATTTACGTAAGGATCTCGCGACCGTCGAGTTGCGTCAGTATTTTAATAGTGTGGAATCACCCACCGTTGCCGAGGTGAAGTTGACTGAAACAGGTTTGATGGATGATTCTGTGCGCTCAATTCGTAGTGTGTATAGCTTTAAAAATATTGATGGTCAGTGGAAACGTATAGATATGCAGAAGGAATATCAGTGTTACCGTGGTAAAAATACCAAGACATTCCAAAAGGCAAAATGTCCTTGATGATTTTTTGATTTATGCTTGAAAAATAGATAGAAATACTTCATAAAAACGTATCAGACTTGGTACGTTTTTTATTTGGGAAATAACAATAAATGAATATTTTAATTGTGGGTAATGGTTTTGATCTTTCGCATTACTTGCCAACAAAGTATGACCATTTTATGGTTGCGATGGGTGCAATAGAAAGTTGGAATGAGCTAAAAGGTGATATGGGATTTGATGATCTTTTTAGAGCGGATTATTGGTATAAAAATGATGGAACTGGAGAAGAATGGCAAAACAGTTTTTTTCAACATACTAAAGCAATGTATTTAACAGATGAGATTAAGGTTTCAAAAGAACAAGTCAAAGAGTTGCAAAACTTACTTAAAGAAAATGTTTGGTATCAGTATTTTTCTGATCATGTTAGAGAAGTTAAAACATGGATTGATTTTGAAACTAAAATTGAAGATGCATTAAAACTTGTATGTATCGGAGTATATAAAATTGAAGAAGAGTATTCAAAGAGTGGTCAATTTGATTTAAACATTTATACCACAGCGTACAAAAACTCTCGAGGTTATCAATTTTCTGAATTGCAGATTGATTTATTAGCACTTCTTAAACTTTTTGTGAAAAATCAAAAATTTAATGTGCATGTAAATAATTCTTATGGTAGAGATATTCGAGCAGGAAGCGTATCTGTAGATTTTTTTAAGGTAAAAGAACACCCAAAATATGGTTTTGATAGCTATAAATATTTGATGTTTTTACAAATGCAATTGGAGAATTTTATAAAAATATTTAACATATATTTAGAGGTGATCGTATCCCAACTAACTCGTTCTCATTTATTGTTTATTAATGGGGAAAATTGGGTTGCCCCTGATATGATTTATTCTTTCAATTATACGAATACATATCAAAGAATTTATAATGCGGTTGAGGTAGAATATTTACATGGCAGTCATGGTGAACAACAAAATATAGTTTTAGGAATTTCCGATTTGAAAGATGATTTCTTGAAGCAGATTAAAGCGTATGGGTTTACCAAATATCATCAAAAGCTATTAAAAAATACAGATTATATGTTTTTGAAATATAATGAAAAAATAACTAAAAACTGCTTGCAATGGAATAAATGGGATATTAATAAATTTGATGCAGAAAAGCTAAAGTTTAATCAATTTAGAACTAACATATATATTTGGGGGCATTCATTAGACGTTTCAGATGAAGTGTATATAAACGAAATTTTTACATTAAATACTAATAATGAAGATAAAAATGTTAGGGTCACTGTGTACTATTTTAATCAACAAGCAAACTTTGATCTTTTAGCTAATTTAATTCATATACTTGGAAAAGAAAAGGTAGAAATTTGGATGAAAAATAAATGGCTTCAATTTAAAGAAAATCCAAAAATTTTGACAGAAGATGTTATAACTTTAAAAGATTTACCCAAAATGTGAACACAATGAACATCCAACAAGAAATTCAAAACTTATTCCAAAACCGAGATGAACATCCACTGTTTTATATCGAAAGCGGTAGTCGTTTATGGGGTATGGCAAGTCCAGACAGCGATTACGATGTACGTGGTTTCCATCTACCCTCCAAAGCACAATATTACGATTATCGCCAACACCGTGATTTAATCGAGATCATGGATGGTGACTTTGACTTTGTTTCATTCGACTTAAATAAAATGTTTGGGCTTTTGGCAAAAAGTAATCCGACTGTTTTAGAGTGGGTACGTGCACATATTGTCTATTTTAATCAATTTCCTGAATGGGAGAAATTTAGAGATGGCTTACTTGAACGAATAGACTATAAAGCGCTGTATTATCATTACTTGTCGTTGGCTAAAGGCGGTATGCATGTCATGCAAACCGCAGATAACTTTACCTATAAAAAAGTGTTTTATTCTATTCGTGGTCTGATGTCAGCAGAGTTGGCAACACAGCAAATTATGCCTGAACTCCTGATTACTCAATTGTTTGATCAAATTGACGCTCATGATCCCTTACGGCATTGGGCAGAAGATTATTTAGAAATCAAAAAACAGCAAAAAGAAAAAGCGCAATTACCTGTTGCGGAACAAGCGCAAATCTTACAACTGCTAGAAAATAAAATTAAGGCCTTAAATCTAAGAGCGATAGAACCGACCAATGATATTGAAAAATTAAAGCAATATCTCACCGAATATAGCTTTAATTTAAAACAACATTTTTATGGCTAATGCTTTTACTCAATCAGAGAATAGTGACACTATGAAAACCCTTGCCTTTATTCATCGTAATGATACCCGCTTTGCGATAGGGGATTTTTATCCTGTACTTTCTGTCTTTTCACACTATGAATTAGGCAATACCGTCTCTCCCTTTCTGTTATTGGATCATTTAGGACCTGGTGTTTTAAAACCGACCAATTTACGCAAAGGGGTGAGTGAGCATCCTCATCGTGGTTTTGAAACGGTTACCCTGATTTTTGCTGGTGAATTAGAACACCGTGATTCATCGGGTGGTGGTGGTATTGTTTCAGCGGGTGATGTGCAATGGATGACCGCAGCTTCAGGTGTGGAACACAAAGAGGTCTTTAGTGAGGCATTTTCAAAAACGGGTGGTTATTTTGAAATGGTGCAACTGTGGGTAAATTTACCTGCCAAAGATAAAATGAATCCACCACGTTACCAAAGCTTGCGAAAAGCCAATATTCCAGTGATTGAACTTCCGAATAGTGCTGGAACGGTACGAGTGATTGCTGGAGACTACCAAGGGCAACACGGGCCAGCAAAAACGCATTCACCACTTCAAGTTTTGGATATTGAAATCCAAGCAGGGCATAAGGTCAGATTGCCCGCAGGCGCAGGAGAAACCACACTGGTCTATTTACGAACGGGTAAGGCACAGTTTCAAGCTGAAGATGAGATATTTGAAGAGCAAGGGCTTGCTGTGATGTCGAGCTTGGAACAAGACTTTGAAATAACGGCATTACAACAGTGTAAATTGTTGCTGCTTACAGGCAAACCGCTTCAAGAACCGATCAATGGGCATGGGCCATTCGTCATGAACAACTACGCAGAAATTCTTGAAGCATATGACGATATTAAACGTGGCACATTTATCAAATCAACAGTGCGCGATGATGAATAAAGCAAACTGTGAGAATTACAATTTGCTTTGATAATTAATTTATCAATTGTGGTTTGTTCTTGAGTGCAATCAAGCCTTTGATCAGCAATGCAATCCCGATACCAACACATAATCCCATTAAGAACTTGCCAAATATACCCAAGCCCAATTCTTTATGGTTGGCTGAGCTAATCGCTTTCGCCGTATCTTCAGCCGAGGCGGTCGCATTGGCTTGACTATCCATCAATGCCACAAAGCCTGTATCTGTTTTACAGCTTCCTATGATGGTGCTTGAGTTTTCAGCATATTTATTTTGAACCAATTGTTCACATCGCGCCTGATCTTCAGCACTAATTTTAGGTGCAGAACTAATAAAATAAAGTCCTCCACCCACCAACAATAAAATCACGCCAATAATGATCAGCGATATTGGGTTTTTATTTTTCATTTAAATTATTTATATCCGCTTATACAGCATTTAGAGTAGCTTAAGAATAATAAATGTTCAACTTTCACTGAAAATTTGTCTGTGTTAGACTAGTAAAACTTAACCCTGTGTGTACCTCTGTGAGCTTTCTCATAGATCGGCTTAAGTTATAAATCTCACAAATATAGTTTCAGCAATTACTTTACCTATTGAATTAGACACCTTGTGAATACGGTGTTGAACTGCCTTTATTCAACGTAAATTCCACAATTTAATATTTATATTTCAGTGCTTGTCATTGGGCGAACGCTTATCTTTAAAAAGTAGTGTGAGCGATGCAAGCCGATAAAGATATGTAGAAAATAATGCAAAATTTAGTGCAAAAAGAACAAACTGCAAGTTTGAGTCGCGCTACGCTTATGTTTCCATTGGCGTTGGTGTTATTTGAATTTTCAGTTTATATCGGTAATGATTTGGTTCAGCCCGCGATGCTCGCAATCACCAAAGAATTTGGTGTGAGTAGTGCATGGGCACCATCATCTATGTCATTTTATCTCCTCGGCGGGGCATGCGTTGCAGGGATACTCGGACCTTTGTCTGACCGATTAGGACGTAAGAAAGTTTTATTGTCAGGTGTTGCATTCTTTGTCATCACCTGTTTATTAATTTTACTCACCCACAATATTGAAAGTTTTCTTGTTTTAAGATTCTTGCAAGGTTTTGGTTTATCTGTGATCGCAGCAGTGGGTTATGCCGCGATTCAAGAAACCTTTGAAGAGCGTGATGCCATTAAAGTCATGGCACTGATGGCAAATATTTCTTTGCTTGCCCCTTTGATTGGCCCTGTTGTCGGCGCATTCCTGATTGATCATGTGTCATGGCACTGGGGATTTATTGCGATTGCCTTTTTAGCTTTTCTAAGTTGGTTCGGTCTAAAAGCCAAGATGCCAGCACGTACAAGCAGTATTCCCAAAAAGCCGTTGAGTTATATTTGGGATGATTATATGCAAGTCTTGAAAAATAAGACGTTCATGGGCATGACCCTCGGCTTGCCAATGGTGGCGATGCCTTTGATGCTATGGATCGCATTGTCTCCAGTGATGTTGGTTGAAGAACTGGGACTCAGTAGTATGCAATATGGTCTGGCGCAATTCCCTGTATTGGGTGGATTGATTCTAGGTAATATTGTGCTGATTAAAGTGATTGATCGTTTGCCACTGGGTAAAACAGTCTTGATTGGTTTACCTTTGATGCTTTTAGGTACCGCAATTGTGGTGGTTGGGATCATTTGGCGCGAATATTTTCTTCATTGCGTTATTTTAGGCATGACCTTAGTCAGCTTTGGTGAAGGAATTAGTTTTTCAGTGCTTTATCGTTTTGCGTTAATGTCATCTGAAGTCTCTAAAGGCACTGTCGCTGCTGCTGTTTCAGTGTTAATGATGTTCACTTTCTTCTTTGTGATTGAACTGATTCGAATTCTGTATGAGCATTTCCATCTCTGGGCTTATGCGTTGTCGTGTTTTGCGTTAATTGCTTTGTGGTTCACTATTCCACGTGGATTATTAAAAACAATTATGCAGCAACGTCAAGTAAATGGTGAGTTTTAAGCTCACTTGAGTTTCCCTCTCCTTGTAAAAGGGGAGGGAGCTTTGCTTCTTAAATAAAACAGGTTAAGGCTGTTGCAATGCTTTTAATTTATGATCAAAAACAAAAGGCCCAAAAGGTAAAATTGAAGCAATTAAACCTAAAATAAACATGTGAATGGACCACTTCTGTTTTCCACAGACAATCAATAACACTGCAAGAAAAGCAAGAAATAACACACCATGTCCCATGCCAATATATTTCACATAAATAGGCATATCCCAAATATATTTCAAAGGCATCGCAATAAAGAGAAGAAGGAGAAAGGAAATACCTTCAAGAAAACCAACAATACGTAAAGATTTGATATTCATGGTCACTTAGTCAAATGAGAATGAAGCTTGAGTCTAACCGAATTATCTAAACGATTTGAAAAAAATAGTAAATAAAATCGATTGATTTAAATAGATGGAAGATCGTTCTGGAGAATAAGTTTTTAGTCTCCAGACCAGATAGATATAGCCCAATATTTAAGATCAACTATTGTAATGCTTTGATTGCAGCGTCCTGCTGTTGTTGTTCAAACTCAGTGATATAAACACATCCGATATAGGTTTTGTGTTCACCTTGATCTACAACGGGATTCGATTCAGCCAAAGTCAGTTTACGCAAAGATTTTTCGGTTTCTTTGGTCTCAAGATCTGTTTTTACAACTTTCTCTCCTGAAAAATACGGCATATCTTTAAAGAAAGGGTTTTGCGTGATTTGAAACTTTTTAGCGAGGTCTTTGGTATTCGCATGTTTTAAAACAGCCAACATTCCACCAGAAACCAAACTGATTTGATCTGTAGATTGACCAAATACTGTTATGGGAACTTTACTGACATAGCTATATTCTTCACCATGTTTAATCCAGCCATTCTTTTTAAGATCATCCTCAAATTCAAAACCTAAGTCATAATAATTTTTCAGTGTCTTTTTACACTCTAAAAATTGCTCTAAGTCTTGATTAAATTGAGAATCTGCAAAAGCACTGGGCGCAGCACCGATAGTCAATGCAGAGAATAAAAACGCTAGGCAATGTCTAAGTTTCATGTGAAGCCTCTAAATGTCTGGTCATTCTTGCTATTTAATTTCTAATCGAAGTAAGGTTGTTTTTAGTTTTAACAACTCAGGTAAGGTTTCCAATAATAAACTGATTTGTTTAAGCACCAAAAGTAAATTATCTGACAAATTTTCTTGATCACTGATGTGCTGAATTTCAGTGAGTTTTGTTTCAATTAAGACTTCATTTACAGCGGTTTGGTTGAGCAAAACATCAGTTAAGGTATGTTTGCACCATAACATCAAATCTAAAATCTGCTGATCATGTACATGTTCACGATGGCTACCTAAAGCTGAAACATAACTGAGCTGGCTATGGCTATAGACCAAGTATCTGAAGGCATTGTGAATTAAATCCGGATTTGGATTGGGTTCAGCACTTAAACTGGAAATCATCGTGGATAATTCAATCTGTGCGTTATGTGCCGCTCGACGTGCTTTACGATAATCAATACTGTTGGTACGGCCTTGTTGATATTGTTCAACAACCGCATCGAAATAGTCTAAGGTTGCCTTACTGCTTTTACGGATATTGTTGGAAATATCACGGAAGTTCCAGTCTGGCCAAATAAAACTGACCGCAAACCATGCGATTAAACACCCCAAGAGGGTGTCGATAATGCGCGGTAAAATAATGGCATAGCCTGCGCCTTTTAAATTAAAGATCAACAAGACCATAAGCGTTGCCATTAAAGTCGCCATGGCATATTTTTTTGAGCGTAGGTAGAAAAAGTACACCCCAAAAATAATGGTGAGGAGCAATTGGCCTTCAATACTGGGGACAAAGTATAAAATCGGAATACCCAAAAGTACCCCTAATACAGTGCCTAGCGTGCGCAGTTTTAAACGGCTTTTGGTGGCAAAATAACTAATCTGGCACACAAATAAACTGGTGAGTAAAATCCAATAGCCGTTTTTGGCAAAGGGTAGTAGCGAAATGGCATAGCCCACAGCAAACACAAATGCGATACGCACGGCATGGCGAAATAATGCAGAATTTGGGGTTAAATGTTGTTTAATCTTGAGCCAAAGGTCTGGTAGATCATGGATATCATCATCCAATAAATTGAGATTATCTCGATGTTGGCTATAACTTTGTTGATAATTACGTTGTTCAATACTCAGGTTAACAAATTGATCTTGCACATTTTTCAGATTGTTTAATACCAACAGTAAGTTTTTTACTTCTAAATTATGTGGATTGTGTTGAATCCATTCCTGCATTGAGTTTTCTAAATGGGCTAAAGCAATATTGTTGTCTGTATGCGTTTGAAAGATTTGGCGCTTTAAAATTGCCTCGGCAAGTTGCTGGCAATTACGCGCCTGCAAACGTACATTTTTCTGAATACGATAAATTAAATCTGTGCGGCTAAAGTTTTGATGAATCTTTTCATAGTGCAAATAATTGGAGGTGACTTGCTCATGGATATCTTGAGCCAGAAAATATAAATTAAGCCAGTAAATGGTGTTTTTATTGGCACGAGAGGCTTTTAATCGGGTCAGTAATGAGGCTTTGGTTTGGTTTAAGTTTTGTACCAACTGACTGTTTTGCAAAGAAAGATCATATAAAAGTTGTTCAACATTGTCGACATTATCAGGATCAAATAGTTTTGCTTTTGACATCAACAGCTCGGAAAGAAGATTGAAGCTATTGGATAAGTTGTCTTGTACGGCCTGTGTTGGTTTAAGTAGATAGAAAATGATAGAGGTCAAGCCATACCATAATGTGCCCATGACAAAATAACTGGGCTGTTGATACCACTCAGTATATTCACCCAAGCCAAACATGGTATAGATTGACAAGAGTACGGTACCAAATGAAATTGTGGCATAGCGTTGCCCCAATGCCCCCATTAAGATAAAAGCTGCACTGGACAGAGATAAGTAAATTAAAAATAAAAGTTTATAGGGATGTAAAAAATCTAAAATACTACTGACAGTAAAAAACAACACACAGACCAAGCCAAGATTTCTTAAACGGATACTCAGTCGGTCATCAAAATCTGTGAGTGCTGTTGCAATTGCACCAAGCGTAATTGGAACAATGAGCTGTTCATAACCTAGAAAATACAGTCCAAGCGTTGTTCCAGTTAAAACAATCAAAATCTGTAGGCAATAAATCAAAGTTGAATTTGATTTTATATTTTGAAAGATTTGCTGATAACTATTCACAGTGTCAATTCAGTGGCTTGGGCGTTTTAATATTTTACTCATTTCTGAAAAGGCGATACGATTTATTGCATGTAAAAATGTAAAAAATAAACGGTAATATTCAACATTTTATATACAGATTAGCCCTTACTTAAATATTTAAAAATACTCAGAATAAGTGATCAAATACTTAAAAATAGCAAAAATGCCAAACCAGCAAAACACTGAAATAAAACAACCTCGTTATCGCAATGCTGAACTAACAGAACGTCGTAATTTAAAAATGGCAGGTTCGATCCATGCCTATGTACGTGGCAATACGGCCAAATATTATGATTGGTTGAAGCAAGCTGAAATAAGCTCGATCCCACAGGGGCCTGCGATTTGGATTTGTGGAGATTGTCATACTGGGAATTTGGGCCCTGTTGCCAATGCTGAGGGTAAAATTGATATTGAAATTCGTGACCTAGATCAAACAGTGATTGGTAATCCTGCCAATGATGTTATTCGTTTAGGATTATCCTTAGCCACAGCTGTGCGTAGTTCAGATTTACCTGGTGTGGTCACCGCGCAGATGATTGAAGCATTGTATGCAGGTTATGTGAATGCCTTAGTACACAATGGTCGAGGGATTGATAAATTACAGCGACCAGTACTTGTGCATAGTGCGATGCAAAAAGCACTTAAGCGAACCTGGAAAAATTTAGCAAGAGAGTGTTTAGAAGGTTTAACGCCAGAAATAACCTTGGGGAAGAAATTTTGGCCCTTATTGAAAAAAGAACATCTCGAAATTCATAGTGTTTTTAATCAGCCCGATATTCAAGACTTGGTCACAATGATTGGTCAGCGTGATCAATCAGCTCAGTTGAAAGTCATCGATTCAGCATATTGGGTTAAAGGGTGCAGTTCTTTAGGCTTATTGCGCTATATCGTACTGATGGATTCATCGAATCATATTGTCAGAGATGGGAAAGGCCTATGTTTAATGGATCTGAAAGAAGCCACAACAGCACTTGCACCACGCTATTCAAATACACCGATGCCAAAAGACAATGCAGCAAGAATTGTTGAAGGTGCAAGACACTTATCACCCTTTTTAGGGGAGCGGATGCGAGCAAGCAAGTTTTTAGATACTTCGGTTTTTATTCGAGAGTTATTACCACAAGATTTAAAACTCGAAATAGAAGGGGTGAATGACGTTGAAGCCAAAGATTTAGCTTTCTATTTGGCTTTTGTCATTGGTCGTGCACATGCTCGACAGATGGATGATTCAGTACGTAATGCTTGGGTGAAAGAGCTAAAACGCAATCAATCAAAAACTATTGATGCGCCATTTTGGCTATGGCGTAGTATTGTTGAATTGATGAGTGTACATGAGGCTGGTTATTTGGAGCATTGCCGCCGTTATGCGCTTTCGCATCTGAAATAAAAAAGGATGTGGATAAGTCTATTGTTATCCACATTTTATAGATCTGAGTTTTTATCCTAGATGATGTTACTTTGCAAGACTTTCAAAATAACGCCGTGACATTGATTTTAGTATCTGGTGGAATGCAGTTTCTGATGTGAAAAATCCTGAGCCCATGTCGTGAAAATATTTGTTGGTACTTATATTTTAACTATTTTAGACTCAGGTTTTTTGCTTAAATCAAGTGATAAGGCAGTCATGATTTCATCACTTTATCGACTTTTGAAATCGAATATGTCAATGACTTAAATGAACTGCACCATCATTAAAAAGTATAAGCTACACCAATGCTTGCACTATGGGCTTTATTCGAAATACCACCGCCATTTTTATACCTTGTAATTTCATTTGTTTCGTTATCCACGATTACTGAATCAGTTGTGACACGCTTATATTCATTCCAAGAATACTCAGTAAATAATTTTGTATCTGGTCTAATGTTATAACCTGCATTTACAATGGCGCCATAATATGTCCCATTATTGGCCTTATTATCAAATGAAATATCGCGTAAGTAATGTTCATCATGGTCTGAAGCATTGACCCAATTGCTGTATTTCAGCGTGGTAGTAAGTTCAAAATTATTATATTCAAATTTACCATTGATGCCGATATAAGGCATTTTAAATTTTTGCTGATAACCAATGACTTTTTCATTAGGATCAAACTCACCAGTATTACTTAGTGCTGACCCTTCTACATAATCTCCATCACTATCTACGTCTGAATAATGATATGAGCCACCAATAGCCGACCATGAGTATTTATTTTGTTGATAACCTAATAGTGCACCTAGCTTATAATGTGAAGTATTGAGTAAATTTACATTGAAATTTAAATCAAATTCATTTGCATAGTTGAGAGGTGTACGATCATGATGAGACCAATCTGTCAATAAATCTCTATCTGTTTCAGAGGTCCAGTCATAATCATTCATAACAGCAGAGTTTTTAGATAATGTACTCCAGCCTCTAGCATTAAAAGAAACTTTAGGATGAAATTGCCAATTTATCTCAGCATTTATGATATTGGCGCTATTGGTGTCCCAAGCAAGCTCAGATGCTTTGCTTTGATCATCCATATAAACGAGTTCTTTCGCTTTAGATTTAAGTAAAAGGCCAGAAGATAAAGACATAGCCAAATCATCAGGCGTAAATTGACTCGACCAATTATTTTCACTAGCAAAAGTAGGATTTACACACAACATAAGTATTGGTATTACTATTTTTTTCATTAAAACAAAAGCCTTTTGTATATTGATTACTTATTTGATTCTCAAAATTACGGATGTAATCTACTTGATTTATATTAGATTGTAAAATTGCAAATCTTATTTTTATTGAAAAGTAATATTTTATTGATGGATTTAAAAAATAGTTATAGCTCTATATATAAGTAGCTCAGCTAATATTTTTGTAGATATTGGTCGTTAAAAAATATATTTTAAACATAATCTAATTATAAAATATCCTAATGAGAATATCCATAATGCTGTGTGAAAAAAATAATTTTAAGTTGTTATGTCTTATCTAAATAATTTTCCAATCGAGTATCTATAAAGTTCACTCTATTATCATTAAACTGTGACAATATGAACATGATTGGTATCACACTATTCAAATACACCGATGCCTAAAGAGAATATAGCAATGCTTGGTTAAAAGCGCTAAATCGTAATCAATCTAAAACCCTTGATGCGCCATTTTGGTTATGGCGCAGTATTATTGAACTCATGAGTCTACATGAGGCAGGTTATTTGGAACATTGTCGCGGTTATGCGCTTTCACATCTAAAATAAAGACGATTTGGATAAGAGCATACTTATCCACAATTAGGGTCTGTTGACATTTCATAAATGGCTTGCGTTGTAAGCTAAAATTGAGCAGGCAAGGCATGAAACGAAGAGAATAGCGAGACTATTTTCGAGTTTCATAACACAGGCTGAGATAATTTTAGCTACAACCCTTCGGGACTAGAGTGTTTTTTGCTGCTACGTCGTTACCTTGCGAAACGATGTTTCTCATCATTTAGAATGACTAAATTTCATATTTCATGCCTTGTATCATCTAAAAAACACACGTAGTCGCAAACATAGACGAATTGTCAACAGACCCGAATAATTTAAATTATTGAATCACACCACAGGCAATACGATCTCCACCGCCACCAAGTGGCTTTGGATGATCCGAATAGTTATCACCACCCGCATGAATCATAATGGCTAAGCCTTGAATATCAGCCAGTTTTAAACGTGGCGCAATTAAGGTTGTTTTGGCATTTCCATTTGAATCTACATTGAGTACAGGTAAATCGCCCATATGCCCATCATTGGGGGTACCATGTCCCGTTTTTTGCGGATTGAAATGACCACCTGCAGCTAAAGCAGCGCCCATTTTCCCGTCTTTTTCAGCAGGGGCACATGAGCCTTTTTCATGAATATGGAAACCATGATAACCAGAAGGTAATTGGCTAAGTTGGGTGTTGATGGTTAAACCATTTGGAGAGTCTTGCAAGCTTACCGTACCAATTTTTGCACCAATGCCTTGTGCAGAGACCGCATGCATATCCACTGTTTGTAGCGGTGTTTTAAGCTTAGGTTTAACCGTTGTTGTACTACATGCCGCTGTAAAAAGTGCGATACATGTACAAAGTATAGAAGTTTTAAAAAAAGTAGATGTCATCGAACGCATCCAAAGTATTTGATTATGATTAGTCACTATTCAAACAAAGCGCGGCCTGATAAACAATGTGAATTAAATGTCTGATTGTATGAATTTATTTAACAGTAAATTTGATTGGCATTGATTATGCTGGCTAAAAATAAATAAACAAAATAATCAGCAAAATAATTATGCAGAATATCTACGATATATAGATCGCTATACAAGGTATATTCGCCAATTAAAGCTTATTGGCGAATATACGATTGACTCATATTGAAATTTTAATTGTCACTTGCCTGTATTTGGCTAAGGTTTTGTAGGCTGATCATCATCAATGTCATAGGCCATCGTGGCATCTGGCATTAGGATTTCTGGCTCAGTGGTTTCATGTAACCACTCACGCCAAATTGCCAAGAGAATTGCAAGAATGACAGGGCCAATAAACAGTCCAACCAGTCCAAAACTTGCTAATCCACCAAGTACACCAAACATGATCAACAAGAACGGAATCTTGGTTGCACCTGAAATAACCAAAGGTCGAATCACATTATCAGCAGTACTAACAATACAAACACCCCAAGCCATTACACCAATTGCTTCCATAGTTTGACCTTGTGAAAACAGCCATAATGAAACTGCACCATAAGCAACTGGAGGGCCAAATGGAATCAGTGCCATCAAGAAAGTCACAATGGTGAGTACCATTGGATTTGGAACACCCGCAACAAAATAACTCACACCAGCAAGAAATGCTTGAGCAACTGCAGTTAAACCAACACCATAAACCACTGCACGAGTCGTTTCAGAAATGGTGTCAAGATAATGGTGAATACGTGGACCAATTAACATCTGTAAGGCTTTACTGACTTGCTCCAAAATGGTTTGACCATCTCGATAGAAGAAGAATAATGACATGATTGCAAAACCCAGCTTAACCAGATTTTTGGTAATTTCGTTCAGGACGAATTTACCATAGTTCATATGGCCTTGAATCCAAAGACCAATGGTTTGCGAAAGGCTGGTAGGATCGGCATTAATTTCACGTACGGTACGGCTGACTTCTTTGCCAATGATGGGGAGTTCACGGATAAAGTCTGGAACAGTCAAATGACCTGAAGATAATTGGCGTTGTAGGTCGAAATAAAGATTTCGTCCTTCATGTTGTAAAATAAAAATAGCAAAAGTCAGTGGAATTCCAACCACCAAAACCACCAGTGTAATCATGAGTGATGCACTGAGGGTTGGTCGATTCGAACCAAACATTCTTAAGATGCGTTTGTACATTGGCCAAGTCATATAGGCGATAATACATGCCCATAACACAGGTACAATGAAGTATTTGAGAATATCGTAACCCAAAAAAATAAGGATGAACAATAATCCAAACAATAAGATACGTTGTAAGTTCGAAGTGAATTCTTGCACTAATTACTCTAAAAATTGTGAGTGATTGACTCAATATTAACTGAAAAATAAAGTGTGGCAAATTTTAAGCACAATTTATTTGATCTTTATTGAATTGGTTTTAGAACCAATCGCTTGGATCGTCTATTAAAGCATCAAGTAAGGGTTGCCATTGTTCTTGAATGGTTAAAAAGTTCTTTTGGGTTTTATCAAAAACGTTTAGACCTTGCATCGCTAATTGGCTATAGGCAGTACGTTCAGATATCCATGCAACAGGTTTTTGTTCGATTTTATCAAAGAATTGCTGAATATCTTTCGAGCTTGAGCTGTTGGCTTTCATTCGATTGGCAACCAGATATACAGAAACTTTGCCTTTACGGATTTTTTTAATGTCTTGGATGTGTTTAAGGAAACGTCGAGTACTGTCGATATCAAAAAAAGAGGGTTGTAACGGAGTGACTACAGCATGGCATTCACTAATCAATTGCTCAGCATGTTCACCAGTTAAAGCACCTGGTGCATCAATCACTAAATAATCTAAGTTTTTAGGTGCATCTCCAATTGATTTTTCATGACGCCAATCCAGACTTTGAATTGTTGCTGCAGTGTCAGGACGTTGCTTTAACCATTGCAGTGCTGATTTTTGTCCATCTGCATCAGCCAAGGCCACTTTATAGCCTTTTTGTGCAAGCGCCGTTGCTAATGTTATTGCCGTAATCGTTTTCCCACAACCGCCTTTCAAATTTGCAACAAGTATTGTTTTCATGATTGATCAATTAAGTCTGTAAGCTAACCTTCACCTTACTTTAGCATTAATTTTTAGCATATAGGTTATACATGACAAAACTTTAGTAGTTGTTTACATTGTGCAAGATATCGAGTTAAAGGAAAAAGCATGTCCATCTGGATGGCGATGTTAATTGGTGCATGTATTGGCATCGTTTTAACCACAATCGTGTTATCAAGTACGCGTAATGGCAAAATCAAAGCAGAGTATGAGCAGTATATTGCTGAGTTGGAATTAGAGCATCAGCAGGCTTTAGCAAGCGCACAAAAGCGTAGTGTAAATACCAGTCGTGCTGTGCTGAAAGGCAAAATGGCGGAACAACTTGCACCAATCATGCCTGAGTTTCGTTATTTACCCAGTGATGCCAAGTTTTTAGGTGATCCTATTGATTATGTCGTGTTTGATGGCTATACCGATTTTCGAGATGGTGAAGGTTTGGCTGAAGATATTGAAGTGGTGTTGATTGATATTAAGAGTGGTGGGGCACGTTTGACCAAAGGGCAACAAGCGATTGCCCAAGCAATTCAAGACGGGCGAGTCCGCTTTGAAACGATTCGGATTGATTTTGAAGATTAGAAGGTTGAAGTGTTGTTGCATCGAGTGTGTAGATTTTTAATTAAATCAATTGTATGGAAAAATAAATTATTTGAATATAAAAGGCTTGCAATGCCACATTTTACATTCAAAGTTTAAATACCTTTGCGTAGGCGATCCCTCACTTTTTGTAGCTGATGCCAAACCTTGCGCTGCAAACAAAGCTGTGCTTTGCTTTTGCTCATGTTAGGCGAGGGGTACGTCCTGTACCCCCGCCCAACGGCGACATCCATGTCGCCCCGCGGTAGAATAACCATCTAGGATTCAAAAACACAAAAACTTATTCATAGCCAAAAACTTCTAAAAGTTCATACAAAAACCTAAGCTTCATTGATGATCAATCACTTGATGGAAATCACTTGTATGAATAATTAGGTGGTTTGACTATATAAAATTTTCTATTACATTTATCTATTCTATTCAATGGCGAAAGCTTAGAGCTTGTGTGCTCTGGCCATAAACATACGTCGTCCAATTTTTGGCAAATCTTCAGCATCAAAATAATATTTTTCAGAAAACTTAAAATTGGCGTTTAAAAGTTCAAGTTCGATATTACGGTTTAAGTGACATCCATCAGCAATAACTTTTTGTATAGGCGTTAAAATATCTTGCAATTTTTTTAAGGTGCTATTGTCATGATATTGAACGTGTTCAATTAGATGCAGTGTCCCTTGAGGTTTTAAAACGCGATAAATTTCTTGAATGGCTTTGTCTAAATTGGCAATGCTACACATGGTCCATGTACTGACGATATTTTCGACTGAATGATCTGCAAAAGGCAGCTTTTCTGCGCTGGCTTGAATGTGTTGTACATGAAAAGGTGCATCAAATACCCGTTTTTGAGCAAGTTGATAGACATCTCGGTTTGGCTCAAGCGCATAAACTTGATCAACCTCTTGGTAAAATGGCAGGTTTAAACCTGTGCCAAAACCAATTTCTAAGACTTCACCTCGAACTTTTCCAAGTAATTCTGCACGTCCATCCATCATGCTTGGTGTTTGCATCACCTGATTAAGCAAATGCGGGAAAATACGTTGTTGGTAAAATTTATAAATCATCATTGTATGCAATTATAGGAATATAAGCTAAATTCTAACCAAAGCCTGCTTTGAATATAAGACAAAAATAGGACGAAATCTCTGTATTTTGTTACCGAAACTCGATTTTTATTTTAAGTTTTTATATTAATACTAGGATTATAGATTTTGTACAATTTTTAAGTGTGGTTTGAGGAGCATGATATGAGTAAAAAGTTAGTCTGTGCAGCGTTGATGGCACTGAGTGCTTTTCAGGTCTATGCCTTTCAACCTACTGATTCTTCTAAAGTTTCAAAAGCCAACCCAGCATTTAATATTGCCAATGGTTTAGCACCAATCGACCAACATCAGAAAATTTCCGTTTTGGAACCTTTTCATGGTGAATTTCGGATCCTTGGTTCAAAAGAATATAAGGATGATGAGCAAGCAAAATTTTCTCCAATTGATTATGCGGTAACTCGCGGTTTATTTACTGAGCCTGAAATTGCCCGCCAGATTTCGATCAATCAATATGATCGTTTCTTAAATTGGAAAATGGCTCGACCACCAATTCCTGCTCAATTGGCAACTCAATTGGTCAGTAATATGCATATTATTCCCGCTAATCCTGAAATTGCTCAACAAATCAAACAGGTAAAGCGTGGCGATTTAGTTCGTTTAACTGGTGATTTGGTTCAAGTGAATGATAAAGATTTGGTGTGGAAATCTGCTTTGGATTGGAATGGTGTTGGTGATGGGGCGTGTAAACTGATTCGAGTGAATTCTATTCAGTGGTTGGAAAAGCAAAATATCTAAATTCAAATTGAGCCACATCAGAGAAGATGATAAGGTTTGCTATAATTTTAGCCAGTTTGAATCATAAAGAGTGTGATAAATGAAAGGTTTAGTGGGTTTTACTTTGTTGGTTTGCAGTTTGGGCTTAGTCGCTTGTCAAAGTTCAAGTCCTACAGTGGAAGGTAAAACACATGAGTATACACTGAAACAAAAGTGCCCAACTTTGATGGATATGAAAGTAGGTGAAGTGCTTGTATTCAATGCACCCGAAAATCCAAGCACAGGGTATCAATGGCAGTTATTACAACCACTTAAAATATTTAAAACAGAAGAAACCTATTTGCAAAATGATAATGAAGAGGGAGCCGTGGGTGTCGGTGGCACAAAGACGTTCCGTTTTAAAGCTGAAAAACCAGGACAAGATTATATTGAATTGGTGCATGTTCGTTCATGGGAATCTTCAAAACAACCTGATCAACAATGGCGTTGTCGTATTCGGGTTTCTTAGGATTTCACTTTAATTGTACTGGTTCAAACATGACAGCGTTTCTTCTCTTGTGCCATTTGATCTAGCACAAGAGAAGATTAAAGCATTAGTTTTTTATTTTTTATCGGTCAATTGTTTCCAGTGATCGAGTTGATCTTTGGCTGTGAACATCCCCCCCATACCTTTTACATCATCAGCTGAATTTTTAGATTGACCGTCTTTAGACAGTTTATTCTCGTCATAGATTTTGGCTTGATTCTCCCAAAATTGATAAATTAAACCTTGAATATAGCGACCTTGTTCAGTTTTTAGATCCAGTTCTTTAAGCATATTCAACGCAGATTCAATGCTATCACGTTTGAGTTGCTGATCAATTTCGTAGGTCAGCGTATCTTCAGCTGCACGTTTTTTAAGGTCAGCTTCTAAAGCATTATTATTTTCGGTAAATTTCTGATCATATTCTTCAAGTAATGCAATATCGTGAGCATCGTCTGGTGTACTTGGAAAGCTTTTAATCGGTTTGGTTTTCAATTGATCCATGATCTCTTGAGAGGCATCTTTAGGTTCAGATGAATTGTTTTGCTGTGGACTATCTTTAGGAGAACATGCTGCCATGAAAACGACGGATGTAAGTAAACCTGAAAGGAGTAAAGGGCGAAGTATTAAATTCATGATAAACATTCCTCATTAAAGCGTTTCGATTAGCGCAGTTTCCTAAAGTTATAAACATAGGTGACATAAGGGAAGTCTATTTCATCTTGCGCATGTTTACCCGTATATTCCAAGACAATATGTTCGAATTTGTGTTTTAGTTTGAATTGCTCTTCTTCAGACATTGCTGCAATAAAACTGGTGGATAATAAGCGCTTACTGACCACGTTTTCCACGGTTCCAGTTTGTACTTGTGAAAAGACTTTGGCTGTTTCAAGTTGGAATAAAAATTGATTTTCAAACGCCAATTTCCATTGCCCACTATGGTAACGTGGTGTGTCTCCTTCGATCGTCGCGAGCAGATCTGCCAATGCTTTAACCCAGTCTATCGTCTCATCGCGCTGGTTCCAGATCAAACCAAGGTGACCCTCAGGTTTTAAAATGTGGTGAATTTCATTCAAGGTTTCAATATTGGCAAACCAGTGAAATGACTGCGCGCACAAAACAGCATCAATACTTTCAGATTCTAACGGAATTTGATCACTCTTTGCTTGAAGCGTTTGTACATCAGGATGTACTATTTTCAATTGTTCCAACATTTCTGTGACGGGCTCGACAGCAATAATATTGGGCGTTGCTTGTTTGAGGTAAGGGAGAAATTTTCCAGTACCTGCACCTAAGTCAACAACGCTTGAGTCTGGGCCAAGGGCTAAATCTTCTTTTAACCATTTGACCACGTCTTGTGGATAATTGGGTCTGACTTGTTGATAAAGTTCAGCAGCAGTACTGAAGCCTTTTTGAGCAGCAGGATGTAGGGAATGTGTCATATTTTGCGCTTTTTTATCTGACTAGACTCTATAAAATATGACACTTGAAGCAATCAATAGGCAAGTGCCTATTTATTTAATTTCAGCCAATGATAGAGCTAGTGCTCGGTGTGCGAATGGATAAGCAAATAATTTTTGAAGATGATCATATTAGAGCAATCTATTTACAAGGCGATTCTGACACTTTAGTCCTGTCATTTGGTGACTTGATTTCTAGAGCTAAAGGACTTTCCATCAATGCTGAAAAGTCTTTGATGAAATATAACTATGCCGTGGTCGGGATTATGCCAAAACAGAAGTCTTGGTTTCCTGCCTCAAGCATGGCTGCATTGTTAGAGCACTTAGATCCCATTTTAAAACAATTTAAAAATATCGTGGGCTATGGCGGTTCGATGGGTGGCTACGCGGCAATCAAATATGCCAAAGCTTTAAAAATGAATCGAGTGGTTGCCATGGTTCCACAATATTCAATCGATCCTTTAGAGGTTGAGGACAAGCGTTATACAGATTTCTATGATGCTGAATTAAATGTGGATATGCGTATTCAGGCACAAGACATCGTTGCAGACTGTGAATATATCATTGTTTATGATCCTTATTTTGAAAATGATAAAGAACATTATTTAAAAATTAAGCCATTGATCCCTCAATTGCATACGTTACATTTACCGTATACTGGTCATGATGCGATTGCAGTTTTAGCCAACTCTGCGCTACTACATGATTTTATTGAACGTGAATACGATCAAACTTATTTTTATAAGCAGATTCGTGAAGTAAAGAAAAACAGCAAATTTTATTATCGTAGTGTGATTGCTCACTTATTGGGGACACATAACGAAGCTTTGGGTAAAATTCTAAAAGGTACAGATATTCAACTGGATAGTACTTTCTTTGATGCCAGTTTAAAGCAGACCATTACGCGTATTTTATTGACCAATAAACGAGTAGATGAGCAAGATTTGCAGAAACTGGGTATCCAAGTCAATTTTGCTTTTGAAGATAAAACGCAGCTACAAGACAGTTTTGGCAATATTTTAGTATTTAACGTGATCACGCAAAAGCTAGAAAGCTATGATCAACAAGTAATTGATGTGAATGGCAAATACATTATTCCATTGCACGTTGAAAACAATGGTTTGGCACAAGTCGAGATCAAAAAGCAGACCTATTTGATCTGTATGAATGATCGCCGTGTGACCAAATTATTTAAGCAAGATGAAGCGTTATCTTTGGATATGAATCCAATTGTGATAAAAAAAACCACAGACTTTTATGTATTGACCTATAAAAACTTTTATATGAGTTGTGATATTCAAGGTTTGGTGAGTTTTGATGATGAAAGCTTAAATGAGTTTTGCCACTTTAAGGTTGCTTAAAGTCAACGGTTGAGCTGAAACACCATTTGGTGTCTAACCATTTGACATTTGAGCCATTTAAATAGACAGATACCGCTTTAGTTACATTGCTTTAAATAGGCGATTGGAAATAAAGCTGTATATTTTTTAAATTCATTTTGAACGTCTAAATCACTGACTTTATAGACTTCGCTAGAATGTTGATAAACATCAGTCACTGCTGCCAGAGAACCTTCTTCACCGTCTTTATAATGATAACGGAAGGTTTTTTGCGTGGCATGGAGTAGTTTTTGCTTCATGGGTGGTTGATGAAGGAAGGTATAATTAAACACACGATTTTCCATTTCCAAATAATATCGAGCTTGAATACGACAACCTCGATTTAATTTCATCAGTTTGAATTCATTTCCCTCAGAACTTCTAAACTCTGCTTCATCCAAGTTATTAATCGATTGTAAAACATATGCTTTTGCATAGGCTGGTGAATATAAGCCAAAACCAAGCAGAGCGAGCATAAGTGACTGATAAACTGTCCAATTCATTGTAAGGTCTTTTTTGTTGATTGTTTAACTCACTATAAGGCGTAATCAGGTGTTTTAAAATATAAAAGATCCATACCAGAAGTCTCTATCAACTCATAAGACGAAGATACAAGTTATCAAGTTTAGAACCTACGATTCGCTCGTTTAAACGTACCAAAGTCATTAAAACGAACCCCATTTTCTTGCATCACTGGATAGCAGTCTTGGGCAATGGCTTGACGAATATAAAATGGATCACGTACAACAAAATGGTGAATGGCATGTGTACCAGCAAAGTTAAAACAAAAGGCTTGTAAAGGTTTCATCCGCCAATCTGTCCAGACCTGACACTGCTGAACGATATTGCCATCTTCAACATCGCCATAATAATGCATATTGGAACTGGTAAAATGCAGACTTAAGGTGCGTAAGAAATTTGATGCTGCAATGCTTACGGCATAAAACTTTGTGGTTTTGTCTGCAAGTCTCCATAAGCTATTTTTAGGTTGTGCTATGCCTGTGGCTTTCATTGCCAATTTGGCAGCATTGATCAATAAGAAACCATGCCATAAGGCATAATGAATATGTCCAAAGGGTGCATAACTCGCAGAAAGTTTTGCTTTTAATTTGAGTTTATCTGCTTGGGATAAATGCTTTTGAGCATGAATAAAACGCTTGGTGGTTTTCATCATGGTGATGGGGCGTAAATAGATCGCCAACATATTGTCACCAGTCATCAGCAAACGTTTTAAGCCCCATTGATCACCATTGTTAATACCGCGTTCTTCTAAATCTGTTTTGGTACCCGATGATTTGTGATGATGTAGATGTACCTCGCGACGCGTCCATGGGTTCACGGTACTTGGGCGAAAGGCGTAAACGGCTGCCAACATGGCATCATTGATTTTTTTGTTTTTACGGTAATACATTTGGTGAATAAGATCATGCTCTAGTTCATGTAAGAGCGACATCCAAAATGCAGAAAGCGGAATTGCCACATACCAAGGCATTTTCCCACGAGTGTATTGTGTTATATTGAAAATAATCCCTGTTACAGCTGTTACAAGGATGGCTAGGCCAATTTGGTCTTGGTGCTGAACCAGCCAAGGATGACGTTCTCGTAATTGATTTCCAGCTTCCAAAATTGTTTTACGAATTCGGTGGCTACGTTGTTCATCTTCTGGATCAGCAAAAAGTTTAGTTTTGCTTTGTATGGACATTTGTACATCGGAAAGGGGTAAATTCATCTCCGGTTTCCTCTATATTTTTGTAGTACTACAAGGAAGTTTTTAAAACCAACATTTGTTGGGTTTTATGAGAGATTATCTGATGATTAAAATAACGTCAACGTCAGTTTTAAAAAAAATGACGAAAAAGGTGAGCCAACCAAAACAAGAACGTTCCCAAAAAAGAATGGATAAGATGCTGGCAACCACGCAAGAGTTACTGTTATCCATTGGAATTGAAAAGATTTCGATACCTGAAATTGCCAATGCATCTGGCGTTCCACGGACCAGTATTTATCAGTTCTTTCCGACGAAATACGATATTTTTCGTCATATTGCACTGACGCATTTAAACGATTTAGTCAAACAACTCGGACAAGCTGCTGTTCGAGTGTTGACGGAAAACCCAAATGCACCCATAGAAGTATATGGACAGTTACTCTCAGAGAGTATGATTCGTACCACAGCCAAATATTTTAATGAATCTGAAACGGCGAGCTTGTTGATTTTAAGTGGACCTTTTACCCGACAAGCTTATCTGGAATACCAAATAGAATTAAAAAAGGTCAGTCATGGTGTCCGAAAAGCATTGGAAATGATTAAAGTGGATGAATATGTACCACAGGAGCCTGATACATTGACGATTTTGATGGAATTGGTTTTTACTTGTATGAAGCATGGTTATTACAACGAAAGCTATATTTCTGAAGCCATCATTCAAGAGGCGTACCGTATGACCAATGCATATTTATTGGCTTTAAAGAATAATTCTTTTGGTTTTTCAGAAGCATCTGCTTCGTAAGTAAAACTGGCTCTCTATCATTAAGGAAAAGCAATGAAAGCTGTATTTTTAGATTATGAATCTTTAGATAAACAGGATTTGGATTTTAGTCAGCTAAAAGCAGCTTTTGATGACTTAATACTTTATCCATCGACCACAGCAGAGCAAGTTCTAGCACGCATTCAACATGTAGACGTGGTGATCAGCAACAAAGTGATTGTGAATGCTGAGGCGATGGAGCAATGTAAAAATTTAAAATTAATTTTGATTTCGGCCACGGGGACCAACAATATTGATTTAGATTTTGCACGATCAAAAGGTATTGTGGTGTGTAATTGTCAGGGTTATGGCACATCTGCAGTTGCACAGCATACACTGACGTTAATGTTGGCATTAGCGACATCTTTACTCAAATATGAGCATGCAGTTAAACAAGGCGAATGGAACAAATCGCCAATTTTCTGCTTACTGAATTTTCCAATCGTTGAATTATCTGGGAAAACTCTTGGCATCATTGGTTATGGTGAACTTGGTCAAGCGGTTGCCAAGTTGGCAGAAGCTTTTGGGATGAAAATTTTGGTCGCATCATTACCCAATCGACCAACGCATAAGGATCGGACACCTTTTGTCGAGTTGCTTGCGCAAGTCGATTTTCTTTCTTTGCATTGTCCTCTAACAGCGGAAACACGCGATTTAATTGATGCTCAAGCCTTTGATAAAATGAAAAAATTTGCATTTTTAATCAATTGTGCCCGTGGTGGTATCGTTAATGAACAGGCTTTGGTCGATGCATTAAGACAAGGTAAAATTGCAGGTGCGGCAACAGATGTGCTTTCTGTTGAACCGCCGACACAAGGTAATATTTTACTTGCAGATGATATTCCAAACCTGATTATCACACCGCATAGTGCGTGGGGTAGTGTAGATGCACGTCAACGTATTGTGAATCAAATGCTTGAAAATGTTGAGGCATTTAAGCAGGGTAAAGTGATTCGTCAGGTGAATGGCTAAAGAGCCTAGTGAAAAAGCACAATGAAAAAAGGCGCAATTAAAAAGGCATCGTTAAAGAAACACCGTTAAATAGCTATATTCGTTTTATTGCTATCACCTTGAGCATAGGTAGCGCAAGGTGTGGCGTGCTAAGAATTAAATGTGTTTAACTGATTATCTTGGTACACCAACCTCATCATCTGTTGAACTTTGCGTATTGCTTGAGTTGGTATCTTTTGAACCTGTGGTATTGGTGTTGACATCACGCTCTTGGTTCTCAATTGGTAATGACTGTTTTTTAATTTCAGGTTCTTCTTGCCCATTGTTGGGTAATTGATTTTGAACTGCGGGTTGAACAGGTTGTGTAGTGATCGGCGTATTTTGAACGTTTGCTGTAGTTACAGCAGTTACAGTATTCGTCGTATTGGGTGTGGTCGAAGATTGGCTTAAGCTGCCTTGTTCAATCGGAACATTTAAATTGGTTTTACCCATCACTCGATCTTTGGTTTGCTCAACTTTTTTTACCGCAGTATCTATGCCTTGGCGAGTACTATCACGAGCCTCAGTGGCTTTTTCAGTGGTATATTTTTTGGTATTTTCAATGGTTTCATCCAAAGACGGTTTAATTTTTTGAATCCCTTTTTCGGTCGCATCACCTACTTTTTCAGCGGTATTCTGTACAGCTTCACCGGTCTTATGTGCCAATACTTTAAAAATATTTGGATTATCACCATATGGCTGGGTTTGATTTTGAGTATTGGTTTGCGCATAGGGTGATGGTGTTGCAAGTATTGCAGTGATCACACATAGACTTTTGATCATCTTCATGATGTTTTGATCCCTTTATGATGATTGTAACGATTCGCTCAGTGCTTATTGGGATTATCATACTGTTTTATTTAGATAAAAAGTAAAATGGAAAGAAAAATCCTACAGCAAGAAAACATATGTATACATTGCATGCCATATTACTGGCTGATGTATAAGAAAAGCTCACCTAAGTGAGCTTTTCTTGATTGGCGATAAATTTAAATTATTTTGTAGCAACTTTGGCATCTGTAGATACTGCGACTTTAGCGCTACCTACTGGTGTTTTCACATGAGTTTGTGAATTTACTTTTGCACCTGTATTTGCTGGTTTTGGTTTAACTAAATCTTTGGTTTTTTGCCAAGTTTTACTTGTTGCTGATTTAGTTTTGTCTTTCACTTTAACAGCAGCTTCTTTGGTGTTATGACCCGCTTCAGAACTTAACTTCTTGGTATTTTCCCACGCACCTTTCGTTGCGACTTTACCTTTGTCTATGCCTGTTTCCACACCAGTCCCGACTTTATCAGCAGCATGTTTAGTACCGTCCCATGCATCTTTAGATACATCACGGGTTTTATCGACACCTTTTTCCACACCAGTCCCGACTTTATCAGCTACATTTTTAGTGCCATCCCACGCATCTTTAGAGACATCACGGGTTTTATCGACACCTTTTTCGAGACCTGTACCTACTTTAGCAGCAGTATTCTTAGTGCCATCCCAAGCGTCTTTAGACACTTCACGGGTTTTATCAACACCTTTTTCGAGACCATTACCTACTTTATCTGCTGTGTTATGGATACCTTGACCAATGTTGCTAAGAATACCTCCATTGGTTCCGACTTCAGCAGAAGCATTTGCACTTACATCTGTATTGGCAAAAAGAGGAGAGCTGGCAAGAAGTGCTGTGGCGATCACTGTTGTTTTAAGCATTTTCATAATTAGTTTTATCCTGTACCTGAATGAGTTCAAGTTTGAGTGTTGCCTATAATAATGTGAAATATGTATAAAAATAGCCTTAGAGATAAAACAGCAACAGCTTATCTACAGAGTTTTAACAATAGTGTAAGAATTGTGAATGAATGTTACGGCCAGATGTGTTTGGGGGAATTGAGCGTTTTTATTTTTTAAATTCTGATGCTTATAAGAATATGCGAATGATGATAAAAGCATTTTCTGTAAGAATTTCTAGCTTGTTATTAAAATAAAAACGACATAAGCTTTGGGTTAAATTGTTGGTTTAATCATCATAATGAAAAATATAATAATCTTGATATTTCTCACTTTTATATTGAGTTTAAGACCTAGTTTTGCCTGTGGCTGTGGTGATGAACTGTCTTCCAGTCATCAAATAATGGCTTGGGTCATTATGGGCGTGGTATTTTTAATTTATTTGATTCCAAGCTTTTATTTTGCAAAATATTTTAAGAAATATCAGCTATCTATTGGACATCTGATTTTGCCTCATGTGCTGATGATTGCGATGCTATACACAATGATGAATTCTTTTAAATTGGGCTTAAATCCAATTTATTATTGGTTTGCTGATTACCTCTCAAATAGTTTCATATTTGCTGCGATTGGACTCATTGGCGCCCTGGTTTGGATTTATCCCGTCATTTATGTGGCTAAAAGAGCGAAATGATTGTGCATGTTAGCCCTTTTAGCTTCAACGACGTATCAAAGTGAAGTGCTGAGATTAATTACATTTTTCCAGATTTGATGCTTTAAAGTTGTTTTTAAGTGAGTTGAAGTTTTTAAGCTTTTCAGCATCTTTTGGGTCAAAAACAGTTTGTTTATTTTCGACTTCAGCATCTACATTTGAAAATGCTGAGATGAGCTGATCACCTTTAAAAATCCAATGTTCTGTGGCTTTGCCCGTTTCAAAGTTGCCCGTAAATTCGATGACACAGTTGTCTGTTTGTTTGATGAGTTTGGCAAGGTTATGTTTTGTGCTTGGTTCAGCAGAGATGTTTTTATGTTGTTCTAAAACAGTTGGAGCGTTTGGATTGGTGGGTGTGGTTGAGCAGGCGGAGACTAATGATGTAATCAGAATTACTGAGAAGATGTTGTTCATAATTAATTTTGTACGAAATAAAAACTTTATAGCATGAAAAAATTGTTGAATTTTATAAATTTTATTTTAAATTTGTTATAGATACTTAATTTGTTTTTGGAAGAATTTTGTGAAAATAGAAAAATTGGTACTTAAAAATTATAAAAGTTTTAAAGAGCGGACGGTTATAGAATTTAACGAGACATTGAATATCCTTGTCGGTGACAATGAAGCAGGTAAATCTACGATTTTAGAAGCTATTCATTTATGTCTCTCTGGAATATTGGATGGTAAATATCTAAAACATGATTTTCATCAATACTTGTTTAATTATGACGTAGTAGAAGAGTATTTAACAAAGATAAAAACGGATAAAACAGTACAGCTACCAGAGTTGTTAATTGAAGTTTATTTTCAGAATAAAGATGAACTAGCAGAATTTGAAGGTTCTTTAAATTCTGATCATAATTCTAAAGCACAAGGTATACGTTTTGAAATTAAGCTTGATAATATGTATACAGATTTATATCAAGATTTGTTGCAATCACCTGATGAGCAGAGATCTATACCAATAGAGTATTTTCATATCGAATGGCAATCTTTTGCAAGAAAGACTGTTATTAGTAGGATTATTCCGATTAAATCTGTGTTGATTGATTCAACAGCTTCTAAAATAAAAAATGGTTCAGATCTTTATTTATCAAAAATCATAAAAGATGGACTAGATAGATCAGAGCAAATTGGACTCGCACAATCCTATAGGAAATTAAAGCAAAGTTTTAATGAAGATCCAAATATTACAGCATTGAATACTAAGATAACAGAAAGCGCTAAAATTTCAGGAAAACAATTATCTATTACTGTTGATCTGAGCTCAAATAATTCATGGGAAAGTCAATTAACAACTAACTTTAATAATATCCCTTTCGATCAAATTGGCAAAGGAGAGCAATGTATCGTAAAAACGAATTTAGCTTTAGTGCACTCACATGAAAAGAATAAGAATTTAATTTTGATTGAGGAACCAGAAAATCATCTCTCTCATACAAAATTAAATGCACTAATAAAAAAAATTCAAGAAAATAGAAATGATAAGCAGATTATTATTTCTACACATAGTAGTTTTGTTGCGAACAAATTAGGTTTAGAAAATTTAATTTTGATTGATAATAAACAGACTAAATTTTTTAGAGACTTACCATCAGATACTTATCAATATTTTCAGAAATTAGCAGGTTATAACACACTTAGATTGATTCTTTGTAGAAAAGCGGTCCTTGTTGAAGGACCATCAGATGAGTTAGTTTTTCAAAAAAAATATATACAAGAAAATAACGGTAGGTTGCCTATAGAGGATGGAATTGATGTAATTAGTGTTGCTGGTTTAGCATTTAAACGTTTTTTGGAGATTGCTAAGTTAGTTGAGAAACCTGTAGCTGTTATCACTGATAATGATGGAAAGTATCAAGAAAAAATTATTAACAAATATCAAGAGTATTGGAGTATTTCATATATAAAAATCAGTGCGGACCCTAGGGAAAATTTAAATACATTAGAGCCACAATTCATTGATGCTAATCAAGCTGATTTTTCGAAATTATGCCAAGTAATTGGATTTTATGGAGATCAAAATTTTGATGCTATAAAAAGCTATATGGTAAATGCAAAAACTGATTGGGCATTAAAGCTTTTTGATTCAGAAGAGGTTTTAGAATATCCAAATTATATTAAAGAAGTAGTTGATTGGTGTAATTCATGAAAAAATTAATGATTGCAGCAGCAGGAGCTGGAAAAACAACTTACTTAATTGAACAAGCCCATAGTGTATTTGATGAGAGTGTATTAATTACGACTTTTACAGTTGAAAATAGCGCTGAAATAAAGAAAAAACTGATAAAAAAATATGGTTATATCCCTTCTCATATTATAGTGAAAACTTGGTTCGATTTTCTTTTAAATGATTGTTTTAGACCTTATCAATGTGTGTTAGCAAAGAGCCTGCAAAATTTGAAAATTGGATTTATGTATATAGAGGGTAGGCAGTCTGCGCTTGGAACTAAAGAAAGTAGCTTTTCCCATTATTTTACAAAAGATTGGAAAATTTTTTCTGATAAGATTTCTAAGTTTATAATAAAAACTCATGAAAAGATGCCTGAATTAATTTTTAATAGATTATCTAAAATTTATAAACATATTTATATTGATGAGGTTCAAGATTTATCAGGGTATGACTTTGATGTGGTTACTAATATTTTAAGATCAGTTGAAAATGTTCTTTTGGTTGGTGATCCTAGACAATGTACATATTCTACAAATAATTTACCTAAATATAAGCCCTATAATAATGGTGGTGTTAAAGATTTTTATTTGAATTTTTGGCAAGATTTATGCGAATTAGATCAAACAACATTACAGTACTCACATAGAAATGAAAAAATTATTTGTGATTTATCATCTTTGCTTTATCAGTCTTTTGCACCGACAGAGCCATGTACTTGTTGTATGGAAAGCGATTCACATTTAGGAGTTTTTATAATTCCGAAAAGTAAAAAAGAAGACTATTTGAAAGACTATTTCCCTACTCAATTACGATTAACTGTTTCAACAAAAGTAAATTCAAATTTTGCTTGTATGAATATGGGTGTAGCTAAGGGATTGACACTCGACCGTGTTTTACTATATCCAACACAAGATATGTTGAAGTGGTTGATAGATCCAAATCATAAATTAGCAGATGCGACACGAGCCAAATTTTATGTAGGTCTAACAAGACCAAAATTAAGTTTAGGAATTCTTGTAGAAGATAGAAACGTAGCTCAGTTTGCCCATAAATTTATAGTTTATTAATTAGTATTGCAATACTTGTAAACAAGTCACGTAACTATAAAAGTAAAAAATTACTCTAAACGCTGTATCCCTGATTCTCAAAGAACGTATTCGTCGCCTAATGTAAAAGACAACAGAACAAATGATTTTTACCCATGCTCTTGATGATAATGGCGTGTTTGAAGTGTGAGTAATTGTGATTTTAAATGATTTAAATCTTCATCTAAACCAAATCTTTGCGCTAAAGGATCAACCAAGTGGCTTGAGTCAAGATGAGTGGTCTGTAAAGACAAATCATTTGAAAAAGACTTTAACTGTTGTCTACGAGACACGCTAGAACACGAATAGCGTCTAAATTTTTCAAGTAAGAAAACTAAACGGCGTGTTTCAAGTGTACTTAGATTATTTGTTATAGAAGGTAAAAGCTCTGAATAGAGTAAAGCTTCAGCAACTGGTTTCACTTCACTAAATGTTGCCGATGATAATGGTTGTTTTAACAACGTATTCAAAGCATGTTCAAACTCTACCTGATTCATCATATGAGTTAACCTCTTAACTCCGAAAGGATTGACACGATATATTGAATATTCGAGTGTAATTGTTCAGGAGTCGCATAGTACATTTCAGCATTATTCGCTGATTTTTTTAACGCTTCAAGAGAAAACTTACCATTAAGGTATAATTCTTTGATGTCTTCGATATCTCTATCAGATAAACGAGCAAGTTTTGAAATGGCTAAATCTAAACCGGATACTAAATAAACTTCAACAATGCTATTGGCAACTAAAGGAATCGCTCTTTCAGGATAGTCAGGGTCGACAGATGCAAGGCTGGTGTTAAAACTACGATCAAACTCTAAATTAGTTTCAAGATTATTATCATCTAAATATTCAACGTCATTATTTTCTAAAAACAAAACTATATCGTGTTTCTTTAATTGCTGGATTGCCTGAATTTCAGCATCTATATCATTGCTACCACGAGCATTGGTATGAATATGAAATGCACAACCACCAAAAATAAATGCTTTTACAGCGCCATTAGGTAGATTCTTATGATTTTTTGATACGTAATTCTCAAGCTCTTGAAAGAGCTTGAGAATGGCGATAGTAATTGGAGAATTACTATAGATCGTCATACTTAATGCTGTAACACCGAAATATCCGCAACACTTGTAAACAAGTCACGTAACTGTGCAAGTAAACGTAAACGGTTTGCTTTGAGTTCTGCATCATCTGCCATGACCATCACATTCTCAAAGAATGCATCAATCGGTGCACGAAGCGCAGCCAACTTAGAAAGCGCAGTGGTATAGTCTTTCGCGTCCAAAAGTGGTTGAACTGCAGGTTTGATATTTTGAATCTCTGTATAAAGCGCCTTTTCAGCATCTTCAACTAATTTAGCTTCAATAATCTCACCTGTAGGTGCAGCTTCTTTTGCCAAGATATTGGCAACACGCTTATTGGCAGCAGCCAAAGCAGCAGCTTCTGGCAAGTCACGGAAATGATTTACCGCTGTCACACGCTTATCAAAATCAAGTGGAGATTTTGGAGAAAGTGCTTGAACAGCCTGAATCACATCAACGGCAACACCTTGGTCTTCGTACTTAGCACGGTAACGACCTTCAAGGAATGCGACAGCATCGGCTAAAGTCTTCGCATGATCTTTCAATACATCGCCATAAGCAGCCAAAGCAAGCTTGATCAGTTCTTCAATCGAAACATCAAGATTATTTTCAGTCACCAAACGTAAGATACCAATCGCAGAACGACGTAAAGCAAATGGATCTTTCGAACCTGTCGGTGCTTGACCAATCCCGAAAATACCTGTGAGGGTATCTAAACGATCAGCAAGGGCAATGGTTGTACCTGTTTTTGTTTTTGGTAGAACATCGCCAGCGAACTTAGGTAAATATTGTTCACCTAAAGCTTCAGCAACTTCATCATTTTCGCCTTCAATACGTGCGTAATAAGTTCCCGCGATCCCTTGAAGTTCAGGGAATTCACCGACTAATTCTGACGTTAAGTCACATTTTGCAAGCAGTGCAGCTTTTTCAGCATCTACAGAATTTGCACTTGTGATTGCAGATAACGCCACAGCCAATTTTGCAATACGTTCAGACTTGTTCCAAAGTGTACCCAATTGTGCTTGGAATACCATATTGGCTAATTTTTCTTTACGAGAAGCAAGCGGTTGCTTTTGGTCTTGTAAGAAGAAAAACTCTGCATCAGACAAACGAGGGCGTACAACTTTTTCATTGCCTTCAATAATTTGAGTTGGATCTTTAGACTCAATATTGGAAACAGTAATGAAATAAGGTTGTAATTTATGTGCTGCATTGACCAAGCAGAAATACTTCTGGTTGTCTTGCATCGTGGTGATCAAGGCTTCTTGAGGTACCGCAAGGAAACGCTCTTCAAAGCTTGCACGTAGCGCAACAGGCCATTCAACCAATGCGGTGACTTCATCACGCAGGTCAGCAGGAACGATGGCAATCGCATTGACTTCATCAGCCAAAGCTTTAACTTGTTGGTCAATGATCGCTTGACGTTCTTCAAAAGAAGCCACAACATGCGCTGCTTTTAATTTCGGTAAATAATCATCTGAATTTGTGAGTGAAATCGCTTCAGGCGCATGGAAACGATGACCATAGGTCAGATTACCCGCTTTATGATCCTGAATCGTTGCATCAATCACATCATTGTCTTTTAACAAGACGACCCATTTCACTGGACGAACAAATTCAGTACGGCTTGCCGCAGAACGCATACGTTTTGCGATGGGTAGATTATCCAGTGCTGTTTGTAAAATTTGTGGAAGTAAAGCGTCAAGACTTTGACCTTTCACATCTTTTAAATAGCAAACTTTTTCAACTTTACCTGCTTGGAAAGTTGATACTTGATCCGCAGTAATGCCTTGACCACGCATAAAGCCTTCTAAGGCTTTAGTTGGTTTGCCTTCTGCATCATAAGCAGCTTGTAGGGCAGGGCCATCAAAACGCTTTTGAGTGTCTGCTTGTGCACCATCAACATTGACAATTTTTAATGCCAAACGACGTGGTGCTGCATAAGCTTCAATTGAATCAAATGCCAAACCTGCGTCTTTTAAACCTTTAACCGTTTCAGCTTGTAACGCATCACGTAAGGTCTTTAAGCTTTTAGGTGGTAATTCTTCACAGCCAAGTTCGAATAAAACTGTATGTTTAGACATTATTTATTCTCCTCAGCTTTTGCTTCTGCTTCAACTTGTGCCTTTAACTGTGCAAGCACTTCGTCACGTAAATGCGGTTCAGCCATTGGGAAACCGAGTTTGGCACGAGCAGCCACATAGCTTTGTGCAATAGAGCGTGCCAAAGTACGCACACGTAAAATATAACGTTGACGCTCAGTGACAGAAATAGCACCACGTGCATCGAGTAAGTTAAAGCTGTGTGATGCTTTGATGACTTGCTCATATGCTGGAAGTGGAAGTTCCGCTTCCATTAAACGGGTTGCTTCAGCTTCATAAAAATCGAAGAGTTCAAACATTTTTTCAACGTTGGCATATTCAAAGTTATAAGTTGATTGCTCTACTTCATTTTGATGGAACACATCACCGTAGGTGACTGTACCAAATTGACCTTTGGTCCAAACCAAATCATAGACTGAATCGACACCTTGCAAGTACATTGCCAGACGTTCAAGACCGTAAGTGATTTCACCTGTGACTGGGTAGCATTCAACCCCACCGACTTGTTGGAAGTAAGTAAACTGAGTCACTTCCATACCGTTTAACCACACTTCCCAACCTAAGCCCCAAGCGCCCAATGTTGGCGATTCCCAGTTGTCTTCTACAAAACGAATGTCATGTGTAAGCGTGTCAATACCAATCGCTTCTAAAGAGTCTAGATACAGTTGTTGGATATTGTCAGGGTTCGGTTTAAGCACCACTTGGAATTGATAGTAGTGTTGTAAACGGTTTGGGTTTTCGCCATAACGACCGTCTTTAGGACGACGTGAGGGTTGAACGTATGCTGCGTTCCAGGTTTCTGGCCCAAGTGCACGTAAGAATGTTGCAGTGTGGAATGTCCCTGCGCCCATTTCCATATCGTAAGGCTGTAATACCACACAACCTTGTTCAGCCCAGTAGTTTTGTAAGGCAAGAATTAAGCCTTGGAATGTATCAATATGCGATATGGCGCGACTCATGCAGCATCCACTATAAGTATTAGAAAAAATTGGTTCTAAGTATAAGGATTTTGGGGAGGTGTGGCAAAGGTTAGTCTATAAATATTGATTCTTATCGCAGATCAACTTATGTGCATTTTTTCAGATTTTCTTTTGAGATAAAACTTTTCATTTCTTTGGCCTCTTTTCTTATTTTCATTTCCTCAATGTGCTCTTCAATTTTTGCATCTGGAGCATCGCTATTGATTACGGGTTCCGAGCTTGAATTTTCAGATATTAAAATGAGATCTTCCCTAAAAAAAGCCCAATCTTTTTCTATTGTTGGTGTATTTTTAGAAGTGGTTTTTGCTTTTAAGATACAGATTTTATCTTTTTTAATTAGGGTAAGTTCAAGTGTGCTTGATGGTTCGCCCGTCATTGCAATTTGCTTTGCTTCTAAAATTACAGGTTCATTTGATGTATTACATGCAGCAAGGAAAAAAGAAGAAGTTAAAATGATGAAATGGATTATTTTGTTCATTGGTAAAATTAAATAAGTTAAATTATATATTTGATATTAACATGGAAAATTTATATTTATAAACTTTTTAAAGGTAGAGGGCGCTTCAAAAGCTGAATGTCGGAAGTTCATTATGACGATGTCACAACGCTTCATTCAATGTTAAGTAAATGAATTATTTAGAAATCATAGGGGCGAATTTAGAGGATGATAAAATGCACAAGATCACTATTGGACTGTAGCAAAATTAGAAAGGGCTAATTAAAACTTAATCTTCAATCCATAATCCTTTTTCATTGCCAATAAAGCTTCTGCATTGCCTTTGGCATCGTCAACAGGGTTATGGGTATGTGCTGTTTTACGTAAATGCTTAAAACTTTGAAAGCTATCTTTGACCAGTCCTTTATACAAACTGCCTAAATTTTGTGAACTAAATCCAAAGGGATTACTGCCAGTAAAATGATGAAAGTACCAACAGACAAACATCCAGTCAAAACCATTGTTATCACTAATAAAAATAGGGCGATCTTTACTGACTTTGCTCACCCACTTGGCAAAGTCTTTCATAACATGCTCAGGATTGTTAAAGCTTAGGGTATCTTCACGACTAAAGCCTGAAACTGCGAGAGCTTGAGGAATATAATTCTCGGAAATTGGTTTAAGTAAACCGTAGAATTGTTGATGTAAATGATCTTCGACCAACACTGCACCTAGCGCAATCATTGAGTAATCACCGGGAATTGGACCATCTGCTTCGATGTCCACCATAATATAAGCCATATATTCTCCTTATTTTAAGATATTGTTTTTATGGTGGAAGTCATTATAAATGATGATTCTGATCGCTGACAAACTTTATCGGTATTTTGCTTTTTTAATATTTATAGCTTATAAATTATTGAATAAATTTAAAACATTTTTAAATCATCCCTTATGCAAAAAATACAGAAAAACAAACTTTGGCTAAGTCTTCTCCTTATTGTATTGGCAGTTATTTCTATTCCTGCAATTCATCTTTTTAAAACAAAAATCAATGAGCAACAGGGAATTGAGCATATTCCTATAGGTTATCGGGATGATGCCAGTCATCTTAATTTGACAAAAGTGCATAAAATTGTCGATGTAGAAAGTACACCCGAAGCGATTCAACAACAACTTAAAACTTTACTTAAATATGCAGCTGAACATCATTTAAAAGTCTCGATTGCGGGGGCTAAGCACAGTATGGGCGGGCACACCATTTACCCTGATGGTATTGCACTGAATATGTTGCCCTATAACCATATGAGCTTTGATGAGAAGAGCAATATTCTCACGATTGGTTCAGGTGCAACGTGGGAAGAGGCACTTCGGTATCTAGACCGCTATGGTAAATCAATTGCAGTGATGCAAGCGTTTAGTAATTTCTCAATTGGCGGCTCGATCAGTGTCAATGGACATGGTTGGCAAAAGAATTCACCCCCTATTTCATCCAGTGTTGAGTCATTTATCTTGATGAATGCCCAGGGAGAAATTGTAAAATGTAGTCGTACAGAACATCCTGAACTGTTTAAATTGGTGATTGGTGGCTATGGATTATTTGGCATTATTCTCGATGTAAAATTAAAAGTTGTAGATAATGTTGCTTTAACATTTCAATCAATTTCAGTTTTACCTGAAGACTATGTAAACGCGTACCAAAAGATTGTCAGCAATAATCCAGATGTACAATTTGCTTATGGTCGTTTACGTATTTCAGACAAGCATTTTTTACAGCAGGCAACCTTAAACTATTTTGAAAAAATCGATAAAAAACCTTTAGCCTTGTCACAACAGCAAAGTAAAAACGCTGAAACTAAGCGGATTGTGTTCCGTGGCTCTGTCGATAGTGAATACGGCAAACGACTACGCTGGGATCTAGAAAGTAGTCTGAATTCAGTATCGCCTTATGCGATATTTAGTCGCAATGAAATTCTCAGTGAAGATGCCGCCTTGATTGAAAATAAAGATATCCATTCAACCGATCTATTGCATGAATATTTTATTCCAAAGCAGCACTTGGCTCAGTTTATTCAAGATCTCAAGCCCGTTTTAACAACTAAAAAAGTGGATCTACTCAATATCACGATTCGTGAAGTTGAACATGATCATGATGCATTTATGAATTATGCCCGAGAGGATGTTTTTGGCTTGGTGTTTCTGTTTAATCAAAAGAAGACCCCACAACAAGAGCAGGATATGCAACAACTGACTCAGCAATTGGTTGATATTACACTTAAAAACCAAGGCACATTTTATTTGCCTTATCGCTTACATGTAAGTCGCGACAAGATGCGTTTAGCCTATCCGCAAACGGATGCTTTTTTTAGTTTGAAGAAAAAATATGATCCAGAGGAGATCTTTAGTAATCAGTTCTATCTACATTATCGTGAGTCGTGAATGATGGTCTGGAGAATACTTTTAATAAAACCCAATAACAGCACCCTGCAAATACAGAAATTGCATAAAAAAACCAATCGCTCAATAGTTTCCATAGCGGTGTAGGCAATGATCCAGTAAAAACCAGATAGCCAATGATGCTGATAATTAACCACATCAACAGTGAGCCGACGAAAATACTGAAAAAATTAAGCCAATACTGATGTGCAAGCCAAAGTGAAATGACATACGCAATTGGAATGACAATAATGCAATAAATCAGATAAACGATTAAGCTGATACCAAATATTGTGAGTAAAGACTGTATATCATATTGATGATTCATAAAAAGAAAAAATGCGATCAATAGGATTAAGCTCAGACTGGGTGCTAAAAACAAAGCCTTTAAAATCGATTTATTGCTATATTGAGCCATGATCAAAACAACAAAGGAATAAATATGATAAGAGCATGCACAATCATGATGGTTTTATCTACAACTATTTGTTCAATATCAGCTTATGCAGAACAGAGTGCTACTTCAGTTGATGTATATAACCAATGTGTTGAACAAACCATCGAAAAACTGGCTTTAGGCAACATTAACAATGCCGTGGTTGAATCATGTAGTAACCAGAGCAGGGCATATTATGAAAAAGAAATTGTCAAAGTTCTCGATCAGATCAAAAAACAGAGTCAGGTAGACCTTCGGCAAGAACGTTATAATGACATCATGAAATCACAACGCTTATGGAAAGCTTATGTTGATCAGGAGTGCCAAAATGCTGGAAGTTATATTGGTTCACCCATGTATGCGTTTTGTCCAATGCAAGAATATGGGAAAAGACTTGATCAATTGACTGAATATGCTCATTAAAAAATCAGTAGATGAGAAATATCAGCGAAAAATTTATCCATTTAAGATAGATAATAAATATATCTTATAACCACAACATCGTATAATTCACACTTTAAAACGTGTTAAAGCGCAGGACTGTCGTGTTTCATACGCAACTTGAATGGTTAAATACCTTAAAACCCAATTTTAAAGTTTTACCGCTAAAAGATCGTTTAGTCTGTGGTGTTGGTGCACTGCTCGGATTAGCAGTGTCATCATTGATCAGTTGGTATGTACTCGGTGGATTTAATGCATGGTATATCGCACCGATGGGCGCGTCCTCGGTATTGCTCTTTGCTGTACCCGCCAGCCCTTTAGCACAACCTTGGAATATGGTGGTGGGGAATACCATCGCAGGTTTAGTCGGCGTGACCTGTGCGATCTTTATTTCCAATCCAACCGAGGCATTTAGTGTTGCTGTTGCATTGTCGATATTCTTGATGATGAGTACAGATTCATTGCATCCGCCAAGTGGTGCGGTGGCGATTACTGCCGTATTGGGTGGTGCATCTATTCATCAGTTGGGTTATCAATTTATTTTTTACCCAGTATTACTCAATTCAGTCTTGCTGCTAGTGATTGCGATCATTTTTAATCGTATGTTGGGAAAGCAATATCCACAGGTTGCACAGCTCAATACACGTTCTAAAGATCCAACGCCGACACAGAAAGTCACGATTCAACCGCAAGATATTCAAGATGTGTTAGAACAACAGACACAGCTTTTAGATATTAGTGAATATGATTTACAAAAAATCATTTTAGAAGCACAAGCAAAGGCCAATGCAAGAGCAGTACATCAATACCTTTGCCAAGATATTATGAGCAAGGATGTGCTGAGCTTGGATGAGCAAGATGATATTCACCAAGCTTTAGATAAGTTTAAACATGTGAATTTGATGAGTTTGCCCGTGCTCAACGCTGATCGGGAATTGGTTGGCACATTGGCATTGTATGAAATTGTAGAATGGTTTAAACGCGCTGCCGATGCTCGTGCCCCTTGGGAACATTTGGTCAAACAAATTATGAATCGACAAGTGGTGACTGTACAGCCGACACAACCGATTCAAGACTTGGTGCCTTATTTCGTTGAGCGCTCTTTTAATTATATCCCTGTGGTTGATCATCAAAAAATGGTCGGGATTATTAGTCGCGCAGATATGATTGCAGCATTACAGCAACAACTCAATAATTCACAATGATACTGTTTAAAAATAAAACCGTTTAAAAATAAAACAGTTTAAAAATGATGCGGTATAAAAAAAGCTACAGCAGTTTGGGGGAACTGTTGTAGCTGAAAAGGGTAATATCTTTAAATCGAAGTCAATTAATGGGTTTTCTCTTCATAAATGGTTCGTACAGGGCGTTCATAGCTTTGCGGTTCATTTAGCTGCAATTTTTGTTTTGGCATAATTAACCAAAGCACTAAATACACCAGAATACCTGGAAAAGCTGCGCTCAAACATGAAACAATTACGAAAATAATGCGTAGTAATGTGACATTCCAACCAAAACGTTCAGCAATACCGCCCATTACACCGGCGATCATATTATGTCGGCTTGAACGATATAAACCAGAATTGGCCATTTAAATCTCCTTAAAGTTATTCATCATCATTCATGATTAAAAATTTAAAAATGAATTTATATAAGTAAATAGTGGCGTTTCTGTTTGATTCTTCAAGTGAATCACCGATTAAAATTGTTAAGACTGTGTAACAACGCCAGTTAAATCATTAAAAATAATGTAAAAAGTGTCCAAACTTATAGGGAGATGGTTGAGACAAATATGTTTTTTATACTTTTGTAAAAAATACACCGTTAAGATTTCGAGAAACGGTACAACACAATAAGATATACATATACACATTCATTTTTGATGTGTCTGGCACGGTGTAATTGGGTTATTTGGATTTATGTATTTAACTTTTCATAAAGTAATTTTTTTTCGAATTTTAGGCATCAGTATTTGTACAGTACTGAGTGCTTGCGATTCCTCAAAATCAAATGATAAACAACAAGGTGCATCTGACACACAAAATTCATCCAGTGAGCTTGCTTTGCAGCCAACGCCACAACGTGCCAATGCAAGTGAAGGTAAAAAACTGACCGATCTTGCGGGTCAAGCCACCTTACCTGCAATGGCAGAAATGAAAGGGCAAGACCAGCAAAGCGACGTAGTTTCCACAAAAGCTGAGGCATTTGTAGGACGTTATCATGTTCAAATGAGTTGTGAAGATCCTTTTGCCAAGTGTGAAAAAGGTAGTGCAGAGTTTATTATTAACTTACTCCCAGACGGTACCGCACATCGTACCTTTGTGTATATGGGGAAAATGACCTATGAAAATAATGATATCAAGCCGAACCGTGGTTATCAAAAAAATACTTGGGTCTATGACGAAGTAAATCATGAAATCGTGATTAACCGAATTGAAGGTATTCAGTTCTATTACAACGTGGATGCACAAAATGACTTGGTGATGGATATTGATAAAATCGTTAATGGCACTGAAGAAAATCGACTCTATTTTAGTCAACACCATACCGCACCAACAAAAGCCTATGTGTTAAAGAAATTTGATAATTAAAAAGCGAAACAATCGAATAAGCGCATTTGAATAAGAACGCTGTTTTGATCAAGACATATGTTGATTTAAACAATCTGGTGGGACTTGAGGGTGTAACCCACCAGAATGACGCATTTAAAATTTTGAAATGAATGATCATCTCAGAAAAGCATTTTTTAAATTGAACAAATCTTAGAAAATCAGTTAGCAGTTAAACATTGTGTATCGTCTAGAAATGCAATGTTAAAACGCTTTGGTTAAACTAAAAATTGCACCGTTTGCGACTGTACGTTTTTCACTTTTAGAGAGCTGATCGGTATTCAAGTTGGTACCGACCGCAGATAACTCCGCAGTTAAACCTTCAAGCGTTTTGAATTGATAATTCACCCCAAGCTTCCAATCGACATAATTATCGGCATCGAGATCAATCAATGCACCTTTATCTTGGATGATGGAATAACCAATACTTGAAGTTAGACCAAAACCTGTTTCAGCCAATGGTACTGAATAGCCTAAGGTGAAGTTCCATGCATTACCTGCAAATCCAATATAGTCATCACTATAATTAATATTGGTGAGGAGACTATCTTTAGCCAAAAATACGTTATCAATGGTTAAACGTGCAGAAAACTCATGCCATGCCCAATCTGACCAACCCGGGTAGCTAAATCGGTTATAGCTTAAATCTAGTGTTGGTTTAATCTGTTCAAAAAAAATGAATTTAGTGTTATAGCCAATATATGAGGTAAACTCAAAATGTGGTGATGTTGAACCACCGAAGTCAGTATTGGCAGCAAAGATTCCGCCGTATAAACCAGAATCATGTGACAGTACAAAGGTCCCTTGTACCGCAGGATCATTACGAGATTGGGATAGACCACGGAAACGGTAGTCCGTTGTCAGTGCAGCAGAACCGCTTAAGCTAAGTCCTGATGAATGTCCTGTTTCTGAGGCCATAGCAGAATGAGTTGCCATTGTTGTTAGCATTACCGATAAAATTACTGGTTTAATCATATTGATTTCCTTTTCGTAAAAATTTGGATTATTCCAAAATCCTTTTTTATGTCGATCAACGACGCATTTTTGTTTTTGTTATCTTAAGTACTGATGTTATAAAGAGATAATAGAATATTCAGAACACATGCCTCAAAAAATCTGAATCGCTTGGGTATAACGATGACTTTTATCCAATTGAGTTAAATTTTTTTAATGATTATTTATGTAATTATTTTTTAATAAAAAATTCTTTTGAACGATAAATTACTTTTTTTAACCTTAGATCAATGATCTGCTTTTCACTCATCGTTTTTACTCAATTCAAGTGGTACTCAAGCTGATGTATAGGTCGATATTGAATATCGAACAAATACAGGCCTGAGATAATTTTTCTTTAATTTGTTGGTGATTATTCTGGCCTCTATATTTTCAAAATATTAGATGGTCTTTATTTGAAATTTTAAGATGATTTCGCAAATGATTTTGATCTCTTTGCGATGGAGTAACTATGCTATTCAGTCCTTTTTAGTCTTACTTTAAAAAAACTAAAGGCTTGATACTGAATATAAAAATTTAAGCCGATTCTTAGATTGGTTATAACTTTTTTATTTATGGGATGGATTCCTTATGTCTATAACATCTATGGAAAGTAGTACGATTCAGGCAATCCCTGAAAATCAACGTCACGGTAACGCGCGAGATCTATTTACGATCTGGTTTGGCTCAAACATTATGTTATTGACCATGTTTACTGGTTCATTGGCGGTTACAGTTTTTAATTTGAGTTTTTTTTCCGCCTTAATGGCATTGGTTTTAGGAAATCTTGTTGGTGCGATTTTTGTCGCACTGCATTCTGCGCAAGGCCCACAACTTGCAGTGCCGCAAATGATTCAGACACGCGGGCAATTTGGTTTCTATGGTGCTTTGCTTGTTGTTGGTGTCGTAGTGATTATGTACTTGGGCTTTTATGCATCCAATCTGGTGGTTGGTGGTGAAGCGCTACATACAATTTATCAGCCGATTTCTAAGGTACAAGGCATTACAATTATTGCGATAGGGAGTCTGGTTGCAGTTATTTTTGGTTATAAACTCATTCATAAATATACCCAAATCCTTGCGGTACTTTCAGGTTTAATGCTGCTTGCTGCTTTTATTCGTGTGTTTAGTTCGCAATATTTTCCCCAAGATTTCTTTCAGCTGGGAACATTTTCAAGCATTGGCTTTATGGGAACATTATCCATTGCCGCATTATGGCAGTTGGCTTATGCCCCTTATGTATCAGATTATTCCCGCTATTTGCCTAAAGCGACTGGGGCAAAAACTGCATTTTGGGCAAGCTATTGGGGTTGTTCACTCGGCTCACTGATTTCAATGATCTTGGGCTTGACCGTTGCTCGTGCCTATAGTGGTGACTTTATTCAAGGCTTAATTCACTTAACCGGCTCCGGTCTATTCAGTACCGCTTTGATTATCGTCTTTTCTCTCGGGATTGCTGCCACAAACTCAATGAATTTGTACTGTGGTACTTTATCGAGCATCACTATTCTACAAACGATTTTTCACCGTTGGTCACCGCGAGTGCTTGCCAGAACCATAGTGGCATTAAGCTTATTTAGTGTGGCGATGTTCTTATCTGTTTCAAGTTCGGAAAGCTTTGTCGACAGTTATGTCAATTTTATTCTCTTGCTCATGTGTGTGCTGATTCCATGGACAGCCATCAACCTCATCGATTATTACTTTATCCATCATACTGAATATGATGTGCCATCCTTCTTTAAACCTGATGGTGGGATTTATGGTTACTTCAATTGGCCTGCATTAATCTGTTATGTGATTGGGATTTTGATTCAAATTCCATTTTTATCTACACCGCTGTATGTTGGTCCGCTTGCCAAATTACTGGGTGAAGTGGATATCTCATGGGCGGTTGGTTTGTTGGTGGTTAGCCCACTGTATTATGTTGTAGCGATGTTATATAAACGCACATTACCTGAAATAGACAATCAGGAATTACAGCAACATCGTTATGATTATGTCATTGTTGGGGCGGGTTCGGCGGGGAGTGTGATTGCCAACCGATTAAGTGAAAATCCAAATACCCGTGTCTGTTTGATTGAAGCAGGCGCTGCTGATAATTCGCCACGCATTCAGATTCCAGCAGGAACGATCACGTTATATAAGAGTAAAACATACAGCTGGAATTTCTTTTCTACGCCGCAGAAACGTTTGAATAATCGTCAAATTCACGCCCCACGTGGCAAAATGGTGGGTGGTTCAAGTTCAATGAACAGTATGATTTATATTCGCGGAAATGCCTCTGATTATGATAATTGGGAAGCGAAAGGTTGTGCTGGATGGGGCTGGAAAGAGGTTTTACCCTTCTTTAAACGCTCTGAAAAAAATGTCATTCAGCAAGACTTGGCTTTTCATGGTGTTGATGGCGAGTTGTTTGTCGATCATCCGAAAGATCCTAACCCATTATCTAAACTCTTTATCCAAGCTGCTACTTTGCTCAATCTAAAAGAGAATCAAGATTTTAATGCTGCATCAAGCGAAGGTGTGGGGATATATGATGTGACTCAACGTGATGGTCAGCGTCTATCCAGCTTTAAAGCATTCGTTCAGCCGATATTGACACGCTCAAACCTTACGGTGGTGACTGAATGCGAAGTTGAGCGTATTCATCATAGTGAGGGTCAAGTGCACTCGATTCATGTGCAACGACAAGGACAAAATTTTGATATCGGAATCAATAAAGAGTTAATCCTCTCTGCTGGTGCTTTTGTTTCGCCGTTATTATTGATGAAATCTGGTATTGGTCCGAAATCCGAGCTGGAACAGGCAGGTATTGAATGTAGGGTTGATTTACCTGGGGTCGGTAAAAACTTGCAAGAGCATATTGATGGTTTAGTGACGGTTAGAACAAATAGCTCAAAAACACTGGGTTTTTCCGTTGGGGCTTTGGCATCTATACTGCCCGCGCCATTCCAATATGCGCTTAAAAGAAAAGGCTGGTTGACCACCAATTATGTAGAAGCAGGAGGCTTTGCAAAAACATCACTGGCAACAGATTTACCAGATGTGCAATTCCACTTTGTTCCTGGGTATCGGAGCCATCGTGGTCGCCTGTTTGAATGGGGACATGGCTATGCAATCCACACCTGTGTTTTAAGACCAAAGAGCATTGGTGAAATACGTGTGAATGCCCAAAAGCAGATCGAGATTGATTATAACTTCCTTGAAAAAGAACATGATATGCACGTGCTGATCGAAGGAATTAAACTGGCACAGCGTATTTTAAAACAAGATGTATTTAAGGCGTTCAATGGTCAAGAAATCTTACCCGGACCTGATGTTAAAACCGATGCAGATTATCAAGCTTATGTTCGTGAATATGCTGCAACCGTATTTCATCCCGTGGGAACATGCAAGATGGGGATTGATGCAATGAGTGTGGTCAATCCAAAGCTTAAAGTTGTTGGTTTTAATAATCTGCGTATCGCTGACGCATCAATTATGCCTGATCTTGTGTCAGGCAATACCAATGCGCCATGTATTATGATTGGTGAACGTGCCGCAGATTTTATCCTTCAACAGCAATAACACACTGGGTAAATTTCCGTAGATTGTTTTAATTGAATTATCATACGCATAATTAAACCGTGCGCAATCTTGGTTATTGGGCACGGTTTTATGTTGTTTGGGAGGGGAATGTTATGACTCGTCAAGCAGGGGAGTATTATCTTACTAGCGATGATTTGGTATTTACTCGTTCAATAAGAAGAATCAAAGTTTTTTAGTTATTCAGTTCAGTCGTGTCATCTGATTGCGATTGTTGGCTTGGCTGTTTTGAGCTAAAACCGTTGACTAAGATCTCAGTCGATCTTTTGAGTATTGATGCTTCGTCGTCAATAAATGATAAAGCAATCAATTTGATCAGATCATGCAGCTATCAAAAAAATAACTCAACTGAGCTTATTTTAAGGGAGATAAATGACTTAAAAATCTGGTGGGTTGTGTGGGGTTCGAACCCACGACCAATAGATTAAGAGTCTACTGCTCTACCAACTGAGCTAACAACCCTGAACTTGTTTAAAATATGATTAAACCAGAACAAAAGATGAAGCAAAATTTCGAGAATGGTGAAGCATCTAATAAAGATGTTTGGTCTTGGTCGGAACGTTTGCTGGTTTCGTTTCTATTGTAGTACTTTAGCCGTACAGAAAGAAGCCCTAAGAAAGAATGGTGGGTCGTCCGCGATTCGAACGCGGGACCAACGGATTAAAAGTCCGCTGCTCTACCAGCTGAGCTAACGACCCTGAGCAAGATGTGTAAAGCACGTTGCTTTACCCGATATCAGTGAAAATCGAGAATTTTCTATCGGTATCTATTTACAGGTTGAAACATGAAGATGGTGGGTCGTCCGCGATTCGAACGCGGGACCAACGGATTAAAAGTCCGCTGCTCTACCAGCTGAGCTAACGACCCTGAGCAAGGATGTGTAAAGCGATGCTTTACTCGATATTTGTGAAAATTGAGAATTTTCTATCGCTATCCATTTACAGGTCAAAACAATTAAGTGGTGGGTCGTCCGCGATTCGAACGCGGGACCAACGGATTAAAAGTCCGCTGCTCTACCAGCTGAGCTAACGACCCTGAACCTTCATCCAAGCTAGGCTTGAATGTGTAGTGCAAGAAAACTAAAAAGTTTTTAAACACCACTTTGTTTTGATGGAGCGTATTTTAGCAAGATATTGATAGAGCGCAAGTAAAAATTAAGAAAGTTTGCAACGTTCGGTTATAAATAACACAAAATGGACTAAAAAAGCCCTGAAATCAGGGCTTTTAGCTTTAGAAGCGGTATTTATAAGCTTCAATATTGGCAAAAACTTCCGCAGTGACATCACAATAGGCATTGGCACTTGGCAGTAAAACCAATAAACGATCAGAGGTTTTTTCAGGATTAAAGGCTTGTTCCTTTAATTTATTTTTCTGATATTTAAATGTACCCGTCGTTTCTACAATTTGTTGGATACGTAAAAATACCGGAACAGCATAGGCTGGCAAGTTCTTTTTAAACTCGACTGCAAGTTGGCTTAGATCTTGTTCAGTCAGTTCTTCCCCATCATGCAAAGTAATGGCAGCCATACCTGCTCGACCATTGGTATTTGGAATTTCAACACCGTAAACCACTGCTTCTGTGATTTTAGGGTATTCACTACAAATATTTTCAACTTCTGTGGTTGAAACATTTTCACCTTTCCAGCGGAAAGTATCGCCAAGGCGATCGACAAATTGCGCGTGTCGGAAACCAATATCACGAACCAAGTCGCCAGTAATAAAGTAAGAATCGCCTTTTTTAAAGACATCTTTCATGATCACTGACTTGTTCTTTTCCGGGTCTGTATAGCCATCAAAAGGGGAACGCTTGGTGATTTTACCAATCAATAAGCCCACTTCACCTTTTTTGACCTTTTGACATGCACCATGACTGTCACGGATTGCTTCATTTTTTTCTTTATCGAACTGGACGATTGCATAAGGTGTAGGTGAGAAGCCAACAGTATTGTTAAAATTAAAAACATTACTGAAGCCTACATTTCCTTCACTAGAGGCATAAAGTTCTAAAATTTCTTCGATACCAAAGCGTTCTTTAAACTTGCCCCAAATATTTGGGCGCATACCATTACCGATCATTTTGGTGACACGGTGCGTATGATCAAGTTCTGAAGCAGGTGCATCCATAAGGTAGCGGCAAAGTTCACCAACATATCCAATCGCTGACGCATTAAACTTTTTGACATCAGACCAAAATGCAGAGGTAGAGAATTTACGACGGATTGCCAAGGCTGAACCACCTGCGATAGCACCACACCAGCACACCACCATACCTGTTGCATGGTAAAGCGGTAAAGTGCAGTACATCACATCATCTTCACCTAAGTTTAAGACATGACCATATGTTCCATATGCCAAGGTCCAACGACTGTTGGTAAAGACCACAGCTTTAGGTAAACCGGTTGTGCCAGAGGTATAGATATAAAACAAGCCATCTTTCCCTTTGACACTTTGTGTGGTCGACGGATTGAATTTTGGAAATTGTTGAATTTTTTCAGCAAGATTGATAAAGCCTTGAGGTGCTGTACCCGGGTCTTGCGTTGTATTTTGATCTGCAAACCAATGGATGCGGTCTTGAGCAATGTTTAAGTCTTGACGAATCTCATCTACCGCAGCACGACACTCTTCACCAACGATCACCGCAACAGGATTGACCAAATTGATACTATGCGTCAGGACTTTACCTGTTTGTGAGGTATTGACTAAAGCTGTTGTTACGCCAATTTTTGCCAGTGCAATCACGGTCGCAATCAGCTCAGGACGATTTTCGATCATCACGGTGATCGCATCGCCTTTTTTTATGCCAATAGAAAGATAAAAGTGTGCAATTTGATTGGCCCAGTTATTCAGTTCTTTATAACTATAGCGTTGATCTTCAAATAATAACGCATCACCATAAGGATTGCGTTTTACAGCACGTTCAAAAGCAAGACCTAGCCCAGCAGGCGTATTGGGTGTTCTGATATAAGCTTGTTTAAGTCCAGTCAGGATATTGGGAAGCTTATTGATGAGCTGTGGTAAGCGCTCTGCGACATCAGTAAATCCGATGAGATCGGCCTGTGTTGTTTGACTCATATCAATCCTATTTATTTTTCGTAATCCAATACAATTTTTAGAGTGTCATTGACTCACATTACATTTGTCTTTTTAATCGTATAAGACTAGTGCAATCAACCTAATCTGACAAATGTCCTGATAATCTCTTCAAAATAGCAAAAAAACCTAGCCATCGAAATGACTAGGTTCTCTTTAATCGCTACATTTTAAGCAAATTTTTAAAAATTACTCATCCGCTGGCGGTGTCGCTTTTTTTGGCGGGCGGCCACGAGGGCGACGAGGGCGGGCAGGTTTTTCATCTGTTGCCACATTGTCTGCCTTTTGTGCATCTTCATCTACACCAGCTTCAGCAGTCGTATCTAAAGCAAGCGATTGTTGTGGCTTTTTCGCCTTTTCAGTTGCAACAACTGCTTTCTCAACTGACTTAGCAGGAGCTGCTTTAACCACTTGAACTTCCGCAGGCGCTGTTTCAACTGCCGTTTCTACAGGTGTTTCAGCTTGCACTTCTTCTGCCTGAGTAACCACAGGTGCGGCTTCAACTGGACTTGCTTGAGTCTCAGTTTTCACTTCTTCTGGTTGTTGCTCAAGTTCAGCTTGATGCTCTTGCTTTGCTTGTACAGCTGCTTGTTTTGCTAAACGACGACGTTCACGAGGATCATTCGCTACACGGCGATCATTCTCAGGCTTCGGTGGCGTTAAGTCTAAAACATCAGCAGGTTGTGCTTCTGGTGCTGCTTTAGAGATAGCAACATCACGTGTTACAGGCTGCTTGCTTTGTACATCGGTCTTTTCTACCACAGTTAAGGTTGCTGAATATTCTTCAGTAAACTTAACCAAAGCACGATTGAATGTTGGAATTAATCCAAACTGTTCAATCAATACCGCACAGTCATCACCATAGACATGACGAATCAAAGTTCCCACTGTGTACTGATTTAATGTCGGTACTTGAGATGGTGCGATTTTAGGCGTTGCCGCTTTTGCTTGAGCAGCGTCACGTTGTTGACGGCGTTTTTGGCGCGGGTCATTGCTGGCACGTTGCACAGGCTGTTCTGCTTGAACCTCTGCTGCTGCAGGTGTTTTTGCTTCAGTCGTTACAGCCTGACTTTCTACAGCCGGTGCAGTAGCTGGTTGAGCGTCTACAGTGCGAGGGGCTTTAGCAACAGTTTCAGCTTTTTCATTGCGATCATGACGCTTCGGCTTATTGCTTGCAGGCGCAGCAACTTGTTGCGGGTTTAATGCCACAATTTCACTTTGAGCTTGATCAAGATTAACCACTAAAGCTGTTTCAAGTGCTGCATGCTTAGGTGTGTCAATGAGTTCAACCTTAGGTTGTTTCTCTTGAGTTTGATTCTGCTCTACAGGCGCATTGTTGTTTGGCGCTTGTTGTTGCTCATCATTAAACACGCTGCTATCGCGATGACGATTTGGGCGGTTTGGACGTTGCTGATGGTTACGATCACGACGTGGAACAGCTTGTTCAGCATGATTCGTTTCAGCATTTTGATCATGCTGTTGACGTGGCTGCTTTTGCTGACGACGTTGATCACGTTGTTCCTGACGCTGTTCTTGGCGTTGCTCTTGACGAGGCACCTGAACCACTTCTTCAATCACTTGATGTTGATCAGTGTTTTGTTCACGTGACTCTTTGTGCTTGTTGCGATTTTTGTTTTTATTGTTGTTACGCGGAGCTCGTTCTTCTTTCTCACCCTGTTTTTCATATTCACGCGGTTCTTGTTTTTGAACAGGTGCATGTGAAAGATAAGCATTGGTTTCAGCAACAACTTGAGCTTCAATTGCAGCTGGCGCGCTATTGCTATTTACTTGGCCAAATTGACCACGGCTTACAGCACCACCGTTAATCATTTGTTCAATGGCTGCAGCTGCATTGTTTGCAGTACGTGATTGGTCAACAGTTGCTGCTTGTTTTTGTACAAACAGATTTTCTAACCAAGCACATGGGCTAGAAGCTGGTTGAGCAACTTGTGCTTGAACCGCTTGCTGCGCTTTTTGAGCTTGAGCAGGTTGTTGCTTTCTGTTTTGCTTATTGTTTTGTGCTTGAGCTGGTGCAGCATTGTGTTGCGTTTGCTCTTCTTCTAAATGCCACTCAGATGACTCATAGCCCAATTCTTTTTCGCTTGAACGGGTAGCTTCAGTACGTTCATAGCTAGTTGGCGCAAAACCTTCTGGGTTATATGAGATTTCGTAATGTGGCGTTTCTAAATGTGGATGTGGCAGTACAGTAACACGCACATTTGACGTTTGTTCTAAGTAAACCAGACTGTGACGCTTTTCATTCAATAAGAATGCTGCAATCTCAACAGGCACTTCAACTTGAACTTCACCTTGACGTTCACGTAATGCAATCTCTTCAACTTTACGCATAATTGAAAGAGAAAGAGAACGTAGATCACGTACCATACCTGTGCCATGACAGCGAGGGCATACATAACCTGTAGCTTCTTCAAGAGATGGGCGTAAGCGTTGACGGCTCATTTCCATTAAACCAAAACGTGACAATTGACCGAACTGGATACGGGCACGATCACTTTGCGTCGCTTCACGAAGTTTAGCTTCAACCATACGTTGGTTGCGTTCTTTGGTCATATCAATAAAGTCGATCACCACCAAACCACCAATATCACGTAAACGTAATTGGCGAGCAATTTCTTCAGCTGCTTCTAAGTTGGTGCTGAGCGCAGTTTCTTCTACATCATGTCCGCGTGTTGATTTCGCCGAGTTGATGTCGATTGAAACCAGTGCTTCAGTTTGGTCGATTACAATTGAACCGCCTGAAGGAAGTTTAACTTCACGTTCATAAGCTGTTTGAATTTGACTTTCAATACCAAAATGCGCGAATAACGGTTCATTTAACGTATAGGTTTTTAACTTATCCAATTGATTTGGCATTACCGCTTTAACAAAGTTATAGGCTTCGTTATAGGCTTGCTCTGAGTCAATTAAAATTTCTGCAACATCATCACGTAAATAGTCACGGATAGCACGCGTCACCACACCAGCTTCTTGATGAACAAGCATTGGTGATGGACCAGAGTTTGCTGTACCTTGGATTTGTGCCCATAGGTCTAGCAAATGTTGAAGATCAAGTTGCAGTTCTTCTTGTGAACGGCCAATCCCTGCTGTACGAACGATTACGCTCATACCACGTGGGGTATTTAACGATGCCAACATTTCTTTAAGTTCTTCACGTACTGAACCCGAAATTTGACGACTAATACCACCACCTTTTGGGTTGTTCGGCATCAAGACTAAATAGCGACCAGCAAGGGAAATATAAGTTGAAAGTGCAGCGCCTTTGTTGCCACGCTCTTCTTTTTCAACTTGAACCAAAAGTTCAGTGCCTTCAGTGATGAGTTCACGAATATTTGATGTTTGGCGAGGGTCTGCCTTGTAGTAAGTATTGGCAATTTCGCGCATCGACAAGAAACCTTGACGACCCGCACCATACTCTACAAATACAGCTTCTAAAGAAGGCTCTACGCGAGTGACATGGCCTTTATAGATATTGGCTTTCTTTTGTTCACGTGTACGGTTTTCTAAATCGAAATCGTAAAGACGGTGACCAGTGATGAGTGCAACGCGAACTTCTTCGGCATGTGTTGCATTAATCAACATACGTTTCATGGGTGTAACACCTAATAGTGATTCACACCAACAACTCGCTATCTTTTTTAAGTGAAGCGAACATCTAAAATATTGGATCAATGCTCAAATCACGGATACATCCAATATGATCTGAGTAATTTACCCACTTGTTTTGAGCAAGGTTGGGTTTGATGCCTGTATTGATGCTGCAATACTTCTTTAATCTTTGCACGATTAAAGTTTTGAGCTCTTCACTGGCACTTAAGTGGTGCATTGGATGACTGATTTGATTCGTCTTTCACTATCACATTGCTCGAAGAGCATCTCAACTTTTGTGAGAGCGTCTTGATACGGAATTATCATCGTACCTTTACAAATTGTGCAGTTCCAATGCCTCAAACACTTATGTCCTGAATAACACTCTACAGCGACTTGCCTGATGTGTATCAGTTTATGTTTAAAAACCAACGTCTGGGTTGGCGACATATATTTTTAAACAAACTGATTTCTGTACTTTAAGTACAATTAAACGCAACAGTTTGTCTTTTTGCCGATATAATAAAAGCCTTCGGCGTCGGCATATTCTTTTGGGACCTTTCCGCATCTGTCGTGAATTTTATCGTTTGTGTCACGCTTTCATTTTTAAAAAAGGGTGGCACTAAATTTCACTTACGGTGGTATCCGTGCGCTGACTATAGCAAACCTTGAATCATCTGCCTATGGGCTATATGCTTATTTTGTATGAAAAGCATAGTCTAAATGATCAGTTTTTAATCAAATTTTAGTTTTTTATTGGATCACCTAACTGTATGAATTCTACGCAACAATGGCAAAATGTAACTTGGTTTGAAGTAGACGAGCATCAAGAAGGCCAGCGCATCGATAATTTCTTATTTACTCGCCTGAAAGGTGTGCCGAAAAGCCGTATTTATCGTTTAATTCGTGAAGGTCAAGTGCGCGTCAATAAAAAGCGTATAAAAGCAGAAACTAAGCTAGCGATTGGCGATCAAATCCGTGTTGCACCTATTCGCTTTGAGCAAAAAGACGAAACTGATGCACCTGTATCCGATAAGGTTGCACAAAGCTTACTCAGCCGTGTGGTGTATGAGGATGAAGGTTTATTGGTGGTCAACAAGCCGTCTGGAATTGCCGTACATGGTGGAAGCGGTGTGGCATATGGCTTAATTGAAGGCTTACGCGCGGCAACAGGTAAAAAATATTTGGAGTTGATTCATCGTATTGACCGCGATACTTCGGGTCTGGTGATGGTGAGTAAAAAACGCAGCACATTGAAGGCGCTACAAGATATGTTGCGTGAGCATAAAATTAAAAAAACCTATGCTGCGATTGTTAAAGGTCAAGTGAGTTTAGATCAACAGTTGATTAATCAACCTTTATTGCGCTATGAACTGTCCAATGGTGAACGTCGTGTACGTGTCTCAGAAGAAGGTAAAGAATCTAAGACACAATGGAAAGTTGCCGAGCGCTTTATGCATGCGACACTGGTCTATGCTTCTCCACTGTCAGGCCGTACTCATCAAATTCGTGTGCATGGTTTAAGTATTGGTCATCCTTTAGTGGGCGACGATAAGTATGGTCATGAAACAGAGTATCGTGGACCAAAAGCTCGTCGATTGAGCCTACATGCAATGCGACTTGAAATTCCTGGTTATCCTGTGATCGAAGCGCCTTTACCTGAAGATATGCAAAGCTTGGTTGCACAATTAAGAGCACAAAAGAAAGATTGATTCGATCTTGCTGCTCACTTTATCTTTTACACAAAGGGAACTTGTTTTATGAAAAGTTCCCTTTGTGTTTAAAAATGCGTTAGCTTGTCATGTAAAGTGCATAAGATCTAAATATTAGTCATGCATAAACTGAGCAAATATTGGAAATAATTCATGCAAAAACCTGTAGAACTTATCATTTTTGATTGGGATGGCACTTTATTTGATTCAGTTGGGCAAATTGTGGCGAGTTTATTGGTTGCTGCAAAAACCTTTGACCAACCGTTAACAGCTGATGCTGCGAAAAGTATTATTGGTTTAGGTTTACCTGAAGTTGCTCAAGTGTTATTTCCACAAGTCCCTGAGTTACACACTGAAATTTTGAAATGCTATGGCGATCATTATGTTGAGCATTCCAAAGATGATTTGTGGTTCGCTGGTGTCTCTGAAATGTTGCATGATTTAAAAAATCAAAATATCAAATTGGCAGTTGCAACAGGGAAGAGCCGTCGTGGTTTAGATCGTGTTTTGGCTCAGACCCAGAGTCAGGATTTATTTGAGATCACCCGTGCAGCGAGCGAAACCAAATCCAAACCAGATCCATTGATGTTGGCTGAAATTTTAGATTACACTGGAATTTCGGCGGAGCAAGCCATTATGGTGGGTGATACATCTTATGACTTAGAAATGGCACAGAACATTGCCATGCCACGTGTTGGGGTGAGTTATGGGGTACATGCGATTGATGTATTACAGCGTTTTAATCCGCTGACGATCGCGGATAACATCGATCATTTACATCAGTTTTTAACTCAACAGCTTAAGGCTAGTGAAGTTGCTTAGATGCTGTTTTTACGCTGTTTGCAGATTGCTCTCAGCGTAAACTTAGATAAAACCAAAGAGATATAATAAGAAAATTGACCATGAGCCGTTCTATTCGATTACTCACTTTATTACAACTTTTACGTGAACAGCGTTATCCCATTACCGCGCAATGCTTAGCAGAACATTTGGAGATTAGTGTCCGAAGTATTTATCGGGATATTGAAAGTTTACGTGACCAAGGTGTCAATATTGAGGGCAGTGCGGGCTTAGGATTTCAGCTGAAAGAAAACTTTTTACTGCCTCCGATGAGTTTGGATGAAACGGAAGTCGAAGCAGTGTTCTTGGCATTGCATTGGTTAAGGTCAGTGCCAGATCCAGCATTAAAAAATGCTGCACATTCAGTTTTGGCCAAACTCAATGCGGTATTGCCCAAGAATAAACAAGAACTGATTGATGAAACCATGCTTCGGTCTATCAACCATTGGCTTGTGGTTGATGAAAAAATTGTCGAACAAGTACGTCTAGCAATTCGTTATCAGGTCAAGATTGAAGTGCATTATTTAGATGAAAAACAAAACATTTCAAGTCGTATGCTTTGGCCTTTTGTCTTAGGGTATTTCAATGACAAAATGTTGTTGGCTGCATGGTGTGAATTACGTGAGGATTTTCGAAATTTTCGTTTAGATCGGATTCAAAAATTAACTGTGACCGAAATCATTTACCCAGAGTTTAAGCGCCATCTTTTTCAGGCATGGTGGCAAAAAGAGCTGCAAAAAAAATCCATGCTAAAAAGCTCCTGACAAAAACTGACACAGCCGCCCTTTATATTCAATACACCACTATAAAGGAATGGAAAAATGGGCTTAAAACTATATAGCAATGCGCAGTCTAGAGGTCTGGTTATTGAATGGCTACTGATTGAACTGGGTGCTGAATTTGAAAAAATTGAGTTGGCTTATCACACTGAAATGAAGTCGGAATCTTATCTAAAGATTAACCCATTTGGCAAAGTACCCACCTTAGTCGATGGCGATGTGGTGATTTACGAAATGCCTGCAATTTGCGCCTATTTGGCAGATAATTTTTTTGATCAAGGACTTGCACCAGCACTGGATGATCCAAAACGTGGCTTGTATTTCCGTTGGTTGTTCTTTGCTGCTGGACCTTGGGATGCAGCCACTACGGATCGCGCATTAAAGGTTAAGATTACCGACGAGCAAAAAATGCATATTGGCTATGGAAACTTTCAGGACACCTATACGGCTTTAATTCAGGGCTTGGAGCAGGCTCAACCTTATCTATGTGGTGAGCAATTTACGGTAGCCGATGTGTTTGTTGGTTCCATGCTATTTTGGCAATTGAAGATGGCAGAGATTGAAAGCCATCCTGCAATTGAAAAATATCTTAATTCAATCAAAAGCCGAAAAAACTTAAGAAATAATCAAGTGCTTTTTAGCGACTAAATCATCAAGACGATGCAAACTTGGCATGATCTCGTGCTGGGTTTGCATTGATATACTACTGCGCCTCCAGTAGATAATTTCACATAGCACTCATGTTTTAGCATTTTTTGAATCAATTGTGACATCAGATGTCATTTATCATCTAAACACGGAATAATTGTTTGGTTTTCATGATTTCACCTATTGCACAACAATTTTATTTTCTGATAGCCTTTATTCATCCTGTACTGGGTAACGAGACTTTGTTGCGCAAAGAACTTACCTAAGAAGATGAATTTTGTTCTAATAATGTTCATCGCCTCGTTTTATTATTTATATTTATAACTTTCTAATAAAAAGGAAATCATTCCATGCAGGAAATTAAAAAAAACTTTGGTTTAATTGTTATTTGCATTACCACAATCATTTATTTGATTTTCATAACATATTTAATTTTCGAATCTAAAGAGTTTTCAAAATTATCTTTAAATGAAATTGGTGATTTTTTAGCTGGTGGTTTTGCCCCATTAGCATTTTTATGGTTAGTTTATGGCTATCTACAACAAGGAGAAGAATTAAAACAGAATACCAAAGCTTTAAATATGCAAGCTGAAGAGCTTCGAATTTCCAATGAAACACTTCAACAACAAGTAAAAGAAATGAGTAAGTCTGTTAAGACTCAACAAGATATGTTCGCTCTTGCTGAAAAACAATTTGAAAGTGTACTTCGAGAGAAGGAATATCAAGTATCTCCTCGACTCAGTTTAAGTGGCTACAAGCTTTCAAAAAATATTATAAATTCAAATATTACGAATGTTTTTACTGCAGATTTAAAAAACTTAAATATCCCAATAAAAATTATTACAATTACATCATCGGTATGGAATATGGTAATAAATACTACCTATGAAAATCGCCATATATTGAAGATTAGTGAGATGAATCCCTCTCAAAATATTCAAATAAGATTTTATACTTTACCAAATCAAAATAATCATATATTTGATAATGATGTTATAAAAATTGAGTTTAGTGATTTAGAGAATAACAAATATAGCTATTCTTATATTTTAGAAGAACAAGACGTATTTGTTATTTTTAAAAGGATCGAAGAAAATTAATTTAATCCGTTAAATATTTATGAGTGATGTGTATGCAATCTATCGAAAAAAAAGTTTTACTAAATCTGATTAACAGTGAGATAAGTAAATTACCAGATTACGATTCAACAATTAAGATTATTGATGTATCAGTTAATGCTAATGGTTTTATTGACTATTTTCTACCCAATCAGTATGAAAGTCATAAGTTGTTTCTTGCTCTAGAATATATGGAGCAAATTGATCATATCTTTCAAGGTAAGTACAACAGAGTATTTTAAAAATCTACCTATCATAATATCCGCATTCACACTCATTTCTTTGTGAGATTGAAGCACCATAAATTCAATAGAACTAGCTAGGTGCAGGTAGGAAAATTATTCAAGGATCATTACCACTGCACCATCAACTTTTTCAATCGCAATATAGTCATTGTTTTTAGTTTTGTTAATGAATATTGAATAACCTGAGCCAGTAACATGCCACCTTTATTATTTGGTCTTCACTAAGATTTTTGATAGGTAATAAGCCTTCAAAAACTCTTTTTCTTCATCTTTATAGTTTTTTGGTAACGATTTATGGTAGATCTTTTGGGGATTATTGTAGTTGGTAACTCAGTATAGATTTCGTCTAACATTTTATTTAGCAGTACTTTAAATAGAGCTCCATATACGAATGCACATATTTTTACTTCAGTTAAATAAAACCTGCGGCAACATTAATACAGATCGCCAAAATCGTGGTGTTAAATCCATACGCCAAAAGGATATGGAGAATATTTAAAACGCGCATCGAACGAGATGTAATCGATACATCTGCTGTTTGTGCAGAAGTACCAATGACATAACTAAAATACAAAAACTCAGGGTAGGTTGGTTTAGGTGTTTTTGGAAAGTCCAATCCACCATCCTGATGATTCTCCACTGCCAAGTAAAAGTCATGTGCATAGTGAATAGCAAAAATGGTATGCATAAATAACCATGCAAAAATGATGGTAAAAATTGCTAAGGCGATATGTCCGGCTTTAACTCCAGTCACATCGGGCAAATGTGCCAATTCAATAATAATGGCAATAAAACACATGATGAGTGAGAGCACAACCAACAGCAAAATGATCCATTTGCTGGCATCCTGCTGCTGAGCACGCTTTAAAATATGCGCTTGATTGGTTGCCCAAAGCATTTTCATGGTCAGGATTAAATAGACCAGGGTGGCAATATTCTAGCTGAATAACAAATTGGTTGACCACTGCCAGTCTGTGCTCAAAGACATCCCCATATACACAACTGCTGTGAGGAGAAAACTAATAAAGAAATATGGGCGAGACTGAATGCCTGATCGAAGTTGGTGAAATGCACGTCCTAACATGATGAACACCGCCTGAGTTAAAGATTGATGGATATTTGAGCAAAGAAAATGAGCATTAAGTTCTATTGGTTTAAGTCGTCATATTAAAAAATAAGCCTACGCTCTATGTCTTGTCGCAGCGGTCTTATTTTTGCTCTAAACGATTGATATCCAGATAAAATACTTTGGTTAATAGTTCAATGAATTTTTGTATCGCAACAGAGCCAGCACTTTTTCGATAACTTACATACAAGTCTAGATAGGGAAGCTCAATATCTAAAGGTCGAATGACGGTGTTACTGTTGATTAATGGCGCAATATAGCTTGGCAAAATTGTACAGCCTAAGCCCGCCCCAACTGAATTAATATTCAATGAAATATTGTCAGCTTTTTGGACGATATTCAATTCAATATGATTATGTTTGGCAAACTCTAAAATGGTGTTGTGCAAAGTCGTGGATTGTTCTTCAGCAGGAATAATAAAATCGATCCCATTGAGCGCTTTAACAGGGATACGTTCATACTTGGCTAAAGGATGATCTTTGGGTAAAACAAAAATTAACGGCTCACGGAGCACAAATTTACTTTTGATTTCATCATTATGAAAATTGTGCCTGCTAAAGCTGATATCTAGCTCACCCTTTTTCAATGCACGCATTTGTTCAAGGTTATTTAAGCTTAATAACTCAATTTTTAGCTCAGGATTTTGTACCCTTAAATTTGGTAAGACATAAGGGAAAATCTTTATTTCAGCCACGGGTACAAACCCAATCCTTAACAATAGCTGTCTGGCTTTGGAGACCTGTCTTGCCATAGCAACAGCCTTATCGGCTTGTGCTAAAGTTAAGCGTGCTTGCTCTAGAAAAACAGCACCTTCTTCAGTAAGTTCAACTTTACGCTTGGTCCGATTTAACAGCCGAACACCGACATCTTCTTCAAGATCTTTGATCTGTTGGCTGAGTGAGGGTTGTGCTGTATAAAGTCTCAATGCTGCTTTGCTAAAGTTGAGTTCTTCAGCCACAGTAATGAAGTATCTCAGATGTCGTAATTCCATATAACGCGTCCAAAGAATAATCCAAAAAATGTCTTACTAATATTTTCAAAGAGTATAATCTATAAACAACTGTCAGGTGAAGACGATTATAGTATTTAGAAAATAAATGAACTTTTCAAAATCATTGTTATTTTAATATAGAAAATAACATGGCGAATAATTGATAAAATATCTTAATTAAAACAAAAAATATTTCTCTAAGCTCTAACCTAGAAGCGGTCATCTGTACAAAGTTGCATCAATTTATCTACGGCCCTTACCTCTCATAAGCGCACTTTTAGGAATGAAAGAATTGATATCAATGTTTTAATTGATGTATCTCGTCATCAATCTATAGCGGCCCAAATTTATATGAATGAACACTTGAAAAATGTTTGATTGTACTGGTTTAAGTTGTTGCTATCTGTCTGATAAACATGATCATGCTGAGGATTACTAAAACCGACTTGGAGATACAGGGCAAGGTCGGTTTAGTCGTCATGGATAATTAGGTTGATCAGGGTGTTTATGATGATGTTTTTGATCTCGCTCTATCTCAAAACACTTAGACGGAAGGCTTCTTTAGTTTCAAATGCAAAATTGGAAATGGGTTACCTTCAGCATCAAGTTCCGAACGTGCAATTTGTTGGAAGTTATGTTTCTTATAAAACTCCAAAGCACGAATATTTTGTTCGTTGACATCTACCTCATGCGCACCTAACTCAAGGGCTTTTTGAATGAGCATGGAACCGATGCCTTGATCAAAAAATTTAGGGTCAATAAATAACATTTCAATCTTTTGATAAGCCAGTCCCATAAACCCAGCGATTTGACTTTCACGTTCCACATGAAACAACCGCACATGATCAAAATAATGATGCTGAATGATGAGCGTTTTAATTTGTAAGATATGCTGTTCGTTTAAAAAGTCATGAGTCGCACGTACAGAAGCTTCCCAAATTTTTAATAATTGTGGATGAGACTGCGACGGAGTATTTAGAATATTGGTTAAATTGGGTTCCATAAAAGATTCACTCAATTGTGAAAAGCAACAAAAAATAAAGAAAAATCACAGATAGTTTCGCTAATATGAAGCAGGACAGATATAAAAATCAAATTGATGTATTTGATGATAAAAAACAGGACAATAAATGTCAGATTCCAACAAAATTGTTGTATATGCAGCACTTTTGGGCAATTTAGCCATTGCTCTGGTTAAGTTTGTTGCTGCTTATATTACAAATAGTTCGGCAATGCTCAGTGAGGCAGTCCATTCTGTCGTAGACACTTTAAATGAAATCTTATTGCTGTATGGTTTAAAAAAATCACAACAGCCTGCAAATTATCATCACCCCTTTGGTTATGGGCGAGAGTTATATTTCTGGGCCTTTATTGTCGCATTGTTGGTTTTTGCTTTAGGTGCTGTGGTTTCAATTTATCAGGGTATTCAACATATTCGTCATCCAGAAGTTATACAATCCCCATTGGTCAATTATGTGGTACTCGGGTTTGCGCTGCTTTGTGAAGGCACTTCATGGTTTATTGCGTTGAAAACATTTAAAAAGACCAAAGGTCAAATGGGATATTTTGAAGCTTTTCGTCGCAGTAAAGATCCGACAACCTTTACAGTTTTATTTGAAGACTCAGCAGCTTTAATTGGCTTAATCATTGCATTGCTGGGAATATTTTGTGCTCAGCAGTTTAATTTACCCGTTTTAGATGGTGTGGCTTCGGTACTGATTGGTGTCGTCTTAGCCATCTCAGCCCTGCTTTTGGCAAGGGAAACTAAAGGGTTGTTGATGGGTGAAACAGCAGATCCAAAACTGCGTCATAATGTATTGAAAATAGCTCAGGAAGATCCTGCCGTGTATTCAGCAAATGGCGTACTGACTGAACAAATGGGTGCACATCAAGTGATTGCTTCTTTAAGCTTAGAGTTTAAAGATAGTTTAACTTCCGATGATATCGAAGCCTGTGTGAACAGAATTGAAGCAAAGATTAAAAGTATTCATCCCGAAATCGTGGCATTATTCGTGAAGCCACAAACACAGCAAGTATGGCTTGAAAGAATGAAAGGGCGTTTAGAGTAATCATGTCGAAACAAGAGCCAATGGTCCGTCTTGAAGATACAACGGTACAAGACAACACAATGCAAAATAAGACTGTTCCATTTCAGCAAGTTCAACAATTGCATTATCGAATTGATACTGAAAATTGTTTGTCACATACATGGTATAAACCTGTATTTAGTGTGATTGGTTCAAATCAGCACAATGGTGAACGATTCTTTAATGAAGTACGTAAACCACAAGGGCGTAGCCGTTGGGATTTGATGAAATGGCTGGGTACCCGAAAATCATATACTTGGAATGTGGATACTCAAAAAGAATCATCAGAATTCTATGCGGCAAAACGTGTATTACCTCAGAATCGACCAGATGCTGATGAGCATGATTGGCAAATCTGGTTTGTGAGCCATGCGACTGTACTGGTTCAAATTGGTCCCTATAACTTTTTAACTGATCCTGTTTGGGCCGACTATGTCAGTCCGAAACATGGGCGTGGACCAAAACGTGTGATTCCTGCTGGAATTGCTTTAGAGCAATTGCCAGAGATTCATGCAGTCTTACTCAGTCATAATCACTATGACCATATGGATTTAGCCTCTTTAAGATGGCTACACAATAAGTTTGCCATGCCAATCTATACGGGTTTGGGCAATGCCTGTTACTTGCCCAAAGAGTTCCATGTGATTGAGATGGACTGGTGGCAATCTGCATTATTTAAAAACTTAAAAATTATTTATACCCCTGCACAGCATGGTTCGGGTCGTGGTTTACGTGATCAGAATATCGCATTGTGGGGTGGTTTTTCTGTGGTATCGCAACATGGTCATTTCTTCTTTGCTGGCGATACAGGGTATTCACCGCATTTTAAAGAAATTCAAAAACGTTTAGGTTCACCGCGAATTGCGTTATTGCCAATCGGTGCGTATGAACCAAGAGCGTTAATGAAATATATGCACATGAATCCACAAGATGCTTTTCAGGCGCATTTAGATTTACAAGCCAAACGTTCTTTGGCAATTCATTACCGTACTTTCCAATTGACGGATGAAGCGCGGGAACAGCCTGAGCAGGATTTACAAAAGGCCATGAAGAATTCATCAAAAATGATTAATCCATTCTATTGTATCCGTGAAGGTCGTAAATTGGTGGTGTAGTGGGCCTTTATTGAGCCATAAAAATTGAGAGCGCTAAAAAATTGAACGCACTAAAAATGATAAAAATCTTATCCAGTACTTTGTTGTTTTGTTTGGTGATGACTTCAGTCGCTGCAAAATCTATAGACCTAACTCAAGCGGCTAAGGCGGATTGTGTTTCAGATGCGCCTTGTGCTGATGGAGATCAGATGACTAGGGCAACAGCCGAAGATAGTCCAGCAGCAGATGATACAGAGAGTATTAAACCTCTCAATGAAAAATATGATTTGGAAACGGGTGATGAATGGAAATTAATTCATCAAAATTCAAATACTCAATTTTTTGAAAGTATCACCACAATATCTGATGGTAATCAACTTATTCAAGCTTGGGTTAAAAGTGTGAACCCAAAAAGACAATACACGATTAATTATTATCAAGTATTGTGTAAGGATCGGACATTTACTCGACTTGAACAGTTTAAAAGTCAGGACGATAAAAATTATAAACTGGTTAAAAAGGTCGAGCATTATCGTCAAACACAACCTTTTAGTCAGGCTGGTGAAATACTTCCAGTTTTGGAAAAGCTGTGTCAGGATTAGGGTGTATTTACCCAAACTAAAAAATAGTGTTTATTCCTGATTGAAAAATCAAGGGAGATGAATAATGAAAATAATCCAAACTTTATTGATGTTACTGGCATTATCTAGTACAGCTTTTGCTGAGACTCAAAATATACAAATTAATCAAAATAATTTTGAGTTGAAAACAGTGATGAATGAAGAAGAAGCTGATTCTTTACGTAAAGATATTGAATTATATCGAAATAATCAAAAGTTGCTCACGCATACAATTTATTCAACCACGGGTGACTGTAGTATTAGCCAAATTGAATTGGGTGATTATGAGATCAAAGATAACAATATTATTTTTTATAGCTACTGGGCTTCGGGTGATCGGCAGGGACTCTGGACCTATCCTTATGGTGTGCGCAAACAAACCTATACTGTGGATGCAAAGGGTAAAGTGAAATTAGTCAGTGCTGTACTATATGTTGAAGATATTTTGGGTGATCCGCTTAGCACAAACCCAGATGAGGAATACCTTCAATTTTTGCATACCGCTCCAAAAACCAAGCAACAACAACGTGCACTGAGTGAATATATTCAAACCATGCAAAGTGATTATAAAGGTCGATTTGTGCATGGACAGGAACGGGCGCGCTTAATTCAAGAAGTGAAAAGCAAACTTGCCAAGCAAATTGCGACTGAAACCAAAGGATGGAAAGAGCAGTTTGGTACAAATGTGCGAATGTAAGTTTATTCGGCTTTTTGAGCATTGAGAAGTTGAATTGCGACAATAGACAGTGCAGCCATTGCGGTATTCATGATGAAAGGATTAAAACCCTGCGCAAAATAGTGTGGATAAACGATCGCGACAACCAGTAAAAACAACAGCATCGCGATGATATTTAAATAATGCAGAAGCTTTGATTGTCTAAAAATAAGAAATAATCCACCAAATATTATTTCTCCAAATCCTGAGAGTTCAATAAGTCTAGGAATGGGCAACAATTGAATCCCTGTAAATTGCCAAAATTGTTGCTCTTCGATGACTTTATATATGATTTTAGGGATGAGTCCCTGATAAAACCATAAGACAGCCAGTGAAATATGAATGGTCAATAGGGCATTCTGAAGTGCTTTAGAATTTTGCATCAATGCTATGTTCCAAGAAATGTCTTTTATTTTCAGATGAAGGCAGTAAACACTGCTCAGTTGTACCAAATAAACGATAGCGATTTAAAGCGATTCGGCGGTATAGAAAATCTCGGATAAATTTGGGTATCCCATAACCCATTTTTAAATATGAAAAGGGTCGTCCTAAGCTTTCAATCACTTTTAAAAACGCAGTGGATTCACTATAGGCTTGCCCATTTTTGATCACCAACATGCTATCAAATTGTTCAGTGGGCATTTGGTAATGTCTTAAGATGTCTTGCCCTAAAGGTGATTGCACAGAAGTTAATTTAAATTGTGCCTGTGTATCATATTTGATTAGAAACTTTGCCCAGCCATTACATAACACACAGATTTCATCAAATAAAATGATGTCCTGTTGTTGAATTATCGCTTCAATTTTCTGTTGCATGGCTTTACTCGCGATTGGGAGTTTCTTCAATATAGTGCATTTATACAAAATAAAAAACCGCCTGAAGGCGGTTTCTATTGAATGACTTTTATTGAGCTAGGCTTATTGAAAACCAGGATGACCTTTACCAGGATCGCTATCGCGTGCAGCTTGTGCATCTGCAACAGTTAAGCCCAAGGCTTTTGCCACGCCTTCACCATACGCTGGGTCACATGCATAACAGTTACGGATATGACGATACTTAATAAAATCAAGTGCATCACCCATCGCACCCGCCGTATTATCAAACAGTGCTTGTTTTTGCGTATCATTCATTAAATTGAATAAAGCGCGTGGTTGGCTGAAATAATCCGAATCATCTTGGCGGAAATCCCAATAATCTGCATCGCCACTGATTTTTAATGGTGGTTCTTTAAACTGAGCTTGTTCCTGCCATTGGCTAAAACTATTCGGTTCATAGTGTGGTAAACCGCCATAGTTTGCATCGACACGGCCTTGACCATCACGGTGATTAGAATGAACAGGGCAACGTGCAGCATTGACAGGAATTTGTTGATAATTCACACCCAAACGGTAGCGTTGAGCATCGGCATAGTTAAATAATCGCGCTTGCAACATACGGTCAGGTGAAACACTGATACCTGGAACTAAGTTACTTGGTGCGAAAGCCGATTGCTCTACATCAAGGAAGAAGTTTTCAGGATTTTTATTTAGCTCAAACTCACCCACATCAATCAGTGGATAATCTGCATGAGGCCAAACTTTGGTAAGGTCAAATGGATGATAAGGGACTTTCTCTGCATCTGTTTCAGGCATCACTTGAATTTGGAGCTTCCATTTTGGGAAGTTACCATTTTCAATCGAATCAAATAAATCACGTTGATTACTTTCGCGATCTTTAGCAACAACCGCTTCTGCTTCAGCATCGGTTAAATTTTCAATGCCTTGTTGGGTGCGGAAATGAAATTTGACCCAAAAACGTTCATTGTTTGCATTGATAAAGCTGTACGTATGACTACCAAAACCATGCATATGGCGGAAGCTTTTTGGAATACCACGATCAGACATTACAATCGTCACCTGATGCAAAGCTTCAGGTAATAATGTCCAAAAATCCCAGTTGTTGGTTGCACTACGTAGATTGGTTTTAGGGTCGCGTTTTACGGCTTTATTTAAATCTGGGAATTTACGTGGATCACGCATGAAAAAGACGGGTGTGTTATTGCCAACGAGATCCCAGTTACCTTCTTCGGTATAGAACTTGAGTGCAAAACCACGAATATCACGTTCTGCATCTGCTGCACCACGTTCACCAGCTACAGTAGTGAAGCGTGCAAACATTTCTGTTTGTTTGCCAATTTGTGAGAATATTTTAGCGCGTGTGTACTGAGTAATATCGTGAGTTACGGTAAATGTACCAAAAGCACCTGAACCTTTTGCATGCATTCTGCGCTCAGGAATAACTTCGCGTACAAAGTTGGCCAGTTTCTCGTTTAACCATAAATCTTGTGCCAGTAGAGGACCACGTGCGCCTGCCGTTAAACTATTTTGGTTGTCTACAACAGGTGCACCAAAAGCCGTTGTCAGGTGGGTTACAGGACATTTTTTTGAGTCTTGGCTCATTCTATTTCTCCATTTTTAATTAATCATGTATTCATTTTTGAATAGATGGAATAGATAAAGAATATTCGCTATTACATGACATTAACCGTAATTGAAAAACCAATATAGTGAACAATTGTTAAATCTAATTGATCTAAAAATAAATGATTTGTCATTTATTTTTAGAAACAACTTACCGGTCTTTATCTGCTTTAAAAATATTGTTGATCAAGGAAGAGCAAGCAATGTTTTAAAGCGATAACTTTACTTTAGAGTGATTTTTTATATTTGTGAAATTGATAAAAATATTATTATTGATTTGTTTTGACGATTAATAGGGCAGAGCTCTGTGTACTGATAGGAAAACATTAATTCAGCTTTTATTTACGATAACAATGATGGTTTAAAATACAAAATAAATAAAAATCAATAGATAGTGTTTTTTAGTGAAAATGGACTTGGAAACATTCAGCTTGTCTTCACCCATTTGAAAATATTTTGCTAAACGAAAATTGATAGTATTCAATTTTAGAAAATCTGTTTTTTAATACATATAACGCTGTTTATGATTTGAACCATATCCGCCTCCAAAACTTTCCAATCCTTAAACTCAGGCTCGATCAACAATGTCTGCGAGACAAAACCATAGCAAATTCGTTGTACATTTAGACTCATCTGTTTGAGTTGTTCATCATCCTGAATAAAAGGTTTCAGCATGTTTTGCCACATCTCTACCATCATGGCATAACTTTTTTGATATGTTTCAATACTGGAAACCTGTCGTTCTAACAAGAAAGACTGGGCCCATAAAAATTGTTGTGCTTGAATTTGCTCAAGTTGAAAATGAATGATTTGCTGTAAATAGCTTTGAAAATTTGATTTTGTGGATAAGTCATACACGCTTTGTGCATAACTTTTTAAGACTTCTGCATTGCTTTTTACATGTTGGTGAATGGTTAAAGCAATCAAATCTTCCTTTTTAGAAAAATACTCATAAAACGTCCCTAGACCCACACCAGCAAGATCGGTAATTTCACGAATGGTAATTTTATTGGCAGGATGGTCATGTAAAAGCCGAACAAAACTTTCCATCAACGCTTCTTGCGTGATACGTGCCCTTGATTGGCGGGGTTTACGACGCACATTGATTGCAGGTAAAGTCATAAAAATAATCCGAACATCCTTGAAGGTATTTTCTTCTATACTGAATGCAATTGGTTAAAACAACAAGACAGGAATTCAGGATGAACACAGCAGAGAATTGGCAAACACATGAAATCAGCAATCAGTTTGACGAACTGCAAAATTATAATTTATTGACTACAGATCAAGTTTTACAAGAAATTTTGCAACGTTATGGCAGTCAGGATCAGCAACGCCTAACTGAGTTTTCAAGGATTGCGGGTTCTGCTGAATATTATGAATATGCCGATTTGGCCAATCGACATACTCCTGAATTACATAGTTTTGATGCCCGTGGTCGCCGTAAAGATTTTCTAGAGTTTCACCCTGCATGGCATAAATGGATGCAGCTAAATCGACAATTTGATACGCATGCACATCCATTTAATCATCCACAATCAAGTTCAAAATGGGTCGATTGGGCGGCACGATTTTTCCTGAGTGGACAAGTTGAATGTGGCAATCTATGCCCTAATTCTATGACGCTAGGCAGTATTCCCTTAATTCAAAATGAACCTGAATTGTGGGCAAAAGTCGGTGAAAAGCTCTTATCGACTGAATACGATGAACGTGACATTCCGATTTCTCAGAAAAAATCAATTTGGTTAGGTATGGGGATGACGGAAAAGCAGGGCGGGTCAGATGTGCGGGCCAATGAAACACGGGCTGTTCCTGTAGCTGAGTCAGGACGTGGGCAAGCATATTTACTGACAGGACATAAATGGTTCTTTTCCGCACCGATGTGTGATGCACATTTAGTCGTGGCAAAAACTGAACAAGATGGATTGGCCTGCTTTTTTGTACCGCGTTGGCTGGAAGATGGGACAAAGAATCCAGTTCAAGTGCAGCGGCTTAAAGATAAAGTGGGTAATCGCAGTAATTCAAGCTCAGAAGTTGAATTTAAAAATGCTTGGGGCATTATGATTGGTGAAGCTGGGCGCGGGATTCCCACGATTATTGAAATGGCAAACTATACACGTTTGACCTGTTCAGTCGGTTCAAGTGCGATGTTACGTCAGGCTTTGGTGCAATGTATTGCCTATACCCGTCAGCGTAAGGCCTTTGGTAAACATTTGGCGGAACAACCGTTGATGCAAGCGGTATTGGCGGATTTAGCCTTGGAAACAGAAGCAGCCATGCAATTGAGTTTTCATCTTGCGCATTGCTATGAGAGTGATGATGAATTCTCTCTGGCATGGAGACGAATCATGACACCAGCAGCAAAGTTCTGGGTGTGTAAGCGTACTGTGGAGTTGACGGGTGAGATGATGGAAGTCTTCGGTGGCAATGGTTATGTCGATACAGGAATCATGGCACGTATTTTTAAAGAAGCCCCTGTAAATACTATTTGGGAAGGTTCTGGTAATGTGATGTGTTTAGATGTATTACGTGCAATCCAACGTGACCGTGAATCAATTGAAGTCTTATTTAAATCATTTGCACAAGTTGCAGCTCAAGATTCAATTTTACAAGATGAATTACAAGCTTTATTTAAATTATTTAGTGGCTTACAAGCAGATGAATTGCAATTTATGGCACGTAGCTTAGTCAGTCGCTTGGTCATCTTGGCACAAGCTATTTTGCTGAAACAACATGCACCAGATTTTGTTGCAGATGCTTTTATTGCAACACGTTATAGTGCGTTTTATGGACGCGTGGTCGGAATGTTAGATGCGCAAGCTGTAGATGTAAAACGCTTGTTAGATAGAGCTTTAGCTTAATCCCTTCGAAAACGTAAAAAGCGGCATTATATAAATAATGCCGCTTTTTTTAAGCTACTTTTATCAAAGTTCAAGCTTGGGATGTGTAATCGAAATTACTTTTGTTTTTTAAGCTTTTTTTTGAGCTTTTTCAATTTACCTTCGTGTTTGGAGATTTTTTCCAAACGTGCTTTGATTTTCTGCTTTAAAGATTTAACTTGCTTAGACATCATGTTACTCCTTAGTTTGAGTATCCGTTGGCTGATGTTTTTTGATAAAACTACGGATAAATTTTCTTAACTCACGTGCTGCACTGGTATCCATCGTTTCACAGAGTTGTAAAAACTGGTCACGCTCAGCACTGTTAATGCGAATTAAGAGTTGCCCATCTTTTTTATTCACCTTTGTCTTTTTGGGTAGTTCAGCCATGACGTATTTATCCCCAAAGGTGATAATCAAAAATGTATATACAATATATATGCATTTTTAAAATTCGGCAAATTTATATTGTTGAAAATATTTAATATTTTTGTGGTTTATTGAAAGTTATTGTAATTAAGCTTTTATTTCAGTAAATAAGTTGTTGTTATCGCAGTTTTTATCTTTTAATAAAAAATTGTTTGTGAAAGGGGAAATCAATAGTAGCTTACAAATGTTTATTCCAAATTTATAGTCAACCTGTCAAAAAACTCATACTAAAGAAGATAATTTTTCTTAATTAATATTTATATTAAATCAATTAGATGTAAAAAGTGTTTGATTATAAAAAAGCTTGCAATGCCTCACCTTAGATTCAAAGTTCAAATACCTATGCGTAGGCGATGCCTCCCTTTTTAGAGATAAAAAGGGACAAAAATCTTTCGTTGAACGAGGGGTACATCCTATACCCCCGCTCAACTGCGACATCCATGTCGCTATGCGATAGCTACACCTTGTATGATTCAAAAGGGCAAAAAACCAATTGATAACTCATATTTTTTAAAGATTCATACAGAAATATAAGCTTTATTTCTGATCAATGACTTAATGCAAATCACTTGTATGAATAATTAGGCGGTTTGAATATAATTTGAAATTTACAGGCTCTCGGTCGTTAGAAACTCAGCAACTAAGAATTCAGTTAATGCTTTTAGAACAAACAGTAAAGAGTAGTTTTTCGAGATTTCGAGTCATTTGATTTAGCTCAACATTAGTGAGTTGTGCTTTGTAATTATGTTTTTATATACTTGTATTCTACACAAAAAAGCGTAATATCAGATTCCCACTGATCAAGTGGTATACAGCAAAATAGGTAAAGAAAATGGCAAAGAAAAAAGCAATGCCAGAGGTTGTGATTCACAACTTTGTGGCCAAACACATGCATGAAGTCAACAAAAGCCAAGTGTTTGTAGATCGTAAAAAGAATGCAAAACGTGGTTATGATAAACACAAAAAAGGTCGATATTCTGATGATTATCGGCCTTTTTTGTGGACTACAATTTTTGCTTAAATAATTATAAAAACCTAATAAAAATAAATAATTAAATGTTTACTAGACGATTCGATTTCACCATATCAGCCAAACCATGATGCTTAAAGTAATACTCCATCCAGCTCTTAACCATGAGTGGGTTATTCATCGCAATCACTTCTTCTAATAGCTTTTGTGCATCTGTCATCGATACATGACAAATCGCTTTACGCACACGCAGAATATTACTTGAACTCATTGACAAGGTATTGAATCCCATTGCCATAAGTAAAATGGCTGAGAGTGGGTCGCCCGCCATTTCACCACAAATACTGATAGGTTTTTCATACTTATGACATTCTTCAACCAAACGCGTTAAAGCGCGGAGTACAGAAGGGTGGAAGTGTGAATAAACACTGGATACGCGTGGATTATTACGATCAACTGCCAATAAATATTGAATTAAGTCATTTGAACCGACTGAGAAGAAATCGACCAATTCAGCAAATTCACCAATTTGTAAAAGTACACTCGGTACTTCAACCATAATTCCGATTTTTGGTTTGGCGAAGTTAACTTGCTCTTCTTCCTGAACCGCAATCCAGTCTCGTTCTAGTAAGTAAAGTGCTTCTTCTACTTCGCTGACACTGGTGACCATTGGCAATAAAATATGCAGATTGTTTAAGCCGATACTGGCTTTTAACATTGCTCGGATTTGTGAAGAAAAGATTTCAGGGTGATCGAGGGTAAAACGAATGCCGCGCCATCCTAATGCAGAGTTTTCTTCTTCAATTTGGAAATATGGCAGGTCTTTATCCGCACCAATATCAAGTGTACGCATCACCACAGGTTTGTTGGCAAAGTGACTAAGCTGTTGACGATAAATCGCACGCTGTTCTTCTTCACCTGGGAAACGTTCACGTAGCATAAATGGAATTTCAGAACGATAAAGTCCTACACCTTTTGCACCACGTTGAACCCCACGTACCACATCAATCATTAGACCGGTATTTACATACAGCTTTACTGCAACACCATCAGGGGTAATGGCATCTTTGGTTTCGTATTGCTTTAAATCTTTGGCAATTTGTTCTTCTTCTTTTTGGATCTCTTTATAACGTGTACGTAAACGACGTGGTGGATTGACAAAAACCCGACCTTGATAAGCGTCGACAATCATCTCAACATCATCAAGTGTATTTACTGGAAGTTCAGTAACACCCACCACAGTTGGAATACCGAGTGCACGGGCGACAATCACCATGTGGGAGTTGGCAGCCCCTTCAGAGGTTACAATTGCGGCGATTTTATCTACAGGAAGCTCAACCAAAGCAGCCGTACTAATCTCATCTCCAATTAAAATACTTTCAGAGGTGATCTCTTTATGGCTGGTATCACCTTCTTGTAATGCTGCGAGGATTCGGCGTCCCAAGTCTTTTAAATCAGATACACGTTCACGTAAATAGTCATCTTCCATTTGTGCAAAAAGCGCAACATGGCGTTCAATCACATTTTTAACTGCACCTTGCGCCCAGCTCCCATCTCGAATGATTTCTTTAATTTCAGCAGGTAGCGCATTTTCATCCAACATACGTAAGAACACGCTAAATAAAGCACGTTCCTCCGCCATGAGTGAATCTTGCATTTTGTCATCAAGCGATTGAATTTCATTGCGTACAGATGCAATGGCTTGATCCAAAAGCTTAAGTTCTTCACTGATATCATCCGCATCACGGTCTGGAACTGAAGCTAAATCTGCAGGTGGGTAAAGGATGATGGCACGACCAAGTGCAATACCGCCTGCACCAGAGGAACCTTGGAAGGTCTTGTAGTTAGATGAATTACTGGGTTTACGGAAAACATCAATATTACCCACTGCATGTGCATGAGCAATTACCCCAGAGAGTTGTGCACACAAGGTCACCAGAAATGATTCTGCTGCCTCGCTAAAATCTTGAGGTTCGGTGTTCTGAACCACCATCACGCCCATCACTTTGCGGCGATACATGACTGGAACACCAAGGAACGAGTTATAGATCTCTTCCCCTGTTTCGGGGAAGTAGGCAAACCGTTCATGTTTAAACGCATTGTCTAAGTTGACAATCTCTTCACGTTGCCCCACTAAACCAACCAAACCCTCGCCAAGTTGTAAGGAAACTGTCCCTACAGATTCTTGGTTTAAACCTTTGGTTGCCATGAGTACATAACGTTGGTTACGTTCATCTAAAAGGTAAATAGAGCAAACATCAACATGCATGGCTTCGGAAACTTGATTGACCATGATTTCCAAAGAATCATGCAAACTGACTGACGCATTGATCTCTTGTACAATACGTCTTAATGTGTCCAGTTGCATGTTCGACATGGATGTATGCTCCTAATTTAAGCTATGTTTTAAAGCGACTTCATCAGTATTATTTATAACAGTACTACCTTGAAAAATCATTCATATTTTGAAGAAATTTCAGTTGTATATTGCGGCATTCGCATACATAACTCCATCATCGCTTTACGATAAACATCTCGTTTAAAATTCACCACTTGTCCAAGCGGATACCAGTAACTAACCCATTGCCATTGATCAAACTCCGGCGGGTCAGAGAGATTCAACTGAATATGTTTCGTTGAAGCTGTGAGTTTCAGTAAAAACCATTTTTGCTTTTGTCCAATACAAATCGGATCGGAATCCGAGCGAATGTATCGAAGCGGCAAACGATAATGCAACCAGTCATCTGTCTGGGCAATAATTTGGACATGTTCGGGTAGGAGCCCAACTTCTTCTCGTAGTTCTCTAAATAGAGCTTGCTCAGGAGTCTCTCCAAACTGGATGCCTCCTTGAGGAAATTGCCAAGCATTGTGTCCAATGCGTTTTGCCCATAAAACTTGTCCAATATCGTTTGCCAAAATGATCCCGACGTTGGGTCGGAAACCTTCTGAGTCGATCATTTGGCTACCTAAAATTTGTTAATTTCATTTGACTTTATATATGGGGACATACACTCTTTTGTCCAACTCGATAAAGTCAAAGTAATAATGTTTTAAAATTGCTATGATCTTAACGAATTTCTATCGACTAGCGGTGATAGATTTACAATTTTTTTCTTAAATTTCAGTTTAAACGAGTATTTTCATGGAATTGGCGCTGTTTGACTTAGATCACACCTTATTAAATACAGATTCTGACCATTCTTGGGGAGAGTTCTTAGTCAATGAAGGCTTGGTCGATCCAGTCCGACATCGTGCGATGAATGATCAGTTTTATGAAGACTATAAAGCAGGCAAGCTTGATCCAATTGCTTATAATGAATTTGTCTTTGAGTTTCTTACTCAACACGATAATGATTATTTAACTGAATTACATCAGTTGTTTATGCAAAAAGTGATTCGTCCAAAAATGCGTCCAGCTGGTTTTGCCGCGATTCAAAAACATAAAGATTTAGGCCATGCGTTGGTTGGTATTACGGCAACCTCAGATTTTATTACAGCACCTATTTTCCGTGAATTTGGTATCAGCGAAATTATTGCGACCAATGCTGAAATAAAAGATGGCAAGTACACGGGGAAAGTGATCAATATTCCATGTTACCAAAAAGGTAAATTGGCACGTTTGGATCAATGGCTCGATGGTCGTACTGTCACTGAATCATGGGCTTATTCAGATTCGATTAATGATCGTTTTTTATTGGAATATGCTGACCATGCGATTGCAGTAAATCCTGATGATCGTCTTGAGCATCTGGCAAAAGAACAGGGTTGGGATATCCAAGATTGGTCGATTTGAGCTGGGCTGATTATTGTGATTTAAAGCAGTGTTGATCACTGCTTTTTTATGGTTTGATTGTTCTGTCAAAAATGAGAAGTTTTGTAAATATTTTTATAAATGAAGATTTTGTACTTCATTTATAGTGTAAAAATGCTATGTTGATTTGAGCACTTTTAAAACTGACGGAGATTATATAATGAGCCAGACACGTCCAAGAATGACCAATTTATTTGAACAACTCGGCTTGGATTCTAGCGAAGAAGCAATTCAAAGTTTTATTGAAAATCACCAGTTGGATGCAGATACTCTAATTACGGACGCATCTTATTGGAGTGAGGGACAACGTCAGTTTCTTGCTGAAAAAATTAAATCTGATGGTGAATGGGCATTAGTGGTTGATCAGTTAAACGAGTCTCTACATGAAGACTCGGTAAAGTAAAAAAAATTGTGCAATGAAGATTTTATAAGGGAATGAGGGGGAAAGATAAGTACGATCATTCCTGTGTAATATGTAAATCCCTTATTTTGAGTAACAAGATAAGGGATTTTTATTGCAGAGATTATTTCATCATCTCAATCAATTCCTGTACAGCCCTAGACTGGGTACGTCCAGGATGCCAAACCATACCCAATTGGCGGTTCATTTCAAAACGAATATCAAGTTGTTGTAAGTCTTGATTTAACAAGGTTTTAGGTAAAACAGACCAGCCTAAACCAATGGAAACCAACATCCGAATAGATTCAAGCGGATTATTGCTCATGGTAATTTTTGGCTTTAAACTTTTCTTTTCAAATTCTGCCAAGGTAATTTGACTGGTATAAGTCTGTGCTGCTGGCAATAAACTTGGGTATTCGATCAGATCTTCAAGCTTAAGGTTCTTTTTTTGTGCCAAAGGATGAAAGGGTGCAACCACGAATACCAAAGGATCATTCCAAATCGTGATATAGCGCAAACGCTCATCACCTTGTGGTGGAAGGGTTAAAAATGCCAGTTCTAAATCCCCCGCGAGCACTTGTTCATGCGCTTGCTCAGAGTCCACAAAATGTACATCTAGTTTGACTTCAGGAAAATGCTGTACATATTTTTTTAAATGTTGTGGTAAATGATGTAAGCCAATATGGTGACTGGTGCCAATCTTGAGTTTTCCTCGAACTTCACCTTGCTCATGACTCAGGGTATGGTGAATATCTCCCAATTCATTTAACCAGTTTTTTACTTTAGGTAATAATGAATGTGCTGCATGTGTGGCTTGAACACCACGACCTGCGGACTCAAAAAGTTTGACGCCGAAATATTCTTCTAAGCTATGTATGCGTTTGGTGACAGCTGGCTGAGTAATAAACAGATGTTCTGCTGCCATAGAAATCGAACCTGTTTCCATAACTTTGACAAAGGCTTCAAAAGCAGCGAGATTCATAATATTTCCATCCATAAAGAATTTTTATGCGTAATTCATTATTTAGAAAATTTAAGAATTAATCAAAGTAATTTTCAAATTTTTTTATTTTTAGCAAAGTGATTGGTTCTATTCGTGCTTTGGAAAAATTTTAATACAACTTTTTACTATACAATTTAAGCAAAGCTCATTTATAGTCAGCGCATAAAAACAACAAAAGGAAAGCTATTTGAATCAATCAACAGACACCACTATTCACTATTTTCAACAACATACTAGAAATACCTTCTCTAAAACTTGGCTTCGATTTTTTACCACAATATTGATATTTTCTGCTTTAGGTTTAATCTTTTTATATTTTTTTAATATCTATTTCCCCAGCATTATCATCGCTATTCTCAGTATAATTTGGTTGAAGCTTCGGTTAAATCGCCTAAGAAAAATGCAAGATTTGGAGAGTTTTAAATTTCCAAATCGTATTTGGCTTGCTTTTAAACAAAGACATCCAAACATTCGACAATCTTCTTATCCATTAATTGAAGAAGGTTTTAAAGACTATTTAGCAATTCATTTGTGGCGTAGGGGAGCTTATGCAATGCCTTCACACTCAGTGGATGCGTTATGGCATATATTGATTGAAGAATTTGATGACTTTTATCAGTCCATGAGCCAACGTTTTTTAGGCTATGAATTGATTCATAAACCACATGATTTACAAGCATCTGAATCACAGCGAGCTGCTCAGAGACAGCAATTGCTTAATACTTGGCATGGGGCATGTGCTTTACATGGATTGAATCCACAAAACACGCAGGTCTTACCGCGAATTTTTCAGGTTGATGCCCATGTTCGATGGGAGCGGGGTTTAATTTTTAGCTTACCGTTTATGATGACAATGTATAGCCAAATGATGAGTTCAACTTCAGATCTTCCACAAGCTTCTGCAACATCATCATGTTCTTCTAGTTCATGTTCAGGATCAAGCTCCTCCAGTGATTCGAGCCATTCACATAGTACAAGTTCTGATTCATCTTCCTCGTGTAGTAGTTGTAGCAGCTGTGGAGGAGGCGGTGGTGATTAGCACCTCCAGCCACAGAAAATACATCTGATTTAGATTTTAATTTCAGTGCTTTGAGCTGCCTTTTGGTCTCGTTTATTCCAAGCCTTTTCATGGAAAAAGAATGCAAATGCTTGTACAGTCGGTTCAAGTAAACTTAATGTCACAGCCATCCAAAAATTACCAGTCACCGCATAAGCAACCAGCATTGCTACTGTGATATGCATGATGTAATAACTTAAGGTCTTTTTGAAAACACGTTGATTGCTTTGTAGGAAATTTTGGATACTCGCCATGAGGATCACCACTTATTTAATTCAATAGTTAAATAATAATCATTATCAATTGTAATGTAAAAAGGTTTTTTTGATTAATGTTGATTGGATAAAGCGATATTTTATTCTTTATTCATTGCATCGTGATTGTTGATATAGGATTTATTGATTTCTTTTTAAATAATTGATTTGCTTAATTTATGGTTTAGGACGTACATTTATTTGTCTAAGCTATATTTTTTTATTGATGATTAAGCCAAGTGCTTTTAAAGTCATTGAAAATATATCATTGATTTAAATATTTTATAAAGGTGATTTTAGGAGCATTTATTTGGATAAAATCAATTCCAAAAAGTTTTTAAATTAATAAAAATGATAAATTAGATTTATGTAAAAACGTGGTTATAATTGAGTGAATGAAAGAATTACCCAGTCCAGTGGAGCATTTCGACATGGCAGGCGAAAACCAAAAAGCAAAAACAGAATCAGTAAAAACTTTGTATGACAAATTGTGGGATGACCATCTTGTAACACAACGTGATGATGGCTCAGCATTACTTTATATCGACCGTCATTTATTGCATGAAGTGACTTCTCCACAAGCATTCGAAGGCTTACAACTTGCTGGGCGTAAACCTTGGCGTTTAAGTGCTAACGTTGCAACACCTGACCATAATGTTCCTACATCAACCAAAGAGCGTTCAGAAGGGATTGCAGGGATTGAAGATGATACTTCTCGTATCCAAGTTCAGACCTTAGACGATAACTGTAAAACCTTTAATGTGGTGCAGTTTGATATTAACGATGTGCGTCAAGGTATTGCACATGTTGTTGGGCCAGAACAAGGTTTAACTTTACCGGGTATGACGGTGGTATGTGGTGACTCGCATACAGCCACACATGGCGCATTCGGTTGTTTGGCACACGGGATCGGAACGTCGGAAGTTGAACATGTATTGGCAACACAATGCTTAGTACAGAAGAAAATGAAAAACATGTTGGTGCGTGTTGACGGAACATTAGGTCAAGGCGTTACCCCAAAAGACGTGGTTTTGGCAATTATTGGTAAAATCGGAACGGCTGGCGGTACAGGGCATGCGATTGAATTTGGTGGTCAGGTATTCCGTGATATGTCAATTGAAGGGCGTATGACTGTGTGCAATATGGCAATCGAAGGCGGTGCGCGTGTTGGTATGGTTGCGGTAGATGATAAAACGATTGAATATGTTAAAGATCGTCCTTATGCACCAACAGGTCAACAGTGGGATGCGGCAGTCGCGTATTGGAATACTTTACATTCTGATGAAGATGCTCATTTTGATACGATCGTGGTTTTAAATGGTGAAGAAATTGAACCACAAGTGTCTTGGGGGACTTCTCCTGAGATGGTGATTCCTGTATCTCAAGCTGTTCCAACTTTGGAACAGGCCAAAGACGATGTGCAGCGTAATGATTGGACCCGTGCTTATCAATATATGGGTTTAAACGCAGGTCAGGCATTGGCTGATATTCAATTAGATCGCGTATTCATTGGTTCTTGTACCAACTCACGTATTGAAGATATTCGTGCTGCTGCAGAAGTGGCAAAAGGTAAAAAAGTAGCGTCTAGTATTAAACAGGCCATGGTTGTTCCAGGCTCTGGTTTGGTGAAACAACAAGCAGAAGCGGAAGGTTTAGATAAAATCTTAATCGAAGCTGGTTTTGAGTGGCGTGAGCCAGGTTGTTCAATGTGTTTGGCGATGAATGCTGACAAGTTACAACCGGGTGAACATTGTGCTTCAACTTCAAATCGTAACTTTGAAGGCCGTCAGGGTAATGGTGGACGTACTCACCTTGTCAGTCCAGCAATGGCAGCTGCGGCAGCAATTGCAGGTCACTTTGTTGATGTGCGTTCATTCTAATCAGGCTTAAGGAGCAAAGACATGAAAGCTTATACCGTTGAACAGGGTATTGTTGCACCCTTAGACCGTGCCAATGTAGATACCGACTTAATCATTCCAAAGCAGTTTTTAAAATCAATTAAACGCACCGGTTTTGGGGATAACTTATTTGATGAATTACGTTATTTAGATGAAGGTTATCCGGGGCAAGACAATTCTAAACGTCCGAAGAATCCTGATTTTATTTTGAATCAGCCACGTTACCAAGCGGCATCTGTATTAATTTCTCGTGCCAATTTTGGTTGTGGTTCAAGTCGTGAACATGCGCCTTGGGCATTGGAAGAGTATGGTTTTCGTACAGTGATTGCACCAAGCTACGCTGATATCTTTTTCAATAACAGTTTTAAAAATGGCATGTTGCCAGTGATTTTGCCTGAATCTGTTGTTGATCAATTATTTAAAGAATGTGCTGCTCAAGAAGGCTATCAATTAACCATTGATTTAGAAGCTCAAGAAGTCCGTACGCCAAGTGGTGAAGCTTTTAAATTTGAAGTCGATCCATTTCGTAAACATTGTTTATTGAATGGCTTGGATGATATAGGTTTGACTTTACAGGCTGCGGATGAAATTCGTACTTATGAAGAAAAAACCAAACAATCACGCCCTTGGGTATTTGCTGAAATTCAAGGTTAATTTTCAGCGAACATTTTACACATAGCGTGAATGCCTAACTCTTGCTAACATGCGAGTATAACAAAATGAATGTTGACTCAGTGAAGTGAGGGTTGGGGTTGAGCAATGACTAAGTTTTTGAGTTGCAGTGTTTTAATCGGTTTAACAAGCTTTATGCTTAGTGCGTGTCAATCCACTCAAATGGTTGATTTAATGCGTATCAAGCAAGCTGAAAATAAACATGTCAGCCAAAATTCGGTTTCTGTCTATTGTTCAGGCGCAGAGCATTGTGAATTTGCGCGCTTAAATGATGTGATTATCATGGATGAACGTGCACAACGTGCCAATCGTAGCGCCATTCAAAAGGGTTATCTCAAATTAACGGGTGAACCTTTAGATCAAAATGGTGTTTATTTAACGATTCCACCTCAGCAATATGAGATGGTGATTCGATTCTATCCAATCACTAAACAGCATGCTGAAGTTTTCCATGTTATTCATGATTTTAAAGCAAATCAAAAATACACATTTAAGATGTATCGCTTAAGGTCACAGGGTTCAGGAAGTTTACTGAATGTTTCTTCACCGACACCGCTATGTGTCGATATGATTCAAGAAAAACGGACAATTCGCCGGTTTTGTCGCCCGCATAATGCGGTGACTGGCGTGAGCGAATTTGTTGAACAGAAGATTTAATCTCACATCAGTATAGATACTGAAAAATAAATGGAACTACAAATGTCTAAACAAATTTTGATTTTGGCAGGTGATGGTATCGGTCCTGAGATCGTTGCTGCTGCTGAAAAAGTACTGACACGTGTCAATGATAAATTTAATTTAGGTTTAACATGGGAACAAGGTTTGTTAGGGGGTGCAGCAATTGATGCACATGGCGAACCTTACCCAGCTGTAACAGCGGAACAAGCGAAAAAAGCAGATGCAATCTTACTAGGTGCTGTAGGCGGTCCAAAATGGGATAACATTGAACGTTCAATTCGTCCAGAACGTGGCTTATTGAAAATTCGTAGTGAATTAAATCTATTTGCTAACTTGCGCCCTGCAATCCTTTATCCGCAATTGGCGGATGCGTCTAGTCTTAAACCAGAGATTGTTTCGGGGTTAGATATCCTTATTGTTCGCGAATTGACGGGTGGCATCTACTTTGGTCAACCACGCGGTATTCGTGAACTTGAAAATGGTGAGAAGCAAGGTTATAACACTGACGTTTATTCAGAGTCTGAAATTAAACGTATCGCAAAAGTTGCTTTTGAAATGGCAAATTTACGCGGTGGTAAAGTTTGTTCAGTGGATAAAGCCAATGTACTTGAAGTGACTGAGCTTTGGAAGCAGACAGTGACTGCACTTAAAGAACAACAATATCCAAATATTCAACTTTCACATATGTATGTCGACAATGCAGCAATGCAATTGGTCCGTGCGCCAAAACAGTTTGATGTGATTGTGACAGGGAACTTGTTCGGTGACATTCTTTCCGATGAAGCAGCAATGCTAACTGGCTCTATTGGTATGCTTCCATCTGCCTCTTTAGATGAGAGTGGCAAAGGTATGTATGAACCTTGTCATGGTTCTGCCCCTGACATTGCTGGCCAAAACGTTGCCAACCCACTTGCAACCATTCTTTCTGTGGCAATGATGCTACGCTACACCTTCCGTGAAGAAGCGGCTGCAAAAGCCATTGAGGATGCTGTAGGGCAAGTTTTAGACCAAGGCTTGCGTACTGGCGATATTATGTCTGATGGTATGCGTAAAGTTGGTACGGCTGAAATGGGCGAGGCTGTCGTTGCAGCGATTGCTTAAGTACTTGTTTTAAATGTTTGGTAATAAAAAACACAGCTTAAGCTGTGTTTTTTATTGTTAAATTTTAGCTTCTGATAAGTTTTGATAAAAGTCTATCCATATTCTCGTCATTATACTGATGGGTATTAGATTCGCTTTAAAACAGCTAACAGGCTCGACCTAAATACTCAACAGATTCAGCAACACCATCTTTTAATTGAAAAGTGACTTTACAATTAAAATTAATGTCATAGCTTGGCGTGCCCATCGTATCATAACGAATCACTGGCAGACCCATTGCATTAGGGCCTACAGTCGCATTGCCTCCTGCCATGGGGATATTGATTGGTCTAAGGATGGTATAGCTTAAGGTGCTATTACTGGTTTGGATTTTATCGCTTACCTGATACCCCATTGCTTTAAAATTTAAATTGCTTTGAATTTCAGCACTGGTTTTACCAATGAATTGCTGTAAATATTGATCTAAATTTGCAGGTCGGGTGTTTAAGCTTTTACATCCAACAAGTGCAATAGATGCGAATAAAAACATACATACATGTATTTTCATAAGCTTCACCTGATCCTTAGTTAACTTAGTTTAGAAATGATCTCTATTTAGTATAATAAATATACACGCATATGTATCTAGATCGGTTGCAGGGCAAACCAAGTCGTATAGATTTTAACAAATAGAGTCAAACAGACAGAACTGGTGAAGCTGTAAAAAGATCAGTTGTATTAAAAATTTAGAACAAATTAGTGCTATCAACTTTGAAGTAAATGGATTACAAGTGATAAATAGGTATATGAAACAGATTTTAATGTGTCAGATGTATAATTGCCAGACGATAAAAGATCGTAAGCAGGAGGGTAAATCTTGTGGATAATGAAAAAGCCACCTAAAAGTGGCTTTTGCTTACACTAAAACTTAGCGTGCACGATATGTAATACGACCTTTTGTTAAGTCATATGGTGTCATTTCAACTTTTACATTATCGCCTGTTAAAATACGAATATAGTGTTTACGCATTTTACCAGAAATGTGAGCAATCACTTCGTGACCGTTTTCTAAACGCACACGGAACATAGTATTAGGAAGCGTTTCGGTGACAACGCCTTCGAACTCGATAAGTTCCTCTTTATTGGCCATAGCCTACCTGATGATCAAATTGGAAAGGCGCAAATTATAGGCAATTTTTTGCAGAAAGACAAGAATATTCGGCATTACAAGGCGGTAGATGACTTGAAAATAAGCGAACATATTGTTAAACAATTTCTACAAAAAAAAGCGGATAAATATTGTCAGTTTGGTCAATCGACTGTAATCTAAATTAAATGTTTTAAGTATAAATGAATAACATACAAGGAAGGGCACTGCGTGAGTCAGCTAACTGATGCTTCGGTTGTTTTACGATTAGGCTATCAAGCGATCCGTCGTGCAGGATTGCCGACAGAAGAAATATTATCAAAGGCTGGGGTAGCATTGGGTCAGGTCGACCAAAATGCTCGAACACCGTTGAATGCACAATTTGCATTTTGGGTCGCTGCGGAGGAAGTCAGTAATGATCCAGATATTGGTTTACACCTCGGAGAGCACTTGCCACTGTATCGTGGGCAAGTGATCGAACACCTGTTTATTTCAAGTGAAAATTTTGGCGAAGGCTTAAAGCGTGCTTTGGCTTATCAACGTTTAATTAGCGATGCATTTCATGCCAAATTGATCATTGATGATGACGGGCGTTGTTATTTAACCAATGGTGAGCAGCCTTGGGGTGAGAACATCGTCAATCGTCATTTTTCAGAATGTGCTATTTCAGGGATTTTACGCTTCTTTAAATTTATCACTGAAGGACGATTTGAACCGATTTACATCGATTTTAATTTTGCCAATGGCGCTTCTGATGGTGAGTATTATCGTGTTTATGGTTGTCCTGTCAGTTTAGGGCAAAAAGAGACACGTCTTTATTTTGATCCTTCAATTTTAGAATATCCATTGTGGCAAGCAGAGCCTGAGTTATTGCAATTGCATGAACAACTTGCAATTGAAAAACTGCAAGAGCTTGCACGTTATGATTTGGTGGGTGAAGTACGCCGTGCCATAGGCTCCACTTTGGAAAGTGGTGAAACAACCCTTGAAACTGTTGCTGCACAACTCAGCATTACCCCACGTCGTTTACGTACACAGCTTTCGGAAGCCAATACCAGTTTTCAGCAAATTCTTTCTGATTATCGTTGTCGCTTAGCCAAGAAACTGTTGGCCAATACCACCGAAAGTGTTGAGCGTATTGTTTATTTGACTGGATTCTCTGAGCCAAGTACGTTTTACCGTGCATTTAAACGCTGGACCAATGAAACGCCTGTGGAATATAGAAAGCGTAAGCAACGTTAAATTGTACGCTTGTGAGAACTGAACAGTTTTAATATAAAAAATCCTTCTATTGAGAAGGATTTTTTATATGCAGCCGCAAAAATTATTCAGGCATATTTAACCAATGTGGGCCTAAAGGTGGTTGAGGCAATTCAAATTGTTCTGGGTAATCTGCATGAATAAAATAAAGCCCATCTGGTGGTGCAGTGATTCCTGCCGCTTTACGATCTTGTGCCGCAAAAATTTCATCAATATGATCCACTTCATATAGACCTTGGCCAATCTCAAGTAAGCAGCCCATGATGTTACGTACCATGTGGTGTAAGAAGCCATCTGCCTGAATATCGAGAACTAGATAGTTGCCATGACGAATTAAGCGACAATGTTTGACATGACGTACAGGCTGATTGGACTGACATGCAGCAGCGCGGAAGCTTTCAAAATTATGCGTGCCTTGAAATTTTTGCGCCGCTTCAATCATTTTATCCACATCGAGTGGATAATAGGCATGTGTTACTTGTTTATGTAACAAGGCAGGGCGGTTTGCTGATTGATAGACCACATAACGATAACGACGAGCCTTTGCCTTAAAGCGTGCATGGAAATCGTTATCCATTTCTTTAATCCATTGGATTGAAATGTCTTTGGGCAATTGACTATTTGAACCCATTAACCAACCACGTATAGGGCGAATCGCATTGGTATCGAAGTGGGCCACCATATTAGTCGCGTGGACACCCGCGTCAGTACGACCTGCACCATGTAAAATAATAGGCTCGTCGGCAATTTTACTGAGCACATTTTCCATGGTTTCCTGAATACTACGTACGCCAGGCTGTTGAGTTTGCCAACCTTTATATCGCATGCCACAAAACTCAATACCAATTGCAAAACGTTGCATAAATACCTCTATTCAGGATGATCATACCAATGGTCATGCCACTGTTCCGAAGAGGGGTATTGTAAATAAATTTTAACAATTTTGGCATAAAGATCTGCTTGGCTCAGTGCATCACTGACTAAAATTTTTGAATCTTTGATCCATTGGCTAATCGCATAGCGTTGATCCATGCCGCCTAGAGGCACTTGAGTCGATAAAATGATTTGGCAGCCATTTTCCTGCAAGCTTTTAATTTTTTGGATAATGCCCGCATTTACGGCTAAATTACCTACCCCATAAGCTTGAATGATCAAGAAATGCGGAGCATGTTTGGAGAAAATTTCCAGATTACGTTCAAACTGTAATATTTCAGTCGGCACCATCATCCAATTGACGATATTGAGCGATTTGGCTTTTTCGATATGTGAAAGTTGTACCTGAATGACGGAATGATCTACCGCTATTTGTTGTTCGGCTTTGAGTCCTTTAAACGCATCTAAAGCAGTGCTATGGGCTTTTAATGTGGTTCTTGCATGAATCACTTGATGGTAGAAAGCCAAATACACGCCTACAGGAAGTCGAGTGACGGCATCGAGTGCGGTATTTAAATTATCCAGCGCATCGGTGAATTCTCGAGTATTGTCCCCTTGAATATTGAGCAGTGGATATTGGCTTCCAGTAAGGACGACATGACAGGACTCAGCTAAAAAGCGTGATAAGGTCGCCGCAGCATAACTGAGCGTATCTGTACCATGAATAATGACAAAGTGTTGGAAATTTTGGAGTTGTAGGCTTTGTATTTGTTGAATCAGCATAAGCCAGTCAATGGCCGTGCATGCACTACTGTCTTTAATACTGGGCGCCTTAAAGCACTCAATTTTAAACTGAGGTGCTAAGACCTTTTTGAGTTGTGGAATAAACTCAGCATCAGGCATCGGCGCTAAAGGCTCGCCAATACAGCCAAAAGTTCCACCCATGTAAATTAAAGCAATTTTTTTGTTCATAATAAAAAAGCAGCCATTCATGACTGCTTTATCTTAAGACGAATAGATTTAAGAAGCTATTTGATTGAGTAAATTTTGTGATTGTTGGCGTTGTTCAGCGGTATACGCTGCTTCATTTTGTGAGAGTAGCTCACGAACGGAAGCATATGCACCCAAATTTAGATATTGTTGAGCAAGGTCTAAATTTAATTGAATTTCATTCACTTGAGCCAGCTCAGGGAATGAATGGAGTAATGGGTCATTTGCATCTATGGCCAGACTGGTTTCAGCTTCACTAGGCGTTTCAAGGTCAAGTGTTGCTGTGCTATGCACTTGCTCAACTGTTTCAGGTTTTGGATCTAGATCAAAACTAAAAGTGGGCTGTGTCTCTGGTTCAGTAGGCGTGAGTTTAAATTCAAAATCACGTACTGGTGTGCTTTCTTCAGTAGCTACTGGTGTAATCGGTTCAGCAAAATCAAGTTTGAATTCTGGTGCGATTTCAACCTCTGCTGCTTTTTCAACTGGAACTGCTGTAGGTTCATTTGCTGTAAACGTGAATTCTAACGGCTTAACAGTTTCAGTTTTAATTTCTGGGGCAGGAGGAACTACTTCAAAAGAAAGCTCAGGTGTTGTTGTTGGCGCTTTTTCAGGTGCAGGATCTAAATTAAATTCTAACGGCTGAACAGGTTGTTGCGGTGTCTCAACTTTCTGCTCAACAAGCGTTGAATGATCGAATTCTAGCGCATCGACTTGTGCCAGATTTTGCGTTTCGGTTTTAGATACAGCGGGTTGTGAAATTGTTTCTGTATTTCCAATCAAGGCATCAAAGGCAGCTGTATTTTTGCTTTCTGGCACGACAGGGCTTGATGGCTCAAAAGCAATCGATTCAACTGGGTGATCAGCTTGATTGGCTTTTCGTCGTTCTTCGGCTTGAATGACGATTTCGTCTAAGCCCAATGAACGAATATGATTAATCAACTGATTCACTGCAAATTCATCTTTTTGTGCCAGATGCACATCTAAAAGATAAAGATAAAGTTCATGTTGAGCATTGTCTTGGTTTAAAACTTGATTGATTTTTGCTTCAGCAGAAAAATAGTTTTTCTCAGCAATCAGCTTTTCAATATTGCTTTTTAATTCAGGGCTTAATGGTTTTGTTGCTTGTTTAACAATAACTTCATCTTCAACAACAGTGGTCTGTTGTTTTTTTGAGGTACGCGCAGTACGTGCAACATTTTTCTTTGAAGTCTTTTTATTGTTACTTTTTTTGTTATTGGTACTGGCACTCTCTTTATTGGCATCCTCTCGTTTTTTGAGCACGATCGCCACGACCAAGAGTAGAACAAATGGAATCACATACAACAACATTTTATTTCCCCTTCATTGAGCACAATGAATCAATATTTTGAATATCCTAACTATTTGGTTTTTTTGCATTCTGCTGTTGTAATTGCTGTTGCAATTGAGCGAGCTGAGCATTTAATAATTGAATTCGCTGATTCTTTTGTTGTAAACCTGCTGCAAGTTGGTTCACATTCTTCTGTAATTTAACCGTTTTTTCACGAGATGTCATAACTTTTGTAGATAATTCAGTAGTGGTCTGATTCAACTGTGTATTTTGCTTTCCTTGACTCTGAGCAGCGGGTTGTTCATTGTCTGCGACTAAACTCATTTCTGCTTGATCTAAGCGATATTTGGCTGAACCCGATTGCTTTTTGGCAATTTCAGGTGCAGCCGTTGCAACTTTATTTTTGCTTTGTGGTATTTGACGATAGCTGGCTGCTAGATTGAGTGCAGCGCCACGACGAATACGGTTTACATCACCTTGAATAAACGCATTGGCATTATTTGCTTTAATTTGTCGCATCACTTCTGGAACGCTTTGATTAGTTTCTGCTGCAATCCGAGAAGCAATTTTCCACAATGACTCATTGGCCTGAACAATATGCTTAGGTTGTTTATCTAATGCTTTATGGGCTTTTTCTTGTTTAATCGCTTTTTGTGACTCCGCTTTCGATTGCTCTACGCGAGACTCATTCGATTTTGCTTGCTTGGTCTCAACTTTGGAATCTTTTGGCTTTTGTGATTCTGCTTTTTGCTCGTCTAATTTAGCGGGTGGGGTCTGAGCTTTTGCAGATTGCACTGGTGCTTTTTCGGCTGGTGGCTGAGGCACTTGTTGTACAGTTACCGTCGGTGTTTGTGGCGTATTCTGAGCACTGCTTTGATGATTGCTTTGAAGAGGGCTCGGAGTATTGGTTGTAGCCGCAGGCGGTGTGTTTGTCGCAACTCTGGTTGGTTTTTGTTCTGTTTTGAGTGCTGGTGGTGCAATTACATTAATTGCTAAAGTACCAGCTGAATCCGTTGTCGTCGTTGCTTTGGTTGCCATAGCTGGTGGAGTTACGACTTCTGGCGTTGTCACGTGGTATTGCGTGCTGGTTGGTAAATTTAATGCAATATCTTTTTCACTGACGATGATTTGAGGTGTCAGAGGCTTTTCTTTGACTAAAGCATTGCTCATTGGAGCAGGGACGTTGCTACGCCCACGGGTCAATGGGGCTTTGACTTGTTGAATATGGGTCGCACTCCCTTCTTTGACTTTTAATAATATATTTAATTCAGATTCAACAATCGGACGAGAAGAGGTAATCACAATCACCCCAGTGCCATCTCCTGAACGACGAGTATAAAAATTTAAATGTCCAGGTGCTTGCGTGGAAATACCAATATTTTGAATATCATCTGCATCGGCTAATCCGACTTCTATTTTTTCATTTGGATTTGCATTACTAAACTTCATTTCAGCATAAAGCAAATCACCAGACCCTGATTGAACTTGGATCGGGTCTATTGTAATCGCACTCACCGCTTGCGACGTCATGATGGCTAAAATGGCAATTTTTAATTTGTTATATACAGTCATCTCTATCCATTGCTCTGACAAAGTTCAAGGCATCCCCATAATACAATATTTAGCTGTAGTCTATATGTAAAATATTAACATTAGAGTTACATAAACATAGTTACATAAAAAAGCCGATCAAGATAGATCGGCTTTTTCATTGTTTATGAGTTTTTTGTGACTTTAAGCATTTTTATAGTCGATTAAGATACGTAACATACGACGTAAAGGCTCAGCAGCACCCCAAAGTAATTGGTCACCTACAGTGAATGCGCCTAAATACTCTTTACCCATATTTAATTTACGTAAACGACCTACTGGCACAGATAGAGTTCCTGTTACAGCGACTGGAGTAAGATCCGTCATTGATGCATCACGTGTATTTGGAACCACTTTTGCCCATTGGTTAGACTGACGAATCATGTCTTCAATCTCATCAAGCGGAACATCTTTTTTCAATTTCAATGTTAAGGCTTGAGAGTGACAACGCATTGCACCAATACGTACACAGTGACCATCAATTGGAACAATCTGGGCATTACCTAAGATCTTGTTGGTTTCAACTTGACCTTTCCACTCTTCTTTAGATTGACCGCTTTCAAGTTGCTTATCAATATAAGGGATCAACGAACCCGCTAAAGGCACACCGAAGTTTGCTTTCGGAAAACCTTCGCCACGTTGTAATTCGGCAATTCGGCTGTCGATGTCTAAAATCGCAGAACGTGGATCATCTAACAAGTCTTGAGTATTGTTATATAAATACCCCATACCCGTGATCAGCTCACGCATGTTTTGCGCGCCAGCACCTGAAGCGGCTTGATACGTCATCGCCGTCATCCATTCCACCAAATTGTGTTGGAACAGTGAACCCATGCCCATCAACATCAAAGAAACCGTACAGTTACCACCAACAAATGTTTTAATACCATTGACCAAACCATCTTTGATAACATTTAAGTTGACTGGGTCGAGTACGATGATTGCTTCATCATCCATACGTAATGTAGAAGCTGCATCGATCCAATAGCCTTTCCAACCTTCAGCTTTTAGCTGAGGAAAGACTTCTGATGTATAGTCGCCACCTTGACAGGTAATAATGACATCCATTTGCTTCAGACTGGTAATGTCCGTCGCTTCCATAAGTGCTGGAGCAGTTTTACCACCAAAAGCAGGCGATTCACCACCTGCGTTACTGGTAGAGAAATAGAATGGCTCAAAATGAGCAAAATCATTCTCTTCAACCATACGTTGCATAAGGACAGAACCAACCATCCCGCGCCAACCGACCAGACCTACTTTCATGTCACTTTGCCTCGGTGCGTTAAAAAATAAAAGGGGGTTTGAGTGTATCAAAAGAGTGTGTAACTGCAATAGCATACACAATGAAAACACAACTATATTGTGCAATATATCTTGTTTATGATACATGCAAAATTGATATTAATTTATGAATCATTCAAAAATTAAGAATATAAGAGTGACAAAATATGATCTGGATAGAAGTACTTGCGTTGATCGTGATTTGGCTAAGTTTCTGGTCACTGATTCCCCGTGATGAATGGTGGTTTAGAGGTGCTGATTTTCCACGCTTGCAGATATTATTTGTTGGTTTGATTGCCTTGGTATTGCTGTTGTTTTGGACAGCGCCGTGGGACTTGGCTCGTGAAGTGATTTTATTTTTATTGATAGCTGCCTTAGCTTTTCAATTAAAGATGGTTTTGCCTTATACCTTCATTTGGAAGAAACAAGTCAAACAGGTGAGCAAAGATCAGCTTAATCCTGATCAGCAAATTTCAGTGATTGTGTCGAATGTGCTGACACCGAATGATCAATATCACTTATTGCTTGAGCAAATTGAACAGCACCAGCCAGATATTGTTTTGACACTTGAAACTGATCAAACTTGGCAAAATGAATTGGCTCAAATTGAAAAAGATTATCCTTATCGTGTGGCTATACCTTTAGATAATCTCTATGGGATGCATTTGTATAGCAAACTCAAGTTGGTCGATACAGAGGTTAAATTCATTCTCAGTGATGAAATTCCGTCTATTCATACCACGGTGATTTTACCATCTGGGCAAGCGGTGCAACTGTATTGTTTACATCCCAAACCACCAAGCCCAACAGAAGCCAAAGACTCGACTTTACGTGATGCTGAATTGCTTATTGTGGGGGATCAGATCAAAGACTTGGATGAGAGCTGTATTGTTATGGGCGATTTAAACGATGTTGCTTGGTCACGCACAACGCGTTTATTTCAGCGTATCAGTGGTTTGCTTGATCCACGTGTGGGGCGCAGATATATCAACACCTTCCATGCTGACTATAAATTTTTAAGATGGTCTTTGGATCATTTATTTCATAGTACCGATTTTGCTTTAGTACATATGCAACGACTGCCTCATGTGGGTTCAGATCATTTTCCGATTTATGTGGTATTACAAACAGGGCGTATTTTTGAGCAAACTCAAGAAGAGTTAGAGCAAACCGATGCAGATGAAAGGGAAGCGCAAGAGGCAATTCAGGAAGGGATTGAAAAAGCAGAGAAAGAGGAGAAGTTGGTGACTGATGAAATTGCACAAAGTTATAAAGCTGGAACCTGATTGTCTGACAAAAAAATTAAAAAATGGCTGATTTTTGTAAGCAATTACTTACATGGATTTAGGCCCTAAGCGGATAGCATGCAAAGCATATTCGTTTTAATCTTTACTTATCGACACAGGGAATGAGAACGGAAAATCTCACTAAGGAAGACGAAGTCGATGGAGCAATCATCAAGGATTTGATGTTGGAATGGATAACCAAGAAAATAAGAATAAGATGTGAAAGCACAACCTCATGAACCCGAGTTTTGCAGGATGCAGAACTCGGGTTATGCTTTATTTATGGTATATAATTTAGAATAGACAAAATTGAAAATAAAAAAGAGTGGCTATGTTTCTCGCAAAAGTTCAAGAATTCGCTTCAAGTCTTAAACATTTTACTGGTTTAAGTAGTGATGCTTTATTTATCTATGCAGGTTTAATCATCTATTTTATTGTTGCTGCAATTCATAAAAGACAACTTAAATCAAATTTTGCGATTATCGCCACAGTGGTGCTTGCCTTTGTAATTGAAATCTTTAATGCACGCGCAGATATTTTTGGTAGAGGCTATTGGCGTATTTGGGAAAGTATCCATAGCATAGTCAATATGATTTTTTGGCCTTATGTGATTTGGGCTATGGCACGTTTTCGGGTATGGAAAGGTTAGGTCTTTCTACTTAACCCGCTTATGATTCAGATTGTTTTTATTTTCCATAATGTTGATTTAAGGCATCCATTTCAGCAGAAACTTTTTGTTGAAGCGCCATTGAGCGTTTACCAAGTTGCTTAAATTCATCACTGGGTGCATTTGCATTAAAATCTGGGGCTGTTGAAAGCGTATACATTTTCTGACTGGTGATTAAATTATCAATCATTTGTGTGCGTAGACTTTGTACTTCACTACTTTTTAAATTTAATGCCATGATTTGTTGTTGAGTTTTCGCTTGTATATCATTGGCTTTGAGTAAAATCTGCTGGCGCTTTTCAGGTTGGAGCGCAGCTGATTGAAGCTCCGCTCTTAATTGAAGTGCTTGGGTATTTGCGTGATTGACGATCTGATTAAGTTGAGCCAAGTCGGTTGTAATCTCTGTTGCGTTGGCTGTACTCAGTTCAGTCGCTTTGCTTTTCCAATTGCCTTGAATTGTTGCACTAGACGTAGTTTCTGAGGTTTTGTTTTGGGCGATATCTGCTTTTTGCTCTGAACATGCAGCAAACATCAAACTGGAACTGATCAAACATGAAAAAAGAACTTTATTGGTGATATTCATTGTTTTATTTTCCTTAAATTTGAATTTATTATTGATAAATCTTAATTCGCTTTGTTTGATCAAGAAAGTGGGCATGTGTAACTAGACGCAGTTCGCCATGAACGATGCTATTTAGACGCGAGATGACCAAAATAAAAAAGGAGATATTTTATATCTCCTGATTGTTAAAACAAAAACACTTAAACTTAATAGATTTTCTGGTAGCCTTTTGGACGTGTTTTAAAGCGACGATGAAACCACATATATTGTGTCGGTGCGATCCGCAGTTGATTTTCAATGATTTTATTGACACGAATCGCATCATCCATTTCATCTTCACTGGGTAATGGATCAACAGCAGGTTCAATAAGCACATGATATTTTGGATCTTTGATATCACCATCACGATAAAAATACAGTGGGATTGCGACAGCTTTTGATATTTTTAATAAACGTCGATGCGCTGTTACTGTTGCAGCGGGCGTACCAAAAAAGGGTGCCATCACCCCTTGTTTTAATCCAAAATCCTGATCTGGGCTATACCAAATCGCATCACCTTCTTTCAGATGGCGAATCAATCCACGCATATCATCATGATCAATCTGCGCTTTATAAATCGTTGCACGACAACGATAAATCAGCATATCGAGTAAAGGATTATTCTGTGGGCGATACACGACATCAGGTTCAAAAAATTGTGCGCATAAATAACCACCAGCATCAAGCATGGTGCTATGGGTGCCGAGTAACAGTATGCCTTGACCATTTTGTTTGGCCTGTTGGATATGCTCTAGCCCTTGAATGCTGACGCGGTTTTTAAACCATTGTGGTGAGTACCATGCATTTAAGGTTTCAAAGACCCCGACCATTTGATCAACAAAGACTTGTCTTGAATTGTCGATGACTTGTTCAGGCGACCATTCTGGAAAGCAGACTTCTAAATTACGTGTTGTTGTTTCACGACGCGATTTCAGTCGGTCAAAGGCAATATTGCCCAACAATGTTGCTAAGCGATACTGAATTGCCCAAGGCAAAATTGCGAGCATCATCAAAAATACAATCGCAATCCAGATTCCCCAATATTTCGGATGTAAAAATGCCCAATAAAATTTTCCAGGCTCGTATTGATGCTTTTTACTCATAGCAGTTTTGTAAATTTTGGGGAAGTTAAAACTGAAAGGAGTGTAGCATGAAGCGGTTTAAAGAAGAAAATTCAAGATGTCATTCACTCTCATTGAGGATACGCAAGGAAGCATGACGTGAAAATAATTCGGTTAATTCAAGGTGATATTACAGTTCAAAAGGTGGATGCAATTGTAAATGCCGCCAATACCTCGTTACTTGGCGGTGGTGGTGTGGATGGTGCAATTCATCGAAAAGGTGGTTCTGCTATTTTGGAGGATTGTCAAAAGATCCGAGCTAGACAAGGTGGTTGTGCAGTTGGTGAAGCAGTGATTACCACAGCGGGGTTGTTGCCCTGTAATTATGTGATTCATACCGTGGGCCCCACTTGGCAAGATGGACAGCATGCTGAAAATGAACTGCTTGAGAAAGCCTATCTCAATAGCTTAAGACTCGCTGAGCAACATCAGCTAAAAACACTGGCATTTCCGAATATTTCAACAGGGATTTATCGTTTTCCTAAATCAGAGGCAGCATTTATCGCCATAAACAGCGTGACTAAGTTTTTAACCCAGACGAACAACTTAGAGGAAGTCAGTTTCGTGTGTTTTGATTTGGAAAATTTTAAAATCTATCGCCAGCATCTTGCTGAGATTGATCAAAAGCAAGTACATGTTTTAGGTATATAATCGCAGTTATTCACTGACTATTTTAGACAACCTTGCGATGAGAGATACCTACTTAGACAGTTGTAAGGCAACACTGATATTTCTTGTGGTTCTCGGGCATTTTCTAGAACGCATGATCGGTTGGAAAGATCCGATTGATCATGTCTTATTAGGTACGATTTATTTTGTACATATGCCTGCTTTTATCTTTATTTCGGGCATGTTGTTTAAAGACAGTAAATGGTTTAAGAACATTCTATTTTTTGTCGCGCTCTATTTACCCTTTCAAATTCTATTTCCTGCATTTGATGCCATCTGGTCAGGTAAATTTCAGCTCAATTGGAATGTGTTTGAACGACCTTATTGGATCTTATGGTATCTGTTGGGCATGATGGTATGGACAACGCTTACCCATTTTTTGATAAAAACAAAATTTGCACTGCTGATTGCACTGATTCTTGCTTTATGTGTCGGTTTAAGCCCATGGAACAATTACCAATACTCAATCGGAAGAATTTTTAGCTTCTTTCCATTTTTTATTGTGGGTGCACTTTATGGCAAAACCATTGTCGAGAAAATTCAGCAATTTAAATTCACTCAAATTTTAGCTGGATTCATCGTGATGGGTATTGCAAGCTTGGTGTATTTCACCCAAATCAACCCATTTTGGTTATATGGCAGTTTAAGTTATCAGCAACTTAAGGTAAGTATGTGGGATGGTACTTGGATCAGAATAGGCTGTCTTTTGGTGTCGAGTTTGGGCATTTTCGCGATGTTTGCATGGACAAAATTATTGAATATTGGCTGTGTGCAACTTGGAAAAAACACCTTGGCGGTGTATTTGCTACATGGTTTTGTGGTGATGTTGATTGCACGTTATTGGCAACTGGATTTTCATATTTTTGTGGAAATTGGGATTTGTATTGGTTTATCTGTATTGACTTGCTGGATATTACAACAACAATTTTTTGATATTTTATTAAGAAAATTGTCTTTATGGTTAATCAAACCTGTTGAAAAATTCGGTTTAAAGTAGCGAATGGATTTGAAGCGATCCAGAGCATTCGCTGAAAATTTAAAAGCTACACTGTTGGTGTAGCTTTTAAGCATGAGGATCATAATTTTATAAAGCGACAGTTTTAAAACAACGTTTTAAAGTGGATTATTTGGTTGCTGCTTTACCCTCTACTTTTTTTGCTGTTGCTGATTTTTGTGCAGCGGCATGGTGTTTTTGGCTATGACCAGCTTTATGTTGTTTTTGCATTTGATGGGTTTTAACCGCTTGAGTCGAATGCTGTGCTGGAGTTGCTGCCATTGCAGAACCTGCGAAAATTGCTGTGGTGAATGCTGCAACAAGTAATGATGTAACTTTTTTCATGATCATATTCTCACTAAATAATTCGAGATCTGAACTAGATTCGATAATCATATCTTGGTGGATTTGTATGGAAACATCATGAAGTGCTTGTAGCGAAATTCAGTATAAATGAAATGATCATTGGTAAGATGAGTGGGGAATGGTAAGTGCTTTGATTTTTTAAGTTTTATTTAATTTTAATCAGTAAAGTATTGCCGTCATTTTTAACTTGAACTAAGCCATTTAAATAAGTGCGTTTATTTTCAAAAATGAAAGAGTTTGTTATATATCATTTCAAGTATTATTTAGATAACGAAATGCTGATTACAGACTTAAGTTTAGCATTTTGATCTTTTACTGCTACTCCACTATTGAAATGTGCCTCACATGAATAAAACAATCAGAAGAGCAACCACAAAGGACTTAATTGCAATTACCCAATTGATTGCGCCTTTTATTGATGAATTTGCAATTAATGACAGTGGGCGACAACTGTTTTGCGTAAGTATGATTGAAAAAATGCTTGAGAATCCTGAAATTCACTATTTTGTTTATAGCGATCATCAGCAGATGATCGGTGTTATTGCGTATAAGAATCCTGCCCATTTGGTTCATTTCTTTATATCGAAAGAGAAGCAAGCTCAGGGAATTGGCCGAACAATGTGGGACTTTATTTTGCAGGAGGTGAAAAAGTCTGGTGTTTCAGTATTTACGGTAAATTCAAGCTGTAATGCACAACCTGTTTATGAACGATTTGGCTTTATGGTGAAAGATGAAACCATTGAAAATCATGGGTTACGTTATGTTCCAATGTCTTTGAATCTTGTTAATACATAAAGCTTAAAGCATCTGTTGTATGATCTATAAAATGATTGATCTATGTTGTTGGTTTCAATGTCGGCAAGCTCAATAAAAAACTCCGCATATTTGCGGAGTTTTTTTATTTAAAAATTTTACAAGAACTAACCTTTGATCATTTCTTCTAATGCATCCCAACGCTCCATTTTTTCAAGCATCAGTTCATCAATCTCACCAAGTCGTTGCGACGCTTTGGTGGCTGCATCTGCATCAGTCACAAACCAAGAACCATCTGCAAGTTTTGCAGTCAGTTCAGCTTGTTCTTTTTCCAAAGCTTCAATTTCTGCGGGTAACTGTTCTAAAGCGCGTTGATCTTTATAACTCAACTTCACTTTTTTAACAGCTGGTTCAGCAGGCGTCGCAGCAGCTTCCGCTTTAGCAATGGCTTTTTTCACATCACTTTTCTGATCGACAACACGTTGATCTGGACGTTGTTCTAAATAGTCTTGATAGCCACCAATGTATTCATCGATATTGCCTTTACCATCAAATACCCAGGTTGATGTCACAACATTGTCCATAAATGCACGGTCATGTGAGATCAATAACAAAGTACCTTTATAATCACTCAACATCTCTTCGAGTAATTCTAAAGTCACCATGTCTAAGTCATTGGTTGGCTCATCCATCACAATAAGGTTAGACGGTTTAAGCAATAACTTTGCCAAAAGGATACGGTTACGCTCACCACCTGAAAGTGCTTTTACTGGAGTACGCGCGCGTTCAGGCGAGAATAAAAAGTCTTGTAAATAGCTGTAGATATGACGGCGACCACCATTAACATCGACAAAGTCTGAGCCTTCAGACACGTTGGCCATTACTGATTTTTCAAGATCTAGCGCATTACGTAATTGGTCAAAATAAGCCACTTCAAGCTGTGTACCTGTTTTCACCGAACCGCCATGTTCAAGCTCACCTAAAATGGCTTTGATCAAGGTGGTTTTACCTACACCATTGTCACCGACTAAACCAATACGGTCGCCACGCAGTACTAAAGCAGAGAAATCTTTAATAATTGGTGCATTATCACCAAAAGCCACACTTAAGTGTTCAATATCAAAGACCAATTTACCTGAACGATTCGCCTCTTGAGTCGCCATGCTCACTTTACCTTGTTGTGAGCGACGTGCTTTAGATTGTTCACGTAAATCTTTTAATGCACGTACACGACCTTCGTTACGGGTACGACGTGCTTTGATCCCTTGACGAATCCAAGTTTCCTCTTCAGCCAAGCGTTTATCAAACAGTGCATTCTGCTTTTCTTCAGCTTCCATTTGCTGTGCTTTTAAGTCGAGGTAGCGTGAGTAGTTACCTTCATAACTACGTAAAACACCACGATCTAACTCCACAATACGTGTTGCAATACTGTCAACAAAAGCACGGTCATGGGAAATAAATAACAGGGTGAGATTGTTTTGATCGAGTAAGAATTTCTCTAACCATTCAATACTTTCTACGTCCAAATGGTTGGTTGGTTCGTCAAGTAATAAAACATCAGGTTGCGTCAACAATGCACGTGCTAAAAGTACACGGCGTTTACGTCCACCTGATAAATCAGCTAAATCCGCTTCAGGATCTAAGCCCATTTTGCTTAAGATAGAATTTACTTTGGTTTCTAAGGCCCAACCATCGAGCAAATCCAGCTTATGTTGTAGGTTGCCCATACGATCACAAGCTTCCATATCACCTAATACACAAGCATCGCTGGCTTCATGGTATTCTTTTAGGACGAGCGCGGCTTCTCCTGCACCTTCGGCAACAATATCTGCAACTTTACCCGAATCCATCGGTACATCCTGAGCAAGCATAGAAATCGTAATACCATTTTGTAATGCAATTTCACCTTGATCAGGCAATAAACTTCCCTCAATCAGTTTGAGTAAAGTAGACTTACCTTCACCGTTACGACCAATCAGACAGACTCGTTCGCCTCGTTCTAAATTGAAGTTTGCGCCATCGAGCAGGGCAGGTCCACCAAACGCAAGTTGGACATCCCTTATAGTAATATAGGCCATACGGTTTCCTAAACATCCCACACTGAGGACTAAAAATGACTAAACATAAAAATATTGATGATCAGGCGTCATTTTCCGCACCCATAGAAGATTTGCAAGTCCGAATTGCATTTTTAGATGATTTAGTCGAACAATTAAATGATCAAGTGGCGCAACAAAGCTTGGAAATTACTGATTTAAAAAAACAAATGCAATTAATTTACCAACGTATAGAATCTGCTGATTTGTCAGAAGGTATTGCAACATTTGACCCAATGACCAATCGTCCTCCGCATTATTGATATAACGAAAGTGAAATATGAGGGGCTGAGGTGTGCTGAGTCAGGTGTAAATTCACACATAGCAGTGATATTGGCAAAGGATTTGCATAACGCAAGCGCTAAATTTGTGGGTTAAGATGGATTATGAACTTAAAAAACCTCGAAGCATTTTACTGGGTGGTGACCTTAAACAGTTTCAATAAAGCCGCAACAAAGCTTCACACGACACAGCCTGCAATTTCTCAAAAAATTACTGCGATTGAAAATGATCTCGGTTTTAAAGTGCTTGATCGCAGTTCTCGTCAAATCAAAGCCACGCATAAGGGTATGACCTTATTTAAATATGCTGAAAAGTTTATGCGACTGGAAACAGACTTGGTGGCTGAACTCACAGAAAGTCAGTATTTAACAGGAACGATTCGTTTAGGGGTTTCCGAAACGATTGTCCATACTTGGCTAGTGGAGTATATGGAGCAAGTCCAGCAAGAGTTTCCCAAAGTTTCCATCGAAATCGTGGTGAATTTAACTCCAGATTTACAAGAAGGTGTACGCATCGGTGATTTGGATATGGCGTTTTTACTGGGGCCAACTTTGCCTTTTGAATGTATAGAACGTTCATTGTGTGATTTTGAATTAAGCTTTCTAGCATCACCTTCATTTAAAGGTGGAATCGGGCAGATGTCATTGCGGACATTGATGTCGCATACCATTTTAACCTATCCAAGAATTACCTATCCTTATAAAGAGCTCAAAGCCAAAATGAAAGAACAAAAGATCGATGAACCACTATCTATCACAAGTTATTCATTGGTCACATTATTACGTTTAGCTGAACAAGGTTTAGGAATTGCAGTGGTACCTAAACTAACGGCAATCAAAGAAATTTTAGATGGGCGATTGGAAATTTTGGATACGCCAATCCAATTAAAGACATTCCACTTTACCGCAATCTATACACAAGGCAATAACACCGCATTAAAAGAAAAGTTGACGGATTTAGCGGTTTTAACTTCGGAAAATGCCATGAAAAAGCTGAATAATAAAATTAGATAATGAACAATAAAACGGCATTTTATGCAGCTTTGGTTTTGATTTAAAAATTGCAAAAATATGAAATATTGATAATGAGAACTTATAGAAAGTGATAAATATTCATTATTAAATGATTTTTAAAATAATAAAAATATATAAATTCAATATCTTATGTTTAATTAATTTTGGATAAAGTCTTATTGTGACTGACCTTCGCCTATGCTTTTATTTGAAATACAGATTTGGTTCAGCATAACCAGAAAATCTTAAAAGTTTAAAGGATTAAAGAATCTCGTATTTTAGAAAAATAGATGTTCTTTGTTTCACTTGAAATAGCGTTGATTAAGCTCAAATGGATGAGGAACGCCTACATGTCTTTATTGAAATCTTCTTTTTTGTCTGACCGTCAATGGGCAATTGTTGCATCTATCTTTATGATGGCAACGTCTGCGATGGGGCCAGGTTTTCTAACTCAAACCGCTGTATTTACAGTGAAATTAGGTGCTGCATTTGGCTTTGCAATCCTAGTTTCGATCATTATTGATTATGTTGTTCAGCAAAACATTTGGCGTGTGGTCACCTTAACGCAAATGCGTGCTTCAGATATTGCCAATAAAGCCTTACCGGGGAGTGGTTACTTACTCGCATTTCTGGTCATTTTAGGTGGGTTTTTCTTTAGTATCGGTAACATTGCGGGTGCTGCACTGGGCTTAAATGCACTCTTTGGGTTGGATACCAAGGTCGGCGGCGTGCTGAGTGGTGCTTTGGCAATTCTGATTTTTGCTTCCAGAAAAGCCACTCTGGCGATGGACAAGAGCATGATTATTTTGGGGTTGCTCAAAATCGTTTTGATCGTGATCGTTGCATTCATTGTCATGCCACCAGTGGGGCAAGCCGTTCAACAAACTTTTGCACCTGATCAAATTGATTTCGCCATCATTACAACCATTGTTGGCGGTACAGTGGGTGGTTATATCTGCTATGCGGGTGCACATCGTTTATTGGACAAAGGTGCGGTTGGACCAGAGAATATTGATGAAGTGGCCAGAGCCGCAACCAAAGGTATTGTGGTGGTTGGGATCATGCGCTATGTATTGTTCTTAGCATTCTTAGGGGTTGTGGTCAGTGGTGCAAATATTGATTTAGCAAGTCACGATGCCAACCCAGCTGCGCAAGCATTCCAATATGCTGCGGGTACATTTGGTTTTAAACTGTTTGGTTTGATTTTTTGGGCAGCGGGAATCAGTAGCACAATTGGTGCAGCCTATACCTCTGTTTCATTTATGTCCGCATTTAAAAAGAACTTAACCACTAAACATACCAACTACCTCACCATTAGCTTTATTTCTTTAGCCCTTTTGCTTTACGTGATTCTAGGTGCAACACCTGCGGGCTTACTGATCTTTGTGGGTGGTTTTAATGGTTTGGTATTACCAATTGGTTTAACGATTTTTGTCTATGTTGCGGCATGTCGTAAAGACATGATGGGTAATTATAATTATCCAAAATGGTTGCTGGTTTTGGGTGTATTAACCTGCTTACTCACATGGTGGATGGGTTATATGTCATTCACGACAGTATTTAATTACCTCACCAAGCTCTAATCAACTTCACACTCAATTGAAAAGGAATGATCACAATGTATGTCGATTTAAATAGTGACTTGGGTGAAAGTTTTGGCTCATGGAAAATGGGCAATGATGAGCAAATTTTACCTGTTGTCAGTAGTGCCAATATTGCCTGTGGCTTTCATGCAGGTGACCCGTTGGGAATATTGAAGACGCTTCAACAAGCAGTGAAGTTAGATGTCACGATTGGTGCACATGTTTCCTACCCAGATTTGGTTGGTTTTGGTCGCCGTAATATGGATTTGTCTCAAGACGAGCTGATCGCGGATGTGCTCTATCAAATTTCGGCGCTTGATGGTTTGGCAAAAGTTGCTGGCTCCAAAGTGCAATATGTCAAGCCGCATGGGGCATTGTATAACACCATAGCCAAAGATCCCGTACAAGCCGAGGCTGTGATTGAAGCCATTAAAATGTATAACCCTGCATTGGTACTGGTTGCTTTGGCTGGGTCAAATTTGGTTGCACAAGCACGTCAGGCAGGTCTAAAAGTGGTTTCAGAAGCCTTTGCTGATCGTGCTTATAACCGTGATGGCTCACTGGTTTCACGCCGTTTAGAGGGTGCTGTTTTGCATGATGCAGAGTTTGTGGCAAAACGTGTGGTTGCGATGTTAAAAAATGGCGGGGTTGAGTCAATTGATGGTGTCTTTACCCCAATTCAAGCCGATACGATTTGTTTGCATGGTGATACCGCAGGTGCATTAGAAATGTCCGCAGCGATTAAAGCTGAGCTGTTAACAAACGACATTCAAGTTCGTTCATTTTGTGCATAAAACAATAAGGACAAGACACATGTTTAAAGAGATTAAAGTCGATCCAGTTCAGCTAAAAGCTGCATTGGATGCGAGACAACAAATTCGTGCAGGTTTTGATCAACCTACAGCAGGAATGGCTGCTGGAATGACCCAAGTGAATATGATTTCTGTACCCAAAGACTGGGCATATGATTTCTTGTTGTACGCACAGCGTAATCCGCAAAGCTGTCCTGTATTAGATGTTTTGGAAGAAGGCGTATACCACTCTCGATTGGCTACCGACTCAGACATTCGCACTGACTTTCCGCGATATCGTGTTTGGAAAGACGGTGAAATGGTTGATGAGCTCACGGATGCGAGTGAGCTTTATAACGCGCATCCTGATTTAGTGACTTTTTTAATTGGCTGTAGTTTTTCCTTTGAAACAGCTTTGCAAGAAGCGGGAATTGAAGTGCGTCATATCCATGATAAGACCAATGTACCGATGTATTTGAGTAATATCGAATGCCTTTCTGCTGGACGTATTTCAGGAAATATGGTGGTTTCTATGCGCCCCATTCCTGCCCATCAAATAGCTGAGGCTGTAAAAATTACGGCACGTATGCCGAGTGTTCATGGCGCTCCCGTACATATTGGTCATCCTGAAAGTTTGGGCATACGCGACATCAATCAGCCAGATTTTGGTGATGCCTCACGTATTGAACAGGGTGAAATTCCAGTATTTTGGGCATGTGGTGTAACGCCTCAAGCTGCAATCATGAACTCGAAAATCCCATTTGCCATTAGCCATGCACCAGGACATATGTTGATTACAGACATACCTGATCGTGCATGGATGCGTTAAGACAAGAAAGGATCAGTAAATGCGATTTTTATCGGTAAATTCCGACAGTTTCTTGATTGAACTTTCTAGTTTAGAAGAAACTTTGGCGTTATACAGTAAATTGCAAAATTTACACTTGAATGGAATCAAAGATTTAATTCCTGCTGCAAAAACAATTTTGATTTGTTTTAACGAAATCAAGACTGACTTTAAAACCTTGAGTGTTTTGATTGGTACTTTAAACCTTGATTCAGGCTTTGATCGAAATACGCAGGAAGTGATTATTCCGATTCGTTACGATGGTGAAGATTTAGCACAAGTGGCGGAACTTCAAGGCCTCTCTATAGCCGATCTGATATTAAAACATCATCAAAGCACTTGGGACGTTGCGTTTATTGGCTTTGCTCCAGGTTTTGCTTATATGAGTAGCCTTGATCAGCCCTTTACAGATATTCCTCGTCTAAAAACACCACGTAAAAAAATTCCATCAGGTTCACTTGGGCTTGCTGGGCAATACTCGGGTATCTACCCAAAAGATAGTCCGGGTGGCTGGCAATTGATTGGAACAACGTCAGAAAAAATGTGGGATTTGGAGCGTCAAAATCCTGCGCTTTTACGACCAGGAATGCGGGTGCATTTTGAGGATATAACCCATCATCCTGTATCTGTGGATGTGCCCAAGCAAATCACACCACGACAAGATTTAACTTTAAAACAGTCCCTATTCAAAATCACGGCATCTGGCTTGCAAGTTTCAATTCAAGATGAAGGCCGTTTTCAGCACAGCAATATCGGTGTGGGTACAGCAGGGGCGATGGATGTCGCTTCGATGCATTGTGCCAATCGAATCGTGGGAAATCCAACGGATACGCCTGTGATTGAGGTGCTAAATGGTGGTTTAAAAGCAGTCATGCAAAATTCAGCTGTCATTAGCGTGGCAGGTGCAATTTCCAATATCCATGTGAAATTTGCAGATGGTCAAAAAGCAGATTTTGACAGCTATCAGGCGATTGCACTGGATGAGGGAGATGAATTTCAAATTCAAACACCGAGTGCAGGGTTACGCAATTACCTCGCGGTTCGTGGTGGCGTGGATATTCAACCCGTTTTAAATAGCTGTTCTTTTGACAGTTTAGCCATTCTTGGTCCAGCCCCTTTAAAAACGGGTGATGTCATTTACCAAGGTCAAGTCGTCTCATCCAATATCAGCATCAACGAAGTGCCAAAATCCAATCTCCCGTCCCTTGGCGATACGATTGAACTTGATATTGTGATGGGACCTCGAACGGATTGGTTTGAGCAAAGCAGTATTGAAAAACTGTGCAATCAAGCATGGTTAGTCACCAATGAAAGTAATCGAGTGGGATTACGTTTATCTGGGAAAGCGCCCTTAACACGTAAGATTCACCATGAATTGGAAAGCGAAGGTACATGTATTGGTGCTTTGCAGATTCCACCCAATGGTCAACCTGTATTGTTTATGAATGATCACCCATTAACTGGTGGTTATCCTGTGATTGCTTCGGTTGCCAAGCATCATTGGGATTTGGTGGCACAAATACCTGCGGATTGCCATATCAAATTTAGAAAAATCGCTGAATTTGTAGATATCGAGAACTAAGATGAACCAGCAAAAATATGTAAATGAAAAATTATTGATTGCCAATCGTGGTGAAATTGCTGTGCGTATTATCCATGCTTGTCGTGATATGGGCATTGCTTCTGTGGCAATGTATGCAGATGACGATATCGGCAGTTTACATGTCGAACTTGCAGATGAAGCATGGGGTTTGGTTGGAGCAACCGCAAAAGAAACCTATTTAAATATTGATGCCATTATTGATATTGCTAAAAAATCAAAAGCCACCATGGTGCATCCTGGTTATGGTTTTTTATCGGAACGGGCTGAATTTGCACAAGCTGTGATTGATGCTGGCTTGAAGTGGGTAGGCCCATCTCCTGAAGCAATTACCAAGTTGGGTGATAAAATTGAAGCACGTAAAATCGCCGCTTCAGTGGGTGCACCTCTGGTACAAGGCACACAAGACCCATTGAATAATGCGGATGAGGCTTTAGCCTTTGCAAAACAATATGGCTTGCCTATCGCAATTAAAGCGGCCTTTGGTGGTGGTGGTCGTGGTTTAAAAGTGGTTTGGAAGCTTGAAGAAGTGAAAGAACTCTATGACTCTGCTGTCCGTGAAGCAAAAGCGGCCTTTGGTCGTGGCGAATGCTTTGTTGAGCAGTACTTAGACAATCCTCGTCATGTGGAAGCGCAAGTGATTGCCGACTTGCATGGGAATGTGGTGGTCTTAGGTACGCGCGATTGTTCTTTACAGCGCCGCAATCAAAAATTAGTTGAGGAATCTCCAGCACCATTTATCAGTGATGAGATTTACCAAGAGATTTTAACTTCAGCAAAAAATATTTGTCAGGCTGCTCAGTATGTTGGAGCAGGGACAGTCGAGTATTTATTGAGCCAAAACGGGACGCTATCATTTTTAGAAGTCAATACGCGGTTGCAAGTTGAACATCCCGTGACCGAAGAAACAGCGCGAGTTGATTTGGTGGTTGAGCAAATTCAGGTGGCTTTGGGCGAAGAATTATCGATCAAAGAAACCCCTAAAGCACAAGGCCATGCCATTGAGTTTCGTATCAATGCAGAAGACCCTAGCCGTGGTTTTATTCCAGCATTTGGTACACTAAGTTTATTTGAAGCACCTTTTGGTCATGGTGTGCGTGTCGATACTGGCGTGCGTACAGGCTCTCTGGTTTCCAGCCATTTCGATTCTTTAATGGCAAAGCTGATTGTGACGGGGGAAACGCGTGAAATCGCAATACGCCGCGCAAAACGCGCTTTAAAGCAGTTTAAAATTGAGGGGGTGGCTTCAGTTTTAGATTTTCATCGTGCCGTGCTGAATGAGCCTGATTTTACCGACGAATTTAAAGTACATACGCGTTGGATTGAAAATGATTTTAAACAAGACTTAAAATCAACTCGACGCGCGATTCCTCAGCATCAACAAGCGATGGTTTTAAGCTATATCGAAATTGATGGGAAATTACACCGTCTAGGCTTACCTGCAGGAATGTTTGCTCAAGGTGCAGTTCAGGTGGAGCAACAACCAGCGCAAAGCACAGAGTTCGCACTTCAACCTGAGCACTTACAAGCGCCTATTAATGGGGCCATTATTGCTTGGAAAGTCCAAACCGGAGAGCAAGTTCGTGCAGGGCAAGTTGTGGCAATTATGGAAGCCATGAAAATGGAAGTTCAAGTTTTGGCACATCAAAGTGGTCAAATTGAATTGCTGAAAGAAGTCGGGAGCACGTGTCAGGCTGATCAAGTGATTGCAACCATCCAATAATATTTATCTTTAAAATCTAAAGCTTATACATTTAAGTTAGATGGAATTGGGAATTTAGGATTAAATTTCCAATTTTATTTGACCTTTTGTTGAAAGCTGGTTGTAATGCTTGCCACTGTTCAGTTGCAAACTTTTTGACCATGCCGAATAAAGCTGTTCTTCTCGATCTTGAAAATAATATGCCTACAGCCAAAATGCTGCGGGAGATTATTGAACATTACCCAACACTCTATCTTTTCAATTGTACGGGACAATTCCAGTACTCACTGGAAGATTTAACTGAATTTTCAGGCTGGGTGAGCAGTGGTCAGGTGGTGATTTTAGAAGTACCGAATGCATCTGAAAAAGAATATGAATATGCAGTTGTGGTGGGGCAATTATTGGCATTATTAGAGCCAGAGATGCAGATTGAAATCATTTCTGCGATGCCAAGTTGTTCCTTATTGTTAGATCTGATGCGTAGCGCTGATCTAGCGTGTAGTTTTATTCAAGTCCAATCCACGTTGGAACGTCAACGCAACAAGTACTCGATACCTAGTCTACAAACCATTCAAAATAAACCGTATTTGCAAATGGTTAAAAAGTATTGCGATGCCTTGGGAGAGATGACAGGCAAACCGAATACCATTGAAAAATTAAAGAATTCTATTGTGAATATTTTGCAAGTTGTGCCAGAAAAAGCTCAGCATCTGGTTGGCATGTTAATCAATTTAAAAATTGTCAAACGTTTTGATGATCAGGTGGCTTATCGTAAAAAAGTCTTGAAACAATGGACAAGTCTCGATATCGATAAACCTGTTTTAGCACTTCCAACTGAGACTGAATCCGCAGCACAATCCAGTATCAAACTTGAAAAAATTGATCAAATTTTAGAAAAATTACGTGTTGATTCAGATCAGGTGTTACAGGAAATGGATCAGCAAGACTCTGTGGGTGCAGTACATCAGGTTTTGTTTAAAAACTTTGCCAAAATAGATCCAGTGCAAATTGAAGTTATTCATAAATTAAATAATTTAAAAACCGATAAACCTAAAGATATTTATGAGTTGCGTGATTTATTGGAGCAAATGTTTCCAAAATCAGATATCCGTTTATTGCTTAAAGAGTTGATTGAAAAAGGCTATATTTATTGGAATGGTCATGAAGTTGTTTATAGTCATGAAATGTATTTAAATTAGGGCGATTTTTAAGCTGCCCAGAGCAACATAAAAAAGCGCTTAGATTTGGATATTTAGCGCTTTTTTATTAAGCCATACATTGTATTTTATCACTTTGCTTATGCTTATAAATTTGCTACGCCACCATCGACCAAAAGTTCGCTACCGACAATAAATTTAGCTTCATCTGAAGCAAGATAAATAAAGGCATTGGCAATTTCGACTGGATCCGCCAACCTTTGAATTGGCACAAGATTTTCAATACTGGCTTTGAGCTGTTCAACTTCAGCGGGTGTACTCGCAACTTTGTTGAGGGCTGGGGTTAAGGTTGGTCCCGGTGAAAGTAAGTTAAATCGTATTTGCTGGGCTAAAAGTTCTCTAGATAAGGTCTTAACCAAAGAACGCAAGGCGATTTTTGAGGCAGCATAAACGCTACTTTTCTCTAAGGCAATATGAATACTGGTCGAACCACATAAAATCACTGAAGCATGGGGCTTGATCATTGGAAGTAAGCTTTGTATCAGAAAAAATGGACCTTTTACATTGGTGTCGAAAATCGCATCGAATTGTTCAACGGTCCATTGTCCAAATGCTTCATGGCTAACATTGCCTGCATTGATATAAATCACATCGAATTTAATGGATAATTCTTGCATTTTCTCAATGAAATGATCTTGTGATACTAAGCTTGAGTGATCACATTGGATGCCCAAACTTTGGCTGCCGAATTGTGCTTGTGTCAGTACAATTTGATCTGGATTTCGGCCAGTAAACACAACAAAAGCACCTTCTTCTATTGCACGTTGTGCTGCTGCAAAACCGATTCCACTGGTTGCGCCAGTAATTAAAACCGTTTTATTCTTTAATCGCATGTTTTTCACTAAAATGTCTACAAACTCTTATATTGTGAAAATTTATTTGTCAAAGTAAGTACTTACCAATTGGTGACTTAGTCGTTGTTTGGTTTGAAATAGACTAAACTCAAAGGCTATAAAATGTAGCTTTATGTAAGGTAGAAAAATGACGACACTGCAATATGAGCAAAATTGTTCGATTATGCGATTTGTTGGATTATTTTCGGGAAAATGGGTATTGCCAATTGTCTATCATCTTATTGAAGCAAAACATCCTGTTCGATTTAGCCAATTACAGAAGGCTTTAGCGCCAATTCCACAAAAAGAGTTGTCGAAACATTTAAAACTGCTGGAGCAACACCAACTTATAACCAAGCAGATTTACCCAGAAGTACCGCCTAGAGTGGAATATCAAATTACCGAATTAGGACAAACGCTGCAAAGCGCTATTCAGTCATTGGGAAGCTGGATGGAGCTTTATGAAAAAAATATAAATGAAAAATAAGAAATTAAACTGACCTCAAAATCAGTAATTGGCGGTAATTTTAATTTTAAACTTGCGTTTTATATTCAGCTTATGCAACTCTAATATAGGAATTAAAAGGTGAACTATGGAACACACTGGTCTTTGGGTTGCGCTCGTTATTATTGTTTTTGTATTGGGCTCAATTTTTGGCTTACGCGTAAGCCCTAGAGAAAAAGCATTAGGTTTAATGCGAGAGAAAGCACGCAAGATGGGCTTACACCCACGTTTAGTGGCTGCACCAGAGTGGACGAAAATCCCGATGGCAACAGAGTCTCGTGCGAGTATGGTGGCTTATTATAGTGTACTGATTCCAGATGCACGCTTAGCTTTGATGCGCGCCCGTGTAGAAGAGCAAAAGCTTCAAGTGGTCCTCGGTGATGAGAAATTTAAAGATTTTCCCATTGCATTAAAAGGGATTTATGCTATTGATATGCAGGCCAACTGTGTAGGGCTTTATTGGGATGAAGAATCTGACCTCAGAGCAACACAGCTTGATGATATGAAGGCATATTTACTTAAATTGGCTGAAATTTAACTTAATAATAGGAACAGTGGTTTATTATGGCGAACGCTCCTCGGTCCACATCCAAAAGCACAACAGCAAATTCTCCTGATGCTGGGAAAAAACGTGCATTAGTGATTGTGGAGTCGCCTGCAAAAGCGAAAACGATTAATAAATATTTAGGCTCAAATTACATTGTGAAGTCTTCGGTAGGTCATGTTCGTGATTTACCTACAGGTGGTTCAAGTAAATCGACAGAAAAAAAGCCTGCAACGCGTACCAAGTTGACGGATGAACAGAAGGCTGAAAAAGCACAATCCGCTTTAGTCAATCGTATGGGTGTCGATCCTGAGCATGGTTGGAAAGCCAAATATGAAGTGCTTCCAGGCAAAGAACATGTGGTCGCTGAACTCAAAAAACTAGCCAAAGATGCAGATGAAATCTATCTCGCAACGGATTTGGATAGAGAAGGAGAAGCGATTGCATGGCATTTAAGAGAAGTGATTGGTGGTGATGATAGCCGTTACCATCGTGTGGTCTTTAACGAGATTACCAAAAATGCCATTCAAGAAGCATTTAAACAACCTACACGTCTAGATTTAAACCGTGTGAATGCGCAACAGGCACGTCGTTTTCTCGACCGTGTGGTGGGCTTCATGGTTTCACCACTACTGTGGGAAAAGATTGCGCGTGGCCTCTCTGCTGGGCGTGTACAGTCGGTTGCAGTAAAATTGGTGGTCGAGCGTGAGCGTGAGATTCGTGCCTTTATTCCTGAAGAATACTGGCAAGTTTTTGCAGACACTCATTCTGCAAAAGATGAAATTCGTTTAGAAGCAGTCAAACAAGGCGGCAAAACATTAAAATTACAAAATAAAGCGCAAACAGATGCTTTATTGAAAATTTTAAAAGATGCTGAATATAAAGTTGCAACACGTGAAGATAAGCCAACGAAGGTCAATCCAAGTGCGCCTTATATCACTTCAACCTTGCAACAAGCTGCAAGTACTCGCTTAGGTTTTTCAGTAAAGAAAACCATGATGCTTGCACAGCGCTTATATGAAGCTGGTTTTATTACTTATATGCGTACTGACTCAACATTCTTGAGTGATGATGCTGTCAGTATGGTGCGTAATCATATTGAAACTGAATTTGGTGCAAAGTACTTACCTGCTAAAGCAAATCGTTATGGGAATAAAGCCAATGCGCAAGAAGCCCATGAAGCGATTCGTCCTTCCAATGTTGCCTTAAAAGGCGATAGTTTGGCGGGTGTTGAGCGTGATGCACAACGTTTATATGATTTGATCTGGCGTCAATTTGTTGCATGTCAAATGACCCCAGCAGAGTATTTATCCTCAACGATTTTGGTTGATGCGAATGGTGTAGAACTCAAAGCCAAAGGTCGTACTTTAGTTTTTGATGGTTTTACCAAAGTGCGTGGTCAGAACAAGTCTGATGATGATGTTTTATTACCTGCAGTCAAAGTGGGTGAAATTCTCAAACTTGAGAAACTTGATCCTTCTCAACACTTTACTAAACCACCTGCACGTTTTACTGAAGCATCTTTAGTAAAAGAATTGGAAAAACGTGGAATCGGTCGTCCATCGACTTATGCTGCGATTATTTCGACGATTCAAGATCGTGGTTATGTCAAACTCGACAATCGCCGTCTTTTTGCAGAGAAGATGGGTGAAATTGTTACCGATCGTCTAGACGAGAATTTTAATAACCTGATGAATTATGCATTTACTGCAGATTTGGAAGGTCAATTGGATAAAGTTGCAGATGGTGAACGTAATTGGAAAGAGCTGTTAGATAGTTTCTACGGTGATTTTAAAAAGCGTTTAACCACAGCACAGGGCGAAAACGGCATGCGCCGTAATCAACCTGTAGAAGTTGAAGCTGTTCACTGTAAAGAATGTGAACGTCCGATGCAGATTCGTACAGGGACGACGGGTGTCTTCCTTGGTTGTTCTGGTTATAACTTACCACCAAAAGAACGCTGTAAAGGGACATTGAATTTAACACCAGTTGAGTCGTTGGCTATACTTTCTGATGATGACAGTGCTGAAACTGCTGACTTAATGTCGAAAAAACGTTGTCCAGTATGTGGTACTGCAATGGACAGCTATGTGATTGATGGTGGCCGCAAGTTACATATTTGTGGAAATAACCCGGATTGTGATGGTTACGAGCTGGAAGAAGGCGAGTTCAAAATCAAGGGTTATGATGGTCCAACCATTCCATGTGATAAATGTGATGGCGAGATGCAGTTGAAAACGGGGCGTTTTGGTCCATATTTTGCTTGTATGAGTTGTGACAATACCCGTAAAGTTTTGAAAAATGGTCAGCCAGCGCCACCTCGTGTCGACCCAATCAAAATGGAACATTTACGTTCAGTCAAACATGATGATTACTTTGTTCTACGTGATGGAGCAGCGGGTTTATTCTTGGCGGCAAGCAAATTCCCTAAAGTACGCGAAACACGTGCACCGAAGGTTGCGGAGTTACGTTCAGTTGCAGATCAACTTGATCCTAAGTATCAGTTTATCTTGCAAGCACCTGATCAAGATCCAGATGGTAATCCAACATTGGTTAAGTTTAGCCGTAAAAACCAAGCGCAATATATTGGTTCAGAAACCCCAGAAGGTAAACAAACCAAATGGTCTTTGGTCTACCAAGATGGAAAATGGGTAGAAGCTTAATCCATAAATATTTAAAAATGCTGGCCTAGGTCAGCATTTTTATTGCGATTAAAAATTGAGAATATATTCAATGTGGAAAAAGATTCGAGTTGGTATTTTACTGGTTATTCTGCTGATTGTTGCAGTGAACGCATGGCGTGATATGAATCAAGATTGGAGCAAGCCAATCGTTGTTTTATTACATCCAATCAATGCAGATGGTCAACGCTCCACAGCAGCCTATATTCAGCAAATCTCAACAGATGATCTTGAAGAAATTGAACATTATTTAGGTTTGCAGTCTCAAGCATTTCGTGGGCAACCGATTTCGTTTCATTTTCAGCTTGGACGTGAATTAAATATCTTGCCGCCTAAGTTCCCAGAATCAGGTCGTATCTTGGATACAGTTTTGTGGAGTTTAAAATTCAGATTTTATGCATGGAAACAGCATCAAGGAGAAGATGGCTCACCATCAGTGACCCTGTATTTAAATTATTATGATCCCAAGTTGCAGAAAATATTAAAACACTCTACTGCATTGGAACGTGGGCGTATTGGTTCTGTGAATCTATTTGCATCGCCGAAGCAAAGTTCGAGTAATAAAGTCGTTCTTGTACATGAGTTACTGCATACCTTTGGTGCAAAAGACAAATATGATTTTACAACAGGGCAGCCTCTCTATCCGACAGGCTATGCCAATCCTGAACAACAACCACGTTATCCACAACAGCGTGCAGAAATTATGGGCGGCTATATTGCGCTTTCAGAAAGCAAAAGTAAGACACCTGAAGATCTAGAAGATACCATGATCAGTCGACTCACTGCACAAGAAATGGGTTGGGTGAAGTAGTGTATAGAGCTGTGCTGTTTATCGCTTAGATTCTGCTCAAACAAAGCTTTATTCTGGTATAGATGCAGATTTTATACAGACAAACACCTGAATTAGATCAACAATAAAATGAATGAATAACAACCAAGAGAAGAATTATGCGTACTGTAGGAAATGATTTAGTTCGTCATCAACTCCATGAAAACCGTAAATGGTATCTTCTGCTTGGAGCTTTATTGGTGATCTTTGGATTAGTGCTATTGGCTTCACTGGGTATGGCAACATTGACGGTTGTTGCATTGTTTGGTGCTTTAATGATGATCGGTGGGGTTTTACACCTGATTGCAGCATTTAAAATTTTTGATGGTGGCTTCCGCTGGCTTTGGGCGTTGTTTGGTGTGTTGTATATCGCAGCGGGTTATTATGCATTTAAATCTCCGATTACCACTGCAGTGGTATTAACCAATTTACTGGCAATTGCTTTATTGATTGGCGGTTTTATTCGTATTTTTAATGCATTTATGTTGAAACCAATGTCTGGATGGGGTTGGACATTATTTTCAGGGCTTTTAACCTTGGCAACAGGTGCAATTATTCTGGCATCACCAGATTCCCCTTTTTGGGTACTCGGATTATTTTTAGGTGTGGATATTTTATTCCAAGGGGTTAACTATCTCACCTTTGCTGCAGCAATTAAACAAATCCCACCCGCGAGCCATTAAGGTTTTACTTAATGTTTGAAATCATATGTGCCTTTAACAAAACGCCTGATCAATGACATCAGGCGTTTTGCATTTTGGCGTAAATATTTATGCAACTAGAGCAGTATTCAGTTAAATCTTATCTCAATTAACATTTCTGAAAAGCGAGGTGTTACCTAGATAAATGATTTAAGTGTTGAAACTTAGCTTATTTCGCGACTTTATACTGGCTGGAAATGGCGATACGGTTCCATGTGTTGATCACAATCGCAACCCATTCAATCGCCGTGATTTCATCGCTGGATAAATGCTGTGCAGCTTGTTCATAAGCGCTATCTGGAAAATGTTGATTGGCAATTAAAGTAATCTCTTCAATTAAAATTAAAGCCGCACGTTCTTTTTCAGTAAAGTATTCACTTTCACGCCAAGCACTAATCAACGCAATACGATCAGTTGACTCGCCCGCTTTAATTGCATCTTGGGTATGCATACGAACACAGAAAGCACATTGGTTAATTTGCGAGGCTCTTAATTTGAGCAAATGAGAGAATCCAACATCAAGCCCAGCTTGCTGAACTTTTTGCATAGATAAATTTTCAAGTTCGATGACCGTTTTATATAGTTCTGGGGCGGTTTTACCAAGGTTTACACGTTGCATAGTTGTCATTTCTTTAGTCTTAATTATGAATTTATTAGTTTATCTATACTCGAAAAATCGTTATGTTATTTTTTGAATCTCATCGAAATGCATTTGCTCATGTCTAAAGTTTTTGTTCTCGCGCCTGACTCATTTAAAGAAAGTATGACAGCCGAACAAGCTTGTTTTGCAATGCAACGTGGCATTGAAAAAGTCATTGCTGATGCGCAGTTTATTCATGTACCCATGGCAGATGGTGGTGAGGGAACAGTCGATGCTTTGGTCGCTGCACGAAGTGGTCGTAAAGTATATGTTGAGGTCACTGGTCCATTGGCTCAACAACGAATATCGACCTATTGGGGATTAATTGATGGTGGTCAAACAGCTGTTATAGAAATGGCGATGGCAAACGGTATTCATCTGATCGAGAAGTCTCAACGCAACCCTTTAATCACATCAACTCTGGGTACAGGGGAAATGATCAAAGCTGCTTTGGATTTGGGTGTCGGTAAAATCATTATTGGTCTGGGTGGTAGTGTCACCAATGATGCCGGTGTCGGGATGGCACAGGCTTTAGGGGCAAAATTTTTAGATGAAAACAACCATCCTGTAGACGTGGGTGGTGGGCAGCTTCAACAGATCAAAAGCATTGATCTTTCACAACTCGATGCGCGGTTAAAAGCGACTGAAATTATTATTGCCAGTGATGTAAACAATCCGTTATGTGGTCCAAATGGTGCCTCCTTTATTTTTGCGCCACAGAAAGGAGCAACTGCTGAGATGGTTGGGATCTTAGATCAAAACCTTCATCATTTTGCTATGTTGGTGAAGCAACAGTTGAATGTTGATGTTGCAAATGTACAGGGTGCTGGTGCAGCAGGCGGATTAGGTTTCGGACTTATGGCTTTCACAGGGGCAAAAATACGCTCTGGTGTCGAAATCGTGATTAAAGAAACCCGACTTGAGGAAAAAATTGCCCAAGCAGATTATGTGTTTACTGGCGAGGGCGGTATTGATTTTCAAACCAAGTTTGGCAAAACACCTTTTGGGGTAGCGCAAGTTGCCAAGCAATTGAATAAGCCAGTGATTGCTTTTGCAGGGCATATCGGTGAAGGCGTCGATGAGCTTTATGCAGAAGGCTTTAGTGCAATTTTTGGAATAGTTGATGGTGCATGTGATTTAGCAACAGCATTAAAGCATGGTGAGCAAAATTTAGAACGCTGTTGTGAGAGTGTGGCTCGGTTGTTAAGATTATAGGGTTGTTTTTATTATCGAAGCTCTCCTTTAATCTCTGCTATGGGTGATAAATTTTATTGTCTTGAATTTTTCTTCATTGGTATGTCCTGATTTAAGCGTCAATTCACGACTTGATTCTTGGGTTAAAATGCATAATTTCACTATAGCTCTGCTAAACTAGCAGCCATCCATAAAATGATGAGTGAAAATGAGTTTAGCCAACCTGATTAATGAATTAAACCCTCAACAAAAACAAGCTGCTACGACTGAAACAAAACATAGTCTAGTTCTTGCTGGGGCAGGTTGTGGCAAAACCAAAACCATTGTGGCACGAGCTGCATATCTCATTGATCAAGGCATTCCTGCCAATCAAATCCAAATTTTGACATTTACCCGCCGTTCTGCCAGCGAGATTGTGGCGCGGGTAGAGCTTGCTTTAGGTGATCAGGCCAAAGGGTTACGCGCATCTACATTTCATACCTTTTGCATGTATTTACTTAGACGTGTGCCAAAAGCTTTTGGATTAGATCAATTTTCGATCATAGATCGTGATGATCAATTGATGTTGTTCCGTTTGATTCGTGGAAAGGATGATAAAAAGAATCCCAACGCCTTACCTAAACCACAACAGCTTTGTGATTTATATTCCTTTGCACGCAATACTCGGCAAAAACTAAGTTTGGCTTTAGAAAAGCAACTGCCTGAGTTTTTAGACGATAAAGATCAAATCGCAGAAATCATGAAAGAGTACGAAACCCGTAAGCGGGCACGTAGTTTTCTAGATTACGATGATATTCTCGCCGTGGTTGCTTCTGCTTTGGCACAGTCTGATGGTTTAGCGGATTATGTTGCGGGCTTATGCCAGTACATGCTGGTTGATGAAATGCAAGATACCAATCCTTTGCAGTGGGCAATTCTTGAACCATTAAAAGATAAAACATCACTGTTCTGCGTCGGGGACGATGCACAGTCGATTTATGGTTTTCGTGGTGCGGATTTTGAAAATATCCACCATTTTAAAGAGCGTGTGCCAGATGCAGAGATTTTCAAATTAGAAAAAAATTATCGTTCTACTCAAGAAATTTTAGATTTTTCCAACTGGTTACTCGATCAAAGTTCGATTCATTACGATAAAAAACTGGAAGCTTATCGTGGTGATGGCATTAAACCGCGAATGCATGTTTTTCCAAACGAGTTTGATGAAGCAAAATGGATCGCGATCGACATCAAAGAGCGGCATTTATTGGAAGGTTCAGCTTGGCATGACCATATGGTGTTAGTGCGCTCAGCCTTTGCGGCAAGACATATTGAGGCTGCTTTTATCCAAGCCAATGTTCCCTACCGATTTATTGGAGGGATGAAGTTACTTGAAACAGCGCATGTCAAAGACTTATTGAGTTTATTGCGTGTTATTGCCAATCCATTGGATGATATTGCGTGGATGCGGTTTTTAACCTTATGGAATGGCGTGGGCGATGTCGGTGCGAGTAAGCTGGCGCAACAGCTCTTACTGGATGCAGATATTGAGAAAATTACAGAAAAATTAGAAAAGTTTGGGCGTATTCCTGACAATACATTGCTGATCATGAAGCAAATGAGTGTATTAAAAACAGAAGTTGAAGCCTGTGTAAAACTCGGTGTAGAGGCTATTCTCAACCAACTTGAAGAAAACTATGCCAAAAAAGATTGGCATAAACGAGTGGGTGATTTTGATCTGGTCAAGCAACTGGCGTCTAAACATACCCAACTGAGCGAGTTCTTAGAAGAATATGTACTTGACCCTGTTTCAATCAGTGAAATTGAGCGTCAGTCGCAAGATGATGTGGTGACTTTAATTACCATCCATTCTGCTAAAGGTACAGAACAAAAGGTTTGCTATGTGGCAAATGTCTCTGCTGGACAGTACCCAAATGCACGTGCGCAAGGGAATTTCGATGAAGTTGAAGAAGAGCGCCGTGTACTTTATGTGGCTTTAACACGTGCTCAAAATGAACTTATTCTAACCAAACAAAATTTAAGTTTTTGGGCACATACGCAAACAGATGAACAAGGTCGTAAGATTGAAAGTTATTTTCTCAATGATTTAACTCGAAATTTATGTAGCACAGAAACCCACTATAGACAGCGAGAGCAAACTGTAAAAAGTGCCCTAATCGAGCGTCGGGCGATTAATTTAGATTTTGGTATAGATCTAGATTAAACTATAGCAATCGTTTTTCATTCAAAAAGTAGGTAGGCGAGTGCTTTTTGATGTTTTTTGCCTCGTTTATATTTTAAGGTTGTGAGATGAAAATTTTAGTTCGTAATTTAGAACGTACTGTAACTGAAGCTGAATTGTTAGAGTTATTTAAGCAATACGGTACAGTAGATACTTGTACTCTAGTACTTGATGCGGCAACAGGTAAATCGAAAGGTTTTGCTTTTGTTGAAATGCCACATGGTAGAGAAGCAGTTAAAGCGATTAAAGGTTTAAATACCTTGCGCTTACATGGTCATGGAATTCGTGTAAAAGCAGCGGAAGATAAGCCAGAAGCATAATTGGCAGATAGTCTAAGGAGCATTTATTGCTCCTTTTTTTTATTTTAGTATTTAAATAATCTCGTCAAACCATGATAAAAATAAAAACTTAAATTGATATTCTTGCAAAAACGAGCGCTATCTATTTTATTGACATACAACATGGATAAAATTCATTGTGATTTTTGTTCAATAAAGATTAAGCTAAGACTGTAAAGAATGCCAAAATCTTAGGGAACTTCCATGTCACGTGTAGCTCGCTTTCATGCAGACCGTACCAATCAAAAACTTTATTTTGCTCGTCTTGCATGTATGCAGGGAGAACAAACTGAAAATGTTCAACAAGCTCAAGCACATCGTGAAGCAGCAGTATTTCATTTACATGGCGCGGTTTTAGCATTTCTGCAAGAGTTGGTACGTTATTACCGTTTAAATGATTTTTCCCCAACCTTAAAGTCAATCGAAGAAAATATGGCGGCTAAAGGACAAGTCTCACCAGAAGTTTTAGTGATGCAAAAATTAGCCAAAGAAGGATTTATTGCTGAACTCAAAAGAGCGTATCGACTTTGTCAATATGCACCTGAACCAAGTGCGCCAGAACCAGAGGATGAAACATCATCAAACTTAATTATCAAAGTGACGCAAACACCACAAGCTTGGTTGCCTGATACAAAGATTTTAAGAGAGTGGCACCGAGATTTATCGCAACTTATTGATGGTTTTCGTAATGAAATGGTTGAATTCTGATCTTTTTGATCAGATATACTTGAAATTTTGTTTTAAATGACTATATAAAATATCTACAAGATGCAAAGTGCATTCAGCACCTTGCCCCATGTTGAGCATGGAGGATTTATGTCTATCGAACAGTTAAAAGAGTTATTTGGAAATCAGGAAGCTATTTTGGAGTTGGTACAGCTCGAAAGTGGGGAGCTGGCACTGCGTAATGCAGGTTCTGAAAAAGAGCCATTGGTCACTATTCAATTTAATGAAGAAGTGAAAGCACTACTGGGTGATCAAACGCCAGCGATTGCACAACAGATGATTCAAGCTGCATTATTTGCGTTACTTGAAAAACAGGCAGATGAATGGCATGCTGAAGTTGTTGATGAACAACCAAAATTTATGAGCTAGTGATTTTATTTATTCTAGAATAAATACAATAAACGCACTTTCGAGTGCGTTTTTCTTTGTATGCAAATCACCTGATATACGCAAATGGCGTCAAATTCTAGAAGTTTTAAATCTTTTGTTAGATGGGGTGGCGATCCCCCCATCCAACATCGTTATCGATACCATTACATAATGGAAGCACCACGACTTTCCCAGGTCCACAAAGAACAGTCGTGTGGTTTTAGCTACGTTTTAAAGATCTACGTTTTAAAGATTATCCTAATTCAATGTGTTGGTTCATGATGATGAGCAATTTGGATCTGGTTTAAAATATGATTACTCATGTTTTTCGCCATTTCTTCTTTTGCATAATAGACTTCACCAACATTATCTTTACGGATCACTTCAGCCTCTTCTTTATTTTCAGCACAAACTAAAACTTGAATCTCAGGATTAAGTAGCTTAGCTGTATCGACAATTTTATGAATATCTACAATATCCATCGGTGAAATCACCAATAGTCGTGCATGTTGGATATGGGCTTGAATCAAAACACTGGGTTCTGTTGCTCGACCAGAAACCGCAGCGATACCTTTTTCACGCAAATTCTCTACAATTTCACGGTTCTCTTCAGCGATGACCACTTTGATGCCATCATCCATCAATGTTTTGGTAATACGACGTCCCACTTCACCATGACCAACAATCACCACTTGATCACGTAAATAGGCTTGATCAACTTCATCTGGAAGCATTGCCAATGGGTCACCGCTACGCTCAAGTAAGCGCGCCAAATGCGAACGTTCACGGATCCAGTTTTGTACAGGTTCGATCGCAGAAAATAGAAATGAATTGAGAGTAATAGAAAATAAAGCACCCGCTAAGATTAAGTTTTGTGCTTCAGGGCTAAGTAATCCCAGCGACAAGCCTAAGGTTGCCAGAATAAAGGAGAACTCTCCAATTTGTGCCAAACTGGCACCCACTGTTAATGCAGTATTGATGGGATAACGGAAAAATAACACCAATGCCATCGCTGCCAGCGTCTTACCAATCATAATAATGGCAATGACTGCTAAAATATGCAGAGGCTGTTCCACAATAATACGTGGATCAAATAACATTCCGACAGAAACGAAGAACAAAATCGAGAAAATTTCGCGTAAAGGTAAGGTTTCTTCTTCTGCGCGATGACTAAAATCTGATTCTTTAACCACCATTCCGGCAAAGAATGCTCCAAGTGCCATAGAAACGCCGAAGATTGCGTATGAGCCATATGCGATTGAAACTGCTGCTGCGACTACGGTTAAAGTAAAAAGCTCTCTAGAGCCTAAACGTGCCACATACTGCATAATCATTGGCACAAGGCGTTTGCCAATGATAAGCATAAAGGCGATAAAACCAGTTACTTTTAACAGGGTAATGCCGAGTGTTAACCAGATGTTTTGATCAGATTCATGTCCTGCAATAGGATGTCCGCCTAAAAGTACGGCTGTTGCAGGCAGTAGAACCAGGACTAAGACCATGACCAGATCTTCGACCAGCAACCAACCAACGGCAATCTTACCATTCACCGAGTTAAGCAGTCCTTTGTCACCTAATGCTTTGAGTAAAACCACCGTACTTGCACAGGATAAACTTAAGCCAAAGACCAATGCGGAGCCAAAGCTCCAGCCCCAAAAGATGGAAACTGCCATACCCAGTAAGGTCGCAACCGCGATTTGTAAAATTGCACCAGGGAGGGCAATTTTTCGGACTTGCATTAAATCGTTGAGGGAAAAATGCATCCCGACACCGAACATCAAGAACATGACGCCTAATTCAGCAAGCTGATTGGCTAGCGCGATGTCTGCAACAACACCTGGGGTATTGGGGCTGATGATAATTCCCGCAATTAAATAACCAATCAAAGGTGGCAGGCGTAATCGTGCAGCGATATAGCCAAAGATCAGGGCTATACCAAAACCAACTGCAAGTAAAATAATCAGATCTACATCATGAGGCACTAAATACTCCTTAAATCTTCAGGAGAAATCATTCAAAAAATCATTTCTTAAGGTAATGACTTTGTATAAAGCCATATAAAATGCACAATCAGTGCCAAATTCGCTAAAGAGTTTAACAAGTCGAAGAAAAAAAAGGCAAAAAAAACGACCCAAATGGATCGTATTTTTTAAGAAAACTAAAATTATTTAATTTTAGCTTCTTTGAAGATTACGTGTTGACGGATTTTTGGATCAAATTTTTTGATTTCCATTTTTTCCGGCATAGTACGTTTGTTCTTAGTAGTGGTATAGAAATAACCTGTACCAGCAGTAGAAACTAAGCGAATTTTATCACGCATGGTTCAGACTCCTTAGATCTTTTGACCTTGAGCACGAAGGTCAGCAACAACCTTTTCAATGCCCAATTTGTCGATAATACGCATACCTTTAGTGGTTAGACGAAGACGTACAAAACGTTTTTCGCTTTCTAACCAGAAACGGTGGTGATGCAGGTTCGGCTCGAACCGGCGTTTAGTTTTGTTGTTGGCGTGTGAGACGTTGTTACCAACGACTGGACGCTTGCCGGTAACTTGGCAAACCTTAGACATGGTGTAACTCCATTGATTTAGCCAACAGCAAATCTGTATGGCCAGTCAA